>Ga0080004_1117309_pt1 | contig 132936 bp, 143 predicted proteins | sample WasSprMetagenome_FD_69207 | JGI IMG/M metagenome (GOLD analysis project Ga0080004, IMG submission 69207) | Sulfidic aquatic microbial communities from Washburn Spring, Yellowstone National Park, USA - WS (SPADES assembly) (version 2) | ecosystem: Environmental > Aquatic > Thermal springs > Hot...
CAAGCGACCCCGTTGCGGAGGGCATATACTTCCAGAGGCTCGTGGACAAGGGGATAGCGTCTCACGATATCGCGGCTCACTTCGACTTAAGCGAAGCCTACGTTGTCGAAGCTTTAAAGAAGGCTGTGAAAAGCAAGGCTGCAAGGGAACTCATAGCGTTCGAAGCCTACAAACACGGGAAGCTGTCCGGCAAGCTCCTCGAAACCATAGCAAGCGCGCCAGTCGACAAACAGGAAGCCTTGGCGGAAGCGATCATCGACGGAAAGCTCAAGCCAAAAGAGGCTGAAAAAGCAAAAGAAGCGATAATGAGCGGAGCAAGCGTTGAAGAAGCCATAAAGCTGGCCAAGACAGCCAAGCTGGAAGAAGAGGAAGAAGCTGCGCCCATCGAGGCTCCGCCCACAATTCAGCCTACAATTCAGCCTACAATTCAGCCTACGATCCAGCCTACAATCCAGCCGCCCGCACCGCCAGCTCCAGAGAGGATTTCAGCGAAGCCGTTAACGGCTACAGGTCTTCAAGAGATCGCATGTCCAAGGTGCGGCGCGAAAGCCGAAATCGACTGGATCCGCAGAGAAATAATTTGGCAGTAGAGACAAGAGCGACTTTTTCAACCCTCCTTTTTATGGTGAGGAAGCATGTCGGAATTTGAGGAAATAGTGAAGGGGATACAGACTAAAACCCTCCAGAAGCTATTGTTGATATGGTACAACGTTTTCCACGACATGAAGAACAGCCCAATTGCACCCAAAATTTACGAGAGAGCTCTAAAGAAGCAGCCAACCGTGAGCTTCACACGGCGAAACATAGCATATGAGATGGAGCCAGGAGACGTCGCGAGCTTCTTGAAGATTTCAAAAAGGCGAGCTCGCGATTACATCAAGGTTTTCAGAAAGATCTACAGCGAGGTTGAAGGTTGAAGGCTGAAGAGTTGTCGGTTTGTCATACCAAACGCAAAGTTACTGCAGTAACTACGCTTTTGACATGACAAACAGGCAATTTTGGGACATAATGTGTCAACGAGTTGTCGGTTTGTCATACCAAACGCAAAGTTACTGCAGTAACTACGCTTTTGACATGACAAACAGGCAATTTTGGGAAAACTTACTGCGGCAACAAGGCTCTTGACGTGAGAAACCTGCTGCCTGCGCCCAGCTTCAGGAAGTCGCGTTTCTCGTCGAGGAAGCTTTTGGCTGAAGCTCGGTCGATGGCCTCCAACATGGCAGGCGAAGGCTTCCAGCTGGCAACTTCGCGGACGTCGTATAACCGCTCCGGTATCTTCATAAACTGCCTTCGCGTTAACTTGAAGCCGAGCTTGGCCATGAGCTTGCCCACGCGCTTACGCGTCCAGTATTTTGCGAAGGCTTCTTTACTTTGAACCGGCTCCGAGGTCACCCAGAGCGCCGTTAAAATGTTTGCGTAGTCCGGCTGAAAGCTCCTCTGGACAGCAACAAGGTAGTAAAGTGCAACCTTCAGGTCCTCAAGGCCGACCAGCTCGTAGACATACACACGCTTCCCGTCCACCCTCTTCAGAACGAGCTTGTATCCTCTGCTGTCCATTTCCCTGCTAAGCCTTCTTTTGTTCCAGTGCTCGTCGAAGAGCTCCCTGAAGTTGCCGTAAACGTCGTGCTCTGTCTCCCAAATCGCGTCTAGAAGCTGCTGGGGCGTGGCAAGCGGCGGCTTTCCCTCTTCGGCAAACCTCTTTTTCAGATGCTTGATGGCTCCGTCGAGCATGTCGTTTCCCGATATGTGTTTAAGGCTGCGTTCGACGTCTAGCATGCGTAGAAGTGTATCCCCGTACCTTTCCTTCAACGCTTCAGCCACTTTCCTCCCCCTCTCGGTGAGCCCAACGTAAAGCATTAGTCTCCCTCCAAACGTTGTGTAGTGCTTCGTTATCAAACCTCGCCGATGTAGTCCCCTGAGAACCGAGTACAAGGTTCTGTCAAAGTAAAAGTAGAGTTGGGCGAACACGCCGGCCTCTCCGGTGATAGTGTAGTGCCTTTCAGGCTGCCATGTTATGGCGTGGAGCAGAGGAGCGGTTGGCACGGCATCCCCGTCCTCGAAGGGCAAAACAGCCTTTGGAAGCTTGACGGAAAGGTCCTCCAAAACTTCGAGCAGCTTGACGAGCACGAGCTTTTGAAAGGTGCTCAGCCTCTTGGTGGGGTGGTGGAGGACGCTGTACTCAACCCTGCGAACGGGAAGGTCAACAGCATCCTCCTCCAACACCCCCACCCTCTTTATCCTTCAGACTTCGCCGTCACCTTTCCCTCATCCGCGTTTACAACGCCCGTCCAGACTCTTCCACAGTCGCATTTGAAGCTGAACGTTAAAGTCTTGGGCAGCAGCGATATCCTCTCTGTGGCTTCGAACTCGTGCTCCTCGCCTTCCTCCGTGAATTTTACCGTTTTAACAAGTTTGAGGCCGACGCTCTTCTTTTCAGGGTCGTAGTACACTATGTAGCGTCCAGGCTGCTCCACATCCACGTGCGACTCTATGACCTCAGCTCTCACAGTCCTCTCCAGCATCGCCTTTACCTTCGCCTTAACCTTCCTCTTCGCTTCCTCGTCTCCGCTTTTCAGCGCGCGGCGCTCCTCCTCGGTTATGGCTGGCTGCGGTATCTGCTGCACGTAGGCCTTCAGGAAGGTTGTCTTGTCAGCCGATGTTGCTGCCACAGCGACTTCAGGCTGGTTCTCAGGAGGAGCCTCCACAACTATGCGGATCTCCTCAGGCTTCACCTCTACGCCCTTCTTCACGCCTTCGTCGAGCACCTTTTCAGCTTCAGGTTTCAGCTTGGCCGCGCTTTCACGGAGCTCCTTAGCTTTGTCTCCGCCTGCAAGCTCAGCGTAAGCTTTGTAGAGCTCCTCGTCGTTTAACATCAGCTTCGCAAGCTTGACGTAGTTCAGCGTACCGCGTAGCAGGTTGTAGCTTATGCAGTACTTCTTCGCGTCGTACGTGCTTGCGTTTTCAAGCTCCTGCGCTGGTATCTGCTTCCATCCCAGCTCCTTGGCTATGCGCCAACGCTTCTCGCCGTTGACTATCTCGTAAAACTCGTCTACTCGCCTGACGGTTATAGCCTCAGTTCGCTCCGGACCTGAAATGCGCATCTGCGCTTTCAGCGTCTTGTAGTCTTCCTCTGGAAGCTCAACAGCGTTCCACGGGTTCGCTTTAACCTTTTCGACGGGTATTAAACCCAACCATTTCATGCCTTTTTCACCTCCTTCCCCAGTTTATGCGAAGCGACCGTCCCGAGCCATGCGCGCCTCTCCTTCGCGTTGACCTCAGCCAGCCTTGCCGCAACGGTCCTCACAGCAAACTCCGCGGCTCCTTTCGAGCGCGGCGGAGCAAGCATCTTCAGGATGCGCGCTGTGGCTGGGCTGTAGCCTGAGTCCAACGCTTCAGTTATCGCCTTCCGTCCTATGCGCGCTCCGAGAAGCTCGTCTGCAACGCACATGGCCGTTGTAGCGACGCAAACAGGATCCTTGCCTTCGAAGAAGCCTTCAGCCTCCCTGCACAGGGAGATCGCGTATTCGGCAACAGCGTTTACGTGCTGCGGGTCCGCGTTAAGCTTGGAGGCTATCTTGTTGACGTAGCTTTCAGCCGTGCTGAACGCCGTTGGAGCAGGCTCAACCCCGCTCGCCTTGACAATGAGCTTGTAGAGGCTTTTCAGGCCAAGCGTCCTCTCGTACTCTTCCATGCTAACCCTGAAGCCGTGGAGCTTGCAGGCGTGCCAAACAGCGACGGCCGCAACCTCCCAGATGCGCATCCTAACCTTCGCCTTCCTCAAGCTCTTCAGAAGGCGCTTGCCGTACCACATGGCCGTCATATGCATCTCCTTCAGCTGTCCAGCGCCTATATGCCAGGCTACAGCCGTAACGTCGCCTGCAAGCTGAGCTTCAGTGCGCTGGTCTCCCTCCCTCCTCCCAACCATGCGAAGGTAGCGTTCGCCTCTAACCTCGGAAGGCCTAAGCTTTCCAGCCGTGCCCGAAACCATGCTGAAAGCTCCAGGCATGCTTGCCGGAACGAAGTCCGCCGCGTACTCAGCCTCGCCTACGACGACTCCGCAGCTGCGGCACACAACCTCGCCGGTTTCGCCGTCGCGCACAAGGTAGGTGCTGCCGCACTCTGGACACTTCTGCTGCTCAGTCAACGCTTAAACCCCCCGATAAAATAGGGAAAAAGTGAGACCTCTCAATGTTGAAAATGAGACCTCGCCGAAGGCTCCTGCATAAAAACGTTTCGCCTGAGGCTTCCGGCAAGCTAAACCCCTCCTTTTAAGCTTGGACGCTGAGAGCTCTCTGGTGGTGCGCTTGTCTGAGGAAAACGTCCTTGTGCCGAGGAAGGCTCTTGAGGAGCTGCTGCGGAAGGTTGAGCAGATTGAGGCAACTGTTGAGAAGCTGATTGCTGAGAGGAAAGCAGGAAGGCAACAGAAGCCTTAAGCTGCTTAACATCCTCTGCAAGCTGCAAAAGCAGCTCGTCCTTCTTCCGCTCGTCTTCCTCCTTTTTCGCCGCAACGTTCTTGTCTATGACGTAGCCGCACCTGCGGCAGTACACGGTTCCAAGCGGGTTTTCCTGTTTGCAGCGCGGACACTCTATCAGCTTCGGCACGTCCACATGACCAGGCGCCTTCATACCGTGAAGCTCAAGCACCGCGTCCTCAAGGTCCCTTGCCGAGAAGTGGACGTACCTGGCGCTCATCTTCGAACCGTGAACCCAGCCGGCGTACTGCTCCAGCCGCGCCTCAGTGAAAACCTTCGCCAGAGCCGTCAACGTCGAGTGGCGGAAAAGGTACGGCCAGACTGCCTTCCTAAGCCCAGCCTTCTTCGCAAGGCCCCGTATTTTTAAGCGGAAGTGCCTGTAGCTTAACCTCTCACCCTTGCAGTTCGTCGCCATTGAACACCAGAGCGGCGCGGAGGGGTCTGTCCTCCTCGGGTGCTGCTCCAACCATTCCAGCAACGGCTTGTAGGATGCTACTAGCGGCACACGCTTCAAGCCGGTCTTGCCGTTCACCGTTATAAGGCAGTACCTGTCCTTGAACTCGACGCTTCCAACGCTCATGCTGAGCAGCTCGCCCGGCCTGAGCGCTCCTTCAAAAAGCGTGTAGACGAGCGCCTTGTCCCTAGCGTTGTCGGCAGCCTTAACTATAGCCTCAAAGTCTTCGCGTGAAAGAAGCGCTTCAGGCGTTACGCGTGAGTCCTTATCGTGCTTTGAAAGCCTTATCCAGCTTGCCTCAGGTGGGATAGGCGCGCCCCGCTCACAGCTGCCACATTTTGCGTACTGTATCAGCCTGCGCAGAACGGCCTTTTTATGGTACTTGGTCTTCGCTTTCCAGTTCCTGTTGCGATTGATGACGGCGACGACGCGCTCAACATCCTCGCGGGTGGCGCTTCTCACGTCAAAGTCTATGAGGCGGAGGAGGGCCACAAGGTGGGCGGCATTGTTGCTTATGGCGGCCGCGCTGAGGCCGAGGCTTGCAAGGTGGTCTAGGAGGCGAAGCGCGACCTCCCCGTTTCTCAGTCCGCCTATAGTCCTCCTGTAACGCGCTATGCTCCTCTCGAAGTTGTATATGTCTTCACTCACTTTGCTACCCGAAATAGAAAGTTCCGTGGACTTTAAAAGGGGAGAAAGAGATTTTAACCCGAAGTGCTGATGGGCCGGGAGAGATTTGAACTCTCGACCTTTCGGTTATCAGCCGAACGCTCCAACCAAGCTGAGCTACCGGCCCCCTCTTCAAATCATAACTATTTTCAGTTTTTATTAAAGGATTTTCCTCTTTAACTTACCGTTAAGCATAATCCAAGCATCCGGCACCATCTGCGGCTCCATTACGCTCACGGGTATCGGGTATCTCACGCCCTTTTCGTAACCGGCCTTTCTAAGAGAACCAACAACATCCCCAATCATTTCCCTTGGCATTGTAAATACAACCTCGTCGTCCTGTGTTGTTCCAAAAACCCTGTCTCCAGCTCCGGGTATGACCAACCCGGGCTTCTTCGCGAGAAAAGTTCTTAAGACTCCTTCTAGGCAGCTTGCGCCGAAGCCTGAAAGCGGCGTTGTAACACGCTCTCCTGTTTTGTAAACTGTTGCTTGAATCAGCCTCATTGCTTGGGCTGAGTTGCAGTAAACCATTGCTAGGTCCGGTTCTATCCTGGTCCAAGCCAGCGGGGATATGGCGGTTCCCACGTATTTTCCAGGTTCTAGGGTTGGCATTGTTGAAAGAGCCTTTTCCGCTACCTCGTCCGTCTCATAATAGTTCATGGCCCTAAAAGCCTCCCAAAAGGCCTTTGGGTCCTCAAGCTCTGTAAAGCCGTAGGCTATGAGGTTTGGAACGCACTTCATGTCCTCAACAGCTAATCCCACAGTCCACCCTATCCTCCTAGACATGGCAAAACCTTGACACATCGTTACCCGCATATTCAAGAGACTTGGACGCCTAGTGCCTTCTGGAAACTCTCCCTCACCTTTGACAAGCTTTATGGCTAAAGGAAAACATTGAAGCCTAAGAGTGTCCGTCAAAGTCTTTCCAAGTTCGCGGTAAACTTCCAAACCTTCCATCAACAATCCTCCAGAACCTCAAAATCTGCAGTCGCATTCTTATAGCCTTTACCATCCAAAACAGAGCCTAGAAACCTTTTAATGAACTTTCAAGAACAATATCATCGAGGGTCCGTAGCCCAGCACGGATCAAGGCGCCGGCCTTCGGAGCCGGAGAACGTGGGTTCAAATCCCACCGGGCCCGCCAAAAATATGCCGCTTTCGGCAAAAGCAGCCCTTTACGGGCTGATCTGTTCACTGGCTTACGGGACCGTCCTGGGACCGTCCCAGATACATGGCGAGGACCGTCCTATGGCCGAAGAACGAATAGACGAGTTAAAAAAGCGTGTGGAAGAGCAGCGTAAGGCTTTAAAAGGTTTAGCTGAAAGCCTCGAGGACGAGGACAGGCTTGAACAGTTGATGAGGCGCGTGGAGCAGCCTTGCGAAGCCTTGAGCGGTTTGGCGGCTCAAGTTGGCAGGGGCGAAGGTGAAGGTTTCGTTTTAAGCTGGCCTGAAACAAGAAGCTTGTTTCTGCAGTATCTGGAGTTTAAACGTTATGAGCATGCTAACGCGAGGAACATGCTTAACTATTTGGACAGGTTTGTCCGTCAGCCCATAACTGCGCCTTTGGATGTTATGCGGATTTTCTCGCCATTAACCGCTGGGCAGAGGCACCATTTGAATCGCGCTATGCGAGCTTGGTTTAAATGCTTGGAGATTAACAAGCCGAATCGAGAGTTTAAGGAATTTCTTGACAGCCTTAGAAAGGCTATTCCGAAGGATGAGGTAGGCATAGACATTAAAGTGCCAGAAGAAGAACAGATAGTTTCGGATTTAAGGCGATTAGCTTCCGACCCAATAAAGTTTCAGGCAGCCTACAACCTGCTTTTGGATTCAGGCTTAAGACTTGTGGAAGCGGTTAAGCTCCTAAACAATTTCCCAGAAGCCGAACGCCTGGAAGGCTTTTACCGCTGTCCAATAGGCCTTTTCAGAGGCTCAAAACAGGCTTACTACTGCTACCTAACCGAATACACCTATCAGCTTGTTAAACAGCTAAAGGAAAAGGTTAACCAACTCTCAATAAGCAAGTGGCTTCAAAACCACCAATACACAAGAGCAAAATATCTACGCAAATTCGTCAACGACACCATGACAAGCGAAAGACTAAACATCCCGGAAAGCGTTGCAGACTTCATCCAAGGGCGAGTCCCAAAAAGCATAGGGGCTAAACATTACATGCAGCTTAAGCGAAAAGCAGACCAGTTCTATCCAAGATATACGGAATACGTAACAAAATTAAGGCGCAAAGCTGGAATAATAATGGCCTAAATGCGCGCGCTTTTGTTGTATGGGTCTTTCCATGAGGCTTCTAATGTTGTGCACTTGTTTGTTGCGCCTATAAGCCCAAAATAGGCTGTTAGCTCATGGTATAGTTGTTCTCTTTCGATTTCGTTTAGCCAAATTTGCATTTCATTAAGTATGGCGTTCAATACTGCTTTGCTCATAGCTTATTTCCCATTTTCTGCAATGTTTTTAGTATTATTCTGTCTATTGCTTGTTTTGTGAAATTTAAGTATTCAATGAGGAATTGTTCAACTATGTTGGCTTTTCCAAGCTTGTTGTAGAAGTGGTCGAGGTCTATCCATGAGAAGGCTATGTCCTCTGCTGTTTGGTAACTGCCTTCAGCTATGGCGAATGTTATGGCGAGTGTTGCTTCAACCTTCATGTCCTTCATGTTGCTATAGTTTGACCTGTTTATGTAGAAGTCGTCCTTAACTGAAAATGGCATGTTTGTAGGCCAGTTCATACTTTAGCCCCTTCATAGTGGAGGCTTGCTTATTACCTCGCCGTCCTCAATAACCCATCCATGCTTTCTTAGGGTTTCAACAACTTTTGGGATGTTTAGGGCGTAGCGTATGTGTTCGCAGTTTTCGGCTTTGCATAGGGCGCAGAAAACTCTGTTCGCCTTGAAATAGACGTCTGCAAACCTGCGCTGTCTGTGGTCTATTATTGTTACGTGGTCTTGGTTTACGTTGAAGTGTTCAAGGGGTGGTGGTTCAGGTTTGGGTGTTAATATTTTTAGCTCCTCACATCTTTTTCTTACGGCGTCTGCCACGAAGTCTGCGAGGCTTGTGTAGCCCATTTCCGGATGAGCCTTAATGTATTCTTCTATTTTGTTTACGAGTTCTCTTTGGAGGGTTATTCCCCTGTATTTGCCTATGGGCATATACCATACCTACACCTTATATATGCGTTAATCAAGCCTTAATAAATTTTCGGTTCCTGCAACTCGATTTTTTAATTTTGTTAAGTTGACAATCCTTATATTTAAACCATATGAATACCACAGTTACAAAGTTTGAGTGGGGTAGAAGCAGATGCCCGTTGGAAACTATAGAAGCGTTTCAGTTAGAGAGGAGCTGATTGAGCGTGTGGAAAGGCTCATTCGCAAAGTCAAAACCTATCATAGCATATCAGAGTTTGTTTCTGAAGCTGTTCGTCTGAGAGTTGAAGCCATTGAAAGGCAGGAAAAATTAAGAGGGGAAAATGAAGATGAGCCCGAAAAGTGATTTGCGAATTTTGGTGAAGTCTGCTGAGGATTTAGCCTACGCCTTAAGGGACACGCTTGATGTTTTGGCTGATCATGAACGCAGAATTAAGCTGATTGAGCAGAAGCTTGGCTTTTTGGCTGATGTGGAGTCGCATGCTGTAGAGGAGGCGGTTGTTGGAGGGCATGGGGAATGAAGCTTCAGCTCTTAGCCAAAATCTCGGACGCTGAGTTGCTGCGTAAGAGCATGCATGAGCTTGGAACAGTTTTTTATCAGGCTGATGGCGACGGCAACATTACAAAGGTTGTTTATTTCAGCGGTTCAAGGGTTGTCGAGTTTGTGGGCAAGGTTGATGAGAGCTTAGCTAAATGCGTTAAGGCGTTAGGGCATAAGGTTGACAATATTGAGGTTGATGAGTTTCAGGGTTTTGTCCGCATAGTCCAGCAAGGTTGAAACAGCCTTATGCGGTTGAGGGTGACTAAGGATGTTGATTCGCACAGGGTTAATCCAAACTATCCTACATTACGAATCGAGTTTGAACTTCCCAAAGATGATAACTTCCGCATTCGCAGCATGCTTGAGGCTGACTGGTGTCCAAGGGACGATGAAATAATTGAGGTCGTGGAGAAAATGTTGGACATAAGCCCTTCTTTTGGACCTAAGCTTGCCAAGCGTTTGGAGGCTAAAAGCAAACTATTGTGGAGACTGCTCAGCGAATACGCCTTTGCACTGCACCAGGTCAAACCGCACCTTGAGGGAATAATGGGTAAGAGGCATGGTTCTTGAGCCGTTGCATGCTGTGTTATCCCTTTACACATAATGAGGCGGATTTTCTGGTCATCTTCGGGAAAAACGAGCGGCAACTGCATGTTTGCAAATGGTGTTTACAGGATTTGTGCTTGCTTGGCTTTAATGCTAACCAAATAATCTGTTTGCCCGAGCAGTTGCATATGAAAGTTTGTCTCTGGTTTTTGGGTCCTGTCAGAAGCTTGTTGGAGGCTAAGGCTTGAGCGAGTTTGACACGGCTGAGGTTCGCCAAAGTGTTATGGAAGCTTTGTCTAAATTGGATGAGTTAAGACATTCCATTGATGTTCTGCAGGCTCAGATTAAAAGCGATTTTGAGCGGAAAATGGAGCTGTTCCGTTTCAGCCAAGTGCGCCAAGAATTTTTGGAGCCATTTTTTGAAGAACCCTACGTGATTATTCCTAAACGGGCCAATGAGTGGTATGTTATTGCGCCTAAATGGCTTAACTTTCAGATCGGATGGCTTGAGCGTTCAACCAAAAGCTACAACATATTCGTAGTAAACCGCTATGTTAAATGGTTCAGCGAAATCCCACAAAGCCTAGAAGAAAAATTCAAGTTCGCTAAGCCCTTGCCCTTCAAAGTTTACGATGGCATGCTACTAACTGGGAAGGAACTTCAAGAGGAAGCCCTACGCAAATACAAGCATTTTATTACGAGACGTGAGGGCGAGGATAGGCTACGCATAAAAAAGGGCTACGAGTTCAAGCTTATCGCCCAAATGATTGAAGACGGCACGCTACCCTTCATGCCCATACCCGTTAAAGAAGAAGACTTGCGCCCTTGGGACGGCATTAAGCTGAGAAATTATCAGCAGTTTGCATGGAACGAGTTTCTTAATAAGGGTGCTATTGGAGTTTTTTGGGCTTTCGGTAGTGGGAAAAGCCTTTTTGGAATTTATGCCCTTGCAAGGATTAAGGGTAGAAAACTCGTTGTTGTTCCGACTTTGACGCTTAAGGAGCAGTGGCTTGAACGCATAAACAAATACATTCCACAATACCGCAATGAAATAGAAGTTGTCACATACCATGCCTATGACAAAGTGAAGAGTAACGAATATTCTTTGATGTTGCTAGATGAAGCGCAGCATCTCCCTGCAAATTCATTCATTCGCTTAGCCACTTTGAAGACTAAATATCGTATGGGCTTTAGCGGTTCGCCCTACCGCGAAGACGGACGTGAAAACTACATTATCGCTTTAACAGGCTTTCCCGTAGGCATGAGCTGGGAAGAACTGATTAAGCTTCAAGTGGTGCGTGAACCCACCTTCCGAGTTTACGTTCTAAGCGACAACCGTGAGAAAATGCGGAAACTTGGCGAGCTACTACAAATACCTGTTAAAACATTGATTTTCTGTGATTGGCTTGATTTGGGCGAGAAAATAGCCAAAACCTTCAACATACCCTTCGTTTACGGAGAAACCAAAGACAGGCTTGACGTTATCCGTGAAAGCCAAGCATGTGTTGTCAGCCGTGTAGGCGATGAAGGCATAAGCCTTCCAGGAATAGAACGTGTCATTGAAGTAGCATTTTTGTATGGTAGCAGAATGCAGGAGAGCCAAAGATTTGGAAGGCTAATGCACTCAGCCAAAGAAGAGCCTGAACACATAATTCTCATGACTGAGGAAGAGTTTGAAAATTATCAGAAGAGGCTTTACGCCATAACAGAGCGAGGCTTTAGAATAGAATTTGTAAGGTGATTTTTTGGCTGTTAACTATGCCCTATTATCTACTACTTCTACTGCCCTTGGGCGTGTTAGAGGCTTCACTATAACGCTGCTTTACATGCTGTATGATGGTGGTGGACGCTGTTGTGATTTGGCTGAGAGGTGTGGAAAAAGCCAGAATTATGTTTGGAGGTATTTGAAGAACATGGAAAGGTATGGTTTAGCCTTGAAAAATGGCGATTTCTGGTTTTTAACCGATTCTGGGGTTGAATTTGTTAAGTATTTGGATGTCGTATATAATAATATAATAGATTATCGAAAGAAAGTAGAAAGAAAATCGAAAGAAAATAGAAAGAAAGTGGAAAGTAACCAGCCAAAAACCACAAAACAAATTCCCATTAGCTTGTGGCTTCAAAATTCAGGCTTAGACAATGTGGAAAAGGAAGTAGTAGAAGTATTGCTAAAGCATTACAATGAAACTGGTTCAAAGTTTATCCTGGTTAAAGACCAGTTCGAGCTTTCAGAAAAACTAAAGGCAAACCCAAGCGAAATCCTCGAAGCCTTAAAAAACCTTAGACAAGACAACATAATCTACCTATACCGTTCAGACATACAAGGCTACTGGAAAATCGGACTTAAGACAAGTTTTCTAAATTTGTTTCAAAGCGAGAGTAAATATTAAAATGCTGATCGGATAATCAAAAATGATACAACAGCTTAACCATAATAAGAGACTGAAAATTATAAGAGGCCTAAGTTTGGAACAGCAGCTTACCGAGATATGGTATCACTCACTAACACGATTTAAAGAAAAACAAGAGCCAGTAGATTTTAATTTTAAGAAAATTGTGGAAAAGCACTTCGGAAAGCTACACTCCACTAATTTTACCCACTTTTTACATCCTTATCCGGGCAAAATATTTGCATATATTCCTACATTCATATTATCAATACCCGATATATGTCCGCCAAGAGGGAAGGTCTTAGACCCATTCTGCGGAAGCGGAACTGTTCTTTTGGAATCCATTATTAATCCGCTTTATAAACGCGATGCTTTCGGGATAGAAATAAATCCCTTAGGCAGGTTAATTGCTAAAGTTAAAACTACTCCATTAGATGTAAATAGATTAGTCCAAATAGCGGATAATTTGCTGAAAAAGGCAAACCAGCATAGTGATGTTGAACCAGTTTTGATACCAAAATTCAAAAATATCAATTTTTGGTTTTCGGAAAAAGTAATAAAGAAACTTGCTAAGCTTCTCTTTTTAATTGAAGAACTCGAAAATGATGATTTCAAAGATTTCTTTTACGTATGTTTCTCTTCAATCATAAGGAAGGTTTCGAACGCCGACCCATTTATTCCGCCCCCAGTCAAATTAAAAACACAAAAATATCGCAATTCTCCCACTAAACTAGCCTATTTAGAAAAGTTCATAAAAAATGTTGAAAAAGCAGACGTTATAGGTTTATTTGAAAATAAAGTTAAGGTTAATTCTAAAAGAATTGAATCTTTATGTAAAATCGAAGAAGTAAAAGACGACAAAGTAAAGGCGAGAATTATATGGGATGATGCAAGATGTATGAAAAAAAGCAAATTGGGTTATAAAGCAAGAATTCTTCGAGAAAATGCTGAACCTCTACCGTCCAACAGCGTAGACTTAATTCTTACGTCACCTCCGTATTTGACAGCGCAAAAATATTTGAGAACTCAGAAACTTGAGCTGTTTTGGCTTGGTTTGCTATCCGAGGAAGAGTTTTCTCATTTAAATAGAAATATTATCGGTTCAGAAAACACTTCTTTAAAGAATATTGAATTAAAAAGTTTGGGAATTGAAAGCATCGATTCACTTATAAAATGGGCTTCAGCAATTTCATTGCAAAGGACTGCAAATTTATACAAATATTTCTTTGATATGGAATTGGCATTATCTGAGATGTATCGCGTCTTAAAAAAAGACAGATATGCTGTTATTGTTGTTGGAAACAATAAGGTTTTAGGAAAATATGTAGAAACATATAAGTTGTTAATGGACCTGGCAGTTTCTGTGGGATTCGAGTTAGAAGCGGTTTTTCGAGACGAAATTCGTGGAAGAGGAATGATCACGAAACGACACAACAGTGGAGGTTTAATAAAAGAGGAATTTATTTTACTATTAAGGAAGTAAGTATTATGTTTCAGATTATTGCTTTATGGAACCTTGCAAGGCCTGATAAAGATTTAGAAAATTTCAAGGTGGACCTACGCGGTTATTCTAAAGAAACTTATTTGACTGGCCAATTTTTAGAGAAATTATCAAGCAAAGAAATTAAACCTTTATCAGTGAGCGACATCGCGGATTTCCTATGCCCTACGCGAAGAGACCTTTATATCAAAAAAGGTAGGAATAAACCTAAAGTAAAAACTCGAAAAACATGGGGAGGAATCGCTGGAAGGATTGTTGAAAACTTCGTGCAAAATCTTTTCACAATAAACGGCGATAAAATTTCTAAATATTCAGATATTATAAATAAAGCGGATAATATGTCGAATGGGTTCAAAATAGTTAATTCCAAGGATTTTGCAAAACTTGATACTCTTAAAAGTAGGCAAGAAGAAGAACCAGACTGGCTTCTTAAACTTTTAACATACAATGGTCGTGCAGAATTAGGCTTTAAGTTGCTGCATAAAGTGCTCTTGAAAAATAAAGATGAAATGGGCTTAAATGATGTAAAGATAACATCTTGTGAGCTAAGACCAAATTGTCTTCAAATAGGGATAAGTTCACCAGTTAAACCTGACTTTTTGATAGAGAAACACAAGATTGTTGGTGATGTAAAATCAGGAATAGGTGGTTTTAAGGATTATTACCTGCTGACTTGCACAGGTTATGCATTGGCTTTTGAGAATGCCAAGGGAGATGGTAATGATATAAATTTTGGAATTATCTACTTCTTTCCCACACGACATAGCGAGTATGTCAAACCTATCTCTTTCGTTCAGGTATACATTTTCCAAATAGATGACAAATTAAGAGAGTATTTCTTGCAAAAAAGAGATGAGTCCTATAGAATTGTTTCGAATGATTCTCCACCAGATTTTCCAAAAGACACGCAACACTGTGGCTATTGCCAATATCTCGATTATTGTAAATCTCAGGGATTAAAATTATGAATGAGAAATATTTAATCCCGCTTATAAAAGAGCACAGAGTTTCAAAACTGATTGATGCCATGGAATGTATTGAGAAATATCCTTTTAACAGATTAATGCAAAGAGAATGTATTCTAAGCCTATATCCTGGAAAGACGGAGAAAAGCGTTTTTAGAGGAATGGTCATTCCTTCACTAAGGATTATGGGTCTAATTATTGGATTTGGAGACGCCATTAGACTAAGCAGCAACGGAAAATTGATTCTTGAAGGGAATAAGAAAAATAGAGAAGAAGCGTATCGTGTTGCGAGAGCCGTGTTTTTGGAGATAGACAAAAAAGTTTTCCATTTTATCCAACAGATCAAGCAACATCAAAGCATCCCTGAAGAACAACAACTCATTGAAGTAATTTCCCAAAAGATGGAAGCTTTATCAAAGCCGCAAAAAGAGGAACGGATTAAACGATGGCTTGAAATTCTTAAAGGCTGTGGATTAGTAAAATCTGTTAATGGGAAAATTAGCTTGGAAAATAAGGCATATGAAGATGCTGAAAAAGATTTAAAAATAGACCTAAAGCGGCCATTTTTTAAAGATAAGTTATTTACAATATACAAGACTCTCTCCTATCAAGAAACAGCAGGCATCGTGGATATTGCAACATTGCGTGAACAAGTAGCATTAAGCTATTACAGGGAACATAACATGATTTTAACAGAGGCGCAATTCGATGAGCTTTTGAGAGAGTTGCCGCTGGTTACAAATAATTATGTGATATCTTTAGGGCAAACTATGGGTGCTGAGGAGAAATTATTCTTTTTTAAGGGAAATTATTATAGAACATTAAGCATAACGTTCTTTGAGAAGAAGGGAACCGTATGAGTCAAAAGAAATATTTCATGGAAGAAGAGTATGGGTTAAAAGGTTCGCCTTTCAAAAGGAGGATAGCTACTGAACTAGAACTTCAAGCTTGGGTTGATAGAGAAGAAGAGCTGAAAATATGGACTAAAGTTCTTGAAGATTCCGTGAAGAATCCGCATACAAATTTTGTTGTCTTTATCATAGGCGACTATGGAATGGGAAAAACGTTATCGCTTTTTAAAATAGTTGACGAAGCCAAAAAATTCAAAAACGTATATCCCATATATTTGAACTTACTTTCTGAACAAAGGCCGAAAAATCCCGGCCTAGATTTCTTGCAAAGGATTTTCAGAACAATAGACTTTAATTCTATTAAGGTAAAAAAGGATGATTTGAGTTATCTTCAGAAGCTTTTCCCGGAGCCAGCGACAATTTTTGAAACTATTTTTTTCGGCAGTGATGCTGATGATAGGAAATTATGCCTCACATTTTTGAGGGGTGAAATAAAGCCAACTCAAACTCAACTCAGAGAGATGAAAGTTTTGAGGAAAATTGACGATGTAGACATTGCAAAGGAGTATCTTGTGGCTATTCTTTACCTTTTAAATTGTTCAGGATTCTCTACATTAGTGCTCGCTATTGACGAGTTTGAATACTTATTCAGTTTAGTTCCAAGACCTAGCCAAGCCATTTATCTAGCACTCCTTAGAGGACTGGCGGATCTTCATGCTAAAATTTACGAGGATCTTCAAGGTAAAATAGCTAATATGACGTTCTTCATAGGAATATCAGAAGATGGATGGAGAAGATTGGAAGTATCAGAAAAAATCGAAACCAGCACTGGAGGCCCTATACAACCATTAAAGCGAAGAGTTATTAATGTGGTAAGACTCAACCCTTTAAACAAAGAATATTCTCAAGCCCTCATAGAAAAAAGATTACGTCTTAACAGAGTTAAAGGAGTATATGAAAAAGATCCCTTAATACCATTTACACAAGATTTTGTAGACTATATTTTCCGGTTAACAGGAGGAAGACCCCATGACATTATCGTGAGATGCGATCATGTTCTGGACGCAGGTTTAGAGCGAAGAGTTCAAAGGCTAACCGCAGAGTTTGCTAGGGAAGTGTTTAAAGAAAAAGGCCTAACATACGATTAATTATGGACTTTTTCTGTTATCAGAGATATGCTTTTTGCGTATTCAAGGAAAGCTATGCGTAGGGTTTCGCTTTCGCTCTGCCCCAACTTTTGGCATATTCTGTCAAGTAGCTCTTTGTGTTGTGGGCTTAAAACAACCCTTACAATATGTTTTCTTGCCACCTTTTGACCATCCCACTGTATAATTCGATTTATTTTTTGAGGCATATATTTGTTTACGGCAGAGCAGGCGGAAGGCTGGTTAACGGGCTCTGCCAATCCATAAAGATTTTCATTCCATGCTTGACAGGATGACTGAACAATACTGCACAGGGGATTCTGAGGAGACGAGCAAGACTGAAACTGTTGAGGGCTACCCGAACAAGACTTGCCGTAAGGCTTTACAGGTTTTTTATGCCACCTGCAACGAGAGGGGATGGGATTATAGTAAGCCAATGCCGAAAGAAAAGGTTAGGGAGCATTTCACTGCGATTATGCCCTTTCAGGTTTTTGCATTAACTGTTCAAGGTTTATGTCCTTTGAAGGAACTTTCCAAACCTCTTTTACTCTATCAATTGTGGTAAACCGTATGAGGTAGCAACCATCCTCCTTTATGTAGCTTTTACCACCAGTAATTATATACTCGTCACCTCTTTTTGTCCAACCAATGGTCGGCTTTACCACAGTGTCACTCCCCTCTATTTGTTGATATTTTGCGCGCTATTCTTCTTCAAGTATCAGTTTCGTTACTGCTTTTATTTTGTCAAGCAGTTCTTTGATGCTGGATGCCTTTATTTCGTGCCATTGGCGGCTTTTTCCGCCTAATAGAGCTCTTATTTTTTCGGCTTTCTCTTCATTTAAAATTGGTTTGGGTGGCTGCATATTCACGTTTTTGTAGCTGATCCATGCTTTGCCATTTGCATATATTCCTATTGGATAATCATTATTGCTTTTTTCTCCGAAACCGATCGTTATTGTGGGAATTTTGCCTCTGCCAGCTTTTATATCAACCCCTTGTTTTTTTTGCAGTTCGTCCAAGAGAGTCTTAAATTCTTGAAAATCCTCCGCAGACAAGCCCTTTTTTAACTCATCCATGAACTCATCAAAACTCCACTTTTTAGGCACACGTTTTTGGTGATCATTTAATATTAGCTTGGGAAATCCTTTACCTTCAAGTTTTGAAACGACCTTTGACAAATCCAGAACTTTTATAGATGGAGGGTAGCCGCGCCAATCATCCTTCCAACATACAATTATATCACATTTTTTAGGGTCATGTTCCCCTTTAAAGTTGCTGCTATACAACTCAAATTCAAGACGTAGCTTTCTTCCATTGACATCTACAACACAGTCGGTAGGGTTCTCTGTCCATTCATCTATATGGAACTTTCCACTTAAGCCAAGATACTCCATTAAAAAATCTGTGTAGCACTGCATTAAAGCCCCGAAAAGCATCACCACTTCAGATTCTTTACTTGGTTCATATAAGAAACCAAATTGAGCTTCCTTCATGAAAGACATTTTGATGAATCAGAACTTATAAGTTTTAAAAGTTTCATAGCTATTTTAGAACGAGAGGTAAAAATTGAACACGCTAAGAGTGCCAGTCCAGTTTGAAATCGATGATGTGAAGGCTATAAATATCGCAAAAATTCTGGTGGACTTAATTGGGCAGGGACATTGGCTTGTTTCTATGCCTGAATACCAGTTGCCCAGAAATCTTCAAGCCGGCACACGAGAGCACGCCCTTTACCTAACCTATATTATTTCGATTGATTATATGACGGATGCTGAGAAGCTTTGGAGCAGAGCCCGAGGAGCCTATGAGCTTTATCCTGAAAGGTTTACGCCTGAAAAGGTTTTAGCTGTTAGCGATAGAACGTTGCAGGTCTTTTTGAGGAGGCTCGGAGCAAGGTTTGGCTCTTATGCGGCTAAAACATGGAAGAAAATATCCCAGATTCTCGTGGAAAAGTATAGCGGAGACCCGAGAAACATAACAGCCCAGCCGTTAACAATCAAAGAAATTAAGGAAAAACTTTCAGACTTTCCCTATTTGCGCGGTTTGAAACTTGCAAACTTCTACATTCGCGCCATGGGAGAAACAGGACTATTCAAGGTTAAAGATTTAGACGAACTCGACATTCCGGTTGATAAGCAGATAGCCCGCTTCACAATCTACACTGGCGTTTTAAAACTTAAAAGCGGAAGGTTTCAAGGTTGCGCCAACGACGACCCCTTAAGAAGTCTTATTCAAGAGGCTTGGAGAAAAGCCGCCAAAACCATTGGCACGGCTCCCTGGAAGCTCGACGAACCAATGTGGAACATAGGCTCAAAACTCTGCGCTTACAGAAAATGTAAACAATGCCTAATAGAAAACCTATGCAACAAAACAAAAGGAATAACATTCAAAGAAAACATGGTTATATGGGAGGCATCAAAGCCGAATTGATCATTTCACCTCTCTTTGAAAAATAACTTGTGTTGTCATAGTAAATTTTTTAGCCTTGCCTCTGGATGTAGTAGTTATACTTATCCATTCCGGGGACGCATATCTCGAGGCAATCCGCCCGGCTGTGCTTTTAATGTAATGTTCCAAAATTCTTACAGGAATCATTTCCATGAGGATAAGTCTATTTTCGATGTCATTTTTTATAAAGTCTGCAAGTTCATCTCGATCAATTATATATCGATGACCCTTATAATCACCTGGTTTGTAAGTCAGCTTAAGCTCAGTAAAATCTTCGCTCTTTGTATGCGGACAGACCGTGATAAGGTTTAAAACTTCAATTATAATCTCGCTGTCAGTAACATTTTCTCTAATTTTAAATGCCAAAATAACCTCACCTTTTATCAAATTGACTCTCTTTAGTTGAAAAATTACCTGTATGACGCTTAGCTGTGGACTTTTTCTGTTATTAGGCTTAGTTTTTCTGCGCATTGTAGGAAAAAGTAACATCCATTAAAGCAGAATCTCGAATTTAAGTCGTAAAACATTAACATTTGCGTTTTGAAACAACTCATATAAGCTTGGCAGAGGTTTTACATATCGAGGAGAAGGATATGAAAAACATCAAAACTGTTTTAGCGATTTTAACAATATCGCTTGTCTTTGGTGGATTTACAACCGCTGTTTCCGCTAAGCCTTCAAAAGCCTCATGGACATTCATGGTTTACCTTGACGCAGACAACAACCTCGACCCCTACGGCCCGCTCAACATTCAGCAAATGAGCAGCGGACTAACGTCGGAAGCAAATTTAAACGTTATAGTTTTAATGGACAGACTAAACCAGCCAGCATATCTCTACAAGGTTACGCACAACAAGGCTGAAGTGATTCTATCCCTTGGCGAAGTCGATATGGGCTCACCACAAACCCTCGCGTGGTTTGTAAAATACACCCTAAAAAACTATGCAGCACAGCATTACATCCTTGACCTTTGGGACCATGGTGGAGGCTACCGCGGAATCTGCTGGGACGACTCAAGCGGAAACCACCTCTCGCCACATGATGTAGAAACAGCCCTAGCCGAAAGCGAAAATAAATATCAAACAAAAATTGACATAGTCGGCTTTGACGCATGCTTAATGGGTATGATAGAAGTTTGCTACGAACTAAAAGATGTCACTAACATCGTTATAGGCTCAGAAATGCTCATCCCAGGATACGGCTGGCCATACGAGAGCTTAATGCAGTATCTCTCAACAAACTCAAATGTCGACCCGTATACGCTAAGCAAAGAAATCGTAAACGAATACGTCAGCTACTACGCCACCATGCAATCCACATACTTCGTCCAACTCTCAGCAATAGATGAAACCTTAGTTCCAAAAATGGCTGAAAGCCTAAACTCCTTCGCCAACTACCTAAGCCAAAACATCAACACATACAAAGGGATAATTGCAGACGCAAGGGGATCAGCCCAACAAAAATTCATTATGGGCACCATGGGCGCATACTACTACATAGACCTCTACAAATTCACATACATAATCCAAGAAAAAGCAGAAAATGAAACCCTTGATTCGCTGGCATCAAATCTGATGGAAAATATAACAGCCATAGTATTTGCAGAAGAACACACAAAACCGCAAGGAAACCTCGATGCCAAACAGTTTGGGCTTACAATAAACTTCCCGCCAAACCTACAAGCCTACAGCAGCAAATACGAAACATATGTGCAATGCTTCACAATAGAAACAACATGGCTTAACCTACTAATGACATACTACAAAGCTACTTAGCACTCCCTTCTTTATTTATGCAAAAACGCCATTTTTCCCATAATGTCAACTGAGAATCAGCTGTTTCTCGCCATAAATTACTGAACTGCGAATCTTCTCTAAATCATAGCCAAAAGGGCCAAGTATTATCTGGCCAGCTCCGAGAAGCATATCCAAATACTTCGCCATGTCGTATTTTTGCTTTGCATTCAAAAGTTGCACTGCTTTAACCCTTCTGTTCGGGCTCCTATTTTCTGTGTCAACTATTAAGTATTGAACTGTCTGTCCAGGGTAAACATCGAACCCGGCTGTTAAAAGTTGACGTGCTGCTATGGCTTGGAAAACATCATGCATATAGTCAGAAGGATGCTTCGATAATCGCTTTGAGATTAGCAAGTCGCTGAAGCTGACTTGCCCACTTATAAGTTTGCTTGCATAATCCTTTAGCACACTTAACGCTTCTGGAACCCTTTTCAAGAAGCCTTCAAAATCTGAAGCCTTCGCAAGAACTTTGATCATTTCAACCTGAGCCTTTTCAATGAAAGGCGGAGTGTCCCCCCGCCTTGCCTCGATGCCTCGCATTTTAATCCTTCCATCTTCAAACACTCCGTAATATCTGTTTAATACGGGAACTTCCGGCAAAATCTTTGATGGGAGGAAAACTATCCAACGATATTTTCCTTCAACGTTCAATGGAACGCCAACAAGGCTTGAGGCTTCGCGGCAGAATCCTGCAACTTCTTTAGGCGTCACCCCTGCTTTTTTAATCCAAAGTGAGTCTACGATTCCGTGAATTACTTCGAAACCGCGTTCCTCAGCTAAGCGAGCCGTTTTTAATAGGGCGTCCCTTGCGAATGCGCAGACGGCAATATGCGCATCCACTTTGCCGAATCTTGCATTTCTATACCCTAAATAGCCGAAACATGTGACCAGAATCCATTTGAGGGCTGCTTGGCGCATGTCGTAGGCATGCCTAAGCTTTTCATCGCTTGTTTCCTTCATTAAACTCTTATACTTAAAGCGTTTTCTAAGCAATAGCTCAAGGGTTTTGGGAACTATGCCCTTCCTCTTCTCGCAAATGTTGTATCCAAGCTCAGGAACCTTAATCCTTGAGTTTGGGCAACACTTGCAAAGGACTGTTTCGGCTGAAATGTTCCGTGTTAGCATAAGCATAGGGAACATTGAAGTAAAGTCTACTTCAACAACATCCGTGTGGAAGCCAAGTTTGGGCTCAAAAACGAATCCGCCCCTGTCTGCAACGAGAAGCTCCCAACCTGTTTTGAAGCTTTCAGGTTCACGCTTTTTCCATGGGATAAGGATTTCATCTTTCCAGGCGGTGTAAAGCTGGAGTGAAGACATTATGCTTCCAATTGATGCTCTTGCAGCTCTATGCAGTGGAACACGGCAAGTCCTGGAAACTTCAAATAGCCCCTCTAATCCACAAGCAGTGTAAATGAATGTGTTGTTAACGTCTATATGCACACGCCCATAAAGCCTCCTTAAAGGAGCCTTGTAGTAAACTCTGCCATAAGAGAAGAAGCTTCGTCCACGGCTTTTCTTGGCCTTAACTGGAATGTCTTCTCTGCTTAAGATAAACTGGTTTAAAACCCCATTCACGAACGCTCTATACGCCAAGTAGGGAATGAGGAAAGAGTCTCCGCCACGTGTAAAAATTATGTCAGGGTCCTCTTCCTTGACAGCCTTCACAAGGGAAAGCAACTTGTCGGATTCGCTGTCCTCGCCTATAATAATTGTTTTATTATTAAGCTCTAATGAGATGCTCTCAATTTGGTCTCTAAACTGTGCGGAGGCGCTGGCTTTCTTAATGTTAACGTTAAGCCACATCGATCGTAATCGTGGGACCTCATAGTCGCAACTTTCAACGGTGTCGAGGAGCTCGTAGCTCAGCCTTTTTCCAGAGCCTGCGACTAAAACATGGGCTAATGGGAAAATATCCTTATCGTAAAGATAGGCTTGGGCTATTGGGACATCAACATTGTGTAGCTGAAACTTTTCGTAACCGCCCAAGCGAAGAACTTTCCTCGCAAAAAATGAGGTTCGACCATAATCTCTCATCTCAATTTCTAAGACTTTCTTCTTTTCGGCTTCCATAAAATCAGCATATTTGTCCACAAACCTGAAACCTGCAACAGACTTGCTATCCTTAATTTTTTCAGTTAAGCCCTTAAGGTCTGAAAGGGCTCCGGAAACGTAAATTCTATGCGTATACTTGTCAACAAGCTTAACGCGTTCTCCGTTTTCAGCTATAATCCATACGGTCACCTCATCCGGGCCAGAGGGATAAACATCAAAAATCCAGCCCTTCACAGCGTTAAGTCTTCTGAAGTTCTTTTCGTAGCTGTTCAAGGCTTTCCTTAATCTCCATAAGTTCTTTTTGCTGGCTGAGCAGTATGCACATGAACATGGCTTCAGAAAGCACAGTTCTTGTTGCCATTCCTCCAGCAGAAGCATAAGCCCTGCAAGCGTTCATCATTTTGTCAAAAGCTTCAACATCACTGCCCCTCAAAGCCTTTCTGAAACCCTCCCAACGAGCAATTTCCAAGTCTAAGGCTTGCCTAAATGATGGAACAGTTCTTCCCAAAAGGTTACACCTCCATAAAATTCGTTAGTTGAACATCTTCAGACTGAAAATCAATGCTGAAAGGCTTAATACGCGGGTGATCCTGCAAAACAAACCTTAAAACACTGCCTCGCCTCTCAAACTTCACAATTACATTAGAACGCCCAAACAAAGCAGCCTCAAAAAACAAGCCTCGCCTGGAGCTTCGCTCAGGATAATAGGTTGCTAAGACAAGCGTTTGCTTTTTCCCAGCGATCTCAGAAAGCTTGGCACAAGCCTTCATGAACAAATCTTTAGCCTCGGTTTTGGGTATATCTCTGTCAAGGAATAAAGAGGCGATGTCAGAAACGACCAGAAGCTTTGACCTTTTAATATTAAGGAATGGTTCAAGCTTTTCAAGAATTAAAGAGGATAGCTGGTAGGCGGTGAAAGCCCTTGAAACGTAGACTTTCTCAAGGGCAGCCCGTGGGTCTAAATCATATATCCTGGCAAGATCTGCCGCAAGATAGGGATTAAAAGAGTTTCCGCCATCAACAAAAACTACAGAAGAATTCAGGCCGCCTTTTTCAGTGGGCAAAATACTGCGGACACAAAGAGCAAAAGCCATAAATGAAACTTGGTCACCATAAAGAACCGCAAAATCCCCAGCCTCAAAACCCGGAAAAATGTTATCTACTGCTGGAACACCGAGGGAAAGACGCCTAACTCTTTCGGTTGACAAAACAGGCAAGGCTAACTCTCCAAACTGCAAAATATAAAATGCACGCAAAATCAGATAAATGTTTACCAGAAAAGCATCATTTAATACTCGGAGAGAGTAAAGTTAAACTGAAAACATGCGCCATTTAAAGAGGGCAAGTTTTGACCGAATACCTAATAGGAACAGGCGGATGGGCATACTTCCAAATCCCAAGAGTTCACCCATTAGCGGCATATTCTAAAGCCTTCAACTTTGTAGAAGTCAACTCCACATTTTACGAAATGCCTTCACTAAAAGAGGTGGAAAAATGGCGCAAACTTGTCCCCAAAGATTTCCAATTCACAGTAAGAGCCAACAAAACAATAACACACGACTATAAGCTTCAACCAACAGAAGAAGCCATCCAAGCCTTCGAAAAAATGAAGGAAATATGCACTGTTTTAAACGCTCCAATACTTCACCTTCAGACTCCACCAAAATTCATCCTCCAAAAAGACGCAGGTCAAAACCTCAAACATTTTCTATCATCATTAAATCTCGGAAAGCTCAAACTCGCCCTCGAAGTCAGGGGAACAGCACCAAACAAGCTACCAACGGAACTTGTGAAGACAATGCAGGATAATGACATTATACACTGTGTTGACCTTTCAAAGGGCGAAACACCCGCCTATGAGTCCAAAATACTTTACTCGAGGCTATTTGGTAAGGGACAGCACAACATTTACCAGCCGACAGACGAGGAATTAGTCGATATTGACAGAAGAGCAACAAGCGGAAATTTCCAAAAAATAATCCTAAGCTTCCATTTTGTTAGGATGTACAAGGATGCTGCAAGACTGAAAATATACAAGGAGACTGGAAAGTTTCCACAAGTTACGAGGCATACAGGTCTTGAATCGCTGGAAGAGGTTCTTAGAGAAGACGCTCAATTTCCAACAACAAAGAAGGCGTTAGTGCAGCATCAAGGATGGAAACTCTTTGACGTAACTCAAGATAAAAGAGTCCGCGCTGCTGAACTATTAGAAAAATTGCCAGAGAAAGCATACAACAGCATCACCGAAGTAATAGAGGCGCTACGTTCCATGATGCGGTGAAAACGATTGACCACGCCTATTGACAGAGTCTTTCTTGGAACTTCCGGTTGGAGCTACAAAGATTGGATTGGACCTTTTTACACGGAAAAAGAGAAAAGCCCGCTTAGGGCTTACTGCAAGGTCTTCAGAACAGTCGAAATTGACTCCACTTTCTATCGATACCCATCTAAAGGCACTGTTATGGGATGGGTCAAATACTCACCTGAAGGCTTCATATACACGGCGAAACTTCCAAAACTAATCACACACACAAAGAAGCTTGACTTAAACAAAGGCATAGAAACCGACCTTCAGAAATTCATAGAGCTTCTGGAACCTTTGTATTTGAGCGGAAAGCTCGGCTGTATACTTATTCAACTTCCTCCAAAATTTGATTATAAGCCTGACCGGCTGGAAGAATTCTTTAAGATACTTCCCACACACGTTAAATTTGCAGTAGAGTTTAGAGAACAATCATGGATGCGAGAAGAAACTTGGAAGCTGCTTGAAAAATACAATGTGGCATATACGATAGTCGACGAGCCTTTGCTCCCCCCAGAAGTACACATCACTTCCGAAATAGCATATTTCCGTTGGCATGGAAGAGGAGCAAGACCATGGTATAACTACCGCTACCGCCCAGAAGAGCTTGAACGATGGGCTCCAAAAATAAAAGAAGCAGCTGAAAAAGTTGAAAAGGTGTATGGATACTTCAACAACCACTACCACGGATACGCAGTCGAAAACTGTCTCCAGGTCCTCGAAATGTTAGGAGTTCTTACACCAGAGCAGAAAGAAGCAAAAGCCAATGTTGAAAACTATTTTAAGACAACTGCTAAGACAACAGAAACAAAGCTTGAAACCTTCGTTCCACCAACCGAAATAAAATTTGAGACGCTGTTGCACTGTTTCATGGACCCTGAAAGAATCAAGAGAGCCCGGCAAATAAAAGACGACGAAGTCACCATACAGCAAGAAACGCCTAACGAAATACGCGCCATGGTAAAAGAATACCATGTGGTTATTGACATTCAAAATCACGTTATAATGCATGACTGCGCTGACTGGAGTAAAATGTTGCCGAGTAAGAAGCTGTGCAAACATTTGGGCAAGCTGCTACTAACCCTCGACAAAGAAAAAGCTACAACGCTTCTCAGGCAAATCTATGTAAACAAAGAATCTTGGAATTTCAAGCCATATACCCAGTGAAAACGTTAAAGCTTCTTTGCGGAAATTAGCTTGCGTGAACATCATGCCTCTGTTCATAGTTAAGAAAGAAGTATTCGAATGGATGAGAACTGGCTTGAAGACGGTGGAAATAAGAAAAGGCAGGGCGAAAGCTGGTGAACGGGCCATTTTCCAATGCCGAAGAAGCGTCATCAAGCGTAGAATTATCAAGAGGCTGAGGTGAGCTGATGTTCCTGCTTCGAAATTTCGCTTTCAAAGAGATACTTCCAACTGCCGAAAGCGTCGAAGAGGCACAAGCCTGTGTTCAAAGCCTTTATGGAACAACCGACAGAATATTTACAGCCTACCAATTCGCCACCATACAGGTGGAAAAATGAAGAAGACACTAAGAATGAAATGCCCCTCATGTGGACATTGGAACCGAATCCAAGTAAACAAGATATTTATCGAACAGCCAAGTTCAGAGCCAAAAGTAAGAGTTATAATTCCTTTTTATGAGCCAATTAAAGTTGAAAGATGCCAGAAATGCAAAAATATTATCGCAGAACCAAGAGAGCTTATCAGAATAACAAGCTTAAAACATTTCAAGAGCGTTCAGAAATCAGTTTAAGAAGCGGCGAATAAAATCTTCCATGTACCCTTTCTGATATTAAGTTTAGTTTCTCCGCGTATTCCATGAACGCATATCGTAAAACTTCGCTTTCTTTTAAGCCAAGGGTGCGGCAGATTCTTTCCAGTATAAGCTCCTGCTCCTTTGATAGATAAACTTTGAAGGCTTTTCGCACCACGCAAGGCCCTTCTACGGGCCGTATACGGTCCCGTGCATTATTTGTAATTAATGGAACATTTCGTTTTTAAGGGTTTCAATTAAGGTGGGATTCAGAATGACGAGCCAAAATATGGAAAAAGAGCAGCCTCTTAACGAAAAAACCTACACGCTATTACCCCTTGATTCCATAAAGACTATGCCTTTCAATATGAGGGTTGAGTCTGGAGAAGCTGTTGACACGCTTGCAGAATCGATTATGGTTGACGGGGTTTTAGAGCCTTTAGTCGTCCGTCCTTCCAAGGCTGAAGTGGGAAAATATGAGGTTGTCTGCGGTGTGCGTCGTTTGAGGGCTGCCCAGAAGGCTGGCTTAAAGGCTGTTCCATGCATAGTTAGGGAAATGGACGATGTCGATGCCATGGAAGCCACATTGGTCGAAAATATGGAACGCCGAAACCTTTCCGATTACGAGGTTGGCAGATGGCTCAAACTTCTGATGAAAAGGTATCCAGACAAATACCCGACACAAGAAGCCTTAGGCAAAAGGTTTGGAATTTCGCAAGACTTGGTTTCCAGGCTACAGTTGCATTATGAAACCGTTGACCAGTTAAAATCTATGGTTTCGTCCAACATTACGACACGTGTCGTAACGTTGCCTGAGGGTGTTGTCCGTGAAGTGCGCAGAGCCCCGCCAGACATTCAGCCTAAAATTGTTGAAGTTGCCGTTAAGCATGAGTTGTCTGCGAGGGAAGTGAAGGATGTTGTGGATGCTGTTACGCCTCCAAGCGTTGAGGGGCTATCTGAAGAGGAGCTTATGCGTAGGGCTCAGGAAAGGGTGCAGAAGGAACGTGAACAGCGTGCGAAGGCTAAGAAGTCGAAGGAAGCCAGCTTAATCAAGGCGTTGGCGGAATGGTATCCTGACTCGCTGATTAAGTTTGTTTTGGAGCGAATTGGCTACGACGCCACTATGGGAGTGACAAAGGAACGCACGAGAGGTTTTCTTGATGTTCTAATCTGTTCAACTGAAGCGCGGGTTTTAGAGGAAATGTGGCAAAACGCTTTGAAGTGGAAGAAGTAAAAGATGGCGGAACGCCCTCCTGAAGTTTTGCGGAAACTTTTCCGTTTCAAATATATTGGGGGCATCTTAGACAGGCAAATGCTGGCTGAAATGCTTGGAGTTAAACGGGAAACTTTGCGTCTGCTTGAGGCGGTGCTTGACGAGATTTTGCGGGAGAAGATTCACGTTATCACTCCTGAAAGGCTTGAAATGGTTTGTCCAGAATGTTTAAGCGCAAGGGTTTACGTGGATCCTGAAAAGGATGAGCGGGTTTGCGCTAACTGTGGCTATGTGCTTCCGGAAAGCCAAAGCTATGATGAGAGTTTGCCCTTCGACACTACATACGCTTTGGCTTCCGACTTGGCTTATGGCAAAAGTCTTGGCGGAACCCTGTCGGGGAAGGCTGTTATGCGCGTTTTGGCTAAAAGCGGAAATGGCGCTGCGGACCTGGGCATAAGAGCTTCGCAGATAAGGGTTCTGACGGAAACGAATGATGTGCCACCCTTGGCTAATGCCTTGAGAAGCGCTAAAGAGCTTGCTGGCCGCTATGGTCTGGACGAGATTTTCCAGCATGACTTGGGCAGAAACGTTCGACGTGCGTTCTGGCTATGCTGGATGCTTGACGTGAAATATCCAAAGAGGGTCTTTGTTGAAACGATTTTCTGGTTCACCCTATGCACCCACCGACGGGAATCTGTTGCAGAGAAGGGTGCGCTTAAAATTGAGCCAGCTTTGCTTAACATTCTCTTGCAGTTTAACGAAGTTTTAAACCGATGGCGCTCATCGTTGAAAGCTGACGTTAAAGCCTACAAGAAAGCCCTGTATGCGTTAGCGCCCTAAACCCCCTATTTTTCTGCCTTTCTAATTTCCTATATTTCTCTTTTAGAGGGAAGGCTCACGTGTCCACTCCGCTTAAGATAGACGAAGAAGTTTACCGCAACTTCAAGAAGCTGTGCATAGATTTGGGTGTGCCAGTCTACAAGGCTACGGAGGCCCTATACAAAATCTGCATCTACCTTCTGGGTGAGGTTGATGCAAAAACTACTACAAGAGTAAGCGAGGACATCAGCATACTGCTACACTTGACGTTCGCACGGGACAAGATGGTTCAGCGGGGCTTGGACACGAAGGGCGTGGAAGAAGCCATCGCCGTTGTAGAGTCTTTCCTCGAGAAAAGGGGGAATGAAAAAAATGAAAAACATGGAAATGCCTAAATGGGTTGCCGTCTGCCTCGCAGCATCCGCTTTGGCTATGCTTTGCTTTGCAGCCTACGCTCTGACAAGCTACACTTTGCTTAAGCCCTTCACTCTAACCATAACCACCGCGCCTTGCCCGTTGGAGGTCGCCAGCTTAAGCTTCACCTACGACCCAGCCCAGAACCAATACACTTCATGCGCCATGCAAGTTTCAAGCTCCAGCGCTTCGCCGCTAACAGCCACAGTCTACGTATACCTTAAAAACAGCAATCAAACCACAATCGCAAGCGGACAGCTAACACAACAGTTCAATCCGGGAACAAACAGCCTAACCGTGCCGTTAACGTGGGCTTCCGGAGAAAATGTCGGCAACGTGGCTGGGGGCTACATAGTCATACAGCCAGCTTAAGGAAGGATTTGAGGCATGTTTCCAGGCGGCTTGACCGACGTGCTTCCCATCGTGCTGTTAGCTTTGGCTGTGGGCTGCGGAGTGCCAGCGCTTATCTACTTGGCTTTCCATGGGACGCTTCGGGAAGGCAAGGAACGCGTAAGCGAACAATCCGTGGAAAAGGCTGAAAAGGAGGAGAAGTCTGAGGTGCAACCGTCGCTTCTGGCTGGCAGAAAGGACTTTGTGCGGTTGCCAGCCTTAACTGAGGGCTACGTCTACATTTCCAAAGACATTCTTGAAATGCTCGTCGAGGAAGATTTGCATAAACAAGCCAAGCCTACAGAGAAGCGGGTCAAGCCGTCTGGACAGGAAAAGCCGCCTTTGATTAGGAGGGTTGGAGACTGAGCAAACAAAGGCTTCCAGACTGTTTCGGATGCTTCGGCATGACTGACGACTGTCAAGGTTGCCCCGTGAAGGACGAGTGTGAAGAGGTAACGGACGAAATAGACGAAGATGCGGAGGAGCCTGACTGACGCGGACAAAGGGTTTAATTCCCATTTTTTTCTTTCTGCTTATGTTAGCCGCGCCACTTGTTCAGGCTCAAGGCGAAACAGCCAATTTTAGGCTTCCAAGCTACGAGCTTTACGCCCCAGCGAAAATAATCATCAGCTTCGTCTACACAAACAATGTGACGACGAACGTCAACACTTTGGGGACAAGCCTTTACCAGATTACAACCACGCCCGTTCAAGTGATATTTGAGGCTGAAGCCTTCGACATTTACACTATGGACATAAGAATCGAATACTCCATTCCCGTCAACCAAACCGTCATCATAGGCTTATATGAGGGTGGAAGAGCCACGAAGGGCATAGAGTTCGACACTTCAGCCAGAGTCATACTCATTTCAATGAAAGTCAGCGTGGTTGAAGCGCCCACATACCCGACAGCCGAGGACATAGCCAACGCTATGGCAAACTGGCTTCAAAGCTACCTAACCGAATACACGGGGCAGATGACCGTCACCATCAACCAGATGGGCGAGTCCATGCTTATAATAGGTGTTCTCGGTGTCGTAGCCTTCGTCGTCAGCGTCGCCGTGCTTGTCGCGGTATTCTACGTGCATAGGCGCGTTGCAGAGCTTAGCGAGTGGGGCATACGCCACGAGTCGGAGCATCGCAAGGGAGGGTAACATTATTGGATGGGCTTAACTTTTTTGAGTGGATTCCGCAGATTGCCATCGGCGGTTTAGCGCTAATAATTGCTGTGGCTGTGTGGATGATTTGGCGTAGCATAGCGCCTGCTGCTCCCGGGATAAGTTTGGGCTACTACGAGGTTGTGGGCAGACACGGGGGGCAGAAGCTTATCAAACGCATCAAGGGAACGCTTGTTGATGCCACAAGCCTCTTCTTAAGCCCAGAAATCGAATCCGCCTTCCTACAAATATTGAAAGAGGACATCAGCGAGATTTTGACGCGGACAAACGACTCTGACCTTTCAAATCTGTCCAAAACTTTGGACAAAGAGGATGTTAGGCTGACAGACTATTTACGGATAATCGTAACTCGAGAGAAGCTTTTCACCAAGCACGTCATCATCCAATACGGCTACGTCGCTAATCCCCTAAGCGCTTATGCAGCCTACGACCCGCAAGCCAAATTCACCTTGGGCTTCGGCTTCCTAACACAAGGTGTCATAACGGGCAAAATGCAAACTCTTCCGCAACCATGGCAGCTTTACAAAATCGGCAAGGTGTATGTGCACCTTTTCAAGCCAGACCCGCTGAAGGAAGATGATGAAAAGTCTGCGCCAGAGTGGTTGGCGAAGCTTGCGCTTTACGCACCCGCTACTGTTGAGCTTAAACAAGTGTTGAAGGCGAAGGACGAGGAGCTTAAGGAGAAGGACCGTGAACTGTTGAAGGCTGGTAAGGAACGTGCAGCCAACGCCACAAAAGTTGATGCTTTGCTAACCGCCATTCAAGGGTTTACAACGAAGCTCACGCCTGAAGGGCTTGAGGGCAAAAAGTTTGCTTTAGGCGACTTTGTCACCGTGGCTTTTCCAACAATCCTCGGCTACCTAATCGCTGAAGCGTCTGGCGCGTCGCCTTTGGCTGGAACCGTCATAGGCATGTTTCTTGGCGGATACATAGTTTTCAGGAAGTGACCGTCGCATGGAAGCAGTTACATTCAGAGACGAGCTTCAGCTAATCCGAAAGTCGAGAGTTGAAATAGTCGAAGCCGAGAGGGCGCTGCGAAAATTTATACTTTCGCCACTCTTCCTTGTTGACTACATCAAGTTTGAAGAAGTGCTGTGTGAGTTTCAAGACCGCATTATAACGCTTGTCCAAGTCACAACTTCCCCGGAGCTTCGGCAACTGCTGAAGTTGCTTGGCGCACAGGAACAGCCACAGGGAGCTAAACCTCAAGGGCAACAGCTTACGCTTCCAGCAGTTGCGGAAACGTTCACGCTTGAAAAAGCTATTGTCGTGCTGGCATCCATAGTCGGCGTTTCCATAGGTGTCGAGCAGAGGCTTCTGCCTCCGATTGCGATTCTCGCCGTTGTGGCTGGGGGCTTGGCGCTTGCGTTTGCCCCACAACTGAAGTCGCTTGTTGAGTCTTTGATGAAGAAGGAGGAGAAGAAGGAAGAAATTAAGCCTGAAAACCTTGAAGATTGGATTGTTGACAGCATCAGCAAGATGCGTCTAACCTACATGTCGGCTCGCTTCTTGATGAAGGTTCAGACGCAGATTAAAGAGTCGCTTCCAAGGTTCGCCGAGTTGGGCTTGGATGAAGCCCTTTACGAACGTGAAAAGTTTTTCAAAGAAACTTTGCCACATGAGTTTATGAACATTATAGGCAGAATAATCGTTGCTTGCGACAGTAGCATTTGGCAACGGAAACAGATGGTTATGGACGCTATGGTGCGTTCTTCTATGGGAATGGAGATGATGCAAGGTTGACAGTTAACCCTGACCAGTTGAAGTTTCTCCGCGACAAAATCGTCGAGTTTCTCAAGTCGGAAAGTCTTACGAACCAGTTTGCCGAGGAGTTTGAAGGCGAGTTGCAGAAAAAAATGCTAACCTACTTTCCCGTTCCTACGCCTGAGCTTACGGCTGCGGGCTACATAGGTTCGCTGTGCACTCTGGAACTGCTTTTCAAAAAGCTCGGTTTAATGGATGATTTGAATAGTGGGGGCAAATGATGCTGAAGGCTGATGCTGTCCAGCAGTTTGCTTATCCGCGTCTCGTTTTGGAAGGTGCAGCTAAAAGGCTTGTTGAAGGCGTTGCTGGTAGGGGCGGGCTTGAAGCGGTGCTTCAGTTTATAGATCAGGTGGACTGGGTTGACGGGCTGACGGAGCTACGTCAAACCATCAAGCCTATAACGACTTTCTTTGAGGCTGCTATAAGCAAATGTAGCAAGGAGATGCTTAAGAGACCTCTTAAAATGCGGAAACGCCAGTTGACGGAGTTCATGGGTTCCATGTGTCCGAAATGCGGGTTGTTCGCCACTTTCTGGTTGATGTCCGACTTTGAAGGTTCATGTCCAAAATGTGGCACGCCGTTGAAGCCTATGATTGAGGTTGCCGTTGAAAAGCTTGTTCAAGAAAGGATTGAGTTGTCGCCTGAAAGGATGCTTATGTATGTTGCCTACGATATGCTTGCGGAAGCCTACGTTGCAGCCTACAAGGCTTTGGGGATGGTTCTGCCTGAAATAGGCAAAATTCTCGGCTTCAGAAACTACCGTGTTGATAGGCGGGTGCTTGAATATATAGAAGCTTACTTTTACGGGCGTATGGCTGGAGAGCAGAAGATTGCGCGTGAAGAGAAAGAGGCGTTGCAGTTTCTTGTTCGTGGAAACCTGGCTGGAATCCCCTTTGAAAAGGCTGAACAACTGCTTCGGCTCGCGATTCAAATTGTCAAGTATGGCTACCTCTACCAGGTGCTGGATGCATCTGGCGCTTTGTATCACTATCAGTTAGCCGTTGAGAAGTATAACCCGTTATATAATGAGCTGAACAGGCAGATTCGCTTGGCTTTGAACATGATGGTTGAAGAGGAGAAAACTCGGCGTGTCCGCATAAAGAAGTTTCAGACAGGCTACTATGCACCGTGTATGATTATTCCGCGTAGCTGCTGGATTTCTGGGGAGCTTTCCAGCGAAATAGTGCTTGAACCCGTTTTCCGCCTTCCCGTCTTTCCGAAGTCTGACTTGGGCGCTATCCAAGCCGTGTTTGGACCAGTCGGGTCGGGCAAGACTGTTCTGCTCTCGAGCATAATCTGCTACAGCATACTCGCCAAGAACCACGCGGTTCTGATTCCGCTTAATGACAGAAACAACAGCTACAGCCTTGCATCCATCCCAGCCTTTCCCTACTCGGAGGGCACGCAGAAGATGATGCGTTTGCTCGAGATTATGGAAGTTGAGCCGAGGGGTGTGCCATGCATCACCGTGTCTGTTCTGCGGAAGGGCGAAGCTGTCGACAGCGTTCAAAGGCATCCGCCGACCATTTATGATAGGGTTCTGGAAGTTGACAACCCCGTAAACTTTGCAGTTGACTTCGACGAGCTTTTCCGTGAGCTTAAGGACGTTGCAGAGGGCTACGGCTACAGCAGACCAGTCGGCATAATTGCCTTCAGAAACCTTCTGCGCTCCGACGAAAAACGCTACATAGACGTTGAGGCAGCGTCAAACGTTCTTAACGAGTTTGACAAGTGGCGCAAGGGCAACATGGGTTTTCCGATGCGTGTCGTCATTGACGAGATAAGCTACATGGCTGCAAGCCACGCTGTGAAATATGCGACGGACAAGCTATTTGCTGGAGCCACGGTGGGCGACTTCATTAAGGAGTCGAGGCGGAACGCGGTTGCTTTGGACGCAGCCACACAGGTGCCAATCGAAATCTTGCCAGCAATCAGAAACGAGGCTACAAACATATTTTTCCGAAAACTTGCTATGAGCAAGGACAAAACGCGGAGCCCCATAGACTTTCTGCTTGACAGCATACAGTTGAAGGATGATATGCTGAAGCCCGTAATCCGCGACATGAACAACCGTGGAGTTTTGCCTAAGCACTTCTGGTTCTGGTATAACCGGGAAAGCTACAGCGTGGACGTTATACGCCCCAATCCGCCGACGTTCTGCACGTTCGACCCTGACGCGAAAAAGACTCCTATGGAAATCTTGCAGAGATACGAGAGGCTGACTGGGCAGAGGATACTGTTGGAAAGCTGGGATAAAGTGAAGCGTCTCAAGCCAGCTTCAAAGACGCAGGGAAAACGCTACGCTCTAATGGACTATCGGATATAAAAAAGGGGTTCAAGTGAAAATTTGAACTTGCACGTCGCAGAGCATCGCGGTTATGCCTGAAGCGTCAATGTGTATGGGCATGTTTCCGCTTGCAGAAGCGGTTTTAACGCTTTGCTGTCCGCTGGAAAACATGGCTGTTGCCGTGACGTTAATGGTGCACGTTAAAGTGTAGTCGCCCGTCTGTGGAAGGCTATACTCAATATCTTCAGCCGTCAGCGAAAACTTCCACATTTCAAACCATCCGCCTTTCGGCGGAAGATTCGATGAAGAGTAGGTTTTCAGCATGTTCTCTTTGCGCAGTTGAACGCCCGTGTTAGACTTCACTTCCATAGGTCCTTTAAGCTCGAGGCTTGTCATCGTGCCTTCCCAGTCAAGCTGAACGTAAGCGTGCCAAGTGACGCTTTTGATGGCTTGTCCCTGGAAGTAAACTGTTAATGGGAAAAGCGTGTATTGAATTTGGCTTGGGTCCACATCCTTTGTTGTGCCGTCCGCAAATTCGATGGTTAATCCCACGCCGAGCTTCCCGCCAGACCCGCCGCTTGTGCTACTGCTACCTCCTGGAAACGTTACGCCACCATAATGGACTTGTTTGCTTTCGTAGATTGAAGCGACAGCCAATATCACGATTATAACCAGAACAGCGATTCCTACTTTTTGGCTTTTGCTGACCATTTCTTCACCAGAAGAAAAATGAGGGGTTGAGGCGTTACCCTTTCTTTCTTAAGGCGGCTATCAACGCGACAATTGTGGGTCCAGCAAAGATTAAAACTATCACTATGACGATTAGTATCAGCCAGAACTGGGTAAGCGGGTTTGTCAGCGCACTCGCCAAAGCAGCAAAGAACGCGTCAATCGGGTTTTGAGTCCAGCTTACTGGAATGTGGGGGGCTAACTGTGGCACTTCTCCCGTTGCGAAGTAAACTGTCCATCTGCCTACGACATAAACGTAAACTGTGAACTCAAGATGGGCGCTTGGATACTTCCACCAATGCCAGATGCCGTAGCTGAACCCGTTGAGCGGCTTGAACGTTTGGAACATTATCCTTGTCCAATACTCGTTTCTGAAAATTGACGTGTCAAGCGACATTCCCTGGTATTTCAGCAGTTCACTCTCCAAATTGATTGGTGTGCCTCCGCGAGTGTAGTATATGCCTAACGTTTCGCCTGAAGCTTTCGGAATCAAGTCTTGAGTTGACATCATCTGCGCGTCGTCTTGTATTTTCTGTCCGTTCTGGTCTGTTGAAGCCCAGCTTATGCTGTTCAAGCCTATGTATGCAGGTGCAAAGTAAACAGCGTCTGGGTTGTCTTTAAAGTAAACGAAGCTTTTTGGCACAAGCCTTATCCAGAGGACAGAGCCACCGTAGTTTGGCTCCCAAGTTACGAAGTGCATGGTTTCGTCGCACGCCTCGCCTTCGGTTCCGCTGAGCCAAATGTTGATTCTCCATGTGAGCCGATAACGCCACATCTCAAACTGGTATGCTTTCTCCACTTTTGTTCCGTTGGAAAGAGTTACTGTGCCCTGGTCCACACTCCAACTGTAATGTTTTGGCTCCACGTCCGTGTCCACAGTCATGGGTTGCTGTGTCGCGCACAAGTCGCACCATCCGTCGTCTCGAACGTCTGGGTCAAAGTCCATTTCATAGCCGAAGCTCCAGCTCGAAGCCTTCGAAGCCCAAGAGGGCTTCTCTGTCGTGCTGCAATACGTGTTGTTGAACCATACGCTGTGGAACTCCGCTTGGAGGCCTTGTGCACCCGTTATGTAGCCTATCTCCGTAAGTGGCAGAAGTCCGCCCTTCGCGGCAACGAAGAAAGCAAGCAACAATAGAATTATTAGGATTAATCCGCTCTGCTTTTTGCTGACCATTCTTCTCGCCTAAAAGAAAAATACGAATTTTTCTTTCAAGATGCAACTTGTAACCTTTTACGCCCACATAGGACGCAGAGGAGCCAAAATCCCAGTTCTCACCATGGACCATTTCCCGACAGACTGGTATGAGATGCGGATGCGCTTGGCTGAAGCCATGAAGAAAGCATACGAGGACTACGGCGTAGTAGAAGCCCAATGGACTGTGGAAAAGCATGTTCCAACCAAATTCAAGGTTTGGCGACCACGTCCAGGAAGCTACATCCCCAAGCCCTTCTCTAACAAACGCACGTTTGAAGCCTACTTCATAGCAGCCTACGACCCGCCCTCTGACACGATTGAGGTGAAGCAAGCTGTTTTTGCGCCCTTCCACATGGACATAGCCACAGACTACATGGCAATCGAAAAAGACGTCAAATTTAGGATTCCGCCGATAGTGCCTAAAACGTTCAAAAGCCTGCTGGAAAACCCGCGGTCCATGTTTGAAGAACTCTCCACAATACGCTACCCAGACTACAGCAAAACCCCCAAACTTAAATACGGCAAGCAAACGGAAAAGCCAAACTTAACCCACTTAAGAACTTACCTGCCATGGGGCGAAAAAATGAAGGAAAGCACCGGATGAGAAAAAACACTTTAACTCGACTCTGTCTGTTGTTCGCTGGCATCACCTACTTTGGCGCATTTTTCTTATGGGCTCTAACCTCTGCCACAAATATTCAAAAGCAAACTTGAAGAATTAATGCCCGCTGAGGAATTGGTCTTGCCTTCGACGCCAGCCTTTGGCGAATACAAACCATTCCTTGAACATGCTGCAGCCCACCCAGCAAAAATGAACACTAAACTAATAGAGTTTCTCATCGAAACCTGGACAAAACCAAACGAAACGGTTTTGGATCCGATGGCTGGGTCAGGAAGCTTAGGTGTCATAGCAGCTTTACATGGGCGGAACGCTGTTCAAGTTGAGTTAGAAAAGAAGTTTTATGATTGGATGGAGCAAGCCCGAGAAAATATTGAGAAACATCCAGCACTTACGCCTAAAGGCTGGATTAAAAACATTTGCGGAGATGCCCGACGCCTAAGCGAGCTTCTGGGCAGGGCAGATGTAGCCATAACAAGCCCTCCATACTCAAGCACAGAATTTTATTATGGAGAGAAATCTCCAGAGTTTTGGCAGATACTTGCTGAAAAGACAGGGCGAAAGGCTTGGCTGAATCCCGACTCACAAACTCGTAAAACAATAGATGAAAAGGAGAAACCGCTTTCACCAGAAAACATCGGGAATCTTCCCCTTGGGAATGTGGACACGGTAATAACAAGTCCACCATACGCAGAAAGTAAGGCTTTTCAAGATTTGGAATTTATGGAGAAAACAGCTAAAGAACAAAGTGAAAAAGTGAAGAAGGGCGAAATTAAAGGGCATTATATGACGGAGGAAGCAAGAAAGAAAGTTTTTCAGAAAATGGTAGAAGGTGAAATCCAAAGCGAACAGAACATTAGCAATTTACCGTTTGGGCAAGTGGATTCAATAATAACTTCGCCTCCTTATGTTGAAAGTGTTAATGCCCCAAACGACCCTGAAAGGCGGGCTCAACGTATGCTTCAAGCTGGGCTGAACCCCAAAAAAATTGTTGGTGGAAAAGCCCGATGCGGACAGATGGATTGGCAGTATGGCCAGTCTGAAGGGCAAATTGGCAACCTTCCTCTTGGCGAAATTTCAACAATAATCACGAGCCCGCCTTATGGTGAGGCTCAAGAAGGCTCTGGAATAGCGAAAAGAGGCTACCAGAGCAGTAAGGATTCGCCTACTGATTTGGTGGGCGAACGAAGCTATATGCCTAACAAGTTTGAGAACCCAGAAAACATTAGTAGGCTCCCGCTTGGAAACATAGATACAATAATCACAAGCCCACCTTACGCTGAAATAATCACTCAAGGGGGAACTTCTCGGCATACTCGGGGCGGGATAGCTTCGCGGGATCCAGCCCTTGCTCAGACTGGCTCTTACGCTACGGTTATGAGCTTTGGAGTGCATGTAGGCTACTCGCCAATCAAAGACAACATTGGCAACCTTAAAACGGAGACTTGTCTAAATGACTTGATTGGATTGCTGGAAATTATTGATGGTAAACCTTACAAGAGTGTTAAAGAGGTTTATTCCGTATGGTTCACAATAAAAAGGTATACAAACGTTACTACGAGCTTCATAAGGAAGAAATCAGAGCTAAGACAAGGGAGTGGATGCGACTCCATCGAAAAACTCACCCTTGCAAAGATTGTGGAAGACCATGTTCAGTCACAGCCCAAAGATGTAGAAGGTGTAATAGTATATGGAGGAAAAGCTTGGGGCTACATTTATCAGAAGAAGCAAGAAGAAAAATTAGTGAGGCAAACAAACGCTCATGGGCAACCACGAGGAAACTTAAGACTTCTCCCAATAGAGGGCGATCTTTCCCCCAGCTTAGCGGTTCTAACTCGCCTTTTTGGAAGGGAGGGCATCCAGGATGGAGAGGAGAAGGTTTCTATGCTGCAAGAACTCGACTCCTCGACCTTGTTGGTTTTAAATGCGAATTATGCGGAGCTGAAACTAAACACCCGCATATTCACAATGTTATCCCGCTTGCAGAAGGCGGTAAAAATTCCGAAGACAACCTTGTTGTTCTATGTAATAAGTGCCATCGTTCAGTCGAGAATGAACTCAACTCACGAGGGTTCCCAAAACTTAGAGCCTTATGCCAAATACCTCGCATTAGCAAGTCAGCTATGGCAGTTCTTGAATCCGTCAAAGCCAACTTACCTATCTGAAATGTTGAAGGTTTATTCTGAAATGTTTAGAGTTCTTAAGCCTAATGGAGAAGCTGTTGTTGTGGTTAAGCCCTTCATTCGCAACAAGAAGGTTGTGGATTTGCCTTGGCACACTTGGCTTTTAATGCAAAGTGTAGGGTTCCAACTTGCCAAGTTGTATAAGCTTCGCTTGAAGCAAGAAAGCTTTTGGCGTATCCTTTATTACAAGAAGCACCCTGAAGTTCCAAGGTTACAGCATGAATATGTGCTTGTGTGTCAGAAGCCAACGGATGGAGAGCAAAGCGAAGCATTAAGTGCTCCACAGGTTTAACAAAACGCTGAGTGCCTTTTTAAGAAGTCTTCAAGCTCGTCGTCGAGCTTAACAAGTTTAAAGGTGGTGTTGCACGAGCCACACTTGAAGGTTTCTTGGTCTTTTTGCTGTTCCAAGTGGGCGCTTTTGCATTTGGGACAGATGGGCATGCAAACCCCCGACTGAAAAATGTGTGTTGTCGCGTGATTTAACAGAACATTTTTCTTGTGGAGCGTGTTGTCTTGCACACATTTGAAGCTGGAGTTGAAAGGTTCCTTAAGTCGTGTAAGCCTAACACTCGTCGAACCTACACGGCTGCTTACTTGGCGTTCGAGGAGTTTAGTGGCGAGTCGGTTTTGGATTTTCTTAGGCGAGCTGAGGAAGATATGAAGAAGGAAGGGCTTAACAAGACTCATGTTGCCCGAACAACGCTTGCCGATTTTGTCAAGTGGCTTGAAGGCAAAAAGAAAGCGAATAAAACCATTAGGGTTTATGTTGGCGCTATTCAGGGGCTTGCCAAATACTATGACTTGAGGATAGGCGCGTCCTACATCAACCTTCCACCTTCCACAACAATCCACAAGAAGCATCCCTGGACTATTGAGGAAATTGGCAACTTCATCAGCCAGATGGATCACGCGCTTTACAAGAGCATGGCTGCAACCATCGTGCAAAGCGGACTTAGCCTTGCAGATCTATTGGAGCTGAAATACGGCGACATCCGAGAAGAGTTTGAGAAGGGCATCACGCCTTTGTGCCTTGACTGGACAAGGAAGAAAACAAGTGTTCCCTTTATGACGTTTATCGGGAAATGGGGCGTAAGCCTACTTAAAGAACATCTGAATGGCAAACGTCTAACCGACAAAACGCCAATCTATGATGTTAGTGATCGTGCTGTCCACCGCTACTTCAGAAGGTGTGCCAAAAAATTCGGAGGCAAAATAAAACCAAGGAATCCTTACACTCCGCACTCGCTACGGGCTGCCTTTCGCACAATCCTCAGCGACCATCAAATAGACCACATAATCGTCGAGTTTTGGATGGGGCACAGCGTTCCAGAACAGCAGATTGTCTATGTCAGCAAAAGCCGTGAGGGTTGGCGTGAAACCTATCGCACTTTAGCCGAGCCTTGGCTGACACCTCCACAATTTGCGCACCTCTGATTGCGAAGAGGCTTTTCGGCTTCTCCCCCTAAGCTTGTCTGGACGCAAACAGCTTCTCAGTTGGGGTTTGAACCAGCCCAAAAATGCCTCTATATATCGCCTTTTTCAGCTTTTCAAAAAATTTTTTCCACATGTTTAATTCTGTGATGGTGTTCTGTTAAGTGTATTTAACAGAACATTTTTTCCATGCTCTGGACGGGCTGGAAATTTTTTCTCATTTGCCTTATTTTCTTATTTTAAAAAATTGCGGCACACAGAGAGTAATAGTATAGAACAAAGCTATAGAACTATCTTCTACCCCCTTTAAAGAAGATAATGTTTGAGTCTTAAAATGAAATCTTCACTTTTCACGATTTTTCATTCGGGAACGTAATGGGCAGAAGCAAAAAGTATGCCGACGCAAAGAACCACACGATTTTCGTCCAAGATCCCGTGTGGCAAAAGGCGAAATTACTCATCCAGGAGAAGTTTGGCAAATGCATAAGTGACTACTTGAATGAGCATTTGAAGCAGCTTATTAGCGAGTTTGACGGGCATGAAACCGCTTTCCAGGAAGCGTCCAGATACGAGAACACCAAGCGTCAATACGCTAAACTTTCAGAGGATGTCAGGCTTCTGACCAAACGCCTCAAGAAGGAAGGCGTTTACCAAGATCTTATGGGTTTAGCTTACTCGCTTGGCTTGGATCTGAACGACTTGCATAACGTGGCTGAAGTTGTGCCACAGCTATTCCAGAAGTGGGATGGCTACCTCGAACATCTGCACCTTTTCGTCAGCCTTCTTGAGATCGGGCAAAAGAAGAAGGCGCTGGAACGTGAGCTGACGGAGATGCGCAAACAAATGTATTTTTCACGTGAGGGAAACACAGTTGGCGAAGCAGATGCCTCAGCACATTCCATTCAAGGAGTTGGAAGCTTGTCCCAAATGCGGGCGAATGGAGCTCAAGAAAGTCCATGACCAGAAGTATGCTGGGAAGGAAGGCATTTACCGACTTGTAGTTTACCGCTGTCCAAACGGGCATGAAACTCCCGTCCGCCAACTTGTCGTGAAGCAAGACATCAAAGACGGCGATTGGTGGGTTAGCTAAATATGGTTAAGCGTTACTCTCGCAAGCCTTCATACACTTATGCGAGGAAGGCGAAAAGCCACAAGCCCAGAAAAATCAAGAAAGTCAAGACGAGGGCTAAACCCAAAATTAGGATTAAGCCCAAACCTAAACCCAAACCGAAACCCGCACCAGCCGTTAGAGAAGCACCCCCACCACCGCCACAGCCAAAACCAGAGCCTAAACCCGAACCCGTTCCAGAAACTAAACCAGAGCCACTGCCTACGCCACAACCGAAACCCGTGAAGACCCCGCCACCATCCAAGCTTGTCGCGAAATATTCCACAGCCCTACCTGAAAGCGAACGAAGGAAGGCTATGCTTGTCCCGGTTCCAGACAAAGGCACAATTCCTACGCCCTACATAGACTGGGACCAAATCCCAGCAAACTGCGTAGTTAGAGATGTCGTTTACATAGATTACCCGAACCCGCAAGCCCCTCAAGGAATGCTTAAAGAACTGCGGGAAATGTTTAGGCGCAATAGGCGTTACCAGGATAGGGCTCCTGTGAACATCCTTATTTGGGGTCCGAAGGGCACAGGCAAAAGTGAGCTTATCAAAAAGTTTGCCGAAGACACAGGGTTGCCCTACTGGCAAGTTATGGGGCAAGAGGGCTTAAGGGCTGACGAGCTGCTTGGGCATTGGGAGCTTACGGGTGGAACAAGCAGATGGGTTGATGGTATAATTCCGAGGGCTGTTAGGCAAGGTGGAATCCTACACATTGACGAGGCTAACGTTATTGAGCCAGCTATCCTTTCAAGGCTTGACGAGCTTCTGGACAGCAAACGTCAGCTAAACATGACTGACTTGAACGGCGAAATCATCAAGGCGCATCCAGACCTATTCATAATCTTCAGCATGAACCCGCCCATATACGAAGGCTTAAAGAAACTTCCAGAACACATTTGGAGCCGACTGACAAAGAAGTATTGGCTTGACTATCCGCCCCCAGAAATTGAGCTTAAAGTTTTGAAGGACAAGCTTGGGCTGACAGATGCAGAGTTTAAACTGCCAACAAAAACTCAGCCAGCAAGCGGCACGTTGGCAAGGGACCTCATGGACTTTATGAAGATAATTCAGAACCTACGCAAACAAACAGACCTTTCCTACACGCCATCACTACGTGAAACCCAAAGCTTCATCCAAGACCTACGGGAAGGCGACGACTTCTTCACAGCCTTCGACCGCAACGTTAAGGCAGCCTACTTCGGCGAAGAAGCCGACCGCATGGAAGAAGCCCTAAAAGCAGTTAGAGGGCGACCAAGTTGAGAAGCTACGGCAAAAGCGCGAGCCTTCAATACAACAGACCTCGGACAACAAAGCTTCAGCGGACGCTTTCAAGAAAATCCAAAGGTTCTCCAAGCTCTTGGGCTGCTTACAGCTACTACCGTGCAAAGAAGGCTTCAAGCATAGGTGCAAACATCGCCGACATGACCCATTTCCTCGTGACATACCTCAGCGGACAACAAGACGTAAGCATACATCCTACTGGCACCTTTTTTGGGGCGACAAGACACGCGACACCTTCTGGCAAGATGGTTTGGAGCGTCTATGTTCCGCCATGGGACGAATACGACATACCTCTCAAAGCCGGGTTTGACAAGTATAGGGTTTACAGAAGCGGAATCTGGCATGAAGCTATGCATATCCGCTTCACCCCCGAAGATCTTTTCGGTTGGGGTGACAGCCTTCAAAGACAAGTCTTCAACATCATCGAGGACAGGCGCATAGAAGACTTGGGTGTCGAGTATTGGCAGGGCTACGCTCCAGAGCGTCTCTATGCCAACGCCTACGGTCTCGCTTTACGCCCTCCTGTGAACTCGTTATTTGATAAGCGTGCCAGACTTTTGGAAGCCTTTACGCAACGTTTGATTGCGGGTAAAATAAAGGGGAAGCTTGACAAGGCTGAAGCTGACTTAGTTGAGGAAACAGCACAATACGCTGAGAGGAAAATCGCAGAAGCCAACGAAGAACCTGACTATTTCAGGAAAGTTGCGACTCTGCGTTCGCTAACGGATGAAGTCATCCGAAGGCTGGATCTCCGCGACCCAAAGGCTGGCGATTCTGCGATTCTGCCAGACTACGGGTTCAGAAGCCCATGGGAAGCGACACGTTCTCCTCGATTCCCAGCACGTGATCCTGAACAAGTTGAGGAGGAAATGGAAGAGTTTTTCAAAGAGAAAGAGAAGGAAGCCTCGGACACGCCGTCAGACTGCAAGAAAGATCCGAAGGAAGTGACGAAGCAAGATGTTGAGGCTGCAAGGGAAGGAAGTGCTGAAGTCAAAAGCGAATATGAGCAGGCAACGCAAAAGAAACAAGTTGATCCAGAGCTGGGCTACTGGGTTCCCATAGTTTCCCACATGACTCCAAGCAACTACCGAGACCAAAGGTTCATCACGGACATGACTACACATCTTAAAAAGTGGCAGACGGGCTACGAAACCATAGTGGGCAAAACGGGCTCACGCCTAAGCATTCCAGACTACATTAGGCATCAGGACGAGCCTTTCGCCACGAGGCTGAAGCGTTCGGTAATAGGCAAGAAAATGCTTATCATAGCAGACTTTTCTGGAAGCATGGGTGGACGCGTCGAAGACTACAAGCGTTCCTTAATCAGCGCCATCGAAGTTCTTAACAAAATCGGAAGCAACATCGCGCTTTTCGGGTTCGGAGGCGACCCCGCACAAGGCGAAATCTACTTCAAAATCAAAACCTTTGAAGAGCCAAGGTGGACGCAGAGGCACAGCGCAAAGCTTGCAGCAGTAGAAGCAAGCTTCGGCTGCACGCCCCTACACACTACATACGAGAGACTCTCCAAATACGTGATGAAGCACAAACCGGACATTACGGTGACCATGACCGACGGTTCGCCAGACGACGAGTTCAAAGCGTCAGAAGAGATTCAAAAGCTGAAGAAGCACACCAGAATGGTTGCGTTCGGCATAGGCGACGTGAAAGCTGAAGCTCGAGACATAGCGAGAAAGCTGAAGGGTCTGGGATACCATGACAGCGTCGCTGTCGACAACGTCCGCGAGCTTCCACCGAAACTTGTTAAACTCTTCATTCCTGCGACGTGAGGGTGAAACATGACTGGAAAAAACCCTGCAAACTGTCTGCGCTGTCCCAAATTTAGGGAAGAAACAGCTTGTTTCGGCTACTGCAAGAAGCATAGAGTTTCCATAAGCATTTCCCTCGCCCAGAAAATGCGTGTATGCGACGATTGGGAGGATGAAAAAGTATGGCTTACAGTAAAAGAGCTGTAAGGCAAACCTATGCTCCACGCCGTAGGGCATTGCGCCAGAGCATCTATTCCCCCGCGCACCATGTGAGCTTCCGACGCGAGTGGGAGGCAAACTTTGAGCCAGCCGTGCAAAAAGTGCAGTCCCTCAAACGGGAAGGCTACTTGGTTGAAGAGGCGCTTCAACGCGGAGCCTTAACTGAAAGCCAAGCTGAACGCATAGCCAGTCGCCTCAAGGAAGCGGGCTACGAAACGCAAACAATTCCAATCGCCACATGGGCTGGAGAAAAAGTCGTGTTCCTCGTTTACAAGCCACCGAAAGAGCCGGTTGCCCCGGCACAGCCAGAACCGCAACCACAGCCACCAACAAAGCAGGGAACAAGCCCAGAAGAGTATCTTCAACGGTTTCTCAAAGAGTTCTACGAAGATAATGACTCCCGAGTGCCTGACGAGGTTATGCGCTTCAAGAATGAGGGATTGGCTTTGGAGCCGCACCGCGTTATGGCGGTTATCAGTAAGGATGCACCGTTGAAAGACGGATCGGACTCGCTTGCGGGAATGGCTAAAGAGTTCCGTTCGGGGCAGTTGCCACTCGCAAGCTTCCCAAAGGCGAACGATTTGGCTACTGCGCTGCGTCGGGCGAAGGGAAGCGCGAAGCGTAACTACGGGTATCTCGCGGTCGGTCCAGACATGGTTGTGGACATAAACCTGGTGAGGAGAGCTTTGAAGATTCTTGGATACAAAACGCCCGTCCGCATATACTGCAAAGGCAAACAGCATCCCGTCTTCTTTATGGAGCCAGACGGAAACGCTGTTGTAATTGCTCCAGCAATGGACGTAGATCCGTCGACCGTCATAAGCGTGTCAGAAGCCATGAAGCTATCTGGTTCGTCCTAACTTTCCCATATTTTTCTTTCGAGGCGGAAAAAATGAAGTATCGGCATATAGCCAGTCGGGGTTATGACAGACGTAAGCCCAAGTTTAAGCCTCCGAAGACATTTTATCCCAAAGGTGTCAAGAACGCAATCCAGAGAAGGTTTTACAAGATTGTGTCTTTGAAGCATGTAGGCGATTGGAGTAGCGACCTATCCGAGGACACAGTCGCATGGAAGATTCTGGAGGCTGGGCATTTGGAGAACGTGAAAAAGGTTTTGGCAAAGGAGAAGCCTAAAAACACGACAGAGCTTGAAAAAGCCCTTAAAAAAGCTGTGAACGCTCCGCAACAGAGGTTTGTCTGCCTATACGAGTTAAGCCTACGTCGCCCGTTAACTGACAAAGAGTTTCACGAATATATGGAGCTTTTCCGCCAGATTTTCCCAAAACATTGGCAGATGCTTTACGGCAAAAAGACAGTTTCCCAAGTTATAGCCGAAACCATCAGCGAAGAAGCCAGAAGGTAGAGTGGGCTTATGAGTTTCAAGCCTAAAATGTTCCTCGTTCTCGCTGTTTGCTTACTGGTTTGCTCAGCGACTTACGCTTTGTCTATCAATCGCAGAATATCTAATGTCGGCAAAGTCAAAAGCATAGGCTGCACCGTTGACACAGACTTCATAGACTGGGGGCTTCTCGCACCAGGAGAAGTGAAGCATCACACCATACGCGTCACTTTGACGGGAGATGTCAACGCTGCATTAAAGCTGGAGACAACGGATTGGCAACCGCCAGAAGCACAGCAATACTTGTTCTTATCATGGAATTATGCTGGACAAGTTCTGGAGCCTGAAACAACCGTTATCGTGGACTTGGCGCTTTCCGTTTCGCAATCCGTCCAAAACATCACCAACTTCAGCTTCGCAATCGTGATCACCGCTATTGAAGCTGAAGGCTGAAAGTATTTTTCAAGCGAGGTGTTAAGGCTATGCGCTACAGTAAGCGAACGCATAAGACGTATTCTCCAGCCGCCAAAAAGTGGGTTATAAGGGCTTTTAGGCAAAAGCGCAGCAAACAAAAACGCTTCCTCGTCCACTACGAAGCCATCGTGAAGGGAGAAACAGTCACGGATGCCCTTTATGTTTTAGCCCGCTCCGAAAAGGAAGCACTACTGAAAGCACGGAACGTAGTTAAAAGCTTTCATCCAAACGCCAAAGGCATAGCCGTAGCCGTGAAAGAAGAGCACACGATAACTCCCAGGTGAAAGCCGTCATGTCGCACTATCGCCCACAAAAGAAAACTCCAACCTACGTTCCCTTAACAACGTTTGTTAAGCATGCGCCTTTGCCTAAAAAAGCGTATAAGCACTTGAAAGACGCAAAATACATAAACACTATACGATGCGCAATCTGCGGAGAAGAAACCCTGCGAATCTACAAGCTACCACCGCCAAGAGTGGGGGGACTCATGGTATGCGAAAACCCACATTGCGAAGCCTTCGGAATAGTTATGCCCATCTGATTTTTCTTTTGGTGTAGCCCACGACCTACCGCAAAGGCAGAACCCAAACTTACAGCCCTCAAAACCGAAAGCTAAAGCTGACACGGATTTACCGGAGGACAAAACCCAGGAAGGGCGTGTGGTATTGTCCCAAATGCGTTGACGAACAGAAAAGCTGCCCCTACTATTTCAAGCCTGGCAAATGCCCAGAACATCCCAGAACCAAACTTGTCTTCGACCCAGAAATGACGGAAATGTTGCGCAAAGAGAAGAAACTTTAATTTCACAGCTATTAAAAACAGGCCTATTTTTTAACGTTACGACCCAGGTCGTAACGTTGGTTTTACACGAAAAATTTGTCATATTGCAGTATTAGGCGCTGAATGCAATATAACAATTCTGTGGCTGAAACGCAATATAATATGGGATTCTCAATGTTTAATGGAAATGAAATGTTTCAGTCACGTTTTCTGCGCAAGTAACAATTACTTCTGAATTTGCGATTTTATACCAATCACTTGTATATAAGCCCCCTCCACTCCAACCGTGTAAATAAAGCCACTCACCGTTTATGAAAGCTAAATACTTAAACTCTGTCTCGTTCCATACAGCCGGTGGAAGACCGTTAAACTGAACCGCGTAATTGTCGCCCCAAGGGTCCGCAGTAAAAGCATTAGCTTCCTTCGCTTGTAATAAGGGAATTGTGACGTTAACCCATAAACGTATGCCTTTTCCTGGATGGAATATGACGGTTTCGTTTGTGTTCAAGTTTCGGAATTCCGCCTCTTCCACATTATAGTTTGGGTAATAAACGCTTAGCGACACTGCAACGCTGGTTGCAGACACGTTTCCCAAGTTTTGTATGTGGAACTTCACTTTTCCCTCGTCAAAACTCGTCAAGTCATACACATGGAGTAACGGCTTTTCAGGTTCAGCCTCAGTTTCATTGATAGTGGGGGTCTGCGTTGGCGTTTCGGTGGGAGCTTCAACGTTGGAAACGCCGTTATTCTGCAAAAATACAGAGGCTCCATAAATTCCACCCGCAACTACAGATGCCAAAACCAGAGCCATCAAAAATTTTTTATTCACTCACCTTCCCCTATAACATTATTTATTTCGGGTATATTTTAATTCTTTCAATCAACTTCGCTTCCTTCTCTGCAAACCCAAAATGCATAGCTCACGGAGATTTTAACTACTATCCACGCGCAGGTGGCAAGTAAGAGTATTTCTCTATTGGTGAAAGTGCATGGGAAGGCGGTATAAGGTTAAGCGTGCCCCCGGGCATTATGTCGAACGTGATAGGCGTGGGCGCTTCAAGAAGTGGACTGGTGTGCATAGAAGCATAAGGGCTGACGCAAGGCGTAAGGTTGGGCAGAAACGCAAGGAGTCTGGCTACGGACACATCCAAGACTATCAACGATAAACCGGGAGAGTGATGCTTTATGGCTAAATCCTACGGGAGAACGAGGCAGGTAAGCTACGATCGAACAATACTTGTTCATGTGAAGCCTACGACGTTTCGGCGAAAGGGCAAAACCGTCAAGCGTAAAGGCTACATATATAGGCGTAAAGACCTTGGCAAGCCTGGCAAAGGACCCAAGCTAATAACCATCAAAGAGAAGGGTGCCTTAACTAAGCATGGCTACAGCACAAAGAAAAGCATTGATGCGAGGCGTAGGGCTTTAGCCAAAGCCATACGGGAGTATGGTGCGTTAAGCGTTTTCAAGAAGCTTAATGCGCAGTATGTTTTCCGCAAACGCTACGACCCCAGGACAGCAAGCGTTTTCGCGGCTGACCGCGACTGGGTTAGAGACCAATACAAAGTTGATGGCTTCGTAAGTTAGCCCCACGCTCCTTTTTCTGTTCCGTATTTTTCTCTTGTGTCTGGTATGTCAGAGAATGCTGTTTCCATACTTGAACAGTTGTTCCAGGGCTTGTCGCTTGTGAACAGAGCCATAACTTCTGGCGTTCAATACGTCCTCGGCTTGATAGGGCTGAACGTTCCAGACCAAGCCATAACCGTCGGCACAATAATCCTTCTGATTCTGTTGCTTTACAAGTTTGGAAACGCCATCAGCAAAATTGTGCTTTTCGCCCTAATCTTCCTATTATTGTCAAGCGTGGCTGGGCTGATAACGCCTTTGCTTTCCGCGTTTTAGCCTTCATTTTCTGTATTTTTCTTACGTGATGGAAAATGAAGAGGGTAGCGATTGCGTGTGTTGTCTTGGTGATTTTGGGGGCGCTTATCGGATTCTATTTTGCACCGCAACTTAAGTTTCCGCGAGGAGACCATGAATACGTAGCCAAACAAGTCATAGTTTACGATAAGACTTACGGGCGCACTCAAACGTTGGTTTTCGTGGAGTCGGGGCAGGGTCAGATGCTGAGCCTTGTGCCTATGCAGTTTACTCCTCAAACTGTAACCTACAAGTATAGCTTCTGGGTTTTCAAATCTGGCAACGACGTTAACGCTGTCATGTGGATTTGGGGTCCAGGAGACGACGGCAAAACCTACAACGTTGAAGTCGCAAGGCTGGCGGGCAACGAGCTTGAAATCACTTATCCAGGGGGCAAGAAGACTTTTCCAGCAAACTCTGACGAGGGCTACCTTGCCTTCACGGTAACCGCAGCATCATAGCCTCTCTCTTTTTCTATATTTTTCTCTTGGTGAAAGGGCACAAGCCCGAAAATGGAGGAAAAATGCAAGTGTCATTAAAGGATTTGGAGAAAGTGCCGTGGTTCGCCGTTTCTGGAGTGATGGTTGTCCTGAACATGCTACTGGTTTCGCAGAGCGCCAACTTTATGGAAGTCGTCGTTCCAGCCTACCTTTCTGAAGCGTTCGTATTCGTTTCTATGGGCTACGCGTTTATGCGTGGACACACGGAGCAAGGATTCAACGTTTTCCTCATGGCTTCTGTGTGGCTGTTGGACAACATTCTAATATGGGGCAACGTGGCTTCAGCCATCAGCCTATGGCTTCTCTTCATCGTGCAGCTATATCTGGTCTACACGTTCTTCACGGGGCAGAAGCTCAAGTTTGCCGGTGGCGGAAGCGAATCGTGGACTTACGCTTCCATCTGGCTGGTTTTCCTATTCGGTCTCGGAAAACTCTGGATAAGCTTAAGCGCTGGCGCAACTTTGGCGCAGATTCCACTTTGGGGCTTAGGAGTTCTGCTGATGAGCTTCGGCTACATAATCCAGCCTGTGGAGAAAAGCTGGTCAACGCCTATACAAGCAGTAGGTTGCTTACTCACAATAGTTTCAGCGTTAACCCTAACAGCGCCGGGGCTTCAGCTACTGCCATGATATTTCTCTAATGGAGTGTGCGAACAAACATGAGTAAAGACGCGAAAACAATACTGTTCATAATAATAGCGATATGGCTCGTCGGTTCGCTGATAGGCGGAAGCTTCAACCCGCTACAATGGAGCTTCATACAGAAGCCAAGCGGTTATGTGCCTACTGGCGCTGTTGGAATGTTCGATGTCCACACTAAAGGCTACGACACACTTGACATTTCAACTGTTTTGGCGGAGAACTCGGCTTACGATTTGCATTGGTATGCCTACCGTGGCGGATGGATTCTGCTCGGCAAGGGCGACGCGACAATAGAGCTAACAGACGTTGACGGAGGCTACGTTTACGCTTCTGTGCAACCACATACTGGACAAAGCTACTATGTGGACTGGGCTGAAACCAAGGCGAAGAACCCACGCGTTGAATCTGTGTCGTTCGAGGACCCCGACGGTGACGGCTACAAACAGATACTGTTCAAAATAAACATGGGCAACATTCCGAAGCCTGCAACTGGCAACCCGTCGCTTTACTTCTACCCGTATCTGCTCGCCTACGAGAAGCCTACAATCAACACACCTGCGGACCTCACGGGCTTAACCACGCTACAAACCAAATACATCGAGTGGTATGTCTACTTCTCCAACGTCAAGAAAGGCTTCGCCATAACCAAGGTTGAAATCACCGTCAACACTACTGACACGACAAAAGTGAAGCTTGACAGCGTAGCAGTTCCAGGCATCGGCTCGGTAACGGGTGACATGTTCGGAACGCCCCTAAGGGGCACAAGTAGCTTAACATGGAGCTACAGCTTCGGAAGCAACCTCTACAACTGCGTCTTCATCAAATACGGCTCGAACGTGCTTAACAAGTTCTACTTCACCACGCAGATAGACTGTCTACTGGCAAGTGGCGATGTCATACAAATGGACATCTGCATCTACGGCTTGACAACCTCGGGCACTTTGACAACCATAACCGACTCGGTTCTGTTGAAGTATGCCTCGAGCTAAAACGCCTTAAATCCCCCCTTTTCTTTCCCTTTCGTTTTTCTGTATTTTTCCTTTGGGCGAGTGATCCTTATGCAGTTGACGGAGAAGGAAGTTGCGCTTGCCGTTGCTTTGGCGGTTTTGGGCTTCGTTTTCAGCAGTCGCCAATGGCTTCTGTTCTTGGATGGTTTAAACCCGTTTCAGGGCTTAATCGTCTACTACCTGATTCTCTACGTCTGCCTATACGTCCTAAGCCGCCTGGACCTTGTGGTTTTCGGCTTCAAAATTAAGGAGCCCTTGCAGACGCTTGGCTTGCTGCTGATAACCTTCGCCTTCTTCGTCTGCGTTGACTGGGAAAGCCCCTACGTGCAGTTTGTCACGGGCAGAAGCGTTGAAAACGTCAGCCCCGTGCTTTTCCAAGCTGAAGATGGAGCAGTATGGTTTCTTTGGCAGAACGCCGTTCCATGGGCTAACGTTGAAACACTTAGACTGCTGACTTACGTTGCCACGCCCCTAATCCTTGCACTGATAGGCGGTTTGCTTGTTTCGGAAAAGGTGAAGCTGTCATGGTGAAACGTGAATATTTGGACATAAGCGTTTTCCTAATCGTTTTCGCAGTCAGCATAACCTACTTCATCCTTAAAACCTACAACGACCCTATGCTTTTCAGCGCCACCTTAGCCTTCACAATAATGGCTTCAGTCAGCCTTTTCGCAGCCCTATACTCTCACAGCGAAGAGGGCTACTACCAGAACCTTAACCTTTACGGGCTGTTCTTCACGTTGGGCGCAGTCGTCAGCATGATAGCCGTCGGCAGCTTCTTCGTCGGAATCGTCGGCGCAAGCGTCCTATACTTCCCAACGGTTTTCGCGACCTTGAAATCCGTAGGTGGCGCAAGCAGCGTTTTCACGTCGCTCTTGGGCGAGATGGTTTACCAGTTCACAGCCGTAGCCACGGGCGAGGAGCTACTCAAATTCGTAGCCTACGCGGAGCTTAAAGACCGCTACAAAAGCACGGTTTTAGCCGTAGCCATAAGCGTGGGCTTCTGGGCTGGATTCCACGCGCTTCAAGCCTACAAGAACGTTTACTTCATCATTCCAGCCTTCATCTGCGGGGTAATCCTCATCATGCTCTTGGAATACACGAAAAGCATAATCGCCCCCATAATCGCCCACGGCTTATACAACACCGTAACCATACTCGTCAGCTACTCGCAGACAAGCGTGCCCATGGACGTGCCATGGTTTCCCGTAGCCCTAACAAGCGAGGATGTTCTACTCATAGGCTTGGCAGCCATGTGGATAGCCTTCATAATCCTTCCCATAATCACGCGAAGAAAGTAATTTTTCCTTTGGAAAAGCCTATGATTAAGCTGAAGCATCTGCTACTGTTAGCCATCATTCTCTTTCCGCTCGTAGCCTTCATAGGCTCAAATGTTCCGCCAGCACACGCCCAAGGCTGGCTTACAGGGTGGGGCTACCGTAAAAGCCACGTTGTCAACAGCGCTACGGGCGCTGGAACAAACTATCAAGTAAAAGTCGTAGTGCATTATGGAACTGGAACAGACAGCGGACAAGATGTTTACCTCAACAGTCACAGTAGGACAGATTTCGGCGATGTGCGCTTTACACGCTCAGACGGCACTACGCTTTTGGACTATTGGATTGAAAGCTATACTGCAAGCAATAATGCGGTTTTCTGGGTTGAAGTTGCCGACGACTTAAGCACAAATCCCGTTACGATTTACGTTTACTATGGAAAAAGTGATGCTACAACAACAAGTAACGGTGATGCTACATTCTTATTATTTGATGATTTTGACGATAATGCTTTGAATACTTCCAAGTGGACTACATTAGGACAGAATGGAATAGCATATTCAGAGACAAATCAGCAAGCTAAGTTTTCTGGAACTGCCACAAACCAATATTGGGTTGCAGTTGCTAATCTACTCTCCGTGGATTCTTTCACTCCGCCCTTTGCTTTCCGTGTTATAAAGGTTTCCCTTAGTGGCTCTGGGACAGGACGGCAAATAACACAGGCTTTGTATAGCTCCGATTCTTCGCTGAACACTTACTACATAGGCTATGACAGCGGTTATTATTGGAGAAGAAAGAACATAAACGGTGTAGATTCAAAGATAGAGAACATCGCCTCATCAGAACTTGGAACACAGCGAACATGGGAAATCACAGCCTTTAATGGTCAAACAAAATGGTATGAGGATGGGACACTCAAATCAACTGATAGCTATAGCTGGAGTTCTGCAAAAATAAGAATGGAAGGTAGAGCAAGAGCAACAAATGACGCTGTAACAGCAATATTCGATACAGTCGTTGTTCGTAAGTATGTTAGTCCAGAGCCGTCGCATGGAGTTTGGGGAAGCGAAGAAACGGCTCCATCCCCTAACCAACCTTATCCGCCGACTTTGACGGGTCCAGCAAACTTGACGCGTTTCAACCCTTCCGCCAGCGTTAACTTCACGTGGATTTTCAGCCATTCGAACCAGAGTGAACATCAGTCTGCCTTTCGCTTCCAGCTTGACGATAGTGTGGATTTTTCTTCTCCTAACGTTGACACGGGTAAGGTGCAGTCGACAGCCACTTGGACCTTGCAGACTTTGCCTTCTGCCGTTGGGCTTTATTATTGGCATGTTTGCGTTTGGGATAGCCAAGACCTTCAAAGTGGCTATTCAAACGCGTGGACGGTTATTGTTGACCGTGTGAAGGTGTATGCTTTGTTTGCTGATGACTCTCGGCGTGACGTTGGCACTACCGTGACTTTGACGGTTCAGCTTGTCTACGAGTATGATAATGGAAGCATATCTTCGGGCAGTTTCACGCTTAACGGTTTAGCCTTGTCCTACCAGTCTGGTTCAACATGGACAGCGACGGACAGCAAGTCGGCTGTCACGGCGTTCACTTATAACAGCGTGAGCGGGACGGAAGGCGTGTATGGCTTGACGACCGTGAACATGAATGGGCAGAGCGCCACAGTTGTTTGGGATAGGCTTGAGGTTTACGGTTTCGGCGTTTCCAAAAGTCGCTTGAACGTGGGCGACTACTCTGCCGTGTGGGTTAAGCTCCGCTACAGCTACGACGCGGTGGTTTTCGACAACACTAAGGGCTCCGTGAGCATAGGCGGGGTTTCCGCATCTTGGGATGCCACCAACAGCAGATGGTATATTAACGAAACTCGGTCAAGCGTCGGCAAAGTGGATTATTCTACGCCTTCAAGCTTCACGGACAACACTTACGGCTTGACAGCCATAAGCGGTTCAACTGTTCAAAGCGTCATTTGGGACAGTGTTCTCGTGGAGAGCAGCGGGGCTGTTGATGGCAGAGTGAACGTGGGCGGTTCTGACACGGTTTATTTCGTGCTCAAGTATGAGTATGACTTGGCGCTTGTGTCGGATGGCTCGGTTCTCGTTAACGGGTCTGCTGCCACCTATTCCGCTTTGAATATGCGTTGGGAGCTTAACGTTTCACAGTCAACCGTGTGCTCTAAATGCTACTATGTTTCGGCTGTCAGCGGAAACCTTTACGGCATAACCGTCATAAACCATCAGGCTTCTTATCCGCAGGTAATCTGGGACCGCGTTAAAGTGGAAAGTGGCGGCATCACGCCTTCAAGCAGTCGAGTTAATGTTGGCTCTTCCGTTAAGGTTTACTTCGTCGTTAAATACGAGTTTGACGGCTCTCTCGTCACGGACGGCGTTGTCCAGATTAACGGGTCCAGCGCCTCTTACAACGCTTCCGCTGGCAGATGGGAGCTTTCGGTTATGCATGATTCTGTTGGCAATTGGAGTTACGGCGTTTCTGGTGTCAGCGGAAACCTTTACGGGATAACCGTCTGGACGGATTCTGCTGGGTTTAAAAGCTGTGTTTGGGACAGAATACAGTTTTATGATGGTGGCGTTACTGGAAGTCGCGTCGACGTTGGAAGCTTCGTCTATGTCTGGTTTAAGGCGAGATACGAGTATGACCAAGCTCCTTTCAACGGTTCTGTGGGTTCAGTTTACATTAACGGTTCGCTTGCCTCTTGGGAATCGGTCAGATGGACTAAAACTTTTAATTCTTCTTCCGTCGCGAAGCTTTATTTTGTGGTCACGGGTGTTGTGGATAACGTTTACGGCTTAACGGCTTATGTCGTGAATGTGGGCACTTTGTCCACTATTTTTGACAAGGTTTTGTGCACGCTTTCCGTGGCAGACGACAGAATAAACATAGGCTCCACAGCCCAGATAACCATCGTCAGCGTTTACGCCTATGACAACACGCCGTTCCATGGCTATGTGAGGGTGAACGACACGGACTTCCGCAAGACAACCGCTGGAAAGTATGGCTTCACCATTAGCGCTGTAAGCGACAGCCTCTATGGGCTTACGGTTTTCGAGTCCAACGCGGTTTCAGTCATCTGGGACGGCTTGTCGGTTGACCAGCAACATATAGATTTGGAGAGTCTTGTTGTCTGTGTCCACGTCAAATACGCTTATGATGGGCTGTCTGTGGCGAACGCCAAAGTCAGCTATGGCGGTGTCGTGGGCTACACTAACTCTTCTGGTTGGGCAACGTTCAGCGTGTGGAACATTAGTAGTGTCGCCTACGGGTCTGGAGCCTACGCTTCGGAAGAGCCCGTCTACAACATAACCTTCTGTAGCCAGAGCCTAAGTGTGCAGTTTGCCAAGCAAGGCTTTGACACGCTTTGGCTGGCGGGCAACTCAGCCATAAGCGACTTCTACTGGGATTGGACGAACCGCAAACTGTCTTTCCGCATGAGTGGAACGGCTGTCGCCTACGTTCCGGGGCTGGGTTCTCCGCAGAAGGTGGAGGTTAACCGCCAAACTTGGGGCAACTGGACATACGATGCCTCGCTGCTCAGAATCTACAATCTTTCAAGCTACGTGGTGGTTTCATGGGTTGTGCCTCCGACTCCGCCAGAACAACCGCAGGAGCAGCCATACTACGTGAACATTTTCAGCCTCGGCGTGGACGTTGTGGACTTGGGAAGCTTAGCCCCTGGCTCCACGGTTAACTTTACGATCGCGTTATACTGTAACCAGACGGCAAAGATAGTTAACGTCGAGTTTGCGTCAAAGGCGGAGTGGTTTAAGGTTCTGGATCAGTTGCCCCTTGACGTGGTTAAGGGAAACAGCACGATTAGGGCTTCTCTGTCCGTGCCCCCTAACATCCAGGGAGTCTACAGCATCCCGTTTTCAGTTACAGGCATGATTGAAGGCACAAGTTTGACAGCTAACTCCTACGTCAAGTTTACGGTTGGAACGGCGGCGCAGGCCGGCTTTTTCGAGCAGTTTATGGCTTACTTGTCTGACCCGCTTGTGATTCTTCTGCTGCTTTTAACGTTAGCCGTTGTTGCAGCTTCAAGGAGACGCTAATTTATCAATTGAGGAACCATGCAGAAACATCGCTTTCTCTCCATTATTCTGGTTGCTTCGATAGTTTTATCCATTTTCTGGACGGTTCCACCGCCTCCTATAGCGAAAGCCGACGGTGAGGTTCCGCCGGGATGGCTTCAAGGCTACACTTACCGCAAAAAACACACTATAACGGGAGCAGCCAACGCTGGAATAGGCTACCAGATGATGTTCAAGGTGCGGAGGGCTTCCGGCACGGATTCAGACAACATAGTTTACGTGAGCACGAAATGCAAGGAGGACTTCAGCGATGTCCGCTTTGCGGATGCTGACGGAAACGTTTTCACCTACGCCGTAACATACCGCACAGCCGACGAAGCGTGGTTCTGGATTAAGCCTTCCGTAGACCTCAGCGCGGACCAAAACATCTACATTTACTACGGAAACCCCGATGCACATGACGAGTCAAACGTTGACCAAACCTTTATTTTCGCAGAAGACTGGAGCAACAGCACCCTTCAGCCACGATGGCAACTTGTAAGCGGAAGCTACGACATAGACCCCTCGCAGAAACTGTTCCACTCGTGTAGCAACAATTTAATGCTGAAAAGCGCAAACACTGTGAACTTTCCAAGCTCCTACGTCGTCGAGTCTTTCATGGGCGAACAGTATAGTTCGCCCTCGTTTACGATGAAAGCGAAGCCTGGCGATATGTATGGCACAAGCACCTTATGGTGGAGGGGAGGCTTCTCCATAGCTTCGGGAAACATCTCAACTTCAGACTACGGCGTTGCCTATGCGAATTTCGGCGGTTCTTATCCCCAGCAGCATTTTGTTCAAATCGGCGTTGGACACGGCACCGGCGACGCAGGCTACAGTTACTCCTACAACAAAGACAACATTTATACAGAGCAGTTCACCATTCAACGTAACAGTTCCAACTACTTTTTTGTGCAAGTTGTGGGTAAGATGAATTGGACAGAGGCTAACGTTGAATCGTCGGACAGAATTTACCTTTTCACTTTCGGATCGTGCCCACGTGACCTGTGGGTTGGCGGGTTTAAAATCCGCAAGTATGTCAGCCCCGAGCCTGCGCATGGCACATGGTATAGCGAAGAGGCGATTACTATTGTTGAGGCAAGGCTGAACGTGAACGTTGAGCCGTCGTGGCTTTCTTACGTGGCTTTCACCCTTGACTATCCAACGCAGATTCTGTTCGCCCCGTGGTCAAACATAATTGGCACGGGACAGCACACCTTAACGGTTCTGGACGAGAAGGTTAATGTTAACAGCACCTACGTTTACGGGTTTAAATGCTGGAAGAAGGCTGGCGAAATCGTTAGCTTCGACAAGAATTACACTTTCACGCTTTCTCCGGGAACAACGGACATAACAATCGTCTACGTAGCCCACAACGTCACGGTGGTCAGCGATCCAGAAATGTATGTTCGCCTGACGGTTGACGGCTGGGAGCTGACGACTCCGTCAACGATTTATCGTGGCTCGGGCTACTACAACTTTGAAGCTTTAGACACGCAGATATACTACAACGCCACCCACATGCTGACGTTCTACGGCTGGTATGTGGACAACATCTACATCGGCTCAAGTGCGACGGTCAACATCTACATAAGCTACAACACCCAAATCAAGCTCGCATATAAAGCCGTGGAAATTCCAGCCCCGCCCCCCATGACGTTTAAGGCTCAAATCGTTGATTTGGGCACGGTTCAAGCGGACACAAGCAAAGACTTCGCCATAACCGTCATGTTCGATGCGGCAACCATAACCATCACGTCCGTAGAGTTTCAAGCCAGAGGCGAATGGCTCCAGATCACAGACACGTTGCCCATGCAAGCTTCACGCGGACTCGAAGCCATGGGCACAGCCACAATCCAGGCACGCCTAACAGCCCCTCAAAACACGCAAGGCTACTACAGCATACCCTTCAAAGTCATAGGCAAAACAAGCGACGGCACAACAATAACAACAGCCTCATACCTAACGTTCACCATAACCACAACACCACAAATAACCGAAACAACAACCATAACAACAGGCGGATTCGCGGAAACCATAACACGCATATTCGGAAACCCGCTTCTACTCATGCTCCTAATCGCCCTAATAATATGGCTAAGCGCATACTCACTCAAAAACCATTGAATGCAATTTAGAAGATTATTGGCTTCTTTAAGTTTTATATATCCTTGTTTACTTTTTATTGTAATTGAGGGAGAGAGGAAATGGGAAAAAGCCGAATTTTTGGGTTAAGTTTGGCATTGACCTTAATTCTTACAGTAAATACTGTGCAATTCCAAGCGTCTGCTTGCGGGTATGAACGCAACCCTTTGCTGTCAGGTGCCTACCGCCTGGAGAAGAACGGATGGATATTTGTCCACCTTGAAGGAACCCCATTCCAGATAGGATACCAACATGGCTTCTTGCTTGCTGATAACCTAAACACTTCTTGGAGCGCCGCCATTCATGTTTACTGGAGCGAGGAGAAATTTGGTGATTGGTGGTATGTTGCGCGGGATATAGCTCGACTTTATGTTTGGCGGAAAGTTCCAGCAGAGTATAGGGTCGAGATGGAAGGGATAGTTGCAGGTTTAAGAGCTGCAGGTTACAAAAACTGGGACATATGGGATATTGTAGCGTTTAACGCTTGGGCTGACATAGACGCATATTGGGACGCTTACTTTGAAAAAGTGCGTTTACATTCTGGCTTTATCAAACCTCCAATGTGGAGCAAAGGATGTAGCGCTTTCATAGCAACAGGCAACGCAACTAAGGATGGACAAATTGTTATAGGTCACAACACATGGGCTGGATATGCTGGAGATGCCTATTGGAATGTCATCTTTCACATAAAGCCCATGAGAGGATACGAAATTTTGTATCAAAGCAGTGGAGGCTGCATTTGGAGCGGGCAAGACTGGATAATGAACAGCGCTGGATTGATGGTGTGTGAAACCACGCTTCCAGGCATGGAAACATACAACCTTAACGGCATTCCAATATTTGTCCGCATAAGATATGCAATGCAATACACCAACAACATAAATGATTGGCTCAAAGTCATGACATATAACGGTAACGGTGCATACTCTAATGAATGGCTTATAGGCGATGCAAAAACCGGCGAGATATGCTCATTACAGCTTGGCTGTTACCATTGGGATATTGAACGCACCTACAACGGCTTCATAGGATCATGCAACTACCCTAAAGGACCAGGCGTCCGCTCAGAAACCACATACGACTGGACTGACCCAACCACAAGTGGATATTGCAGATACCAAAGATGGCAACAGCTTTCCCAAATATACTACGGCAGTATAACAGTAGAAATCGGCAAAATCATGCTTGGAGATCATTACGACACTCTTAAAGGCATATGGGCGCCAAGCGGAAGAACCATCTGCGGACATGGCGAAGACGAACCAGAATGGGACTATGACCCCTCAGGGGCATATGACGGAAAAGTTACATCCAGCAAATTGGCTTATCCAAGCCTGGGAATGTGGGGACGCTGGGGACACCCATGCGGCACACCCTTCAACGTTACAGAATTTCTAACCCTACATCCAGAATACAGTTGGCAATTGCCATACCTGCGCGACCTTCCAACATACGACTGGACACTTTTCAACAAAAGAGGCCCTATCTAAACACCCTCAACCTTTTTCTGCACAGTTTAAATAGACGGAAACCCGCAAGCTCCGCTAAAAATCATTGACGAAAAACGCGAAAAATAACAATACCAGATTGATAACATGCGTATATTTAAATAAGTTATGTTCTTTTAGACATTATTAACAGAGATGAAACCCCAATTGTTGCCACAAAAGTTTTTAAAGGTTGTTACGGTCAAATCTTTTGGTTGTTCTGTCATGGGAAAGTGGACTGAAATTTTTCAAATGGCTTTAGAAAGGGAGTTTGTTCTCGCTCAACAGAAGGGAGAATCGTATGTAGATGTAAGGGCTGGCGATCTGCATCGAAAAGTTGGTGGATATCCAGGGCCCAGTCACCGAATGCCAATCTGTTGTGATGTAATGCTTAAAAATATGCAACTTGGTGATAAAGTCCTATATCAACCGCCAAGTGGGAAGGGGGCCAGTCTAACGATTCGCTATTTCTCACCGCGAAAACAAGTGCCAAAGCCGCCATCCCCGGAGTCCCAAACAATGACGAAGGAATTGCTAAAAGAGAAAGCAGATGCGAAATTTGAGGATGTTGCAAGAAAGGTTATGTCTACACATTTTGGCGTTCCACTGGTAAAAGGTAAGGCTCAAGGCATCCCTAAAGAATTTGACATGATATCAGCTGACGGTAAAATAGTTGGAGATGCAAAATACTTTACTATGGTTAGAGGTGTGTCCATTCCGCCAGCCAAATTCTCAACAATAGCCGAGCACGTCTGGCTTTTAGAAAAAACTTCAGCCAATTGTAAGTTCTTGATTTTTGGAAATGACCGCAGGGTTCCACAAGAGTGGCTTCGAAGATATGGACATTTGGTGAAGGATGTTATTCTCTACTTTCTCGACGAGCAAAAACAAACTTTGGAAAAACTCAATTAGCTTAAAACGTATTCAATGGTATTCTGCCTGAATGTTCTATTAATGTCTCTTAATAGAAACAATCACAACAAATAAAACAAGTAAAATTTAATAGATTTTGTTACTTGTAGATTTGTTTGGTCATAAAATTGGAAGAGTCGATTTATGAAATATTATTAAAATATTTTGTTTTGCCTTTTATGGCAACTGTTTTAAGCGCGGTTCTGATTGTGGCGCCACTTTCATTTCTTGAAAAAATTCTATACGCAATCCTTGTCATTTTAGTTTCATTTATAATTGCATTAATGTATAATAAGTGGCAGCGTCGCAAGGTTAAGAAACAAATGGAAAGCATTAAACCACTTGTAGATAAAGGTAAAGTCAATTACATTAAAATCCAATAGTCTTTTTTCGTCTCGTAGAAGAGTTGGTTAGTCCTCTATGATTTGCTGCCTATGCTTTTCTTGTTTTTCCTTATGATGAGATTTCCATTCGCTTATTTTGTTGTTTAGGTTTTCCCATTCTTTTTCGCCAAGCTGTTTTTTAATAGCTTTTCGAACTTTGTCGATGAAGAAGAAGGAAGCATCGCTTAAACTCCCCATATACTCAAGTGTTCCGTAACTTCTTAATATAGCAAGATTGCAGAGCTCCAATTTTGTTAAATCAAAACTTTTCCAACCAATGTTTTTACAATAATTCTCGTAAAGGTCATTAATGGAGAAAAATCTGTGGACACTTGTTGAGAAGTGTGCCCCATAAAGTATCGCTAATCCTCTCCAATCAACTTTATTGAAAGAGAGACTTGAAAAATCGTTAGTCTTCTCGTAATTGCGGTTGTATTTTACCCAGAAACAAGCGTCGTCAAGAACGGTTTGAGCAAACCTATCTAATGGTGCAGGAGATAGATTTTTAATGTATTTCAAGTATTCTGAATCATCAAAGTGCATACTTATCCATATTTGCTCATGTTCACGTTCTTTATGTTTAGCTTTGCGGATTATGTGTGACCTAAAAAGTGTTAGAGAAATCAAACCGATTTCAGGGTATAGCGACTCTTTCAATTCGCTGATGTAAACAGCTTGGCCGACAGCGTCAGATGGATACGCAAGAAATATTCCATTTAAGGAACCCAGATACTTCTCCGCCTGTTCAAAGTCCTCCTTACGCGGAAACCCTTTCTTAACCTCGATCCCATAAATTTCATCTCCATACCTTACAACATAATCAATACGTTTTCCTTTGCCAAACGAAACTTGAGAATACCACCCATCATGATGTTCAAAAATAGCTTCCCTATCCAAATCCCTCTCAACAATATAGTAAAGTGATTGCTCATCGATCTGCCTCTGTTTGTAGACGCGTTTCTGCCTAACCCCTCGCTTCAATATCAAACACCTTAAATGTAACTTGTATATGAAGTGTAAAAATTTTGTGAGGCTTTTATGTCGTTAGCTTTTATTTTAGATTCATAAACTATATTTTTCAAAACATTCAAGTAGACTTTGTTGCAATTCATTTACAGATTAGCAAGGATTGTAGGTCGGTGTTCTTTGCATCCTGATGAGCATGTAAGAATTGCCAGAAAAGTTGCGATGGATATAGGAAGAGCGGATCTGTCCTCAACATTAGAGTATAATTCAGTAATACCTGACAAGTGGAAGGACTTTCCTCATCACACAGGGGGCAGATACCCAAAAAGGATTTGCAGAAGAGTCATTCGTGCAAGAAATTATTACATTCATGGTGATGATTATAGGGCTGCGGCAGAGCTTGGAATAGCATTCCATTACATCGCAGATGAACATGTTCTTGTAAGGGGTTCTGACAGCAGACATGTTTCCTATGAATCAAAAATAAGTCGTGCTCCATTAAATAATCAGAATATTCATTCTATCGAAGGCAGAAAGGAAACTCTTGACTACATTAATGAGAGAATGAATGAGCTCAGTAAAAGGCAACATCTCTTAACTCCAGAAGCTGCATTAAATTCAGCATACAAAATATGCGCTTCTATTGCAAAGTCAGTATTTGGTCCAAAGACATCGTCAGAATTGCAATCCATATTAATGGAATTGAAAAAGATTTTCGCCGAAAAAATGAAGGTAGAGGAAGAGAAATTTGTTGACAAACTAATTGAAGCGGCGAAAAGGGACGAGGAGCTTGAAAACTCGAAGGGAATAAAAAGAGTCGCTAACAAAATAATGAAGACTCTTACCTTTTTCGACTTTAGGTTTCGGAGAAATATAAAAAGATACATAGAGAGAAAGCACCTTGAGAAGACGGTAAAGTCGTATTACAGAGAGGCTAATTTGAGGAGTAGACCGTATAAAGATTGGTATGTAGCTGAAATACCTGAACTTTTTGTTTTGGCGGAGGAGGCTGTAATTACAATGCCCTTTCTTAGCGTTTGGACGGAAGAGGTCACGCCAAAATTGCTGACAGTAAAATCTATTATAAAAATATTCAATTTAAACCAACAAAGAATATATGAGCTGAAGGAGAAAGCGAAAATATCATATATCAAACTTAAGGATGAAGAGTTCATTAGAAGAGAAGATTTTCCAAAAATAGCTGCGTTTCTGAATATAAAACACCCCTCTACAGAAAATATTAAAGCGACACCATGATTTGATGTTTGATTATTGGAAAAGTGGGTTTCCGTTGAAACAATTGCGACCTATATCATGCCTATATGGGCAGTTATTCTTTCCAGTTCCATCACTCTTCGTTTAAGTTTTGCATATTCTGCAGTTAACTGGTCTACCAATTGTTTAAGGTGCTCAATTTTTTCTTTATCTGTTAAACTTTTCCAGTCTTTATTTGCCATTTTAATCATCCTCTATCTAAATGTTTTCCAACAGTATATTTTAATTAATTCCTGTAATTTCCATAAGTAAAGGATTCCCTGCTTTTAGTAGTAAAGTGTTTTAGAATGGATTAAAGCGTGTTATTTTCGTTCTCTGTTCATCTTATCAAACCTGTTTGCTAATTGTGTCACCTACTTCTTCTAAATGTCGCGCGCGCCTGAAAAATTTTATCAGTAGCCTGTTTTGTAACGGTTCTATTCAAGCGGTATAACCAAAATCTTCAGCTTAACCGTAAGAAACATACACATTGTAAGGTAAGAACATCTTCACTGGCAGAAGTTCTGTTAGTCATCGCTAACCGAAGTTTGAAGTGGAGCCGCTATATTCGTAGCCCATTTTCTAAGGCATAATTTGGCAATTCAACGCATACAGTATATTTTTTAATCCATAGCAAAATATCTAATGCTTACTTTGAATTAAATTGTTACTCAAAAGCTACTAAGATCATTATGGCTTGGCATAAAGCTTATGCAATGCCTTTTTTGTAAAATATGAAGAGGTTTCAACGGTTTGACTTTAGAAACGGATTTCTCATTTTTGGCAAAAGCGTTATCTTACACGCCCGAGCTAAAACAAATTATTAATGAAAGCTATAATCCAGAATATTTGAAGTATGTTGATGAGTTACTTCATAAATTATACGACTATAACTGTAAAGGTATAGAAATTAAAGTATCTGAAACATCTACTAATCCATATGGTTTTCAAGCGTTGATTTCTGAACTCGAATTTGCGCGATTTTTTGCGGAAAATAAAATGTATATTGAACTTCTTTCTTGCAATGCTTGGGATAGACGAGAGCCTCCTGACATGTTGGCGACTAATTCTAACGAATATGTGATAGAAGTAAAAAACATTCAACTTGACGATGAAGAATATACCTTTGGAATGAAGATCGTTGAGGTTCTGAATTCCCTTAATATGTCCGTCATGGTCATTATTAAATCATCAAGAATATTATCTACGCCAGCTTACTTACACCAGAGTAGGAAACAAAAGGAAATATCTTGCGAAAAAGCTCTAAGCGAATTCAAAAGTAAACTACATAACATTTCACCAGCAAGTTTTCCAATAACCATCAGCACAAGCATTGCAGATATAGAGTTGCATTCCACAAATGTAGGAAAGTCTTATTTGGGAATTACCACCATGAAAGAAGCTATTAGTGAGCCAGCAGAATATAAAGAAAGAATCAGATATGATATCATGAAAAAAGCCAGGAAAAGGGATAAATGGATTGATGATGAGCTTGAGAAGTTTTACATAGTGTGCATTGACGATGCTTCATGGTTGTTTAATATAGACACATACAATATGGAACTTTTTGGTTACGCAACATACTATTGCCATCCTCTACCAATCCCGGAAACAAAAGTAGATTCGAAGATAGAAAACACCATAAAGAATGGATGGGAAGATTATCTGAAAAAAATGTATATTTTACCAAATAATAGAACAGTAATCCCGGAGAATAGGCGAGGCATGTTTTTTACTGAGGAACCAATGAAAAATGTTACTGCCATCATTGTAAGGGGGAAAGGCTATTTTTATCTCTTAGCAAATCCCTTCGCGGAAGAAAGAATAAACAACCCGAACATTTTTAGGTGCTTTACAAATTATAAAATTGGTTGGAATAGTTTCTGTTAGTCGCTGTTAATAGAAATGTGTGAGCGCGAATACTGGCTTAAATAGTGTTAGCCTATTTTGCACGATCTTTAAAAACATAGTTGCACAATAAATAATACAAGGAAAGTGAAGGAGAGAGGGAAAATGCCTAAACCTGGAATGACAGGTATATGCCTAAAAACAGAAGTTGCAGAGCTACTCAGAGCCAAAGCAAAAGAAGCAAACATGGGAATAAACAACTATCTCACAGCCCTCCTCTTAGGACCGTCCCAAATACATAGCTGGGACCGTCCCAGGACCGTCCCAAACCCCAAAAAACAACACCTAATCAGCCTTCCACAAGCTCCAAACCAACAAAACAACCCAAAACAAACCCCTTTCATCCAAAAGGAAAGTATCGGAAACGCAGTTTCTGATTCTGAGGTGGGCCGGACCGGATTTGAACCGGTGACCTTCCGCACGTCAAGCGGATGTCCTAACCGAGCTAGACTACCGGCCCGCTCACAGTTTTTTATTTGAATGCTTTCCCTTTAAAATAGGTTTTCGGTTTGGTTAACATTGCGTATGTTTATGTTTTATGGTTGGAAATCGTCGTCTTTGGATAGGTATTCTTTTAACGCTTTAAATGTGAGGTACCTGTACTGGTTAGCGTCTTTTAAGCTGGCTAAGAAGCTTCCGACAACTTCAGTGTTAACAGTTTTCATCTTTAGCTCTCTCATAAATTGTATAAACTCGGCGTAGTTTTTGTGCAGAGAGACGAGGACGCCGTCGCTTCCTAATCCTTCTCCTCTCAGGGCCATCAGAACGTTTGGATGCTTTTCAAAGAAGGATTTTGCTCCTTCTTTGATTTCATTAATTTTGTTCACCTTGGTTTCTGGGCGTATTTTAATTAGCGTGAACGCCACAATTTCTAACCCTACTCTGGAAAATTCCGGAATCAAAGTGTATTCTCTAATCATGCCGTTCTTTTCAAGCCATCGCCGAGAACGGGTTATGGTTGGTTGTGAAACGCCCAAAATTTTAGCAAGCTCCCTGTCGCTGCGTTTACAGTTGTCTATCATTTCTAAAAGTACTTTCTTGTAAATCTCCTTCAACAACAAACTCTCCTTCAACTAGAATAGGTTTTATCGCCTAAATTTAATTAAGCCTTTTAAAAGAAAAGTTTTAGAAGCAACATCCTCTATTTCTGAAGGGAAATGGCCGGGATGGCGGAGTGGATAACGCGCAGGCCTTGAGAGCCTGTGGCCCGTTTGGGCCGCGTGGGTTCAAATCCCACTCCCGGCGCTTGCGATTTAGGTTGAAGATGCTTTAGGGAATTGAAAGCGCCGAACAGGAATTAACGAAAAACCGTCGTCCTTAAATTGTTTAGCGCGGGATATGTCGTTAAATATTTATAAGTAAGTTTGTAGATTTGAAACAATTTAAGCTAAACTTAAGGGATGAGAAACTGTATGGAGTGGTTCTTGATTACGCCTGTGGCTGGTTTGGCTTCTGTTGCTTTAGCTGGGTACTTGTATCGTTACGTTGTAAATCAAGAAAGTGGCACTGAACGGATGAGGGACATAGCTGGCGCAATAAAGGAGGGTGCAAAAGCCTATTTGAGAAGGCAGAACATGACCTTGGCTGTTTTTGTCGTTGTGCTGGCTGTGGTTCTAGGAGTGCTTTACGCTATCCGCGGAGGCTTTGCTTATGGTGGAAGCATAGCGATGGCTTACATTTTTGGTTCAGTTTGCACCACTGTGGCTGCTTACATTGGCATGATGGCTGCTGTTGAGGCAAACGTTCGAACAGCTAACGCTGCAAAGCAGGGATTGAAAAAAGCATTTCCGGTTGCTTTTTACGGCGGGGCAGTTATGGGCTTATTTGTTGTAGGCGTGGCTTTGCTTGGCATCAGTTTACTGTTTTATGTTTACCATGTGGTTTTAGGGTGGATGGCTGAAGATGCTGCAAGCATAGTTTTAGGCTTCAGTTTTGGAGCCAGTTCCTTGGCACTTTTTGCAAAGGCTGGCGGAGGCATATACACTAAAACAGCCGATATTAGCGCAGACCTTGTAGGAAAGGTTGAACTTGGGATTCCAGAGGATGATCCGCGGAATCCCGCTGTCATAGCTGACAATGTTGGAGACAACGTGGGCGACGTGGCTGGAATGGGCGCTGATTTAATAGACTCGTATATCGCCAGCATAGTTGCAACCATGATTATTGGCGCAGAAATAGGTATTGCCTCATTGACGGCGCTTCCGCTTCTAATATCTGCAATGGGGCTTTTCGCCTCGATAATAGGAGCCTCCGTAGTCAAATTAAGCATAAAGGGTAATCCAGGTGCAGCTCTTAACCGCGGCTCCTTTGCAACATGGATAATCTTCGCCGTCTTTCTCTTTTTGATCACGTATCTTTCAGGTTTGGGCAATATGTGGCTTGGAGTTTTCTTACCAACGGTTGCTGGATTAGTGGCTGGCGTGATCATCGGGATAACCTCAGATTATTTTACGTCCATAGATAGGGGGCCAGCGCAAAAGGTGGCTCAAGCTTCAACGACTGGAGCTGCAATCAACATACTCACTGGCTTTTCTTACGGGATAGTGAGCATAGTTCCGCCGATAATTGGCATTTGCGCCGCTACTTTGGCTGCATGGTATCTTGCTATAGCGTTTGGAGTTGACCCATTCTACGGAATTGCTATATCGGCTGTGGGGATGCTTGCAACTGTGGGAATGACCATATCGGCTGACGCTTATGGACCTGTCTCTGACAATGCGAAAGGCATTGCGGAACAGTCTGGTTTAGGTGAAGAGGTTATTGAGGTTGCTGATAGGCTTGATGCAGCTGGAAATACCACAAAAGCCATAACAAAGGGATTCGCCATAGGCGCTGCAGCACTTACGGTTCTGGCTCTTTTTGGGGCCTATACCCATTTGGTTGACATAAACGTGGCTGATTTAAGCTTGATGAGGCCTGAAGTGATTGTGGGAATCTTCATTGGTGGAATGATGCCTCCGCTGCTTTCGGCACTGCTAATATTAGCTGTGGGCAGAAATGCCGAGAGAATGGTTGAAGAGGTTCGGCGTCAGTTCAAAGAAATTCCAGGTCTTATGGAGGGAAAAGCCAAGCCAGACTACGCTAGATGTGTGGACATTGCTACAAAAGGGGCCATTAAAGAGCTTATGCTGCCCTGTTCTTTGGCTATAATTGTTCCTGTCTTAACTATGTTAGGCTTAGGATACGGCTTCGGGAAGATAGCTGGAAAAACAGCGTTGGCAAGCTTCTTGGCTGGAAGCATTGTAACGGGCATAATTTTTGCCTTGTTCATGGCTAATGCTGGCGGCCTCTGGGACAACGCCAAAAAATATATAGAGTCCGGGGCACACGGCGGAAAAGGCTCAGAAGCTCATAAAGCTGCTGTTACAGGCGACACTGTTGGAGATCCTTTCAAAGACACTGCTGGGCCGTCGTTAAACACTATGATTACAGTGATGTCGCTGGTGGCGGAAGTCTTTGCTCCGCTAATCCTTTTGTTAATTCCTTAATTTCTCCTTCCTTTTATGGCATCACGTTTTTGGGTGGCTGCGCATAGAGAATTTTATAAATAAGTTGCTATATGTGTCAACTATAATTGAAAGCTGAAAGGGGAGCTTAATGTCGAAGCCTTGGCATGCGATGAAAATTGAAGAGGTTTTTCAAGAGTTGAATGTCAGCCGTGATGGCTTGTCTTCGCAAGAAGCCCGTGAAAGGCTTGTAAAATATGGATACAATGAAATTAGAAAGGTTAAACGTAGAACTGCGCTTCACATGTTCTTAGACGAGTTTAAAGACATATTCATTTTGTTACTGATTGCTGCAACTATCTTTTCAGCAATTATAGGTTACTATGAGATGCTGCAAGGTGGAGAATTCATGGAAGCCTACGCAGACACGATTACCATAAGCGCAATAGTCATTTTATGCGCAGTCACGGGCTTCGTCCAAGAATATAGGGCGGAGAAAGCGGTAGAAGCCCTGAAAAAGTTGGCGGCGCCTAAAGCCCGCGTGATACGTGATGGTAAAGAAATTATTATACCAGCTAGGGAAGTTGTTCCCGGAGATATACTTGCCCTAGAAGAAGGAGACCATGTTCCTGCTGATGCGCGTCTAATCGAAGTTGTTGAGCTTAAGGCAAATGAGGCCATTTTAACTGGTGAATCCACACCAGTTGATAAGGAACTCACAGTCTTAAAAGAGGACACGCCAGTTTCTGAAAGGCGTAACATGGTTTTATCCGCGACCCACATAGTTTACGGAAGAGGGAAGGCTGTTGTAACGGCAACTGGAATGAACACTGAATTCGGGAAAATTGCTGAAATGGTGCAGACAGCTGAGGAGGAGGAAACCCCCTTACAGAAAAAGTTGGATAGGTTTGCGGGCAAAATCGCCAAAGTTGTCGTAGCCGTTTGTGTGCTAATTTTTGCTTTGGAAGCCTTTGAAGTGATAATGAAGATGCGCTTTGAAGCTGAAGGGTTCATTCAAGCTTTTATGTCGTCAATCTCTTTGGCAATTTCAGCTGTTCCAGAGGGGCTGCCTGCAATTGTTACTATAGCTTTAGCTCTAGGCGCAAGGGAGTTCGCAAAACGCAATGCCATTGTGAGACGGTTGTCCTCAGCCGAAAGCCTTGGTGCGGTGACGGTGATATGTTCAGACAAAACTGGAACCATTACAAAGGGAGAAATGACTGTACGCCAAATTTACGTTGATGGAAAAATTATCGAAGTAACAGGAGTAGGCTATGAACCTAAAGGCGAATTTCGCCAAGGCAAAGACACCGTGAAACCTGAAGGAAGCCTCGAATACGTGCTTAAGATAGGTGCTCTCTGCAACAACGCAAGCTTAAGAAGAAATGACCAAAACAGTACATGGGAAATATTCGGCGACCCCACAGAGGGCGCTTTGATCGTGGCAGCAGCAAAGGCTGGATTCGAAAAAGAAACATTAGAGAAAAGCTATCCGCGAGTCCATGAAATACCGTTCACATCAGAAAGAAAACGCATGACTACAATCCACAAAGCACCAGATGGTGAAATCTATGCCTTCATGAAGGGAGCGCCTGAAGTACTTCTAGAAAGATGTAGCCATGTAATTGAAGATGAAGAAGAGAAAAAACTGACAAAAGAAAAACGCGCAAAGATCCTAGAGATTAACGAAAAATTGGCTGGAAACGCCCTTCGAGTTCTCGCAATGGCGTATAAACGCTTGCCGACAACAATGGCGAAGTATGAAGCTGACGCTGTTGAAAAAGATATGGTTTTTGTTGGGCTCCAAGGAATGATAGATCCTCCGAGAGAGGAAGCGATAGAAGCCAACAAACTATGCCAAAAGGCAGGAATAAAAACTGTCATGATAACGGGAGACCACAAATTAACAGCTATAGCTGTTGCCAAAGAAGTTGGAATTTTCAAGGAAGGCGACATGGTTCTAACTGGCGCGGAAATGGACAAGTTGAGTGATAAAGAGTTCGAGGAAATCGTTGAAAAAGTAACTGTTTATGCACGGGTTTCGCCTGAACACAAACTGAAAATCGTTAACGCCTTGAAAAAGAAGGGACACATAGTGGCTATGACTGGCGACGGCGTCAACGACGCGCCAGCCGTGAAAGCCGCTGATATCGGCGTGGCTATGGGTATAAGTGGAACAGACGTTACAAGAGAAGCCTCAGACCTTGTCTTAACAGACGACAATTTTGCAACAATAGTTAAGGCTGTAGAGCAAGGCAGAGTAATCTATGACAATATTAGGAAGTATGCACGTTTTCTAATATCCTGCAACTTCGATGAACTGCTTGTGATAGGAACATTTGCCATCCTTGGTGGAATATTCGCACCTGAGCTTTTTCCGCTTCCGCTTCTGCCAGCAATGATATTGTGGATAAACCTGGTGACAGATGGCGCGCCAGCAGTAGCCCTTGCAACAGACCCACCCGACATAGACGTTATGGAAAGGCCGCCGCGCAAACCTGAAGAAGGCATATTACATGGTATGGGAGCGTTCATAATAACGTCTTTCATACTGCAGGCAACAGGAACAATCCTTGTATTCTGCCTAGAGTATTATGTGTGGCCGTCTCATCCATGGATGCTTCCAGACGGAACAATAGATGAAGTCGCAAGACAACTCACTTACCGGGAGGCTACTACAACGGCTTTTGTACAAGCAGCACTGTTCGAACTCTTTGTTGTCTGGAACTGTCGTTCAGAAAAGCATAGTGTCTGGAGAATGGGCAGAAAAGCTTTCCAAAACAAATTCTTCGTTATAGCAGACTTGGCTTCAGTAGCCCTAACCCTTGGAATAACCTATATACCAATAACACAACAACTCTTCCATTTAACTGGACTAAGTATAACAGACCTCGCATATGTGATAGGAGTAGCCAGCTGGGGGCTTCTCATCTTTCCAGAACTCACGATGGGCAAGAAAGTCTGGAAATGGGTCTAGCTTTTTAAATTTAACTGTTTTCCCCCTTGTTCTTTTTGTATGATTGGGCGCAGTGCACACAGCAAAAGGTTAGCTCCCTTCCATCAACAACCTCTCTATAACCTCCTTCAAAAACTTTGCAGCCGCAGTTGGCGCAAACCTCTAGGCTGGGCTCGATGGCAACAGAGACTAGAGCTGAAAAACGCTTAAAAAGCTGCTTGCAAAGCTCCTTTCCCGCTGGAGTCAACTCGAAAACTTTCCTTTTCTTGGCTCCGACTGGCTTTGTGAAATGCTTTACTAAACCTTTTCTTTCAAGCTGCCTTAGAAACGGGTAGACGAGGCTTGGGCTGACTTCTTTTCCGACTCTTTTCCTGAATTTTCCTATTATGCTGTAGCCGTGGCATGGTCCCTCGTAGAGTATTGTGAGTATGTAGAATCGGGAGAAATCTGAAATTATGGTGTCTATGTCTGTTTGTGTCATGGTTATTCCGATATATCTTTTAACGATATATTTATATCCGACGCAAAACAAGTATGTGCATAGAGGTATAAAAATGCTTTGCCGAGAGCAGAAAGACCGCTACAGAAAAGCTCTGATTTTTCCCACTTCTCTCCTTTCTCCCCACGGAAAAGTCACCTGTAGCGGTCCTGCAAATCTGAAAATGCCAAAAAGAGTTGATGTTTGTGCCTAGAGACCCCGTCTGCGGCATGGACGTGGACAAGGAAAAAGCCATCAAAAGAAGAATCGGCGACAGAACATACTATTTCTGCAGTGAATCATGCGCCAGAACCTACGAGCAGCCAGAACAAGAGTTGAAAGCTATGAAACGCCGAGTAGCCTTGGCGCTTGCCGGCGTTGTAAGCGTCGCCGCCTTACGCGTCATAGCAATGTTCGGTTTGGCTGTGGCAATAATGACTTTCAGAATCGTTGGAATATCGGCTTGGGACCTAGCCTTCTTCATTCTGTCAACGCCAATCGTTTGGATTGCCGGGTGGAGCATACATAATGGAGCATATGAAGCACTTAAAAACCGTTCAATAAACATGGATGTACTCATAACAACTGGTGTTTTGGCAGGCTGGAGTTACGGCGTCATAAACACGTTTTTCCCGCAGCTTGGAACAGAAGGATTCGGCTACATGGAAGTTGCGATAGGAATTTTGGCTTTTGTTTTGCTCGGCAAATTTATAGAGGAAACCATAAGGAGAAAGTCAGCGGCAGCAATACGAAAACTGCTTGAGCTTCAGCCAACAGCTGCCAGAATATTAAAGGATGGAAAAGAGGTTGAAGTTTCAATAGACGAGATTCAAGTTGGCGATGTGCTTGTTGTGAAACCAGGCGAAAAAATCCCAACAGACGGCGTTGTTGTGGCTGGCTACTCCTCTGTTGACGAGAAAATAATTACTGGCGAAAGCATCCCCGTCGAGAAAACAGTTGGCAGCGAAGTGATAGGCGCAACCATAAACAAGACAGGCGTGTTAAAAGTTAAAGCAACAAAAGTTGGAGAAGACACAGCTCTTATGCAGATAGTTCATTTAGTTGAAGAAGCCCAAGCTTCAAATGCTCCAATACAAAGATTCGCAGACCGTGTTGTAGGCTACTTTGTTCCCGCAGTCTTCGCAGCCGCAGCCATAGCCTTCACATACTGGCTCTTCACTGACGGTTTCACCAAGGCTTTTCTGGTTTTGTTAGCTATACTGCTAATTGCTTGCCCATGCGCCTTAGGAATAGCAACACCAACAGCCATTTTGGCCGGTGTAGGCAAAGGCGCCGAGTTTGGAGTATTGCTTAGAGGCGGAGAATATGTTGAAAACGCCAGAAAATTAACAACCGTCATCTTTGATAAAACTGGCACATTGACCAAAGGCGAGCCTTCGGTAACGGACATAACAGCCTTTGCTGGCTACAAGGAAAGCGATGTTTTAATGCTGGCAGCAATTTCAGAGAAGGTTTCAGAACATCCATTAGCCGAAGCCATAATGAAAGCCGCCAACGAAGCAAAATTAAAAATTCCAGACGCCGATTCATTTGAGGCGATCCTTGGACATGGAGTCAAAGCCTCCTACAAAAACAAGCAAATTCTCTTCGGAAACAGACGGTTAATGGCGGCTAACGGCATAACCATTCCAAGACAAGTAGAGGAAAAACTCGCTAGGTTCGAGGAGCAAGGCAAGACTGCCATGATTCTCGCTGTGGATGGAAAAATAGTTGGAGTCATCGCTGTTATGGATACGCCAAAAGAGAACGCTGCAGAAGCCATAAAAGAGCTTAAGGGCATGGGACTTGAAATCGCTATGCTCACGGGCGATAATGAAACAACTGCCAAAGCTATAGCCAAACAGCTTGGCATAGACACGGTTATTGCTAATGTTTTGCCGTGGCAGAAAGCCGACGTAATCAAGAAACTGCAAAGCGAGGGCAAAGTTGTCGCCATGGTTGGGGATGGGGTGAATGACGCGCCAGCCTTGGCTCAAGCAGACATAGGCATAGCCATAGGCAGCGGAACAGACATTGCAAAGGAAACAGGCGGCATAGTCCTCATCAAAGATGAGTTGCGTGATGTTGCGCGTGGAATAAAGCTGAGCAATGCGACGATGAGGAAGATAAAGCAGAACTTGTTCTGGGCTTTCATATACAACATAGTTGCCATCCCAGTAGCCGCCGTTGGACTGCTAAGCCCAATAATAGCTGCTGGAGCAATGGCTTTCAGCTCGCTCTTTGTAGTAAGCAACTCTGCAACCCTAAAACTTCTAAAACTATAAAAACAGAAGGAGGTGAAGCCACACATGGCAAAAGACCCCATCTGCGGCATGAACGTTAACGAGAAAACTGCAAAGTTCAAATCCGAACACAAAGGAAAAACCTACTACTTCTGCAGCAAAGCTTGCAAAGCGGCTTTTGACAAAAACCCAGCGAGATACGCGTTTTCCTAAATTTTAGCCTTTTTAAGTGCTTCTTCAACAGCCTCTCTTATTATGTAACCGCCTAAGTGGAGGATTGGCTCTTTCTCTTCCGGGTCAATGTTCATTGTTGCTGTGCATGGATAACTGTGGTGGGCTTTTGCTATGGCGTCGTATAGGATTTCCTTTTTCGTTTCGACTCCTAACAGCTTTCTCGCCACATACCATGTAGACCCGCATGGTGCGCTTCTCCGCACAACAGTAGCCTCTATAACTTCTTGTTTTCCCCTCTTTGCAATTGAAATTTCTAATGAAGGTCTTCCCACCCTTAATTCATTCACAAACCTTGAGATTATGGGGTTGTCTTTTGGCGGTTTAAGTGAACAGAAAGGCTTTGGAAACGCGCTTTCCAGCCCCAATTCACCGCATTTTTCCTCCGCCTGCTTTCTGAGACCCGAAGGAACCTCATTAAAGTCTTCGATTGGCACGATTAATCCTTTAACGCCAGCTTTTTGCAGATGATTTGGCAATTCTAGAAGAAGGTCTTTGTGCAGTCCAGAGGTCACACATAAATCAGCATTTGGAATCTTTTTAGGCATATACTTTTCCGGGTTATCAACAAATGCTGGAATGTCGGATGGGCTTGGCAACTCGATTGCCGCTCGGATGTTGCGGACGAAACTGTAGACATTGTATTTGCATGAATCACAGTAAAGCCCGCATGACTTGCAGAAACTCGGATCGTTTATCAAGTTTCTTATAACTCTCTCGGCGAATTCTCCGCTGTAAATGAAGATTATGGTTAAAGTTTCCTTATCCAAACTTGTCAACTCAGATCTTAGCGTTATTTTGTGTAGTTGCAAGCAAGATGTGTTCCAAAAACAAATCTTCTGGTAGAGCGCCAACAAACTCTGTTTTCTCGTTTATGACGGTTTTCGGGACGCCCATGACACCGTACTTAAGTGCTAAGTGTGGAAACTCGCTGGCGTCAACAACATCTGCCTTTATCAAGTCGCTTTCTATTGCGAATTTGTAGGCTGTGCTTGCGACCATTGGGCAGTATGGGCATGTTAGAGTTACAAAAACTTGTATGTGGACCGGTGTTTTAACCTCTTTAAGCATTTCCTTGGTTTTTTCTGGAAGGTCTGTTCTGCCCCGCGATACGTTAACTATTCCTTCAGTGAGTGTTTGAAACTCATAGCCGTAGGGCATTCCGTAAAACCTAACCCCGTAATCCTTTTCTCCGAGTATAACGACTGCTGGAACCTTGTCAACTCTGTATTGTTTGGCTTTGTCTGCGTTTGCCACAAAATCGTAGATTTCAACGCTAATTTTGTCGTTTAGAGTTGCCACTTCCTGCACTAACTGTCTTGTTTCTGCGCAGAACTTGCATTCCACTTCTTGAGTGAAAACTAAAATTTTTACTGGTTTCTCTAGGTTTTGGGCGAATTCGCTTTTCACATGTTCCTTATGTTCTTCAGGTATTAGGCTCATTACATCACCCTTTACCTTAACTTTATTTTTTCTCCAGAATTACAGCTGGATTGTTTTGCGTCTTATTTACATTTTTATGGTTTTTAGGATATTAATGTTGTTGGCTCTTTAATGCTTTGACTGTCTCTTTAGAGATTTTCGCAAAATTTTATCCTAATTTCGGCTATTTCTATACGAAAAGTATATAAGAAAGTCCGAACAATAAAGTTTTGGTGTTTTAAAACATGAACGAGGTATTAAAAATGGAAGAAAAACCTGAACAAAAAAGACCGCTATTGATGTTGAACGAAACTGTTCCAGATTTTGAGGCAGTAACAACACATGGCAAGATTAGGCTTTCAGACTTCAAGGGAAAATGGGTTGTCTTATTCTCTCATCCAGCAGACTTCACGCCAGTCTGCACAACAGAGTTTGTTGCCTTCGCTAAAATTTACGACGAACTCGTCAAAAGAAACGTTCAGCTTATCGGCTTAAGCATCGACAGCATATACTCTCACATAGCATGGACAAGGAGAATCAAAGAGAAGTTAGGCGTGGAAATCCCCTTCCCAGTGATAGCCGACTTAGATATGAAAGTTTCCACCCTATTCGGCATGGTGCACCCAAGCGCAAGCTCAACAGCCGCAGTCCGATGCGTCTTCTTCATAGACCCCGAAATGAAACTGAGACTAATGATATATTACCCGCTTAATGTTGGAAGAAACATGGACGAAATCCTAAGGGTCATAGACGCCCTGCAAACAGCAGACAAACACAAAGTTGCATTACCAGCAAACTGGCGTCCAGGCGACCCAGTCATTATTCCAGCGCCAACAACCCAAGATGCAGCGGAAAAACGCTTGCAAGAAGGCTACGAATGCGTAGACTGGTTCCTCTGCAAAAAGAAACTTCCATAACCCCTCTTTTTATATGCTTAATAATCCATAAGGCATACCTTGGCAGAAACAAACGCGTCTCATTTAGTCAGAGAACTATTTTTTAAAGCATTTGCGACAAGTTCTCCAGGCGTTATTCTTAACATTTTAATCCCATATTCTTCAAGCATCGCAGAAGCTCCGGGACCAAACTCGCCTGCAATCACTACTTTCACGTTCATCTTTGCTAAATGCTGGGCTAGAAGTGGGCCTCTGCCATGGTTGATGGATTCTGCCGGGTTTGCTATTACCTCTATTTTTTTAATTTCGCCATCTTCTATATCCAATAACGTGAATGTTTCGCAATGTCCAAATCCATGTGAAACTTTATCTTCTAACCCTTTATCGCCTTCTGTTGCCACGGCTACTCTTAAACTCTCAGCTTTAGCTTTCATGTTTATCATTTCTTTTCTTGAATTAGCTTTTTCAGTTCTTCGATGCGTTTTGTTATCTCAGACAACTCGGATTCCAACTCCTTTTTTATATCCTCTAATGCGTTAAGCTCCTCTCTCGGGTCGGTTGCATACTGGTGGTATGGTACTGGGTAATTGTATGGTCTAGCCCATGCTGGAGGCCACGGGTGTCTTGGACACCACCATCCTCTAGGTCGATAATGCCACCCTCTCATTTTGACCATCTCACTATTTTGTGATATTTCCCATAATTGTTTCTACCGCTACCTATTTAAGTTTTGTGATATATCCCATAAATTATGCACGAACACTGTTGGCGCAGAAGACGAAGACACGGCAGAGTGGGAAGACAGCCAAAACCCATAGCTGTAACTTCAAATCCTGCAACTGAAAAACTTGAACCAACACCCAAAAAATTTTTTGAACCAATTTATTTGGAACAAGCCGAAGTTGAAGCGTTAAGGCTTATAGACCTCGAAAAACTATGCTTTAAAGAAGCGGGCGCCAGAATGGGCGTTTCAAGAAATACTGTGTGGAGACTAGCTGAAAGCGCAAGAGAAAAGCTGGTAAAAGCCATTTTCGAAGGTAGAGCAATAGTTATACAGAAAGACTGAACAAGTCTTCTTTTATCCCGGGAATGGACATGTCTTTGTTGGACAACCACCAGCATATTCGGATTCTGCCGAAACAAATCTTCCTTCCGGCGTTTCTATTCCACCTATGTATAGGACTTGTTCTGGCTTGCTGCCATATCTGAAAACTGTTACTCCCTTGCATTTCAGTTTCCAAGCCAACTCGTAGACTTTCTTAACATCTTCGACCGTTGCATTGTTTGGCATGTTCACTGTTTTGGAAACGGCGTTGTCCGTGTATTTTTGGAAGGCTGCCTGCATCTTCACGTGCCATTCTGGCGCTATATCCAAAGCGGTAACAAACACTTTCTTGACATCTTCTGGGACACCGTTAACATTCTGCAGCGAACCAGTTCTTGCTATCTCCTCTAAGAGTTTAGCATTGTAAAATCCTCTTTCTTTTGCAGTTAACTCAAACAACGGATTTATCTCGAAAAGCCTTGTTCCATCAAGAACATTACGCATGAAAGACACTGCGAAAATGGGCTCTATTCCTGAAGAGCATCCAGCTATGATGCTTATGCTTCCAGTCGGCGCAATAGTCGTTACAGTCGCATTCCTCATCGCCGAATACTTGTCCTTCCAAACACTCTTGTTAAAGTTTGGAAATGAACCCCTCTTCTCGCCGATTTCCACGGATTTTTTCCGCGCTTCTTCTGTTACAAACTTCATCAGTCTCTCAGCAAGTTCCAAAGCTTCGTTTGAATTGTATGGGATTCCAAGTTTTATGAGCATGTCAGCAAAACCCATGACGCCTAAACCAATCTTTCTGTTAGCCTTAGTCATCCTCTCAATTTCTCTTAGTGGAAACTTGTTCGCATCTATAACGTTGTCAAGGAAGTGAACCGCATCCCTCACAATGTTCCTTAACTTTTCCCAGTTTACCTTCCCATCTTCCACAACCCTCGAGAGATTTATAGAACCTAAATTACAGGACTCATAAGGAAGCAGCGGCTGCTCGCCACAAGGGTTCGTTGACTCTATCCGCCCAACCTCTGGTGTGGGGTTGTGTCTATTAATTTCGTCGATGAAGACTACCCCTGGGTCTCCGGTTGCCCATGCAGACTGGGCTATGAGGTTCCATACTTCGCTTGCTTTAAGCTTTCCAGTTTTTTCCTTGTTTCTGGGGTTAACCAGCCAATATTCGCCGTCTTTTTCAAGGGTTTCCATAAACTTGTCTGTAACGGCAACTGAAATGTTGAAGTTTGAAAGGAACCCGGGTTGTTGTTTGGAAGTTATAAATTCTAGAATGTCGGGGTGGTCGACGCGTAAAATTCCCATCATGGCGCCCCTTCTTTTTCCACCAGCCTTAATGACTTCTGTAGCGACATCAAAGACACGCATGAAACTTACTGGTCCTGACGCCACCCCCTTGGTTGACATGACTATGTCGCCTTTAGGCCTCAGCCTTGAAAAGTCAAAGCCCACGCCGCCTCCGCTTTTCTCTATTATAGCCATGTTTTTAACTGCGGTGAAGATGCCCTCTAAAGAGTCTTCAACTGGAAGGACAAAACATGCTGCTAGTTGTCCAAGTTTTGTTCCTGCATTAAAAAGGGTCGGGGAGTTGGGGATGAACTCTAGGCGTGTCATCATTCCATAGAAGGTTTCTTCGCTTTCTCGGGGTTCTTCTCCATATTTTTTGTCGACTTTTGCTATGGCTTTCGCAACTCTCCTAAACATTTGAGCGGGAGTCTCTATTATTTTCTCTGTTTCATCTTTCAGTAGGTATCTTCTTCGCAGAACTTCTAGAGCGTTTACCGTTAATTTTGGCTCTACTATCCCAAGCTTTTCCCTTAACTCTCTTATTTCATCCTTCTTCTTTCTATAAGCGTGGTATTCTTCTGCAACCTTTCCATAGCCAAATTCCCTCAAAACCGCTATAACGGTGTCTTGGGCATCCTCAACTGAGGGAATCTTTTCAACAAACCTTTCCTCTAAACGCTTAACAACCTCTTTGGTTATGGTTTCGGCTCTTTCCCCATTTTTTAAATCAACAGCAACAAAAGCCTTGTGTATGGCGTTTTTTATTCTGGCTGGGTCAAAATCGACTATTCTCCCGTCTCTTTTCCTTATTTTTGTCACAGCCATATCTGGTCAATTCAAATCATACGTAATCACAGTTAAATAAGGTTTTGAAAAATCATGGTTACTGGAAAGGCTCTAGGGCTATTCCTTTTTAACGAACTGGTCTTTTGTGGCGCCGCATACTGGACAAACCCAGTCTTGAGGCAAGCTTTCAAAGGGAGTGCCTGGTTTAATGCCATGCTCTGGATCGCCGTCTTCTGGGTTGTAGATGTAGCCGCATATTGTGCATTCCCATTTTTCCAAATTTTCCACTCCGATATTCTATAACCGAATTTTATCGTTCACAACAATATTTAAAGCTGCCCAAAATTGCAGCAGTCATTAATAAATGAAAAAGTAGGAGAAGATAGTGCGTAGTATTCTATCATGGCGGGGTTATTTTTATGGCTTGAGCTGGACACTGAGTTTCGCAAGCAAGACATTGAATGCAGTCTGCCTCTCGAACAGGGTCAGACTTCTTCTCTGATGTCGGGTGTCCTGGCGCGTCTCCCCAGTCAAAAACGCTTACGGGGCAAACTTCTATACAGACGCCATCTCCGGTGCATATGTCCCAGTCAACAGCCACATTTGTTCCATGAATGCCAAGCTTGTTTGGTGGTTCTACGGGTCCCCAAACCTTGTGACCTTGATGTTCGCCTGCGACTTGCCTTTTCTTCTGGAAATCTGGGTCTATGGGCAAACAATTCACCAAGCTAGTCGATTAGGGAAATTGAGATATTAGTTTTTCCCATATGGCTTTCTTGTTTAGACGTGCATTGAACTAGTATTCTTTCATTTTGTTACTTGTATTTCGATTTTCTTCCAGTCCTTTTTTATTCCCCGCAGAGAGGTTACGGCGCCAACAATCATGCCGCTTAGGATTTTCATGACGAACTCGTTTAAGGCTATTTCCTCATCGTCCACGAGAAGTTTAACATTCAATAATATCCCTCGGAAATATGGTTTGGTTAGGAGTGGTAAAAGCTTTTTGCAATTTTTAACCGTGCACATAAAAGTTATTAGTTAGGCTTTTTCCCTTTAAATTGTAAATGGTGACCAAATAACGTGTCGTTTGAAATACAAGAACTTCCGGATGTTATAAGAGTAATTATTCTTTTGAGCCTCAGCAACAAGATGAAGATGCAGAAGCTTATGCTCAAGCGCCGAGTAGACAAGATTTGCGGCGGACATGTCTGCATTGAGATGAGCGATGTTGAAGAGGCTTTAAGGGAAATGGCTTCCGAAGGTTTGATTCTCGAGAAAGACGGGATGGTTCAGCTAACAGAGCAAGGCGTCAAGTTAAGCAGGGAATGGGAAAGTCTGCTTTTAAAGAAAGAGCCAATTATCGAAGTTGTGGCTGGGCTTGTTGACGGTTCTGTAACTAGCCTCGTCGTCATCATCTCAGAGTTTATAGCTGGACTTTCAACCACGATGGCGACGTTTGCGGCTTTTCTAACTTTAGCGGCTGTGGCGATAACAAATTTTTCCAGCTTCCTCCTTGGCGGTATAACAGAAGATTTGGCTGACATAATGACCCTTCAGACTTTGATGGGTTACAGCCTAAGCGATATACCTGACAGGAAGGAGCGAGACAAGTCTCTTCTCTTACTCAAGCAATTGTTCCTTTTGTTGCACAAGGAAATAAACAAGTCCAACATTTACGCGGCAGTGATCTGCGGCACAACAACTTTCCTTGCAGGCAGCATCCCTATAATCGCCTATTTAGCATTTGCCAGACCCTACAACATAATCTTTTCATTATCGATTGTTGGCGTCGTTGTAGGCATCTTCCTTGTTCGTTATCGCTCGAAAAGAACCCGAGTGCACTGGAAAATAACATTGTTTGAAACTTTAGCAATTGTTGTAATAGCGGTTTTGGTCTCTCTAATTTTGGGAGGCTCCGTTTAAATGAAAGTTTCAAAGTTTTGCCTTTAACTTTCACCGCGCGCTGCATCTTTCGAAACTTTATCATAGCCCTTTGGACAAAGTAAACTAAAATCATGATGCACGCCGCTGATGCTGCAGCGCTTGAAGCAGCAATTATTGTTATATCTTCAGTTTCTAAGATGAATGCTATTGAGACTGCGGCTAGAAAAACCCCGATGTAGAGGCTTATGTTGCTTCTGAAAAACTGCGAAAACTCTGCGCGTAGAGTTTTCGAATGCTTAACCATCAAGGTTGTTACTGAAGTTAACGCTAGAAACATTATTACGATTGTGGTAGGTGATTTCAGCCCAATAGCCTTCACTTTCAAGGGTAAGCAAAAGCCCCACTTCATCCGCTATAAGACCACCGCCAGCGCCGAAAAGAATTGATGCAACCCGGTTAAGCCGCTCATTTTCGACGCTGATTCCTAACCATCCACCTATGGCAAGCATTGCCAGCCCATACCAGAAATGGTGAACATGGTAGCCGCTGACTTCCCAAACTATTTTTGGGTATAAGCTTGTGAATGTTCTGGCAATTGTGAAAGAGGCTATGAAAGAGGCTAAGGCGAGCATCGAAAGGTTTGGTTTTGTCTTCAGTTTTTCTTCCATATTATTGTGCTGAAGAGCAAAAGTTACTTAAACCTTATTTATTACGGGTTCATGTTGTGCTATTTAGGGGCATAAACAAACGAGGCAGCGATTTTCAGCGAAGCATTCAAAAACTCCGTTCAACAACATTAGTACTTGGGAACGGGAGCGCTTATGAAGGTTAAGTTTTGGCTTTTGGATGTGAACTACGAGGTTAAGGACGGTGTGTCCGAGGTTTGGCTCTGGGGCGTTAAAGATTCCGGAGAAAGAGTGCTTATCGTTGATAGAAACTTTCTTGCCTACTTCTATGTTGTTGTTGAAGACGACTTTGACCCAGCAAAAGTTGTGAGGGAGATTGAAAAGGAGCATCATCCCTTTATTGTAAAGCTTGAGGTTGTGGGGAGGAGATTCTTTGGAAAACCAGTAAAAGCCGTGAAAGTTTACTGCCAAAACCCTGACCTAATACCGAAATACGCTAAAGCCCTTCGAAAACTCGAAGGAGTTAAAGAATGCCTCGAAGACGATATTCGATATTCCATGCGTTATCTAATCGACAACAACATTGTCCCGTGCGGATGGCACGAAGTTGAAGCTGCTGAAGAAACAGGCAAAACAAATGTTCAAGTCGACAAGGTTTACACGGCAAAAATATTCCCAAAACTTCTTGGAGAAGCTGAAACTCCGCAGTTGAGGATTTTAGGATTCTCAACAATATGTTACAGTCGTGAGGGTTCACCGAAACCGGACAGAAACCCTGTCATTATAATTTCTGTGGCAACAAACAGCGGAGAGGAAAGGCAGTTTCTAGCAGACGAAAACAAAAATGACAAGCAACTCCTAGAATCCTTCATAAGATACGTTCAAAATTTCGACCCGGACATAATTGTCGGGTACGGCGTGAATAGGCAAGACTGGCAGTACCTAAAAGAGAGGTGCAAAAAACTTGGATTACGCTTAACGGTTGACAGGGCAAAAACCGAACCGCATACGAGCGTCTACGGACATGTTTCACTGACTGGCCGTGCCAATTTGGACATATTTGATTTTGCAGATGAGTTTCCAGAGGTTAAGGTTAAGACTTTGGAAAATTTGGCGGATTATTTGGGCGTCATGAAAATTGGAGAACGAACAATAATTGATGATGTGGATTTTGCAGACTATTGGGACGACAAGAATAAAAGGGAAATTTTGAAAAAGTTTTCAATGGATAACACCCGCTGCGTCATGGGAATAGCTGAATCCATAATGGATTTTGCTATGCAGCTTTCAAACCTTGTTGGGCTGCCCCTTGACCACGTTGGAACAGCAGCTGTAGGCTTCAGGGTTGAATGGTTCCTTATAAAACACGCCCAAAAAATAGGCGAACTCGTACCAAAAAGAATAGAGCAGCCTTACCGCCCGTATGCTGGAGCAATAGTGCTTAGCCCGGAACCTGGACTCCACGAGAACATTGCTGTTCTGGATTTCGCGTCAATGTACCCAAACATAATGATAACATACAACCTGTCCCCAGACACTTATGTTTCGCCAAAAGAGCCCATCCCACCATGCGGAGTTTATGAAGCGCCAGAGGTTAAGCACAAATTTCGAAAGGAGCCCCCTGGATTTTACAAGGAGGTTTTATCCTACCTTATTAGCGTTAGGAATGAAATCCGCTCAAGGATGAAGGCTGTTCCTCCCGGAAGCGTTGAACATCGTGTTTTAGATGCTCGCCAAAAGGCTGTGAAAGTGATAACTAACGCCTCTTACGGTTATGCTGGATGGATTGGGGCAAGGTGGTACATTAAGCCTGTTGCTGAAGCCGCAACGGCATGGGGAAGACACACAATCCTAACAACTATTGAGATTGCTAAAAAGTGGGGGTTAAAGGTTGTTTACGGAGACACTGACAGCATATTTATAAGGCATGAGCCTGACAAGGTTGAAAAATTCTCGAGGGAAATCGAAGAGAAGCTTGGACTAGAAATTAAGCCGGACAAGATTTACGTGCGGATTTTCTTCACAGAAGCCAAAAAGCGTTACGCTGGGCTGCTACCGGATGAAAGACTTGATGTTGTTGGTTTAGAAGTTATACGTGGAGACTGGGCTGTCGTGGCGAAAAAGGTGCAGGAAAAGGTTCTTGAAATTATTTTGAAAGAGCAATCGCCGAAGAAAGCCGCAAAGTTTGTGCAGCAATTCATTTATGAGCTTAAACAGAAGCGTGTTCCATACCGCGATTTAATAATCTGGAAAACATTGACAAAACCAGCGGAAGAGTATGAGGTTAGAGCTCCGCATGTTGAGGCTGCGAAGATGTTGGCGGAAAAAGGCTGGAAACTTACAGTTGGCGACAAAGTTGGGTATGTTGTTGTTGCTGGCAGTGGGCGCTTATATGAAAGGGTTAAGCCCTACATGTTCGCGTCATATGACGAGGTTGACATAGAATATTACATAACAAAGCAAGTTGCGCCAGCTGCTGTAAGAGTTCTCGAATGTTTCGGTATAACCGAGGAGCAGCTACTGACCTCAACCGTTGAGGAAAAGGAAGTTAGAAAGCTTACAGATTTTTTCAGTGCTTAGCTTCCGGCGACCTCCGAGAACGTTATGAGTTGGACGTTTAACGGCGATTTTACAGCTTCCGATATGCGGGATGCAATAATTGTTTTTATGTTTTTCTCGCCGGCAACATCGACAATCCTCTGCGTTATGATGCCGTCGAAAATGATTGTGTCCACGCCTTCTATTTGCTGGAGTCTTTCGGCTAGTTGGCTTACAGGCAACCGTTCTATCTGCTCCAACTTATCGTTCAAAAGAACAGCCTCTAATGTTCCTTCAAGTTCCTTGATTGTTTGGACAACCTCTTTTGGAAATTCTAATTTGGGCTTTTCCCTTTTTGGTTTGAACAGTTCTTCAACTGGAACTTTGGCTCCGAGGGATTCAAAGATTTCCTTGCAATTTAGCTCTTCAACTTCCATTCCTCTCGGCGCTCTTGCGACATACTTCACGTTTGTAACTTGCAGAAGTTCTTTTAGGATTAGGTCCCCGCCTCTGTCTCCATCTAGGAAGGCTGTTGCCTCCTTCTCTTTGCAAAGCCTCTTTATTGTTTCCGGAACCTTGGCTCCTTCCATAGCTATTACATTGAGCAGTCCGCACCGCATGAGATTTATCACGTCTGCTCTGCCCTCAACTATTATGATTTCCTTTGAACTGTCAACCTCTGGTCCTGCGGACAATTCTTCCGGTCCGTATTTTTCAACTTTTGCGACTTTGAGGGTTTCCGCGACCTCTCTGAAAACTTCGTCGACAGATGGCATGGCTTCAATGGTCCACTTGTGCAGAATTTCCTTAGCTCTATCAATTATTGCTTTTCTTCGGGCTTCCCTTACGTCCTCAATTCTTTCTAGGGTCACTTTTGCGGCGCATGGTCCAACGCGGTTTATGCTTTCTATACTTGCTGCGATTAGGGCTGTGGAAACTCTGTCCATACTTGTTGGAATAGTTATTGTGCCAGTTGTTCTGTCATTTTTTGAGTGAAGCTCGATTTCTATTCTTCCGATTCTCCCAGATTTTTGCAGTTCCCTTAGGTCAAGTTCTGGTCCGAAGAGGCCTTCTGTTTGTCCAAAAACTGCCCCTATAACATCTGGTTTTTCAACTACTCCTTCTATTTCGAATTTTGCGTGTATGACATACTTTACGGTAAACGCTTGTGATGAACCCGTAAGCGTGCACCTCCCACTATTATTTCTAGGTTAGTTTCAATTATTTTGATGAGAGAATTGACCTCTCAACATTGCTAACATATCATTGAGTGTTACTCTATATTAGTTTTATGAATTGTAAATCTTGCTCTTTAAGCTTTCCATGTAAGCGGCTAATCCTTCAATGTCTTTAACTTCTCTGCTGACAAGCGCTGAAAGTTCACGCCAAAACAGGAGGTTCGGGTTTATTCCAATTTTCTCCAATTGTTGCTTTAGCCTTTTCGTCAACTCTTTTCCTCGTCTGTCAAAATCCAGTAGAAGAATGGCTTCTCTTGATCCCTGCCTCTCTATTTCAGAAACTGCCTCCAACAAGGATTTCCCGCCGGTTTTTGCTGATAGGAGTTTTCCTCTAACGCCCAAAGCTCTTAACGCGGTTATATCATTTTTTCCCTCCACAATTATAGGAGTTCCCTTCGCGTTTTCCTCGGCTAACTGCTCTAAGACTTTGAGAATTTTTTCCTCTTTCTCTTTAATACGGGTTGACAAGTTTTTACCTTGAAACTTCAAAGCTTTTTACAACGTTTAAGCATTCCTTTGCTTCTTTATCTGTCTCAAAGTATTTTCTGATCGGCTCAAGGATTTTGGCTAATTCTTTTGCCGCGGCATTCTTCAAATCTTGAGGGTGAACTTTCCCTTGGCTATATTCTTTTTCCAACTCTTGATAGTTTGAGAACCGCAACGTGCCGCCGAACTTTGCTGGTCTTTCTATTTCAAAGGTTTCTCTTTCATGGAATATCACATACTTTACTATTTCCAGTATTGGGTTAAATTCCGTCTGTTTTTCTGGGCACCATGCCCTTTGCAGTTTCACTTTTATTTCCTCTTCGCTGTCGTGAATGAAAATTGCTGTCCAAGGTTTTGACTTACTCATTTTACTTGCTTCAACCTGCTCAAGCTTTGTTCTCGCCTTAAAAGTGACTGGTTTGGCTATTCCCATCAAAAGGTGGTGGTGAACCGCAACAGGCTTTTTCCATCCCATTTTTGGAAAGATTTCCCTAGCCAAAACATGCGCCTTGCGCTGGTCCATGCCGCCGTGAGGGATATCCGCGCCTATCGTCTTCACGTCGACTGCCTGCATTGGCGCGTAAAAATATTGGGAAAGGTCAAGCTTTTCAAATTCGCTTCTTCCCATTATCGTCATACACCGTCTGCTTCTCGCAATGGTCATGTGCTTAGCGAACTTGATGAGGTTCCGCCAGTACTCATCGTTATTACGGTATAATTCGGAACCTAAAACAATTTTCACTCCTGGACAGAAAAATTTGAACGCCTTTTCATAATATTTTGCTGCCATCAGAATTTTGTTCCAGTCTCCACCCATCTTGTCATTTATGAAGCTGTGCCAGTCCGCCAAGTAAACTTGACATTTTACTCCAGCCTTTAGGAAATCGTTTATTTTAAACCCGGAAATAACGAGGTTTCCCAAATGCAACAAGCCAGAAATTTCAAATCCTATGTAATGTCCCGGATGCTCGTTGGTTTCTAAAAGTTCTCGTAACTCGCTTTCAACGAGAACCTCTTCGGTTGGAGGTTTCTTGATTAAGTCAATTTTTGTTTCTATATCCAAACCTTGTCAAGCCTTCCAACATTCTATGCAAAAGCTAAACTTAAAAGTTGTTTCGCGGGCGTTTGTTTCCCACGATACCTATCACTTAACTTCATTGTGGAGCCATACGCTCCTCTTGGTTAAGCTCTCTCCGGCGTGGGATGTTTGCGCCCGCGCCCACCGTGTCCCATGCTTGGGTAAACCCGCCTTCATCGGCTTTGCGCCTTTGTTGGGTCCGTCTGCATGGATTTTCCGGCGGGGTTAGGAAGGCTCTATTCGTCATTGCCAAATCATAGTTTTAACGTGCAGTAAGTTAAATGTTGCTGTTTCATGTATTTTTGGCTTGAAAATTAACGAATAAAGGCTACTCCCTCTAGATTTTTCTCCGTATGAGCGTTTCTAGGTCTATTTCGAAGGCTGCTGTTGGGTTTTCCAGTTCGAAATTGTTTAGGACTTCCGGATGTATTTCGCCTAAAACGCCTATTTGTTTGTTTTTGGTGTGGATTGTGGCTGTTCTGCCTTCTAAGAAGCTTGGATGTTTAGCTGCTTTAATTTGCCAGTTTTTTAAGCCCATGTTGGAGAGCAGAGCTTCAGCAACGGATTTTGCTTCTGTGAAGTTTGCTGTTGAATGTGATGAGACAGCAGCCACATGAAGTCTTCTCTCGCACATTGTTTCTTGTTTTAGGTTGATTTTGGCGACGTCTGAAACTTCGAAAAGCCTCTGTGGGAAGCTTTCATGCTTGTTTTCAGCCAAATTATTAATCAAGCATGGCAGGAGAAGTTGTCGCATTATTGTGTATTCTTTCGAGACTGGGTTGGCGAGTTTAACTGGCTTCTGCGGCTTCATTCTCATAAAATCGTAGTGTAGGCGTTCATTTGTGAGCGTGAAGTTCATAACCTCCAAGTATCCCAAACCCGCCATTATCTGCCGAACGGTGTTTGCTAGTCTATTGGCTGGATGCTGTTCTCCCACGGTTATTGCGGCTGGGATTGTTGGTTTGAGCTTGTAATAGCCGTAGCCTATGGCTACTTCCTCAACTAAGTCTGCCTCATGCATTATGTCGATTCTATAGGCTGGATAAGAGACTTCCAAAATGCCCTTCTCGATTTTTTTCGCGTCTAATCTGCATTTGCGCAGGCATTTTGTGGCTTCCATCTCTGAAAGCTTTAAGCCCAAAAGCCAATTTGCGTAATCAATTCTTAACGCCATTTTTTCGGGTTTTAGGTTTGGCGAAACAACGGTTTTGTCGGGATATTTCACATAAACCTTTTCTAACGTGCCTCCCATGTCGGCTAGGGCTGTTGCCAGTATGTTTAGGCTTTTTTCCACAGCCTCGTAGCTTGTGCCAGTAACATCCAAGAAAAGGTTTTTCGTCTCGCTGCTCACGCGTGTTAGTTCGCCGTTTATTATGGGCGGCATCGACAAGACAGCTCCGTTCCTGTCTATTAAAAGTGGGTATTTCGGGGACCAGTCAATGATGTGGCGGTAAGCCATTCCCTTCTCGTGTTTCTCCAAAATCTCCTTCAAGTTCATTTCTTCAGTCTTTCCCAACGGAACAAACTTCACGCTTGTTGGCTCAACAGCCGTATAAGTGAAAGGCGGCTCAACAACATCCAAATTATGAATTCCTATAGAAACCTTCTTCCTGTCTCTGCCTACCCCCCAGTGGAGATCCTCTTGCATATCCATTAATTCGACAATGGAATCCTCATCGAGCTCCAAATTGTAAACGGCTGCTGCAAGCATGAATGGTCTAACTTTGGCGACGGCCTCGTCCACGAAAAGCGTGATTTTAGGCTCTTTCGCCTCGTATTTTGGAAGCCCCTCTTCCAAACTCATGAAGCCTTTTAATGCTCTGGCAACTCCGGCGTAGCTGCAGAAGTCGATGCGGTTCGGATTGTACTCCACTTTGACATAGTCTTCGCCAATTTCCTCTATATCGAAGCCTATCCATGGCAGTTGCCTAACAAGCTCTTTAACCGTAATTTCTCTGCCCAAAAACTTAGAGAATCTTTCTCTGTAAAGCGTGATTACTGGCATAGCGGGGTCCTCCTAAGCCATTCAAGATTGTTGGCGTAAAGAAGCCTAATGTCATCCAGCCCCAACTCGATCATGGCTAGCCGCTCCAAGCCTCCGCCCCAAGCCAAAACTTGACATTTGATACCCATTGGCGCGAGAACCTCTGGCCTAAACAAACCCATTCCGCAAAGCTCCATCCAACGCCCAAGTTTCGGGTGATAAACCATGGCTTGGGCTGAAGGCTCCGTATAGGGGAAGTAGCATGGCCAAAACTCTATTTTCTTTAATCCAAACTTTGTGTAGAAGGTTTTTAAGGTTCCCATGAGGTCTCTGAGCGTGACGTTTTCGCCTACGACTATGCCTTCAATTTGGTGGAATTCCGCTATGTTTTTGTATGTTACCTGCTCGTTTCTGTAAACCCTATCGACGGAGAAAACTTTTATCGGCGGTTTTTTGTGTGTTGAAAGGTATTTTATTGTTTCAGCCGTTGTGTGGGTTCGTAGAACAAGCCTTTTTGCCTCTTCTGGGCTCCATTTGTAACCCCAGCCCTTAGAACCAGTTATCCAACCGTCTTCGTGGGTTTTTGCAACGGCATCCACGATTTTTTTGGAAGGTAAACGCCCAACTTTTGGATTAGCCAAATAGAAGGTGTCCATCATCTCTCTGGCCGGGTGGTCTTGAGGCTGGAATAAGGCGTCAAAGTTCCAGAAGGCAGTTTCAACAAGTGGTCCGCGGATTTCCGTGAAGCCCATTTCGAGGAAGATTTCGCGGGCGCGCTGGATAATTTGTTGTAGTGGATGCATCTTGCCCGGGAAAACAGTTGGTGTTGGCGCCGTTATGTCGAATTTTGCGAGTTTTGCTTGTCGCCACTTCTTTGTTATTATGAGTTCTGGTGTCAGCTGGGTTATTTCCTCAACAACTTTTAACCCTTTTTGGATTGTGTCCCAGCCTTCTGGTGTGAGTTCAAGCGTGCGCTGTGCTTTCTCCTCTAACTTTATTAGTTTGCGTCTTTTCAGCATGGTTAACGCTTCTAGTTGTTCCTTATTCAGTTCTTCAACAGTAACCGCGCCCCTTTCAGATAGCAGGTTTAGCAATTTTTCGTCGCTTCCAAGTAGGGGCTCTTTGTCCACTTTCAAAATGCAATTTTTACCCTTCACCGAAGCCCAGTTTTTTCTGCTTAACCATCCCAGCGCGATGGGTATGAATGTGCTTTCAAGTTTAGCTTCTTTTGCGGCTTCTTCCACCGTTGCTTTTTCGCCTAGTTTTAGAACTGCGCGGAGCAATCGTCTTTCTGGCAGCCCAACACGCGCGTACTGTTGCCCCTCTTTGTTTAGGGTGGCAATCGTCCTCTTTTTTTCGTGGATAGCTACCAACTTCTTTGCTGACAATGTTAGGGCTGCACGCATGACGGCGGAGTGGGCTAAACCGCTTTTTGCAACAACTTCGTCAACTGGGGCTTTGCCGCCTAGCTCTTTCAAGGTTATTAGGGTTTTTTGCTCATGTGAACGTAGGCGAAGCTCACTCATGTTCTTTTTCTCCCTTTAGATTTTGGCGTGTTTTTGGCTGAATGATTTGGTGTTGTTGACTTAAAAGCTCTTGTAAAATTTTTAAACTATTCTCTTTTCCGCCGCGAGAAAACTTGTTTGCGATTATGTAAATTGGCGAGGCATCCCTTCACCATCAGCAACAAGAAATGTGAAAATAATATTTATGGGTTGTTCCTTTTGAAAGGGCAAAGCGGTCTGTTCAATGGGTTTTCGCATAAAACTTAATACGTTTTCGCGGAATTGTATAAGGAAGCTGAATGGAGAATTAGGCGGCGAATCGCTTGGCTGACGAAGAAAGGAACGAGATGGTTGTTACTCCATGGGAGGTTAGGGGGAAAGTTGATTATGAACGTTTAATACGCGAGTTTGGCACGCAACCCCTAACAGACGAGTTGCTTAAAAGAATAGCGAAATACACGGGTGAGCTTCATCTTCAGCTTAGAAGAAGGCTTTTCTTTTCCCACCGCGACTTGGACACGGTTTTAGACCTGTACGATAAGGGAATAAAATTTGTTTTGTACACGGGTAGAGGTCCATCTGGCCCTGTTCACATTGGGCATTTGGTTCCGTGGATTTTTACGCGGCACCTTCAGGAAAAGTTTGATACGAGGCTTTATTTTCAGATGACTGATGACGAGAAGTTTTTGGTTGATGACGAGCTTGAGCTTGAGGACACGAAACGGTTTGCTTACGAAAACGCTTTAGACCTTATTGCTTTGGGTTTTAAGCCGGAAAACACCTTCATAATCTTTGACGTTCAAGACATGGGCTTGCTCTATGACATCGCCTTAGAAGTTGCGAAGCGCATAACCTATTCGACGGCAAAAGCCACTTTCGGGTTTCAAGAGAGCACGAACATAGGATGGGTTTTCTGGCCAGCCATCCAAGCTGTGCCATGCTTTATCCACGCGAAGTTGACTGGCGAAAACGTTCCAGCGCTGATTCCAGCCGCGATTGACCAAGACCCTTATTGGCGTGTAACCCGAGACATAGCCACTAAACTTGGCTACTACAAGCCAGCGCAAATGCACTGCCGCTTCCTTCCCGGATTAGGCGTTGGTGGGAAAATGAGTGCTTCAGAGCCTGAAACATCCATATTCACAATAGACCCGCCGGAAGTGGTTAAGCGTAAGATTTGGAACGCTTTCACGGGTGGAAGGGCAACAGTTGAGGAGCAGAAAAAGCTTGGCGGAGACCCCAGCGTCTGCTCAATCTTCCAATACTACTATTACCTCTTTGAAGAAAATGACAAAAAGTTGTCGGAGAGGGAAAGACGGTGCAGAAGCGGCGAGTTACTGTGTGGCGAATGCAAAACCGACCTAACAGAAAGGGTCAACAAATTCCTTATTGAGCATAGAAGAAAACGGGAAAAAGCCAAAAACATTGTGGAAAAATTCTATATTAACCGTTAATTATCTCGCAAATGGAAAATGTTAAATTTTATAAGCCGATTCTTCGAATTATTCGTTTTATGGATTTTGCAAGGACTTTGTATAAATAGAGTCCAACTGAAATTACGACAGCAACTGTTATTATCCCTTCAAGTGAAAATATGTTTTCTATCCTAATTTCCTTCACCAGAAACAAAAACCCAGCAGAGGCAAAAAGAACTATTTGCACATACTTTTCAATTGTAATCGCAGATGGCTTGTCCATATTTAATGGACCTTTCCGAAAATATTTTCCATCACCTTTACCTAGGGGATAGAGCCAAAAAACACCTTTAACAGTAAAAGAGTCGGCAATCAAATGACTAACAAAACCAATTACTATACCGAGCGTTAGAAACAAACTATTGAATAACAAATAAGTTAAAATCACCGTTACAATCAAAAACCACAGGTTGTGTAAGACTTTCCTATGGACATTTCCCATGTGCCAAGAATACTGCATTCTCCAATCGATATCTGGTAAAAAAGCTGCAAACCCAGTTAGGAAGACAAAGCCGAAATCTAAATCCAAAAAATAGTAGAATAGAGTGCCTAGGAACAAACCGAATGCGGTATGCGTTAAAAGTTTCATTCAATCGACCAGTAAGCACTTTCTTACTTCGAGGGCTTCCTAATCTTTCTCTTGTTTTTTCACAATTTTGTAGCTTGATGCTATAAAGAATACACCATAAATTACAGAGTAAACAAGTATGATTATGCCCACCGCAAACAGAAGACTTGACAGCGGTTGAAAAGTTGTTATCTGCCAAATTCTCCAAGAATTTAATGCTCCCTGAAGTTTGTCTCTTTCATCTGACGTTAAGCCTGTTTGTTTTAACCTTTCTTCTAGTCCTCCAATGATGGATGCCGGATACCACTGGACAATAAGACCAATTACGAGGATTACTGCACCAATTGCGAATAAGATTTTGAATCGGTTTCCGTTTTGAAACATAAAACTAGTTTTTAAACTTAAAGCTATAAAAAGTTAACGTTTAAGTCAAAAAGGAGTATTGATTAAATTTTGATGAGGCATCCGAAAATCAGATATTTCACGTTAAATGCTATTAGGCTTTGAAGGTGGTTGCTGTGTCGGGTAAAGAAACTGTTATTGTAGATGCGTCTTCAGCTTATAGGCTTGTTCATCCCATGCACACAGTTCTCGTCTCATGCGTTAGTAAAGCTGGAAAACCAAACATTATAACTTTGGCTTGGGCAATGCCAACATCAATTACGCCGCCGCTTGTCGCAATAAGCGTCGCGCCCAAAAGACACTCCCACATGCTAATTGAAGAAACAAAAGAGTTTGTAGTAAACATACCAACAATGGACATACTTAAAGAAACATTTTATTGCGGAAGAACAAGCGGAAGAGACCACGACAAGTTTAAGGAAGCATCCCTAACGCCTTTGCCAGCCAAAAAAGTTAAACCGCCCATAATAAAAGAATGCGTCGCCCACCTAGAATGCAAACTCCACAGCAAATTTGCAACGGGTGACCACACAATTTTTGTGGGCGAAATAGTTGAAGCTTACGCAGACAAACAAGCCCTCCAAGGAAGCGAATACAACATAGAAAAAGCGAGGATGATTTTCCACCTAGGCGGAAGCAGCTTCGCAACCCTAGAACCGAAGGTTTATACTCCAAAACTCTAAAGCGTGTAACTTTCTCCGGGCTTCAGCACAACAACCTTAACCTTAGGCGCTTTTTCCTTAACATGCTTAACGAACTCGTCTGCTGACTGCGCCAAAACTGGAAATGTTCCATAATGCATTGGAATAGCCACCTTAGGCTTAAGCAGCGAAACAGCTTCCGCCGCCTCTTTCGCGCCCATAGTGTAAAAGCCTCCAATGGGAACCATAGCTAAATCTGGCTTGTAAAGCTCTCCGAAAAGGCGTAAGTCGCTGAAAAGTCCAGTGTCGCCCATATGATAAACCCTCTTTCCCTCGCCTTCCATTATAACGCCTGTCGGCGCGCCTCTAGAAGCCGTGTGAGTAGCGTGAACAACAGTAAGCTTTACTCCCTCAACTTCAGCGCTTCCACCAATGTTCAAGCCAACAACGTTGCTTACGCCGTTTTCTTGCGCGTAGTTGCCTAACTCAAAAGTAGCCACAAAAGCAGCATTTGTCTTTTTACATATTTCAACTGCGTCTCCCAAATGGTCGCCGTGGTCGTGAGTGACATAAACCACATCCGCTTTGGCTATTTCTGAAGCCTTAATTGGAGACGAGGGGTTTCCGTCAAACCATGGGTCAATCAAAACAGTTTTTCCGGCAACTTCAATTTTGAAAGCCGAATGCCCAAACCATGTTACCTTAGGCATACGCTTTTCACCTCATCACCAACACTCTTTTAAACTATAAAATGTTAGCGTTAATAAAAGTAAAGCGTGAAATTAATGAGCCGTTATGATGATGAAGCAATTGAAAAGTTTCGGCTTTCTGGAAAAATTCTTCGTGAAACACGCGAAGAGATAAAGCGTTTCGTCAAAGAGGGAATGCCAATAATAGAAGTCTGCGAAAAAGCCGAGAAGCTTATACGCGAAAAAGGAGGAAAACCAGCGTTTCCCTGTAATGTTTCAATAAATGAAGTTGCAGCACACTACACATCACCGCCAAACGATAATAAGAAAATACCAGAAAATTCAATAGTCAAAGTTGACATAGGCGCCCACGTCGACGGCTACGTCACAGACACTGCAGTAACAATAAACTTCAACCCAGAATACGAAAGCCTAACAGAAACCGCGGAAAAAGCCCTAAAGACAGCCATAGAAAACATCCGTCCCAATGCTTCCACATCAAAGATAGGTGCCTTAATCGAAAACATCATAAAATCCCGAGGCTTTAAACCAATTTCCAACTTGACCGGGCATCAGGTTGGGCGTTATCTTGTGCACGCTGGTGTCTCCATACCGAACATTTCGCAGATATCCTTCTCCAAAATTAAACTTGGCGAAGCATACGCCATAGAACCCTTCGTAACTCTCCCCGAGGCTGTAGGAAAAGTTGAAGACAGCTCGGAAGTCACAATCTTCCGTTACCTTAAATCCAAACCCACAAAAAACCCCTACGCAAAACAACTTCTAAAGCACATAGAAAGTAACTTTAGAACATTGCCCTTCGCCGAACGCTGGCTGAACAGCCTAATGCCAAAGCAGCACCGCCAAGAAGCCCTCAAAGAACTTTTATCCTCAAAGGCCATAATGGGCTATCCAGTATTCGTCGAGATAAGCAGGAAGCCAGTAGCACAAGCGGAACATACAGTTTTAGTAACCGAAGAAGGATGTATTGTCTTAACCTAGAAGGGGAAGCCCTCTCTCGCTCTCTCCTTGACTTCCCTGTAAATCGCTGTTATAAGCATCTTATCATTGCATTTTTGGCAAGGCTCAACTTCTTTAAAGATGTAATCGCCCCGCTGGAACTCCCTGACGCTTTTGAAACCGCATTTTTTACATTCAACCGTCGTTGTTATTGGGGGAAGTTCAATCCTTAAACGTAACAAGCGCCTTCTTGTTTGAAGCAGCATATACGCGGACACTGATGCAGCAAAGAATCCTATGATTATCAAGTACATTGCAAAGTCTGGGTGCTCCGGGTAGGCGTAAACTGCAAGGGCAAGAGCTGCGAGCGAAAACGCCAAAGTTATGAATACTATCACCAGCACGAATGAGGAAATTTTGGTTGAAGCAGAAGGTGAAGCCTTACTCACCCCACACCCTCCCTATTGCCCAATGCCAATTGTGTTGCCAACCCCCATAATAATTATCTTGTCTCCCTCTTTCGTCCTTTCTAAAATAACCTGTTTTATTCTCTCTATAGCCTTGTCCACAGCGTCGAAAATCTCCTTACGCATCGGCGAAACCGCATCGCCGATATCCTCCTTAATTATGACAGCGTTTATTGGAATGCGATACTTCAGAATGGCCTCTTCAATCTTGAACTGGTCGACGCCCGGCCCGCCTATGGCTGCACCAACACCTTCGGCTACCTCGCCGACTTCTTCTCCTTCAAGTTTCAAAGCAGCGTCAATCATGATTATGTTCGCAATTTTACCCTCATTCTCCTCAATAATCGTTTTAATGGCGTCTCCAGGCTTGCCGACGTTCCCTCCTGGGCCCTCAGCCTTAATGACATATGCTGTGCGTCCTTCTATTGGGACGGTTGCAACAACGCAGTCTTTTGATATTTTTCTTTTTTCATATCCGTGCATGAGTTTCGCCGCCACTAATGCTCCTGCGCCGTCGCCTATTGGCTGTCCGTAGGCGAAAGCCTTTAATGCGCTTGCGTAGGCTTCTGCTTCTCGCATGACAAGTGGCAGTATCATCTGTATTTGCATAATTATGTAGAGGCTTAGGGTTTTTTTGCCCAACAAGTAATAGTGTCTTATCACTTTGTAAATATAGTTCAACGCCATCGCAGCCTCAAGTGTATTCTCCAAATTATTTGTCTGCGTTTCGTCAGCTGCTGGCGCCATTAATTTAACTTCATCTTTGAATCGGGTGTCTCTAACGTCAAGGATGTGCTCAAGTTTCCAAACAACGCCCGCAGGGTCTAGACTTTGTGGTGTTATCGTAAAGTATTCCAAAAATCTGTCAACTCTGGCTGCCGGGTCTGTCTGCGGCTTTCCAATCTCCTTTATAGTTTCTATTGCAATTTTTCTTCCCTCATCCTTAATATATCTCAGCTTGTAAAGCGAGCCTTCGACCTCCCTAAGCATGACATACATTTGGATTCTTTGTCCATAAAAAATGAAGACTACGAAGATTATATAGAAGAGCAGGTTAAATATCCAAGAGTACTCTCCGAAAGGCTCCTGCCCAATCTGACTCTGTAACGCCGAAGCTGCCGCCACTAGGTACACAAGCTCACCTTTTCGAGAAACTATCAAATGCTTAGTTATAAGTTTTAGGTAATTCTACTACAAATTTTCAAATCAACTCAAGTGGGGCTGCCAGCTTTCCCGGGTTCGCGTGGCCGAAGACCACACTACAACCGGGAACGGAGCGCGGTTTAACTTCCGAGTTCGGAATGGGATCGGGTGGGTCCCGCGCCCTATGGCCGGCAAACCCCAAAGTACACGTTAAACCATTACTCATTAACTTTTCGCTTCTTGTTCAAAGTGGTTTTCTTTGCGTCTCTTTTATTTTGTCAAAGTGCGGGTCGGTTGATATTATGGCTTCGGCTTTTTCCAGAATTGCCGTTGCCGCGTGTATGGAATCTCTGGGGTCTAGCTTGTATTTCCTAATAAGATTTAACGCCAAGGTAAGTAGTTCTCCGTCAACTATTGTAAGTTTTATGTTCGGAAAGTTGAGGAATGCTTCACCCGCGTTTATGGCGTCTTCAATAGTTCTGTACTTCTTGACAGCCCAGACTAATTCGTCAAATGTAAGCATTGATGAAGATGCTTGTTCCTCTCCTCGTTGCACCTTCCTAAGTAAGGCTCTTGCTTTTTCGCCTATTTCATCCACGCTTAAGGCAGCATATATGAAGACGTTTGAATCTAAGTAAAGCATCTGCTAGTTCTCCTATCTAATTCTTCTTCGTAAACGTGAGCATCTATTTTGCTTATCGAAGTTCCCTTTTTTGCGATGTTTTCTAATATGCCTACGGAGTCAAGGAATTGTTTTTCTAGGATTATTCTTCCATTTTCAAGTTTGAATTTAACCTTTGAACCTGGATGGATATTGAGCGCTTTTCTCAGTGTGTGTGGAATAACAACTTGACCTTTTTGACCTACCTTCATTTCCTCTTCTAACATTTTCATACCTAAAGTTATACAATCGTAATACCTAAATTTATACTTTTAAACCTCTTTTTCCTCCCGCAGCAAGGCTTCCCATATTCCGAATCCGCCGACTGTTTCTGGGCGTTCAACTGGGTTGTACCATTTCTTTTTAGTGCCTATCTTTGCCCGCATTTTCCACCCGAAGGTTTTCGGTTCCTTCTCTATCCTTTCTAGGATGGCGTCTATTTTCTGTGTTATTTCTTCTCTGTCTTTTTTGTCGATTTGTTTAGGGTCTATTTCTGCTTCTGGTCCTAGCTTGTCTATTTCTTCTGTGAATTTTCGGAGTTTTTTGAGGTTGGTTGTTGCTGTGTACCAGAATCCCCAGTCTTGGGCCAAGAGCTTGGCTATGTAGGCTGCGTCTACTTGTTCTTTTTCGCTTTTTTCTCCGACATTGTGGGCTTTTAGTAGGAGTAGGCAGTCTTTTAGGTCTTTTACGCTGAAAGCTTCCCACATCTGTATTTTTTCAAGAAGCATATCTGTGACGGTGATTGTTGGATAGTCCAGTTCAAGTCTTCCCTTGAAGTCTATTGGGTGGTTTGCCACCAGCAGCTTATCGAAGAAAACGTCCACGTAAAACCAGCCTTTTGGGTGGTAGTATATTTGCCTTTCAGACGCCGCTGTAGAAAGAGTTGCCTTTCGTTTAGCATAACCAATCTTTTCGAATAAACCCTTGATTTTTTCTCTGTGGTCACGGTAGGAGACATAGTCTATGTCGCTGTATTCTTGCCCTTTAACAACCCCAGTTCCTATTCTCCCCAGTTTTTTCGCGAAGTCCTTGTGCTCTTGGCAGTGTATTGCTATGCCTAGTCCGCCTATGATTCTTAGGGTTATCCCTTCATCTCTGGCTTTTCCAACGATGTTCTGGGATTCTTGGATGAAAATTTCCGTGGGGACTATTCCCTTCCACTCTCTGGGTAGTTCCCGTGTAATTTCCTTTTCTAGGAGCCAAGCCATCCCTTATGCCCTCAGCCCTCTATTCTTTGGAGTCTGGAAATTTCGTTGCCTCTGAATTCTATTAGGAATGCCCTTAAAATTCCTTCGGCATATTCGCTTCCAGGGTTTACGCAGTACGTTTTCCCTAACTTCATAGAGCCCGAAGCTTCGTGTATGTGTCCGTGCAGCCCAAGGAAAGGCTGGTACTTCTCAATCGTTTTTCTCACAGCTTTAGAGCCCACTGGAACCATGACGACGCTTCCCCCTTGGATAATTGGGTTTAAGTTTTTGTCAAGTAAAGGTGCTTCATCAAGTTTTGTTTGGTATGGTGGTGCGTGGAAGTTGAATATTGCTGATTCCACATTTTTTAGTTGAGAAATATATTTTTCCAGTCTCTCTTCAAGCTTGTCTTCCTCCTCTTCTCTTGTTGTTTTCCAAGGGCTTGGGTTCACCCAGCCGCAGCTTACCATCTCATGTGAATCATCAATTTCTATCACTTTTCCTTCTCCGTTTATCACGTGTTTATGGTTGTTGACTATTTCGTCAACTGCCGGTCTGTCATCGTTTCCTGGACAGACAACAACTCTTGTTTCGCTTGGAACTTTTTGCGGAATCAAGTCAAGCCAGTCTTTTATTGTTGAAATCATCACTTTGTGGAAAACTTCGTCAACTTTTTTAGGGCTTTTAACCATTTCCTCATATTCGCTTTCGTTGGTCACGTATGGATAATAGCCTATCCCCCTTATTTCCTTCATGGCCTTCTCTATTTCGCTCGCGTCAACTGTGTGGATTTTTTTCAAATGGTAATACGAATATTTTCCATCCTTCTGTTTGACAACTGGCACTATCATTTTTCCAGTTAGGTCTCCTCCGCAGATGGCAACATCAACTTTCAGCATTGCTGAAGCGTTCAGGAACTTTCGCCAAACACCTTCTGAACCGTGCATGTCTGTGGCGAACAGTATCCTTGTAGCCTTTTCCTTCTTCTTTTTAAATAGAAACGACACTTGCACTCATTCCTTAACCGTTTCTATGGTTAAAACATGACAAAAGAATATTTAAGCTTAAGGTTTATGGAAAGTTTTAAATTTAGATAGGGCTAAAAATGAAGGTTTGGGTGACTAAAACATATGCCTTCAAGTAAACCAGGATTATTCGCAAGAGAAGCAACTGGGCTAGTTAGAGAAATAGGCTTCACACTCGGCGTAATCATAATCCTCAGCCACGTGATTGGCTTAGGCTGGCAGAAAAGAGTTTTCCAATTCACAGGACCAAAACCAATGCCAACAGATCTGATGCCCCTTGGTCTACCAGCGATGTTCTGGGCTTTCCTAGTCTGCGGCATCATCGTGATCATTACTGGTTATGCGGCTGGGTATGTTGCAGCTGCTATGCCAAGATCAGGCGGCGGATACGTCACTATCTCGAGAATAATTCATCCGGTGGTCGGCTACACAGCAGGATGGCTAATGTTCCTTGCCGAAGCCTTCTCTTACGGGCTGATAGGCGTTGCGGTCTTCGAGGCAGTTATGATATTCTTTAACATCGCAATGGCACCCGGAGGAATAGCCTTCGGAGCCGCTGAGCTTTTCATTGGCGGGCTAGTGATAGTCTGGATATTTGCTATTATTGCCCTTCTTGGAACTAAACTATATGGACGATTGATGGAAGTGCTATTCTACATACCAGCAGTGATTACTATTTTCTTCTTTGCCATGTGGGTAGCAGGTGCAATGAATCCAAGCGCTCTTGCAACCGGAGTTGAACAGGTTTTAGGCGCTCCTCCATCGGCATTTAAGGACTTGGCAATCGCTACGGGAATGACCAGTTCAGAAAATGTTGCTGGTTTCTTTGACGCCTTCTCCTTTGCTCTTGGAGGTGCCTTCTGGGCTTACATGGGATGGTATGCAACAACATTCCTTGCAGGTGAGGTTAAAGAAGCAAACAAGAAACTTCCCATGGTTCTTCTGGCATCCGGAGTCATCATAATGGTAGTTTACCTACTGGCTTCCTCGCTTTCAGCGGCTGCCGCCATGAGTCTTGAGCCTTACACCGACGCAGCTGGACACCAATGGAGCTTCTTCCAATACTACGCTTGGCTAAGCTATGCAGTTGATCGCGATGTTGTTAAAGCCGCCATACCAGGTTTCCAGTCTGCTTGGAGCACTGGGCTTGCGTCTATGATTGCCAGAGGTATGGGGCTTGATTGGCTTTCTTGGCTGATCGCCTTAGGCGGTACGTTGTGGGTTGCAAACGACATTCCGCCATTCCTGCTCGTCGCTTCTAGAACGTTCTTTGCCATGTCATTTGACAGAATGATGCCAGAAGCGTTTTCCTACGTTAGTGAAAGGTGGCATGCGCCAGTCTGGTCAATAATAATCACTGCTGTCTTCGCTATCCCTGCATGCATGGCTGAGGCAGACTTCCCCGCAGGAGCAGCAAGTTATCTAGCGTTTGCTGGTGTTGTTGGAACCGACATTTTCGATGCCTTCTTCCTAACGATGTTCTGTGTATCATGCATGTTGCTTCCACTAGAGAGAAAGGACATTTACGACAGGGCAGCGGTCAAACATTCGATTGGAGCTGTTGTTCTGCTCGGGTTCATAGCAACTCTTGGAGGAGCCTTCTGCCTATACATCTTCGTAAAAGAGTCTCCATGGATATGGTCGCTGTTTACCACAGGCGCGGCAGAAGCAGACGTAGTCAGCGCGGCCGGCTTCTTCGGCTGCATAATAGTTGGAATACTCTTATACATAGGCTTCATGTACCGCAACACAACCAGAGGCGTCGACATGCGCACCTTATATCTCAGCATTCCGCCAGAATAGCCTTAAATACCCTCCTTCTTTTTATTTCTCAAGACATCAAACTGATGGAGTTTTCCTCAATGTATGAACTGGGCTTCGTAACAGACATGGTGGAAGAACAGATAATCCGGGGAAATCTAAGATGGCTAGCCAACTTTAACGAAATCCGTAAAGACTACGCCTTAGGCGACGTAACATTTCCAATATACGCCTCCGGGAGCCTCCAGGAAAAAGGCTTCTTCCTCTCAAAAATATTTTCTGCACTTGTAACTCCAAAATACAAAATTCACCTCTTCTTCTACACATCTCAAGAAATTGACCCTAAATTCCTAAGAAAAATGGTTTTATCTTTTAAAAGCAAGTTTGGAGCAGACGACTGGGTTTTTCTAGGCTTGGTTCAGAGTAAACCTTTAGAGAAAGACTTGAAAAAAACGGTTGAGGGCGTGACCGAGAAGAACATTGGAATAACCGCCTTCAGTCTCTCGTCAAAAGAAGCCATATCATCCGACAATGTCCTTGGAAAAGGACTAGCAAAACAACTCAAGTTGACAGAACCCAAGTTTGAAGCCTTCGACCTTCCCAACTACTTAAAAGGCTTCACAATAGTGTTTGGGCTAGGCGTGTTGATGCTAGTAGTAATTTCGCTTTCCGGATTGCGACAAGCAATCCAGCCTCTAACGCTCTTGCTTCTGGCGCTAATATCCCTCATATTGGGGCACCGCGTTTACAAATCACGCTACCACACAACCCTAACGCTGAACAGTAAAGGATTCCAGCTTCGGCAAGGACAAAAGGTAACGGCTGGAAAATGGTCTGACTATACAGATGTGACAATTTACGTTACATCCAAACAAGAAACATGTCTAAGACTACACTCAAAGGGCGGGGTCTTCGACTTGCCTATTTCAAGAGTTGGCATATCACGGAAGGAAGCTTACAACGCCATCAGGCAACTAATAAAAAAGGAGAACAAAACATAAGTTATTCTATAACAGGGGTTTCAACAGCCGTATTCCACCATGGTTTATCCCATTTCTTGTCGACAACTGGCAACTCTTTCAGCAGGCTTTTCGCCCTGTCAATCAAGGTTGAGATTTGACTTTTCGTCATCCACTTTTTGAGAACATCTGGCTTTTCGACAATGTTTTTAAGGTTAAGCGTAACAGTCAAGGCAAGTTTCTTATCCTTATCCAAAATCTTCCGCATTTTATGGGCATTTATCTTTTCAGCTCCCTCTCCAATTTCGTGGTCTAGGAAGATGGCGCAAACGTCTTTAACGTCTTTTTCTTCCATTCCAATGATGATTTTGTCCTTCGCATAATATGGATAGGGGAGAATCCTATACTCCTGGTTGCAACGTTTTAGGTCTTCAATACAATCTTTTGGCATGTCAAAAATGAATTGCGCCTTAGAAAGAAGCAGACGCTCTAAGCCGATGGTGAAAAGATTTTCTTTGTAACTTTCAAACTCGTCTTTAACTTCCACTTTGTGCCTCAAATCTATATAGTCGCAGAAGAGGTCCAAAACCGTTATCGTCGGCAACCCATCCTCAGTTACACCGTTGATTGTTGTAACTCTGTATCTTTCGCCGTGTCTCCAAGCGCTGAAACGCCTATCATTCGCCGTCGCAAAAGACTTATACATTGTTCCAAAAGCTTTTTCCATGTTCAAAAGAAGCTTGTAAAACTCTATTCCCTGCTTTTTAGGAACAATAAAATCCGTGTCCTTTATCGCTCTAGCTAACGGACCATCAGAATTTGCGCTTGGACAGTGGATTTTAACTGCTGCTCCTCCAAACAACAAGGCTGGAATAGGGTTCTTGCTAACCCTTTTCTCAAAAGCCTTCGGATACAACTCGTGAAGCCTAGGCGCGTTAACAGACGCCCACAAAGTAACCATTGCACTTCGCATCGGAAAATAATCCAAGTCGATGTAGGATGGCAAACCAAGCTGTTCCCGCAACTCTTTCGGGTCAACGTACGAAGTTAAGGGCAACTCAACATCATAAGCTGTCCCATCCAAGTCCCTGTAAAGCACGAACCTCTTTGGGGCGTTAGCACGTTCACTTGCCGTTTCCGAAACCTCCAACAAACACCAACCTAACTCAAACATCTGCCATAAATACTTTAACCATGCACTACCCACTTCTTAGTGCGAAAAGAAAATAATAAGGATTATTCCAACAGCCCTCACAATGAACATTTTCCAGTTGAAAGCGAGGAATAACGCATATATTTTAAACCTCCAAACTTAACTTGATTGCAAAAGATAGAAGGGGCCGTAGTCTAGGCAGGTATGACGACGGGCTCCAGAATACGCATAAACGGGTTTGCGGACCGCAAAGCGGAATGAAGAAGTTCTGGAGCGGTCAAAGGAAGAAACCCGTAGGAACAGCCAATAAGCGCTGTATCCGGGGAAAGGTCGTCGGTTCAAATCCGGCCGGCCCCACTAACAAAAGAACTTTTTGTAAAGAAAGCCTTTTTAAAGCATCTTAGAGCATCTAGAGGTTGGTGTCTTTAGAATTGAGTTTGGCTGTTGAAGCGATGGATGTCGTCAAAGTTTTCGGCAACGTCTACGCTTTAGACAAGCTGAGCTTTAAAGTTAATTCTGGAGAAATTTTTGGGCTTATAGGTCCAAACGGCGCTGGAAAAACAACCGCCCTAAGAATAGTTTCTACTTTGTTACTTCCCACTTCTGGAACCGTGAAGGTTTTCGGTTTAGATGTTGTTAAGAACGCAGCTGAAGTTCGCAAAATTATTTCCTATCTTCCAGAGGAAGCTGGAGCTTACCGCAACCTTTCAGGCTGGGAATATTTGGAGTTTATGGCTAAATTCAACACTAAATATGGAAGCAAAGTGCGCGAGATGGTTAATGAAGCGGCTGAAATAACTGGTTTAGGCGAGCGTTTGAAGGATAAGACAAAAGCCTACAGTAAGGGTATGAAGAGGCGTCTTCTCGTTGCAAGAGCCTTAATGACGAGACCTAAACTGGCAATTTTAGACGAGCCCACAAGCGGATTAGACGTTTTACACGCCTACCATGTTAGGGAAATAGTAAAGCGTTATGTTAAGGAACATGGGGTGACGGTTTTGCTTTCAAGCCACAACATGCTCGAAGTGGAACATCTCTGCGACAGAGTGGCGCTGCTTAACAAGGGCAAAATTGTTGCGGAAGGAAAACCCGTGGAACTTAAAGAAAAATACGGAAGCACAAACTTGGAGGAAGTTTTCGCAAAGGTGGTCGGAATTGCTTAAGGGCTTTTTAAACATTCTCGTGAAAGAGCTTAAAGAGCTAGTTAGAGACCCGAAAATACTTTTGGGAATGATAATTGTTCCCCTGATAATATTTCCAGTTTTGGGCGGCATAATGAGTTACTCGATGCAGTCAGCCCAAGAACAAGCCCAAAAGGCAACAATCCTAATTTTAGACAACGACGGAGGAAACTGGTCTCAACTTTTAATTGGTTTGTTAAATCAGACAGCGAAGGCTTACGTAGAAAAAAATGTGAATCTCACAGACGAAGTAGTTCAACAACTACTTTCACAATACAACACCACCCAAATTATAGAAATTCCAAGAGGCTTCAGCGAAAACATAACCAAACACTTCAACGTAAATCCTAACATAACCGCCACGTTAAGATTTTACGGCGTCTTCACTGGAGCCGGCTTTTTTGAAGCATTAGGCTCCTACCCAATTGACAATGTAATTAATCAGTTCAACAGAGCTTGGGCTCCAGACATCGTGTGCACAGAAAAATCATCCATTGTTAAAGGCGAAGTCAAGCTGGGCATTGACCCTGCTTTGCTTTCTGGATTAATGATGTCTCAATCCATAGCCCTGCCAATAACTATCATGATTTTGTTGCAGGTAGCCATGCAGATTGCAGCAACATCTGTTGCCATGGAGAAAGAAGAGAAAACCCTTGAGACTTTGTTGACGTTGCCGATGGACCGTTTCGCCATTCTCATGGGAAAATTGTCCGGTTCAATTATAGTGGCTGCTGTTGGCGCTTTAGCCTTCATGATAGGCTACAACTACATGCTCTCTTCTTTCACTGTGCAGATTCCAGCTGAAATAGGCTTGGATTTAGCCTCTTTAGGGCTTGTCCCTTCACTTTTTGGCTATCTTCTTTTGGGGGTCTCGCTTTTCGTCACCTTAATTTCGGCATTAGCCTTGGCGGTTATAGTTTCTGCTTTTGCAGAAGACGTGCGAAGCGCTCAGTCACTGGTTGGTTATATTTACCCTTTAATTTTCATTCCAGCTCTCGCATTAATGTATCTTGACATTAACGCTTTGCCCCTTGCATTGAGAATTGTTTTTTACGCTATCCCCTATAGCCACCCAGTTATAGCATCAAAAGCCGTGATAATGGGTGACTATTTGACCGCCATCTTAGGCATTGTTTACGTTGCAGTCTTCACGGTTGTTGTCATGTACGCTGCTTCAAGGCTTTTTGCAACAGAAAAGATTTTGACGGCAAAGCTGAAGTTTAAAGGGTTGCGGAAACGCAGGAAAACGCTCACTGAAGAGATTCAGTAAAGCTTTTCACCCTAACGCTATAAAATCTTGCGTGGTGAAATGGAAAGTTGGGAATACAGCAAATCGAAGTTTACTCGGTGACCCTGGCCTACAAAGAGCCTTTCAGAATCGCTCCAGAAGCCTCAACTGAAAGCAACAACATCGTCGTAAAGATAGTCACGGATTTTGGTGTAACTGGTTTTGGAGAGTCCTCGCCTTCTGGAAGAGTAACTGGCGAAACTACACAAACTGTTATTCAAGTTCTTGATAATTTGGCTCCAAAATTGATTGGCATGTGCCCCTTAAGAATAGAGCAGAACATCGAGCTTATGGACTCCATCGTTGACGGAAACCCCGCGGCAAAGGCAGCCATAGACATAGCATTACACGACATTCTGGGGAAAACAGCCCGTAAACCCCTCTACATGTTGATAGGCGGCTACCGCACCGAGGTTCTAACAGACTTAACCTTGGGCATAAAATCCCCTAAGGAAATGGCAAAGGACGCTGTTAAAGCCGTCAAGAAGGGGTTTAAAGCCCTAAAAGTGAAGGTCGGAGTTGACCCCGCCGAGGATGTTGAACGCGTTAAGCTTATCCGCGAAGCCGTTGGCAACGACATAAAAATAAGAATTGACGCGAACCAAGGCTGGACGCCAAAGCAAGCCATAGAAGCCCTTAACAAAATGGAGAAATTCAACATACAGTTCGCTGAACAACCAACCCCAGCAACAGACATCAAAGAACTGGCAAAAGTTAAGAAGAACTCTCCAATACCAATAATGGCTGACGAAAGCGTCCACTCGCCAGAGGACGCACTACGTGTAATACAGGCGGAAGCAGTAGACCTAATTAACATCAAACTTATGAAGAGTGGAGGAATAAACAAAGCCAAGAAAATCGCCGCCATAGCTGAAGCCGCACGGATATCATGCATGATTGGGTGCATGGGTGAATCCGAAATAGGTATAGCAGCTGGCGTCCACTTAGCTGCTGCGACAAAAAATATTCAATACGCGGATTTAGACTCAGACATTCTGCTAAAGGATAAACTTGTCAAAAAGGGCGGGACGAAAATTAAGAATTCAATGCGGATTCTTTCAAGGCAGTACGGATTAGGCATAAGAGAATTGGACAATGAAATCCTTGGAAAACCGCTAAAAGTTTACAAGTGAGCATCTAAGAGGTGTAAAAAGAGGTATTATATTAACCCAACATCTTGCAGAATCTTTCTGAACTCTTCCTCCCTCAATGAGGCTTTTCTTCCTCCCTCGTAAATCTCCCTCACTTTTTGCACAACAGCGTGAAGTTGATGGTCAGTCACAAGTCTCCCCACAACTTCTTTTATTTTGTGATTAATTATTGCCTTTCCCGAGTATTTGCCAATGGTTAGCCTCCTCGTGTTTCCGACGAGTTCTGGGGGAAACGGTTCGTATACTATGGGATTTCTTAGCACTGCATGGGTGTGAATTCCGGATTCGTGGGCGAAGGCGTAGTCGCCTACTATTGCTTTGTTAGGCGGGACTCTATAGCCCGTGGCTTTGCCAATGAAGTCGGCTATCTGCTTTAGCTTCTTTGTCTTGCCTTCAAATTTTTTGACGCCATGATGCAAGTAAAGGTTCATCAAAACTTTCTCAGTTTCAGCGTTCCCAGAGCGTTCACCAATGCCGAGATAGGTTGTGCTCGCGTAGATCCGGTCCCAGACACCCGAGGCTGCTCTTATAGCGGCTAAAGTATTCTCAACAGCATTTCCAAGGTCGTCATGCGCATGAATTTCGATATTTTTGATTTTTGTTTCAGCTTTGATTGCCCTTACCTTTGCAGGAATACCATTAGGCAGAGGTGCATTAGAGTCTGATAAACCAATCCCAACAGTGTCGCATATTCTGTAGCATTCCGCTCCAGCATCGGCAACCGCATTGATGAATTTCTTTTCAAATTTCCAGTTGGCTCGGGTGCTATCCTCACCGTGGACAAAAACTCTTAGGCCATGATCCTTAGCCGCGTACTCGACAACTTCAACGACATTGTTTAAGAGTTCTTCGTCGGTTTTGTCGGGCCATTTGACTTGGAAATGAATGTGTGAAACAGGATGTGAAATTCCAATTTCGTCGAAATCGCATGCGATGCTGTCGTCTATATCTTCCCTAACTGCTCTGCACCATGCAGCTATTCTGGCGTTTAGACCTAGCTGCTGAATAAGTTTTACAGCTTTCTTGTCTGAATTTTGATAGTGAAACAGCTCTATTCTTTCAACTCCGCATTCATCAAGCATTTTGGCAATCTCTGCCGCGTCCTCAGGAGATGTGGCTAAACCAGGCATTTGGATGCCGTCCCGTAAGGTGGTGTCATCGATTATGGGGTCTGTTTTTAGAGGCATCACGTGAAAAAATTCTCTAAAAGCCATTTGAGCAAACTCCATCTGTTTTTAATAGTGGTTTGATGGTAGCATTATATCTTCCACAGATGGCGTCAGCCAAAGAAACCTCCTCGACGTTGCCTTTATCCTCGAAGCGATTTCCAATCGAGTTTCGGGTTTTGCTTGCACGAATATAGGCGCTTTCATCCTTTCTCATCATCCTTCTCATTGCTTCCATTTTAGTAGTCAATATTTACTTCATTATTTCCTAAGGTGTTACATATAAGCAATACTGGTTTCATTCGTCTTGCACCCTGTAAGGGCGTCGGATACATAGTTTCAAAGAATCTTGCGAGGAACTATTTTATGCTTTGCAAGTTCGGTGTAAGCGTGCGCTCGCAATGTTTATATCTAAGGCGGTAAACAAATAATGGCTTGGTGGTGATAGGCAACCGGCAACCGTAAACCGCAAAAAGGTGATACACCTTGAGGATGAGGTTTTGTCTAGAATGCAGGAATTTTGAGGACAGAAATGAGATTGACGGAGTCGTTTTATGTGCCAGGGGGCACAATCCAGGGACTAGCTGCTTCGATTTTCAAAGTAAGTTTGAAAAGTTAGAAGAAACAGTGTCAAAGACAAGGTTCTGTCTTGAATGCAATAACTTTGAAGAAATTGACGGAGTTGCCGTGTGCGCTAAGGGGCACAGACCAGGGGTTAGTTGTCCAGAATTCCAAGATAGAGTTGTGGACAGTTTTTATTCGTACATTTACTGGGCTGACATTTATTATGCTGGTAAGATTGGGGAAGAAATAAATCATTTTGAAAAAAGGTTTTCCAGAAAGCTTTCACAGCAAGAACTCGCATATGCTTGTTTACTTGAGTATTTCGAGTCAAATCAAGACTATTCCAATTTCGTCAAGTGTTGGAAAACTATAAGACATATTTACGAGCAAAGGCTACCTGACATCGCAAAAATCTTTGACATAGCTTCACAAAGATTTGATGTGCACGGCGAAAGAACAGACTTTCGGAAGCTTTTCTCAGATTTAATTCTATCCAAAAAGGCTTCGGATATAGTCATCAAAGAAATGCTAGAAGGTCTATACAAAATGGGGAACTGAAAATTATGGAAAACAAGGTAGTACATAAAGAGAAGTTAGCCCCCGAAATCAATCTTATGAAGATAAGCGCTCCATTGATCGCAAAAAAAGCGAAATCAGGTCAATTCGTAATCTTAAGAGCAAGCGAAGACAGCGAAAGAATACCATTAACCATAATAGATTATGACCCTAAAGAAGGTACAATAACTTTAGTATTCAAAGAAGCTGGAGTTTCAACGAAAAAACTTGGAGAATTAGAGGTTGGAGACAAAGTGCACGATCTTGTAGGGCCACTTGGTAACCCAAGTGAAATCAGATTCTATGGAAAAGTGTGCGTCATTGGTAGAGGCGCTGCCATCGCAGCAGCTTATGAAAGAGCAGCCAAATTGAAAGAAGCTGGAAATAACATAACCTCCATTATTAGCGCTCGGCATGCTAGTCTCTTGATTTTCAAAGAAAACATGAAGAAAATAAGTGACAAGTTTTACATAGCCACGGATGATGGCTCTGAGGGCTTTAAAGGATATGCTAACGACATTCTCAAAAAATTGCTAGACTCAGGTGAAAGGTTTGATTTGGTATACGCGGTGGGGGCAGCAACATTGATGAGGAATGTTTCAGAAGTTACCAAACCCTACAAAATTAAGACCGTTGTCAGCCTCAATTCTTTGATGGTGGATGGGACTGGAATGTGCGGTTGCTGCCGCGTAACCGTTGGGGGTAGACCCATGTTTACATGTGTAGACGGACCAGAATTTGACGCCCATCTAGTGGATTTTGAAGAGTTCAAAGCTAGAATCCACACCTACGACCACGAAGAAAAAGTGGCGCTCGGACTTTATGAGGGGAATTGCAAATGCAGCAATTAGTGCAACAGTTAGATGTTAGGCTTAAGCAGATTCCTATGCCTGAGTTACCAGTTGAGGAGCGCATTAGAACTTTCAGTGAGGTGGCTTTAGGGTACTCAGAGGAGCAAGCATTAGCTGAAGCATCTAGATGTCTACAATGTGAGCATCCTCTTTGTATAGAGATGTGCCCGTTACATGTGGACATAAGAGGCTTTATACGCTTGATTAGGCTCGGCGCTTATATAGAGGCCGCTGAAAAAATCAGAGAAAAAAATTGTTTACCCTCAGTCTGTGGAAGAGTATGCCCCCAAGAAGTATTGTGCATGATGGGCTGCAAAAACACTATAGGGGACACTGTAAACATAGGAGCTCTTGAAAGGTTCGTGGCTGATTGGGAACTAGAAAAAAGCGCTAATGTACCGGAGATTTCAGCTTCCACCGGAAAGAGCGTGGCTGTTGTAGGCAGTGGTCCGGCGGGTCTAAGCGCGGCAACAGAGCTAGCAAAAATGGGGCATCACGTAGTTATTTTTGAGGCGTTGCACGAGGCGGGTGGAGTACTAACCTATGGCATCCCAGAATTTCGTCTACCCAAAAAGGTTGTCAGACAAGAAATTGATCGCATAAAAAGACTTGGAGTTGAAATAAAAACCAATGTTATCATAGGCAGAACAATAACCATAGATGAACTGTTCGAAGAAGGCTTCAGCAGTGTCTTCATAGGTTCGGGCGCAGGATTGCCTAAACTACTGGGTATCCCGGGAGAAAACCTTTGCGGCGTTTATTCTCTAAACGAATTCCTACTCAGGATCAACCTAATGAAAGCATATGAGTTTCCCAAAGAAAGCACCCCGGTAAAAGTTCATGGCAAGGTTGCAATATTGGGCGCTAGAGGCTTAGACGCCGCCAGATGCGCCTTAAGACTTGGAGCAAAAGAAGCTTGCATATTCTACCAACGGAAGGTCGTTGGAAGAAAAGATGAAATCAGGCGTGGAATGGAGGAAGGTGTAAAATTTGTACCCTTAACCAAGCCGCTGAGGTTGATCGGCGATGAGAAACGATGGGTGAAGCAGGTTGAATTCGCTAACTTAGAGTTAGGTCCGCCGGGGAAAACAGGAAAACCTAAACTCATTACAATAGAAGGTTCCAAGTTCCTATACGATGCGGAAACCGTCGTTATCGCGTCTGAACACACTCCCAATACGCTTGCGGCAACAAACACTTCAAGAAACATAAAAATCGCGGAAAAGCAGAAAACTATAGTTGTCAACCCCGTAACTCTCGAGGCAGCGCAAGGAGTTTTTGCAGGCGGTGACATCGTCAGTGGCGCTTCCTCTGTCATTAAGGCAATAGAAGCAGGAAAAAGGGCTGCCCAATCAATAAACAAATACCTTATAAAAGGCTATTCAGACATGGTTGCCTGATCAGCTTGCTGTTCTCAGCAAGACCATACGAAAGACTTTACGCGCAGTAAACCTGTGAGCACTCATTGGCAAGCATACCTCATTTAGATTCGGTCCATTTCTTCGATGTTAAGGAAACAGTGTGGAGCGAAGGTCTCGACTTTTGCGCCTAATTCTATGAGGGCTGCACTAGGGGTTATACCTCCGATCATACATAATCCGAACCTGTCCATGGCTATCGGCACGCCCAGTAAAGGTTCGTTTGGTTCGCCTAAGGCTAGGACGCATCCCCATCCTTTGTTTTTCAAGTTTGTGAGAATTTTGACTGTTCTGTCTCTTGCTTCTGCTGGAATTTCTCTCAGGGCTACGGGCAACATTCCAGATCCGGTTTCTAACACTCTTGTAATTGAGGTTTGATTGCTACGCACGAACACTTCAAGCGGAGGGATTGTTGTTCCCTCGTACGATATTACCTCTACAAAGCGAACGGGTTTACGGTTTACTGTCTGAACAAGTCCACCATATTTGAAGATTAAGGGGATCCCCGCATGCATGAGTACGCCATCTACGGTTAAATCACACACCGTGAAGAGGGCTATGTTTCCCTCCGGGACAGATATTTCTTTGTATTCTTCCTTCTCATCCAGTACTTTTATGTAAGGTGCAGGTAACAGATTCATCTCTCGAAGAGCTTTCACAGTTTCCAATGTTCGATCATAGAAATTTTTGTCAATTATGGAAACGTTTGCAACAACAATTCCAGAATCCACGTTAGGGTCATACGTTACTGAATATGCCATGGATAAGAAGCGTGTCACAACAAAACCGAGTCTTTGAGAAACTAAGGCTCTGCTTAACTCTTCCAAGCCCTTAGGGGTTATTGTTCTTCCGCTTCGCTCATGCCCCATAACAAGCCCTTTCATCTCTAACAGCTGAAGGTGATATCTTACCGTTCTCTCGCTTAGAAGGAAGCCTCTTTTTCTCAGTTCTTCTCTGAGCAGCGTCGAGCCTACAGGCTTTTTAAATTCACTCAATAACCGCAGTATCTCAGTTTCTTTTCTGAAACTTTCGCTTAACTCAGCCATATGCCTTATCTCCATATAAATTAGTGCTCTTCGGAGAGATATTATTTTGTATATCGGTCGGCTGTGCGTTTTCTTCCAACTCTATATTTGAATGGGCTTGAGTCCAATGATGGGGCTGCCCGGATTTGAACCGGGGTCTAGAGAGCCCAATTGGAGAGAGCGATTCTTGTCTCCAAGCCTAGACCAAGCTAGCCGACAGCCCCAGCTTTTGCTGTGAGAATAGAAAATTTTAGAAGATAGATTTAAAACATTCTCTAAAATCGTAAAATTTGTAAAGGGTCTATTTTCTTTTGACGCTGCATTGAAGCACTTTTGGGCAGACCAGGCATTCGTCTGGAATTGGCATATTCTTTGGAAAAGTGTTTAAAAAGCCGAAGTAGTGGGCGCATTTTGCCGGTGAGTCTAAAACTTTAGGGTATTCCGTGGGTTTTACGTCTACGATTTTCATGTTTTCCACCACTATGTCTATCTTTGACATGCAGTATGGGCAGGCGTAGTAGGTTTGCCTTGGAATAGTTGAGGAGTCTGTTAGAACTGTTGGTTTTTCAAATGTTTTTCCGCATCCCTTGTAGGGACATTTCAGTTTTTCTTCGTGGAAGTGGAATGGGGGCATGTGCACTACCCTTCTTAACTGTGTATTTTCAATGTTTATCGTAAATCTACATATTTAATAAACATTTCTGTCCATATGCACAACAAAAATACACTACTTTATTTTTTCAGTTCGGCTTTATTCCTTAACATATGGTAGTCAGCAACCTTCCTGAGAGCTTCCGCAGCGCTCTGAGGCGATGAATACACCGGTATTCTCTCCTGAACGAGGCGCCTCTTCAGTTCTGCAATAATCTCCCACCTTGTCCCCTTCATCTCATCCGGCGTTAACTCGGCACTTCTGATTACGCAAATTATGGGTTTTCCCTTCTTTTTTAGCTCCACAACTCCTTCCAAAAATTCTTTTGCTACTCCCTCTCTGAGCACTTGATTAGGAACGGGGGCATCCTCTGGGAAGTTTACAACTAAAATGTCAAATTCCTCAGATTCACTTGCGGTTTTTAGAATATCTAGGGATGAAACGTCAAGCTGGTCTATGATAGAACTATCTATGGGGTTTCTAAGCCAGTCAACAGCTAAAGGCGCTTCATTTTTCAGTTTCTCCCTCACCTTTTTAGGCAGATCAGGCAATTCAAAACCAGCCTCCTCGAACACATCAGCAGAAATTACTGATGTTCCTCCGCCACCGCCGCCGATGAGAACTCTCTTTCCGTTTATTTTTGGCAAAAAGCATAAGGCAACGATCACATCTACAAGTTCTTCCATGCTTGAAACTTGTATAGCACCATGCTGCTTCAAAGCAGCCCTCCAAATCTCTGCTGATCCAGCCAGAGACCCCGTATGGGAGAGAGTTGCTCTTGAACCTGCTTGTCCTCTCCCACCCTTCAACACAACAACAGCTTTCCTTTTAGTGGCGTATGATAGAGCGTCCAAAAACTTTCTTCCGTTTCGCACGCCTTCAATATATGCCATTATTATTTTTGTTTCATCATCTTCAGCTAGATAACGGAGAAGTTCGCACTCGTCGATGTCTGAAGCATTGCCGTAACTTATAACCTTGCTAAATCTTACACCTCTCTGGGCAGCATAGCGAATTATTATTGCTGATCCTCCACCAGTCTGAGAAATACCGCCGACAGGTCCTGTCTCCTTTGGGAAATCCTCGTAGTAAGACAACCCTATCTTTGGGTTGTAAAGACCCATGCAGTTGGGACCTAAGATTCTGATTCCAAATTTTTTGCATCGTTCTACTATTTCATTCTCAAGCTTTATTCTTTCATCTATTCCGGTTTCCTTCATCCTCGCAGTGAACATGTGAATAAGTTTGACATTTTTGGCGTGGCAATCATCAATTTGTTCTAATAGAGATTCTGCTGGTGTGCAGCAGATGACGTAGTCCACTTCACGGTCGGGGACCTCCAGTAAGCTTGGATAAACTTTCAAACCATAAATATTGTCGTATCTTGGGTTGACAAGGTATACTTTTCCACGGAAGTTCTGCCTTATAAGGCATCGAACATAGTTGTTCCCGCCAGAACGAGGGTTTAGAGATGCGCCGAGAACTGCAACTGATTTGGGATGAAAAAGAGTATTTAGTTTTTCAAACTCCGACATGACCATCCCTTTTTTAATAGAGTTATTGAATTTTTTCTGAAAGTATAATGAGACAGATAAAGCGATGGTATTTTAGGATTTTGTGGAAAGAATCTACACTTATATATGCTAGATTTCACGTGCGCATAAGAAGTAAGTTTATGTTTTGATGATGCAAGCAGTGCTGGAAAAATATAATAATGGGCAAATTTAACGTTGTGTGAGGTTTCAAATGGAAACCGGGGATATAAGAGATATAATAAAGACAATCTGCGTTGTAGGCGCCGGAACAATGGGCAGACGAATAGCGCTGCAATGTGCTGTGCATGGGTTTAAGGTTAACCTTTGGTCGCGCACTGAGAAAACGCTTAAAGAAGCGCAAGAATGGCAAAGGAGATCCTTAAGTAAACGGGCTGCGAAAGGCGGAATCACGGAGGACATAGACAAAATACTTTTGAGAATAAATTACACCACGGACTTGGAAGAAGCTGCTAAAAACGCCGATTTTGTCTTTGAGGCAGCTGCCGAGGACCTTGAGCTTAAACGTAAAGTTTTTGCGCAACTTGACGAGATTTGTCCACCGCACACGATTCTCTCAACAAACAGTTCTTCCATTAAAAGTTCCCTCATAGCTGACGCAACGAAACGTCCAGACAAAGTTCTTAATGCACACTTCGCATTGCGCATTGAAGACAACTGCTTGCTTGAGGTTATGGGAAACCCTTGGACATCAGAAAAAACAATTGAGTTAACCACGGCACTTGGTCAAGCAATCAAAATGGTTGTGGTTCGCGCTAGAAAAGAAGTTAGTGGTCTTATACTTAACCGAATGTTGAGGGCGCTGTTAAATTCGGCGCTTGACATTGCGGAAATGGGCATCGCAACTCCTGAAGAGGTGGACAAAACATGGAGCGTCGCGACTGGGATGCTTGGACCCTTTACAATAATGGATTTAATAGGGTTAGATGTAGTTCTATCTGTTGAGAAATTGTGGTATCAGGAAACTGGCGACCCACGCGACAAGCCACATGAGATTCTGGTTGAAAAGGTAAAGAAAGGCGAGCTGGGCTTAAAAACGGGTAAGGGCTTTTACACATACGACAAGAAATAGGAAGCCTCGGGCGGGCTTCGATCCCGCGACCTACAGCTTACGAGGCTGTCGCTCTACCACGCTGAGCTACCGAGGCCAATGTTCTTGATATTTGAAGAGAAGAGCTTATTTTTAAGATGTTCGGAAAATCTGAAGGAGTAAAACTTTATGTCAGCCGCTAATTTGTTAAGTTCCATTTTTGAAAGGGCTTCTGTCAGAGATTTTGACAAGAACAGGAGGGTTCCAAAAGAGGATTTGAGGAAGATTTTGGTTGCTGGGATAAGGGCTCCATCAGCTGGAAACATTCAGCCCAGAACATTCATTGTCGTAAAAGATGAGAAAGTTAAGGAGAAACTGTACAGGCTGTGTGGGAACCAAGCGTTTATGAAAGACGCTCCGGTCTGGATTGTTGTTTGCGTTGACCTTCATCGGCACTTGAAAGCTGCAAAACTAACAGGGGTTGATTATGATTTTACTGGAATTTTACCCTACACCTTCGGTGTTTTGGACACCGCTTTGTCCCTTGAAAATATGGTTATCGCTGCGGAAGCCCTAGGATTGGGCAGTGTCATAATTGGGTCAGTTATAGAACACCCGAGAGAGGTCAAGGAAATCTTGAAACTGCCGAAGCATTGCCTAGCACTATCAATTTTATGCGTTGGGCATCCGAAAAGGAAACCTAAAAGGAGAGAAAAATGGAGCTATAAAGCTATTGTTTGTGAGGACCGTTATAGGGACACAAATCTAGGAGATGTTCTGGATTACTGGAAGAGATTTATTTTAAATGATTTAAAGCGCGGTGGAAAGAAACCAGCAGAAGAGGATGTTGAAAAAATTTGCAGAGAAAGAAGTTACGGAATTGCGTATGCCAATCATTACAAGGAAGATTTCGTGAATGCTACAAACAAAAAACTGACGGATTTCCTCGCAGAACAATGTCTGCTAAAATAAATGAGAAAATGCTATTAGAAATTAAGAACTTTAAAGCTACGTGATACTTCAATTGTAGTTAGAAGGTGCAAAGTTTTGAAGACATTGGGGGAACTCGGCGAGAGAAGAGCAATCGAACTAATTTTGGAAAAGTTAGAGAAAATGCCACAGATGCCCATCCCCTTTGGCGATGATGTTTCAGCTTACGCAATAGGCAGGAATCAACTTTTTATTTTGAAGACTGACATGCTGGTTGGAGAAACTGATGTTCCAAAAGGCATGAGCTTCTGGCAGGCAGCTCGTAAGGCGGTTATTATGAACATCAGCGATTTCGCAGCAAAGGGTGCTAAACCCCTTATTGCACTTGTCTCACTTGGAATGCCAAGGAGCATAACGCAAAAAGAGTTGGAGGAAATCGGCGACGGCTTAAACGCCGGAGCCCGCGAATATGACACCTACATTGTCGGCGGGGATACAAATGAGGCTTCAGACCTCATAATAAGCCTCTCGCTATTCGGAATCGCGAAAAAGGAGAGTTTAATGTTGCGGAGTGGAGCCAAACCAGACGACATAGTAGCCGTTACTGGGTTTTTTGGAAAGACTTCTGCTGGACTAAAAATGCTTCTTGAGGGTTTTAAAGCGCTGAAGGAAATTCGCAATTCTCTTGTTGAGGCTGTTTTTATGCCTAAAGCCCGGTTAAAAGAGGGTCTGGCTCTAAGCTCCGCAAAAGCCGTTACATCAGCTATTGATTCAAGCGACGGTTTAGCCTGGAGTCTTCATGAAATTTCAAAAGCAAGCAAGGTGGGCTTTCTTATAGAAACTCTTCCAATAGCCCCAGAAGCCCAAAAATTCGCTGAAATGAACAATTTAGACCCGTTGGAGTTGGCTTTTTACGGTGGCGAAGAATACGAGCTTGTTTTGACAGTAAACCCTAAGCTTTGGGACAAGGCTGAAAGAGCTGTTAAAAATGTTGGAGGCAACCTCATCAGAATAGGAAGGGTAACTGCTGAAAGAAGTGTCCTTTTCGAGGTTGAAGGCGAAAAACGTGTTATTGAGCCTAAAGGCTGGGAGCATTTCCGAAGGCACTAGAATGGGCCATCTGCCTACTTACCCAACTGTTCAAGAAGCCCTTTTTTATGAAAGGCTCAGAGGCGACAAAGTCAAATGTAGCCTCTGCGAAAGAAGATGCGAAATTGCAGAAGGTCAAACCGGATTCTGCAAAACAAGGAAGAATTTCGGAGGCAAACTTTACACACTTGTTTATGGAGACATAAGCGCAATTGAAAGCCGCCCAATAGAGATAAAGCCCTTTTTCCATTACTGGCCTGGCTCCACAGCCCTAACCTTTTCCACATGGTCATGCAACCTAAACTGTGTCTGGTGCCAGAACTTCCATCTCTCAAAAACTAAACCGAACCCAGCTAAGGCCGCATATTACCCGCCAGAAAAGATTGTTGAACTCGCCATCTGCAGCGGCGACGCTGGCCTATGTGCCAGTTTTCAAGAGCCAACACTGTTGTCTGAGTGGGTCATTCGCCTTTTCAAGTTGGGCAAGGATAGGGGGCTAAGGTATTGTTGTTATGTTTCTAATGGTTACATGACCATAGAGGTTTTGAAGGTTCTCTCGGAGGCTGGGTTGGACGGGCTTAAAATAGATGTGAAGGGCGACAGCGAAGTTTACGCAAAATATTGTGGAGGCGCTGATGTCGAGAAAATTTGGAGAAATGCCACCGAGGCCAAGAGGCTTGGGTTACATGTTGAAATTGTAAACCTCGTTATCACGGACGTTAACGATGACGAAGAGACCTTGAAGTGGGTGATCGAGAGGCATCTTAAAGCCGTTGGAGCCGAAACCCCGCTGCATTTCACACGGTACTTTCCAGCTTACAAATTCAACAATCCCCCAACAAAAGCTGAGGTTTTGGAGAGGGCTTATGAAATGGCTAAGAAGGAAGGTGTCCTCTATCCCTACATTGGTAATGTCAACGGGCACAAGTATGAGAACACCTATTGCCCCAACTGCGGAGAAAAACTGATTGGAAGATATGGTTGCTACGTACTCAAGTATACAATTACAAAAGACAAGAAATGTCCAAAATGTGGGACGCAAATTCCCATAACTGGAGAATACCTCTCATATGCAAGCTGGAAAGCGCGTATCTAACGGGTTTGCCACTTCAATGTTTCCCTAAGCTTCAAGTACAAAACCGAGCCTATTATTCTGCCGGCCATGGAAATCATGTATACAATTTGTAACCCAACAACAAGGCCGAATATGGCAGTTGTGTAGTCTGCAAGATAGCCGCCAATAAGGGAACCAAAGAAGGAGCATGTACCCGAGACAAGGTTGAAAATGGCTGCGAAGCTTCCACGGTGCTCTTGAGGAGCAATGTCGAGAAGGTATGCAGTCATGGAAGTTTGTCCCAGAGCCGTGGAGACACCCCAAAAAGTGCTAATTATTATCAGCGTGTTTATGTCCGGGACGAAAGCGTAAACTAGCGGGACAGTTACAAGGCTGAGCCGGTAATAAAATATTAGAGGTTTTCTTCCCTTAGTGTCACAGAGCCTTCCAGCCCAACTTTGAAAAACTATGGTTGCTATGTATTGGACGACGGTTATTAGGGCTATATGAAGCATAGTAGCGTTCAGAACTCTTATTTGAGTAATGGAAATTAGGGGCCAAATGAGAGACATGAAAAATACGTAAAAGGCTTCCATGTAGCAGTACTTAATGAAGTCGCGGTTTTTTCCAGCGTAGGACAACATGTTGAAGAAGCCCGACTTGTCAGTCTCTTTCCAGTTTCCTTCTGTTCCATGCTTTTCCTCTTTCACCTTCAGCATCACTAGAGACGAAGCTAAGCCGCATATAGTCGCCACAAGAAAGGGAACGATGAAGATTTGTTGGAGGGTTCCGCCCATGGTTACAAGGATCACTCCGGAAATCATTGTAGCAACTAAACTGCCAACAGAGGCCCACAAATTTATGGTAGCATTTATTCTCCCAAGCTTGATGGGTGGAATAAGATCGCCAAGGAGGGCTGTCCATGCTGGCGTTGCCATTGAGCCTAAAAGCGCTTGAACGGCGAGGAGAACAATTAGTTGAGTTGCGTTTGTTATGAATATCATGGGTATCCAGAGGATTGCAACTATAATGCCTCCGAGAATTATGAATGGGTTTCTGCGCTTGAGTTTGTCGCTCAATCTTCCCCAGAAGATTTGCATAACGTTTGTGGAGAGGTTTACTGACGACTGGAACCATCCCATCTCTGATGATGAAGCGCCTAACTCTACGGCGTAAGCCCCCATGAAAGGGTTAACCATTCCAGAACCTAAAGAATTGACTACCGAGCGAGCGTATAGTGACTTTAATTTTTCATCCATCTTTTTTCCTTGTTCAGCTTCATCTTGCACAACGGTCTTCTCGTTTGTTTTTGAATTCTCCGTTTATTATGGAGGATGCTTAAAAAGTAGTCGCGTCAGTAAAAGCCATTCTTGTGTTGAAATTCTCGTTTTGAATGTTGATTTCCGCTTTTTCAGAGAGAAAATTTATATGGGAAAGTTTTTGCTTTACTTTCAATCTCGCATCAAAATGCAGAATTTTGGGTGGAAAACTTTTCTATAATTTACTTCTTCCTCTTACGCTTTTTAACCACCGTCACCGAGTGTGCATGGTTTAGCTGTCGGATTTGAGCGTTTGGAAATATACGCTCTATCTCTCGACGGATTTTTTTAACGTCAACTTCCCCATAAGTTTTCACGTTTATTATCTGCTTTTCATTCTCGTCATAGTTAACGGAAATTGTGTATCCCGAACCCACCTCGACCTGTGTTGGCTCTATAACAAACCCCGGCTCCTCATGATCTACTTCGGCTGCCCCTAATTCACGTTTAGCTTTTCTTTCAGCCAACGTAACCACACCTCTGTAGAAGAGTTGTTTATTGGATTAAAAAGAGTTGTTAATTTCAAGTACTGATTCATGCTCTCCATGGAGATTTTGTAAAAAATTAAATACTACTGGCATGATGACTAATCTTTGATAAAAGATGAATGAAGAAAAGTTTGCTTGTCCCAAGTGTGGAGCAATTGTTTCTGAAAGTGACAAATTCTGCCGGAACTGCGGAGCAAGTCTAACTGAGATTTTTGAAACTCAAGCCTTAACGCCTTCAACTCCGCCGCCCCCTGAAGTTGCTCCTGAACAACCTTACAAGCGTAAATACTCCCTTTTACAGAGGTTTCTTAAAGTTTTGTTTTCGCCTTCAGAAGGAATGAAGGACATAGCATTAGCACCTAGCTATGGCGAAGTTTTCGTCGTCCTCACTTTCGAAGTTATTTTGTCTACTGCCATTATTGCTATGGTTTTTACGAAAATTCAATTTGTCGGTTCTTTGCCGTCCTTTTTCTGGAACATTATTACATTTGCAATAACCATTGGTGTGGTTTTCGCTTTTGGCTTGTTTATCGTGCGTTGGTTAATAAAATCCTTAATTGTTAAGGCAGCTTGCGACAGTGAAAGCGGTTGGGATTTTAGAACTGCAGCTTCAGTTACAGGATATGCGTATTTAGCTGATGTTGTCATAAGCTTGCTCGGGCTTGCGGTGGCATGGTTTTTCATTCCTTCAATCGTCGTAGACGTTACAAATCTAGAAGCTGCGCAGCGCGCCATCTCCGATTTTCAAGCTCAGACTAGTTGGCTTAAGTTTTGGTATACTTTGCCAATTTCCCTATTGGGGCTTGCTTGGAAATCCTATCTTGGAGGTTTAGGAACCCATTTTGGGACTCGAGGCAAGTGCAGCGAAAAATTGGGCTTCGTGGTGTTCTTCTGCCTTGGTTTAATAGGTGTAGTAATTTCATTAGTCTATCCGCTGTGAGACTTTCCGGAAAATTCTCTTCTATCCAAGATATGGTTTAAAATCGCTATGCAAGTAGCCGCCAAATAAGGCTTTTTCCCAAGAGAGACTTTTTGTCCATAACGCAAAGCGTAAGCCTCAACTTTTTTAGGCAAACCCACATGATCTCCCAAGACAAACACAGAATTTTCAGCCATTTCAACCTCATAAATGTCCCTACCGCCCTCTTCAAGAACATAAACCGAAGACCGCTTCGCCTTAACCCTTATCAGCGCTTCGAAACTCAACTTTTCGGTGGTTATTCCCGGATGAGTTTTGCCAGACAAGACCTTTCTCAAGATATTAGTCCACGTTTGCTGATCTGTCCGCACATCATGGAGAGTTAACCCCTCCACTTTTAAGTGTATTGGGGGCGAGGGGGGACCATTTAGTATGGCGTGGAACGTCGTGTCTTTTCGTATTCCATGAGACAAGAAGAGGCTGGCAACAGCACACTCATAAACTATGTCTAAGCGTCCAGCATCATGCAAATTAACCCAGTTTGAATCTGTTCTGCCCAAACGAGAATACAAAACAAATTCACGCATAAATACCCCTAATAACATTGTAACATTCAGTAGAAATTATCGTTTGCTCTTAATATGCAGGCGCTTTAAACTTCCGAAAATCTAGAGGCTAATCGCTTTTGACCTTTTCTGCAACCAAAGCACATCAAACCACAAAGAGCCTCGGGCGGGCTTCGATCCCGCGACCTACGGCTTACAAGAACAACGCCGACAAACGGTTAACAGCAACATAGACATTTATCATTTATATATCGACGAAAACGGTTATTACTGCGGTTCTCTGACGCAACAACGCCCGATTCTGGCTGCTTTTCCGCGGAGACTTTTTGACGGTGTAATGCAGCCGCCGTCGGTTGATGACGTGGATTGGGATGGTTTTCGGCGGTGGTTGTTTGCGCGGTTTAGCTACGCCCACGCGGTTGATGTTTTGATGTACGCGAGGAAGTACTGTCATTTGCTTTTTTCTTTGCGGCTATCGGCGATTGAGGGTTTGCCGGCGAAAAGGCACATCTTGATGGCACTGTCGAATTTGGCGAAGTTCTTGAATGTTTACAGAAGGTTCAAGATGGCGCTTGAGGATGCTGGGGTTTCATGGTCGTCGGGAAGCAAAAGCAACAGTTTCTTTGCTGTTCTTGGTGGTGAAGATGTTAGTGGAGCGTTTGATTATTATCGGCGGATAATGAATAGCGATGTGGATGAAGATTTGAAACGGCTGACGCGGTTCTTGTTGTTAAGCGGGTTGCGCCCATGCGAAGGATATTTGGCTGTGCGTTTCTTGAATGAGAGACGAGAAGGTTATTTGGATGAAGGTAGGATGTTGCTGCACCATTGGAAGTTTCCCGAGTTTGCGCGAAATGGAAAAAGATGTTTCTTGACTGTTCTGACGAAAAGTATGATGGACGATTTGAAGAGACCTTGGACGATTTGTGAATGGAATCATAAAAAGGTTAGACGTAGGTTGCATAAAGTAGCGTTGCCAGTGAACTTGTATTTGTTTAGGAAATGTTGGGCGACATGGATGCGGATGAACGGTTTAGAACAAGAACTTGTCAGTGTTTTTCAAGGTCGTGCGCCGAAAAGCGTGTTTGAGGTCAGCTATTTCCGTCCGGTGTTGGACGAGGCAGTCTTGAAGGTTAGGATGCTTGTGGAGAAAATGGAATCCGAGGTTTTTCATTGACGAGAAGCTACTAATTTTCGAGTAAATTCGACGCTATGGAAAAATAACATTGATGAAAACGAAGTGAATCGAAAGACTTAAATACTTATTTGATATCATCACACTCTCACTAAACAAGGTGATGTATGATGGCAAGTTTAAGTCTTGAACAAAGAAAAAAGCTCGCAGCGATAGAAGAAACGCTGAAAACTGTAACCGATGCTATTGTTGATTTGAGGAAAAGCTATTCTTTGCTCGTTGACGCGCAGAAACAGCTAGTTGATGTCATAAAGAGCGGTGAATATTTGCGCGATTTTAGGGATGTTGTTAATTTCGTTAAGAAAGTTAAGATTCAACAGCAGCCGAATGTCTTGCGAGAGGTTGAGGAAGTAACGCCGACGACTGTTAGAAAGAGCATCGAGAGGAAAGGTCTAACAAGTCCGAATGCTCTGATTCTCGGAGTGTTGAACAAAACTGTTACGCCCACGGAAATGATTTTCGCTCTTGAGGCAATCCGAGCGCGACAAAAGTTGCGGGGGCGGGTTCATGACTGAAGACTCTCTTGATTCGACATTGATTTCAGCAAAAATCATGAGACCAGTTTTATCAGCGCTTGATGAGTTCGCACGGAAGCATGGACTGTCGAGAAATAAATCACTAAACTTGTTGGTTAGCTTAGGGCTGAGTTATTGGCGAGAGTTAACGGAAAAAATTCGCTTAGAAAAAGATGCTTACGTTTCATGAGGTGATTCACGGATGCAGCGGTTGGCTGGCGTTTTGTCAATGCTTCACGGATTAAGGAAGAGTAAAGGCGAGGATGTAAAAGAAACTGAACAGCCAAAGTCTGTGATGCCAAGCAAAGAAGAACTCATGGCGGTCTATGAGGGTTTAAGGATGTCGGCGTACGGAAACATAATTGTCAAGCCGGAAACGGAGTCGGCTGTTGAGTTTTTGCGTCAAAAAGGATTAGTCGCTATTGAGACAGAACATTTCTTGGATGGAACCAGAGGTTTGGCTGTTAAAAGATATGCACGTTGGATTGCTGGTTGGAGTTGTCAAAGCTGCGTTCACGCTGAAACATGCCCGACGAATCTTGGCACGTGGGTCCATGATAGCTTGATGGGAAAAAGATGCGTGAGGTTTGTTCATAAAAAACTAGCCGAGGTGTTGGGACATGCTTAATTGCACTTTTGATTGGATGAAGGAAAAACGGATTAACGATGAAATCGAGAATGGTGAGTTCGTGCGTGTGGTGGAACTGAGGAAAGCGAATGGATACAAGTATGTTGGACGAGTCGGAGAAGTTGTAAAGGCTGAAAAGAAAAAGAAGAAGCCATTCTTGGATGAAATTGATGTTTGCAACAGCGAAAGTGTTTTTGTTCAGATGGCAGTTGAGAAGGCTGTCAAGAAATGCGCTGCGTTGAAGACGGAAAAGAGAGCTGTTGTAAAGCAGCGAAATAACGTGGAAAAGCCAGCGGTCTTGGAATTGCCGAAAATTGCTCTTGACGGTGGTACGGCTGTTAATAAGTTGATGACTTTTCATGTTTTGCGGAGGTTGACTGAAGAAAATGCAGAGAGTTGAAGTTGTAGTTCCGTTGATTAAAAGAGGACAGAGGACTGTGAAAATTCCGTTGGATATTGAGGTGTACAGGCATATTTCAGAGACGGTGCGTCGGTTCGAAGAGGGCGGACTTTGGAGAATCACTTTGTACGAGCTTTTCATGGTTGGTTACCGTTATGTTGAGAGATGTGGGGGTCTGGAAAATTTTGTCGAGCAAATTTATGAAAAGAAGAAGTTGAAGAAGATGAGGAAGGGGATGGGGGAATCCCATGATAAATGAAACTGCAGTGCAGAATTTAAGCATTTCTTTTGAGCCTTCGCGGTTGACGGTTAGTGTACGAGGCGTAATGGGCGTTGGAAAATCGACGTTTACTGCAATCGCTTTGGGTGAGCTTCTTGAAATAGAAGACAGACCAGTTTATGTTTGGGTTAGACAGTTTAAGCTGGATGATACGTTGCCGATTTATGAAAGGCAGTTGGGTGCTGGAAACTTCTTTGTTAGGACGAAGACGCTTTTGCCTTGTCATCTTGAACGATTAAGGAACAGCATCGTGGTAATTGAGGATGCTCCTTCTTGGTTGTCAACGAAAAGCAGAGACGCAATGGAGTGTCTTGTCAGCAGTTATGCTAGGGCGAATAATACGTTGGCGATAATTGTAAGTCAGAAACCGCAAGCTTTACCGACTTCTTTGACGTTTGAACTGGATAAGGTAAATGGACGCTTTTATTATCGAGCAGTTGAAGGTCGAAGGGCGAGTTCTTGGATTGACTGGACTAACGCTGAACATCTCGATGTGGACAAGTTTGTTCTTGAAGGCGTTAAAGAAGGCGGAGAAGTGGGTAGGTCTGGCAGAGCGGTGAACAAGGAAAGCAAAAGGCAAAAGGCGTTTGCGATGTTTGACCGAGGCTGTTCAAACAAAGAAGTAGAAGAAGCTCTTGGGCTGTCTGAAGAATCTGTTTGTGTTTACCGACATCAGTGGAAAAAAAGGAGAAGGGCTGTAAACCCTTATATTAATATATTAAGGTTGGGTGGTGGATGAAGAAGAAATGGTGCTGGAGGCGATTTGGAATGAAGTTGGAAATTGCTGTTTCACGGTGGTTGGTGGAAGATTTGAAATTGCAAGACGTGCTTTGGGATACGGTTGGAAAAATAGATGTAACCGCATGGGGGAGACGAATCCAGACGGAATGTAAACGACTGCAGAAGACGTCATATGTCACGAGATCATGGTTGAGAGAAAATGTGGTTGACCGCTATGACAAAGATTGTTGGCTGAAAATATTGGTGACGACGAAACGTTGCTGGAATGATGATTGTCAAGCCTTCTTGGATGTAAATGGAATAAGGACGATTGTGGTTGGACAGATTAACAGCCGACGACAGTTGGAGGAAGCAAAGGAAAAATTCTTGGCGGAGTTTTCGACGTTGGTGTTTAGCCGGTTAAGAGAAGAAATGGAGGCGGAGCTATGCCGAGGAAAGTTGTCAGCATAAATTTGGATGAGACGACGCATTCAGAAGCACGACGCTTGGCGCGAAAGAAAGGATTGAGTTTTTCACGGCTGGTCGAGGATTTACTGTCAAAGTTCGTCCGAGAAGAATGGAAGAAAGAAGAAATGCAACAGATGGTTGAACAAAAGAAGTTAGAAGAAGCGGATAAAGGACAGAAGTTGGCTGACGCTTTCATGAAGAAACTGTTGTATGACGAAAATTACCGGTCAGAGGAATGGACGATGGTGGGTTATTAATGACGGTGGTCGGTGTATTGCAGAAGAAGGCGTATAATATATTGAATGCGGTGGGTTTTCATGGCGGATAATAGACGTAAAAAGGACGCTCTCACGACGAATATTAAGACGAGAAGACTACTACCGCTTGATGACGATGAGGCTGTTACTGTTGCTGGTTGTGTTTAAGGTTCTTAGCGGATAAGGATGCTGGTTAAGGTAATGAGGCGGGTTGTTCGATGGTTCTTTGCTGATGGACGAGACGGTTTTCTTGACCGTTGGCTGAGAAGGTTAGGGCTGAAAGACTGTTAGGATGTTGACGTGGTTAGTGTTATAGTGAATAGTGCGGTTTGAGACAAAGTGTTTTCTTGGATGATAGGCGGATAGGGAACGAATACGGGTATCCTGTTTACACGTGACCGAAGGGTTGTAGAGGTATTAATCCGCTTACTGTCGATGTGGATGATGGAACTGTCTTACAGTGGATGATTTTGCCGATGTTGGCTTCGAGATGTACGGGCTTTAGACGGAAAGTTTGTTTTGTGTTTTCTTGGTTGAAACCGGTTAGAAATGAAGTTTTATGTGGATGTGCAGGCGAATAGAGGCGAACATAGAATTTTTAAACGGAAAAGAGCATAATATATAACGGAAATAAAGAAATAAGCAAAAAGGAAGGAGGAATGAGAAAATGGTAAGCGAATCTTGGAAAGAAACTGAAAAGAGGATTAGGCAGAGGGATGTGATTTATCAACGACTGAAAAAAGCGGGGGTGATGAAATGATGCAGAAGGAAATCTTTGCGGATGTGGAGTTTGAAATGCTGAAGGCTGATATAGAGTTTTACTTTAGCAAACTGGTGAACAAGGATTTGGGCAAAGCGATGGATGTCATGAGGAGATTAAGGGCAATTGTTGATAAAAAGCTGTCCATCTTGGAACGGGTGGAAGTTGCGAATAAGGTTGGGGCTGTGTGTCCCAAATGTGGAAGCGAAGAGGTCGAATGGATTGAGAAGCTTCATGACTGTGACGATTGTCAAGTATGGGCGATAAGTTGTCTTGACTGTAGGACAGAGTGGGTGGACATCGTATGGAAAAGAAATGTGTAGGATATGAAAAGTGTCCGACGTATCAGTTGATGCGGAAATGGATTGAAAAGTTTAACGAAGGCAAATGTCCGCTTCTTGAAAATGGAGAGTGTTCCCGATGACCGAGAAACAGTTGAATCTTCATGGAGAACTGATAGAGCCGGATGAAGAAAATCCAGACGTTTCTGTGTTAAAGTCTGCGTTACAGAAGGCAATAAGACGTGGAATGGTTGAAAAGGCGATGTCGTTTTCTCTGCTGCTGCTGGAAAAGTCTTGGTTTATCTGCTGGAGAAGGCTAAAAATTATAGCAACGGAAGATGTAGAACAGCCCGAAGTGATAAATGCTGTTGAAAATTTGTATCAGATGTTCTTGGAATTTAAAAACGCAAAGAAGGGAGAGATTTCATGGGATGGAAAACGGATAACAGTTTTGGCAGCAAAAATCATGGCTGAAGCAAAGAAAGACCGTAGAGCCGACGAGTTCTTAGAGTTGTGGGATGCTATGCAAAAGAGGAAAGACGTTCAAGCACTGCAAAATCTTAAAGAACTGTGGACGGCTGTACCGAATGAAGCTTATGATGTGCATACTATTCAAGGCAGAAGGATGGGTAGGGGCAACGAGTACTGGTATTCCGTCTCAAGCAAATGCGAAAACATGACTGAGGCTTATGCCAAGTGGCGTTCATGGTGGGAAGGGCTGATGCTGACGTTGTGCAAAAAGAAAAGCGGAAACCTCAACACTAACAAACTAACGCTTGAAGATGAAAAGAAATGAGACGCAACAGCTCAATATTAATATATTAAGGTGATAGGGAATGAAAATGGTTTGTCCAGTATGCGGTCAAGAAGGAGTGGTTGAACAGCGCGGTAACAGCGTCCGCATCGTGCATTATTCATGGATGAACGGTAAACGTGTATTCATGAAGCATACTGTCAAGAATGGGAACGGTGGGAACAGCGTCTGGGAACAGAAAACGGTTTCACGGTCGTCTTTCATGAATGCAGAGCCTCGGGCGGGCTTCGATCCCGCGACCTACGGCTTACAAGGCCGTTGCTCTACCACGCTGAGCTACCGAGGCGCTGTTATAAGAAACTTGAAATCAAAAATAAAAGCGTTAACTACATAAAAATATTTATCAAAAACCCTTATAACACACGACGCAACTCTTATATCTGCGAAAACCGCTTCAGAAATATTTTGGCTACGTTACATTAAGCCACAAACTAGATGCAACTTCCCATCAATGTGATGGGGAGTGAAGAGGCGAATGAGCCAATAAAGCTCATAATGAAGCCATGCACAGGCCAAAGGACGCAAAGGTTCACCGCAAACGTCAAACAGACACCGCAAAAGGCCCGACATGCTACGCCGTCTGGAGGATGGTTCGGCTTGAGCGCCGAAGAAGGGCGCGGCCAGCCGCGAAAGGGCCCCGGGTAAGCGTATGCAGCTTTAGAACCGGGGATTCCTGAATGGGACCTCCTACTGCAGATTCCTTCGGGAGTCTGCGGTGCTCCCAGCAGGGAGCGGGAACCCCCCGAACGGAAGCATCTTAGTAGGGGGAGGAAAAGAAACCAAAACGGGATTCCCCTAGTAGCAGCGAGCGAAAAGGGAAAAGTCCAAACTAAATCCCATGGGGATGACTCATGGGAGATGTAGGGTTGTGGGCCCGGCTTCCTCCTAACTGGCGAAGCTGAAGTGGCCTGGAAAGGCCCGCCAAAGAGGGTGAAAGCCCCGTAAGCGCAAGCCGGAAGGAGACTGCGCCGGAGTCCCAGAGTACCGTACCCTGGTTTGGGTGCGGGAAGCTGGGAGTCACCAACTTCCAAGACTAAATACGTCTCAAGACCGATAGCGCACTAGTACGGTGACGGAAAGCTGAAAAGTACCCCGGAAGGGGGGTGAAAAGAGCCTGAAACCAGACGGTTACAGACGTGTGCAGCCCGGAAGGGCAGATCCCTCCCAAAGGAACCCGTCGCGAGGCGGTAGTACGAGGGAGGGGGACCAGGGTTGCACGTTCCGTCTAGAAACACGGGCCGGGGAGTTCACGGCTGTGGCAAGCCTAAGGGTTTAAAAGCCCGTAGGCGCAGGGAAACCGACATGCGCGCAGCTAAGCGTAAGCTTAGCGAGGCGCGGAGTCTGAAAGGGCTCGGAGTCACAGTCGTGAAACTAGAAACCGGGCGATCTAGCCCTGGGCAGGGCGAAGCTAGGCGAAAGCCTAGTGGAGGCCCGAAAGGGTGCTGACGTGCAATTCGCTCCCCAGACCTGGGGCTAGGGGCTAAAGACTAATCTAGCCTGGTGATAGCTAGTTCCCTCCAAAGTGGGTCGCAGCCCAGTCCCGGGCGAGGCGGCCGGTGGGGTAGAGTACTGATTGGGAAGCGAAGGGGCCGAAAGGCTCCACTTCTCTTTCAAACTCCGAATCTATCGGCGCCGTAGACCCCGGGAGACGGGTTACGGGGGGTAAGCTCCCGGACCGAGAGGGGGACAACCCAGACTGAGGTTAAGGCCCCAAAGTGCTGGCTAAATGTCAAACAGAAGGGCGTCGTCAGCCTTAGACAGCGGGGAGGTAGGCTTAGAAGCAGCCATCCTTTAAAGAGTGCGTAACAGCTCACCCGCCGAGGCTGACGGCCCCGAAAATGGACGGGAC
>Ga0080004_1118842_pt1 | contig 132931 bp, 127 predicted proteins | sample WasSprMetagenome_FD_69207 | JGI IMG/M metagenome (GOLD analysis project Ga0080004, IMG submission 69207) | Sulfidic aquatic microbial communities from Washburn Spring, Yellowstone National Park, USA - WS (SPADES assembly) (version 2) | ecosystem: Environmental > Aquatic > Thermal springs > Hot...
ATTGATAAAGAAAAATTAAAAGCATTTATTGAGAAAAAGTTAAAAAAAGAACAATCAGAAAAACATCAACAAGAGGAACAAAAAACTCAAGAAGAAGTACTTCAAGAAAAAGTTGTTGATGAAAAAACAAAACAAAAAGAATCGGAAACTCAAAAAACTAAAGATTCAACTTCTAAACAAAAACAATCTACTCATAAAAAAGAAAGTGTTGAAAAAGAAAAAATTATTGAAAAAGAGGCTACTGTAAAAAAAGAAGAAATACTTCATAAAAAAAGTCAAACCATAAAGACAGAAGAAATTTTAAAAGATACAAAACCTGATATTGAAACAACTCCAAAAAAAGAAGAAAAAAAGATTGAGCCAAAATTTGAAACCTATGAGATAAAAACTTCCCCTTCAAAACAAAAAGAAAGGGAAAAAAAGCAAGAAAAACCAAAGCAACAACCAACTTCAAAGCCAAAAGAAGAAGTAAAAGAAGAGAAAAAGATTGTTTTTGAAAAGAAAGAAGGTATAGAGTATAAAAAATTAAAGGTTTCCTCTACTCTTACAGTTAGGGAACTTGCAGAAAAATTAGGAATAAAACCTGTTGATTTAATAAAAAAACTTATGAGTATGGGTGTATTTGCTACAATAACACAAAGACTTGATGAAGATGTTGCTGCTGTGGTAAGTCTTGACTATGGTTATGAACTTGAGTTTATACCGGATTTTGAAGATACTGCAATAGTTGAAGAAATTGAAAAAGATGATCCATCAAAACTTAAACCAAGACCTCCTGTTATAACAATTATGGGGCATGTGGATCATGGTAAAACAACACTTATTGATGCAATAAGACATTCTAATATTGCAGATAAAGAAGCAGGGCAAATTACCCAACATATTGGCGCTTATATGGTAACTACACCAAAAGGATCAATTACAGTTATTGATACTCCTGGCCATGAAGCTTTTACTGCAATGAGATCTTGTGGTGCAAAGGTTACAGATATAGTAGTGCTTGTTGTTTCAGCAGTTGATGGTGTTATGCCACAAACTGTTGAAGCAATAAATCATGCAAGAGCAGCAAATGTCCCAATAATAGTTGCAATAAATAAGATAGATCTTCCACAAGCAAAACCTGAAAATATAAAACAACAATTATCTCAGTATGAACTTATTCCGGAAGAATGGGGTGGAAAGACACCAATGGTCGAAATATCTGCAAAAAATAAAATAAATATAGATAAACTTTTAGATATAGTTCTTCTTCAAGCAGAAATAATGGAATTAAAAGCAAATTATGATGCAAATGGAGTTGGGGTTGTTATTGAAGCAAAAAAGGACTCAAAGAGAGGAATTGTTGCAACTGTTATTTGTACGAGAGGAAGAATAAAGATAGGTGATATATTTGTTGTTGGAACAACATATGGTAAGGTTAGATCACTTATTGATGATAGAGGAAATAGATTAAAAGAAATTACCCCTTCAATGCCTGCTGAGGTTCTTGGCATAAATGATGAGATACCAGTTCCAGGCGACATATTTAAGGTTGTTGAGTCTGAGAAAAAAGCAAAAGAGATTGCCGAAGCACGAAAACAAGTTAGAAAAGATAGTATTTTAAATCAAAAAAATATTTCGCTTCTTTCATTAAAATCTCAGATTGAACAGAATATGATAAAAAGGCTTAATATTATATTAAAAACAGATGTTTATGGATCTCTTCAGGCAATAAGAGATAGCCTTGAAAAATTTGTAAACTCAGAAGTTGCGATACATATTCTTCATACAGGAATTGGTGATATTACTGATTCAGATATAGAACTTGCAAAATCATCAAATGCAATAATATTTGGTTTTAACGTTAAAGCTCCAGATGAAATAATGGAAAAAGCAAAGGAAAAAGGAGTTGAGATAAGAATATACAAGATAATATATGATCTTTTTGAAGATCTAAAAGCTGCCTTAAATGGTATGCTTGAGCCAGAGATAGTAGATGTTGAGATAGGAAAGGCAGAAATTAAAAAGATATTTAATGTTTCTGGTGGAAAGGTATGTGGAAGCTATGTTATTGAAGGAAAGGTTACAAGAAACTCTCTTGTAAAAATCCAGAGAAATGAAGAAATAGTAGGTGAAGGAAAGATAGTTGGTCTTAAAAGATTTAAGGATGATGTTAAAGAAGTAGAAAAAGGCTTTGAGTGTGGTATAATGATAGATGGATTTAAAGATTTTGCAGAAGGTGATATAATAATTGCATATATGAAAGAAGAAAGAATAAGGAGAATAGATGAATTGGAGAAACGATAAATTAAAATCAATGTTTCTTGAAGAAATAAACAGAATAGTTTCAAAAAGAGAAGATTTAAAAGAAATAGCATTTTTTACTATCACAGATGTTGAATTACTTGATGAAGGCAAGATATTAAATGTTTATTTTTCTGTTTATGATAAGGATGAAAATATAAATCCAAAGATTGAAATGCTTGCATTGAAGCTCCAAGAAATTTCCCCTGAAATAAAAAGCATAATTAGAAAAAGAATAAAAACAAAATTTGTTCCAAATATATTTTTTAAATATGATGATACTCCTCTTAAAGCAAGTAGGATTGAAGAAATTTTCAAAAAATTAGATTCTGAAAAAAATAACTCATAATTTTACTATCTATATGAGTTTCGAAAAAGAAATAAATGAGTTGAAAGATATAATATCAAAATATCATTCTTTTTTTTTAACACTTCATATAAATCCTGATGCTGATGCATGTGGAAGTATGCTTTCTTTTTATTATTATCTTAAAAATATTGGTAAGAATGTTTACTTATATTCTCATGATAAAATACAAGATAATTTAAAAATCTTACCGTTTGTTAAAGATATAAAAAATACTATTGATAATAAGTTCTTTGATGTTGGTATTTTTTTTGAATGTTCGACACTAGATAGAGCTGGGGATGAGATTAAAGATTTGTCTTTTAAAAAAATTATAAGTATAGATCATCATAAAACAGCACAGAGATATGGAGATTTAAATATCTATGATTTTGAATCCTCTTCTACGGCAGAAATGATGTATGATATATATCAAAATCTCGGTGTAAGTATTGATAAAACAATAGGAATTTTATTATATAGTGGTATAGTTACGGATACAAATAAGTTTCATTATTCTCAAACAAAACCAAAGACACATATAATTGCTGCACACTTAATTTCAACAGGAATAGATTTTAAAGCGATCAACGATAATTTCTTTATGAAAGCAAGATATGAAAATATAAAGCTTCTTGGAAGAGCCATTGAAGGTATGAAGATTTATGATAATTCAATTTCTGTTATGTGTTTGTTAAAAAAAGATTTTGAAGAATTTAAAGCACTTCCATCAGACAGTGAGAATATCATAAACTATCCAATGATGATAGAAAACGTAAAAGTTAGTATTCTAATAAGGGAAGACGATGAAAAATATACAACAACATTTCGTTCAAAGGATTCTATTGATGTTTCAAAGGTTGCAATTATTTTTGGTGGTGGTGGACATAAAAATGCTTGCGGATTTAAAATATCTAAAACAAAGATTGATTTAAACTCCTTAATAGAAAAGGTTATTGATGAGGTTAGAAAAATTTTATGAATCCTCAAGGAATACTTCTTATTGATAAACCACAAGGGTTAACATCTCATGATGTTGTTGATGTTGTAAGGGAAAAGTTAAATACAAAAAAGATTGGTCATACCGGAACACTTGATCCACTGGCAACAGGTCTTTTAATACTTCTTATTGGTAAATACACATCAAAGCAAGCAGATTTTCAGAAGTTTGATAAGGTGTATGAAGGAATAATTCAACTTGGCATTGAAACAGATACTTGGGATATTGAAGGAAAGATAGTTAAAGAAATTACTGATTTTGAAGTAGATGTTAAAAGAATTGCATCATCAATAAATCTTTTAAGTGGCGTAATAGTTCAAAAAATTCCAAAATATTCAGCAGTAAAATACAAAGGGCAAACTCTCTACAAACTTGCAAGAAAAAATAAATTTGTTCCAGATCTTAATAAAAAAGTAAATGTTGATTGGCAAAAATGGTCAGTAAATGGGAAAGAAATCTTTTTTAAAATAAAGTGTTCAAGTGGTACATATATAAGATCACTTGCATATCAATTAGGAATTTTTGTAGGCAGTGGCGCTACTTTAAAACAATTAAGAAGAATATCCATTGGTGATTATTCTATTGATGACGCAATATCACTTGATAAATTTAAAAAGATGAGTTTTTCAGAAATTATAAATTTTTTAAAAAAATGAAAAGTGTAATTACCATAGGCAGTTATGATGGGGTTCATAAAGGTCATCAAAAAATAATAAAAGAAATAGAAGAGATTTCTCAAAAATTTTCGTTAAAATCAGTAGTAGTTTATTTCCCCATACCTCCAAAACTTTATTTATCTAAAAATTATAACGAAAACCTAATAACAACTCCAGCTGAGAGAGAAAAAATAATATATCAATTAGGAATAGACATAGTAGAAAAAATTGATTTTACTTACGAAATTGCAAAAATGCATGCATTTGATTTTTTTAAAAATTATCTTTTAAAAAAATTTTTTCCTCAATTTATTGTTGTTGGAAAGGATTTTTCTATAGGGAAAAATAGAGAAGCAAATTATAAATGGCTTAAAGAAATATGTTTCTTAAATGGTATTAAAACAAAAATAATTGATTTTGTTAAGTTTGAGAATCACAAAATATCATCATCTCTTATAAGAAATTTCTTACACAAAGGAATGATTAAAGAGGCAAATAAATGTATGAATAGAAATTATTTTATTGAAGGTGTTGTTGTTAGAGGAAATGGAATTGGAAGAAAGATTGGTTTTCCTACAGCAAATATTAAAACAGATCCATTAAAAATACTTCCATCAGGTGTTTTTGCAGTGTATATTAATATTGGACAAAATACATATCAAGGTGTTTGTAATATAGGTTTTAGACCAACTATAGGAGATAAACTTAAGGAAAAAACTGTTGAAGTTCATATTCTTGATTTTAATAAAGATATATATGGAGAAAAAGTAATAGTGAGTTTTATTGATAAAATAAGAAATGAAAAAAAATTTAAAAACATTTATGAACTTATTGATCAGATAAAAATGGATATAAATTTTGCTTCAAACATTTTTAAAAAAGGGTTAGGATTCTATAAAGTTATTCAAAAATGAAAAATTATTTCTGATAATAATATGGTTTGTAAATGCTATTATTGAAACAGGATTTAAAAATAGATCTTAAAAGATATCTTTTGCAAAGTTAATTATATTCTAGAAAAATTAAAATGCATTTATTAGAAAAAAATAGTTTTTGATAATAAAAAATTCTAGCAAGCCATTGTAGAAGATTTGTTTATTATTAGTTTTATTTTAAAATAAATTTAAAATAAATCTTTTTTATTTCATTGGTGTTTAGTTTTGGAAAGTGTATTATAATTGAGTTTTCGTTTACAAAATAAGAAAGAGGGTTTAATTTTTCAATTTTTTCTTTTAGATCTTTTCTTTTATAAATATTTTCAGCAATAAGTGTTATATCAGTTGTGTTTTGAGTGGAATTTATGAAGATATATCTTATTTTAGAGTTTTTATTTTTTTTAGATGTTATAAGTGTCATTTTTGAGTTTTCAAATGTAGATCCAAGAAATATTTGGAGATTTTTCTTAGCTGCATATTCCATTGCTTTGTTTTGTCTTATCTGTGAGTCAAATTTTGATATTTCAAGAATTTCTGTATATGTTATTTCATCAAGTTTTTTTGCATTTTCTATTTTTGATGGATTTGAAGAGTATACACCTTTAATATCGCTTAAAAGATAACAATCTGCTTTAAGTTTGTTAGCCAAATATACTGCAGTATAATCAGAGCCGCCTCTAGCAAGCGTCAATGGATTTTGATCTTTATCTATTCCTATAAAGCCAGGAAAAATAATTATATCAAAGTATTTAAAATTCTTTTTTATCAGTTTAAGATCAAGAGATTTGATTTCTTTATTTTTATCTATTTTAATTTTTAATTGATAATGATTAAGTGATATCGCCTTAATTTTTCTTTTTTTTAGAGCCATTTCAAAAAGATATATACTTATTTGTTCTCCTATGGTTAGGAGCTTTTCAAGTGTTGTATTATCTGGATTAAAATAGGATGATATTTTTATAAGATCATCTGTTATGTTTGATGGAGCAGATAGAACAATAAGAATTTTTGAATATGATTTTAAAAATTTTTCTGATCTTATTACAGCATTTTCTATTTTTTGAGAATTTGAAAGAGATGAACCACCAAATTTTAAAACTGCAATTTTTTCCATTAAATTCTTAAACCATAGTTGCAGTAACTCTTATTACCTCAGAGAGTGTTGTAATTCCACTTCTTGCTTTAAGTATTCCATCCATAAGAAGTGTTCTCATTTTACCACTTTGTATTGCAATTCTTTTTATTGTATCTGTTGGAGAGTGGTTTAAAACCTCTTTTCTTATCTCTTCATTCATAAGCATAAGTTCAAATATACCTGTTCTTCCAATATAACCTGTTCCCCTACACTCAGGACACCCACTTTCATTTGCAACCATATAATTTGCATTTGGTTGAAGAAGAAGATCTTTTACAAGTTTTCCTTCAAAAGGATCCATATTTTTTATAAATTCATTTACACTTGCTTCACTTGGTGATACTGCCTTTTTTGCACATTTAGGACATACTTTTCTAACTAATCTTTGAGCCATTGCCCCAATCATTGAAGATGCTATTAAAAACGGTGGAATTCCCATCTCAAACAATCTTTCTATTGTACTTGGGGCATTGATTGTATGAATTGTTGTAAAAAGTAAATGGCCAGTTAAAGCTGCTCTTAAAGATATCTCTGCTGTCTCATAATCTCTTATTTCTCCTATCATTATAACATCAGGATCCTGTCTAAGTATTGTTCTTAAACCTTCAGCCCAAGTAAAACCTGTTTTAAAGTTTATTTGTGATTGATTTATCCCTTCAAGTCGATATTCAACTGGATCCTCAAGTGTTATTATATTTATTGATGGTGAGTTTATATTTTTAAGCATTGCGTATATAGTTGTAGTTTTTCCTGAACCTGTTGCTCCTGTTACAAAAAATATTCCATAAGGATTTCTTATTATTTTTTTGATTATAGAAAGAGTATCTGGCTCCATTCCCAGTTGATCAAGTTCAAGACCGAGCTGTCCTTTATCAAGAACCCTTAATACAAGTTTTTCTCCATTTATTGTTGGAAAAGATGACACTCTTACTTGTATCGCTCTATCGTTTATTATCTTTTGAAATCTTCCTTCTTCATTTCTATACTGAGATGGTGGTTCTGGATCAAAGCCAGCAAGGACTCTTATTCTTTGTACAAGTGGAATTTGAGGATTTTTAGGAACATTTAAAACATCATGAAGTATTCCATCTATTCTAAATCTTACTCTCAGGTTTTGCCCTTGCCCTTCTATATGGACATCACTTGCTCTTTCTTTTATTGCGTATTCAAGAATCATATCACTTAATTTTATAGCAAGATCAATTGCAGGAGATTTAAGTTTAGAATTCAAAAGATCATTATATGCTTCTTCAAGTGAAGAATATTTTGAAATCCCTGAATCTGATTGATTTTGTTTATCTTTATCATCCTTTTGTCCCCAAAAAGCCATAGAAATCCTCCTAATACTCTATGGATACTATTTTATATTCTTTTTCCATTCCATTTGGAAGTTTTACTTTTCTAACTTCATCTAATTTAGCACCAAGTAATGATTGTGCAAGTGGAGAATTAACTGAAATTTTTGCATTTATAGGATCTGCTTCTGGCATTGATACAAGTTGAAAAGTTTTTTCTTCGTTTGTCTTTGTATCAATAATTTTTATCTTTGCTCCAATTCTAACTTCATTCTTATTTATTTCTGAATCATCAACTATCTTTGCTTTTCTTAGAAGATCCTCAAGTTCTGATATTCTTTTTATAATCATATTTTGCTTTTCTTTTGCATATTGATATCCAGCATTTTCACTTAAATCTCCCTGTTCTTTTGTCTCTTGTATTTCTTTGTTGAGTTCGTTTTTTTCTTTATATAATTGATTAAGTTCTTCTTTTATTTTTTCAAGTCCTTTCTTTGTGAGATATATATCCGCCATTTTGATTTTCCCTTTTTTTTGATTTTTGTGGCACCGGGAGGGCTCGAACCTCCGACCTAGCGCTTATGAAACGCCCGCTCTAACCAGCTGAGCTACGGTGCCACTTATGGATCACTATATTAAATTATACCAAATTATTCAAACTTTTTGATTATTCCTTTCTTCATTCTTAGTTTTGTATCTTCTATTACCCTGTATATCTTTTCCTCGGCAGATTTTCTTATCTCTTTTTCTGTAAGTTCTCTTCTTGCAATTTTCTGTTTTATAGCCATAAGACCCACAGCAACCGCTTCTTCTACAAAAACCTCTGGTTCACTCATTAGAGGAATTATATAATCTTCACTTAAACCTTTTTTTTCAGCATATTTTGCAAGAGCTTCAGCCGCCGCAATACACATTTCATCTGTTATTGTTTTAGCATAAACATCAAGCGCTCCTCTAAATATTCCCGGAAAACCAAGTGAGTTATTAACCTGGTTTGGAAAATCACTTCTTCCAGTTGCAACTATTCTTGCTCCTGCTTCTTTTGCATCCCATGGCCACATCTCAGGTATTGGATTGGCTGTGACAAAAACTATAGCATCTTTATTCATTTGAGAAACCCATTCTTTCTTTACAACATCAGGACCAGGTGTTGATGCTGCACTTAACACATCTGCCCCAACAAGTGCCTCTTTAAGTCCTCCAGTAATTTGTTTTTCGTTTGTTATTTGGCACATATGCCATTTTTCTTTATGATTTTGTAAGTCAGTTCTTCCTTTATGAAGTATTCCTTTTGAATCCACATAGATTAAATTCCCTGGTTTGGCTCCATATTTAATGTAAAGTGTTCCTATCCTTATATTTGCGGCACCAGCTCCAAGAAGTACTATTTTGACATCTGATATTTTTTTACCGACAATTTTTAAAGCATTTATAAGACCTGCAAGGCATACTGTTGCAGTTCCTTGCTGATCATCATGCCACACAGGGATACTCATTCTTTTCCTCAATTCATCAAGTATGTAAAAGCACTTTGGCTGTTCTATGTCCTCAAGGTTAATTCCTCCAAAAGAAGGTTCAAGATTAACTACTGTTTTTATGAACTCTTCTGGGTCTTTTGTGTTTAGACATATTGGAACTGCATCAACACCACCAAGATATTTAAAAAGCATTGCTTTTCCTTCCATAACTGGAAGTCCTGCCTCAGGACCTATATCACCAAGTCCAAGTATTCTTGTGCCATCAGTAACAACCGCAACTGTGTTTCCTTTATTTGTATGTTCAAAAACTTTTTCTGGATTTTTATGTATATCTTTACATACGGCTGCAACGCCAGGTGTATACCATATTGCAAAATCATCATAATTTCTTATACAAGCCTTTGGGACAACCTCAATTTTACCCTTGTAGAAAGGATGCATTTTCATTGCATCCTCGGCAGGTTTGTTTGCTTTCGCAATGAGTTCTTCTTTTGTAAACTTTCTTTCTTTTATTTTTTTCATATTTCACTCCTTTTAAAATAAATTTTTCCCACTTCCTATTATACTAAAATTTTATTTAAAAAATTTCTATAATCACAGTTTATAAATATATCAGAGTATTTCTTTATTTCTGCATTTGGATCTGTGTTTATAGAAATTATTTTTTTTGCTTTCTCAACCCCTTTCATATGATATTCTTTACCAGAAATTCCTATTGCAATATATAGTTGTGGTGATATTATTTTCCCAGTAATTCCTATCTGATATTTATAACTTGCAATTCCACTATGTATAACTGGTCTTGTATATCCAATTACTGCATTTATTGATTTTGCAAATTTTTCAATAAGCGGGAAATCCTCTGACTTTACCCCTCTTCCAATTCCTATAACTTTTTTTGCATTTTCAAGTGATACTTCTTCATTTGTTGATGGAGTTTTTTCTATAAATTTTATGATATTAGTCTCTTTTGGAATTATCTCTTTTGTCTCAGTGTCTTTAAAAAAAATTTCTACTCTATTTTCATAATACGATGGTTTTAGAGTTATTATTACAGGTGATGTCTTTGTAGATAATTTTACAATGTAATTTCCACCATAAGCATACTTTAGGTAGAAAACTTCACCACCATTTTTCTTAATTTCATTTATATCGGCAAGAACCCCAGATTTTAATCTTACAGCAATTCTTGCAATAATATTTTTTATATCTAATTCTTGTGTGGCAGCTATTATAGTTGGTTTTTCAAATTCTATTATTTTTTCTAACTCATCAATTACAAAAAGATTTATAGGTGATGATAAAATAAAATATGTTTTTGGAGACTGAACAAACTCTTTTTTTTCAGATACAAATACGCTTACAATATCATTGGTTATTTCCGTTTGAATAAGATTTAATAGATTGTTATAGTTTTTTAATGATGATGTTATTATAAGGGTCTTATTCATATATCATTTTTTTAAGTTGTAATAATTTTTCTTCGTTTTTTATATCAATGACTTCTGTATTTTTTGATGTTTTTATCTCTGTTTTTCTTATCTCTTTTATATATGTTGGGCTCATTTGTCCAGAATATTTACCTTTAAAAATATTTTTTATGATATAACTTTTTGACTTTATCTTGTATTTTATTGATGGTGTTCTTAGTTTAAGCGATGATATAGAAAAAGAAATAAGGCAAGGAATCTTTATTGATATTTTTTGAGTTTCATCATCAGTTTTTCTTTTAATTATAATCACTTCATTTTCAAACTCAACTGTTTCTGCTCCAATTACTGATGGTATTTTTAAATGTTCAGCTATCATAGATGGAACAATTCCTGTATCGCCATCTTCTGATTTTTCTCCTGTAAATATAATGGTTTTGTCATCAAATAAATCTACTATTGAGTCCGCTATTGTTATGGCTGTTATATATGCATCAGATCCTTTAAGCAAAAAATCACTTATTATATATCCCTCATCAATTCCCTTTGAAAGGGAGTATTTTATAATCTCTTGTGCTTGTGGTGGTCCCATTGTTATAGCAATTGTTTTAAAATTAAATTTTTCTTTTAGAATTAAAGCATTCTCAATTGCATACTCATCAGCTTTGTTTAGAGTAAGTTTCACATTTTCTCTTATAAGATTTCCATTTTCATCAAATTTTAATGTATCTTCTTCAGGAACCTGTTTTATCAGGATTATTATTTTCATCTCAAATCAATTATATCTTTGGTATCTGGTCCAACTGAGATTAAGGCAAGTTTCGGATATGGATAGGTCTTTGATAGCTTTGATATAATTTTTATAAAATCCTTTGCTTTTTTTTCTTTTATTTCTTTAATATTTTTGAATTTTTGAGTGCATATTATATCAAAATGTGTTATTGCTATTTTAGACGCAGAGTTTATAATTATTGCTTTTCTTACATTTTCAAATTCAAACTCACCTATTCTTCTAAGCCTTTTACTTACACTCCCAATTTCTCTTCCCTGTATATGATATTTTTCAAGTTCTTTTGGCTCAGTTATTTCTTTCTCAAGTGGTCCAGGTCCAACCCTTGAAACATAGGGTTTTAAAACACAATAAACATCAGAAACATACTTTGGTCCAAGTCCAGTTTCTGCAAGAAATGTTGAGGCAGTTGTATCCCTTGATGTAACATATGGGTATTCACCGTGAAGAAGTGAGAGTTTAAACCCTTGCGTTCCTTCTATAAGAATTTTTTTTCCTTTTACAATAGCTGAGTGAAGTATTTCATATACTGGCTTTACAAATTTTTTAAGTTCAGAAACATCTTTTGCAAACTTTATTTTTTTCCTCTCTATTCTGTCTCTTATTGCTATACCAAGTCCAGTCCCAACACTCCCTATATTTGTCATAAGATGAGTGTTGTTTCTTTCTTCATTTATCTGTTCTTGTGTTATTACAACACAGTTTGGATCTATTATAATTCTATCCTCAGTGCCAGTTTCTTTAACTTCTTTTAAAAACCATTCAGTTATTATATAACTTCCTGCTGTAAGAACAAGTTTCGTCTTTGGATTTACAAAACCAGCTGGTATTGACTTAAGTGGAAAAATTTTCCCATTAAAAAAGACTGTATGCCCAGCATTTGGTCCACCAACCTTTACGCAATAATCGTAGTTATCCTTCAAACTTAAATATGCAGATATTTTCCCCTTTCCTTCATCTCCGCCTTGTGCTCCAACTATCACATCAACCATTATTCCTCCAGTTTATATTTTGAAAGTTTTGAAGCAATACCAATGTAGTTTTTTGATATTATTTTCTTAAGTTCTTTCTTTATAGAATTTTTAATCTTCATATTTTCTATAAAATCTTGTATATCTTTCATACTTACTCTATTTCCTCTGGTGAGATTTTTTAGTATTTCATAAGCATTTTTTATCCCATGTTTTCTAAGTACTGTTTGAATTGCTTCAGCATAAACCTGTGGGTTTTCTTCTATAATCTTTATTGATTTTTCTTCATTTAAACTTATCTTTGAAAGGCCTTCTAAAAATGATTTCATTGCAAGTATTGTATATCCGAAAGCAACGCCAATATTTCTTTCAACTGTTGAGTCGGTTAAGTCCCTTTGCATTCTTGATATTGGAAGTTTTGTTGAGAAAAACTCGAGAATTGCATTTGCAATCTGAAAGTTTCCTTCTGCATTTTCAAAATTTATAGGATTTACTTTATGAGGCATCGTGGAAGATCCAACCTCTTCTTTTATAACCTTAAGAACAATCAAATCATCGCTTATATATCTCCAAATATCTTGTGAAAATCCTATAAATATTGAATTTATATGTCTTATTCTATCAAAAATTTCAATCCAAGAGTCATGGGGCTCAATCTGAGTTGTAAAATAATTTGGCTTAAAATCAGTTTTAAGAACATTATTTATATGTTTAACAAAAAATGATGTAAACTCTAACCACTCAATATCAGGATAAGCAGAGTAAAATGAATTATAATTACCAACAGCACCATTTAGTTTTATTGTGATTTTTATTTTTTTTATATTTTCAATCTGTTTGTTTATTCTCTCATAAAAAACTCTTATCTCTTTTCCAAATGTTGTTGGTGATGCTATTTGCCCATGTGTTCTTGCTGGAAAAGGAGTTGAGTGATACTTTAATATCATATCTTTGAGTTTAGAGAGAATTTCATTAACAGTAGGTATATAGATTTTATTTAGAAATGATGAGATAAGTATGGAGTATGATATATTATTTACATCCTCAGATGTAAGTCCAAAATGAATCAATTCTAAATTTGTTTTTATTTTCCCATCAAGTTCCCTTTTAAGATAATACTCAACTGCCTTTACATCATGGTTTGTTGGTTTTATTTTACCATCACCTCCAAACTCTATCTTTTTTACTTCAATAGCATTTTTATCACGATCTAAATATATCTTTCTTATTGTCTTTATTTCTTTTTCTGTTAGTTTCTTTATGTTTCTTTTCTTGCTTGAAAGATATTGATTTAAAAATATAAAGTACTCACCTTCAACAAATATCCTTGCATTTATAAGTGCAAGTTCAGAAAAATATTCTCTTAATTCTGCCACTTTTGAGTGGTATCTTCCATCAAGTGGTGAAATTGAATATAGTTTTTCCATAACTATAAAATTTTACAAAAAAATTTAAGATTGTTAAACTCTTTTAATTATAGGATTAAATTTATAGTTTTTTAGAGATTAAAACAAAACAGTATTTTATAAAATATAGTTATGAGCGAAAAAGAATCAATTCTTGCTAGTATAGATGAAATAATTTCATCTCTTAGAAAAGGTGAAATGGTAATAATTGTTGATGATGAGAATAGAGAAAATGAAGGTGATCTTATTCTTCCTGCAAAATTTGCAAATGAAAAAAATATAAATTTTATGATTAAAAATGCAAGAGGTCTTATTTGCGTCCCCTTAACATCTAAAAGAGCAAATGAATTAAATCTATATCCAATGGATAATTCAAACACAGATCCATATCGTACAAATTGGCTTATAAGTGTTGATTATAAAAAAGGAACGACAACTGGAATATCAGCAAAAGATAGAGCTACAACTATAAGAGCGCTTGCAAATAAAAAATCAAAGCCAAATGATTTTACAAGACCAGGACATATTTTCCCATTGCTTGCAAGAGATGGAGGCGTTCTTGTCAGAGCAGGACATACAGAGGCATGTGTTGATCTTATGAAACTTGCAGGTCTTGGAGAAGTTGGTGTTATATGTGAAATAATGAAGGATGATGGTAAAATGGCAAGATTAAATGACCTACTTGATTTTGCTAAAAAACACCAACTTAAAATAAGTTCTATTGAAAAACTTATTGAATATCGAAGAAAAAAAGAAACACTAATAGAACTTATTTCATCTGCAAAACTTCCAACTGAATATGGAGATTTTGAGATAAGAGTTTATAGGGAAAAACTTACAGGAATAGAACATCCAGCACTTATAAAAGGAGATATAAAAAAAGAAGACAATGTTCTTGTAAGGGTTCATTCTGAGTGCCTTACTGGAGATGTTTTTTCATCATTGAGATGTGATTGTGGTCCTCAGCTTGAAAAAGCACTTGAGATGATATCAAAAGCAAAATCTGGTGTTCTTCTTTATATGAGACAAGAAGGAAGAGGAATAGGGCTTGGGAATAAAATAAAAGCATATCACCTTCAAGAAAAAGGTTATGATACTGTTGATGCAAATATTAAACTTGGATTTAAGGCAGATCTAAGAGAGTATGGAATAGGAGCACAAATACTTTCGGATATTGGTGTAAAAAATATGATTATACTTACTAACAATCCTAAAAAAATAATTGGGCTTAAAGCATATGGAATAAATATAGTAAAAAGACTTCCAATTAAGATAAAGCCAAATCCACATAACAAAAATTATCTTCTTGCTAAAAAACTTAAACTTGGTCATCTTATTTAGTTCACTTAAAAATTATATTTGACAAAAAATGAGACATAAGTTATAAAAATCCTCCTTATATTCCCCCTTTATTAAAGGGGGAAATAGGGGGATTTACTTTATGACTACTCGTTTTTAAACTATTTTATTGAATATTTTAAAATAGGAGGATTATATGAAAGTAATTGAAGGAAAACTTAATGCAAAGGGTTTAAAAATAGCAATAGTGGTCTCCAGGTTTAATAGTTTCCTTTCCCAAAAACTTCTTGATGGAGCAATTGATTGTTTAAAAAGGCATGAAGCAGATGAAAATAATATAGATGTTTTTTGGGTACCGGGTTCTTTTGAAATCCCACTTATGGTAAAAAAGCTTTCATCAAAAAATTATGATGGAATAGTTGCCCTTGGTGTTCTTATAAAAGGCGAGACCCCTCATTTTGATTATATAGCTACGGAAACAACAAAAGGTATAGCACAGGTCTCACTTGATTCACAAATACCAGTTTCATTTGGTGTAGTAACTGCTGAAAATCTTGAACAAGCTATAGAAAGATGTGGAACAAAACAAGGAAACAAAGGTTTTGATGCTGCACTTTCAGTAATTGAGATGATAAATCTTTTTAAAGAAATAAAATAGATTAAAAGTGAGAAGTAAGAAGGTGAAAGGTAAGAAAGTAAAAAGGTTAGAAGGTGGGAAGTGAGACAAGAAAAGTGAAAAATGTTAGATTATGGATTATGGATGTTGAATTATAAATTTGTAGCAGCATTCCAACGTGCCGTCGGGGTACAAAAAAATTATAGTTTTACTCCCCGACAATTCGTCGGAAACGAGGGAGTGTGGGTATTTGATAGTTATGATTAAAAGAAATAAGACAATTGATGATTTTTTTATGCTTCTTGCTTTAAAAGAAGCAAAAAAAGGTTTTCCTTATGCCTATCCAAATCCTCTTGTTGGATCTGTTATTGTTAAAAATGGAAAAATTATTTCAAAAGGATATCATAAATATTTTGGTGGTCCTCATGCAGAAGTAGATGCTATCACTAAGATTTCAAAAAAAGATTTAAAGAACTCAACACTTTATGTAACTCTTGAGCCTTGTTCAACATATGGAAAAACCCCCCCTTGTACTGATTTAATAATAAAATCAAAAATAAAAAGAGTTGTTATAGGAACATTGGATCCAAATCCTATTAATTTTAAAAAAGGAGTTGAGATACTTAAAAAAAATAAAATAGATGTGGATTTTGTATCAGAAGAAGTTAGAAAAAAATGTATTGAGATAAATGAACCATTTTTTAAGAACATGATAGAAAAACTTCCTTATGTTGTTATAAAATTTGCATCATCAATTGATTCTAAAATTGCAAACAAATATTATTATTCAAAATGGATTAGTTCAGAAAAATCAAGAATTTTTGCACATAAACTTAGATTAGCATCTGATATGATAGTTGTTGGTGCAAATACTTTAATTAAGGATAATCCCTATCTAAATGTTAGATACTTTAAAACAAAAAAACAACCATCTGTATGTATTATTGCTCCAAACTCAAAGATACCAGAAAATTTAAATGTCTTTCTTGAAAAAAGAGATGTTTATATTCTTACAAAAAAACATGCTTATTCGAAAGCAAAGGTAATAGAGCCAGTTATAAAAAATAGCGAAATAGATCTTTATGATTTTCTTAAAAAAATTTACAAAATGGGATTTAGAAATATTCTTGTTGAAGGTGGTGGAAAAACAATTGGAAGTTTTATAAAACAGGATTGCTTTGATAAGATTTCTCTTTTCTTATCCCCGATCATTATAGGTTCAGATGGAATAAATGCTATTGAAAGTAGTTTTGGCTTAAATAAAAATGAAGTTGGAATAAAATTAAATATGAAAACATTTAAAAAAATAGAAAATGACCTTTATATTGAGTTTACTAAACCTAAAAGTTATCTCTCTTTTTTGTAATGGGAGAATAAAAGGGATTTTAAAAATGTTTACTGGAATTATAGAAAAAACAGCAGAAATAATAAATATTACTCCAAAAAGAATTATTATTGAAAATGTATTTAATGAACTTAAAAATGGAGAAAGTATTTCAGTTGATGGGGTTTGTCTTACACTTACATATTTTGATAAAAAAGAAATTTTTTTTGACATCTCCCCTCATACTTATTCAGTGACTAGATTTAAATATCTAAAAAATGGTGAGATTGTAAATCTTGAAAGAGCAATTAAAGTTGGAGATAGATTAGGTGGTCATATAGTGACAGGACATATTGATGAAGTTGGAATTGTTTATGATATTAAAAGAGAAGATGATTTTTATCTTTTTATATTTGAGGTTTCAGATACAAATATTCTTGTTGAGAAAGGAAGTGTTTGTATTAATGGTATAAGTTTGACTTGTTATGATATATCAAAAAATAAATTTAAGGTTTCTGTTATCCCACATACATACAAAAACACAAATCTCAAAAATCTCTCTAAAAACTCAAAAGTTAACATAGAGTTTGATATAATTGCAAAATATTTAAACAAAAAACAATCTCCTTCTATAACTCTTGATTTTCTTAAACAAAACGGCTTTGTTTAATTTATTTTTTACATAATAAATGATTTATAAAGAAATGAACTTAGGATATATTTAAACTTATTTATGCCACCAGTGAAACTGATTAAGAGCGAAAGGATAGGGTCAAGGATAAGAAAGATGTATGATAAGCCAAAAACACCTTTTGAGAAATTGAAAGAGTTTAATCCAAATGATGAGAAAATAAGAGAAATAGAGGAGTTAAGAAATAGATTAAATCCATTTGTTTTAGGTGAGATAATAGAATAAAAAACTTAAAAAAATATGGGAAACTGCGAATAGAAAGATTAAGTCAGTGATATCTAAGAGAGAAACAAAGAGCGAGGAGATAATAAAGACGATTGAAAAATTATTAAAAAAGGAGGCAAATCTTGGTTAGGTTTATTTTGATAAGACGATTATTTCTATGGTTAGATTTATTTTTGACTTGACAGGTGAATTTTAAATTAAAATTATATTTTATCTATTTTTATTTTCAAATAAAAATTTACAAAATAATGCCGATCGTTTGAATTTTGTTAATTTTTTTTGACTTTTAATTTTGATTTGGAATATTTATTTTAAAATTGAAAAATAAACTTTGCGACTACAATAGATAAGCAAAGATAACGCTTTGCTGCTATAAAAAATCCCCCTAATCCCTTCCGACGTGACGTCGGAGGGAAGAAATAAGAAGGGGATTTTTAAATTTCATCAGCTATTTTTACCAGTTTTTTCAAAAACCCTAAAATAAATAAAAAGGGGCTCTCAGAGAGAGCCCCTTTCTGACTTGAATTTTATTTCTAATTAGAACTTAACAACAAATGCTGCACCAAGTGCTGTATACATATCATCTGTATGAGTAGAAACATTATTATCTTTCTCAGGTTTAAACATAGCATAGTATCCTTTTAAAGATATTTTATCCGAATGATTCCATGTTGCAACTATATCATACTCGTTTCCAACAGTATCTTTCATACCAGTAAATTTTTCTGCAACCTTTAAGTTTATATAATCAAATGCAATATTGAGTTTATTTAACTTCTCAGGTGTCCAGTTTGCGCCAACCTTGAAAACCTTTGCTCCAGTTCCAATAGATGTTACATAAGTTTTATTCACCCCAAATCCATCAGATATTATTCCAGGTCTATAATCAAGAGCGATTGGTTCATAAATTTTATAATCGGAGCTTGAATCCTGACCTGAGAGATATGCATACTCAGCATTTAAGCCAAGTTTTCCTGCAACTTTATCTGTTGTATATCCAGCATTGACTTTCCAAGCATATCCTTTATAACTCTCATATCTATTATTAGTATTATTATAGTAAGAACCAACATTATGATCATATTCTCCACCAAAATTCAATCCTTCAACATATTTGCACTCCCAGTTTGCCCTAAAACCATAAAGCCCAAGATCATCTTTATTGGTATTATCAACCTTATAATAATAATATGCATTTAGATTGAATCTATCAATCTTTTTCTTTATATCAATACCTGAGAGATTGGTACCAAGGTTATTATTTTGTCTTTGCTCTTTTCCTAGTATACCAGTAAATGTCCAATCCTTATAGTTATACATACCAACCCAGGCATCAATTGCATCAACATTGCCAACATTTCCTTGCTGATACGGCCACATTTTTGGACCATAGTATATTACAAGGTCACCTGGATTTCCATAGAATTGTCTTCCAAGTTTATGGTCCATTCCAATGACACCTTTAAGATTTACATATGCCTGCTCAACATAAAGGTTATTTAATATACCATTGGTTCCAAGAGTAGCATTTTCATTTATTGTTTCTGAGCTAGTTCCCCATTGTCTGTTATTTTTTACAAGTGTTACAACTGCATTTGCATCATCGTTTAAGTCAAAACTCATATTGAGCATTAACCTTGTATCAACATCACCGGTCTTATCAGGCTTGTTTTTATTAAAGTCAGCATTGTTAAGGTTATATGCATTTATTTCAAGCGAGGAGCCATCAAGTTTGAAGTTCTTAAGCAACTGAGCAGATGCAACTGATGAGACAACCGCAACTGCCGTAACCACTGCTAATATCTTTTTCATTTAACCCTCCTTTTTTTAATTTTGCCAGTTTAACCTGGCTTAATAATATTTTAACAATTTTTAAACAACCAAGTCAAATATTTGTAACGTGTGAGAGTTTTTCTATTTTTTTAAGGTCAGAAATGGCTTTTTCTCTTTCTTTTATTTTAAGATAAGAAAGAAGGCGAGCATAATAATATGTTAGAGTTTCTTTTTGTTTTATTGCAATTGAATAATAATAAATTGCTTCATTATACTTCTCAATTCTATAATTTCTTTCTCCAATTAGATACATTGCATATGCTATAACATCATTTGAAACATTATGTTCTTTTGCTTCGTTTATTATTTCGTCAAATTTATCTTTATCATCGTTAAAAAGTAGTATATAAAAATAAAGATGAGCATCAGTTCCAACAACATCAATTCTGTCATCTTTAAAGTAATTTTTTTTGATAAATAATGCAATTAAAACGATTATAACAAAAATCCCAGCAATCTTTATCTTTTTCATCTTCCCTCCAGTTATTTATTTTATAAAATTTAGAAATGTAAATAAAAAATTCGCATTAGTTCATAATTTTTGTGCCTGAAAATAATCTGGATAAATCAAAATTAAGTCCCTAAACAAATATAAAAGATTTCAATTGTTTAAAAATCCCCCTTTAATTTCCCCCGACGTTACCTCGGGGAGATTTAGAGGGATCTAAAATCTTTTTCACTAAAAATAAGATAAATTACACACATTTTTACTTATTCTTCAATAGGATATAAGTAAAAAAATATAATTTATATTAAAAAAATCAAAATTTAAAATCCCCTTTTAACTTTTCCCCCTTTGAAAAAGGAGGAGTTACAAGGAGATTTTGATTTGTTTTTATTTTATCTGCAAGAAAAAATTTATAGAAAAATTTATGAGAATAAAAGAAAATATTAAAATGAATAAGGGTTTATGTATAGTGATATTTTTTTGAACTAACAAATTTAGAATAAATCTTTTAAAGATTTTTAATCTTTAACAATATATTATCTGCTAATTTATCAAGCATCTTAAAGTCATTTTCTTTTGGATAACCCTTAATAATAACCGGATCAATTAGTTCAATTTTTAAATTACTTGTCATTTCTTTTATAATCTCAAGCATCCTGCCACCCCAGCCATAAGAACCTATTACGGATACATGTTTTAGTTTGGGACGAAGCAGATTTGTAAGATATACAGCATATAAAACCTGTGGATGCGGGCCACCAAGAACCGTAGGAGACGCAATAACCATTGTAGAAGCATCAACCAAAGCCATTGCAAGTTCCCCTATATCGGTCCTTGTCATATTGAAAGGAATAACCTTAATATTTCTTTTAATCAAAGCGGAAATTAGATATTCTACCATTTTTTTGGTGGAGTCATGCATTGAAACAAAAGGTAAAATTACCTCAGGTTTGGCATTATCAGAAATCCAATCCTTATAGGCATTTAAAATAAATTCTGGTTTATCATAAATTGGTCCATGGCTTGGGGCTATTATTTTTATATCGTATGATGATAGTTTTTCAAGATGTTTTTTTATGTGGTTTCTAAAAGGCATCATAATTTCAGCATAATATCTTTTAGCAGCATAATACACCTTAGATTCATCTACAGCATAGAGTTCACTGTTTGCCAAATGTGAACCAAATAAATCGCATGGAAATAAAATTTTATCTTCTACTAAATAAGTAAGCATTGTCTCTGGCCAATGTACCCAAGGTGCAAAAATAAATTCAAGAGTTTTATCACCAAGTGAGATTTTCTCACCATCATTTACATTTAAAAACTTTTCTGAAGGTATTAAAAGTAAATCCATAAGCATATCTTTGCATTTTTGATTCGTTAAAATTTTAGCTTCAGGAAACTTATTCAATAATGCTGTAATTCCTCCAGAGTGGTCTTGTTCAGCATGATTTGCAATGATATAATCAATTTTGTTTATCCCTGCTTCCTCTAAATTTTCTAGTAGTTCTTTTTCCTTTACAGGATCAACAGCATCTATCAAAGCTGTTTTTTCGCTACCTTTTATTAAATAAGAATTATATGTAGTGCCATCGGGCAATGGAATTAACTCATCGAATAATCTCCTGTCCCAATCAATGGACCCAACAGCAAAAATATTCTTCTTTATTTCTCTTATCATATTATCCTCCTTTTATCCTTTATTGTATTGTGAATTGCCACCTCTTTTAATTTCATGATAATATGAGTATTTCATATGAGAAGCATCATTTAAAAAAGCACAATTTAAAGAAGTATACATGTTTCTTCCTTTATTTTATTTATGACCTTTGTTATCTTAAGATGTTGAGAAGTAATTTGAATAACAGAATTACTTTCCTTGGAACTAATTTTATTCGAATTGTTTAAACTTATAATACAAACCCAATCCACTCTATTTACATCCATACATATTATTTTACAAAATTATTTTTGGTTTCCTAAAATGTTGCATTAAATCATAATTTTTGTCTGTGAAGATAATCTGATAGATTAAAATTATGTTCCTAAAGAAATTAAAAGATTTCAATTATTTAAAATCCCCCTTTTTATTTCCCCCTTTCATAAAGGGGGATTAAGGGGGATTTATTGTAATTGCAAAGTTTGCTTTGCCCTTATAGTTTATAGTAGTTTTAAAGTTTTATAGCCATGCTCTGCAACCTTAAAGGGTTGGCCTACCTATTTTTTGTAGGGCAATGCTTTAGCATTGCTTTTGAAAATTTCCCTCTTATACTTCTCCTCCGACGTTACGTCGGGGGGACTGAGGGAGATTTTAATTATTGAGAGAAATTATGATATCTTTTTTAAAATCTCTATTAATGGGTTTGAAAAAAGACCTAATATGAGTGTAAGTATTGCAAAGAAATAGATAATTAATCTTGAAGTTAAAGATGATTTTAATTCATAAGTTTCTGACCGTTCAAAGAAAATTGGTATTAAAATTTTTAAGTAGTAGTATAGCGATATTGCACTTGTAATTGCAGCAATAATTACAAGATAATAATAACCACCAGAGAGTGCATTATAAAATGAATAGAACTTTGCAAAAAATCCAACAAGTGGTGGAACACCAGCAAGCGAGAAAAGAAATATAGAAAGAGAGAATGAAAGTTTTGGATTTTTCTTATATAGCCCTTTGAAGTTTTCATATTCTAAATTGTTGAAGTTTTTTTCAAGAATTCCTACTAAAGAAAATGCCCCAAAGGCATTTATTGAGTATACAATTAGATAATAATAAACCTGCCATCTTTCAGGACCCATAAGTGATAATAATATATATCCAGAATGTGAAATTGTTGAGTATACGAGAATCTTTTTTATATTTTTTGTAAAAAGTGCAGCAATATTTGAAAGCATCAATGTCAAAATTATAAAAACATAAAATATTTCTTTAAGTAACTCGTTTTCAAAAATAAAAAATATTTTTGCAAGTGAGACAAAAACAGAAAGTTTTACAAAACCAATTATCATTAAAACTATATAAGTTGGAGAGGCACAGTATACATCTATACTCCATGAGTGAAATGGAACTATTGAGATCTTAAAAAGAAAAGATATCATAAAAAATGAAATAGAATAAGTTAAAAGAACATCATTTGAAGTTTTTGCAATATAAAATAATTCATTTAAACTAAGTGTCTTTGTTTTTATATAGAGAAAAGCCATAGATAAAATCATAAAAACAGATGCAAATGATCCAAGCAAAAAATATTTTATTGAAGATTCTATATATAGATCCTTTTTTTCAAATGAAATAATTCCATAAAGTGAAAGTGAAATAAGTTCAATTGAAATAAACATATTTAAAAGATCTGTTGTATTTACTAAAAGAACTGAACCAGCAATTATCATAAAGAAAAGAAAATAAAACTCCCCAAATTTTATTTTTTCAGTTAGAAAATCTTTTATAAAAAAAAGAGTAGTAAATGAAACTGCAATTATAAAAGTATTTAATATATTGCTTAGAAGTGTTGTTGAATAACCAGTATTTGTAGAACCATAGAAAAGAATAGTAGCAGATGAAATAATTAATGCAACTAATAAAAATATAGAAACAATCTCTGTTATTCTTTTTTTATCTTTTTTAAAAAATGTCCAGTAAAAAAGCGATATAATAGACGATAAAAATAAAACAAGTGATGTTTGAAAAACATTTGCAAATATAAACGACTCTGAAAGCATTTTTATCCCCCTACTATTTTTAGAAAATCATTTACAAAAATATCTATTAAATCTGTAAAAAAGGATGGATATATTCCTATAAAAAATATCATAATTACAACTGGTATCATATACAAATATTCCCTTAAATTCATATCAGTAAGTTTTAAATTATCTTGGTTAGTTATATTTCCAAAAAACATCTTTTCATATGCCCAAAGCATATAAACTGCTCCAAGTATAACCCCAGATATGCTTAATAAAGTTAAAATGTTATATTTTTTAAATGCTCCAAGAAATATACTTATTTCCCCTATAAATCCATTTGTTGATGGAACAGCAATTGAAGAAAGAGTTATTATCATAAAAAATGATGATATAAAAGGAACAATTTTAAATATTCCACCGTAATTTTCAATTAATCGCGTATGTGTCCTTTCATATAAAATTCCAATCATTAAAAATAGTCCACCTGTAGATATCCCATGGTTTATCATCTGAAGAATTGCTCCATTTACTGAAATGCCTACAAATGAAAATATTCCAAGAACTACTAATCCCATATGTGCTATAGAAGAATATGCAACAAGTTTCTTTATATCTTTTTGCATCCATGCCATAAGTGATGCATATATTACCCCAAAAACCCCAATACCTGATATATAAGGTGCAAATTTAATTGATAGATCTGGAAACATTGGTATTAAAAACCTAAGATAACCATAAACTCCCATCTTAAGAAGAACACCAGCAAGTATAACGCTTCCAGCAGTAGGTGCTTCAACATGAGCATCTGGCAACCAAGTATGGAATGGAAATAATGGAATCTTTACAGCAAATGCTATTAAAAATGAAAGAAAAACAAATAACCTAGGATTTCCTTGTAATGTATTTCTATAGAAATCTACTATTTCAAATGAGTTTATCCCTAATGACTTTAAATTTAAATAAGTAATTATTATTCCAACAAGCATTATTATGCTTGCAGACATTGTATATATGAAAAATTTTATTGTGGCATAAATTCTATTATTACCCCCCCAAATACCTATTATGAAATACATTGGTATAAGCATTGCCTCCCAGAAGAGATAAAAAAGAAAAACATCCTTTGCAGAAAATACTCCTATAATTGATGATGAAAGAATTGAAATCCAAAAATAATATTTTCTTATACTGGTTTTTATATAATTAAAAGAAGACCATGCCGAAATTACCATTATAAAATTTGTAAGAAGTATCATTAAAAGTGAAAGGATATCTGCATCAAGGTGGTAGTATATATTAAAATAATTTATCCAAAGAATTTTCTCTTCAAAATTTGCTCTTCCATTTTTAAAATCAAACAACATCAAAATTGATACTATCAAATTAAAAATATATGAAGATAATGAAAGATATTTTATTGCTTTGTCATTTTTTATTAAAGGAAATAATAATGCTACAAGCGGTGGTATTAATATCATTGTAGTAATAGGAGATGACATATTAAAAACTCCTTAACATAAAAATTATTACAATTGTTACACCTATAAGTATATATGAGGCATAAGTTCTTATATTTGAGTTTTCAATACTCGAAAATATTTTTCCAGATGTATAAAATGTTTTTGCACTACCTTCTACGAAAGTTTGATCTATTAGTTTTCTATCAACTAATTTAAAAACTATTTGTGCGAATAATTTTAATGGTTTTATAATAATAAAATCATATATTTCATCAACATAAAATTTATCGCTTACTATCCTATGGAGCCATTTTAATTTTGATTCAAGAAAATCAGATATATCATCTCTTGTGAGATAAAATCCCAAGAGGATTCCAAAAATTGATACAAAAAGAGGAGCATTTTTTACAATTTGTGGTATTTCAGATAAATTATGCTCTTCAATGTTCATAAAAGAAAGAAAATGATTTAAGAAATATCCAGCAGCAATTGATAAGATTGCAAGAAGATAAAGTGGAAGCATCATAATAGATGTTGGGTGATGAATATGATGATGTTTTTTAGTATCTTTAATAAAAGCAATATTAAATAATCTTGTCATATAAAATGCTGTTAAAAATGCAGTAATAACCGAAATAAACCAAATTTCTTTTTTGCCAGAAAGATAGATATTTTCTATTATAAAATCTTTGCTAAAATAACCACTCAAAAATGGAAATCCAGTTATTGAAAGCCATCCAACTATCATAACAACAAAAACATTTTTAAGATCATCCTTTAAGCCACCCATATTAAATATATCCTGTTCTCCAGAGAGAGAATGAATAACTGCACCTGCAGTTAAAAATAGAAGTGCTTTAAAAAATGCATGAGTTACAAGATGAAAAACTCCACTTGCATAATTTATGCTTACGACCCCCATAAACATGTATCCCAGTTGGCTTATTGTTGAATATGCAAGAATCTTTTTTATATCTCTTTGAGTTATTGCTATAATTGCCGAAAGAAGAGCAGTAAATGAGGCAACATAAAGTATAATTTCTTTTACTATTTGTGCATTTACATAAAGAGGATTAATCCTTGCAACAAGATAAACACCAGCGGTAACCATTGTTGCAGCATGAATTAAAGCAGAGACAGGTGTTGGACCAGCCATAGCATCTGGAAGCCATATATATAAAGGAAATTGAGCTGATTTTCCAGTTGCTCCCATAAAGAAAAGAAATGTTATAATTGTTAGTGCTGAATAACCATATATCTGTTCATTATAAAAGATATTTACTGAAGAATTTATCGTTGAAAATTTGAGGTCATATATTGAGTTTTTTGAAAGAATATAATAACTGATAACAATCCCTGCTATAAAAAAAGCATCACCTACTCTATTTGTTATAAATGCCTTTCTTCCAGCAATAGAATTGTTTATATTTTCATACCAGAAACCTATCAAAAGATATGAACAAAGACCAACCCCTTCCCATCCAACAAACATAAGAAGAATATTATCTGAAAGAACAAGCAAAAGCATAAAAAATACAAAAAGATTTAAGTAGGAAAAAAATCTAACATAATCTCTATCTTCCTTCATATACTCCATTGAATAGATATGTATTAAAAAACTAACACCACTTACAACAAGAGCCATTATTGCAGATAGATGATCAAAATTTAATGTTGCATAAATATTTAAATCTTTAAATCCAATCCATTTAAACATTGTGTCATAGAGCAAGATTTCAGATGGAATTGTTCTTAGTTTTGTAAATGATACAAAGGAAATTATAAACGATACTAATACCCCAAGTGACGCAAGAATTCCAGAAACAACCTTTGAAATATATCTTTTAAATAAAAAATTTATTAGAAAAGTTATTAATGGTGATATTATTATCCATCTTAGAAGTTTGTATTCAATACTCATTTGTAATACTCCCTAATTTTTGAAATTAGATCAGTATCAATAGTTTTTAGTTTTTTTGAAATAAGTATTATTATTGAAAGACCTATTGCTGCTTCTGATGCTGTTATTGCAAATATCAAAAATATAATTACCAAAGGCTCAACTTTTCCCAAAACAATTGCCGCAAATGCAAGAATTAGATTTAATGAGTTTAGCATTAGTTCTATGGAGACAAGATTCATTATCAAATTTCTTGATCTTAAAAAAAGAAGAACACTTAAAACAAACATAACTATTGAAAGTATTAAATACTCATAACTCATTTTCATCACTCCTAAGCATTGAATAGACTATTACAACAGCAACAAGAAGTATAAATGATATTATTTCAATCTGTAAGAAATATTTTTCAAAAATCGCTTTTGAAAGTTCAAAGAAAGTCGGCTTAGATTTAAAGGGAATATTTATTAATGGTAGAGTTTTATATAAAAGAAGCGCAGATAAGAATCCAAATATTATTGCAACAAATGTGATAAAAAGATTTAAGAAAATAGATTTATTTGCATTTATTTTATGATGTATTATACTATTCATTGCAACTATAAAGAGAACCATTATTGCCCCAGCATATATTATTATCTGAAATATTCCAAGAAATTTTATCCCCATTAAAAAGTAAATAACACCAGTAAATATAAATATGATAAACATTGCTAATATTGAGTTGAAAATTTCTTTTGCAAAAAATAAATAAATATATCCACCAAAAATAATTAATACGCTTAGATAAAAAATAATTTTCTCAATCATTTTTCTCCTCTAAATATTTATTTGCAAGTCTATTTGCAGCTCCAACTTTTGAAATATGATCATTTTTAAGTTCTATAAAAAGTTCATTTTTTGTAAGAAAAAGTCCATTTTTTTTATAATTTTCAAATCTATCATAAGCACCACCAACAAATTCTCCTGTGTCCATCGCAATTGCATCCTCAGGGCATGCCTCAACACATAACCCACACATAACACATTTTGAAATATCAATATTAAAAACCTTTGGATATTTTTCAACATAATTATCAGTTTCTGCTGCTTCAATATAAATACACTTTGCTGGACATATTGTTGAACACATCATACAAGCAACACACTTAGGAGAACCATCCTTTCTAAGTTTTATTCTATGCCTTGACTTATATCTTGCATTACCTAGAACAGGAACCTTTTCTTCTGGATATGAAATTGTTGGAATCTTTGAAGGGAAAAATAGATTTCTAAAAAAATGTTTTAATGTTACCGAAAATCCTCTTAATATTTCAAAAATATATACTTTTTCAAAAATATTTAATGGTTTTGACTCTATCTTTTTTGTTCTTATCATCTAATACCTCTAATAATTAGAGCAGTAATTAAAAGATTTAATAATGATAATGGCATTAAATACTGCCATGCAAGTTTCATTATCTGATCAAATCTAAATCTTGGAAGAGTCCATCTAATCATTATAACAATAACCGATATTAATACAGTTTTAATTGCAAAAGATAAAAGTTGAATTAACACAATAATGTAATGATTAAGTGGAATTGATATGCTTCCAATTATAAAGCCATTATCATAAAGGAAAGGAAAGTTCCACCCTCCAAGAAAAAATATTGTTATAAGCATTGAAAAAAGTATTATCTCTACATATTCTGCAAACATAAACGCAGCAAATCTCATTGATCCATATTCTATAAAATAACCAATTATCTCACTTTCACCTTCAACAACATCAAAAGGTGTTCTTTTATTTTCTGCAAGAACCGCTGCAAAAAATATTATAAAAGATAATGGTTGCAAAAATATTCCCCATTTTGGAATAAAACCAGCAATCATTTCTTTTTGTTTTATTACAATTTCAGAAAGAGTTGAACTTTGAAAAATCATTATTACCGGAAGAACTGATAAGACAACAATAACCTCATAGGATATCATCTGCGCTTGCGCTCTTATTGCGCCAAGTATTGCCCAGTTATTTGCTGATGAAAATCCACCAAGAAATGTTCCATATATTGCAAGAGATGATATTGCAACAAGCAGAAAAAATGAAAGATCTGTTTCAATTATTACGAATTTAATTTTATAAAAACCAAGTTCAAGATGATCTCCAAAAGGTATAAAAGCAAAAACAATAAGAACTGGAATCATTGATATGATAGGTGCAATGGTAAACATTATCTTTGATGCTTTTTTAGGAATAAAATCTTCTTTCATTATCATCTTAATTCCATCTGCTAAAGGATGGAACAATCCCCATAAAGTAAATTTCCATATATTTGCTCTATTAGGTCCAATTCTATCCTGCATAAGCGCACTTATTTTTCGCTCACCTATTGTAAGAAGCCCAGCTAAATTCATTATTCCGCCATAGAACAAAATTATCTTTAACAAAGTTTCAATTATGTAATATATCTCATTTTTGTGTATGAGTAACCAGTTTTTTAAAATTTCAATTATAAGTTTTTCAAATCCTTCCATATATCAGTCCATTTTATATTCAAATTTTTTAATTTCTTCCTCAAAATCTTTTATATCCTCAAAATAAGGATAAACACTAAAATAAGATGATAATTTTGAAATTATCTTCCAAAGAGGAATAATTCCAATTTCAGGTTCAACTGCTTTTAAGGTTTTTCTAAGAAAACCTTGCCAGTTAATAAAACTTCCTTCTGTTTCAAAATAAGTTGCAAAAGGTATAAGATAATCAAACTCATTAATTATTTCCCATCCAAAAGCAATTCCAGAGTACAATTTTAATTTTAAAAGATCTTTATAAAATCCAATCACTAAAGAATCTTTATTTATTTGTGAAATATTTTTTATTTGATATATTTTTTTTAACTGCGATGTAAATTTTGAGTTTGGAGATTTATCTGTATTTAGAAGTATTCCATCTTCAATTTTTTGTTCAAAAAATACTTCATCAAGATAGATTTTATCTGTTTTTAAAACTTCTTTTGCAAAATAAATAAGTGAAAGATTATCCTCCATTGATAAATAATTTGAAAGAACCACAGAAATCTCTTTTTTGTCTTCTATTGCTGATGATATTATTTTTGCTATTTCTTTTAATCCTTCTTGGTGCTTTGTTGATAAAAAGTTATCTTTTACTTTAAAATCTATAAGGCGATTTTCATATAAAATTTTATAACTCATTCTTCCAATATCGCAAATCCAAGTATTTGTTGTTGGATTTGGTTCAGGTAGAATTCTATATACAATATTTTTATTATGTTGAACCTTTATTTTACACCCTGTTGCGCAAGAAAGACATATGGATGATGTGGATTTTAAATTATAAACTCTTTCTTTAAATCTAAAATCTTTTGATGTTATTGCACCAACTGGACAGATATCCGCAAGATTAAGTGAGTAGTTATTATCTATAGAGATTCCTCGCTTTATATCAATAAATGAATGATCCCCTCTTGAGTTTATAAAAAGTTCATTTGTTTTTGTTATTTCATTACAAAACCTTACACATCTAGTACACAAAATACATCTCTCATTATCAAGAACAAGATATTTACCAATATCCCTTCTTTTTTGCTTTAAATTTTTATTTTCTAATTTAAATCTGCTTTTTCTAAGTCCATATTTCATATAATAATCTTGAAGATAGCACTCACCAACTTGATCACATATTGGGCAATCTAATGGGTGATTTATAAGAAGAAATTCTAAAACATCTTGTCTTGCTTTTTTTACTTTTTCACTTTGAGTATATATTATCATTCCTTCTGATGCAATTGTTGCGCAGGCAATTTGCAATTTGGGCATTTTTTCTATTTCAACCAAACACATTCTACAATTTCCTGCAATACTTAAAGCTGGATGATAGCAGTATCTCGGAATATATATACCATTTCTTTCACAAACTTGAAGTATAGTTTCTCCATCTTTTGCTAATAATTCTTTTCCATCAACAATTATCTTTGGCATATCACTTCCTAAAACATATTTTGCATTCTTTTGTAATATGTGATTCAAATTCGTTTCTAAATTTTTTTACAAAGCTCATAACAGGCATTGCCAAAGCATCAGCAAGTGGGCATATGGTCTTTCCCATCATATTCTCAGCAATTTCATATAAAAGATCTATATCACTAACTTTTGCATCTCCTATTAGAATATTTTTTATAATTTTTTCTATCCAACCACTTCCCTCTCTACATGGCGTACATTGTCCACAAGATTCATGATGATAAAATCTGGCAAGGACATATAAAAGATCAACCATACACTGGCTTTCGGAAATTATTATCATACCACCAGATCCAAGCATTGTACCAATTGAAGATAAGGATTCATAATCGAGATTTACTTTCATTGCCTCATCTGCTGTAATTACAGGAACAGATGATCCTCCAACTATAACTGCTTTAAGTTTTTCTCCATCTTTCATTCCACCAAGATTTTCTTCAAAGAATTTTTTAAATGGTGTTCCAAGGGGAATTTCATATACTCCAGGCTTTTTTACTGGGCCACTTACAGAAAAAAGCTTTGTACCTGTGCTTTTCCCAACACCAATCTTTGAGTAATTTTCTCCTCCAGCAATAATTATATAAGGAACTGTTGCAAGAGTTTCAACATTGTTTATAACAGTTGGACAACCAAAAAGCCCTTTTACGGCAGGAAATGGCGGTTTTATTCTTGGCTTTCCTTGTTTTCCTTCTATTGATTCTAAAAGCGCGGTTTCTTCACCACAGATATATGCACCTGCTCCTCTAACTATAGTGATATCAAAATCAAAACCGGATTTTAAAATATTTTTACCTAAAAATCCTGCTTCTTTTGCTTCATATATTGTTTTTTCTATTATCCTTGCTTCCCTTGCAAATTCTCCTCTTATATAAAAATATCCCTTTGTTGCTCCTATTGCATATCCTGCAATTATCATTCCTTCAATTATTGAGTGTGGATTTTTATGAATTATTTCTCTATCTTTAAATGTTCCCGGTTCACTTTCATCTGAATTGCAAACAATATATTTCTGTGAATTTGTCTTTGGTATAAAAGACCATTTAAGACCTGTTGGGAATCCAGCACCACCTCTTCCTCTTAAATTAGATTTTTTTACTTCTTCTATAATATCTTCTGGTTTCATTGTAAATGCTTTTTTTAATGCATTATAGCCACCATTTGTAATATAAGTTTTTATATCAAAATTTTCTTTTAAAATTATATTCATTTCTTTGTCCTTAAATTGTTTATAATCTCATCAAGTTTTTTTTCATTAACATTTTCATAGTATGTTTCATTTATCATTATAACAGGAGCATTTCCACATGCTCCAAGACATTCAACTGTTGTATAACTAAAAAGGCCATCTTTTGTTATCTCACCTTCTTCTATTTCAAGTTTTTCTTTTATGTAGTTTTCAAGTTTTTTTGAACCAGCCATATGGCAGGATATATTTCTGCATATTTGAATATGATACTTTCCAACTTTTTTTTGATTAAACATTGTATAAAAAGTTAAAACTGATTTAATTCTTGAGTATGGAATTTCTATAAGTTTTGATAATTCGTCTATATCCTCTTCTAAAATATATCCATTTTCTTTTTGTATCAAATGAAGAAGAGCAATAATAGATGATTCTTTTTTTTCGAATTTTTCCATTATATTTTTATAATTTTTCTTAAAATCCTCACCAAGCATTTATCTCTCCAACTCACCACCTATCATATTAATTTGTCCAAATGTTGCAATTATATCTGCAACATATCCACCTTTTATCAATCTTGAAAGAGCAGATGTTACTGGAAAACAAGGTGGCCTTACTCTTACTCTCCATGGTTTATGTGTACCATCACTTATTATATAGTAACCAAGTTCTCCATTCCCACCTTCAACAGCAAAATAAATCTCTCCTTCTGGTGGTTTTGGACCTTCAAATGTGAGTTTAAAATGTGAAATAAGTCCTTCAATTGATTCATAAACCTCTTTCTTTTTTGGTATTCTTACTGAGTAATCATCGACATCAATTGGTCCATCTGGAATTTGAGAAATCGCTTGTTCAATTATTTTTTTACTTTGATAAATCTCCTCCATTCTTACAAGATACCTTGCATAATTATCACCATCATCAACAACTGGTATCTCAAAATCAAATCTATCATAAACAAGATATGGGTTATCCTTTCTAACATCATAATCAACACCAACGCTTCTTAACATTGGACCTGTAAATCCCCAGTTGATTGCTTCCTCTTTGGTAATTTTACCAGTATCTTTCAACCTATCATAAAAAATTCTATTTCTCTCAATAAGTCTTCTTGCATCTGAAAGATTCTCATCAAGTTTTTTAAGAGCATTTCTTGTAAATTCAATAAAATCTGGTGTTATATCAAATGAAACCCCACCAACTCTAAAATAATTCGGAGTAACTCTTCCTCCGCTAACCATATCTCCTGCTTGATATAGAAGTTCTCTTGAGTTTATCAAATAAAAATATGGAGTAAATGCTCCAAGTTCCATTGCATTTGCTGCTATGCAAGTAAGATGATCTGTTATTCTTGCAATCTCGCTCATTATTACTCTTATATATTTTGCTCTTTCAGGAACCTCAACACCAAGCATTTTTTCAACAGCCATTACAAAACCAACTTCATTTATAAATGGAGAGACATAATTTAATCTATCGGTATAAGGAATTATTTGGTTATAATTTATATTTTCACATGTTTTTTCAAAACCTCTATGAAGATATCCTATCTCAACATCAGAATCAACAACTCTTTCTCCTTCAAGAGTAAGTATTATTCTTATAATTCCATGCATTGCTGGATGCGATGGACCCATATTTAAAACAATTCTTCCATCATCAAGTTTTTCAACTTTATTTTTACCAGCAATTTTCTGTATTCGCTCTATTAATTCCATTATTTTTATTCTCCTATCAATCTTATTCTTGGTTGTCTTTTCTTTAAAGGATAATCTTTTCTTAAAGGATATCCTTGAAACTCATCATACATAAGAATTCTTCTTAAATCTGGATGATTTTTAAAAACTATTCCATACATATCATAAACTTCTCTCTCATACCAGTTTGCTGAATTATAAAGAGAAGTTATTGAATCTATTGATGGATTTTCCTCAAAAATCTGAGATCTAATTATTAATCTATTTTTTGAAGGATAGGAATAAAGATTGTATATTACTTCAAACCTAAAATTCTTTTTTTGTGGATAATTAAGCCAATCAACTCCAAAAAGATCCATCAAAAAATTAAAGTTTTCTTCTTCCTTTAAATATTTTATAATCTCAAATATGTTTTCTTTTTTAACTGATATTGTTTCAATACCATAATTTATTTTCCCTTCAATTATTTTTTCTCCAAACTTTGCCTTTAATCTTTCAAAAAACTCCATTTTATTTTTCCTTTTTTATAAGTTTTTCTCTTTGAACTTTTTCTTGTAATTTTATTAACGCATCTAAAACCACTTGCGGTCTTGGTGGACAGCCAGGTATATAAACATCAACAGGTATTATTTTATCTATCCCATCGACAACTGCATAATTATCATAAAATCCACCGCTTGTTGCACATGCGCCAAAAGAGACAACCCACTTCGGTTCAATCATTTGTTCATATATCCTTTTTAATACCGGAGCCATTTTTTGATTAACAGTTCCAACAACAAAAAGAACATCAGCCTGTCTTGGTGAAAATCTTGGAAATTCCGCACCAAATCTTGCAATATCATATGTTGAAGCAAATGTGCTCATAAACTCCATTCCACAACAAGCAGTTACAAAAGGATAATTAAAAAAAGAAAATTTCCTTGCCCAATTAATTGCATATTGAAGTTTTGAAGTAACCCAACTATCACCAAAAATTGTCTCTAATCCCATTTTAATGCTCCTCTTCTAAATAGATATATTAAAGTTAAAATAAGGATTGAAATAAAAAGAAAACCACTCAAAAAAGCAATTTTAGAAAATTCCTTTAGATATAATGACCATGGATAAAGATATATTATTTCTATATCAAAAATAACAAATAAAACGGCAATTAAATAAAAATTCGTCTTAACTGCTTTTTTAGGAAGATCTGCTTGCGGCATTCCACACTCAAAATTTTCTAATTTAATTTCACTTTTCTTTTTAGGTCCAAATATATATGAAAAAATTATCATTGAAGCAGCTATTAGAAGAGAAAAAAGAAAAACAACTATAAAAACAAAAAAGTTCATATCTACAATTATACTAAAAAAAGAGTAGTTTAGCAATTACTAAACTACTTTCTATTTTATATTTTTCATTTGGCAAAATGAGCAGATATCAGACGTTGATGGATATCCGCATATTTTACATTCTTTATCAGATGAAAGTTTATCCTTTTTTATTTCTTCAATTATTTTTGAAAAATTAATAAGAGAATACCCCATTTTTAAAAGAACACTTTCATCATTTTTCTCCATTTTATTAATATATTTTTTAAAGAAGAATTCTTTAAAATAAGGACATTTTGATTTAAAATAAGGAATTTTATTTATTGATGCAAATAATTTTGTTTCTCTATCTGTTAGAAAATACAATGGTTTTAATCTTGAAACAAGTTTTATACCAGAATTCAAATAAGGAGTTGTGTTTTTAAAACCAAGTAGAAAATTATTTTTGATGTTATTTAATGCTTGATTTATTGTATCAGTAAGATTATGACCTGTAAGGATAACCTCAAAATTATTTTTAAATGCATAATCATTTAGTATATATCTTCTTGCTGTTGAGCATATAACACAGGGATTTGAATTTGAGTTTTTTATTATTTCTTTGACTTTTATTTTGTAATCGATATCTTTTACTATAATTACTTCTTTTTTAAAATACGATGACAAATTAAATATAAATTTTTTGTTTTTTTCTGAAAAGTCAAAATCTATGTAAATTGGGGTAAAATCATAATTAAGTTTTGAAAGTATATAAACAAGAACAGTAGAGTCCTTTCCACCCGATAAAGCAAGAAGTTTTTTTGTGGAAGGTTTTGTATATTTTTTTAAGACTCTTGCTACCTTACCAAATATGTATTCATTAAAATGCCCTTTGCAAAGTGAAAAGGATTTTGTTTTATATACAGGTCTTTCATTGCATTTGTCGCATCTATTGTTGATAGTCATTAAAATTTTTCTTTTTTGATAATTTCAATTATATCTTTTTTAAGTTTTGGGATTTCAATCTTAATCGTTTTCCAAACAATCTTATAATCAATTCCAAAATACTCATGTATCATTATATTTCTCATTCCCGCAATTTTTTCCAAGGAATTAAAGGATATTTTTTCTTAAAATCTGAATCTATGTTTTTAACTGCTTCTTCTATTATTTCCAAACTTCTTACAAATGCCCTTTTTAGAATATGATTATCTATAAACTTTTCAAACGATAAATCTTTCGAATTATTTATGATGAAATTACATTCTTCAAGAATATGATATAGATATGGTTTTGAAGTTTTCATAAAATCATAAAATACGAATTTTTGTTAAATATGGTTTTATATAAGGACTTATACTATCTTTTGTTAAAAGATCAACTTTTCTTCCAAAAATTTTTGAAAGTTTTTCTCTAATTTTAACGAATTTAAAAAAAAGTAGGTGTTTCCTCAAAATCAACAATTATATCAATATCGCTTTTCTTTTTTGTTTTACCTTGAGTATAAGAACCAAAAAGTATCATTTCTCTTATTTTAAATTCTTTAGTGAGTTTATCTTTTTTTGCTTCAATTATTCTTTTTATATTTGCTATTTCTCTATTTTTCACTTTAATACTCCTTTATTATGCTTGCTGCAATTTCATTTTTTTGGATATTATTTGCCCCTTCATATATCTGTGTTACCTTTGCATCCCTCATATATTTTTCAATTCCAAAACTTCTCATATATCCAATCCCACCGCATAGATTTACACACTCCTGAGTAATATCAAAGGAAACATCAGATGCAAAAAGTTTTATCATTGCAGAATACTTTGTCCATCTTTTTTTAGATAACTTTTTAATTTCATCTCTTACTGTCGTTTTGTTTTTTATGGCATTTTCAAATGCATCAATATATGTTTTATCCATCTCTTTAACCAGTGAATAAAGAAATGCTCTTGCTGCTTCAAGTTTTGTTGCAAGTTCAGCAATTTTATGTGAGATTGCTTGAAATGAAATAAGAGAATTTCCAAATTGCTTTCTTTCTTTAAGATACTTAATCGTAAGGCTAATTGCTCCCTCTGCAATACCTATTGCTTGTGCTGCAACACCAGGTCTTGAGTAGTCAAATGTTTCTTGTAAAATAAAAAGTCCAAAGTTTTCAGGTCCTATTAGATTTTCTTTTGGAACCTTTACATTATCAAAATAAAGTTCTGTTGTTGGATTAGATCTTATTCCAAGTTTTTTTTCTTTTTTACCTACTTTAAACCCTTCCATTTCTTTTTCCACAACAAAACAACTTATTCCCCTTGCCCCTTTTTGGGGATCTGTTTTTGCAAAAACAACATATAAATCAGATATATTTCCAGATGAACAAAAATGCTTCATTCCATTTATTATGTAATAGTCCCCATCTTTTTTTGCTATTGTTTCTATTGCTGTTGCATCAGAACCTGCTTTTGGCTCAGTTAAAGCAAAGGCAGCAAGTTTTTCTCCTGATGCAAGTTTATAAAACCATCTTTCTCGCTGTTCATCATTTGCATAAAGTATTAGTGGTATTGCTCCAAGAGCACTTGTTGCTGGTGGAAGCGCAAGAGAACCATCCACTTTTGAAAGTTCTTCAATACATACACAAAGTCCCATAAGACCAGCATTTATTCCACCATATTTTTCAGGATATATTAATGAATAAAAGCCAGATTGTTGATAATCCGTAAGAAGTGATATAGGGAACTCTTCTTTTTCATCATATTCGGCAGATAAAGGAGATAAAATTTTTTGTGCAAAATCTCTTGCAAGATTTTGAATCTCAAGATGTGTTTGTGAAAGTTCTTCTATCATTTTTCCTCCATTATAATTTGAGTTTATTTATAGCATTTTTTGCAGCGTTCTGCTCTGCTTCTTTTTTACTTCTTCCTTCACCAGTTGAAATTTTTTCATCTTTTATATATAGAGCTACTTGAAACTTTTTTTGATGTTCAGGGCCTTCTTGAGATATTAGTTTATATATCGGAAGAATCTTATATTTTTTTTGACAATATTCTTGCAATTTTGATTTATAATTAGCAAAACTTAAAAGGTCAGTTTTTGTTTCTAAAAGATCAAATAATATCGTTTTTACTCTTTCAATTCCTCGATCAAGATACATTGCCCCTATTATGGCTTCAAATGAGTTTGCAACTATTTGCTTTTTTGCTCTTGGGTCTAATGTGTTTACGCTTGCAACCTTTACATATTTTTCAACTCCAAAATAAGATGCCCACTTATACAGATTTTCAGAAGAAACGATATGTGATTTCATCTTTGAAAGAAAACCTTCATCTTTATCTGGATATCTTTTTATTAAATATTCACTTACTATAAAACCAATTATGCTATCACCTAAAAATTCAAGTATTTCGTTATGAAAATTAATATTTCTTTCAACGGAATATGATTTATGAGTTAACGCTTTATCTAATAGTTTAGGATTATTAAAATGATATCCAAATTTTTCTTCTAACTCTTGTTGAGTAGGATACATTAATTAGATACTTTTTTAAAAACGTAATCTATTGCATCTCCTACAGTTTTTATTTTTTGTGCATCTTCATCTGGTATCTCAATATTAAATTTTGTTTCTATTGCCATTACAAGTTCAACTATATCAAGGGAATCAGCCCCAAGATCATCAACAAATTTTGAATCTTCTTTTATTTCTTCAAGTTTAGTCGAAAGTGACTCTGCTATTAGTTTTTTAATATCTTCTGCGACACTTTCTCTTGTTATCTGCATTTTTTCCTCCTTATTTTTGCATTTATTATTATATCAAAAAATCACATATATAGTCCACCGTTTACTGATATAACCTGCCCAGTTATATACGAACTTTCATCCGATGCAAGAAAAAGAACACAATTTGCAACATCATCAACACTTCCAAACCTTTGAAGTGGAATTTGCGATATGATATCTTGCTTAGTTTTATCATCAAGTTTATCTGTCATATCTGTTTTTATAAATCCTGGTGCAATAGCATTTATATTTATATTTCTTTTTGCATACTCTCTAGCAAGGGATTTAGTAAGACCTATCACACCTGCTTTTGATGATGAGTAATTAACCTGCCCTGCTTGTCCACTAAGTCCAACTACTGAAGAGATGTTTATTATTTTTCCATATCTATTTAAAGACATTACACTAAGCGCATATTTTGACATTAAAAAAGTCCCTTTAAGATTTATATTTATAACATCCATAAAATCTTCTTCTTTCATTTTTATTGCAAGTCCATCTTTTGTAATTCCAGCATTATTTACAAGAATATCTAATTTCCCAAAAGTTTTTACTGCTTGTTCTACAACATTTTTACAATCAGATTCAATCGAAACATTTTGTTTTATTCCAATAACATTTGTCTTATACATTTCAGAGATTTTTTTGGCTTCTTCTAAAACACTTTCATTTATATCTGTTATGATGATATTTGCTCCTTCTTCAGCAAATTTTTCAACAATTCTTTTACCAATTCCTCTTGCCCCTCCAGTGACTATGACTGATTTATTTAAAAATCTTTTCATATCAAACCTCTTCAAGTTGAGTAGATTTCATTGCCTTTTCTATATCATTTCTTATTTTTTCTATAAATCTTTTTTCACACATTGTTTTTGCATTTTTTATTGCATTAAATATTGCATAGGAACTACTTCTTCCATGCGATATCAAAACTACTCCATTTATTCCAATAAGCGGTGCTCCTCCAACCTCATCAGGATTTGTTTTTTTCTTTATTTTCATAAAAACTTTTTTTAGAATAAGTGCTCCAACTTTATTGATTATATTATTCCCTATCTCTCTTTTTATAAGTGTTAAAAATGTTTTAGTAAGACCTTCTGAAAGTTTTAGAATGATGTTTCCTATAAACCCATCACATACAATTACATCTGCTGATCCTGTTGGAATATCCCTTCCTTCAACAGTTCCAGAATAATTAATCACATTACAGTTTTTAAGAAGCGGTATCGTTTCAAGAACAAGTGAGTTCCCTTTTATTTCTTCCTCGCCAATCGAGAGAATTGCAACCTTCGGATTTTCTATGTTATACCAGTTTTTCATATACAAAGAACCCATTATTGCAAATTGTAGGAGATGAATAGGTCGTGAATCCATATTCGCACCAGCATCAAGAAGAAGTGTGTATCCTTTTTCAGTAGGAAATGGAACAGCTATTGCAGGTCTTAAAATACCTTTTATCCTTCCAATATTTAGCAATGATGCAACCATTACAGCTCCAGAGTTTCCAGCTGAAACAAAAGCATCTGCTTTATTTTCTGATACCAGTTTTGTTCCAACCATTATAGAAGAATCAGGTTTTGACCTGCATTCCTCAACTGCTTCCTTCGACATCTCAATTACATCTTTGCAATCATAAATATGTATTGATGAAGATAAGGTATTATAACCCTGAGAGTTTAACTCCTTAAGTATCTCTTTTCTTCTCCCAACAAGTATTATCTCAACGCCAAGTTCTTTTGTAGCCTTAATAGCAGCTTCAATGTTTGGCTTTAAACCAAAATCTCCACCATGTGCATCAAGAGCTATTTTCATAAACTATTTTTTAAAAATTATTTATTTTCTTCCTCTTTATTATTTTTTTCCTTTTTTGCGATCACAAGTTTTCCCTTATAATATCCACAGGATGGACAAACCATATGCGGTTTTTTTAAAGCACCGCAGTTTGGGCATACGGAAAGATTTGTTATATCAAGTTTCCATGCCTGATATCTTCTTTTATCTCTTCTTGATCTAGTGTGTTTTCTTTTCGGATTTGGCATATTACTCTCCTTTTTTATTGCATTTAGAATTGCATAACGCCCTCATCGGCTGAGAAAGAATTATGCTTTCTGATATAACAGGTTTTATATCAACTTCCTCAACTGATGATGGATATATTTCGTAAAATTCTTCTTCTGTTGTCAAATCAAAATCCTCGCCACATCTTGAACATATAGTTTTCATATTTACCTTAACTTTTCCACTCATCACAACATCTTTTCCGCTTGTGTTAAATTCAACATTTATATTAACCAAACTTACTTTATACATATAGGAATTGCATTCTTCAAAACTTTCACCATCAACTAAAAAATCTTCTTTTATATGTCGTTTCTTTCTTATATCAGAAAGATCGTATATTATATTATCTCTCTTCATTTATCATCTCTTTTATAAAAAAATCTTTTTTTGTTATAGAGTAATATGTTCTTGCAATCATCTCAGCGATAACTCCAATCAGCGCCAATTCAACTCCTATCAGTGAAAGAAATATCGCCACTAAAAAAAGTGGCTGATCCTTCACAAATATATGATTATACCATTTATTGTAGAGCGTAATCAAAAAAAATATTGACGAAATACCAAGAAGAATAAAAGAAAATGCTCCAAAAAAATATATTGGTTTTGACATAAAACTTCCAGTAAACTTAACGACCATTATATCAAGTATAACCTTAAAAGTTCTTGTAAAGCCATACTTTGATTTTCCTTTAATCCTTGGTCTATGGTTAACTTCAATCTCCGATATTTTTGCTCCTGTATAATAACAAAGTGCCGGAATAAATCTATGCATCTCACCATATAAATCTATTTTTTTTATAAACTCCTTTTTATATGCTTTAAGCGTGCAACCATAATCTTTAAGTTTTACCCCTGTTATAAATGAGATAAAAACATTTGCTATTTTTGATGGAAGAGTTCTTGTAAAGTAGCTATCTTTTCTGTTTTTTCTCCATCCACTAACTACATCAAAACCTTCATCTATTTTAGAAAGAATTTTAGGTATATCATTTGGGTCGTTTTGTCCATCAGCATCCATAAGAATTATGATATCGTTTTTAGCAATTTCTATCCCAGCCTTTATTGCTGGTGTCTGTCCAAAATTTCTTGTAAATCTTATTCCTTTAACTCTTTTATCTTTTTCTGCTATTTCTTTTATAATATCCCAGGTTTTATCCGTGCTTCCATCATCAACAATTATAAGTTCAAAATCATCAACAACTCCAATAATTTCCTCATAAAGCGGCTTTATATTTTCATTTTCATTATATGCCGGTATAATTATGCTTATTTTCTTCATATTTGAATAAGTTTTAAATAAAGTTCTTCTTGTTTTTTTACCATAAAATCTATATCAAACTCTAATAAATCAGTTTTAATAGCATTCTCTTTAATTTTATCAAAAAAATCTTTTTCTTTTATAAGTTTCATTATTATTTCAGCCATTTTCTGATAATCTTTTTTTTCTACTATAAATCCGTTTATATCGTTTTTTATAACATCACTAACACCATCGCTTTTATATGAAACAACCACACATCCACTTTTAATTGCTTCAACAACACTTCTTGGAAGTCCTTCCCAAAGAGATGTTAATATAAATATATCAGTCGATCTATATACTTCTCTTACATCTTTTATCCATCCTGTAAAAATAAGATTATTTTCAAGTCCTTTCTCTTTTACAATATTTCTGTAATAATCAAGTTTTTCTCCTCCACCACAATAGAAAAATATAACATTTTTAAGATTTTTAATAACAATCTCTGCTACTTTTATAAAATCATCTGGATTTTTTTGTGGTTTTAAATTTGCAACAGTTGAAATTATTATATTCCCATCTTTTTTAAATCCATATTTTTCTATAAAAATATAATCCTTTTCTTTTGAAAAATCACTTAGTTTTATTCCACTTCTTATTATTGAATAATTATCTTTTCTAATTATCTTGTATTTTTTGGCTGTTTCAAGATTATCATATGACACAAATATAAAATGATCTGTTATAAATGAAACAAGTTTTTCAATAAAAATGTAAAACTTTTTTACCAAATACCTTTGGTGTTCATTAAAACCAAATCCATGATATGTATGAATTATTATTTTAACTCCACTCAAAAAACCAGCAATTCTTCCTATTATCCCAGCTTTAGATGAGTGAGTATGAATTATATATGGCTTTTTTTTTCTTAGTATTTTAAATATTTTTATAAGCGCAAGTAAATCATTTAATGGTGATATTTCTCTAACAAGATTTTTTAAAAAATATTTTTTAAAATTTTGTTTTTTTGCTTCATAATCAAGAATTCCCCCTTCTCCTGAAATTAAAAAAACATCAAATTTTTCTTTATCAAGATTTGAAACAGTATAAAGTGTATTTTTTTGAGCACCACCAAGTTCAAGTTTTGTAATTATATGACAAACTTTAATTTTCATCTTTTATAATTGAATCTGGAAAATAATGCTTAAGAATTTGTTTATAATTATAGCCCATATTTTTTGAAAGATAATTTGCTCCATATATACACATTCCTTTAAAGTTTCCTGTTCCAACTCCTTTTATTATAAAAAAATCTGCAAACTTTCCTTTCATAACACTTCTTATCCAAAAAAGATTTGATCTAAGCGTATTTGCTGAGAGAAACTTACTTACTTCATTAGCTCCTTCTATTGTGACATTTCCAGCACTACCTTCTATTTTTATTGACTCAACAATTCCAAATCTATTTCTTTTAAGAACATAAATGTTTTTTATATTCCCTATTTTATAAAACTTATTAACTCTATCTTCAATCCATTTTGGTTCAAGTATTAATGTCCATGTTATATCTGAAAGATTTATTTTATCATCAGGAATTGAGTAGTTCTCTGGTTTTTTTAGAACTTCAAATGTTATCCACTTAAAAAGAGAATATGGAGTTAATGCTTGTGGTTTTGTTGAATTATCATCAACTCCATCAAGTGTTTTTCCAGCAGAATTTAATGAATAATCTGCATAATAATTTCCATTTTTAATAAGGACTTCATTTTGTGTCTGTTCTACAAGTGAAACAATATTTTCTTTTTCAAACTGAATTCCTTTAAACTCAAGATTTGTAAGTGAATCAGGTATTGTTCCATTTCTTTCTTTTATTTCTTTTTTTAGCATGGTTCTTATAACAACAGAAAGTGCTTTTATAAACTCCTCTGTTTCTTTTGGCCCTTTTACAGTTGATACTATGGAAGGAAGTATGTGCTCAAGATATGTTCTATTTGTAAGTTTCATCCCAGATGTAGATGTTTCTATTTCAAGAAATGATGTTATTTCTTTATCTCCTCTATTTACTCTATAATAATCACCTTCAAAAGATGGTGATTTTATAAGAATAACACCGTTTTCTGATCTCAACTTTATCTCAAAATTTTTTCTTGTTGAATGTATTTTTGAGTTTGAATTATCTCTTATTTCAAAAATTCTGTTTGATTTTATATATTTAACCGAATACATCATATTTTTTTTGCCATTATGAACTTTTCCAAGAACAGAGTCATAAATCTCAAAATCTGTATTTGCTATAAAATAAAATGAATTTAGATAGGATGGATTATAATTTAGGTCTGAGTATAAATTTATTTTTAATGGTGTTTTTATTTTTCTATTTTTAAGTGGTTCATTGTGCACTGGCCAACCAAGTCGTGACCAATAGAATATTTCATCAGGATTTTTATTTATTTTTTTCATCAGTTTATTTGCCTTTTTTGCAAAAAAATCATTAAGATAATCGATTTCTTTTAAAGTAAAATATGATTGAAAAGCAGGAAGATAATATGAAACATCATAATAAAGATTTGCAAGCAATATCATAGATTGAATATTTTGGGAATCGTAATTTAATGAGTCCTTTAAAAAGTTTATAGCATTTAATCTTTTTTTCATCCTTTCATAGTTTGTAGCAAGCATATATGCAGAAGGTGCAAGAAGTGAAGGATAATTTTTATATATAGATTGAAGTTCATCTATTGATTTTTCATAACCACCAACATTTATGTCAATAAGTGCTGACAAGAATCTTGTAAAATAAATAATATCCTCATCTGCAGTATAACTTAAAAGATTATCTGATGTATCAAGAGATTGTTTATATTTTGAAAGATTATACTCTGCCCACATCTTTTCAAATTCAAGATAAGGATCATTTGAAGAAAAGACCTTTAATTTGTTTATATATGCAAGTGCAAGAGAGTTTTCATTTTTCTCATTTAAAAGGACAAGAAGATCTCTTCCTGCTTTAAGCGTTAATTTATCATCTGTTGAGTATGAAACAATATACTCAAGGTCAGCTATTGCTTGGTCTATTCTTCCATCAAACCAAGCATTTATTGCTCCATCATATATTTTATTTAGATCCTCAATTTGTGAAGCAGAAAAAATAAAAGGATTTAAGAAAAATAAATAAAGAGAGAAAATTAGACTTTTAAAAATCATTTTTTTAAAAAAATATACCTTTTCTGCCATAAATAAAATTTACCATAATATAACTGATTAGTCAAAAGAAATTTTTTGTTAGTTTTACTCAACCTTCGTGATATTCTTTCTCCGTGTTTACCTTCCAGATGTTTTCTTTGCTTGTACCATTCAGTAATGAATTTACTGCTTCTATTGCGCTTAACATTGAGTGGTCCATATTATTGTATCTGTGCATTCCATTCCTACCAATTGAGTAAAGATTTGCTATACTATTAAGATAATCTTTTATTTCATTGAATCTTTCATAAGATTTACCAAAATAAGCAGGATATGCTTTTTCAACTCTCTCTACAGTCCCATCTATAAAATCATCTTTATCTATTATCCCTGCTCTTTGCAGATCAGAAAGTGCTAAATTTATTAATTCATCATCTTTTTTTATCCATAACTCATCGTTTTCATCACAAAAATACTCAACACCAATCCATACTTTATTTAAATCAGATACAAGATATGGGCTCCAATTATTAAATATTTGAAGACGTCCAGCTTTTATATCCTTGTCTTGAAGATAAATCCAGTTATCAGGTATTATATTGTTTATAGTTTTTTCTTGAGTTTCATTTTTTATTTTTAACTTTTTCATTAATAATCCAGTAGTAATGAAGCTTCTATATTTAAGACCTTTTGCCAATTCTTCAATATGGGGTGGTTTATTATCAATCACAATTATAAGATCTTTTATTGGCATACTTGAAATTAAATAATCAATACTTATTTCAGTTTCTTTTCCATCAGATAAATTTTTAAAGATAATGCTTTTGATAGTGTTTCCTGAAATTTTTATTCGTGTTACGATGGTATTTTTAAGTATTTTCCCACCTTTTTCTTCAATATATTTTGTCATCTCATTCCACATCTGTCCTGGACCAAATTTAGGATAATAAAACTTTCTTATTAAAGTTGTTTCTACCTTTTTTGTATCAACATATCTTTTTGAAAATGCACTTAAAATTATATCTTTTATAATTGACTTTATAGAAAGTCCTTTAACTCGCTGAACCCCCCATTCGGAGCTTATTTCATTGCATTTTATCCCCCAAACCTTTTCTGTATAATCTTTAAAGAATGTATTGTATAGTTCATATCCAAATCTATTAATAAAAAAATCTTCAAGGCTTGCTTCTGGTTTTATAGGTAAAATCTGAGATTTTAGATAACCAAGTCCTATTGCAGCTATTTTTCTTATTCCAAGATTTTTAATGGTGTTTAGATTAAGTGATACAGGATAATCAAAAAATTTTTTAAGATAATATATTCTTGAAAGCCTTTTTCTTACAAGCATTACTCTATCTTCTTTCTCTGGGTCTGGACCATTTATAGAATAATTTTCAACGTTAAATGAACCTGTTATTATTTCATCCTTTGCAGGTTTTCCTTGTATCGGCAAAAACTCATACCATAAATTTTTTACTATTTCTGATTTTGTAAAAAATCTATGACCTCCAAGATCCATTCTGTTACCTTTATAATTTATTGTCCTTGAGATTCCCCCAAGAATATTAAGTTTCTCTATAATTAAAACTTCAAATGTATTTGTTTTTTTTAGTAATTGATATGCTGCTGTAAGTCCTGCTGGTCCTGCACCTATTATTAAAATTTTTTTATTCATATCATTAAATTTTCATTTTACAAAAATTAAAAAAGAAAATATTTTCTAATTGAAAAGTTCCATAAAAAAACCATAGCAACAGAAAGCAACTTAGAATACATATAAAAAAAACCTATTTTTTCTGTAAAAAACCACATTAGAAATTGGTTTATCAAAATTCCACCTATGCCTATAAGAGAGAAATATATAAATTCAAGTTTTTTGTTTTTTATTTTTCTTTTTTCAAAAACAAATTTAATACTCAAAATATAATTTACTATAAGTCCTGCAACAAAAGATATAAAAGAAGAGAAAATATAATAAAATTTTAATTTTTCAGTTAAAATATAAAGTAAAGAATAATCAATAATAAAAGCAATTCCTCCAATAAAAATATATCGAAATAAAGATTTTAAATAATCTTTCATATTACTTTTGTGATAACTCTATTGCTTTGAGAATATAATTTGGTTCATTTTTTTTCTTTTTTTCTACAATCTTATATAATATTGACTTTGCGTAAAGTTTTTGATCTTTTATATTTTCAAAATCTTTCTCAATTTCAAGATGATTATTATAGAAATCATCGAATTTTCTTAAATCTTCATCACTCCAATAGAAAATTTTATATCCTTTGTTTATCCTTATAATTTCAGCAATATTCGCAAGAATATGAGTATAACCCTTTTTCCTTATTTTTCCATAAATTTCTTCCCCATTTTTTGAAGTTATAGTTATATCTATCAAAGGATTTCTATCAAATACAGAACTTGATTCAAATTTTCTTTTCATATAAAAAACTTTAGGTTCACACAAAAAAAGAACTTTAGCGTTTAAATAATCAGGGTTTTCGTTTATGTATTTTATTAAAGAATATGAAGGGTTTGGATATCTAAGATGGGTGTAACTTAAATACTCATCTCTATTTTCAAGTCCAAGCGTAACTTTATATCTTTCTTCAGCTCTAAACGAATACATAAGCCAGTTTAAATTAAGTATTATTGAAAAAATAACAATGCCTTTAAGAATATAATTTAAAATCCCGTATGTAATATTGAGATAATAAGAAGCCAAAAGAGCCATTATAAAAAAACTTGAAAACAAATGTCTAACATATGTTGAATTAAAAGACCACAACAACCATGAAAATATAAATGAAAACCATAAATATTTCAAAATTTTGTTTTGAGATTTTAAGATAAGTCCAATGGGAAGTAAGACAATAAATATAAAACTAAAAAACTCCGAATTAGGAATTTGTCCTGTTGAAATTAAAAATGGGTGTTTGATCCATTCCCATAGATTAAATGTGGAAAATTGCTTTACCTCTAAGATAAAAGCATTTATTTTTGAAGAATCAATTTCAGAAATATTTTTATTAAAAATTTTATACATAAAGGGAAATAATGGATTTGAATAATTAAGCAAGTTTTTTATAAACCATGGAAGAGTAAAAATCAGAAAACCTCCAGAAAAAATAAAAATAGAATATAAAATTTCTTTAAAATTAAATTTATTTTTATAAAGGGTATAAATTATTACGAAAAAATATGAAATTATCAAAAAAGAAGTGTTGTATTTTGTTCCAAAAGCAAAACCTCCAAAGAAACCAATAAGAAAGATATAAATAAATTTTTGATTTTCGATAAATTTTAAAGTAAAGTAAAAAGATATTATTGAAGGAAAAGCAGCCAATATATCACTTGCTGCCGATTGAGAACTTTGAGAAACATGAAAGATAGTATAAAATATTAACGCAGCAAGCAAAGAAACTTTTTCCGTAAGAAACCTTTCAAACAACCACCATATACTTAAAAAGCAAATTATTGATGTAAGATAATTTAAAAGTAAAGGAGTCTGATTGCCAAAAGTCTCCATTGAAAATAAGTACAATACTGAATGATTAAGAGATAATTTTGAATAAAGATTGTATGGCATATCAATTATTTTGCCATATACCTGCCAATAAGATGGAACTCCAAGATGATAAACATATGTATCATAAAATATTTCAGGTGCAAGAGATTGAATTAGATTTATAATCGCAAATATTAAAAAAGTTAATAAAATTAATTTACTTGATCCTTTAAATTTAGAGAAAATTTCATCAAATTTTATTTTCTTCTTTATGAAAAAATAAGCAAATATTAAAACTCCACAAGATAGATAAGTAAGATATAGTATTTTGTTTATAATCCCAATAAAACCACTAATTATGGAAAAGATAAGTGTTAAAGAAATTCCAAAGGCATATCTTAAGATAAATTTTTCTATTTCATTTAGTTCTTCTTTTCTAAGTATAAAAGTTAAAATTAATTCACCAAATCCAGTAAAAGACACAAAGAGTAATGTTGCTTTGAGAATTTCTTTGAAATTGTAAAGCAAAGTATTTTTAATATTAAAAGTAAAATAGTTGAACGGATTAATAAGATCAAGGAAAGCATCAAGAGAAAAAGGAAATTTTGAAAGATATGACTCTAATACAAAATATGAAGTAAAGATTACAAAAAGTAAAGCAAGAATATAGTTTTTAGTTTTTATTTTTTTATTTACCTCAAAAGAATTATTAAAAGTATTCAAAGACAAATCTTTTTTGTTTTTTCTTTTTGACATACAGATATTTTATAAAATAATGAGATAGGAATACTAAAAAATCTTTTGATTATTTGCTTTATTTGTTAAATATTATCTAGAATTTTTCTAAATGGCACATTGCCAATTAATTGCCCCCTAGAGGACTCGAACCTCTAACCAACTGCTTCGAAGGCAGCTGCTCTATCCAATTGAGCTAAGGGGGCTAATTTGTAAATTAAAATTATATTTTATAAAATAAATTACAGAAGAGGTATGGCTCCGACGTTAAGTCGGAGCAGGTAGCATCGGAGTAAATAAATCCCCCTCTATCCCCCCGACGTAACGTCGAGAGGGAAATTAAAAAAGAAAAAGGAGGATTTTATATAAGCAGGGCTAAAAAGCCCTGCCCTACAAAAGGAGGAAACAATGGGTGGACACTCGCACTGGGCAGGTATAAAACATAAAAAGGCAGCAAACGATGCTAAAAAAGGAAAGATATATACAAAACTTATTAGAGAAATAACAATTGCTGCAAAACTTGGTGGAGGAGATCCTGATAAAAATCCAAGATTAAGAAAAGCAATAGAAGATGCAAAAGAAGTAAATATGCCAATGGAAAATATTAAGAGAGCAATAATGAGAGGAACAGGACAGATTCCAGGTGCAACATATGAAGAAGTTGTATATGAAGGATATGGCCCAAGTGGTATTGCTGTTATGATTGAAGCAACAACTGATAATAAAAATAGAACATTTAATGAACTTAGAGTTATCCTTGAAAAACATGGTGGAAATATGGGAACAAATGGGTGCGTTTCCTGGATTTTTGAAAGAAAAGGATATATAACTATAAACAAACAAGATATAAACGAAGATGAAATATTTAATATTGCAATTGAATGCGGTGCAGACGATATAAAAAACGAACCTGATAACAATGTTTATGAAATTTTTACTTCGCCTGAAACATTTGAGGATGTTAGAAAAAAACTCTTTGAAAAGAAACTAAATCTCCAAACAGCAGAAATAACGATGATACCTAAAAATGAAGTTAAAGTCGAAGATGAAGAAAAAGCAAAAAGCATAATTGCTATGATGGATGAACTGGAAAATCACGATGATGTTAAAAATGTTTATTCAAATTTTGATATTCCATCTCAAATACTTGATAAACTTATAAAATGAATATAATAGGAATAGATCCTGGTCTTGAAGATACTGGATGGGCTGTGCTTGAAGATGAAAAAGATAATATACTGCTTAAGGATTTTGGTCTTATAAAAACAGATTCAAGACTTGGAATATCAAAAAGATTAAAGATTATATATGATGAGATTTCAAAAAAAATAATTAAATATTCTGTTAAAGAAGCAGCGATAGAAGAAATGTTTTTTATAAATAAAATGAAAGCTCAAGCGATGTCTGTCCAAGCAAGAGGAGTTATAATACTTGCTCTTGAAAATTTAGGTGTAGAAGTTTATGAATATAATCCAAAAGCAGCAAAGAAAATGATTACAGGAAACGGAAATGCTTCTAAAAATCAGATAGTAACTGTTGTGAAGATGACTTTTTCTATTAGAGAAAATCTGTATCCGGATATCGCAGATTCTATAGCACTTGCTCTTACACATTTAAGAGTGGGTGATTTAAAAAGGAAAAATATAATAAGATGATTTCATACATAAAAGGAAGAATAATTAGTATAGATTCAAATTCTCTTATTGTTGAAAACAATGGGATTGGATATGAAGTTTATATTTGTGAAGGACATATTGGAAGTTTTTCTATTGGTGATGAAAAAACATTTTGGATATATTCAACATTTAGCATGTATGATGGCTTTAAACTTTATGGTTTTGTATCAAAAGAAGAACTTGAGATTTTTAAAATGCTTCTTTCATCTATACCAAATACTGGACCTAAAAAAGCAATGGAGTATCTAAATAAAGTAATAAAATCTATAGATGATTTTAAGATGGCAGTTTTAAACCAAGATGCAAAAATACTTAAAAATTTATTTGGTTTTACAACAAAAACAGCACAAAAGATACTTTTTTCGTTGAAAGATAAAATAGGAGAATACTCAAAGGATCTCCCAGCAACACCAAAAGATTACTCAAATTATGAAACAGTAGTAAGTGCTCTTGTATCTCTTGGATATAAAGCGAGTCAAGCAAAAGATGCTATTGAAATAGTTATGGATGAAAATAGAGGAAAGATGCTTTCAATTGAAGAGATGATAAAACTTTCATTAAAAAAACTAAATTCATAGAATTATGAGTTACATATATAACAAAAATTTAAATCCAGATGAAGAAAAATTTGAATACTCATTAAGACCTAAAAAACTTGATGAATTTGTTGGTCAAGAAAAAATAAAAGAAAAACTAAAAATTTATATTCAAGCTGCCAAAAAAAGAAAAGAAGCATTAGATCATTGTCTTTTTTACGCCCCCCCAGGTCTTGGTAAAACAACACTTGCTCATATAATAGCAAATGAGATGAATGTAAATATAAAAGTAACATCTGGACCAGTTCTTACTAAACCGGGGGATCTTGCATCAGTTCTTACAACTGAATTAAATGATGGAGATGTTCTTTTCATAGATGAGATACATAGATTAAATGTAAGTGTTGAAGAATCACTTTATCCTGTAATGGAGGATTTTACTTTTTTTATAAATACGGCTAAAGGAATAGGATCTACAACTCTAAAAATTAAAACCCCAAGAATAACAATAATAGGTGCTACTACAAGAAGCGGACTTTTAACATCACCTCTAAGAGATAGATTTGGGATAGTTGAGAATCTTAATTTTTATGATATAAATGAAATTGCAAAAATAATCAAAAGATCAGCAAGTATTCTCAATGTTAAAGTTGAAGAAGATGGTGTTTTAGAAATTGCAAAAAGATCTAGAGGAACTCCAAGAATTGCAAATAGATTATTAAAAAGGGTTAGAGATTTTGCGGATGTTAAAGGAAAAGGAATAATTACAAAAGAAATTGCTATAGATTCGCTTGAAATGATGCAAATAGATAACGAAGGGCTTGATGAGATTGATAGAAGATTTCTACTTACCATCGCAGAAAAATTTAATGGAGGACCTGTTGGAATTGAAAATATAAGTGTAGCTCTAAGTGAAGAAATTGATACTATAACAGATGTAATAGAACCATATCTCATAAAATCTGGTTTTATTCAAAGAACGCCAAGAGGAAGAATTTTAACATCAAAGGCATACACACATTTAAAAATTCAAAAACAAAATGAAACTCTTTTTTAGTTTTACACTTATTTTATTTATAAAAACTGCTTTATACTCAAATCTAGAAAGTAAATCTATTGAGGTTAGAATTCTTATAGAAAAACAAGCAAAAAAGATTAATCTTAAAACAGAAAATAAAGCAATTGTAACTTCTCCCTATTCAAATGAGAAATACATTCTTCTTGATGACTCAGAATATGATATAACACCATCATCAAATAACAAAATTATGATAGGTGAGATAACATTTCCAACCCCTGTTTTTATTGAAACTGTAAATTCTTTTGGATATGTTATTATTAATGGTAAGCGTTATAGTGGTAAAATAAAAATAAAAAATTCAAACAATCTTCTTGATGTAATAGAACATGTAGATCTTGAATCATATATTATTGGGGTTCTTGGTCCTGAGATGGGAACAAACTGGCCTATTGAAGCACTTAAAGCTCAAGCTGTAAGTGCAAGAACATATACTCTTGCATCTCTAAATAAAAACTATGAGTATGATCTTACAAACACTGTTTATGATCAGCTTTATGATGGACATCAAAAAATATCACCTGCAATAATTGCAGCAGTAAACCAAACAAAAGGAGAGGTTCTAACATATAAAGGAAAAATATTTTTTACATATTATCATGCAAACTCAGGTGGACATACAACATCTCCATCAGCAAGTTGGAACGAAAATGAAGTAATACCACCCCTTAAAGGAGTAAAAGATCCTTATTATAAATTTTCACCAAACGCCCATTGGGAGTGTTATGTTCCAAACTCAGATATAATAAAATTTTTAGAGCCTTATGTTTCAAATGGGAAAACTATTTCTAAAATAAAAGAAATAAGAGTTTATTCAAAGGACAAATCTCAAAGGGCAATAAAACTTTTGATATCAACAAATGTTGGAAAGTTTAAAGTTGAGATATCAAATCTAAGAAAACACATCGGGACATTTGATCTTAAATCAACACTCATAACAAGAATTGAAAAATTAAAAAATGGTTTTAAGTTTTATGGAAGAGGATGGGGACATGGTGTTGGATTATGCCAAGATGGAGCAAAAGCAATGGCTGATAAAGGCTATGATTATAAAAAAATACTTCAATTTTATTACCCTGGTTCAAAAATAACAAAGATTGAGGAATTATATGATAGATGAAAAATTAACTGAATTTGAGACACTCGATATAGATCCACTTATAGCAGAAAAACCAGCTCCTGAAAGAGATAAGTCAAGATTGATAGTTCTAAATAGAAATAATAAAACAATAACGCATACAATTTTTCATAAGATTGTAAATTATTTTAGACCAGGTGATTGCCTTGTTTTAAATGAATCTAAAGTTATAAAAAGTAGAATTTTTTATTATGAAGATAATTTGCAAAAAGGCGATATTCTTCTTGTTCAAAAATATGATGAAGAAGGAAAAAAATGGTTATCCCTTTCAAGAAAACTTAAACCAAACAAAAGATATTATATTGATGGTGGTGCCTTAATAGAAAAAATTGATAGATATGAAAATTTTTATCTTCTTGAGTTTGATAGAGTAATTGATTTTGAGTATCTTTCAAAATATGGTAAAGTTCCACTCCCCCCTTATATAATTAGAAAAAGAAAAGAAAAAAATATGGATAATATTATACCAGAAGATGAATTAAGATATCAAACCGTATATGCAAGTGTTTATGGTTCAATTGCTGCACCAACTGCTGGCTTTCATTTTACACCGACAGTAATTGAAAAGTTAAAAGATAAAAAAGTACATATCACCAAAATAGTTCTTCACATAGGATATGGAACATTTAAGATGGTAGATCAAAAACCATCAGAATTTAAAATGCCTCCTGAAAAATGTTATGTAAGTACTCAAACAGCAGAATTAATAAATAATACAAAAAAAAATGGTGGAAGAATTTTTGTTGTTGGAACTTCTGTTATGAGAACTCTTGAGAAAATGAGTAATGAAAATGGAATAGTTTTAAGCGGAAATGGAGAAAGTGATATTTTTATAAAACCTGGTTGGAAGTTTAAAGTTGCAGATTGTTTTATAACAAACTTGCATGTTCCAAACTCTCCCCCGCTTTATATGACAGCAGCATTTGCATCAAGGGATTTTTTATTTAAGGCATATAAAGAAGCAGTCGAAAAAAAATATAGATTTTATTCTTATGGTGATGCAATGCTTATAATTTAGTGAGAAAATTATGAAAAACCATTTTAAAGTAATTGATATTGACGATAATCTAAGATCAAGAGTTTGTGAAATAGTTGTTAGAGGCAAAAAAATAATTACACCAGTTTTTATGCCAGTTGCAACAGCTGGTTCAGTAAAAGCACTTTCATCAAGAGATATTTTGGAAATAGGAACACAGTGTATTCTTTCAAATACATATCATCTATACTTAAGGCCTGGTGTTGAGATACTTAAAAAAATAGGTGGGCTTGGTCGTTTTATGAACTATAATGGAGCAATACTTACTGACTCTGGTGGTTTTCAAGTTTATAGTTTATCAAAACTTAAAAAAATTACAGAAAATGGTGTTCATTTTTCATCACATATAGATGGATCAAAACATTTTTTTACTCCAGAAAATGTGATAGAGTATCAGACAGCAATAAATTCTGATATTTACACACATCTTGATATATGTCTTGAAAATCCATCAAAATATGATGAAGCAAAAGAAGCATTAAGAAAAACAAAAAACTGGGCAAAAAGAGCAATAATACATTTCAAAAAACTTACAGAAAATATTCATCCAAAACCAATGATATTTGGTATAATTCAGGGCTCTACATATAAAGACCTAAGAAAAGAGGCAATAGATTATGTTCTTGAACTTGGCTTTGATGGAATTGCTATTGGTGGGCTTTCAGTTGGCGAATCTAAGAATGAAATGTTTGAAATTCTTGATTTCATAACACAAAACACTCCTAAGGATAAACCAATTTATTTTATGGGACTTGGGGATCCAGTTGATATATGGATGGCAACAAAATTAGGTGTTGATATGTATGATTGTGTTCTTCCAACAAGAAATGCAAGAAATGGGCAGGCACTAACAACTTTTGGGAAAATATATATAAAAAATGCAAAGTATAAAAACGATGAAAAAGTGCTTGATCCAGAGTGTAATTGTTACACTTGTAAAAATTATTCAAGAGCATATCTATCCCATCTATATAAATCGGGAGAACTTCTCTCACACACACTTTTATCAATACATAATCTTAGATTTTTAATAAGGCAAACAGAAATAATGAAAGAAGCAATAAAGAATAAAAAATTTGATTCTGAGTTTAAGAGATTTCTTGAAAAATATAACTTAGAAGATGAATAATTTTTAATTAAATATGCTAAAATTTAAATTATGAAGGAGGAAGAATGAATAATGCTTCAAGTCAATCTTTCATAGTTCAAATGATTCCATTTCTTTTAATGATACTTATCTTCTATTTTCTATTAATAAGACCACAACAGAAACAATTAAAAGAAAGACAAAAAATGTTGGATGGTTTAAAAGTTGGTGACAAAATACTTACTGTTGGTGGAATAATAGGAACAATATCATCTATAAACGATGATAAGATTGAGGTTGAAATAGCAAAAAATATTAAAGTCACGATGTTGAGATCTGCTGTAACATCAGTTTTAAATAATTAAAAGGGGAGTTATATGAAAGCACTTCATTGGAAACTTTCACTAATAATTGGATTAATAATTCTTTCCATCTTTATGCTTTATCCAACGATAGATTGGTATTTAAAACCTCAAGCTGAAAGAGAAAAACTTGAGGCAATGAAAGAAAGACCGAAACATATTCTAAATCTTGGACTTGATCTAAGGGGGGGGACACATTTACTTTTGGAACTTGAAGTTGATAAACTTGATAAATCAGAAAAATTAAATGATGCAATGCAAAGAGCAATTGAGATAATTAGAAACAGAGTTGATGCTTATGGAGTGAGCGAAACACCTATCGCAAGGGTTGGGTCAAAATGGATAAGTGTAGATCTTCCTGGAATATCAAAAGCAGAAACAGCAGAAAGTTTGATAGGGAAAACTGCTCAACTTGAGTTTAGGCTTGTAGATGAATCTACAACCGCAACAAAAATACTTGAAGAAATTGATAAACTTGATAGACCAGCAATAGATGCAAATGGAAACATTGATCCACAAATAAAAAAAATACTTCCCCCCAATTTAACAATTAGAAAAGCAAAAAAGGATGATCAAAGAACTACTGAAACAAAATACTTTGTTCTTGAAAATACCGTTCCATTAACCGGTGCATATCTTGAAGATGCCAGAATTCAAACTGATTCCCAATTTGGAATGCCATATATTGCTTTTTCATTTAATAAAGAAGGAACAAAAATATTTGAAAATCTTACTGGTAGAAATATTGGAAGAAGGCTTGCAATAGTTCTTGATGATGTAGTATATACTGCCCCAACAATTAAGAGTAAAATAAGCAAAAATGGCGTTATAGAAGGAAATTTCACAATGGAAGAGGCAAGGGATATTGCGCTTGTTTTAAGAAGTGGTGCTCTACCTGCTCCTGTAAAAATAATAGAGAAAAGAGTTGTTGGACCTACACTCGGTTCAGATTCAATTAAAAAAGGTATAAAAGCAAGTTTGATAGGGCTTGCACTTGTTATTCTTTTTATGCTTGTTTATTACAAAGCTGGCGGATTGATTGCGGATATAGCACTTATGCTGAACTTTTTATTTCTTCTTGCAACACTTTCTTATTTTAATGCAACTCTTACACTTCCGGGTATCGCTGGAATGATCTTATCTCTTGCAATGGCTGTTGATGCAAATGTCTTGATACTTGAAAGAATGAGAGAAGAGATTGAACTAAAAAAACCAATTCCAATAATAATTTCAACATCATATGAAAAAGCATGGAGCGCTATTTTTGACTCAAACTTAACAACATGGATTACAAGCGTTTTTCTTTTTCAATTTGGATCCGGACCAGTTAAGGGTTTTGCTGTAACACTTACTATAGGTCTTGTTATTGGTGTTTTTACATCGGTTTATGTAACAAGAACAATTTATGAGTTCTATCTAACATCAAACCCCAAAAGGTTAAGTATTTAATGGAGGAGTTTTATGAAATTAATTGGAAAAACAAACATTGATTTTATGGGAAAAAGAAAAATATTTTATGCAATTTCTCTTTCAGTTATACTTGCAGGAATTATATCCATATCAATAAAGGGATTAAATTTAGGGTTGGATTTTACAGGAGGAACATTATTGCAAGTAAGATTCAATGAAAAAATTGAAATTACAAAATTAAGAAAAATTCTAAAAGAAGGTGATATAGATGCAAGTATAAGAGAGTTTGAAGATAATTCTTATGCAATACTTATTAAAGGAAAACAAGAAAATATAAATGAGTATGCAAATAAGGTTATTGATATTTTTAATAAAAATGGAATAAAATTTATAGAAGAAAAAAAGGACTTTGTTGGACCTATTGTTGGTAAGGAGCTTACCAAAAAAGCAGTTTTTGCAATAGTTCTTTCAATGTTTGGAATAGCTGTATACATTGCATTTAGATTTACAAATCCCATATGGGGAATAACTGCTGTTATTGGACTATTCCATGATGTTTTTGTTGCAATCTCAGCTATGTCTCTTACAAACAGAGAGATTGACCTTGTAATAGTTGCAGCACTTCTTACAATTGCAGGATATTCAATAAACGATACAATAGTAATATATGACAGAATGAGAGAAAATTCAAGGAAATATCCAAAAATGCCTTTAAAGGATTTATTAAATTTAAGTATTAATGAAACACTTTCGAGAACAATAATAACTGTTCTTACTGTAATAATTGTTCTCGTTGTTCTTTACTTTTTTGGTGGTTCTGCAATAAATGATTTTGCTTTCTGTATGCTTGTTGGAAATATAACTGGGGTTTACTCAACAATTACAATTGCAACATCTCTTGGATATGACTGGCAAAAATAATATAATTAGAAAGGTAAAAAATTTTAAGGTTCCAATATACTACTATGAAATGCAGCGAAAATTAAAAAAAAATGGAATTGATCTTTCCAATTTTTTTGGGAAACAAGATTATGAAAATGAATTTAAAGAGTTTGTCTCTTCGATAATTTCTTATGTAGAACTTGCATCAATATACTCAACATATCCTATAACAAAAGCAAAGGAAATAATAAAATCAAGAGAATTTTTAGCAGATAAAAAAGTAGAATACACCACTATATCCATATTAACTCTTGGACCAAAAATAGATAACATAATATTATCCAAAGAAAAAAATGAAAGAATAATATCCGATACAATAATTGAGGTTTATTTATCTAAAGCAAGAGAGACCATTTTTGAAATGATTAATGAAGAAGCTGCAAAAGATAACTATATTATCTCAAAGCCAACCTTTATATACTCCCCCTTTGAAGTAGAAAATAAAATAATATATGAAGGAGATCTATTAGAACTTTTAAAAGAAAATTCTTCTGAAAAAATTTTAGTTAATTTTTCTAATTCAATGATAAATCCTTATTTTACTGAGATTTTTTTTGTAAACTGGACTTATAAAAAAACAAAGAAATAATTAATTCTTTTTATGAAATTTTTAGAAAATATTTTTTTTTATTTTATTTTTTCCCTTTATAATTTTTTTTTGATTATTTTTTTTATAATTGCAATCCCATTTATTTTGATAAAAAAAACAAAATCATATACTCTTAAAAATATTAAAAAAAGATTTATTTTTGAAATTCCTGATTCTAAAAATGATAAAAGAAAAATTCTTTTTCATGCATCTTCCATTGGAGAACTAAATTCTATAAAACCATTAATTGAAAAATTTTCAAATGATGAAATAATAATAACTACTTTTACAGAAACAGCTCTAAATATGGCTAAAAATTATGGAAAATCATATTTGATGCCATTTGATTTTTATTTTATTGTTTTAAATTTTTTTAAAAAAATAAAACCAGAATATGTTTTTATTGCAGAGACAGAAATATGGCCAAATTTTATAATTGTTGCATCTAAGTTTTCAAAAATTTATTGGATAAATGCAAGGATGAGTGAAAAATCATTTAAGTATTACAAATTTTTTTCTTATTTTATCAAAAAATTGTTTGAAAAAGTTGAAAAAATATTTGTCCAAGATATGGAGAGTTTTGAAAGATTTAAAAAATTTATAGATATTAAAAAACTTGTGCTTTGTGGAAATACAAAATTTGATTCTCTTAAAAATATAAATTTTGAAATAGATTTTTTAGACCTTTTTAAAAAAATAAATTTTGACAATAAAAGATTAGTTACATTTGGTAGTATTCATCCAGATGAATTTGAAACGATTGTAAAAAGTTTTATTCTCATTAGAAACGACTTAAGTGATATCAGATATATTGTTGTTCCAAGACATATTGAGAAAATAAAACTCTTTGAGGATATTTTAAAAAAATACAACATAAAATATGCTGTATTTGAAGATGCATTAAAAGATGAAGATCCATTTAAAGAACTTTTTGAGACGGAGGTCTTGCTTGTTAATAGAACTGGTATTCTTCTCTATTTTTATAAGATTTCCAGTATTTGCTTTGTTGGTGGAACATTAAATAAAACTGGTGGGCATAATCTTCTTGAGCCATCAGTTTTTTCAAAACCTGTCTTATTTGGTCCAAATTATTCAAATCAAAAAGAAGCAGCAAAAAAACTTATTGAAAATAGGGGTGGATTTGTTGTAGGCGATGAGTATGATATTAAAGCAAGAATAAAGATATTATTCGAAGATAGAAAAAAATTAGAAGAGATATCAAACAACTCCAAAAAATCTCTTGAAATTCTTAAAGGTGCAACAGACCTAATAATGAAAGAAATCACAATAATAAAAAGTGAGAAGTGAAAAGGTAAGAAACGTGAGAATTGTGAGAGATGTTAGATTATGGATTATGAATTATGGATTTAGGATTATGAATTGTAAGACAACCCTTTAGGGTTACATTAATAATATGTAGGGCAACCCTTTAGGGTTGCAATAATAAGGATTGTAAAACAGAACTTTGAGATTGGGGAATGGGGATTAGTTTTGAAATTATAAATTTTGAATTATGAATTATAAATTGTTTATAGGCGTAAAGTAAAAATATTTATGGGCAGTTAACTGAAGCAGTTGATGTTAATATTCCATATTGATAATTTAGTTGAACGCATCCATCAGTGGTATTTGTAGACTTTGCTACAGTAAAACTTCCGTTAAAGCCAGCAAAAGAAGCAAGTTTCAAACCATCATATATTACTGGTTGATTTGAAGTAAAACTATTATTATTTGTTCCACCTTTTACTATTGGAAGAATGCCACTTACTGCGGCAGTAGTTATGGCAACACGAGTATCGTCAAATTTACCATTTTTAATTGCAGCAGTTGTAAGATTTACATCAATATCAACTATACTTCCATCAGAAATCTTTGATGAATTAACTGCCCCGTCTTGAATTGCAGCAGTGTAAACGGTATTAATAGTTATTGATGAAGCAACAACATTTGAAGGTAGATTTCCAGAAGAAATATTTCCCGGATTTATATTAGTAATTCCAGAACCATCACCATAATACTTACTTCCGGAAGGCAAATATATATGAGTAGAAACATATATTCCACCATAATTTGATGATGAAGCAGAAGAAATTATAACATTGTCTGCAAATTTAACTTGTGGAGAATAAATTCCTGATGCACTTGTAAATGTCCCACTTGAGGCAGTAATTCCGGATGAAAATACCGCATTTCCAACTACCTCAAAAGTAGCTGACGGATTTGTTTTACCAATCCCAACCTTTCCTGAAGTAACAACAAAAGTTGATCCACCAACTGAAAATGCATTTCCAGTTAGTGTTAATGTTGATGCTGTTATTGAATTATTTGACAAAATCGGAACACTAAAACTAACACCATTTAATGTCATCTGAAATTGGGTAGTATTGTTTCTTATAAAAATTACATCTTTAGGATTTGTGCTTCCTAAATAATTATATGTTCCAAGATTATTACCTGTTTTTAACCATGCCCCTGTATCGCTTACCCCTCCTAATTGGTCAACATAAGATTTTGTTGCAAGGTCTTGACTATCCAGAGGATTTGGAGCATTTTTAATATAAACTGTATTGTTTAGATTTACTATCCCTTGTAAAATATTTATCCCTGATGATGTTTTTATGCTATAATCCCCTGTATTTGTAAATGTCCCACTTGATGCAGTAATTCCTTGAGAAAAATTTCCCCAGCCATTAATTGTTATACCTGTATTAAATGTAGGATTTGTATTAAAAACAAGATTTCCTGTTCCTGTTTCATCGGTTATAGAAGCAGCTAAACCAGAAGAATCTATCGTATTTGAAAGATTTTTAGACCCATCAGTTGTAACAAGTCGGTTTCCAGTAAGCCCTCCTATTTGTATGGTTCCACCATTCATTTTTATTCCTGAACTTGTTAATATGCTATAATCACCAGTATTAGTAAATGTCCCACTTGAGGCAGTAATCCCTGATGAAAATGCTGCATTTCCATTTACATCAAGTTTATACTGGGGATTTGTTGTTCCAATTCCAACCTTTGCATTTGTATTTGTAGATAAATAAACATCACCCCATATGTAAAGGGAACCAAATTCAACAGGATTAATTGATCTTTGTTTTAAATTTCCATCAACTATCATATTACCACCAACTATTATATCTCCATTTCCACTTGAAGTATATGGATTTGGATTTCCAACAACAATATTTCCACCCATTATATGAAGTTTATCAATAGGAGTTGGTGTCCCAATTCCAATCTTTCCAGTGTTATCAACAATTAAAGAATCAATATTTTTAACCCTTAAAAATATATTTCCTGTTCCATTGTTATCAGCATCTGCAAGAATTATTGCATCATTGTTATTTGAAACTGAACCTGCTGAGCCAAGATTACCCGAAGGAAGTGTGGATCCGTCGGGAAATATTATCATATTTCCACTTCCTGTAATTCTTATACTTCCATTTACAGTAAGATTGTGAGTTGGATTTGATGTATTAATTCCCACATATGAATTTGAACTGACATATATTGATGGATTTATATCATTTTCAGATGTGGAAACTATAAAAGTTGAGTTATAAATCTTAAAATACTGATCATTTATTATTAGTTTCTTTTTATTAGTTGCACCAGTAAAAACAGTAATATTATTTTGATCCGTTCCAATATATCCTATTTTACTTGTTCCTTTATAAAAATTTATCTTTGAATCAGAAGCAGCACCAGCAGATAAATAAAGAAGTGAAGGAAATGTTGTTATAGTTGGATCTCCTATTTGAAGATATGAATTTTCTGGATAAGCAAAATTATTTGAATTTATCCCAATACCAACTCTATTTAAGATTGCAAGATTTGAAGATATATTTACCTCAGATAAGAAAGTATTTTTTCCACTAAATGTTTGTGTTGATGCAAGAGCTGCTATTTGATCGTTATTTATTGAAAACTGACCTTTTACATCAAGTGTGCCATAAACAGTTGTTGATGATAGTTCTATTTTAGATCCATAGTTATTTACTATTAGATTGCCATCAACTATTAAATTGTTTGTAAATACAGCGGAATTTGCAAATATATCACCACTTGCTTTTATATTACCAGCAACTGTTAGTTTTTCAGAAACAACATTTGTTCCTATACCAACATTAAAAAGATTATTTTGGATTATAAGATTTGAATTTGTATTTATAAAATTGATATTTGCTGTAGATGTAATTAATTGATCTGAAAAGACACTTCCACTTACATCAAGAGAATATGAAGGATTTTTCCCTATCCCCAATCTTGATTGATTTATAATTACATTTGTAGAACCGTTTATAACAAAATCAATTCTATCGTTATTTACACCTATTGAAATCTGCTCATTGTTTTGACCTCTTATAACTCCTTGGTTTAATATTCCTGAAACTAAAAGATCTGATCCAATATTAAGATTGTTAGAAACCGTTAGATTTCCATTTATAAGAGCATTTCCAGAAAGATGGAATTTTTCACTTGGGTTGATTACCCCAATCCCAAACTTACCATCATTGGTAATTATGGCTTTAACGGTAGATGATGTTTGAAACAATATATCACCTATTCCATGACCAGATGTATCAGCTCTTATATAGGCCGTTGTAGGAGATGCTACTTCTCCACCTGTAATTGTTCCTATATTCGCACCAGCAAGACAGCTATTATCACCGCTAAAACATATCCTATCTGTATAAATACTTGCTCCAGATGGAGGAGTAGAACCAAGCAGATATCGAGGACCTACAGTTATACTTGAAAAATAAACACTTGCTCCATCCTCAAGTTTTTTTGCAACAAGTGCATATGGTACAGAATATATTGGCTCTTTTGGTGATAATCTTTCTCCTTCTATTTCAACCTCAAGATACATAGTTGTTCCAAGTGAAAGTTTATTTAAAGGAGGTGTAAATGTAGCAGAAAATATACCATTTCTTGCTTCAGTTAAAATTTCATCACTTTCCCAATCAGGGGAATTTGAACCTGAGCCTTCTCTATATAACCTAAATCTAAGATGAAGTGGACCATTTAATGGAGCATTGTCTTTTTCAATCCTTCCCTGATAAACAACACTTCCAGGTACAGATCCCATTCTTATCTCTCCTGAAAAGAGAAATGAGTTTATTATAATTATAATAAGTGTAAATAAAAATCTCTTTAAAAGCATCTCATCCTCCATTATCTTATAATTACTACTTTTCCTTTTTTACTTATGCCTTTATCATCTTTTATATAAAAAAGATAAAGCCCACTTGGAACTGTAACTCCATTTTTATCTTTTAAATCCCAACCATATTTTTCTGAGTTAGTATTCTTGTTTAGTGTTATTATATGTTCTCCTGAGATACTATATATTCTTATTTCACATATAACACTCAATTTAGTAAAAACAACACCATTACACCCATATCTTAAATTACAAGGATTTGGATAAACATATGCTTTTGAAACATTTTCTTCAGGACCTCTTGCAAGTGATGTAAGACCTGCATAAACATTTATTCTTGAACCCATAAAAATACTATAACCAAAAGGAATTATATTTCCCATAAGACGATATGAATAAGAAACCTTATAATCTGAATTCCCTATGTTATATGGTGAGAGCGTTGGTATTCTATAACTTTTAGATGATATAAATGCTGATAATTCTAAATTAGTTAATAAAATTATTACAAAAATTCTAACTAAAAACATATATTTTTAGCTTTCGTTTAAAGTTATAATCTCTCTATATTATACCAATCATCTTTCTATCTTAACAAGTTTTGCAACAACACTTCCTAAAAAAACTTCAGCTTCCAGCATTACAGGAGTTCTATCATCTTTTGAAATATAAACATATAAACTTTTTCCTTTTTTTGATATAAATATTCCTTCATCCCCAACTTTTGGTTCAACTTTGTATGCTTTTATTTTTTTATCTTCTAATTTCACTGTTACAATACCATGATTTATAACCTCAAGTTCCCATTTTTTAGTAGTAAGAACTTTTATTTCCTTTTTAGGAAGAATTTCTTTTGAACTTTGAGAATAAAGAAAAAGAGAAGAAAGGACATCAAAATAATCTCCATCGAGATTGCCAGTGTAAATAGTTTCTTTATCATTTTTTATTTTTTTGCCTGTATAAGTTGAGTTTTCATAATCAAAATAATTGTATTCAGTAAATAAATACTTCCCCTCTTTAATATCCTTAAAATATCCATATGATCTCTCCATATTAACATCAAGATATCCTATATTTATATCCTTAACTTTAAAAATTCTATCAATAAAAGAAGTTGAAGTTGCAACTGAATATATAACATATGCATACCTATTTTTTGATATCTCAACAACATCTTTTATTTCGATAGATGCATTCCCAACTTTAACTAATCCCCAGTAAATATCATATATATATCTAACACCATAAAGTGGATAATTTTTTTTATTCTCTACTGATTTAAAATTAAATGGAAAGTTAAGAGAATTAAGAAAAATTGATAAAGAAAATAAAAGTCTAATCATTTAATTATCCTATAAATATTTTTCAAATTATTCAAAACAAAATCAGGTTTAAAATCAAGTTTATCAAGATATCTTTTCCCCTCTCCTGTCAAAACAAAAATAGATTTAAGCCCAACATTTCTTGAAAGCTCCATATCACTTTTTTTATCACCTATATAATATGAATCTTTAAAATCTATTTTAAAATCTTTTTTTGCTTCCGCTATTAAACCTGTTTTTGGCTTTCTACAAGTACAATTCTCACTAGGTGTATGAGGACAAAAATAAACTGCATTTATAAAAATATTTTTATCCTTAAGCAAACTAACTATGTAATCGTTGATCTTTATAGAATCATCTAAACTAATGAAACCTCTATTTATCGCAGATTGGTTAGTTATTATTATTAAGTGGTACTTAGATAAATCAAGTTTTTTAAATCCTTCTATAAAAGAGGGATATATTTTAACCTCGCTAACTGAAGTAATGTATTTGCCTGATTTTACTTTGTTTATAACACCATCCCTATCTAAAAAAATTGTTGGTTTTATCTCATTTGATTTTTGATATATTATTTTCATATAATTTTTTTATCCTTTCCATAATTTTATCATCATTATATTTCATGGCTATATCAACAACATATATTTCATCAAAAATTTCCTTTGCGTATTTCAAAAATTTTACTGCATCTTTATATGTGGTTAAAATTGGATTTTTGGAAGAAAGATTTTTTATTGAAACAAGATCACCAATTGTGTATCTATGATGATCATTAAAATACCAAAATTTTGTTACCTTAATTTGATTTTTTTCAAGAAAATACTTAAACTGATTATTATCTCCTATTGCACAAAAAACAGATACCTCTTTTCCAATAAATTTTTTAACATCATAAAAATTTCCATCACAAAGATTCATAAAACCCGTAAGGACATATTCAGCCTTAATTATTTTATCAGTTGATATATATTGGGCTAAATAAGAAATTGATTCTTCTATTTTATCTTCGGTAAACAACTCACAGTGATTTAATATCACAAAATCAGCTCTTTTAAGTGAATTATAACTTTCTCTTAGGTTTCCAAGAGGTAGTAGATGATCATATAAGGAATTTAAATTTATAATAACAATGTTTAAATCCTTTTTTATTTTAAAATTTTGAAATCCATCATCCATTATTATAAGAGATGGTTTATGTTTAGAAATAATATATTTTATTGCTTTAACTCTTTTATAAGAAGCAATTACTGGAACTTTGTTTTTTGTAGCAAGAACAATAAGTCTTTGTTCATCAGAGCAATTTTCATCATCAATAATATTTTTCACACTACTATCAATTATCTTACTTCCATATTTACTTTTATATCCTCGCATATTTATTGAATGATTTACTTTGAGATCTGTTAATTTTTTTGAAAGAGATATAACAAAAGATGTTTTTCCAGTACCACCAGTTGATATATTTCCAATGCAAACTATTGGAATAGAAAATTTTTTTGAAAAAAAACTTTCAGTTATGATTTTATTTATCTTGAAAATAATTATATACAAAATGGAAAATAAATACAGAAAAAAATATCCAATCTTATTTTCTTTTATTTTATTTCTTAGTTTAATGATGTCCATTTTAAAAAATTTTTGAAACACCTTTTTTAAGATGAAGTTTTAGATCAAAGTTAGTATCAGAATACTTTATAAAAAGCCTATCTATTGGAGTTTCTCTATCCCATGGCCATTGAGTTTTACCCTGTTTAAAACTAAAATCAAAAGTATATCCTGCATCTAAAACCATTTTTCTTATCGTTTGGTTATATGCACCATTACCATATGGATATGCAAAAGCAATGATCTGAGTATTTAGAAGGTTTTCAAGTTGCCTTTTTGATTCTTCTATTTCCCATTTTGCTTCCTCCAAAGGTATTGTCTCAAGTCTTGGATGGTTCATCGTATGTGCACCAAACTCAACTACACCACTTTTATGCATCTCAAGAATCATTTCCTTCGTTAACATTCTTATCCATGGCTCTTTTTGAGGATTATGCCAAATATTTACATTCCCTATGGTATTATAAACTATAAAAATATTTCCTTTTGCTCCATTCTTTTTTAAAATAGGATAAGCATATGTATAGTTGTTTTCATAACCGTCATCAAATGTAATAAGAACAACATCATCTACACTTTTTGAATTCTCATAATAATCTTTAAGATCAGAAAATCCTATCATTTTATATCCATTTTCTTTAAGATAAACTATTTGTTTTTCAAATTTTTCAGGTGTAACCCAAAGACTTTTAAGTTTTGTATTTTTAGGTGGATATCCTATTTTATGATAAACAAGAACATTTAATCCCTTTTTATCCTTCATCCACCATGACCATCTAAAACTATAAATCAAAGGGATAAAGCCAAAAAAAATTAATTCACTCATACTTATATTATAAGATATTTGGAAACAATATTCATAACATCATCTACACTTATAAGTTTCATACAAAGAAAATGGCCATGAGGGCATTTCATTGATCCATGAAGACGACAAGGTCTGCACTCCAAATCTACCTCAAGAACAGTTGATTTAGAAGAATAAGGAAAAAATCCAAGTTCCTTTGTAGTTGGTCCAAAAATAGCAATAACATAAATTCCAGAAGCAGCTCCTATATGCATTGGTCCAGAATCATTTGTTATAAGAATATCAGCTTTTTTCATTAGAGATATCAACAAAGAAAGCGAAGTTTTGCCACACAAATTTATACACATTCCTTTAACAGGTTTTTCAATTAGTTCTAAATATTGGACTTCTTCTTTGCTCCCTATAATTACTGGTCTAATTTTATATTTTTCATATATTTTTTTTATAAGGAGTGAATATTTGTAATGTGGCCATTTTTTTGTTTCCCATACTGAGGATGGATTTATAAGTATTATCTTTTTTTCATCTATTTTAGGAGATAAATCATAATCTGTTTCTATACTTGGAAAATCAATCTTAATATTTTTTGAAATATAACTTAAAAGTGCTGTATTTCTTTCCGCATCATGCATTAACCATTTAAAAGGAACTTTATGAGTGTAAAAAAAGGAAACAATCGGAATATCAAAACCTATTCTTATTTTTGCTTTTCCAAGATATGCAATAATTGCTGTTCTAAAAGATCTATGTGGAAGTATTGCTATATCAAAATCTTCATTTCTAATCTTTTTTATAAGTGAAATTGTTGAATTTATCTTATTTTTCTTTTTATCATCTTCAATTATTTCATCTATTTCTTTTAAACCTTGAAAGGCAGAAGAAAAGCCCTTTCTTACCACAACACTAAGTTTTGAATCTTTAAATTTTTCTTTTATTTCTTTTATAAGTGGAAGAGTAAGTATTAAATCACCAAGAAATGCTGTTTGAAAAATTATGATTTTTTTTGCTTCTATATTTTCTATTTCTTTAAGTTTTATATCATCAATAAAAAGATCTTTTGTATATATTTTGTATCCTATTTCTTTTAATGTGTCAAGATATTTCTCAACTACATGTTTCTCAAGACGCGGCGATGGAATTTTAAATCTGACAAAGAGCCTTCTATGTATTGAATCTTTTTTATAATGTATTTTTTTTGATGCTTTTAAAAACAACCTTATAAAAAAGCTTCTTAAAACGCAATGGAGATCTATTATTACATCAAATTTCTCTTTTCTAAGTTTTTTAATTGTTGAAAAAATATTTTCATATTCTATGACACGATTTATATTTGAATTTTTTTTAAGAATATCTGAAAACTTCTTTTTTGTTAGATAAACTATTTCTGCATCTGGATTATTTTTACGTATATTTCTAATTACAGGTAATGTAAGTATTATATCACCTAATGATGAAAATCTAATAATTAGAAACCTGTTCATAATTAAATTATAACCATTTTTTTGAAAAGAAATAAGTTAAATAAAAGTAAAATTTAACTTTTTTCTTTTTTATATAATATAATTTATGGTAGATAAAGAAAAGCTATTAAAAGTGGTAGATCTTTTTAATAAAAAAGATAAAACCATATCTGTAATTGGCGATTTAATACTTGATAGATATATAATTGGAAAGGTAAGAAGAATTTCTCCTGAAGCACCTGTTCCAGTAGTTGAGGTTACCAATGAAAAAAAATCATTTGGTGGAGCAGCAAATGTTGCAAATAATATTTCATCTGCTGGTGGGAAAGTAAGATTAATATCTATTGTTGGAAATGATAGATCTGGAGAAACTCTTTTTTCAATGCTTAGAGAAAAAAAACTTATAGATACTTCGTATATAATTGTTGAGGAAAAACAAAAGACAACTGAAAAAATAAGAATTATAGCAGAGCACCAACAAGTAGTAAGAGTTGATAGAGAAATAAAATACACATACAATTCAAACACCTCAAAGAAAATAAAAGAACTTATAGAAAAATCAGCAAAAGAAACTGATGCATTTCTTTTGTCAGATTATGGAAAAGGTATTCTTTCAAAAGAGATTATTGAGTATTCGATTAAAACAGCAAACAGATTTAATATTCCTATTTTTGTTGATCCTAAAATAGAGCATTTTTCATCTTACAAATATATTACATCAATGACTCCAAATGTTAATGAAGCATTTTCAGGGATGAGATCTATACCATCTTATAAACAAGAAGACGTGGAAATGATGGGCAAAAAAATTGTTCAAAAACTTAATCTAAAATCTTTGATAATAACTCAAAGTGAAAATGGAATGACAGTTTTTGATAATTTTGAAAAAAAACTAAAAATCACACATATACCTACAAAAGTAAAAGAAGTTTTTGATGTTACAGGAGCAGGGGATACCGTTATATCAATACTTGCTTTAAGCTATTCCATAACAAAAGATATTCTTATTTCTGCAATTATCGCAAATTATGCAGCTGGTATCGTAGTAAGCAAACTTGGAACCGCAACGGTTAGTATAGATGAACTTAAAAATGCTATAAAAAATTCATGAAAACTATAATAGTCATACCGGCAAGATATAACTCATCCAGATTTAAGGGAAAGGTTCTTTATCCTCTTAAAAAAAAGCCAATACTTCAATGGGTTTATGAAAATGCAATTAAATCTAATGTTTCAAGTAAAGTAGTTATAGCAACCGAAGATGAAAAGGTCTTAAATTTTTGTAAGGGAATTGGAGCTGAATGTGTTCTTACAAGCCCTAAGTGTAATTCAGGAAGCGATAGAGTATGGGAAGTTGTAAAAAATACTGATTTTGAGATAATAATAAATCTTCAAGCAGATGAGCCATTTATTGAAAATGATGTTATAAAAAAGGCATATAAAAAAATAATAAATGAAAAATTTGATATAACTACTGCCGTACATCCAATATATGATGAAGATGAAATAAAAAATCCAAATTGTGTAAAAGCAGCAATTGATAAAAATGGCAATGCTCTTTATTTTTCAAGATCTCCAATACCTTATCATCATGAACTTTCAGAACTTTCTAAAAAAATTCCTTATTATAAACATATAGGATTCTACATCTATAAAAGAAAAGCACTTGAGATGTTTATAAGTACAGAACCATCTAATCTTGAAAAACTTGAAAGACTTGAGCAATTGAGAGCTTTAGGACTTGGACTTAAAATTGGATGTATTATAGTTAAAAGATCTGGTCCATCAATAGATACACCAGATGATATAAAAAAAGCTATTGAGTATATAAAAAAGAAAGGGAGATAATTATGGCAAAATATATTTTTATAACTGGTGGTGTAGTAAGTTCTCTTGGCAAAGGAATAACATCAGCATCAATAGGAAGGTTGCTTAAATCTCATGGTTTTAAGGTAAATATGATTAAGTGTGATCCTTATTTAAATGTTGATGCTGGTACTATGAGCCCTTTTCAGCATGGTGAGGTTTTTGTGACAGTCGATGGTGCAGAAACAGATCTTGATTTAGGTCATTATGAAAGATTTGTTGATATAACAACAACAGCAGATAATAATATTACAGCTGGTAAAATATATAATTCTGTAATAGAGAAGGAAAGGAAAGGAGGGTATCTAGGACAAACTGTTCAAGTAATTCCACATCTAACAGATGAAATTAAATCAAGGTTTCTAAAAGCAGGTGAAGGTTATGATATAGTCATAATAGAAATAGGTGGAACAGTTGGAGATATAGAGAGTCTGCCATTTCTTGAAGCAGCAAGACAGATGAAAATAGATCTTAGCAGAAATAATGTTATATATATTCATCTTACACTTGTTCCTTATCTTTCTTCAACAAATGAATTAAAAACTAAACCAACACAACACTCCGTTACAAAATTAAGAGAAATAGGAATAGATCCTGATATAATAATTACAAGATCTGAAAAACCACTAAACATCGAACTTAAAAAAAAGATAGCATTATTTACCTCAGTCCCACCTCAATCAATAATAGAAGCATATAACGTATCAAATGTCTATGAGGTTGTAGAATTACTTAAAAATCAAAACATTGATGAGCAAATAATAATGCTTTTAAGATTAAGAAGCAATAAATACGACATAAATGAGTGGAAAAATTTTGTGGATAAAGTAAAAATAATGCATACATATAAGAAGATAAAAATAGTTATGGCAGGAAAATATGTAAAATTTAAAGATTCTTATAAATCATTAAATGAAGCAATCCTTCATGCTTCAATTGCAAATAATCTAAATACCGAAATTGAGTATCTTGATACATCTCAAGACATATCAATCATAGAAAAAAAGATACTTGAAAGTGATGGTTTAATTATTCCAGGTGGATTTGGGGAGAGAGGAATTGAAGGAAAAATAACTGCAATAAAGATTGCAAGAGAAAATAATATTCCCTTTCTTGGAATATGTCTTGGAATGCAATGTGCTGCAATTGAATTTTCAAGAAATGTCTTAAAACTAAAAGATGCAAACTCAACTGAGTTTAATCCAAAAACAACTCATCCTGTTATAACAATAATAGATTCAATAAAAAGCCAGAGAAAAGGTGGAACAATGAGGCTTGGAAACTATCCTTGTAGTATCAAAAAAAATACACTTGCGTATAAAATATATTCAAAATCAGTTATAAATGAAAGACATAGACATAGATATGAGTTTAATAATGCTTTTATAGAAAAATTTGAAAAAAATGGAATGATTATATCAGGAATAAATAAAAAAGATAATCTTGTAGAAATCATTGAGCTAAAAAAACATCCATTTTTTATAGGTGTTCAGTTTCATCCTGAATTTGCTTCAAAACCACTTTCCCCCCATCCTCTTTTTGTAAAATTCTTGGAGGCATGCAATGAAAGAAATAAAAAACTTCATAGTTAATGTTGATGGAATAAAATTTTCAAATTCTCTTAAACTTAAATATATTTGTGGACCATGTGTTATAGAAAGTGAAGAAATCTACTATAAAACTATCTTAGAACTAAAAAAAATATTTAAAAAGATAGGAAGTGAATTTATAGCAAAGGCATCATTTGATAAAGCAAACAGAAGTTCTATAGATTCTTTTAGAGGAGTTGGATTAAAAGAAGGAATAAAGATACTTAATAGAGTAAAAAATGAACTTAATGTTAAAATACTTGTTGATATACATCTTCCCTCTCAGGCTGATGAGGTTGCAACAGTTGCAGATATAATCCAAATACCTGCATTTCTCTCAAGGCAAACAGATATTATAATTGCAGCAGGAAGAACAATGAAAGCAGTAAATGTGAAAAAAGGACAGTTCTTAAGCCCCTGGGATGTTGAAAATATTATAAAAAAAATAGAATCCACAGGTAATAACAAAATAATGATTACAGAAAGAGGAACAACATTTGGATATAACAATCTTGTTGTTGATATGAGAGCACTTGATGTAATTAAAAGATATGGATATCCTGTAATATTTGATTCAACACATTCAATTCAAAGACCTGGAGGACTTGGAAATAAAAGTGGAGGTGATAGAGAATTTGTGTTACCACTTTCAAAATCAGCAGTAATACAAAAAATTAGCGCTGTTTTTTTTGAAACACATCCAAATCCAGAAAAAGCCCTATCAGATGGACCAAATTCATTGCCACTCAAATCAGTTGCAAAATATGTTAAAATACTCAATAGGATAGATGAACTTGCAAAAAAACTGGAGGATAATTTATGAAATGTCCAAACTGTGGTTTTGAAAACAAAAAACCATCAAAATACTGTGCAAAGTGTAAAAAAGATCTTTCTCTTCCACCAGAATGGTTTTGTGATACTAAATGGCATATAAAAACACTTTCAATTATATACATTGTTTTAATTGTTGGATATTTCATAATAAGTCATATACTTCATAAATTACCACCCCCATATGATCAGAGAATAATTCCTCCGGAGATGACACCATGGCTATATCCTCACAAAAAAATAGAGCATTAAACATTATAAAAATTGCAAAAAAAGTAATTGATGATGAGAAAAAAACTATAAATGATCTTAAAAAAACAATAGATAATAATTTTGTAAAAGCAATAGATATCTTATTGTCACAAAAAAAAATAATACTTACTGGTCTTGGAAAATCTGGTATAATTGCTAAAAAAATATCATCAACACTTGCATCTATAGGAATTGAGTCAGTGTATATCCATCCTGTTGAAGCAATGCATGGTGATATGGGAATTATTTCTAAAGGTGATGTAATTATTGCTCTTTCAAATTCAGGAAATACAAATGAAACAAATAAATTTATTTTACTTGCAAAAAAAAGAAATGCAAAAATTATAGGGATAACAAGTAACTCAAACTCAAAATTATCACAAATATCTGATATTACTTTAAATATAAAAGTAAGAAAAGAAGCATGCCCCTATAATCTTATACCCACTTCATCTACTACAGCGATGCTTGTTCTTGGTGATGCTATTGCAATAACAATATTAAGTTTAAAAGGATATCAAAAAGAGGATTTTGCAAAAAATCATCCTGGTGGAAATATTGGACGATTATTATATGTTAAGGTTTCTGAGATTATGAGAAAAGGAAAACTTTGTCCAAAAGTATTTAAAGATCAAACTGTTAAAGATGCAATAGATATAATGACATCTACATCACTTGGAGCAACTACAATAATTGACAAAGATGGAAAACTTATAGGATATTTTACTGATGGTGATTTAAGAAGAAAGTTTGAGAATATAAAGTTAGATGAAAAAATTGAAAAATACATGACACCAAAACCACTTTCAATAGATCAAGATGAACTTGCAATAAATGCAGCTAAAATAATAAATGAGAAAAAAGTTGACAATCTTCCTGTAGTTAATAAAGATGGAAAGGTTGTTGGAATTATTGATGAAAAAGATTTAATAAGGGAAGGAATAATTTAAGCTAAGAATAAAAAAGTAAGAAAGTGAGAAGTAAGAAGTGAGGGAGCAAAAAAGAAAAAATAGAATTAGTTTTTAGAAGAAGTACTTATCTTTCTAGTAGTATGTTTAAATATTTTGATATTTGAAAGATCACTTCTTGCCTCAAAACCAATTGAATCAATTTCTATACCTTCTTTTTCTTTTATTATCTTTGTATTTGTCTTTGAATATATAAGTTCTTTTTTTGAATCAAAATATAATTTTTGAGTATATATTCTTATATTTTCAGTAAAGGAAACTGCACTTACATCTTTTTCAATATAATAATTTTCCATATTCATATCTCCAAAACCTTTAAATCCTTTGATAACAGTTGTTATTTTTGAATCAGAAAAAAGATTTATAAGTGTGTCATAACACAAAATATTATTATTTTTCTCATCAATAACACTTTTTCTACATTTTAGGTCCCATTTTCTAACACCGTTTGAAAAATGCTCAAGATTAAAATCACTCATATGTATTTTGTAATCTAATGGAGATTCACTACTTTTTTTCTGACATGAAAAAAAAATTGATATTATAATAAATAAGAAAAATCTCTTCATCTAAATTCTAAACTCATTTCCAAGATAAACTTCTCTGGCTTTTGGGTCATTTATAAGTTTATTTGCATCACCTTCTATTAAAACCTCTCCTTTATATATAAGATATGCTCTATCAACTATACTTAACGTTTCCCTTACATTATGATCACTTATCAAAACTCCTATTCCTTTACTTTTTAAATACTTTATTATTTTTTTTAAATCCTCAACTGTTATTGGATCTATTCCAACAAATGGCTCATCAAGCATTATAATTTTTGGAGAATTTATCATAACCCTTGCAACCTCAAGCCTTCTCTTCTCCCCTCCGGAAAGTGTATAGGCTTTTTGCTTTCTTAAATGTGAAATAGAAAATTCTTTTAGAAGTAAGTCAACTACTGATATTATTTTCTTTTTATCTTTTTCTATCCTTTCAAGTATTGCTATAAGATTTTCTTCAACACTTAATTCTCTAAAAACAGTTGGCTCTTGCGCAAGATATCCAATTCCAAGTCTTGCTCTTTTGTATACAGGCAGATTAGTAATATCCATTTCTTCTAAAAAAACCTTACCTTCATCTGGTTTTATAAATCCCATCAACATATTAAAAGTTGTAGATTTACCAGCTCCATTTGGTCCAAGAAGACCAACTATTTCATTTGAAGAAACTTTTATTGATATATTATTTACAACTCTTTTTTTATTATATATTTTTACAAGATTTTGAGAATAGAGTTTCATAATTTTTTTCTCTCTATTTTACCATAGACATTATTAATTGCTTTCACGGTTTTATTTTCCCTGTTTACATATATTAAATTAGCATTTATAAAAGTAGTATATTCATCATTTTGACCAAAAACCTTTGGATCTTTGATAAGTTCAAACTCTTTTTTATTGTCATCATATATTGCTTTTTGTGAATATGCAGTCATTGATGCTGTTAGTAGTTCAAATTCTTTCTCCATTATTATTTTTTTTTCATCAATTAAGGCAGTACTTTCCTTTGAATATGATATAAATGTTTCTTTTTTTAGACCATCATAAAAAACTGTTTTAATCTTATTTTTTTCTGAAAAAAGTATCAATTTTTTCAGATTCTCATTATATTCTGCTTTTTCAGAATAGGATTCCATATAAGAATTATTTTCAAAATTTCTCCTTGCATAAACATTTCCATCCGCGTTCCAAATTTTATTTTTTCTATCATAAACAGCATAATCTGTTTTCATAATATAAAATGAATTTTTAAAAGATACATTCTTTTTAAAAATCTCTCTATCCTTCTTTTTATCTATTACCCACTCATCACTTTTAACAACACTTCCCATAAGAAAATCATCTTTTTTATCTTTGGCATCAAGAATAAAATAATAACTCACTAATAATAACAAAAAGACAATCTTCATACATTTTATTTTAACAAAATTTTAAAGATGATTTACATTTGTCGCATTGGATTATAATTTTTGTCCCTGAAGATAATCTGGATAGATTAAAATTACATCCCTAAAAATATTTCAATTATTCAAAATACTAAATACCTCTTTAATTCCTTCCCGACGTTAGGTCGGGGGGAGATAGGGAGATTTAATTTGTTTTATTTTATCTGCAAGAAAAAATTTATAGAAAAACTTATGAAAGTAAAAGAAAATATTAAAATAAATAAGAGTTTATGCATAGATTTTGGGAATTTTTTTTGATCTAACGAATATTATCTTTAGGGACATATATTTTTGATCTAACACCTTTGTGAATATAATTATTTTTATGTAAAAATTTCAAGATAAGTATTTAAATTATTTTTCTTTGCTTCTTTGAGTGCTTTAAAATAAATATTTTTTGCTTTTTCTTTTCTCCCTTCTATGTAGTAAAGATATGAAAGAGAAAAAAGATTTAAAATTTTTCCACGAGGTTCAAAACCATCTTTAAATAACCTTTCTGCTTTTAAAAAACTATCTTTTGCATCTTTGAACTTTCCAACTCTCATATATGCATTTCCAAGCCCCCATAATACAAGAGCAAGATCAAGTTTATCCCCAGTTTTTAAATAATAACGATAAGAAACAAGATAATTTTCTATCGCCTTTTTATAGTTTCCCATCTGTCTTAATGCATTTGCAATTCCGCAATGATAATAAGCTTTTGAAAAATAATCATTTTCATCAATAAATTTTAAAGACTTAGAATATACCTTAAAAGAATCATTTATTCTTCCATAAATTCTAAGTATTCCTGCAAGAGCAAAGTTTGCATAAAGAAGAAGTGATTTATCTTTTGCTTTTAAAGCATACTCAATAGATTTTTTAAAACTAATTATTCCTTTTTTAAAGTTTCCTTCTAATCTAAATATTCCTCCTTCTGCCCAATAAATATAAGAAAGTCCTTGAAAATCTTTTTTAAGAGTATATATTTTCTTTAATTTTGAAAAATAATAAAGCGCATTTTTAAAATCACCTTTCATTCTAAAATACATTGCCATCTCAAGAAGAAAATCTAAATCTTTTGGATTGAGTTTTTTTAGAATTTTTAAGTATTTTTCAGTTTCTCTAATTTTTCCTTTACTTCTTGTAATTGATGCAAGTCTTAAAAGCGTCTTTTGATAAAAAGAAGATTTTTTATCAAGTTTACTTAGCGCTTTTAGATATCTTTTAAAAGATTTTTCAAGCAATCCATTTATTCTTTCTATCTCTCCAAGATAATAAAAATAAATTCCATCTCTTTTTTTAATATTTCTAAGATATTTTTTTGCTTCTTTAGTATTTTCTATATCAAGAAATTTGTCTATTTTTTGATAAAGTGTATTTTCCATTTTTAAACTCCTTTGCATAAAAACACTTTAAAGAAAGAAAACATTTTTCACAAAGAGGAATTTTTTTTAAACAATATCTTTTTGCAACCTCAACAAATAATGCATGATACTCAGAATAAATCTTTAAATCAGGCTTTAAACTTTTTTCAAATATTTCTCTAAGTTCATCATAATCATACTCTTTTTCATCCCCAAAAAATCTCAAATAAATTCTTCTTGTATAAGAATCTATTACAAATATCGGTTTTTGAAATCCATATAAAATTATTGAATCTGCTGTTTCTCTCCCAATTCCTTTTATCTCAAGAAGCATTTTTCTAAGCTCAAATACATTTTTTTTAGAAAGTTCTTTTAAGGAATTTTTGATAAAAAAAAGTGAAAGATTTTTTAATTTTTCTGCTTTTTGTCTATAATATCCACTTGATCTTATAAGTTCATATAATTTTTCAAAACTTGCTTCATATATTTTTTTAGGTGAAAGATATCCTTCCTCCTTAAGTTTTGCAAGTGCTTTTTCAACATTAATCCAAGAAGTATTTTGTGTAAGTAAAGCACCAACAGAAATTTCAAATATTAGTTTAGGACTGTTTTTTGTATACCTATTTGGAATATACACACATTTTTTTAATTTTAAATCATATACTGGCCACCACCCTTGAGGTCCAAGATTTAAATACATCAAGTCATAAAGTTCTTGAATCTTATTTTTCATTCTCTTTGAGAATTTTTTTGATTTCAAAAAGAAGGTCATCAAGGGTATATGGTTTTGGTATTAGTTTTACAACATCATATTTTTTAAGTTTTTCATATGAACTTTTTTCACCTGCAAGAGTTGAAAGTATTAGTATTGGTATTCTTCTTGTTTTCTCATCTTCTCTTAATTTCTGACATATATCAAAGCCACTTATCTTTGGAAGCAGAAGGTCAAGGAGAATAAGATCCGGAATTTCTTTTTTTGCAACCCTTATACCTTCAACTCCATCATATGCAGAAAAAACAGTATATCCTTCTTTTTCAAGAATTTCTTTAAGTACTGATTGTGTTTGCCTACTATCTTCAACTATCAGTATTTTCTTCATTGACATTTTTTATACTCCTTGTTTAATCTTACATAGACATCTGCAGATTCTTTTAAAGCATTTATCTCATCATCAGTTAATTTCCTTATTACCTTTCCAGGCACACCAAGAACAAGGCTTTGAGGTGGGATCTTAGAATTTGGCGGAATAAGAGCATTTGCCCCTATTATACAATTATCTCCTATTTCACTATCTATAATTGTTGAGTTCATTGCAATAAGACAATTATTTCCTATAACAGAACCATGAACAACAGCCCCATGACCTACCGTTACTCCTTGGCCAATTATTACTGGCTTATTTTTATTTGGATGAAAAACACATAAATCTTGGACATTACTCCTTCTACCTATTTTTATCATATCAACATCCCCTCTAAGAACAACTAATGGCCATATAGAAACCTCATCCTCTATTTTAACATTTCCTATAATAACTGCACTTGGATGAATAAATGCAGTTTCTGCAATTTCCGGAGCATAGTTATTGAATTTTTCAACTGGCATGCTCTCCTCCTTTATCTTTATGAATATCCTCATCTATTATTTTAAATCCATAAAAAACTATAATGCTAAATATAGACGGAAGAATATAATAAAAAAATCTCATAACAAGACTTGCAAAAACTGATGTTTCAAATGAAATACCTATATTTGAGTAAAAATTTGATATCACAACTTCCATAAGCCCAAGTCCTGAAGGAAGAATTGGTAATATTGTCATAACCATACCAAAGGAAAACCCTATTACTGTTCTTACCAACGAAAGTTTCACTCCAACGCTTAAAAAAGCAAAATAAAGAACAAGTATATTAAAAACCCAATCTAAAAGCACATATAACAAAACTTTTGGAAGTTCATATTTTTTTTTATGAAGAACAAATATCCCAAAATTAAGGTTATTTTTAAATTCACGAAAATCTTTTTTAGGAATATAATATTTAGTTATCTGATAAAGCGTGTTATTTATAAAATAAAATATTCTTATAGCCCATCTATTCCTAAATCTGTGATTAAAAACTATCATACTCATTAAAAATGGAATAAGAAATATTAAAATTGTTCCCAAAAATCCTTCAAGAATATCTATATTTATTTTTTTAATTTCAATTAAATAAATTACAAAACTTTGAAAAACAATAAAACCAAGTATTAAGTATATAAAAGCAGTAAGGACTATTGATGTTGTTAAAGAAACGCTTAGTGGAATTTTTCTTCTATGAAGAAGATGCATACGAATAGCAAACCCACTTGCTCCACCACTTGAAAAAAAATAATTAGTTGTTGTAGATATCAAAGTTATATAAAAGGTTCTTAAAAAATCTATTTTATATCCAAATATCTTAAGCATTTCATAAAGAGATAAGCTCATAAATAGATAACTAATGATTGAAGAAACAAAGGAAAAAAAAAGATATTTCTTTGATGAATTTTGATATATTTCAATAAGTTTTTCATAATTTGGTGAAATTAAAAAATAAAGAATTATTAGAGCAAGAATAAGAGGAAGATATTTAAAAAACTTTCTTTTCATATTAAAATTGCTAAAATATAATTATGAGTTGTTACCATCAGATATATTTTATAAATTAAAATGGATAATAACAAAATATATCGTTCTGATTTCCTTGTAATCGGTAGTGGAATAGGTGGGCTTTTGTCTGCAATCAAACTTTCCGAATTAGGAAAAGTAAATCTTATTACTAAAGATTTAATTACAACATCAAATTCATATTATGCTCAGGGTGGTATTGCAAGTGTTTATTCAGATGAAGATAGTTTTGATGATCATATAAATGATACTATTAAGGCTGGTGATTATTTATGTGATAGAAAAATTGTTGAAATGGTAATTAAAAATGGTCCATCTGTGATATCAGAATTCTTAAATCTTGGTGTTAAGTTTGATAAAACAAATAAAGGCTTTAAACTTGGGCTTGAAGGAGGTCATTCTCACAGAAGGATTCTTCATCGATATGATTACACAGGAAAAGAAATTGTAAATACTCTTATCAAAAATATTATCTCAAATAAAAATATCCAAGTTTTTGAGTATCATCAAGTTGTTGATTTAATACTAAAATTTCATCCTTTAGAAACAAAACCTTCAAAAAATATTGTTCTTGGAGCTTATGTTCTTGATATAAGAAAAAATAAAATAAATTCTTTTTTAAGTGCTGTAACTATTCTTGCAACTGGTGGTAGCGGAAAGGTTTATCTTTATACCTCAAATCCACATACAGCAACAGGTGATGGATATGCAATGGGATATAAAGCTGGACTAAACTTAGTTAATATGGAATTTGTTCAGTTTCACCCCACCTGTTTATATCATCCAAAAGCACAGAATTTTTTAATATCTGAAGCAATGCGAGGTGAAGGAGCATTACTTAAACTTAAAAACGGACAAAGATTTATGCATAAGTATTCAAAAATGGGAGAGCTTGCTCCAAGAGATATTGTTTCAAGAGCAATAGCAACAGAGATGAAAAGAACTGGAGATGATTGCGTTTATCTTGATATATCATTTAAACCTTCTTCTTTTATTAAAAAAAGATTCCCATACATTTATAAAACCTGCTTAAAATATCAAATAGATATAACTAAAGAAATGATTCCTGTAGTTCCTGCTGCGCATTTTTTTTGTGGTGGAATTAAAGTTGATGAGTTTGCAAGAACTGAAATTAAAAATCTTTATGCTGTTGGAGAGGTCTCCCATACCGGACTTCATGGTGCAAACAGACTTGCTTCAAATTCGCTTCTTGAAGCATCTGTTTTTGCGATAAGAAGTTATCTCTCAATAAAAGAAGATAGATTCGAAATACCAAAAAAATTAAATGAAAAACACATAATATGGGATTATTATGATACCAAAAAATCAAGAGAAGATATAATAATTTCTCAAAATTGGAATGAAATAAGAACTCTTATGATAAACTATGTAGGAATTGTACGAAGCACAGAAAGACTAAAAAAAGCCCATAAAAAAATATCCTTAATTCTTGAAGAGATAGATTATTATTACAAAAAATATAAACCAACAAGAGATTTTATTGAACTAAGAAATATAGCAATCACAGGTCTTGCAATAATAAAGAGTTCTCTTGTAAGAAAGGAATCTAGAGGTTCGTTCTACAATGAAGATTATCCTAAAAAACTTAAAGAAAAAAAATGGACTTTTTTTAATAGATATATTTCAAATGCTTTTCTAAAGTCATATGAATGATAAGTTAATAATTAAGGGTGCAAGAACACATAATCTAAAAAATATAAATCTTGAGATACCAAAAAACAAACTTGTAGTTATAACCGGTTTAAGTGGAAGCGGGAAATCATCACTTGCCTTTGATACAATTTATGCTGAAGGACAAAGAAGATATGTTGAGAGTTTAAGTGCCTATGCAAGACAGTTTCTTGAAATGATGGAAAAGCCTGATGTAGATAGTATTGAAGGACTTTCTCCATCAATATCCATAGAACAACACTCACCTTCAAGAAATCCAAGATCAACAGTTGGAACAACAACTGAGATATACGACTATCTAAGATTACTTTTTGCAAGAATAGGAAAACCACATTGTTACATATGCCAAAGACCAGTAAAAGCTTGGACCACAGAACAAATAATAAATGATATCAAAAGCAAATTTTTTGGAAAAGAAATAACTATTCTTTCTCAACTTATTAGAGGAAGAATTGGAACATACGAAGAACTTTTCTCTAAATTAAAATCAAAAGGATTCGTATGGGTAATGGTAGACAAGAAAAAATATTCTTTAAATAATCCTCCAAAACTTGAAAGATATAAAAAACATGATATATCAATAATAATTGATAAGTATATTGTTAGTGAAGAAGAAAATGAAAGAATTGTTGAAAGTATTGAGCTTGCATTTAAAGAATCAGATACAATTGAAATAATTTTTAATAAAAAATCAATGATGTATAGTAAAAAAAATTCTTGTCCATATTGTGGAATAACAATAGGGGATATTGAGCCACGACTCTTTTCTTTTAACTCCCCTTATGGAGCTTGTGAAAAATGTCAAGGTATAGGATTTGTGACAGAAGTAGATATAAAAAGTGTTGTAGATGAAAACAAATCAATAAATGAAGGATCTATTATTGCCTGGGAAAATCCAATTACTAACAGAACAAATAGATGGAAAAACTCATGGAGAAATTATTATAGATCAATACTTGAAAGTTTATGCAATAAATACAATATTCCAACAAATATCCCTTTCAAGAATTTAAGCGAAGAAAACAAAAAAATAATTCTCTATGGTGATAATGAGTTTGAAGGAGTTGTTACAAATATAAAAAAAAGATATATGCAAACAGAATCAGATTATGTTAAATCAGAGATATATACAAGATACTTAAAAGAAATAATTTGCCCACAATGCCATGGCAAAAGATTAAAGAAAGAAGCATTAAGCATATTTATTGAAGGAAAAAACATAGCAGAAGTTAGTGATATGACTATAAGTGATCTTAAAAATTTTATATCATCACTTAAATTAAATCAAACAGAAGCAGAGATTTCAAAAATGATTTTAAAGGAAATAAAATCAAGGATTGATTTTTTGCTTGATGTCGGTTTGTCCTACCTTACCCTTTCAAGATACTCACAAACACTTTCAGGTGGTGAGGCACAAAGAATAAATCTTGCAACACAAATAGGAAGCAAATTAAGTGGTGTTTTATATGTTCTTGATGAACCAACGATAGGATTACATCCATCAGACAATGACAAACTAATAAATACAATGAAATCGCTTAGAGATATTGGAAATACACTTATAGTTGTAGAACACGATGAAAAAACAATTAGAAATGCTGATTGGATTATTGAACTTGGTCCTGGAGCTGGTAGATTTGGTGGAAATGTGGTTTTTGAAGGAAGCATTGACGATATATTAAAATCAGAAAAATCACTTACTGGAAAATACCTTTCAAAAAAATTAAATGTCACTCCAACAAAGACATCGAAAAAAACATCAGAATTTATAGAAGTATTAGGTGCCAAACAATTTAATTTGAAAAATATAAATGTAAAAATTCCATTGGGACTTATCACAGTTATATGTGGTGTTTCTGGATCTGGTAAATCTACACTTTTATATGAAATACTCTACAAAGGTATTATGAAAGAGATTAATCCAAATTTTAAAGAAGAACCAGGAATTTTCAAAGAGATTAAAGGAATTGAAAAAATTCAAAGAGTAGTTCTTGTTGATCAATCACCAATCGGTAGAAGTTCTCGTTCTAATCCTGCTACTTATATAGGTTTTTTTGATGAGATAAGAAAGCTTTTTTCAATGACTCCTCTTGCAAGAAGAAAAGGTTTTGGGCCAGATAGATTTTCATTTAATCTTTCAGGTGGAAGATGTGAAAATTGTAAAGGTGAAGGATATCTAAACATTCAGATGCAGTTTTTACCAGATGTTCATATAATATGTGAAGAATGTGGTGGAAAAAGATTTAACAAAGAAACACTTGAAGTTACTTATAAAGAAAAAAATATTTACGATATACTTGAGATAGATGTTTCAAGTGCACTTGAATTTTTTAAAGATATACCACAAATATACTCCAAGTTAAAACTTCTTGATGATGTTGGGCTTGGATATATTAAAATAGGGCAAAGTTCAACAACACTCTCTGGTGGTGAAGCACAAAGAATAAAACTTGCATATGAACTTTCAAAAAGAAACACTGGGAAAAACTTATATATTCTTGATGAACCAACAACAGGTCTTCATTTTGCAGATGTAGAAAAGTTATTAAAAGTTCTTTTAAAATTAAGAGATAGTGGAAATACCATTGTTATCATAGAACATAACACTGATGTAATAAAATTTGCTGATTGGATTATTGAACTTGGGCCAGAAGGTGGTCCAAATGGAGGATATCTTATATATGAAGGGACATTTGAAGGAATAAAGAAATCAAAATTATCAAAGACAAAGGATTATCTTTTTAAATGAAAGAAATTTTATTTTTTTTAAGTTTAAATATATTTTCTCAAAATACAAATTCCTGGGTTAGGCATGATACAACTCATTTTACGATATTCTATGAAGGAAATTGGCAACTTCCTTTTGTTTCAATGGAGATTGAAAGATTATACAATCTAATGAATATGAATCTTTCATATTTTGCACCATGGATGAAAAACGAAAAAACAAATATCTATATATACTCATCCTACGAAACTTATATAAATGGAGAATTTAAACCACCAAAATGGTCAAAAGGACTTGCCTTTTGGGATAAAAAAACTATAGTGGTTTATAATGATAATAAGAAAAAAAACTTATTTCCAACAATTGCCCATGAACTTACACATTTATATTTTGAAAGTTTTTTTGCAACCAAACTAAAACATCCACCAATTTGGCTAAATGAAGGGCTTGCAGTATATATTGAAGATAAAAGTTATGATGGAGAAGCTTTATGGGACAAAGCACTTAGATATTCTCCAAAAACTTCATTTATGAAATTTGCATCTTTTTTTAAAACAGAAGTAAATTCATTAAAAAGTGACGATGAGATTGCAAACTGGTATCTTCAAGCATATGGGATAGTAAGATATTTAAAAGAAACATATTCAAATGTATCATTTTATAAATTTTGCACAGATATTTTAAATAACGAAGACATTGAAAAATCAATTTGGAAAAACTTTAGAATATCTGATGTGTATGATTTTGAAAGAAAATGGTTTTATTGGATAGATAATATCAAAATAAGAAATGAAAAAAAACTTGAGTTTAAACCATTTAAAAAAATAGAATATTGATTTTAAATAATATCTCTGCTAAAATATAAGTAAGTATGAAAAAAAGAAAGGCATCACTTTCTGCAACACTTGTTCTTTTAATTGTGATAATAACTATTGCTACATATGTAACAAAATGGGTATTTGATAGATATACTATAGCAACAAGATTTTATAGAAGTTCAACAACAACTGTTCAAAATGAAGGAGTAATGCTAAATAGAATAAGTTGTTGTCGATATGGAGTTGGATGTCAAACAACTGTAGGTGGAAAGACAGTAAATGTATCTATAAATTGTTCTGCCTCAAATGCCCAAACAGCAACCTTTATAATAAACGAAGATTAATTTTTTTACTTTTCACTTCTTACCTTTTTACTTTTTATCCCCTCACTTTTTACCACTGGGCAGGTTTATTTATCATTATATATGTTTCTTTTGTTGTATCTATATCCCTTGCATTATATCTTCCAGATGACTGCCAAAATAATCTCAGAGAGACCCTTACCATATTTGGTGGTAGATTAGTTCTTCCAAAAAATGATGTTCTATTTGTAGGAACATAAATATTTGAAGAAAGAACTGTCGGAGAACCTGCTCCACAACTTATCCCAGATATCCAGTTAACTATCCCAGAAACATTTGGACATGTATTAAGCGTTAAACTTCCAGTGTAATAATAGATCGTATTATTATTTATGCAAAAATAATGCCACCAAGCTGTATTTCCTACAACAGCACAACCAGAGCCTGGATAAGTATTGTCTCCAGGTGGAATTTTTTGAAAATTTGTATAAAATGCAAGGTCATTAGATTCAGAATTTGGAGATGGTCTTACTATCTCAGTTGCTTGTGAAAGTTTATTTTTAATAAACTTAAATGTAAGTGTGTGCATATTCCTCAAAAGATCTTCTCTATATGATTGAAAAAAATATCTATTTGCTGTTGCATAAACTGTTGAAAGAGTTACAACCATAAAAGAAAATATTATTAGTGAAACAAGAAGTTCTATAAGTGTAAAGCCTTTTTTATTCTTTATAACCATAAAACTAATCCGGGTAACTTAGATTAAAACTAACTTGTTTACACGCAGTTGTCTCAGAATTTCCAAATCCACAATCAAAATTGGAAACCACATATCTAAAACTACAATTTGAAAGATTTCCTTTACATAATTCTGTTAAAAATGGTTCTGTATTTAAAAAAGAAGTAATATCATGAGTTCCGCTTTGAAGTGCCCAACCAGTATATGTATCACATTGACCAAGATGATTACATAATCTCCATGAATTATTTGGTCTTTGTGGAAGAAATGTGGAGTTATCAGAAGTTACATAATCTTTTAATTGTTCCGAAACCATTCTTATTGCAAGTGCCGCAACTTCCTTTTTGGTAGATCTCTTATGTCCAACTGCTGATGATGTAAATATAGAAAAAGTCGCCATTGCAACCATTGCAGAAATAAGTACCGCAACAACAATTTCAACTAATGTAAAACCTTTTCTTTTTTTTACATTTTTGGGCATGGTGGAACCTTTATACCAGATTGATAGCATGCCCCATTAGCACCTATCTGATATTTCCAAGTAGTATATGGTGGTCCAAGCGGAGAATTATTATAGGCACATGCAACTATTCCGCTACCCCCACATCCTCCCCCACATCCCCCACAATTATAAGTATTACATGCACAAAACTTCCATTGATAACTTGCCCAAGGGTGATCCGCCATATACTTATTTTGAACAAGAACATGGCTACTATTAACTTCTCCATTAGCATAATTTCCAGTATCAAGATTATACATTCTATTTGCATTTGCTATAGCATTTAAGATCGCCAAAGCATCAGTTGCTTTTGATGTCTCTATTGTTTTTCTATACATTGGTACAGCCATTGTTGTAAGAATTCCTATTATAAGAATAACTATCATGAGTTCAATAAGAGTAAAACCTTTTCTTTTCATAAATCATTCCCCCTTATTATCCGCCTTTAATCTGTGATAGTTGAAATATTGGAATATAAACTGACATAACAACAATACCTATTATACTTCCTATTCCAATCATAAGTAGTGGATCTACAACTGCAGAAAATCTTCTTAAAAATTGATTTATCTGTTCCTGATAATATGAAGATAATACATCTATCATATCAGGAAGTTTACCTGATTCCTCACCCATAAGCATCATATCTGTAACAAAGTTTGGAAAAATCCCAGTTTTTTTAAAAGATGCAGAAATTGTTTTTCCACTTGTAATATCATTCTTGGCTTTATTTAAAGCATTTTTCACTATTGGCACACTTTTAAATGAGTTTTCAAGAACATTTAATGAATTTACAATGCTAACACCACTTTTTAGAAGTGTAGACATTGTCGTCATACATCTTTCATACTGGATATTTTTTATAAAGTTACCAACAAATGGTAGCGAAAAAAGAAACTTATTCCATGCAAGTAATCCTGCTTCCGTCTTTGTATATGCTTTAAATCCCAAATAAGCACCTATTCCTCCCACAAGCATAACAAGCCAGTAATGCTGAAGAGTATAGGAAAAACCCATAACCATTTTGGTTATAAGAGGAAGTTTTAGACCAAAATCACTGAATATCTGAGCAAAAACTGGAACTATAAAAAGAACAAAATAAAAAAGAACTCCCATTGATAAAATAAAAAGAACTGCAGGATATGCAACGGCTGAAATTATTTTACCTTTTATTTCTTCTTGCATTTCTTTATATTTAGTTATTTGTCTTAATACAAGTGGAAGCTGACCGGAAACCTCACCAGCAGCAACAAGTGAAACCCAAAGTTCATCAAAAACATGAGGATGTTTTTCCATTGCTTTACTTAAAGAAGATCCAGCAGAAACATCTTTTGTTATTTGAAAAAGAACTGCTTGAAGAGTTTTATTTTCATTGTTCTCAGCAAGAAGAGAAAGGGCTCTAACCAATGGAACACCACCACTAACAAGTGTTGCAATCTGCTCTCCAAAAAAAACAAGCTCCCTTCCACTTACTTTTCCTCCGGATTTTTTCTTTAAAGCAAAAATACCTTTTGCACTTTCTTTTTCTGATTGAACTGATAAGATAAGATATCCTTTACTCTGCAGCGAATTTACTACACTATCCTCATCTTCTGCTTCCATTGCACCAGTAGTAACATTACCTTCAGTATCTTGAACTGTATAAATAAACCTTGGCATTAAAACCCTCCACTAATATATTTTACATTTCTGAAATTGTTGTTGCAAGCATTTCTTCAACGGATGTTATTCCTTGATATACTTTTCTCCATCCACTTGCTCTTAGGTCCCATCTTCCTTGTTTTCTTGCAATTTCTCTTATTTTTAAAATATCTGGATCTTTTGTAATTAACTTTTTAATCTCTTGTGTAATAAAATAAGTTTCATATATTGCTATTCTTCCTTTATAACCTATGTTAAAACATTTTGGACATCCCTTAGGTTTATAAAATATCACTTTATTTAAATCTGGAAGTGGATTCATATAAGACTCTTTTGCAAACATTTCAAGTTCTTCTTGTGATGGCTTGTATGGTTGCTTACAATCTGGACATAGCCTTCTTACAAGACGCTGAGCTTCCACAAGAAGTAGAGTTGATGCAAGAAGATATGGCTCTGCTCCCATATCTATAAGACGTGGAATTGCTTCAAGAGCAGTATTTGTGTGAAGAGTAGAAAGCACAAGATGACCAGTCATTGCAGCTTTTATGGAGGCTTCTGCTGTCTCTGCATCTCTTGTTTCACCAACAAGTATTACATCTGGATCCATACGAAGAAATGACCTTAAACCAGCAGCAAATGTAAGCCCTATCTCTGGTTTTACCTGAACCTGACTTATCCCTTCTAGTTTTATTTCAACAGGGTCCTCAAGAGTTAAAAAATTCATTTCAGGAGTTTTTATTGTTAAAAGAAGGGCAGCAAGTGTTGTTGTTTTTCCTGACCCAGTTGGGCCAGTTATAAGTATCATCCCGTGAGGTGCATTTATAGCCCTTAGGAAATCCTCTTTTTGTTCTGGTTCAAGACCAAGTTTATCCAAATTTAGTTCGACACCACCTTGCGCAAGTAATCTCATAACAACCTTTTCACCAAAAACAGTAGGACATGTTGCCACACGAACTTCTATAGTTTGGTTTTGATGTTTTATTGAAAATGCTCCATCTTGAGGTAATCTTTTTTCAGCAATATTTAATTTAGAAAGGATTTTTATTCTTGCAACAATATTTTCAAAAAGATCTTTTGGAGGAGCAGTTCTTTCATGAAGAACACCATCTATTCTAAACCTCAAAGAAACTTTTTCATCATACCTTTCAAAATGTATATCAGTAGCTCTCTCTGCTATTGCTTGCTTTAAAATTGCATTAACAAACATTATAGATTGAGCCCCAGATGATTTACTAACAATTACTCTATCAAGGTCAAGTTTGCCATCTGGAGTTAAGAAATCTCCATCAGAAACATCATCTGATTTTTCTTTTGATTTTTCAACAACCTTATCAATAAGAGCAGTCTCTTCTTGATAGAAAGAATCTATCACCTTTAAAATCTGTGGCTTTGTGGAAATAAAAATCTGAAGTTCCATTCCTGTCATTGCTTTGATGTTATCTATAAGTATGAGATCTGTAGGATCACTTAAAGCAACAGCAAGAACATTATTATCAACAAAAAGAGGAACTACTTTATTATCTCTTGCAAATTTTTCAGGAATTATTTTTTCAAGCCCTTGTCCTTTTTCTGGCTTTAAAATGTTATTTTTAATAGAAGCATAAGGTATTCCTAATTGTTTTGAAAGTGCTATTGCAACCTGTTCTTCAGTTGCATATCCAAGTTTGATAAGTGCTTCCCCTATAAGACACTTTTCTTGCTCTTGAAATTTAAGAGCTTTTTCCAATTGTTCTTGAGTAATTACCTTTTGCTCTATTAATATTTCCCCAAGTTTTTTTCTTGCCATAAATTAATCAACAAGAATTGTTGGTGTTAAGAATATAACCAAATCAGTATTGGTTCTTCTTGTGCTTGTAGAAGTAAAAAACCATCCTATTACTGGAATATATCCAAAAAGAGGAACTTTTTTTACAATTTTTTGTTCAGTAGATGATAGCATTCCACCTATAACAACTGTTTGTCCATTTTTTACTCTTACCATTGTTGAAACACCTCTTGTTATCGGATCAAGAACATTTGATCCTTGGATTGTTATTGCTGATGTTGTTATATCTGAATATTGAGGTTCAACAAGCATCGTAATATAACCTTCTTTGTTTACCTGAGGAGTTACTTTAAGAGTTAAACCCACCTGTTTCCTTTCAACTCCTGTTGATGATGAACCAGCAGAACCTCCAGCAGAAACAACAGTTGTTTGAGATGCAATTGCTGCTTCTCTTGAAATAGTTATAAGAGAAGTTTTATTATTCATAGCAACAATTTTTGGTGTTCCAAGATATCGTGCTTCACCCCTTGAAATTAGTGCTCTAAAAATTGCTTGCATCTGAGCAAGACTGAAGACTCCATAATAAATACCTTCTGGACTTTGGAGATTTGTTGCAAATATTGGATCTATTTTACCACCACCTCCACCAGATGAACTCTGTGATTGGTTTTGTGATTGGTTATTATTTGAAATTTGAGGAGCTTTTGGGAAAAAATATTTCCAATTATCTCCATTAAATATTCCTGGTCTAAGAGGCCAATCAGTTAATCTTGCAGGCCCAGCAAAATATGCTAATTCTCCTCTTGAACCACCCCATTCTATTCCAAGTTCGTTTAATCTATCTGTATTTATTTCTACTATCCTTGCTTCTATAAGTATTTGGGGAGCTTTTTTATCAAGTTCTGCAATGATTTGTTCTATCTGTGGAAAAACTTCCGGTATATCAGTAACTATTATACTATTTGTTCTTGGATCAACCGCAATACTCCCATACCGTTTTGAGAGAACACTTTTTATAATCTTTATTATATTTATCCCACTCTCTTCTTCACTTTTTTCTTGACCCCTTTCCCCTCCCTGTGCTCCTTGCATATTCATCATATTCTGTTGACTACCCATCAAAGATAAAGACGAACTCATTTTAGAATCCGCCTCAGTTAATGGAATTAATGGGATATAATTGAGCGTATAAATTTTTGTAACCATATTAGGTAAGGTTGATGATCTCTTGGTAATTATATATGTATTACTTTTTCCAATTCTTTGATATGTTAAACCCTTAACCCTTAGTAGTATTTCCAGTGCTTCTCTTACAGTTGTTCTTTTTAAAAATACAGTTATTTTTTTAGCAACAACATCATCACTTACTATAAAATTAACACCAGATTGATTAGATATAATATCAAGAAAACTTGTAAGTGAAGCATCTTTTAATCTTATTGGTCCTATTTTCTTATCAAGTGGTGATATAGTTTCTGCTTCTTCATAAAGAGGAGATTCTATCGTTGCATCTGCTTTTATTGGTGTTCCAGGAGTGCTAGTTTTTGAAGGTATAGTTATGTTTGTATCATTAGATTTTGTTGAGTCTTCAAGTATTGGACCACCAATATCATTTTCAAAATCATCTTGTTGAGCATAAAATGGAATAGTTATATATAAACTTACAAAAACCAACAAAATCTTTAAAAACATTACTCCTCCTTATTTTATAACAAACTTTTTTCTTTTTCCTTTATAATTTATTATAACATAATTTAATCCAACCTGTTCTATAAGATAATCCTTTTTATATGTTTTTCCTTTCATTACACTAACCCCATTAATTATGACATAATTTCCAACAATTCCTTCAATTTTTATTCCTTTAAATGGATCCAATCTTTCTTTTTTTATTACTTCTTCTTTATTTCTATTTAAAAGCATCTCTTCTTGTTTTTTCTTTTCTTCCATAATTCTTATTTTTTCATAATCTATAGGACTTAAAAAAGGATTTCTTTCTGACAACGGAGAAAAATATGAAATCGTTGACAGTTTTATATTTATTGGATTTATACTCTGAGTAGAAACAGATAATAAACTTTGCGAAGATACATTCAAAGAATTTGATTGTGAATAAATATTTTTACAAACAAAAAGAATAATGAATAATAAAAAGAAAAAAGAATTTTTATTTTTTTTAAATATAATGCTCATATTCTCGTAGTTACAAAAATCGTTCCAATACTAAGATCAACATCAAGAGTTCCAATAACCGTTTGATTTTCACTTTTTTTAATGTTGATGGAACTTATATATATAAAAGGTTTATAGTTTTCTATATCTCTAATGAAATTTCCAAGAGTATAATAATCAGTTGAAAACTGAACTGCTCTATAAACCACAATAATTCCAAATTTAGTATCTATATTCTTTTGAGAATCAATCCTTGAAAAAGAAATTTTATATTTAGAAGCAAGGGTATTTAAAACATATCCCAAAAACTCATCTTTATCTTTTAAAGCCGGAAGCATTGAAATATATTTTTTTAAGTCATTTTTTGCTTGAATATAATTACCATAATGACGAGAAATTACTTCTAATTGTCTAAGTTCACTTTTAAGAGAATCTTTTTTAGATGCACTTGGAAGATATATAAGATATGATATAAGTATTGCTGCAAAACCATATATAGCTGGTTTTTTAAATGGATCTATTCCTTTTTCAAAATAAATTAAAGAAAGATCTAAAAACATATCTTTAAAATATTTTTTTATCTTTAATAATATAATTCCAAAGTTCATAAAGCAGAACTCTCCATTGTACAAGAAATTGTAAAAGTTGCCCCACCTTTATTTAAACCTGAAAGATTTGAAAAATCATATTTTGATTTATCCGTTATTTCTTCTTGATTCATTGCCCCTGGAGGATTACATATTTTGTAACTTTTAAGTTTCCTAATCTCTTTTTTAAAATAATCAAAATAAGATGCTCTTAAATCTCCAGATAAAAGTGTCTCTCCATTAAGAGTAACAGTAACCATACTTTTTTCGTCTTTATTTACACTAAAAGGACGTGAATAACTCATATCAGTTAACCAAAAATCTTTTGGAATTACATCAGCAATATCAGAAAGTTTTGGAGCAAAAAAATCCCTTTTTGAAATTGTTTTATATAAAACATCATTTACTAAATTTAATTCTGAAACTTTTTTGCTTATTTCCTCTTCACTTAAATTCATTAAATCTGAAGCTTCAGATATTTTGTTTTTTATTTCAGAAACTTTGTTTGAAAGAATATATGATTGAAATATGTTTATTAAAAAAAGAAGTATAAAGAAAAAAACTATTATAGCACTTAATGTAGAAATATATCTTGTAGCTTTTTGATAAATCCTTCTATCTTTCTCTATCTGAGAGACATCAATATAAATCTTTTCCTCTATATTTTTTTTTATCGCAGTAAATCCACCAGTAATTGTAAAAAAATCATAAGTAGATGAAACTACCTTTTTTGAAGGATCAATAACAAAAGGTTCTATCTGAGTTTCTGTTTTTATCATATTAAGCCATACATCTGAATTTGTTCCAAGAACAAAAATTTTATCAATATTTAAATCAGGTAGAATCCTTTGTGAAAAAAGAAGTGTTCCTTTAAGATCAAGAGATTTTCTATCTGAAAAAAAACTTGTTTTTGTGAAAGAAATATATCTAAAAATTAATGGAATTCTATTATAAAAAACACTTATATACACTTGGGTATCATCGTCGAAAATAATAAAAACACCATTTTCCTTTTCTGAAAGGATATTAAATACTCTTTGAAAAGTTATTACAGATGGCTCAATAGAACTTAATTCAATTGAAATATCTTTAAAAATTTTTGAAAGAAACTCTCCTGTTTTTTTCTGTGTAACACTAAAAAAAATACCTAGTTTATTGTTTGGAATTATTTCCGCATAATAATCATATACTATCTCTTCAAATGAGACTGGAAGATATTTTTTTGATTCAAGGGGAATGGTTTTATTCCAAAACTTTCTATCAACATATGGCATTGTAAAAAATCTTGCTATTGAAAAATCATGAGAAAGAGATACAATTACTTCTGATGCTTTTATATCGGATTTTTTTATAACTTCTTTAAGCGATGTTACCCATTTTTGCTTTTCGCTAAAAAAATCATTATTTAATGAAAGAGGTTTTATAATCCCCTCTACTTTATAATCAGTTGGAATAACTATAGTTTTTGAAATATTTAATTTTCCTGATGAAAACAAAGATTGGGATAATACAATTTTTTCAATATCAAAATAAACACCAAGAGTAACAGAATTCTTACTTTTTTGTTTCATATTACTTTAAGACCACTTCAACAATTCTTTTATTAATTTTAACTACTTGTGATTTAACTACAAATCTTTTTGGATTTACCTTATATTGTTTTATAAGATAATTTTTAACGGCATCTGCTCTTTTTAAAGCAACTTTTTTAGCACCTTTTTCTTTTAAAGATGCAAATCCGGTAATATATATTTTTAATTTAGGATCTTTTTTAAGCTCTTTATATCTATTTACTAATTCCTCAATGTTTTTTTTACTTTTATCTGTAATATCTAATGTTTCCAACTCAAAATATATTTTCCAAAAGTTCTTAGTATTAGTGTTTAAATCTTTTGAATCCAATTTATTTGATGATTTTTTTGAAGTATTATTTTTTTTATTATCTAATTTTGAGATTTCTTTTGATTTTTCCTTTAAGGTAAAAGCCTGATTGCTTCCAACTATATAAAATCCTTTTTTAACAGAAACATTATTCCCTTTTATATCTGATGCCTCTAAGAAAAATTCATATTCTCCTTCTGGATAATAGGCTCCAACTGCTTTTTCTCTTCCATTAAAATATATCTGATTAAGAATAGGTTGAGTTGATTCAATTTTTTGAATAACAGTTTTCTGACCTTTTTCTATTTTATTTAAAAGAAGTTTCCAACTTGAAAGAGGATTTAGCCCTTCTATAACAGAAAACTCAATTATGGCAGATTCATTGTTAAAAGGATTTATTTTTGAGGGATAAAGAGAAATTGAAACTTGTGGCTTTTCTTGAGAAATCTTAAGTTCTGGTTCTTTTGAATAATCAAATGCAAGAATTATACCATTTGTATCATCAACTTTTTTTGATACTAATACAGAGTTGGCAATTACATCAAGTTTAATCTTTGATGGCGAAATACCATATGAAGTAAAAAAAGAATGTAGAGCTGTTGCTTTTCTTATATTAGAAATCTTCATATTCCCATTTAGCGAACCATTTGGAATCACAGTAATAACAGTTTTTCCTAGAACAGTTATAAGACCTGCAAGTTGGTTTATATCTCCTATAATTTTATCATTAAATGTTATATCTTCATTAAAAACCTTATCCTCTTTTATAAGAATATAGTTAGGATTATTATTTGAATCATCCATATAAATCTTTAAAAAATTTTTTCTAGAAAGTGAATATAGAAGTGTTCTTTTAATGTCTTCAATCTTTTTTGAAATATCTATAGAGATATCTAAATTACTTTCAGAATTATCTTTATCTTTTAAATTATCTTGTTTTTGATTGCTCGTTGGGTTAGATAAAGTACTTTTAGAATTAGAAGATGAAAGAGAAGAAGGTAAGATAACCATTTTACTTGCTTTATTAGTATCTTCATTATATTTTATTCCCTGTGTAATTTTTGAAATATATTCATTAGCAAGTGCTTTCTCCTCCGGCGTTCCATTAACAAGTATATCCATAAATCTATCCATTGCATCTGGATTTTTACCCTCCCGATAAAGAGTAATTGCTTGTTGCATTTCTCTTGAATAATTAGTTATTTCTTCAAGATAGGATAAAGAAGGAATTACAAATAAAGAAACTATTATTAAAAAAACCTTTGTCTTTTTCATAAAACCAATTATAATTAAATTATATTAAATTTTTATTTCATTAATTTTAACTTATCAATTCGTTTAACTAATTCATCAGATACAAAACTGGAGGATGCTAAATCTTCATAAATTAAAAGAGCTTCTTTGGGTCTATTAGTAACTTCATAAATTATCCCAAGAGCATATTTTGCACTATAAAAAGATGCATCTTCATCAATTATATCTTTTAATATTTTTTCCGATTCCGAGTAATTTTTAATATCATAAAAATATCTTGCCTTTAAATACAGAAATCTTAAATTTTTAGAAAAATATTTTTCTAACTTGTCTATTTCTCTCTTGGCGAATTCTAAATTATATACACCAGAATTCATTATTTTATAAAGATTTACAAAATCAATAATCATCGAATCCCTATTTTTAGTAGAAGTTCTCAAATAATTATCAAGGTAAATTTTGTTTAAAGGATCGTTTTCAACTGCTTTTTTGTAATACTCCGATGAAAGTAACATATTTCCCTTCCTTTCTTCTACATACCCCATAATGTTTAAAAGATAAGAATTATACTTATGAATTTTAATCCCATCTTCAATAACATTAGAAATTTCATCTAAATCTTTTAAATTATTTTTATCTGAAACCTCAAAAAAAGCATAATATGCTTTTTCATTTAATGGATTTATCCATATTGATGTTCTAAGATTATTCGCTGCTTCATTATAAAGTCCTTTCTTTTTTTGAATAACACCAAGATTAAAATATATCTCATCATATCCAGCATTTGCTTTTAATGCTTCACTATACATATAGATTGCTTTTTCATATTCATCAATCCTTGCATAGGCATTTGCAAGTTCGTAATTACAATTGACTTCTCTATTATTATAACTATATGCCTTTTCAAGTGAGTTTATTGCTAATGCTATATTTCCTTTTCTAACAAGTTTAAAACCTTCAAAATAATAAACTTCTCTCATAAATTGTAAATACCAAAAATAAACTATGAAAATAAAAATAAAAACGATTAAAAGCATAATGTATTTCATAATTTTTTTTATTTCAATTGAGACATATCTATCATATATGATTGAAACAAGAATGCCGGTTATAAAATAAAAAAGAAGGCCCGGTGTTGCAAAATGAATTGAAACATTCATTAAATTATCTACAAGCATTCCCGTAATGGAAGACAAAAAAACTATTACAATTATTTTTTTGTAAATATCTTCTTGAAGTTTAATAAATTTAGTAGAATGATAATATATCATAAAAATAAACATTACCCACATTCCAAATCCTAAAATTCCGGTTTGAGATAAAATTTCAATTATCTCATTATGTGCATTATTAGCATGTGTTCTTAAGATTCTCATTGCTTCATATTCTCTTAAAAACTTAGCCTGATAAAAAGGATAAAAAAGTTCAAAACTTCCCCAACCATTCCCAAGAATAGGATTTTCAATAAACATCTCAATACCACTTTTCCATATTAAAAGCCTTTGATGATAGGAAGGATAAACATTTTTCCTATCTACTTTAATTCCAATATTTTTTACTGATTTCTCAATTCCTTCATATATCCTTTCTATAACACCAAAACTAAAAGGTTTTAAATTTTGATCTGGCCATAAAAGAAAGATAAAAATAAAAGTAATAAGAAATCTCTTTGAGATTTTTATATTTTTTTTAAGAAAATCTCTAAAATCCTTAAATAGGAAAAGAATTATAATTTCAGAAAAAAGACCAATAAAACTAGATCTTGTCATACTTGCAAATATCATTCCAAGATAACTAAGCACATAAATAAAATAAACTAATTTTGATTTTTTATCTGAACTTTTTAAAAAATAAAAAAATGAAATAGGAAATAACATCAATACGTATGAGGAAATAAAATTTGGGTTTCCAAATGTACTGACAGGTCTTCCTCCATAAGGATTTAAAAGTTTACTCCATATGATTTCTATACCAAAATATTGCATTATTCCATACACAGAGGCATAAAAACCTGAAAGCATAAAAAGATTTAAAACTAAAGATAAACTAAAATTGGATTTTTTTGCTAAATACATAATAGAAATTATCCATAGCAAAAAAGAATAAGCATCAAAAAAATTCTGTTCTGATTTAAGATATGGAAAAAGAAACCATCCCACCCCCCATAAAAAAACAAACCAAAGTGAAAATGGAAATTTTTCATTTTCATCATAATTTATGTAATGGGCAATTGAAAATGGTATAAATGAATTTAAAAGTGTAAAAAACCAAACCCTTCTAAATTCACTTATTATTGAAGGTCTATAGAAATATAAATGTGAAAAATAAGAATTTATGGAAGATATTAAAAAAATAAAAAGCATTAAAAGATAAATTTTTATGGATGGATTTGAAGGTAAAAATAAATAACCATTTCTGATAAAAATTAGAATAAAATAAATAACAAAAATAGAGACAAAAATATTTAAAATTGTTATCTGAAAAAAATAAGGATTTCTTGTTAGATTTGTAAAGAAAATTAGTGGAGTTAAAAAGAAAAGAATAACTGAAATAAAAGATACAATCTTTGATTTTAAAATTTCTTCCTTAAAATTCATTTGAGCATTTTTTCAACAATTTGAATATTTCTTTTTGCAGGTTCAAAATCAGGCTTTTTATCAAGTGCTTTTTTATAATATTCATATGATTTTTTGTAATCTTTCATAACAAAATAAAGATTTGCAAGGTTCGTATATACTTCAGGAAGATTTGGATATATATCACTCCAAGTAAGAGGTGGTTTAATGCCATTTCCTTCATGATCAATACCATATACTTTTTGAGCACCAGAAAAATTATGTTCGTGACATTTCCATGCTTTTAAATAATGAAGATATTCCTCTTCTGCTTTTTTAAATTCTCCTTTATATACATATATCTGCGCTTTTCTAAGATAATTATAAACAAAAACAGGATCAAGATTTTCATAAATATTAAATCTATAAAGAGCTTTATCAAGATATTCTAATGCTTCTTTAACTTTACCTTGTGATCTTAAATAATCAGCCATTTTCATATAAAGAACTCCCATCTGATGATGCATCTGAACATAATTTGGAGCAAGACTTCTTACTTTCTCATACATCTCATATGCTCTTTCAAAATCAGTTCTCTCTGTTTTATCTCCTTCCTCTGGCCTATATACTTTATTCATATCAAACCTATCAGTAAAAACATTTCCCATAAAATAATATGGCATTATAAATGTTGGATTATTTGCAACAACCTTTCTATAATAAGAGATTGCTGTGCTCCAATTTCCTTGCTTTGAAAAATATATTGCAATATTGTGATAAATATCTGCCTTAAACCAACCCCAAAAATAATAAACAGGAAAATATGAAAATGGAAGATAAAAAAGAATAACTATGATTGATATATAAGGATTATATGTTTTAAAAATAACTCTTACAAAACTATATATAACTTGTCCACAAAGCAAAAGAATAAAAACCCACGCAGATATTCCAAGAATTATACTTCCGGTCTGTGAATTTTTAAAATCCATTTGGAGTGATGAAAACTCTGATATAACTTTAAAACCACACCATATAATAACAAAAATAGCAATAAAAGAAAGAATCATAAATATAAAATTCTTTTCTTTCTCTTCATCTTTTTTATTTTCTTCAAGATAATGAAACTCATAAAGCGCATATCCCCTTGATAGATTTATTATTACTGCTGGTAAAAGTCCAAGATAAACACCTGATGATACAAATCTCATACTAACATCAGTAAAATTATGTATTAACATTCCAAGAAAAGAAACAAGATATCCAAGTATCATATATGAGTTTTCTTTTTTATTATTTTCATTATTAAACCTAATTGCTCTTAAAGCAGTAACGGTAACAAATATTATAATCCAATAAAATATTCCAGCCCCAATTATTCCATTATCAAGAACCTGCTCAAGATGCTCATTTTCAGAATGATCGGTTTCCGTATTGTGTTTTCCCTCAAGATGAAATATTATTGGTCTTCTATAGGCAGGATAAATAGGTCTAAAAGAGCCAACTCCTGTTCCAATAAGAGGGTGTGTTTCTATCATCTCCCAAGTTGAAAGCCATGTTGCAACTCTAAATGGAACTGAAGTCCTACTTGTTTTAAAAGCATAATTTACCACCCCTACAATAACAAATAAACCAATAATTGCAAAGGTGATGTAAACAATTCTTAAAATCTTTTTATTAATACCTGTAAAATAATAAAGATAAATTGAGAGAAAAATTAAAAATGATATACTAAATCCTATCCATGCACCTTTAGTAAAAGTATTTATTATACAAAAAACATCAAAAACAGCAAGAATTATAAAAGAAAAATTTCTTGTTTTTAAAAATCTGGCAAGAACAATCGGGAGCATTAAAACAAGGTAATTACCAAAAAAATTTGGATTACCATATGTTGAAAATATCCTATTAGCAAATGCTCCCCTCCATATAAATGGATCAAATGAAGAACCACCTATATCCTTTGGTGGAAAAAAATTTACATCAATCCATTGAACTATACCATAAAAAACAACAATCCAAAGCGATGCTATTAAAAATTTTGTTAATTTCTCTATTGCTTTTTCATCAAACTCTCGTATCACTATTAGAGAAATAAATGTGTATATAATATACCTTAAAAAATCATCAAGCGCCCATTCTTTATAAGGAACATTTATAAAAGAAAAAAACATATATAAAAGATACGCAAGAAATGGAGATAAAAAAACAAAATCTTGTAAACTAAATGCTTTTTTAGCTTCAAGTATTAAAAGAGAAAACCACATAGCAATAATACTTAATCCCCCCATCTGAAGAAGTGTAATTTTTACCTGTGCAGAATCATAAGTTCCAAGATAAAAAGAAATTGAAATAAGAAAATACAACAGGGGAACAAATAATTGAATACTCTTTCTCAAAAAATAAACCTCTTGTGGCATTTGAAGATATAAAGTATCTATCTCATTTTTTTTCATAAATTTCCTCTTTTTATAATTTTAAAAATTTTTCATTTATTTTAACAATTTTTAAACAGCCAGGGAAGGGATTTGAACCCTCGACCTACGGTTTACGAAACCGCCGCTCTAACCAACTGAGCTACCCTGGCATTATAAATAAATGATATAAAATTTTAAGTTATTTTTTTAATTTTGCGCATTAGATAAAAACTTTTGTCCCTGAAGATAATCTGGATAGTTCAAAATTATATCCCCCAAAATATTTCAATCATTCAAAATACTAAATCCCCCTTTAATTCGATAGAAGGATTTTAATTTGTTTTTATTTTATCTACAAGAAAAAATTTACAAAAAAACTTATGAGAGTAAAAAGAAATATTAAATAAGATATTAAGCAAAAATTTTGATCAGAAAATATAACATTTTCTCTCTTTTAGAGAATAAATAATTTAGTCACTCAAATTAAAGCTTAAAATTATTTTTTCAAACTCTCAAAAAGATGATCGCATGCTGATTTAATTGCGTTTTTTATCTCTTTTAAATTAGTTGAATCCCACTTAGAAACATCTTGTCTTAAGAAACTTGTCTTATCCACTCTATTATCAAAATAAGCAAAAGGAAGATAAAACTTCTTTCCATTTTTTTCTACAGTTACACTTCCCTTCTTTTCTGATTTATCAACAAGATAGAATATATCATCACAACCATAATCATTAAGCATAACCTCTATTGGAACACCATGATGAAGTATTGACCCTGGATCATTTGGATTTGCTCTTTCTTGATTTTTTCTTCTTGATTCTTCTGGAGTAACCCATATATATAGAATTACTGCTTTTTTTAGTATATCATCATCAAGCATTTTAAATGAATACTCATATCCAAATGGTTCTTTTAAGGGCATTGATGAACCATCTTTTCCACCTCTTGCAAATTCTATTATTATTGTTTTATCGGAAAAATCATTGGTATAATTTGAATACTTATCATCTAATATTCCTTTTGCTTCATCTGATATCTTTTTTGAAAGTTTATCAAGAATTTTTTTATCTAACTTATAAAGTCTTTCGCCTATACCAACTTTTTTAGAAGCCATCTCAATTCTATCTATAAGCCATTTTCCCGGATCTATATCATATCTTTTTGATTCAAGCATATCTTTATAATCCATATTTATCAGTTCAATAAGTGTTCCCCAATCATATGGATTATTAAATGGTTTTGTAGGTGATTGAAAAAAAATTCTTTTGGTTCCCATTTTTTCAAGTTCATCATCAATCCTTCTCATCATATGAACATATGGAAAATCATCAAGTTGAAGATTTTTCCCTATATGAAAATCTCTTTTTAGTTCATTTTCATCTATATTTTTTAAAAGTCTTCTAACCTCTGATTTTCCAGACGCAGGAAGTGCAATAAGAAGTACTATATCAAATACATTTTTCACCTTATACCTCCCTTATTTTGATTTTTCTATTTCTTTATTTTTTGCTTCGATGTTAGGATTATTATTTTTTACGATATCTAGAAGTTCTATATCAAAAAGAAGAGTTGAGCCACCAGGAATAGGTCCCATATCATTATCACCATATGCTATTTTTGATGGACATCCTATTTTTATTTTCGAACCAACCTTTGTTTTTGAAAGAGATTCAGTCCAACAAGGAATTACTTGGTTTAATCTAAACTCAACAGGTTGTTCTCTTTTATAAGAACTATCAAACTCCTTTCCATCAATAAAATAGCCTCTATAATGAACCTTCACTGTATCAGATGAAGATGGGATATCTCCTTTTCCCTCAGTTATAACCTTAATAACAAGTCCAGAATCATACTTTGTTGCACCTTCCTCCTTTATAAATTTTTCAAGGTATTTATCTCCTTCTTTTTTATTTTTATCAGCAAGCATTCGTTTCTTTTCTTCAATATATGAATTTATTGATTGATAATCAATTTCTTTCGTAGTTATTTTTTTATTCATTGCATCAGAAAAACCTTTCACTATATCATCAATTTCAGATTTTGTAAACTGATACTGAGATAGATTCTTTGTAATAGCAACACCAAGCATATACGATGCAGGATACACTTTTTTAGAAGAATTATTTTTATTATCTTTACTTTGATTGTTCTCAGAAAAAAGAGTTCCACCTAAACAAACAAACATTGATATTATAACTAATTTTTTCATAAACACCTCCAACTAAATGATATCATAAAATTTAACAAAATCAAAATTTTCTCTTTATTAAAGAAAAAACAATTGAAATAAACAAAACAGATATTATAAAAATAAGAGAATAAAATGGATTTATATGTATAAATTTTGAAAAAATCATTTTTAACCCAACATATATCAATATTATAGAAACACCGTTTTTAAGATATATAAAATAATCTGCAAGAGAACTTAATGCAAAATATAAACTCCTAAGTCCAATAACAGCAAAAATATTAGATGTGTATGCAATAAGCCTATCATGAGTTATCGCAAGAACAGCTGGAACAGAATCAATAGCAAATATTAGATCACTTGTTTCAATAAAAATAAGAACAAGAAACATTGTTGTTGTAAAAATTTTTCTATCTTTTCTTATAAAAAATTTGTTTCCCTTATAGGACTTATCAAAAGGAAATACCTTACCAAAATACTTCATAATCAAACTATCATCTGGAGAAAATTCTTCTTCTTTTTCTCTAAACATCTTTATTCCGCTGTATATTAATATCACTCCAAATATATATATTATCCACTCAAATCTTTCTATAAGTTCTATACCAAGAAATATAAAAATCATTCTCATCAAAATAGCACTAATAATTCCTATAGTAAGAATCTTTGGTTGATTATATTTTTCTATATTAAAATAATTAAATATCATAAGAAAGACAAACATATTATCAATTGAGAGAGAATATTCAATCACATAAGCAGTAAAATACTCAATCATTTTAGAAGTATTTAGAAAATATCCTATAACCAATCCATATAAAGAGGCAATAAAAAACCAAAGAAAGCATAATTTAAGAGATTCTCTAAACCCTATAATATGAGGTTTTAAGATAGATAATTTAAAATCAAGAATAAAAACAAAAATAACTGTCAAAATAAATATAATCCATAAATAAGTAACATTCATAAAAATATTTTATATTTTTTTTAAGAACTTTCAATAAAGAATTTTATTTTTTAAGGTGGTTGCGGGGGTAGGATTTGAACCTACGACCTCCAGGTTATGGGCCTGGCGAGCTACCGGGCTGCTCTACCCCGCATATATATTATACCAAATTTTAAAACTGATTTAAACAAATTTTTTGATTTTTGCTCTCTATATAAATTTAATTTTAAAATATTATAACTAAATTTTAACATACAAGATAAAAATTTTTGTCCCTGAAGATAACTGGATAGTTCAAAATTATGTCTCTACAATATTTCAATTATTCAAAATAGTAAATCCCCTTTTAGTTCCCTCCCCACGTTACGTCGGGGGGAGATAGGGGAATTTTAATTTGTTTTATTTTATCTGAAGAAAAAATTTATAGAAAAACTTATGAGATTAAAGGAAAAGAAAAATAGTAAAATAATAGTAGAGGAGTTAGAAGTTTATGCATAGATTTTGGGGACATTTTTTGATTTAACGAATATTACTTCAGGAACATAAAATTTTGATCTAACACCAAAAAGTAAACGATATAAGAAATAACAATACTTATAATAAATACCTTAATGCTTTGTACAATTTTAATTTAAATTCATTATCATCAGGTCCAAAACCATTTATCTGAAACACGATTTTACCATCTTTTAAGAAATAAAAATTCGGGCTTTGAGTAATATCAAAATTTTCCCAGTCTTTACTTAAATCATTTCTACTTGAGTGCACAAACCATTTTAGTTTATTATTTTTATTCCATTCAGATATAGATGATATTTCTGAAATTGAGGTATTTATCGGAAATATAAGTAATCCATTTTCTTCAAAATATTTTCTTAAATTTTCATCAGATAATATTAAACTAAGAGCCTTTTTAGCAAACTTGCAGTAGGGGTTCGCAAAAATTATTACCTTAGGACCTTTTTCAATTTGAATAGAAGTAAGTTTTAATTTTTTTCCGTCATCTAAAACTTCATAGAGTTTATATTTATTTTTAACTACTGATGTATCTTCAATAACTTCAGGAATATCTTCTTTTATAATATCTGGATATTTTTTTGTAATTTTTTGGTTTTAGAAAAGTATCCGAATTTAATATACAGACCAAAAAGTTGTTCTATATAAGTTTTTTCAAAAAGTTTTTCTCTTTCTAAATTTCTTTTTTCAATCTCTTTAAAAATTTTTTCAACATTTAATAAATATTCATCTTTTATTGGGTAAAAAGACATAATACTATTAATTGTAAAAAAGTCTTTCAATAATTTGTTATTACATTTAGAAAAATCTACTTTTTTATTAGAAAATAATTTATGGTATTTCATTTCTAATTTTTGGCTATACTCTTTGTAAGAATAATCTTTTTCTGAAAGCAATTTTTCATAATCCAAAAAACTATTTGCCCTTTTAACAATTAATTGCTGACAGGATATTAGAAACAAGATAATCAGCATTATAGTAGGATACATTAAACATCCCTGTTGATTCAGATAAAACTTAAATTAAATTTTCAAGTAATTCTTTTGTTTTATTGGGTCCCAGATATTTTAACATTTCTCCATAATAATATCCAGAAACCATACCATTATCAATAACAAAACTATCAATAAAATTCTCAGCAACTTTTTCTGGGACATTCATAAATATATCGTTTACATTTATATAACCCTCAATTAATATTAAAGAATTATCCTCTTTATTTGTTTTAGTTAAACACTTACCTATACAGATATCCTGATTGCAAGTAAAACCGAATTTCTGTCTACAAACAAAGTATTGGTATATATTACATATACATTTATAATGTACCTTTATAGAATTTTCATCATCATTTTCTCTTAACATTTTTACTAAAAAATCTATATCATTATTGCCTAAACATCCTTCAAGACTTTCTACATTCATTGATGCCACTTTCCCTCTTATGAACACAATACTCTTATAAAACTATTTTATTTTTCGTTGAGCACTTATTAAGTAAATCACCTAAGGTTTTATTTTCTGAAATTTCTGCTTTAGTATTCGATTGTGGTTTTATTGCTTGTGTAGTTATTCCAATATTTTTCTCCATCTTAATCCCTTCATAATTACCATCAAAGTTTACTTCCTCCGTTTTTGCAAAAAAGAAGAAAGTAAACATAATAATAATTACACCTATTAGTTTATTCTTTCTCATTTTTTTTCCTTATATGAAAATATCATGTAAGGATATTATAGATTAGATTAAAAGGGTCCTTTGGGGAAATTTTTATTAGGTCTTTAGTTCTAAACAAATTTTAAATTAAATATCATCGATTATTTCAATTGTATCAATTATTTATTTTTCTGAATGCACAGGTGGCAGTGCATAATAAAGTGTGTAAAATAGAATTATTAAAATTAAGTAATGATAGAAAAATGAAAAAGATAAAATAAACAGAAAGGAGGCGAATCTTGGTTAGGTTTATTTTGACAAGACGATTCTATCTATGGTTAGATTTATTATTTTTGACTTGACAAGCTTCTTTTATGTTTTTGGAATATTTAGATTTTTTATTTAGAGTAGACAAATTTATCTATAAAATTCCCATCAAGATCAAGATAATTAAGAACTATTTTTTTGTCTTCTATTGAAACCTTAAGTAATCCCTTTTTATTATATAAACAATCAATAGTTCCATCATCTATTTGATTAGAGCCATCTGTTATAATCTTTCCAATATTAACATAAAATATTCCATCATCGCTTTCAACCCCATATTTTATTTTCTTTGTTCTTAAATAATTCTCGCCATTTTGAAAAACGAAATCGACATGATATTTTATAAAAAGATCTTCAATATCTGAATTTTTTTCACTATCAAAAGAAGGATAAATCGGCTCATTTAATAAAACAAATATCCATTTCTTATTCTTTGAAAAAGAAAGAACCTCTTCAAGCCACTTATATTGTTTTGAACCTTTTTTTAAGGAAAGAGAATTTTTAATTTTAGGATTTCTATCAAGAAAAATAAGTCTTGAGTTTGATATATCAACATAATAATAATGTGGAGAAACCCCATTTTTAGAAAATCCTCTCATTTTCCTATACTCATCCAACAATAATCCTCCATCAAAAAACTTATACTCATTTGATCCAAGAACTGTATATATTGGAAAAATTTTAACAATATCACCAAATTCCAAAGGAAAAATAAAATCATTATCGTCTTTTTTCAAAAAATTACCAAGATTTATAACAAAATTTATATCCGTGTGAGATGATAAAATTAAAGAAACAATTTTTTTGTTTTCTTCATCAGTATTTAATGCAGTATTTGAATAAACTATAAAACTATAAGTTGATTTGGATTCATCCATAAATGTAGAAAATGTTGAACTTGATGCAACATATGAATATGTTGAGTTTTCAAGAGGAAGAAAAATTGAATAACAATACTTATTATCTGATTTAAGTCCATAAAGATTTATAGTATGATCCTTCTTAAAAGGAAGAAATGTTATGTATTTATCACATTTAGGAAACTCCCCCCATCCAAACCAAGAAATAGTCGGTTTATCGGTTGTAAATCTAAGAAAAGCAGAATTATTCGATAAGTTATCTATATAAGGACCATTTATTATTCCAGAAAAAATAAAGCTAGAAACCAAAAATAATATAAACATATTTATCCTTTTACAAAAAGATCAACAATTTTAAAATTATTTATAATACCTCTATCTGTTATCTTTATCTCAGGTATAGGTGGAAGAGTTAAAAATGACATAGCCATAAAAGGATCTGGCAAATCAGATCCTAAATATCTTACAATTTCTCTTAGTTTTTTTATTTTTTCTCTTACAAAATCAGCACTCTTATCAGACATAAGCCCAGCCACTGGTAGTGGAAGTGATTCTATAACCTGTCCGTTTAAAGCAACACAAAGTCCTCCCTGCATTTTAACAACTCCTACTGCTGCCTCATACATATCACCATCATGTGTTCCTATAACAACTATATTATGAGAATCATGAGAAACACTTGATGCAATTGCACCTTTTTTAAGTTTAAATCCTCTTACAAGCCCTTTTGCTATTCTTCCACTTGCCATATGCCTTTCTATAACAGCAATCTTTAAAATATCCCTATCAGTATCACTTACTACATAACCGCCTTCTATTTTTATATTTTCAATACTCATTTTAGTGATTATCTCATCTTTAATTACATTTATAATCCTTGCTTTTTTGGCTTCTGCTTTTAGAGAAAAATCTTTATGTTCTATCCATTTAACGTTTATAGTCCCTCTTAATTTTTCTTTATATTCCTTTATAACTCCATCAATAATTTTTTTATCTTTTGCAACAAGGACCCCATTTTTAAAAACCATTTTTATATTAAGTTTTTTCAGATTATCAAAAACTATGATATCTGCCAAATACCCTGGTACAATTGCTCCAAGTTTATTTAAACCAAAATACTCAGCAGTATTTATAGTTGCCATTTGAATCGCTTTAATTGGATCAATTCCCTCTTCTATAGCCCTTCTTACCATATAATCTATATGCCCTTCTTTTTCAATATCATCAAGATGTCTATCATCAGTTACAAAAAACATTTTCCTTGAATCATATTTTTTGGCAAGCGAAATTAAGGAATTCAAATTTTTAGCAGCAGTCCCTTCTCTTATCATTATATGCATTCCAGCTCTTAATTTTTCAATTGCTTCATCAATATTACCACACTCGTGATCTGATCGTATCCCACTTGCTATATATCCATATAATTCTTTTCCCCTAACTAATGGTGCATGTCCATCAACCACCTTATTTTCTCCAAGAGCAATTTTTTGTAAAAGATCTTCATCTTTTTCAATTACCCCAGGATAATTCATTATCTCACCTATTCCAACAACCCTTTCATCAGTAAGTAAGAGCGAAAGATCATGTGCTTTAAGTGTAGCACCAGATGTCTCAAGAGATGTTGCTGGAACGCATGAGGGAAGCATAACATAAACACCTAACATTGAAACAACACTTGATGAAAGCATATATTTTATACCTTCTATACCAAGAACATTTGCAATCTCATGAGGATCTATAACAACACTTGTTGTTCCACAAGGAAGAACAACCTTTGCAAACTCAGGGATTTTAACCATTGAACTCTCTATATGAACATGCCCATCTATAAAACCAGGCGCAACATACATTCCTTTAAGATCTATAACATTTCTTGCGTTATAACTACCAAAACCAACCACAAAACCATTATCTATAGCAATATCAGTTTTGTGTATATCACCTGCAAATGTATTTACCAATCTTGCATTTTTTAGTAAAAGATCAACCTTTTTTTTATTAAGTGAAATGTCTATTTTATTTTTTATTTCCCTAACTTTTTTCTCAATCTCCATAAGAACTCCTTTTCATATATTATATAAAAGTATTCCGCTAAAAATATATAATTTAATTATGAGTTTAGATTTCAATTTTTTGCTTTTGGTATTGCTTGTTTTTTTGGCTGGAGTTGTGGACTCAATTGCAGGTGGTGGTGGATTAATAACAATTCCTGCATATATGAACTGGGGAATTGATATAAAGCATCTACTTGGAACAAATAAACTTTCATCTTCTACTGGAACTCTAATAGCAGTAATAAAATATCTTGATGAACTTGATTTCAAAAAAAATTATCTCTTAAAAATTTTTATTTCTTCATCTATTTTTTCCTCTCTTGGTGTTTTATTTATTTCTAATTTTAAGGATCATGTGATAAGAATAATAATAATTACTATTCTTCCAGCCATATCAGTTTATTTGCTTTTTGCATCCAAATTTGAAAAAAATTTCTACCTAAAACTCAGTGAAAAAGAAATAACAAAAAGAACACTGATAATATCATCCATTGTATCTTTTTATGATGGAATGCTTGGACCAGGAACTGGAACTTTTCTTGCTCTTTTTTATTCAAGATTTGTTGGATATGATTTACTAAGAGCCACCAGTCTTTCAAAATTTACAAACTTAATATCAAATATATCTGCTCTTTTAAGTTTTATAATACTTGGGAGAGTTAATTTTAAAATAGGTATAATAATGGGAATAATTTCTACATTAGGAAACTATATCGGAAGCAGTCTTGCTCTTAAAAAAGGCTCTTCTATAATAAAACCACTCCTAATAATAGTGTCTAATGCAATAATTATAAAAATATTTTTTGATTTCATAAAATAAATTTATATGGATATTAAGTTTAAAACCTTAAAAGTAGTTAATAAATCAAAAATTAATCAAATAATAAAAATCTACAAGGATGCTGGTTGGTGGTATAATTATGATAATCCTAAAAGATTAAGAAAGATAATAAATGGAAGTTATATTTTTTTTATTGGAGAATCTAAAAATAAAATAATAGCTATGGCAAGAATTATTTCAGATGGGATAAATGATGCATATATTCAAGATTTTGCTGTTTTAAAAGAATTTAGGAACAAAGGAATAGGTAGCAAGATGCTTAACTTTATTATTAAAACCCTTAAAAAGAAAGGATTTAAATGGATAGGATTAATCTCAGAAAAAAAATCAGTTTCTCTTTATTGTCGAGCAGGTTTTAAAGAATCTTATGATAAGGTTCCAATGATATATGAAATTAAAAAAACTAAATAAAGAAGATATAAAAATATTTTCAAAATATTTTGAGAATAAAAATTATAATCACTCACCATATTCTTTAAGTGGAATTTTTTTATGGGATGATTGTATTTGGGATGTTTATTGGATTGAGTATGAAAACTATTTAATAATTTCTGAAGTAATGAAAAATTCATTAGAGAAAAAAATTTTTCTGCCAATTCCTTATGATAAACTTTTACCTGAAAAATTAATTGAAATATTAAAAAATATTAATTATGATGTAGTCTATTATGTAACTGAGGAGTATATAAATCTTAACAAAGATAAAATTGAAAAATTCTTTTATATTGAGAAAAACTCATTCTATTCAGATTATGTTTATCTATCAGAAGAACTCTCCTCTCTTAAAGGAGCTAAATTTTCTTCAAAAAGAAATCTAATAAATCAGTTTAAAAAAAATTATTTACCTTATATAAAAATTGAAAAAATTACTGAAGAAAAAATCAATGATATAATTGAATTTTCTAAAAATATTATGGAAAAATCAAAAGACGATTCTATGCTTGAATGCGAGTTTAAAGCAATATCTAAAATTAAAGAATTCTATAGTGATATAGAATTTTTCGGTACTTGTATTTATATAAATGAAGAAATCAAAGGATTTGCAATAGGTTCAGTTTTAAACAAAGATACTTGTATATTAAACTTTGAAAAAGCTGATAAAAATATAAAAGGGCTTTATCAGTTTTTAGATAGAGAATTTGCAAAATTAGTAAATCAAAGGTTTAAATATATAAATAAGGAGTCGGATCTTGGATTAGAAACACTTCAAAAATCTAAATTGTCTTATAATCCTGTAAAAATAATTGATTCTTTTATCTTAAAACCCAAAATATAATTCCAATTTATATTATTTCTTAACCTTAAATTAAATAAGATTAATTTCTTCTTTCCTGTTGTTTTACTTTTTTAGCCTTTTTATTTTTTTATTTAACGTCTGATATTTTCTTAATCTTTATTTATAAGGATTATCTGTAATACTTAAAAGATAAAGACATGCTTTTTTATTTCTATCAAATGCTTTATCTATTATGCTTGCTCCAGGATAAAAGCCATTTCCTTCAAGTTCTATTGTCCAAGCAAAAACTTTTGCTTTATCATAAGCCCAATCAGCCATATCACCAGTTGCAATATAAAGATCACTTGATTGTTGAGCTCTATATCCTAAAATCTTTGCCATTTCAGTTGCATGTTTTATAAAAGCATTTCTATCTTTCTCATCTTTTATTGGCTCATCAAGTCCACCCCAAGGGTATAACACAAGCGAGGCATATGAGTGATAACTGATAGCGGTTTTAATGTTTTTATTTCCGAGTATAAAATCTCTAAGTGCCTTTGTCTCAGGTTCTGAAAATACTGAAGGACCACAATATGTATCAGAATATTGAGAAGTTGAAGCGCCTTCTCTACACCATCTAAAATCGTAATTTCTATTTAGATCCGTTCCAACAACTTTTGTTCCACCAAATTTATTAGTGTTTTTCCTCCAGTATCTATAACTTCCGGTTGCAATATCATACTCAACACCATCAGGATTTAACATCGGAATAATAAAGATATCAAGGTTTTCAATATATTTTTTAATCTCAAGATTATTTCTATTTTCAAGAAGATAGACAGCAAAGAGAAGAACCATCTCATTTGTTAAATGTTCCCTTGCATGGTGATTTCCAACTATAAGAGCACCTGGTTTTTTACTTGGAGTAGTTCCTTTTTCTGTAGGATTTATTCTTAAACACCATATTTCTCTTCCTTCATAGCTTTTTCCAATTGAGAAAAGCGATACTATATCAGAATTTTTCTCAGCAATATTTTTAAGGACATCATATGTTTCTTGATAATTATGATAAGCAGAATCAGCAGCTGGAAAATCTTTTTCTTCTGTCTTTGCCCATTCATATATTGGCTTTGATTCAATAATCGAATATTCCTTCTCATTTAAATTCCCAATAAGTGATTTATCAATAAAACCAATTATATAGCCATCCCTTATTTCAACAATATCAAAACCAAGTTCAAGTAATCTCGTCCTTGCCTTTTTATCAGTATCTTTTAATTTAACAAAATATCTTGTATCATTTTTAAGTACATCATCTATCTCTTTCTTTCTCTGAGGATTTTGATTTAATTCAATTCTTTCTTTAACTTCTTTGAAAAGTTTTTCTAAACTTACATCTTTATATTTTTCAATATTTTCAGAAAAGAGACTCAATCCCGAAAAAAGCAAAACAAAAATACTTATCATCCATCTTTTCATTAATCCTCCTTAATATAAACAAATCATACTCTTTTAATATTGTAAACACTCATCTGGTTTTTCTCAAGGATAAAAGTCCTATTAATTAATAGGTCTTTAGTTCTATATCAATATTTAAATGGTAACAGCCCTATTACATTTTTTACACCAGCCGGCTGATTTTCCATTTTTAGATTTTCTATTTAAAGAAACATACTCTAAGCAGCCAGGGCATTTAACTATTATTGAAGATAAGTTTAAAATAGAATAATCCTTCTCAAATATATCTTTGCTTGAATATTTTGGTTCAAGCCATCTTCCTTGTTTTATCATAATTTTCAATAGGTGTATCTATAATAATTGTCAGGATTATAGAGAAAATAAAAATCAAAAGGATCAAGTCTCGGAAGCTCTACATATCTTCTACCTTTATCATCAACCTTCTCACTAAGATCTTCAATATATTTCTTATCTGTGTAGTAATCTGGATCTTTTACAATTCCTTCTTCAATAACTCTATCAACTACATTATCAGCCCAGTTTAATTTTACAGCATCATCACCAAACTCTTCCCAATTAGCATTAGAATTATGCTCATACATTTTTTTTCTAAATGTCTCAATATCCATACCAAGTTTTTTAGCAACCGGACCCATTAATCTTTTTTCCCATTTTTTTGCCATTTCTAATCGCTCTTTTAATTCCGTCATATTACCCCATGCCATTGTTGACATCTGATGATGAAGAATTATTGCATTAGGATATACAAACGATTTTTTTGCCAAAGTTGTAATCGTTGCAGCCATCGAAGCAGCATACGATTTTACAACAACATAAACAGGTGCTCTACTTCCCTCCATAGCCTTAAGTATCTTATACCCAGCCATAACTGAACCACCAGGGGATCTATCTATTACTATAAATATTGGTGCTGTGCTTATGTTATTAAAATAATCTATCCTATCTGCAATGTAATCAGCTGTTTTCATTGTTATAACACCATTTAAAGGAATTCTTCTATCAGATATTTTTAAAACACCATCTCTAAAAATCTTATCAGTGTATTCAATTTCTTTTTTTGCTCTCTTTTTAAGTTCATCTTTTTTATCTGCAAGATCAAGTTCTGCTTTAAGTTTTTCAACCTCTGATGTTTTTAAAAATATATCATATTTTATCTTTTCTTTTTCAAGTTCCATTTTCTTAATTTGAAAATCAATCATTGCTTTTTCATCATCAAGTTTCATTTTCTTCGTTCTTTGTTTTTCAATCTCTATATCATTTTCCATCTTTAATTTTGAGAGTTGAAATGAAATTTCTGATAATGCTTTTTTATTCATTTCATCATTTAATCTATTTTCTGCAGTGATCTTTTCAAGTCTGCTTTTTAATTCCTGAAGTTCTTTATTCATCTTTTCTGCATACAATCTATTTTCAAGAGAAAGAGTATTATACTGTGCTTCAATTTCAGCAACCTTTGTTTTTTCCTTTTGAATTAAAAGTTCATACTCAGTTTTAAGTGCATCTTTTTCTCTCTCCATTTTCTCAACCTTTTCATCTTTTGTTTTTAATGTTGTAGTTGAAATATTTTGTGAAAACAAATAAATCGGAAAAATAAAAGAAATAAAAAATAAAATACTTTTTTTCATAAAAACCTCCTTTAAGTTATTATAACATATTTTCTCTCACCAAACCACTTGTAATCCAACTCTATGATTTAAGCCAAAAACACCATAATTTAAAAGCGAATAATCAAATCTTAAGCCTTTAAAAATGCTTTCTTTACTTAAAAATTTATCAAAATTCATTCCAATTCCAAAAGAAAGATTTGATCCTTCCTTTTTTCTTGTTGAATAACCAACTCTCATCTGAAAAGTTTTTGATATATCATTTTCAAAACCGAAATTAAAATAACTTTTCTTTTCCTCATCATAAACATAATCTGCACTAAAAGCAAAATTCATTATATCTCTAACAGAACTAAAATCTTTCGCAACACCAAATCTAAATATTTTGGGAATCTTTGTCTCATTTAGATAAAACTTTTCTTTTCCTCCAATATTTTGAATAGAAGCCCCAATATGAAAATGACCTGGCAGAACCAAAAGTGATCCTAAATCAAACATCATCGTTTTTACACTTTCATTATCAAGAGTTTCTTCTAACCTTTTAACTGTAAAACCAATAGAAAACCTATATACTTTTGGGACATAAACTTTTGGTAGTTTGATATTATTCCAACTATGTGATATTAACATTGGGTCTTGTTTTTTATATAAAAAATCATAATCAGGAAATCCTTTAGCATATGAAAAACCATAAATTTTATGAGAAGTAGAAAATTTACCAGTTATATTTTCATTTTCATCATAAGATGTCATCTCACCACTATCAAGAATAGAATAGAAAGGAGTAAATGAACCATAAGGTGTTTTGTATGTAAGAGAAATATATTCTTGATTCATTTCTTCAAGATACTTATTATGAGAAACTGAGATTGCAGAATAAGTAAGAAGTCCATTTCCTGCAGGATTGTATAAAAATGAATCTGGTGAAACAAGTGAAGTATATGCTTCAGAGATAGAAGAAGGAATTGTTGCAACAGGGATTCTTAAAAAATTAGCAGAGTATTGGGCTTCTTTTCCATAATTTTTTAAGGTAAGCAAAAGCAAAACAAAAAAAATAAAAAAAATTCTATTCATCTAATTTCCATCTTTTCATTTATTAATTCAGTGTATATAATTTCTTCAACTTTTGTAATAATTTCTGCATTAAAATTTGCCATAGCATAATTATATGAAATTGTGGAAATTGTTTCCATTTTTACTGGATTATTAATTAGAGAAAGAATAGATTTAACATACTGATTTATATCATCCCTTTTCACAACTATTCCATTATAATCAGAAATTATAAAATCAGAAATCCCTTTTATATCAGAAACAACTACAACCACACCACTATACATAGCTTCAAATACAGATCTTGAAACATCAGCGCTAAGAACTGGTTTTAAATATATATGACTTACAGCCATAACCTCCGGCATATCAGTTCTATAACCGAGCATATCTATTTTGTGACTTATTCCCCACTCTCTTGCAAGACCTCTTAAATTTTCATCTTTTATACCAACTATTGAAAAATTAACATCCTGATTTATCTTTATAATTTCTCTTGCAATACTTAGAAATAATTTAAGTTCATCTATCTTTGTTTTTTTAAAAACAGTTACAATCTTATAAGGTCTAGTTATAGTAGTAAAAACCCTTATTTGCTTTGCTGTTTCCCATCTTCCAAATATAATAGGGTTTATAGAAAATATTTTATTTTCATTTATTCCATCAAAGACAAGTTCATCTTTTAAGCTCGGTGTTATCGTTATAATTAAAGAAATATTTTCAATACTTTCCTTTATAAAATTTTTAAAACTCTCATCATAGAAGGAGCATATTTTTAAAATTTTAACAGCTTTTTTTCTAAAAATTTTTTTTAACATAAGAGATGAAATTTTTGTATAGTTATAAATTTCAATAAGATCATATTCTGGAATATCTTTGTATCCAGAAAGGTATAAAAAATCAGTATAGAAAAAATTTATCTTATTTTTCAAACAAAAATCTTTTACATAATCTGATGGAAATGTTAAAATATCTACTTCATGTCCTCTTTTTTTAAATTCAACAGCACTTATACAAGCGGTATATGAGTATATATCTTCTTCTTTGCTATTTATTATCTTAAGGATTTTCATATCGTGGCGTATTATTCTTTATCTTATTAATATATTCTATCTGTTTTTTTGCAATCTCTAAATAATACGGATCTCTTGATTCTTTTAAAATAAGCTCATACATTTCAATAGCGTTATCATATCTTTTTGCTTTTTTGCAAAGAAATCCAACAATATTTCTTATCATATCCGGAACAGAATTCATCTTTGCAAAAACATAAAGTTCATCAAGAAGTTTCAAATCATATATATTATGTTTTAACTCAAAAGTAAGAATTGCCGAAAGTAATGCTATGTATTTTATGTTATCCTTATCATAACTAAGCGCAAATCTAAGAATAGATATTGCTTCATTTATTCTTTTTACACCAAAAGCAAGAGAAGATGCACAAACTATAACAGCATTAGTATAATATGGATCTGTTATCACAATGTCTTTAGAATAAGAATACAAAAGAGAATATCTTCCTTCACCAAATTCCCAATTTCCATCCTCTCTTGTTCCATAATACTGAAGAAATCTAATATAAAGTATATCAGAATAAAGATTCCTCGTTCCAAAACTAACAGATATTATCTTTTCAATAGGATTATTAACATTAGAACCAAGAAGAACAAAAAATGGATACCTTAAATTAATATTAAAATTGAACATAACTATAAAAAAAACTCCAGCAATAAAAAAAAAGAAAATCCCCAATTTTTTAAACGAGATAATCATGCTATTTCTTTTCTCTTAAATAATATTAATGAAATAAGAGTAAAAATAAAAAAATAAACAAACATATAAATATAACCAATTTTTTTATCAATAAGAGAAAAATCTGGAATGAGATATAAAAGATATTTCATAAAAATAAAACCATTAGTTTTACTCAATGCAAATTTAAGTTCATTTACAAAATGTGCAACAAACCAAACCATCATTGAAATTATAAAAGATGTATAAACAGATGTAGTTATAACAGTAAAAAGAAGTGATATAGATGATATAACACATATTTTCATAAAAATAAAGCCAAGATTATTAATATAATCCCACTCAATTTTATATCTTTTAATTAGAAGAAGAATAAAAAAAATAACAGTTACAAAAACAATTATTAGAAATGATAAAATAATTATCCCCAAAAATCTTCCAAAAAGATACTCATATTTTCTAACAGGTCTTGAAAGAATAAGATATATCCTTTTTGTTTCTATATCCGATGATATGGATGTTGTAAGCATTATCAAACTCCAAAAAAGAACCCCAACTTGTGTAATTGAAAGAAAAAAATCAGTAAGTACTTTTTTCTCTTCCCAAACAGCCATAATACCAAGAAGTATTGAAACATAACTTAAAATAAATAAAAAAGAAAATATTATATAAGAAAACCTTGACCCTTTTGCTTCATAAATACTTGAAATAGCAATATGTTTTATCGTTTTAAGATTCATACAGCATAATTTACAAATATCTCTTCAAGATTATTATCAATCCATTTTTCCTTTTCAACAATTAAACTTACCTTTCCTTCTTTTATTATAATAACCTTATCACATATCTTTTCAACCTCAGATATACTATGCGATGAAAGAAGAATTGTCTTCCCCTCACTTTTTAAAAAGAGAAGAAGATTTCTTATATCCCTTATAGCAATTGGATCAAGCCCACTTGTTGGCTCATCATATATTAAAAAACTTGGATTATGAATAAGTGTTGTTGCAATAGCAAGTTTTTGTATCATACCTTTAGAAAAATTTTTAACTTTTTCTTCTTTATATTTAAGAATACCAACAGTAGAAAGAACACTATCAATATTCTCATCATCTAAATCTATATTAGAAAGTCCTCCATAAAACTCAAGAGTTTGTTTTGCAGTAAAAAAAGGATAAAAATATGGCAACTCTCCAAGATATCCTATATTTTTTTTATAATCTATATCAAAAGGTCTTATCTCTTTTCCTTCAAATTCTATTTTTCCAGAATCTGGCTTTGTTATTCCACATATCATTTTTATAATTGTAGTTTTCCCAGCCCCATTTAAACCTAAGATACCTACTATCTCACCCCTATTTACAGAAAAAGAAACATCACTAACAGCCCTTTTATATCTTTTCTTGAAAAGATCTTTTATTATATATGTCTTAGATATTGAAGTAATTACAAGAAGTTTTTCATTCTTCATTTTCTTCTTCTATTTTTGCTTTCAATCTTTCTTTTCTTATCATCTTTAGTTCATCTATAATATCATCCATTGGTACATTTCCTCTACTAAGAATATCACTATGAAACTCCCTCATATCAAAAAACTTATTTTCCTCACTAACATATTTTTTTCTTAAATCCTTTATCTCCATATATCCATATATTTGAGCATAATAAACTGTTGGATTTAGTGAAATATTTATCATTTCATAATTTGAAATCTCATCATTAAAACCAAATTTTTCTTTAAAATAACTAACGCCTTCATCAAAACTTAGATCATCTATATGAAAAGCAACATCAAGATATGCTCTTAATGCTTTTAATGTTCTTGAATAGGATAAAAGAAAATCTGAATAAACTGTTGTATAATATCCCATTTCCGATGCAAGATCATCTGAGTAAATTGCCCAACCACCTTCTATAGATGGTTGCGGAACAATTCTTCTAATTTTTGGAATATCTCTTAGATAATCATTTTTTGTATGAAGTCCTGGTATTACAAGTTCTGATATATAGAGTTCAATCTTTGGCTGTGAGTAAACATAACTAACAAAATCCTCTCCATATTTTTCATTTGCAAGAATATAAAGTTCAGATGTTCCTTCTTTATCGAGCGGATAAGATGGAATATAAAAAATAGTTGGATAAACTCCTTTAAGAAACTCAGGTAAATTTTTTATAAGAAATCTTTGTTTAGGAAATCTTACTACCTTATACTCATCAAAATGATTTTTTGCTTTATCTATCTCATCAGAAATATATTTTATGAGATTATCATAACTTGGATGTTCACCTTTTATAAAATTATAAACACCTGCAACTCCATTTTTTTCATACTCTTGAGGATTTATTTTTATTGCTTCATCCTTTAAATTTCTATATTCTTTTTCAAAATTCTTTTTTGCAATTCTTAATGCCTTTCTTGGGTTGTAATAAATCTTGTGCCAATTTTCAAGGTAATAACCATAGGTATAAAGGCCAATAGAAGCTTTTCCATTCGATTTCTTTAAAACATTTTTTTCAAGATAATTTTTATATCTTACAAGAGCCTCTTTAACATTATTTAAAGTTTTTTCAAATTCATTTTTTAATGTCGGATCAAGACCTATATAGTTTCTAAAAACATTATAATATTCATTTATATTTTCAATTAGAAGTGATGAACGCTTTATAGAATACTGTGTCCATATTTTTGGAGGTCTTGTTAAATTTCTCTCAGCTTGATAGAGAATATCAGGAATTTTCTTAAATCTTTTATATGCTGCTTGAGCACGAATATTGTAATTTGCATAATCCTTTGAGAGCATAAAATAAACTACATCAAATGGTTCTAAATAATACTGAGGTCTTGTTGCAAGAATACTCATTTTTTCAATATTGTATATTTCTCTATGTAGTAGGGAATAAAGTAGATCATATTCTGTTTGTTTATATCTATCAAGAGTATCTCTATCTATTCTCTCCACATCTTTCATTAAAAGTTTAATAGAATTTAAATAATTTTCTTGATTTGCATATTCCCTTTCTGTAAGCAAAGAATCATTATCATGAATACCAAGTTTTGTTGCTCTTTCTGGATCATACATTAAAACTGTGGCAAGATACTTTTCAACAAACTCATCAAGGCGAGAACCTTCAATTTTTCCAACCGTCTCCCTAACACTTAACTCACTTTCATAGGAAAAAATATAAGATGGTAGCAAAAAAAGAAAGAAAAAAAGTATTTTTTTTCTCATACACCTATTTTTTTATTTTTAATCTCCTTTCTATTCATTATAACATAATCTATAACCTCATCTATAGTTTCAACAGGAATTAAATTCATATCTTTCTTAATATCTTGTGGAATTTCAGAGAGGTCTTTCATATTTGATTTTGGAAAAATAACATTCATAATAGAATGCCTATGAGATGCAATAACTTTTTCTTTCAATCCTCCTATTGCAAGAACCCTTCCTGTAAGAGTTATCTCGCCAGTCATTGAAAAATTTTTTCTCAGAGGTTTTCCACTTAAAAGGCTATAAATCGCACAAGCAATGGTAATTCCTGCTGACGGTCCATCTTTTGGAATTGCACCTTCAGGAACATGGATATGGAAATCATGAGTTGAGAAAAACTTTTTATCAAGTTTAAGTTTACTCCTTACATAAGAAAAAGCAATCTGAACTGATTCCTTCATGACCTCACCAAGCCTTCCAGTAAGTATAAGTTGTCCTTTTCCCGGCATTTTAATTGCCTCAACTGATAAAACATCACCTCCATGCTCCGTCCATGCAAGACCAGTTGCAACACCAATAGTATTTTCATCAACTTTTTCATCTATATATTTTGGAATACCAAGAAAATCAGGAATATTTTCTTTTTTTATATTAATTGTTGTTTCTCCTTCTACCACTTTTACTGCTACCTTTCTTGAAAGAGAAGCAATCTCTCTCTCGAGATTTCTAACACCTGATTCTCTTGTATATTCCCTTATTATTCTTATAATCGCATCATCATCAACATTTATATTTTTAATCAACTTTTCATTTATACCGTGTTGTTTAAATTGTCTTGGAATTAAATGTTTTTTTGCAATCTCAAGTTTTTCATTATATGTATATCCCGAAAACTCTATTATTTCAAGCCTATCCCTTAAACTTACAGGAATCCCTTCAAGTGTATTTGCTGTTGCTATAAAAAATACCTTTGATATATCAAAAGGTATATCTATATAATGATCTACAAACTCTTTATTTTGCTCTGGATCAAGCACTTCAAGAAGAGCAGCCGCCGGATCTCCTCTCCAATCCATTCCCATTTTATCTATTTCATCCATTAAGAAAACAGGATTTTTGCTTTTTGCTTTCTTTAAACTTTGAATTATTCTTCCAGGCATAGATCCTATATATGTTCTTCTATGCCCTCTTATCTCTGCCTCATCTCTTACACCACCTAAGCTCATTCTAACAAAATTTCTTCCCATAGCATTTGCAATGGATCTTGCAATTGATGTCTTACCAACTCCAGGAGGACCAACAAAACAAAGTATCGGTCCTTTTATCTCATTTGTAAGCTTATGAACAGCAAGAAACTCTAGTATTCTTTCCTTTGGCTTTTGCAATCCAAAATGTTCTTTATCAAGAATTTCTCTTGCTTTCTTTATATCAAGAACATCTTTTGTTTCAACTGACCATGGAAGAGAGCACATCCAATCAAGATATGTTCTTGAAACAGTTGCCTCAGGTGAAAATGGCATCATTTTAGATAATCTATTTAACTCTTTTTCACATACTTCTTCTGCCTCTTTCGGCATCTTTGCAAGTTTTATTTTCTTCTTCCATTCATCAAGTTCTTTTTGGAAATCATCCTTCTGATGAAGTTCTTTTTGGATTGCCTTCATCTGCTCATTTAAATAATACTCTTTTTGAGTTTTTTCAATCTGTGATTTTACTCTTGAATGTATTTTTTGTTCAAGAGTTATTATCTCAATCTCACGCGTAATATATTTTATTAGTTTTTCAATTCTTTCCTTAACATCAAATGTCTCAAGGATATCTTGTTTTTCTGAAATACTTATAACAATGCTTGATGATATATAATCACTAAGTTTATCAGGGTTTTCAATTTCTTCTATTAAAAGTTGAGCATTTACATTTATCCTTGCAGCAAGTTCAACATATTTCTCAAATATACTTACTAAATGTCTAGTTAATGCAATCATCTCTGAGTTTTTATCAAAATGTTCTTGGGGATATTCAACTTCTGAAATAAAATAATCAGGATCTGCATTATTTGAAATATCTAATATTTTAACTCTTTTAATTCCATTTAAAATTACCCTCATTGTTTGATCTGGAAGTTTTAAATGTTGGTTTATTTCACAAAGAACACCAACTCTATATAGGTCATCTGGACTTGGATTTTCTATATTTGGCTTTTTTTGAGTAACTGCAATTATATATTTTGAATAATCTTTAATGGATTCTTCAACAGCATTTATAGATTTAACTCTGCTTACTGCAAGAGGAAAATGGATATTTGGAAAAATAACAGTATCCCTTATTGCTATCAATGGAATCTTTTTAGGATAATTACTCATAGATACCCCTTTTATTTTTAAAAGAAGATTTAAATTATCTTTTTATAATCAAGAATACCATCAATTATTCCGTATTCTTTTGCTTCTTCAGCAGACATATAAAAATTTCTCTCAGTATCTCTTCTTATTTTCTCTTCACTTTGTCCTGTATGCTTTGCAAGAATTTTTATTAATCTATTTTTTGTCTCCTGCATCTCTTTGTTTTCAATATCTATATCTGTTGCTTGTCCTGTAATACCTTGCCCCCATATAAGTGGTTGGTGGATCATTATTCTTGCATTTGGAAGAGCATATCTTTTTCCTTTTGTTCCAGCAGCAAGTAGTAAAGCTCCAAAAGACATTGCCATTCCCATACATATAGTTGTAATAGGTGCTTTTATAAATTGCATTGTATCATAGACCGCAAGCCCAGCAGTTACCATCCCACCAGGAGAATTTATATATAAATTTATATCCTTTTCAGGATCCTCAGCTTCAAGATAAAGCAGTTGTGCTATTATATTGTTTGCTGATGCAGTAGATATTGCTCCTTCAGGATCTCCAACAAATATTATTCTATCCTTCAATAATCTTGAAAATATATCATAACCAACCATCGCCCCCTGCCCTTTCCATGTTTCTATAATTGTTGGTATAATCATATAAACCTCCTTTTTAATCAATTATTTTTATCTTTGATTTTATAAAATCAAGAACCTTATTTTCAGTAATTGAAGCCATTATATAACTCTTTCTTTTCTCAAAAAGTTCTTTCGCTTTATTTATCTCCTCGGCTGATTTAAGCGTTTTTATAACTTTGTCAAGTTCCTTATAATAATCATCATCTGTTGCCCTTATATTTTCTTTATTCGCTATTGCATTTAAGATGTAGGTAATTTTTAAATTTCTCTCTGCAATAGGTCTAATTTTATCTTCATAATCTTTTAATGTAACATTCGGATCTGTTATATTTGCTCTTTGTTTTACCATCTCAAAAATTTCTTGCATCTCTTCTCTTACAATTGTTGGCGGGAGAGGAAAATCATTATTTGAAATTAAATGATTTTCTATCTGCTCAACAATACCTTTCTCTGACCTCTCAACCTCTTCAAATTCAAGCAATTTTCTAACCTGCTCTCTTAAATCATTTATATCTTTTGCTCCAAGTTCCTTTAAGAAATTCTCATCAATTTCAGGAACGATCTTTTCTTTAACATCAAGTATTTTCACAATAAATTTAAGTTTTTTGCCATCAAATTCTGTTTCAAACTCAACTATGTCATCTTTCTTTTTACCAATAACCGCTTCATCAAATCCAACAATTGTCTGAGGACTTGACATATCAACAAGTTCCTGTTTAAATTCTTGAACTTTATTCCCATTTTCCCAGACCTCATAGTCCACAAGAAGATAATGTTTTTTTGAAACAGATTCATCAACTGGTTTTAAATAGGCGTGATATTCCCTTATTGTTTGAATATGCTTATCTATATCCTCATCTGTTATTTTTTTAAGATTTCTTTTTACCTCAAAATCAGTATAATTTTTCACCTCAAACTTAGGATTTTGCTCAAGATAAATCTTAAACGAAACTCTTTTTTCTTTTTCATCAAGATTGAAATCAAGAATTCTTGGTGTTATTACGGAAAAAACTTTTTCTTTTTCATATAAATCATCAAGAACATCAATAACGATTATTTCTTTTAAACTATGGATTATATAATTTGCAAAATTCTTTTTAAGAATATCTATTGGAACCTTTCCTTTTCTAAATCCAGGATATTCTGCATCTTTTTGAACCATAAGTATTGCTCTCTCCTCATATTTTAAAAACTCATCACCTTTAATCTCAACTTCATAAGTAAGACAACACCCATCCTCTTTTATTTTCTTATAATTATCCTCTATCATCTTTCCTCCAAATTTTTTTATATTCAACTAACTCTTTTTATCAAATCCCCCTTTTTTCTCCCCTCCGACGTTACGTCGGAAGAAATATAGGGGGATTTACTTCTCATCTCTCACCTTTCACTTCCACAACTTGCCGGGACGGAGACTCGAACTCCGATGGGTTTTTACCCACATGGTCCTAAGCCATGCGCGTCTACCAATTCCGCCATCCCGGCTTTAAGAATTATTTTAACATTTTTTATAAATTATAAAAAATTTCAATTACTTGTATAGCAAATCTTTAGCATTGTCTTTTCCTCTTTTTTCCAAATCACTCTTTTTATTTCTCCATTTATCAAAGGGAGATTTAAGAGGGATTTATTTTTTTAAATCCCCCCATTTTATTCCCCCGACGTAACGTCGGGGGAAAGAGGGGAATTTTTTTCCCCAATAACTAATTATTATTTTAATAACAAAAAAAATCAAAAAATTCTGAATTTTTTTAGTTCAGAGCAATCTCTGAAACTACAATGTGGATTTGTTTTGTAGGGCAAAGCTTTAGCCCTGCTATGCTCAGACATAACGTCGGAGCCCTACAATTCATAATTCATCATTCAAAATCCATAATCCCTAATCCCCAACCCCTCATCCCTAGTCTATAATTCATAATCAATAATTTACAATCCAAAATTTTCACAATTATCACATCTCACCTGCTCACTTCCCACATTTCACCCATCACCTTTCCTACAGTTGCATATCCCTATCAATTATCTTTCTAAATGGCTTTGGAGCATGATTTATAAACTCATTGTATTCGTTTAAAAACTCTATATATCTTTCTACATCAACCTTTCCATCTTTTATAAAAGGATTATGTTTTTTTTCTCTCAAATTCTCAAAATCTTCTCTTAATTTCTTAGACTTAGAAATTTTTAAAAATTCTTCTTTTTCTTTTTTGCTAAACTTCATACTTTTTTCTTATTTCCTTATATTTTTTTTCAAGTTTAAAAATTTTAAAATATTCCTCAATCAATTTCCAATCAAGATCTTTTTTAAAATGATTTATCAGTAGTTCAATATCAAGATACTCATTTAATTCTCTTTTAGGATTGTTTACTAAGGCTTGAATTTTTAATCCTATTATATCCTCTGGTCTTGCTACTTTTATTAGCATTTTACCATCAAATATACTCATTGAAATTGCTCTATCAATTATTTCAATTGAAATCTTTCCCTTTGCAAAAATAAAATCAATTTCGCCAAAAATTTTAACTGGTGATACATACTGAGAAACATTCTCTGTTTTATAAACACATTCATACTGATAATCTTTCATTATCTTATCAATTTTATCTACATCATCTTTATGAACTAAAAAATCAAGATCAACTGTTGTTCTTGAAATACCAAACAATCCAAGAGCAAATCCACCAATAAGCGAATACCTAATGTTATTTTGTGAAAAATCTTTCAAAATCAATTCAAGTGTTTTCTTAAAATCCACAATAACTCCTCTTTATATTTTAACAAAATAAAATCCCACTCTAATTCCTCTTTTGGAAAAGGTGGATGAAAGGAAATTTATTTTGCTTTGATACTACATTAGAGTCTTACAATTTACAATTCAAAATCCAAAATTCATAACCCAACATCTCATCATCTCAACTTTTACATTTTCACTTCCCATTTTTGAATGGATTTTGTGGGCCATACAGGACTCGAACCTGTAACCTTGCGCTTAAGAGGCGCTTGCTCTACCAGTTGAGCTAATGGCCCACTGATATGATAATACTATTTTAACATATTTTTTAAATTTTTGAATAACTTCGCATTAGATGATTAAAAATATCGCCGAAATAGTTCTTGTTGGATAAAAAATGTCTCCAAAAACAATTATTCAAAATATTACCCCCTTTATTTCCTTATCTGAAAACTCAGGTGCACTAATTTTTATGGAATAACAAAAAAATAAATAAAAAATTATACCCTACAAGGGAATAAGCAAAAATATAATTTACTTTTAAAATCCCCCTTAAATTTCCCTGACGTTACGTCGGGGGATATAGGAGGATTTGAATTTGTTTTTATGTAAAAAGAATGACTTATTCCCTAAAAAATTGCAGAGTTTGAGTTGAAAAAGAAGAAAGTTAGAGGGTATTTTAGTTTTATTAAAGGAAGCAATGAAGGACTTTAATCAGTATCCACATTTCTCTGGTTCAATAAGAGCACAAAAAGTATTTTTTTCAAGAAGATCAAACGAGTATTTAGATGCAGGATTCCACAAAAGAAAACTTTTAATGTAATTATTTTTTGCAGCAAGTATTTGTGCTCTAACATCATAACTTGTGTATTTTATTTTTAAAGAAAAATCCTGGAGATATGGAATTATTTTATAATAATTGTGTCCAACCCTATTCATCGCTTGCTTTAATCCCCTATTTACAACCTTATATGGCTCTAATTCAGGTTCAGGAAGGTTATATTCTCCTGGATAATAATGTGAAGGATACATCATAGGATAAACTCTATCAGCATACTTAGCGAGTAATACTAAATCTTGACCAATACCCATCTCAGAATTTGTCGTAAGCCCAAATACATCAACGGAAATCTTAACATTGTATTTCTTTAATCTTTCCCTTACATATTTTAAAAACTCTGCAATATTTTTAGTTGCATTTTCACGATTATGAACATTAGAATATCTACAAAGTTTGGTATTTCCTTCTGTCGGATATCTTATATAATCAAATTGTATCTCATCAAAACCTGCTTTTGCAGCACGCTCAGCAACATCAAGTATATAATCCCATACAGATCTGTCATATGGATCAAGCCATGTATCGCCTTTTCCACTTTTCCATATTCCACCATCTGCACTTTTTACGGCAAAATCTGGTCTTTTTTTGGGAAGAATATTATCATGAAAACAAACGACTCTTGCAATTGTATAGAGATTATACGACTTAAAATCTTTAACAATTTTCTCTGGATCTGGTATTGCGGATACATATGTTCCATATTTTTTTGCTAATTCAGATGGAATATAAACCTCGCCATTTTTCTCCCTTACCGCAACAACAACGGTATTTATAACACTTGTTTTTATTTTATCAAGTATATCTTTCCTTTTTGCATCACTTCCACTAACCCAGCTTGTTAGATGAATTCCTCTTATTATAGGTTGTTCATCAATCTTTTTTTTGATCATCTCGATTTCAGTTGTTGAAAGTTTTACACTCCAGTATTCCATTTCTTTTAAAGATTTTTTTTCAAGAATTGACACTGTATCTGTTGACTTTACTTGAGAAGATTCTGAAACTGTTTTTTTTCTTTTAAAATGATTATTCTTTTTTGCTGAATATAAATTCTCAAAACAAAAAAGAATTAAAAAGATAAAAATAAAATTTTTTAAAGTAATTAATCTCATAAATAAATTTTATAATTTTTTGTATAATTTAAAAAGGATATTGCGATGGCTAATAGATTCAAAAACATAAAATTCCATTTCAATTCCCCATTTTTTAAAGGAAGATACAAAATGATTTATCAAAGTAGTTTATATACCACTAATTTAAGGAGAAATTATGAAAAAGATACTCTTAGGAATATTTATTTTTTTATTTAACGGAGTTATTATGAATGCAAATTCTCAAACACTAAAAGTAAATTACAAAAGATTGGAAAACGACTATGAAAACTGGCGACTATGGGTTTGGAATAAAACAGATTCAAGGCCTGGCTTTGATGTCTATCCATCAACAATATCAGATTTTGGGCTTGTTTTTTTAATAGATCTTGAAAAAAATAATCTTTATGGAAAAGAAATTGGTCTTCTTCCAAAATATAAAGAATGGGAAAATAAAGAACCATTTGATAGAATATTTAAACATAACGGCGAAAAAGAGGTTTTCATAATAGAAGGTGATACCAATGTATATAGATCATTAAAGGAAATAGAGATCTCAACTCAAGTAATTGCTGCATACTATGATGATAATAACTTAATTAGAATAACATTAAACAGAAGAGTTGCCCCTTCATTTATTAGTGAAAATTTTTATCTAATAGATACTCAAACAGGAGATAAAAAAGAACTTCAAAAAATCAATGATGAAAAATTAAAAAAATATATTCTTTTAAAAACTCAAGAACTTAACTTAGAAGACATAAGAAATGGAAGATATATTATCTCATCGGTTTATGGAGATAAGTATTTAGATTTTGGAAAAATAATTTACAAAGTACCAGCAACTGAAAAAGAACTTGGCGAAATAATTGAAAAAGATAAAATAACTTTAAGAGTTTTTTCCCTTGCAAAAGAACTTTATCTTATAATAAAAAAAGATGAGAAAGAACAAGAATTTAAAATGAATTCCTCTGGAAATTTCATATGGGAAATTACACTTTCAACATCCTTTCTAAATTCTTTATATCGCTATAAAGCGATCTATCCTGATAAAACACTATATGGAATAGATCCTTATGCAAAACTTACAGTTATGAATAACACTTGGGCATTGTTGAAAAAAGATGAAACAAAGGTTTCCGATGGTCCATCATTTGATATCTCAGAAACAGTTATTTATGAAATGAGTATAAGGGATTTTACAATAGATGAGTTTTCTGGTGTAAAAAACAAAGGAAAATTTTTAGGACTTAGCGAAGAAAACACAAATCATCCAAATTATCCTGATATAAAAACTGCAATTTCACATCTAAAAGAACTTGGAATAAATGCAGTTCATATAATGCCATTTTACGATTTTGAAAAAGATGAAAATCTTGATGATTACGATTGGGGATATATGCCAGTTAGTTTTAATTCCCCTGATGGATGGTTTTCTATAAACAAATATGAAAAAATATCTGAAGCCAAAAAAATGATAGACACATTTCATAAAAACAATATCAAGGTTATAATGGATGTTGTATATAATCATACAGCTGAAACTGGTGATAAAGTTTATAACTTTAATGCCCTTGCTCCAAATTATTTTTACAGAACAAATGATGATGGAACATATTCAAATGGATCTGGATGCGGAAATGAGTTTAGATCTGAATCACCTTATGGAAGAAAATTTATAATAGACAGTTTAAAATACTGGGTGAGTGAGTATAAGATAGATGGATTTAGATTTGATCTTATGGGTCTTATAGATCTTGAAACAGTTGATATTATAGTAAATGAACTTAAAAAAATAAAACCGGATATAATAATCTATGGTGAGCCATGGACCGGCGGTCCTACTCCAATACAAGGTGTTAAAAAAGGAGCTCAAAAAGGAAAATCTTATTCTGTATTTAACGATGACTTTAGAGATGCAATTAAAGGAAGTGTCTTTAATTTAGAAGATCTTGGTTATGTTCAAGCAGGAAATTATCGAGAGAAAGTTATAAAAGGAATAAAAGGAAGTTTTGAGTTATTTACAAACTCTCCACTTGAGACAATAAACTATGTAAGTTGTCATGATAATCATACACTTTTTGATAGAATAAAATACTCACTTAAAAACGAAACTTTCCAAAATATAGTTAAAATGGACAGACTTGCTCAAGGAATAATATTTGTTTCTCAAGGAATTCCTTTCCTTCATAGTGGTGAAGAGATTTTAAGAACAAAATTTGGAAATGAAAACTCATATAACGCTGGCGATGAAATAAACAAAATAAGATGGACAGATAAGAAAAATTATTATGATACATTTACCTATTACAGGGATCTTATAAAACTAAGAAAGCAACATCCTGCCTTTAGAATGAAGACAAAGCATGAAATAGAAGAAAATATAAAATTTTACGAGGATTTAAATATTCCTCTTCCTGATAAAAAATCAATAGCATTTATTATACATGGAAAAAATGTAGGTGATAGATGGAAAGAAATACTTGTTATAATAAATCCAAACAAAGAAAAAAAGGATTTTGTTCTTCCCAAAGGAACATGGATAAATGTTTTTGATGAAAATGGATTTGCTTCTACAAATGAAGAATATTCCACCAAATTTAGAGCAAATTCTATTTCACTTTCTATACTCGTTAAAAACTAACTTTTGATAATTTTTATTACCTGAGTTTTTCTTAAATTTTATACACTATATTCAATTTTTTTAAAACATATTCTCCCTAACTTTAACTATATTTCAAAATCCCTCTTATTATCCTCTTTTCCAACTCTAACTCACTAATTTTTAGGAGATAACTATAAAATTTTTAAAAAAGTAATTAAAAAATAAGTAAAACTTACTTGATAGTTATACCCTATTTAGAGAATAAGTAAAAAATGAATATAATTTAACTTATCTTTTAGAGCAAAAAGCAAAATTT
>Ga0080004_1058742_pt1 | contig 132928 bp, 133 predicted proteins | sample WasSprMetagenome_FD_69207 | JGI IMG/M metagenome (GOLD analysis project Ga0080004, IMG submission 69207) | Sulfidic aquatic microbial communities from Washburn Spring, Yellowstone National Park, USA - WS (SPADES assembly) (version 2) | ecosystem: Environmental > Aquatic > Thermal springs > Hot...
TCAGGACAAGCACCGGGAGTCTTTCCGAAGGCGTGACCCCCCGCTATAAGGGCCACCGTTTCCTCGTCATCCATCCCCATTCTTGAAAATACGGCTCTGATCTGTTTAGCGGAAGCCAAGGGATCTGGATTTCCTTATTTTTCGACCGTATTTTTGTTTCACTGGTCATAAGAGCCTTATTGCCTTGTCCAGGTTTATATTGTCCGGCCAGCTACTTCTCGGAGAAAATTCGAATTGTTCCTATTTTATACCCCGTCTACTTATTCGCGTCAACTTCTTTTTTAGAAAAATCTCGTGCCTATTTTTTCATTTTCGGTTAAAATCTTTACCAATTATGAGAAAAACAAAAATAGTAGCTACAATTGGACCTGCATCGGAAAGCCCAGAAAAAATAGAGAAACTTATAAACGCCGGCGTTAACGTATTCAGGCTAAATTTTTCTCACAGAGACCAAAATTACCACGGAAAAGTTTTTGAAACTATAAGGGAAGTTTCCAAAAAACTCAATATGCCCATTGGTATCTTACAGGATCTTGCTGGTCCGAAAATAAGGGTAGACGAGGTAAAAAAGCCTTTTATAGTTAACCCCGGAGATGTAGTAGAAATATGGAAGGAAAAGGTAATTGGCGAAAAAAGAGATAGGATAAGCATCCTGAGTATAGACACCCCTCAAGTTCTGAATGATTTAAGACCCCAAGACCTCGTATGTCTCGCTGATGGTTCAATAAGACTTAGGGTGATTTCGATTACCGCTCAGAAAGTTGTAACCGAGGTAATGCAGGGTGGCACGATCTCATCGAGAAAGGGGGTCAATTTTCCAGGTGCTAAACTATCCATTCCAGCATTCACGGAAAAAGATAAAAAAGATCTTATTTTCGGTTTGGAACTTGGTGTAGATTTTGTTGCCCTTTCCTTCGTGAACAGCAAGGATGATGTTACCAGATGTAAAGACATCGTAAATGCATTTGGTTCGGGTCAGCCTGTTTTCGCAAAGATAGAGACAAAGAATGGCTTAATGAACATAGACAGCATACTCGAGGTCGCCGATGGGATCATGGTTGCAAGGGGAGATCTGGGCGTGGAGATACCCGTAGAAAAAGTTCCAATTGAACAGAAAAGGCTTGTGGAAAAGGCAAGGGCCCATTGCAAGCCAGTAATAGTGGCAACCCAGATGCTAAATTCTATGATCCACTCCTCCACACCTACGAGGGCTGATGTATCGGATATAGCAAATGCGGTCATAGATGGGGCAGATGCACTTATGCTCTCAGATGAGACTGCAATCGGAGAATTCCCTTTCGAGTCTGTTATTTGCATGTCAAAAACCATAGAAGAGGCAGAAAAGATTTATCCCTATTTCAGAGAGATCGTTGAAGAAGGATCTCCAGATTATGCGATAGCTAAAAGTAGTTGCTTATTATCGAAAGAGATAAAGGCAAAGGCTATAGTCGTATTTACTAAAAGTGGAAGCACCGCCCTTAGGGTTTCGAGATTTAGACCAGAGAGTTTGATCATAGGAAATGTTCATGATGAGGCTATTCTTAGGAGGCTTACTCTCTTTTGGGGCGTGTATCCGTATATGGTCGTCTCTGAAAGAGATGATTTAGAAGGCATAGTTAAAGAGTTTTTAAGGAAGGCTTGGAAGGACAAACTGATATCAGGCGATGAGACTTTCGTAGTTACAACGGGATACCCTGTTGGAACGGTAGGTTCAACAAATCTGATAAGGGTTTTGAGGCCTGAACGTATAAAGGAACTCTTAGATTCAGATATCTAAATTACGTCAACCAAAAAAGGGAATAAAAAAAGAAGCTCCACCTTCTACGTGGAGCTTCTAAGGTTCAACTAAAATTTAGGTCTCGGGTAAAGGCCTGCCGCCTCAACGATTTCGGGCACAGTCTCTTCCCACTCGATAGCCATTATATGGACCCCAGCTACACCCTTTATCTCTTTGAGCTGATTTATGATATCCACACAGATTCTAATCCCTTCTTTTGGGACCTGATCCTTCGGAACACCCTGAAGCCTCGTTATGATTTCATCCGGTACGTCCATACCGGGAATCTTTGTCTTCATGTATTTTGCAGCGCCTATAGATTTTATTGGAGAAACACCGGCAAGTATCTTCACCTTCTCATTGAGACCCATATCGCAAACCATCTTCATCCAGTTCTTGAACTTCTCCACATTGTAAACGATCTGAGTCTGAATGAAGTCAGCACCGGCTTCAACCTTCTTCTTAAGTCTTAAGACCCTGAATTCAAAGGGATCGGCAAAGGGGTTTTCCGCTGCTCCGATAAAGAGCCTCGGCTCGTATGCCATCTGCTCCCCGTTCTGAAACTTCTTTTCGTCTCTCATATCTTTAACTATCTTTATGAGTTGAACTGAGTCAACGTCGTAGACACCTTTTGCCTGTGGATGATTCCCGAACTTCTGATGGTCCCCAGTCAAGCATAGCACGTTGCTGATCCCCAAGGCTGAAATACCGAGGATGTCCATCTGGAGGGCGATTCTGTTTCTGTCTCTGCAGGTCATCTGGACTATTGGGTCGAGGCCTAATTCCTTTCCTATTAAGCACGCAGCCCAGCTTGCCATCCTCACAACCGCAGTTTGCCCGTCAGTCACGTTGAAAGCATCAACATAACCATTTAAAATCTTTGCCTTCTTCCTTATAACTTCCGGATCCGCGCTTTGGGGTGGACCAATCTCAGCAGTAACAGCAAAGTGACCAGCACTTAGTACCCTTTCAAGATTACTTTTCGTTTTCATCTCTTACCTCCTAAAACCTTTTTACAGGCGGACCGGAGATCAAACTTACGCTCCAGTCTTTAGGTGCGAGAAGCATCTCCATTTTATCGAGCTTGCCTATCTCTTTGAGCCTCTCGTATATGAGATGCCAGACGCAGGGAATCGTTGGATCTACTTCACACTTTCCACCCTGGGAACCACCGCAAGGCCCATTAAGTAAATGCTTTGAGCATCTTGCTATAGGACAGAGTCCTCCAGTGTACTCGAGGACACAGTTTCCACACTCCATACATCTTTCAGCTCCCTTCCATTCCGCGTGTCCCCCTCCTGAAGAAATCGTGTTGCATCCAGGGTGAACCATCTTTTTTACGAGCTCAGAAACAACCTGGACACCAGCACCGTCGGTGAAAACGATTAAAGAATCAGCCTCTTCTATCTTTTTCTTGTAGTTCTTTAATTTCAGTGCAGCAAGGGCTTTATCGCAGAGCATGTCTACAAGTGCGTAACCTGTAATTACCTTTCCATTTTCCTCAAGCTTCTTCTTCATCTCCAAGATCTCCTTCTCCCCTCCGCTTTCCCAACCTTCCGCACACCCTCTGCATCCTACGAGAAAGATCTTTTTTTCTCCATTAAGATAACCCATTATCTCTTCAAAAGGTTTCTGTTTTGAGATAAGCATCCCTTCCTCCTTTATATTATACGAAAGGCCTTTTTTTCTCTTCCCCGTGCATCGATTAAATGTACAGAACAAGCAAGGCAAGGATCGAAAGATCTGACGATTCTCACGATCTCGAAAGGATTATTCTCATCCTTTACCTTGGTACCTATTAATGCCTGTTCAAGGGGTCCTGGTTGGTCTTTGTCGTCTTTGGGAGATATGTTCCATGTTGAAGGGGTTATAACTTGGTAGTTCTCTATTTTCTTTTCCTTTATCCTTATAGTGTGACAGAGGGCACCGCGAGCTGCTTCAGCAAGCCCAATACCTTCTGACTCATCTGGAACATCATATTCCACATAGCATGGCTCCCCTACCTTTAAGCTCAGAACCCAATCCTCCATAGCCTCAGCAAGGAATTTGGTTTCAAGTGCTCTCGCCAGATGTCTTCCCATTGTGGAGAACATATTTTCTGGTTTCATACCAACCTCAGATAAAGCACCCTCTATGAGTTCCTTCACTCTTTTATTTCCTTTAGCATAGTTCACCATCATTCTCGCCAATGGGCCGACCTCGTAAACCATCCCTTCGTACCTTGGCGACTTAAGCCAGGAATAGGCTCCAGGTTTTTCCGGGACCGGAGCGGTTATTCCATCTTTCGGGTGCCTTGCCGTAGATGAATTGTCATAGTACGAATATTTTACGTACTCGGCGATCTTCTGCGGATCTATCTCCTCGTATTTGAGATTTAGGGAAGTTCTGCCGGAGGCGTGTAGCCTCGATCTCTTTACAAGATTCTTTTCCTTTCCGTCAAGGTCGTAAACTCCGTAAGATAGAACCCTGCCGCATCCCTTTCCGATCTCAAAATAATCGGAGTATACTTTTGCGACTGCGATGACATCAGGTATGTAAACATTATCTACGAATTCTTTTATCTCCTTAAGTCTCCAGAGGAAGTTGGTGATGTTATCGACAGTGGGGGTCGATGCCACTCCTCCAGGTAGGACAGCGACATTATGGGGCATCTTTCCACCGAATATGGCAACCATCTCCTGTCCCTTTTTCCTCATTTGCAGGGCCTTGATGTAATGGCTTACTGCAGCTTCATTTGCCTTTTGGGGGAGTCTGTAGTCACCCTCGTATCTCGGTACGAATGGTCCAAGTTCTCCCCTTTTTATGAAGTTCTTTATGGAGATGAGATCCTGATCATCTCCCTCATAATCCTTAATCTTTGTCACATCAACATAATCTAAGGCGCATAGATGGTAGAAATGGAGTATGTGATCCGAAAGTTCAGCTGCCCCAAGGATCAGATTTCTGATGATCCTTCCATTATCAGGGATCTTATCATCTATTCCGAAAGCGCTGTCCAGGTTCAAGGCAGAGGCTATAGCATGAGGAGCAGGACAAACTCCGCAGACCCTTTGAGTGATCCTTTGAGCATCTCTCGGGTCTCTACCTTTGAGTATTATCTCCAGACCCCTAAATAGTGTGCCAGAACTTTTTGCCTCGGTTACTACTCCATTTTCGATTTCAACCTCTACCTTTAGATGTCCTTCAATCCTTGTTAATGGATCGATGACTACCCTGCCCATTTATACCTCCTTTGGAAATTCAGCTTCTTCTAATTTTACGTAAAGGGGCGAAACCTCATCAAGAAAGCCCTCTGAGCAGCAACCTATACATGTTGCTCCAGACCCTATGCACCAGTTGACCTTGCTATTCCAGAGTCTTATAGGACAATCTGCATATGTAACTGGGCCCCTACAGCCGAGTTCGTAGAGACAACCGGGATCTCCGAACTTCTTTGCGAATTTTTTCTCGTCATAATATGCCCTTCTTGGGCAGTTCTCGTGTATCGTCTGGGAGAAGAAGAGTTTTGGCCGATGGAGCTCGTCAAGATCCTCTTCCTTTGGTAGCCCGGAAAGTAAAATACTTGCCACAGTTCCAACAAACCAATCAGGATGAGGGGGGCAGCCAGGGATGTTTATATAAGGAGTCGAAATCTTGTACTCCTCAAAGACCTCGCCCACAGACTTGCACCCTGTGGGGTTTGGCTTGCCCTTTGGAATACCTCCAAAGGTCGCGCAAGAACCAAATGCTATGACAGCAAGTGCCGATTCCGAAAGCTCAAGGACCCAGGATAAGATCGTTATTGGTTTGCCATTTTTTTCTCCAATAACCCCGTATATACCATTATCCTTTGTAGGAATTGCGCCTTCGACGATTAGAACGTAACCTTTTTTCTTTTCTCTCTTTGTGTTTATCAAGAGTTCCAGTACCCCCTCCCCCTGTCCAGCCATTATGTTTGGATGAAATCTCAAATTCACGTGCTTTTGCGGAACAACTTCGTCTATGAGCACATTCTTGATGTTGGGATAATCGGCGTTCAAAAGGGAAATGGAGCAACCTGTGCAACCTGCTGCCTGTATCCATATTGCAGGAATCTCAAATACCTGTCCCATCTTTCCTCCTTTCTATGCCCTTTTGGGATTCTGCGATCGTTGAAAAAATATGCACTTTTGTATTCTTTTGTCAAGGAAAATAGTGGCGTTATAATAAAAGCGTGGGAGTCTGCAAGGTATGCGGAAGGAAAGGAAGAAAAATTTCGTCATTTCTTTCTGTGTGTAAGAGATGCGTAGTGGAGAGAAGGGATGAGTCGTTTCCTCTCATAGAAGAGGCACATAGAATCTCAAGGGAAAGGTTTGACCTTCCCTCTAAGCCTCCTAAGTGTGAAAATGGGATTAAATGCTTCCTTTGCGGAAATGAATGTAAAATAGGAGAAGGGGAGATCGGATACTGTGGTTTAAGGGAAAAAAATGGTGAGGAACTGACCTTTATGTCCCATTCAGCCAGGCTTGACTTCTATCACGATCCCTTACCAACAAACTGTGTGGCAGATTGGGTCTGCGCGGGAGGGACAGGATCTGGTTATCCTTATTTCGCATACACCCCCCATGCAGAGTACGGGTACAAGAACCTGGCAGTATTCTTCTCAGCCTGCTCTTTCAATTGTCTTTACTGCCAGAACTGGCATTTCAGATTGGAGACGAGAAAGAAGAAGGTTTGTAAAGAGGAAGATCTCATAAAGGCCGTCGACGATAAGACTTCATGTGTTTGCTTTTTTGGAGGGGACCCGTCATGTCAACTCCCATTTGCCATAAGCTTTTCAAAGATGGCAATGGAGAAAAAGGAAGGAAGGATTCTGAGGATATGTTTCGAGACAAACGGTTTTATGAATCCAGAACTTTTGGATGCCGCTTTTGATTTATGTTTAAAAACAGGAGGTTGCATAAAGTTCGACCTAAAAGCATGGGATAGGAGCATACATAAGGCAATAACCGGGGTGGAAAATGAGCTTACTCTTAAGAATTTTATGCGCGTAGCAGAGAGATTTTCCTTGAGGCCAGATCCCCCTCCAGTTGTGGCAAGCACGCTTATTGTTCCGGGATATGTTGAAGATGAAGAGGTGGCCAAGATATCGAGATTTATAGCAAGGATAAATCGAGAGATACCTTATACGCTCCTCGCATTTTATCCACACTTTTACATGGAGGATCTCCCTTTTGTTAGTAAAGAATTAGCCCAAAGGTGCTTAGACGCGGCAAAAAGTGAGGGATTAAAGCGGGTTCGGATTGGTAATTTTCACCTCCTGGTCTGAGGAAGCTATATTTGACACTCAAAGTCAAACTTAATAATCTTTATCCGTGAGAGAAAGTATAAAAGCCATACTCGGCCAATTGAAAAAGTCCGGAAACTACAGATTTCTTCGGTATGTGGAACCAAAGTCCGCAACGAAAATCATATATAATGGGAAGGAGTATCTCAATCTTAGCTCTAACAGCTATCTTTCTCTTCATTTTCACGAGGAAGTGCTCATGGCAGCGAAAGAGGCCCTCATCAATTATGGTACTGGGAATTGTTCTTCGAGAAGTCTTTCCGGGAGCATCACCCTTTATAGGAAATTAGAGAGAGAGTTCGCAAATTTCAAAGGCTATAGAAGATGTCTCGTTTTCTCCAACGGCTTTATGGCTAATATGGGGGTCTTGCCCGTACTTACCACACCTGATGATACAGTCTTTACGGACGAGCTGAACCATTCGAGCTTAATACACGGGATAAGACTTTCAAGGGCTAAGAAAGTTATATTCAGGCATAGGGACTTAAACCATCTCGAGGAATGCATAAAGAGGGAAAGGAAAAGAAAGGGAAACTACTTTGTTGTAACAGAGAGCATATTCAGTATGGATGGGGACGTGGCACCCCTTAAAGATCTCCTTTCCTTGAAGGAGAAATACGGGTTTTACACGATCGTTGACGATGCCCATGGGACAGGTGTGTTCGGAAAGGACGGTTCGGGTCTCGAAGAGGAAATGGGGATCAAGGGTACATCGGACATCCACATGGCGACGTTCGGAAAGGCCTTGGGCTCTTACGGAGCAGCAGTACTTTCCGATCCTTATATCATAAGGCTCCTTATAAACAGATCAAAGACATTCATGTACACCACAGCTCTTCCAGCGCCGTCGCTCGCAGCATCGTTTAAAGCTCTTGAACTTTTAAGGAAAAATCCCAACCTTTTGAGTGAACTCTGGAAAAATGTTAGCTATGTGAGAGATCATCTCTCTTCTTTAGGATTTAACCTTAGGGATAGTAAAGGGCCTATTATTCCCATACTCGTTGGCGACGATAAAATGACCGTAAAATTCCAGCGAATGCTTATGGCAAAGGGGCTCTTCGTTCAGGCAATAAGGCCTCCAACGGTACCTCCTAAAACATCGAGACTGAGGATAACGATAGTGAGAGCTTTCTCAAAAGAGGAGCTCGATTACATTATAGATAGCCTTTTTACTTCCGCAAAAAAAATCGGGCTTTTATAGGAATCTGTTTTACAGGAAATCCTTCGCTCTTTCCAAGTCCTCTAATGCTTCTTCTACCTTATCTTCGTTTCTCAAGAGAAAGGAGGGATGATAGGTAGGTATCACTTTTATTCCCCTAAACTCTTTTACTTCCCCCCTTACTCTCGTTATCCTCTCATCTGTCCCGAAGATCGTGTTATAGGCATGTCTTCCGAGAGCAACAATCGCTTTAGGCCTCACAAAATCTATCTGCTTAAAAAGGTAGGGTTTACAGGCCTCTATCTCATCCTTTTCTGGATCCCTGTTGTTTGGGGGTCTACATTTGAGAACGTTACAGATATAAGATTCTTTCCTATCTAATCCCACCTCCTCCATCAGTCTCGTCAAAAGCCTGCCAGCTTTTCCTACAAATGGCCTTCCTTCTTTGTCCTCTTCTTCTCCTGGTGCCTCACCAACAAACATTATGTCCGCATCGTACCTTCCTTCACCAAATACGGCATTTGTCCTGAATTGAAAGAGTCGGCATCTTTTACAGTTCCTTACAAGCATCACGAGATCCCTTATCTCAATCCCTGTATCAAAGAAGACTTCCTCTATCCCCATCTCCTTTAAGGAAGTGAGAAAGGCAGAAACTTCAAGAGGCGTATTCATCAGGGATCCTTTTAACATTAATCTCCTTCTCAAGAACGTATGCGGCCTTTAGAAGTGTCCCTTCCTCTAAGGGACGGCCTATAATCTGTAGACCGATGGGGAGATGCTTACTGTCAAACCCACAGGGAACTGAAACTGCGGGAAGACCTGCCAGATTTGCTGGAATTGTGAATATGTCGGAGAGGTACATCTTTAGTGGGTCATCTATCCTCTCGCCAATCCTGAAGGCTACTGTGGGTGAGGTGGGGGTAACAATTACATCACAAATCTTGAAAGCCTCTTCAAAGTCTCTCCTTATTAGAGTCCTAACCTGGGACGCTTTTCTGTAATAAGCCTCATAATATCCTGAGGAGAGAACGTAAGTCCCCAGTATGATCCTCCTTTTAACCTCCTTCCCAAACCCGTTCACACGGGTCTTCTTGTACATTTCAAGTATATCTTTTCCTTCGGTTCTGAATCCGTACTTCACTCCGTCATATCTTGCAAGATTTGAAGATGCCTCAGCTGTACAGATTATGTAATACGTCGCCAATGCGTACTTAGTATGGGGAAGACTTATCTCTACCGGTTCCGCTCCACAGCTAACTAAAGTTTTTATAGCCCCTTCAACACTTGTCCTTACTTCTTCATCTATTCCAGGAGCGAAGTATTCTTTTGGAATTCCAAGTTTCAAACCTTTTATTTCCTGCCCGATGTATGAACTATAATCAGGTGGAGAAAAAGGGAGAGATGTGGAATCATAAGGATCGTGTCCTGCTATTACCTCGAGCATTATAGCCAGATCCATGACGTTTCTTGCCATTGGACCTATCTGGTCAAGGGAGGATGCGAATGCTATCAACCCGAACCTCGAGACCGCTCCGTAAGTAGGTTTCAAACCAAAGATACCGCAAAAAGATGCCGGTTGCCTTATAGACCCACCTGTATCAGTACCCAATGATGCAGCGCACAGACCTACTGCGACTGATGATGCTGAACCTCCGCTTGAACCTCCCGGGGTCCTTTCCTTACTCCAGGGGTTTCTTGTTATCTGAAACGCAGAATTTTCAGTCGATGATCCCATAGCAAACTCATCCATGTTCAGCTTTCCAAGCAACACATAGCCCTCTTTTTTTAATCTCTTTACCACCGTTGCATCGTATGGAGGGATAAACCCTTTTAGGATCTTAGACGCACAGGTCGTCTCTATGCCCCTCGTGCATATGATATCCTTTATTGCGATCGGTATCCCTAAGAGCTTTCCCTCTTCCCCGTTTCTTATCCTTTTTTGAGCATCCTTAGCCATCTCCTTAGCTAAGTCCTCTGTAACTTTAAGGTACGACTTTATCTCTCCGTCGTACCTTCTTATCCTCTCCAAAAAAAATTCCGTAAGTTCAAGGCATGTAAAATCCCCTTTCTTCAGTGATCTCCCTATCTCTTTTATGTTCATCTTTAGAACTTCATTCATTTTCTCCTCATTCCTCCGTCTCTATCACAGGCGGTACCCTAAATAAGGGGCCTTTCCTTTGAGGGGCGTTCATGAGCGATTCTTCCTGAGTGAAAGAATCTTTTACTATATCTTCTCTTAAGGGTAATTTTATCTCCAAAGCGTGGGATGTGGGCTCCACACCTTTAGTGTCGAGCTCGTTTAGCTGATCCATGTATTTGAGAATTGTATCGAGCTGTCCGGTAAATTCCCTTATTTCTTCTTCACTCAGCTCAATTCTGCTTAAGTGGGCCACATATCTTACAGTTTCTTCTTCTATCTTCATCGTAAGGCCCCCAGGCGTTTCCTGCTTGATGCGAGTTTTAACCTCTTGTTTTTCAGTTCCTCCATTATCTCCCTGTTCTTTTCTATAACTTCAGGAGGAGCCTTCCCCAAGAATTCCCTATTATTCATCTTCTTGAATATCTTTTCCAGTTCTTCGTCCAGTTTTCTCATCTCTTTCTCTATCCTCAAGATTTCCCTTTCTACATCTATGATGTCCTCAAGGGGGATATATATCTCCACATCGTAAGCCACATCAATCGCACACCTCTCTTTTATCTCTTTTTCCCCAAACTTAATATCTTTTACCTTTGCGAGTTCCATTATATAAGGCGCGTACTTTAGTAGAAGTTCCTGCCTCCCATCCGCCTTCAAGTAAGCTTCCACTTTCACATTCGGTTGGATGTTTACTTCTCCCCTTATCTTCCTTATAGTCTCTATAACTCCTTTTATCACTTCCATTTCTCTTTCAGATTCTTCCTCCACGAGGTTCTCCCTAACCTCAGGGAATCTTTCGATCACCAAACTTTCAGCTTCTCTATGCGGAAGCATCTGATATATCTCCTCTGTTATGAATGGCATGAATGGGTGAAGTAGTTTTAGAATGGATGTGAAGCTGAAAAGGAGAGTTTCCTTTGTTTTCTCGTTATTAAAACCTGATACTTTACCGTAAAGGTTCGGCTTTATAAGTTCAAGATACCAATCGCAGAACTCGTGCCAAATGAAATCGTAGAGAGAGATAGATGCCTCATTGAAGTGGTATGTCTCTATTGAATCGGTTACCTCTTTTATGACCTTTTGGAGCCTGGAGACGATCCATCTATCTGGTAGGAAAGGGGAGTCATTTACGAAACTCTCTTCCTTAAATCCCCTTACCCCCTGAATTAGAGATAGGGTAAGTCTCGCGGCGTTCCATATTTTATTCACAAAGTTCCTTGAACCTTCTATCCTCTCCTCTGATAAGAGGATATCCCGCCCCTGGGATGCAAGCATAGCGAGAGTAAATCTAAAGGCATCGCAACCGAACTTATCTATCATGATCAGAGGATCTATCACGTTCCCCCTCGACTTACTCATCTTCTTGCCCTCTGCATCCCGAACTAAGGCATGGATATACACCTCCCTGAAAGGGATATCACCCATGAACTTAAGACCCATCATTATCATTCTTGCAACCCAGAAAAAGAGGATATCAAAACCTGTTACAAGTAGAGACGTTGGATAGAAGACCTCAAGGTCTTTTGTCTTCTCAGGCCATCCAAGGGTAGAGAAAGGCCAGAGAGCTGAAGAAAACCAGGTATCGAGAACATCGCTTTCCTGGTTAAGGGGACCACCGCAGGATTCGCAAGTTGATAGATCCACCCTTGAAACATAGGTTTTATCACATTTTTTACAGTACCAGACAGGAAGTCTGTGACCCCACCATATTTGCCTTGAGATGCACCAGTCTTTTATGTTGTTCATCCAGTCGTAATAAACTTTTTCCCACATTTCAGGAATAAGCCTGATTTTCCGGCTCCTAACAGCTTCGATTGCGGGTTCTGCAAGGGGCCTCATTTTTACGAACCACTGTAATGAGAGATAAGGTTCAACTATTGTCTTACATCTGTAGCATTTTCCCGCGACAACGGTGTAAGGTTCGATCCTCTCCAAAAGATTTTTGCTCTTTAGCTCATCCACAACGTGTTTCCTGCATTCAAACCTTTCCATCCCCTTGTAATGGACCGCATTCTCGTTCATAATGCCATCTTCATCCATTACCTTTACATCTTTAAGGTTGTGTCTTTTTGCTATCTCAAAATCGTAAAAATCGTGAGCAGGGGTCACTTTAAGAACACCAGTACCAAAGGACATATCCACATAGGAATCTCCAATTACGGGGATTTCTCTCTCAACTATAGGTAAAATCACGTATTTACCAATGTAGTTCTTGTATCTTTTGTCTTCTGGATTTACCGCCACTGCCGTATCCCCGAACATCGTCTCCGGCCTTGTTGTGGCAACTACGAGATATCCCTTATCCTCTTTTAACGGATATCTGATGTAATAAAGAAACCCTTTTTCCTCCTCATGTTCGACTTCCAGATCTGAAAGGGCTGTCTTGCATCTGGGACACCAGTTTATGATGTAATGGCCTCTGTATATCAGCCCCTCCTCGTAAAGCCTCACAAAAACCTCACGAACAGCCTTAGAAAGGCCTTCATCCATTGTAAATCTTTCCCTTGTCCAGTCAAGGGAGCATCCGAGTTTTTTGAGCTGTTCTATTATTGTCCTTCCGTACTTTTCTTTCCATTCCCAGACCCTTTTTATAAATTCTTCTCTTCCAAGTTTCTCTCTTGAGAGGTTCTCTTTTGCTATCTCCCTCTCCACAACATTCTGCGTGGCAATTCCCGCATGGTCAGTCCCGGGAAGCCAAAGGGTGTTAAACCCTTTCATCCTCTTGTATCTAACAACGATGTCCTGAAGTGTGTTATTAAGTGCGTGGCCCATGTGGAGGGAACCAGTTACATTGGGTGGAGGAATAACGATGGAGAATGGTTCTTTAGGAGAGTCAGTTCTTGCTGTAAAATATCCCTTTTCCAACCAGAACTGGTACCATTTTTCTTCCACATTTTTAGGGTTATAAACTTTCTCGAGCATAACTGACTCCTTGAAGGTGAGGTTTTATAAGGGGATTTTCCATGGCAAGGGCAAAAATATCTTTTCAAATAAATAGAAGGCGTATCTATCAGTCATACCAGATATGAAATCGGCTACGCAGTTTTCAGGCTCATCGTAGAAGTCCTTCCTCCCAATCTCCCTTAGAAAGATGTCGGGATTTTTCAAAAAATAAAAGTACAGATCTTCGATGATCCTTGCGCACTTTTCAAAATCCCCATGCACAATTTCGTTCTCGTAAACCCTCTCGTAAAGAAAGTCCCTGAGTTTATAAATGTAATTCTTTAGTTCCTCGCTCATAGAGATTTTTAGATTCTCCGTTTTAATTGTCTCTTCTATAACTCCTCTAACCATTGTGTCGATCCTTTTTGAACTGGTCTTTCCGAGGAAACTTACAGCATCTTTTGGAAGATCCTCTTCTTTAATCACATTGCCCCTTAGGGCATCATCTATGTCGTGATTTATATAGGCTATTATATCTGCGACCCTTACTACCTCAGCCTCCTTAGTCATGGGCTTTTCATCTTCCCTTTCCGGAATTATTTCACCTTTTCCTTTTGTATGCTTTAAAATCCCGTCCCTAACCTCATAGGTCAGATTTAGACCTTCCCCATCCCTTTCCAACTTATCAACGACACGTAAACTCTGTTCATTGTGCCTGAAACCACCCTTGTGTATCTTATTTAAAACTTCCTCACCCGCATGTCCAAAGGGTGTGTGTCCGAGGTCATGTCCGAGGCAGATAGCCTCAACTAAGTCTTCGTTTAGGCCTAAAGACTTTGCGATAGTTCTCGCAATCTGGGAAACTTCAAGGGTATGGGTAAGCCTTGTCCTATAATGGTCTCCCTGGGGGGAGAGGAATACCTGCGTCTTGTGCTTAAGTCTTCTAAAGGACTTGCTGTGGATAATCCTGTCCCTGTCATGCTGGAAGGCAGGTCTAATATCGCACTCAGGTTCAGGTTTTAGCCTGCCACGGGTGTTCTTGCTTTTCTGTGCGTAGGGAGAAAGGACTATCTCTTCCTTATTTTCGAGGATTTCCCTTATCTTCACAGGATGCTAATCTATCATAACCATCATTTTCTTTTCAACAAAGGGGGTATAAGAGTGCTAAGAAGTTTGAGTCTATGTGAAATTCTGTAGCCTTAGGTTATACTATTTGCAAGTGATCAGATTTTTTTTAACGGTATTATCTCTTGGTTTTTCAGGTATAGTCGCTCAGATCGTCCTACTTAAAGAGCTCATCGTTCTTTTCTCAGGGAACGAAATGGCGATCGGCCTTGTGATTGGTACGTGGATCTTTGGGGAAGCACTTGGTGCGATCTCTTTAAAATTCTTCAAACCCAATGCCCTAAATACGGGGACCTTTGTTACCTGCGCGCTCATTTTTTACCTTTTATTCCCTTTAAGCATCTATCTTTCCGCAGAAGGAAGGGCGATAATGTCTATCCCACGAGGCGTTGCCCCAAACCTTTATCAAATGGGTATCATTTCCGTAATCTCAGTTTTTCCAGTAAGCTTTTACCATGGCCTTCTCTTTAATTTTGCCTGTTTTATTTCAACTTCTTTCGTAAAAAAAAGGGCAAATCCTTTGGCGCATGTCTATTTCTATGAGATGGGAGGTACTGTTCTCGGTGGTGTGCTTTCCACCTACACATTGCTCCCACATTTCAATCCATACGAAATTGCGCATCTTTTGGGACTATTCTCGATGCTCCCCCTCATATTCATCTCTGGCTTAGAGGAGAAAAATAGAAGGGTTTTTATATTGTCCCTTCTATTTTTCCTATCTTTCTTAGTGCTCTTCTCATCTGGAACTGGCAGATACCTGAGAGATTGGACACTTAATAAAATCTGGGAGGGAGAAGAGGTAATATTTTCAAAAAACTCGATCTATCAAAATATCACAGTTATTAAGAAAGACAATGAATACACAGTTTGGACTGATGGTACACCTTTTACCACAATTCCCAATCCTAACATCTTCTATGTGGAAGAGGTATCCCATATCCCACTTCTTCTTCATCCCTTGCCTAAAAGTATTCTTCTTCTCAGTATCCCTCTCGAGGCCATCGAAGAGGTGGAGAAGTATCCATCTGTGGAAAAGATAGACTACGTTGAAATTGACCCTGAACTTGTAAAGGTCATTGAGGACCTGGCGAAAGAACGGGGATGTAGAAAAAAGGTGAGAATCCACTATATGGATGGAAGATCTTTTGTGAAGAAGACGAAGGAGAAGTACGATGTTGTGATATCAGGTGTAAATGCTCCATCGGCGCTCAAGAACAACAGATTTTTTACATCCGAATTCTTCAAGGATATAAAGCGGATTTTGAATGAGGAAGGCCTTTTCTTCTTTCACGTAAGTGGCTCCAACTATTATAGTTGGGAGCTTAAGATGCTTAATTCCTCCATTTTTTGCGCAGCGAAGGAGATTTTTCGTTTCGTCCATGTCATCCCTGGAGATCCAAATTTCTTTGTGCTCACAGACTTTCCCCTTGATTTATCTCCAGTCAGACTGGAAGAAAGAATCTCATCCTACAATCTAAACACAAAGCTTATAAGCGGAGCCCATCTTCGTTACAAGCTTGATGAAAAAAGGAAGGAATGGTTTTTGAGGCAGATGGAAGGGAGTGAAAAGTTACAAAACATGGATTTTAAACCTTTCGCTTTTTTCTTTTACACAGCTTATGAGGCTACGAAGATTTCTCGCCCTACCTACAATTTCTCCTATCTTTTTTATACCCTGAAACTCAGGAATATCCTCTTTTACGCTCTTCTTATTTCCTTTTTTCTCTTTCTTTTCTGGACCAAAAAAGGAGGATCCATATTTGTACCCCTTTCTATCTTCACAACTGGGCTCACGATGACAGTTGTTGAGATGATCCTTATTTTTGCATTCCAGGTCCTTTTTGGGTCAGTATTTTACGAGGCGGGCCTTTTACTCACCTCATTTATGGGAGGATCGGCTCTGGGGAGTATCTTTGTTGTAGAGATATTTAAGAAATTCGACAAAAAAAAGGCCTTTTTTATCCTCGACGGCACTTTAATCCCCTTTATACTTTTGGTTCTCTGTTTCCTTTCTTATAGGTGGGCGAAGGAATTTCATCATATTTTCCTACATTTTCTCATTCTTTCGCTTATCTTCTTATCTGGATTTTTTGTTGGAGCAGAATTTCCCCTTGGGATTTCAACGTACGCAGAGATGAAAAAGGCTGAAGAGAGAAAAGGGGTTGGAGTGATATTCGCCTCTGACCTTATAGGAGGCTTCTTCGGTGCATTAGGGGGGAGCTTCCTTCTTTTTCCCATTTTAGGTTTAGAAGGGAGCCTTATTCTCCTTATTGGGGTTAAGATTCCCTCCTTTTGCCTTTTACTTTTAGCTTTGAAAAAGTGATATATTAAATGGGGGGTAATACTTCTTCATGCTTTCCCGAAGGGAGTTCCTGAAACTTGCTCTTTTCTCTCCAATTATCTTTGCCAAAAAGGATGAGCAAGTAAAAGCTCTTTTTCCTTATAAGGAAGGTTATTACTACACAAAGATCCCGAACAGAAAAAATCAGGTTCACTGCGAGCTTTGTCCGAGAGGTTGCTTATTGAGCGAGGGAGAGATCGGCTTTTGCAGGGCAAGGAAAAACATAAACGGAAGGCTTTATTCACTCGGCTACGGATCTCCATGTGCGGTCCACGTGGATCCAATAGAAAAGAAACCTTTCTTCCACGTCCTACCCCAGAGTGCCTCTTTTTCCATTGCTTCTGCTGGTTGTAACCTAAGGTGTAAGTTCTGTCAGAACTGGCAAATATCGCAGATTTCTCCCACCCAAACTACAAACTATGACCTTCCTCCGGAAAAAGTGGTAGAGATGGCAAAAAAGATGAGGTGCAGTAGCATAGCGTATACCTACACGGAACCGACAAACTTTTACGAGTACATGATAGAGACAGCAAAGATTGCAAAGAGAGCTGGCGTACTCAATGTCTCCCATACTAACGGCTACATAAATCGAAGACCCCTCGAAGAGCTTACAAAATACATGGATGCGGTAAACGTAGATTTAAAAGCTTTTGACGATGGATTTTACGGAAAGGTCTGTGAAGCAAGTCTTAGCCCTGTTCTCGAGACGATTAGAACATTAAAAGAAAAGGGTTTATGGGTAGAAATTACGAACCTCGTTATACCTGGATATAACGACAGTGTTGATAAGATAAGGGAGATGTGCTTGTGGATAAAGCAAAATTTGGGGGATGAAGTACCTTTACATTTCACCCGCTTCTTCCCAACCTATCTCATGAGTTCCTTACCTCCCACACCTGTGTCTACACTTGAAAAGGCGAGAGAAGTTGCGATGTCCCTTGGCCTTTCATACGTTTATATCGGAAATGTCCCCGGTCATCCTGGAGAAAACACATACTGCAAAAGATGTAAGAAGATCGTTCTTAAAAGATCCGGCTTCAACCTTCTCGAGAACAATTTGAAAGAGGGGAAGTGTCGTTTTTGCGGCCAAGAGATAAGGGGGATATGGAAGGCTTAATAAGGATACTCTTTCTCCCACTTTTGGCCTTGCCTCTTTTTGTAAATCCCATTTTCGGAGCGGAAATAAAGAGGCCCAATGTGGCTGGGTTATTCTATCCGAAGGAGAAAAAAGCCCTTGAGGAAATGATAGATAGGTTTTTGGTGGAGGCTGGGCCAAAGAAGGCGAAAGAGAAAATAGTAGGGCTTATATCACCGCATGCGGGATATCAGTATTCTGGGAGAATCATGGCACATGGATTCAAGGAAATAAAGGGAGTTCATTACGGAACTGTTCTCATCTTTGGGCCAGCACATTATTTTCCTTTTCGAGGGGCATCTATCATATCTTCTGGATTTTATGAAACCCCCCTTGGCAGGGTTGCAATAGACGAAGATATTGCGAAGGAGCTTATGGATTCGTGCAAGTTTGTAAAAAAAGTGGAGATGGCTTTCGAAAGGGAGCATTCCGTGGAAGTACAGATCCCCTTTCTCCAGAGGAGCATTGAAAATTTTAGGATTGTTCCTGTCGTTATGGGAGATATGACCCTTGAAGAACATCGGATACTTGCTAATACCCTCTTCGACCTGTACGAGAAAAAGGGAGGCTCTTTACTTTCCGTCTTCTCAACAGATATGTCCCATTTCCATCCTTATGAGGAGGCAAAGAAGATAGACTCTCAAACGATAGGGTTGATTGAGAGGGGCGAGATATTTGGCCTGATAGATGGTTTAGGAGCCGGAAGAGTGGAGTTGTGCGGATTTCACCCTGTAATACTTTCCCTTATACTTTCGGAAATTAAAAACTGCGAGATAAGGCCTTTGAAATACGGAACGTCTAAAGATTCAGGTGGGCCTGGAAGTAGCGTTGTTGGATATCTTTCGGCCTTAATATTAGAACCTGAGGAGAAGCGCGAGCTCGATTCAGAAGAAAGGAGAATACTTTTGAATATAGCAAGAAGAACGCTAAATGAGTATGTGAAAACGAAGAAAAGACCGGTATTCCAGGTGAAAGAAGAGAGACTTCTGGAAAAAGAACCTGTTTTTGTGACGTTAATGAAGGATGGGGAACTTAGAGGATGCATAGGACACACGAGGCCTCTTTATCCTCTTTTTGAGGCAGTATCAGAAATGACTGTTAGAGCTTCTTCTTTCGACCCCAGATTTAAACCTGTCAAAGAGGCGGAACTCGATAGCTTAGAGATAGAAATCACAATAATTGGGCCTTTAAAAAGGCTTAATAAGATAAACGATATTACGATAGGGAAGCATGGATTATTCGTATCCTTAAATGGAAAAAGTGGTCTTCTGCTCCCCCAGGTTGCTAAAAGATTTAAATGGGATAGGGAGGAGTTTTTGAGGGAAACGTGTATAAAGGCGGGACTTGAACCTCAAGCATATAGGCGCAAAGATGCGAGGGTCTATTTTTTTAAAGGGTATTCTTTTTCAGAGGGGAAAAAGAGATGAACCTTAAAAGCATATTAGAGGAATGGAGGGAGAGAGTCATAGACGAATGGGTGAGAAGGTTGAAAACGAACGTGAGTGAAAGGTATTCCCAAAGGCCCTTTGAAGAACTTATGATAACCGTCAGTGCAGCATATGACGCAAGTACCTACGTCCTTCTTTTTAATGACTATTCCAAAATCGACTGTCACATAGAATGGATTACACGGGCCCGGCTTCACGGTGGGTTCACTCTTTCGGAAGTGCAAAATGCTTACGAGCTTCTAAGAGAACTTCTCGTGCCCATATTTCTGGAAAATCTAAAAGGCGGAGAGCTGAAAGAAGCACTTTTAAAACTGAATGCCTGTACTTTCTACACTATCACAAAATTCAGTAACAACTTCCAGTCCCTTCACGAAAGTAAGATAAAGGAGCACGCTCTTAACCTGGAGAGGATGGTGGAAAAAAGGACGAGAGAGCTCGCCGAATCGGAGTCAAAATACAGGACTCTTGTTGAAGATATAAATGACGGTTATTTCGTTAATCAGGATGGGGTAATAGTATTTGCGAATAGGGCGTATTGTGATATGCATGGTTATGATATATCAGAGGTAATTGGGAGACCATATTACGAGTTTATAGCTGACGAATCTTTGGATTTTGTAAGAGCCCTTTACAACGAAAGAATAGAAAAGGGTGAAGCCCCAGAACTTTATGTCTATCTAAGGAAGCACAAGAACGGAGGGTGTTTTCCTACTGAAAACAAGGTAAAGATAATAACGTTGAACGGAAGGAAAGCTGTCGCTGGTATTTGCAGGGATATAACTGAAAGGGTCGAGATGGAAAGAAAGATAAGGGAGACGGAAAACCTGGCTCATATTGGCAGAATTACGACTTCATTAGCCCATGAGATAAGGAATCCCCTATCGTCCGTGAAGCTCAATATCCAGATTTTGAAGAAAAATCCTTATATAGACGGAAATGACAAAAGAAGGCTCGAAATTATAACAAACGAAATCACAAGATTGGAAAAGATACTCACAGAGATGCTCGATTTTGCAAGACCTATAAGATTAAATCTTGAAGAGGTGGACATAAACGAGGTTGTCGATTCGAGCATAGAAGTGATAGAGGTAAGGGCAAAAGAGAAGGGGATTTCTATAATGAAGAAGTATTGTTCCACCCTCCCTTCTTTTTATTTAGACAGGGATAAGATAGAGCAGGCTATAATAAACGTTCTTGTAAATTCCATAGACGTCCTTGGAAGAGGTGGAAAGATAAAGATCGTCACCCGAAAAGTCAGATCTAACGGCCATGTGGCTTTGGATATTTGTGATAACGGCCCTGGAATAGATAAGGACGTACTTCCCTTTATTTTTGATCCCTTTTTCAGTAACAAAAAGAAAGGAACAGGCCTTGGCCTTTTCAATGTAAAAAGGATCATAGATGCCCACGGAGGTAAGGTGGAGGTTTACCCAGGGAAGAGAAAGGGGGTCCGTTTTTCGATCCTTTTACCTTTTGACAGGTTAAAATGAAGCACAGAATACTCATAATAGACGACGAAGAGGCTATACTTGAATCCTTGGAGATGTATTTCAGTGAAAGGGGTTATAATGTCTTTTGTGCGAAAAATGCTGAGGAAGGTTTTAAAAAAACTGACCTTTTAAAGCCAGATCTTGTAATTCTCGATGTGAGGTTACCGGATCAGGACGGCCTTGAACTTTTGCAAAAGCTCAAGGAAAGAAGGAAAAATATGCATGTCATAATAGTCACCGCTTTCCACGATATGGATACCACTATAAAGGCAGTGAAGAAGGGTGCGTTCGAATATATCCCCAAGCCTATAGATATAGAGGAACTGGAGGCAGCAGTTTCTCGGGCCCTGAAAGTAGAGGCTTTTAAGGAAAAGAACGGTTTACTCATTGAGAATCCTATAACCCAGGAGAAGGGGAAGCTCGTTGGAAAGAGTAAGGCAATGAAAGAGATCTTCAAGGCCATAGGGCTCCTTTCAGAAAACAGAATAACTGTACTTATAGAGGGTGAGACAGGCACCGGAAAGGAACTAATAGCCCGAGCCATTCACTACAACAGCCCTTTTAGGGATCATCCTTTCATCCCGATCAATTGTTCTGCAATTGTGGGAACACTCTTGGAAAGCGAGCTCTTTGGCCATGAAAAGGGTGCTTTCACTGGAGCGCACTCCACAAAGAGGGGAAAGTTTGAACTTGCCGGTGAGGGAACCATATTTCTCGACGAGGTCAGTGAGATACCTTACGAGCTCCAGGCGAAACTTTTGAGATTTTTACAAGAGAAAGAGTTTGAAAGGGTAGGGGGTGTGAAAACACTTAAATCTAATGCGAGGGTCATAGCTGCAACAAATAGGTCCCTCCTTAAGCTGGTAAAAGAGGGGAGATTTAGAGAAGATTTGTACTATCGCCTATCTGTTGCAAAGATTGAAGTACCTCCATTGAGGGAGAGAAAGTCGGATATTCCGTTCCTCGTCGAGTACATTCTGGGAAGGATAAATAGTGATTTGAAAAAGCATATAAAGAGAATAGAAGAAGGAGCAATTGAAAAGATGATCGAGTACGACTGGCCAGGAAATGTGAGAGAGTTGGAAAACGTCCTGACGAGAGTCGCCCTCGAGGTTAGAGGTGACGTTATCACCAAGGCAGATATACTTCCTTTTCTTGAAGGAGGGAAAGAGGAAGTAAAAGAGGTGAAGGAGAGACTTATGAGCCTTTCCGCGGTGGAAAGGGAGCATATAAAGAGAGTGCTCGAATATACTGGGTGGCATTTTGGTAAGGCTTGCGAGATCTTAGGCATTTCAAGACCCTCTTTGAGAAAAAAAATTAAAGACTACAAAATAAAGAGGGGAGAGGATGGTCAATTGGCATCACCTAAAGAGCATAGCCGTGTGTGAAGACGCTAAAAGAAGTAAAGAAGGTGGAGGAATCGCATCTGAGAAGGGAGTTGAAAAAATCTTTCAATCCTTGAAAGACCCTTTTAAGCCGAAGAAAAGGGCTTTTAGAAATAAACGGGAATTACATTTGGCACGCATTTTGTATAAAATGATATAAAAATAAAAGGGGGTTGCCATGAGAAAGACGATTTTATCCTTTTTTCTCATTTTCGCTTTCGTTCTTTATTCCCACCCATCTTTGAGCGCGGAAAAACCGATAGTGATTGGCTCTCCTCTCTCTACGGCCTTCCTCTACGGTTGGGATGCTGAGCGGGGAATAAAACTGGCAGCTGAGGAGATAAACGCAAAGGGAGGAGTAAATGTTGGTGGAACAAAGAGGCCCTTTAAGATTGAAGCGATAGACACGAGGGATTTGGAACCGGGAGTTCCTGTGAGCGAGGCGCTTTTGGCTGTTGAGAAGCTAATTCTTGAAAAAAAGGTAGATTTTCTGATTGGAGGCCCTGTAAGATCTGAAGCGGCTTTGGCGGCGATGGATATCGTGAGCAAACACAAGAAAGTTCAAATAATAACTACAGGAGTACTTACGCCCCTCCTCACCCAAAAAGTGGTGGAGAACTACGATAAATACAAGTACACGTTCAGAAACACGAATCACTCTGGTAACATGATGAAAGAATTCATGTCTCTTTTTGATGAGATTCAAAAGCCTTTCGGATTTAAGAAAGTCTACATAATGGTTCAGGATGTGGAGCATGCGAGGAAGGGTGGAGAATTTATGAAAAAAGCTCTTTCAGAAAAGGGTTGGGAAGTGATAGACATGAAGATATACCCCACAGGAACGACTGATTACTCCGTTGGGCTTGCAGATGCTAAGAACAAGGGCGCGGACGTCCTTTTCCTGTGGATGGATATGCCTGAAAGCGCAATATTAATTAAACAGTGGTCGGACCTTAAGATGAAGGCTCTTCCGATAGGCTTTGTCTGTGCAGCAGAACAACCAGGTTTCTGGAAGGCAACAGGAGGTAAAGGGGAGTACCTGCTTGTGAATGTGGTGAACGGAGGAAACTGTCCTGGGAAGATAACGCCGTGGACGATGAAGTTTGTGGAGGCTTACAAGAAAAGATGGGGTCTTGAGCCTGAGGGCTATGGGACATCTTCGAGTTATATGGCGGTTTATCAACTAAAAGAAGCAATAGAGAAGGCAAATTCTCTTGATGCGGAAAAAGTGATAAAGGCACTTGAGGAATCAGACATAGTTGGAGTTTACGGAAGAATGAGGTTCGACAGGAAGTCCCATCAGATAATCCCCTCTTTCGATCCAAAGGAAGGGGCTGTAACATGCATATTCCAGTGGCAACAGGGAGCGAGGGTTCAGGTTTTTCCAGAGAAGGTTGCGCAGGGTAAGGTTATGCTTCCTCCCTGGGTGAAGAAATAGAAAAATGCACGTAGTCATATACGGTATCATAAACAGCATAACCCTTTCTCTTATATCCCTCGGATTCGCGCTTGTTTACAGTATAAGCAGGGTCCCGAACTTTGCCCACGGGGCCCTTTATGTTACAACAGGATACGTTGTCTGGTTGCTAATAAATAAGATCACCGGTTTTCCGTACCCCCTTGCAGTCATACTTGGAATTTTTATCACAGCAATGATTGGAGCGCTAATTTACAGGTTGGTTCTGATAAGGATAAGAGGTATGGAAATATCTGAAATCATCGCCACTTACGCAATTGGAGTCGCCATTCTTGAAGGTCTAAGGTGGGGGGGTCTTAGGGGAATGACCTATACATTACCCGTCTTCATTCCCGGGTCAAAGGAGTTTTTTGGGGTAACTGTCGACTACCAGAGGATCGTCGTTGTTGGTGCGGGTATTCTTACGCTCATTTTCCTCTATTTTTTTACCCGGTATGCGAGGATTGGGCTATCCTTGAGGGGGATAGCCCAGGACGAGAGGGCAGCGATGATGCTCGGCATAGATTCTGATTTCACCGCCATAATCTCTCTTGCAATCGGTTCTGCTCTTGCTGGTTTTTCGGCTCTCCTTCTTTTACCACTCGGAAATATAATTGTTGAGGCAGGGTACAGCGTTCTTATATTTGCAATCGCAGTATGCGTAATAGGAGGACTTGGAAGTTTACTCGGGACCGTAATCGCCTCATTCATAATAGGATTTGCCCAGATATTGACGGATAAATTCATATCCACACACTATCAGATGGTTGTTGCTCTTCTGGCAATAATCCTCACACTCATTTTTAAGCCCTCAGGGATTTTGGGCAGGCAGAAGGAGCTGGAGGAGCGTGTCTAAGTGGATGAGCTAAGAAAGGAAAGGGTTGACAGAAGTCTTAAGGTACGTACAGAGGGGATATACGCCATATCATCTATGGAGGAAATAATTTATCTTTTGGGTCCGAGACTTCTTTTCGTTGTGGGCATCTTGATTCTCCCTTTTCTGCTTGAGGCGGCGCCTTATTGGAAAAGGGTTATGAGTATTATGTGTGCTTACGCGATTATCGCCATAAGCTTCGATTTCCTTTCCAATTTTGTTGGACTTGTCTGTTTAGGAGGGGCTCTTTTTACAGGCGTGGGAGGTTATTTCGCAGCGATTTTCAACCACTATCTTTCTCTCCCCATATATTTTTCTTTACCCCTTGCCACACTATGCGGTGCTATATTCTGTACACTTGTGCTTTTACCCGCCCTTCCTTTGAGGGGTGTGTATTTCGCAATTGTGACACTTATGTATCCGCTTTTGTTTTCAAGGATCATCGAGGCTCAGAACATTCTGGGTGGCACAAACGGTATCTCAGGCATTGAGAGCTTTCCAAATCCTTATATGGAACAGTACACGGTTATCCTTATCCTGGTCTTCTCTCTTTTTGGGATGAGAAGGTTCGTAAATGAAGATATTGGGCTTGTTTTTAGGGGTGTAAAGGATAACGATCAAGCTGTGAAGGCCTCAGGTATAAACGTGACTACCATAAAGATATACGCGGTATTCTTGGCTTCGGTTATGGCATGCTTCTCAGGAGCTTATATAGCCCACCTTTATATGTGGGCAGGCCTTTCCCTTTTCGCACTCGATTTTTCCATAATTCCTATTGCTTCCACAGTGATAGGAGGAGGGGGAACTCTAATAGGAGCAGTCATAGGGAGCTTTATCCTCGTGCCTCTGTCTGAGATCTTAAGAGCTGCTGGGACATTGAGGATAGTTATCTACTGCGTAGTTCTAACTCTTTTCATCCTATTTAAAAGCGAAGGTTTAATGATCTACCTACAGAGGAAGTATCACCAGTTTGAAAGGTGGGTGAAGGTATGAGTGAGGAGGTGATCCTTTCTGTTAAGAATCTCTCTAAGTCTTTCTGGGGTCTTAAGGCACTCATAGATGTTAGCTTCGATGTGAGAAAGGGGGAGATATTTGGAATAATAGGCCCTAATGGGTCTGGAAAAACAACGCTGATAAACTGTATCACAGGATTCATAAAGCCTGACTCAGGGAGAGTCTATTTTAAGGACAAAGAGATCACGGGACTTAAACCTCATAAAATAGCCCATATGGGCATAGCTCGGACATTTCAGATTATGAGGCCTTATTATTCTCTTCCAGCCTATAAGAATCTGATAATCCCCCTTTGGTCACCGAGGGCGAAGAAGTTAGGAGGTTGGAGGGGTGGGGGAAAACATGGGGACAGGGATACTGTGGCTGTCGACATTCTTGAGGAAATAGGGTTCGAGAGGGACTCAAGAGTCCCATATAAACTCGCCTCCACGCTTCCTACAGGTTACCAAAAAAGGCTTGAGCTTGCCCGGTCATTGGCTCTAAGACCGGAGATAATCTTCTGCGATGAGGTGTTCTCCGGCCTTAGTATGAGCGAGATAGCGGGCATGATACCCCTTATAGAGAAGATGAAGATGGAAGGGATAACCCTCATAATGATCGAGCACAGGCTAAGAGAGTTATTCAGGGTTGCGGATAGGGTTATGGTACTCAATTTTGGGGAGAAGATCGCAGAGGGAGATCCCCACAAAGTCATAGAGGACAAGAGGGTCAAAGAGGCTTATCTTGGAAGCGAGCATGTGGAAGTTTAAAAGGGTTGCAAGGCTATATGTTAGAAGCTAAGGAACTTATGGTTTTTTATGAAAATATGCTCGCCTTGAATAACGTAAGCGTAAGGTGTGAAGAGGGGAACATAGTCGGTGTATTCGGTTCTAATAGCGCGGGAAAAAGCACGCTTATGTATACTCTCTCCGGTATAATCCTTGATATCAAGTATAAAGAAGAGATGAAAGGGGGCGAAAGGATATCCGTTTTTGGCAAGATAGTCTTCGATGGTATGGACATAAGTTTTATGAAGCCCCACGAGAGAGCGAGATACGGAATCATCCTTTGCCCTGAAAGGAGAAGGATTTTTCCAGAGAGTTCTGTCCTTGAGAACCTTCTTATTGGGTCCTATCTTGCAAGGAGAGAAAGAAACGAAAATTTGGAGTACGTTCTCAATCTTTTTCCAAGGCTTAAAGACCATTTGAAAAGACAAGGCGGGTTTTTAAGCGGTGGGGAACAGCAGATGCTCGCAATCGGAAGAGCTCTTATGGCAAATCCGAAGTTGCTCCTTCTCGATGAACCCCTCCTCGGTTTGAGTCCTGCGTACCAGGACATCGTGATACGGGGGATAAAGCAGATAAGGGATACGAGAAAGATAAGTATAATAGTCACTGAGCAGTACGCGAGGCCTGTAATTCCTATAATAGATTTTGGTTACATTCTTGAGAACGGTTCGAGTGTCCTTTCCGGGACGAAGGATGAGCTACTGGAAAATCCGGATGTAAAATCCGCTTATTTCGGTGTTTAAGGGAAGGTCGCATGAGGGAATATACCTTCACAGGGTTTGAAGAGGCCGCAAGGAAGCATCCTTCTAATGTGGCCTTAATCTACTTAGGTGAGAAATTCACATACGCTTACCTAAAAAGTCTCATAGATAAGTGCGCATCCGGGTTGTTCAAACTTGGGGTAAAACCTGAAGACAGAGTTATGCTTTATTTGCCAAACACGCCTCAGTGGGTAATAGCGAATTTTGCCATAAACAAAATAGGGGCCTGTGTCGTCCCAGTCTCTCCGATATACACTGCTTATGAAATAGAGTATATGATAAAGGATGCAGGTATTGAGACCGTGATCTGTCTGGACACTAATTTTGTGTACGTGAAAGAAGTGATGGAAAAGGTAGATGTAAAAAGGGTTCTCGTAACAACTTTCACAGATTTTGTACCCCTATGGAAAAGGACGATAGGGTATCTGTTCGATAAGATACCGAGGGGGAAGGTGGAAAAGTCAGAAAGGGTTTACTCTTTTAAGAGAATAATAATCGAAGGAGAAAGTGACCCGCCAAAGGTAGCAATAAATCCTGACAAGGATCTGGCCTACATCATGTATACAGGTGGAACGACTGGCTTTCCCAAAGGTGTTCCTGGAAATCACGCTGGAGAAGTGTCCTACGTGAGGGATGTGATGGAAATAATCAAAGGTCATGTAGAAGAGGGGAAGGATAAGGTCCTTATGGTTAACCCCCTCTTTCACATAATGGCAAAAGGTTTTTGCATAGCATTCGGGTTCAACTACGGAAATACGGTTGTTCTTATGCCTCTGCCTGAGATCGACCCTGTTCTCAAAGCGATTGAGAGATACAGAGTAAAGTGGATGCTCGGAGTACCTGCCCTTTACAGGATGATCCTTGAAAACGATAGACTCGATCAGTACGATTTGAGCTCTCTCAGATACTGTTACTGTGGTGGTGATGTTTTGCCTGTTGAGGTTTTTAGGAAATGGCAGGATAGATACGGCATCCCAATATATCAAGTATATGGGTCTACAGAGGCTGGGCATGTGGCGTACAGCTTACTTGATAGGGAGCCGAGACCTACTGTTGTTGGCACACCATTGAAATCGAGGAGATGTGTCGTTGTAGATCCAGAAACGCTTGAAAAATTACCGTCAGGGGAGGTAGGAGAACTCCTTGTAACATCGCCATTCACTATAAAGGAATACCTTAATAAGGCAGAGGAGACAAAAAGATCCTATGTGAACCTTAACGGGGAAGTATGGTACAGGATGGGAGATTACGTGAGAATGAACGAGGATGGAGAGCTCGAGTTCGTGGAAAGAACAGCGGATATAATAAAGTACAAGGCTTACAGGGTTTCCGCCTCCGAAGTTGAGGCGGTTCTTCAGGACCATCCCACTGTTATAGGTGCATGCGTTGTGGGAGTTCCAGACCCTAAGGTGGGAGAAAGGATAAAGGCGATCGTCGTCCTAAAGGAGGACGCAAAGGGTATTGGAAGCGCTGAGTTAATAAGATGGTGCAGAGAAAGGCTTGCTCCTTACAAAGTCCCTCAGTACATTGAATTTAGGGATATGCTTCCCAAGTCGAAGGTTGGAAAGCTTTTGCGAAGGGAGATCAGAGAGGAAGAAAGAAGGAAGCAAGAAAAAGAGAAGAGAAAAGTAGAGAGTCATGAAGCTTCCTCATCATAAACGATGAACCTCGCATCTCCTTCTGCTACAATATTGCCCTTTGAATCCTTTATCTGGGCCTGAGCTTCAATAAGCTTGGATTTCAACATTTTTGCATTGGAAGTAACGGATAGTAGCTCACCCGTTCTTACAGGCCTTCTGAATCTAACGTACATTTTTGCAGTATAAGCCTTTACCCCCAAGGAGAGGGTGGCATAGGCACAGGCCTCATCTATTATGCAGGAGATAATCCCGCCGTGAACTATATCTTTGTAACCTTGATATTCTCTATCGACCACAAACTCCGCTTCAGCATGGCCATTTCCATAGCGGAATTTCACTCTCAAACCCTTTGGGTTATCCTTCCCGCATACAAAACAGTAATCATCGAGTATTAGCATCTTTGTCCCCATGAAGATCCACAACTTTTTCGGAAATCCATCCACGCCTTTTTCCAAATAGTTCTATCATCAGCCACTTCTCGCCTTTTTCGTCCACCCTTTCATCGATGACTTCAACTCTCTCTCCTTGCATGATCACAGCGATCCTTTGAGAACTTATCTTTGGTTCAGCTCTCACATTAGCCGCCCGCGTGCTGACTTGAGCCTCTTTGGGCTCCTTTTTTGGTTCCACTAAGCTTATGGTTGGCTTAAAAAAAGCATCTTGGGGGAGATGGAATTGGAATTCCCGATTCCTGTTGTACATATAGATTGCAAAAAGGGAAAAAGGGATGACTAAGAAAAGAAGAGCAAAAAGAAAACCCCTTGAAAAGAAGGACTTTTTCTTTTTCTCATCTACGAATTGAAAGTTCTCTTTCCTCTCTTTTGCGTCTCTAATGACGGAAGAATGGGCCTCCCCCTTCCCGCCAATTATCTCAAGAGCCTTCATTACCTCTTTCTCCCCTATTCTCTGCACGAGGTTGGAGTGCCCCACAAGCAACGAAAAATCCGCTAAAGCAAGGATCGTTCTCGGGCATCCTGAAGAGGCCCTATGAATAAGGCGGATCGCTTCATCTGTGTATACATTATCCCTTTTACAACCTGCCCTCTTTATCCTGAAATTTATAAGGTTCTTTGTTTCTTCAAGGGTGAGCGGCAAAAGATAGTATTTGACTGGCAGTCTTTGCCAGAATTCTCTCATGTCTGAGAGGAGACCCCAGAGGGGTTTTTGTCCAGAAATTATGAAAGTGTGCAGATAATTTTCTCTGTATGTAAGATTTATGAGCATCCTTAGTTCCTGAAGTACTATGGGTTGATCTTTCAACATATGTGCCTCATCGATAGCTATTATACATTTTCCCCCTTTTTCGAAAAGCTCGATAAGGTGAGCCCTTATATCTATCAGGTTTCTCAGTTTGTCCCCCTCTGGTTCCCTTCCCGTAATCTCTCTTTTTATATAAGCTATCATCTGCTCCGAATTAAGGGTGGGATGGTCTATCAGGGCAAACTTGAAAATCTCTCCGTAGACACCTTTCATCTCCTCTATTAACTTCAAGATTATCGTGGTTTTACCAAGACCGGCCTCCTCAGACACGATCAAAGCGCCGCCTTTTTGAGTTTTAACTGCGTACCTTAATCTCTCGAGGCACTCAAAGTATTGTCCACCCTCGTAAAACATTGAGGGTTGAGGTGAAAGGAGAAAAGGGTGATTCTCAAAATCCCAATATTTAAGATAGTCTTCCTCTAAGGCCTGCACTGCCTGCATGGGGAATAGCCTATCCTTATTGCGTCAAACCTACTTCTGAATATGATCCTGTTTTTTTCGCTTATCTTCTCCGCATACTTACAGCTTGGCCTATGAAAAACATAGGTCCTTTTATTTCCTATGTAGAAACTCTCGGTGTCGGGTTTTTTTTCCTGCCAGAGCCCCCTTTCTTCCTTCATTGCCTTTTCCTGGAGGGAGAGGAAAAGATCCTTGTATCTTACGTTTGGTGGTTTTATAATGGCTCTCGCGTAACCTAACTTTATAAGTTCCGCATTAACGAATATGTTCTTTACAAAAACGTAAGCGAGTGTGCGCCCGTTTGGATCTTTCTTCTCCACATCATACTCGAGCCTCACCTTTTTTAAAAAAACGAGTTTTTTGTTGTATCTCGCAGCTTCTTTCGCATAAAATTCACTTACCCCTTCTTTGGTCCTCAGTTCGGGTGCGTCCACGCCTATGTATCGGACTACCTCTCCATTCTCAAGCTGAATCGTGTCTCCATCTATGATCTTTGTGACTATGTATTCCTTGGCTTCCACCAAGCATGAAAAGAATAAGAGGGTTAAGAAAAGAAAAAGACGCTTCCCCATTTTTTAAAACTCAAGTCTCACGCTCTTTGGGGGTTGAAGATCGAAACTCACGATAATTTCAGACCCTTTTAACACCTCCCTTAACCCCTTTTTCCCATCCATAAATTCGTAAAGTTCTTCTTTTGGTATGTTGAAGTGCGCGTATTCGATGAAACCCCCATAGTCCTGGCATTGACTGAAATCTCTCACAGGCCAGTAAATTCCGAAAGACAAACCTTCTAAATTGGATAAATCTTCTTTTTTCACGTAAGAAAGGTACTTTGGAAGATGGACGTACACTATTTCTGAGAATCTCTTTTTTGAATCAGTCGTGTTCTGGTCGAACCGAATCCCCGATGGTCTTATGTGCAACATCAGGTAGTAGTGAGGTGCACCTTTTTCATCTATTACGCGCATTATCCCCAATCCGTCTTTCACGAAGTTAACCTTAAGACTCACGAATCTATTTAGAAGTTCCTTAATCAGTCTTTCATTTTCTGCATGTTTTTGCTTAAGTTCTAATGCCGTGTAGTTTGTCTTTATGATTTCTTGCTCAGTTACTGCCATATATATGGGGCCTGAGGCACATGAAAAAAGAAGAAGGGAAAGAAGAGTAAGGATTGAAAACCTTTTCATTTCTCCTCCTTTTTAAGTATGTTTAGAATCTCCTCAAGATCTGTCTTTATCTCGTCGAGTATGTTTTTACGTGCGGTAAGGTACCTTTTTGCACCGTCTATAGTGAATCTATCCTCATAGAGCAGTTTTTTTATTGTGAGTATCGTTTCAAGATCGCTCTTCCTATAAAGCCTGTGTCCTTTCGGGCTCTTCTTAGGCCTTATGGTCTTAAATTCCTGTTCCCAGTACCTCAAAACGTGAGGTTTTAGCCCAGTTATATCACATACTTCCTTTATCCTGTAAAAGAGTCTTTCAGGTTTTTTTTCAAACATTTATCTCTTATTCATGGCTTCCTTAAATACCTGGCTGAGTTTGAAGCTGAGAACCCTTCTCCCTGAGATTAAGATCTCTTCCCCTGTCTTTGGGTTTCTACCCTTTCTTTCCTTCTTCTCTCTCACTACAAAGTTTCCAAAGCCGGAGATCTTCACATTTTCGCCTTTTGAGAGGGCTTCTTTTATTATATCAAAGAGAGAATCGACTATATTCGCGCACTCCCTTTTTGAATATCCCAGCCTCTCATAAAGATCGTTTACTAAATCAGCCTTTGTCATCCCCACCTCCCCTACGTCCTCAGTGTTACACCTTCAATGCTTGTCAGTTCTCTTATTATTTTTTCCTGCAAGAGGTCTATATCATCATCTCTCAATGTCCCTTCGTAAGACTGGAAAAAAACTCTGAATGTAACGCTCCTTTTTTCCCTTTTGAATACGTCGAAAATAACTACGGAATTGATAAGGTCTGAAATTGACTTAATCCTTTGGGATACATCTCCTACTCGTATCTTTTCATCAATATAGAAGGAGAAATCCCTGAAAGCATGCGGATACTTTGAGATAGGTTTTATTCTTTCATGCACCTTGCCCATCTCAGAGATCAAGTCAAAATCGAGCTCACAAAGGTAGACTTTTTGTTCGATTTCGTATGATTTCAGAACATCCTCACGCAACCTTCCGATCCATCCCACATACTTTCCTTCAAGTTCGATCTTCGCCGATTCTCCCTTAACGAGATAGGGCTCTTCGCTTCCTTCAAGAGAAAATTCGAGTCTAAGGTTGTGCATCAAGCCTTCTAATACACCTTTTATATCAAAAAAATCATAGTCCGCAAACCTTTCCTTCCAGAACAATTCCCTTTCCTTACCCGTTAATCCAAATGCAAGGGATTTTTTCTCAATGGGAAGACCCTCCTCTTTTTCAAAGAAGACATGCCCCAACTCAAAGAACCTCAAGTTTTTCTCGCCCCTTTTTATATTGTAGCTCATGGCTTTTAAAACCCCTGGGGCGAGAAAGGTTCTCATAAGGGACATTTCTTTTGAAAGAGGATTCAGTATTCTCACGGTTCGAGTCCTTTGATCTGAAGGACCAAGTCGAAAAGAATAAATATCTTTTTCCCCCATGAAAGAAAAATTTACGGTCTCAAAAAAACCTGCGGAGCAAAAAAAGTCTCTTACTATATCTTGAACGATCTCCTTTTTTGATCTCCTTATACCTTTTAGTTCTACAAAGGGCATGGTCTCTGGTATGCTTTCATATCCTTTTATTCTTGCGATCTCCTCCACAATGTCCATGTACTCATCAATGTCATGTCTGAAAGAAGGAACATCAAAGAGTATTCCAGATTCATTCTCCTCTCTCACGTTTATCCCTATTGAGGAGAGGATCTCTTTTATTTCCTCCCTCCCTATTTTTGTGCCAAGAATCTCGTTGAGCCTCGAGGTTCTCACATATACCGATTTCCTTTCCAACTCCCTTTTCCTCTCTACTTTTCCACTTAAAATTTTTCCTCCCGAAAGTTCGCGCATGAGGCAAATGGCCCTTCTTGATGCGTAATCGACGCCTTCAATGTCTATCCCTTTTTCGAACCTTGAAGAGGCTTCAGACTTGATCCCAATTCTCCTTGCGGTTCTCCTTATGAAAAGAGGGTTAAAGAAAGCGCTTTCCAGTGCAACGATCCTTGTTGTCTCCTTTATCTCAGAGTTCTCACCCCCCATAATCCCAGCTATTGCAACAGGCCCTAAGCCGTCGCATATTAGAAGATCTCCTGGAACGATCACTCTGTCCTGACCATCTAATGTCCTGAAGGTGAAGGTTTCCCTTGAGACTTTAACCTCTATCCTTTTTTCCCTTAAAAGTTCGTAATCGAAGGCGTGGAGGGGCTGACCAAGTTCAAGCATAACGTAATTCGTGACATCTACTATGTTGTTTATGGGCCTCATGCCACATTTTGAAAGTCTCCATCTCATCCAAAATGGAGCTTGCCCAATTTGGACGTCTTTTATCATTCTCAGCACGTATCTGGGACACCCTTCCATATCATTCACAGCTAATCCTATGTAATCTTCAATACCTTCTCTTTCTTCTTCCATCTCGAAGGAAGGCATCCTTATTCTTTTACCAGTTATAGACGCCACTTCTCTGGCTATTCCAAGAATCGAGAGGAGATCTCCCCTGTTCGGAGGGGTATTCACATCGAGTACATAATCATTTACCAATGGAAGATCTTCTAAAGGTAGTCCGATAGGTACGTAATCGGGAAGCAAAAATATACCGCTTTGATCCTCCGATAAGCCGAGTTCCTTTTCAGAGCATATCATCCCCTCCGATAAAACCCCCAGTATCTCTTTTCTTTCTATTCGCACATCCCCTGGAAGATTAGCACCTGGCTTTGCAAGTGGTACTTTTCCTCCTCTCTCAACATTTTTTGCCCCGCAGACGACTTCGAAGGTTTTCTCTCCCGCATATACCTGGACAATTTTGAGATCAGATCTCTTTGGGTGGTTTGAAAGTCCAACTATCTCCCCAACTACAACACCGCTGAATTGAGGAGTCAATCTATCTATTGATTCGACTTCAAGTCCCCTAAGGGTCAGTTTTTCTGCCAGAATTTCCGGTTCAGGAATCTCTTCCAGAAACTCCTTAAGCCACTCATAAGGGACTTTCATTTTTTACCCTCTAAAACTGTGAAAGGAACCTCAGATCGTTCTGATAGAACTGTCTTATGTCGTCTATCCCATATTTTATCATCGCTATTCTTTCCACACCCATTCCGAATGCGAAGCCTGTAAATTCTTCGGGATCGTACCCCACATTTCTTAGAACCTGGGGATGAACCATTCCGGACCCCAATATTTCGAGCCACCCCGTGTCCTTACAAACCCTGCATCCCTTCCCCTCACATATTACGCAACCTATGTCCACCTCAGCAGAGGGTTCTGTAAAGGGGAAATAGCTCGGTCTGAACCTCACAGCAACTTTCTCACCGAACATCTCCTTTGCAAAGACAGTTAGAATTCCTTTTAGATCGGAGAATCTGACGTTTTTATCAACCATAAGTCCCTCAACCTGATGGAACATAGGGGTGTGGGATATGTCCTGGTCGCACCTGTAAACAGCCCCTGGAGCGATTATCCTTATAGGAGGTCTTCTTGATTCCATCGTTCTTATCTGTACAGGGGACGTATGGGTCCTTAAGACAACATCTTCCTTCACATAGAATGTGTCCTGCATGTCCCTCGCGGGATGATCTTTTGGTATATTAAGAGCCTCAAAGTTGTAATAGTCCAACTCGATCTCAGGGCCTTCCGTGGTCTCGAATCCCAGGGCGGTGAATATGCGTATTATTTCCTCGAAAGTGAGGGTAATCGGATGTTTTTTGCCAGTAAGAGGGATTTTTCCTGGAAGGCTTATGTCGACCCTGGATGCCTCCTCATCGATCTTTCTCTTTTCTTCCTCAAAAGTTATTTCGAGCTCTTTTATCCTCTTTTCTGTCTGGGACTTAAGGGAGTTGAGAGTCTTTCCTAATTCTCTCCTCTTTTCCTGAGGAAAGTTTTTCATATTTTCAAAAAGGGTGGAGAATAAGCCCTTTCTCCCGAGAAGTTTAACTCTTACGTTTTGGAGATCAGATTCGTTTTTTATCTCCCTTAGTTCTTCTTCAACTTTTCTTTCTATCTCTCCAATGTCCATTAAGAACCCTGAACTGCTTTCACCTTTTCAATTATCGCCTCAAAGGCCTTTGGGTCATTTATAGCCATATCTGCGAGCACTTTCCTGTTTAGCTCTATGTTTGCCTGCTTGAGACCGTGAATGAACCTGCTGTAAGAAATATTGTAGATCCTGCAAGCGGCATTTATCCTCGTGATCCACAGAGACCTGAAATCCCTTTTCCTCTGTCTCCTGTGTCGATATGCGTAGAAAAGGGATTTATAAACAGCCCTCTTTGCGACGCTATAAACATTCTTTCTCCTTCCGTAGTACCCTTTGGCCAGTCTTAACAATTTTTTTCTTCTCCTTCTTGCCTTAAATCCTCTTTTTGCTCTTGGCATCTTTTATCACTCCTTTTTTTGGTTTCTACGAGTTACGAATATGGTAGAAGTCTTCTTATTCTTTTTGCATCGGAGGAATGGACTTTGTCAGGTTTCTTCAGCCTTCTTTTCCTCGCAGATGACTTGTGAGAAAGAAGGTGACTGTGGAAGCTTTTCCTCCTTATCATTTTTCCGCTTCCGGAGATTTTTACTCTTTTTGCGACTCCTCTGTGTGTCTTGAGCTTTGGCATCTTTACCTCCTTCCTAAACTGGAGCAAAAACCATCACCATGTTTTTACCCTCTTGCTTCGGTTTTACCTCGAGCTGGCCCGTACCCTCCATCATTTTTATGATCTTATTCGCCAGTTCTTCACCCATATCGACTCTCAATATCTCTCTTCCCTTAAACATTATAACAACCTTAACCTTGTGCCCATCCTGTAAGAACTCCCTGATGCGTTTCACTTTAAAGTTCAGATCGTGATCCTCTATCTTCAAGCCCACCTTTATCTCCTTTACCTGTATGATTGTCTGTTTCTTCTTTGCCTCATGTGCCTTTTTTGCGAGCTGGTACTTGTACTTTCCAAAGTCCATTATCCTGCAAACCGGAGGTTGAGCCTTCGGTGCCACCTCTACGAGATCGAGATCTTTTTCTTTCGCGAGACTCAATGCTTGGCTTAACGGCATGATTCCAAGCTGTTCCCCATTTTCGTCGACAACTCTTACTTCTTTGGCCCTTATCCTTTCGTTTACATTTATCTCTCTTATGTCCTTTCCTATAACTTCACCTCCTCATCGCTATATCTTCCTTTAAAATTTTTATGAACTCTTCAAGACTTATGCCTTTCATCTCTTTGCCGTGACGGCCCCTTATGGTGACTTTATTATCTTCAAGTTCTTTCTTGCCAACTATGACCATGTACGGTACCTTTTTTAGGGTCCCCTCCCTGATTTTGAATCCGAGCTTTTCATTCCTGAGATCGAGTTCAGCCCGAATTTCCTCATCAACGAGTCTTTGGTAAATAGATCTGGCATATGATTCCTGTTCATCGGTTATGTTTAGCACCAAAACCTGAACAGGAGAAAGCCATACTGGAAGATTTCCAGCATAATGCTCCAAAAGTATCCCTATGAACCTCTCTATGGCACCGATTATTACCCTGTGTAGCATAACAGGTCTTTTTCTTTTTCCATCCCTGTCCACATAATAGAGATCGAATCTCTCTGGAAGGGCAAAGTCACACTGAATAGTAGCGCATTGCCACTTCCTACCTATCGCGTCTTTCAATTTCACATCTATTTTCGGACCGTAGAAGGCACCTTCTCCTTCGTTTATAGCGTAAGCCTTTCCCACTTCGTCCAAGACTTCTTTAAGCACACTTTCCGCTCTTTCCCAATGAGCAAGAGATCCTATGTATTTTTCCGGTCTTGTACTTATCTCCATCTCATAATCGAAGCCGAATATCCCCATCATATCCTTTACGAATTCAAGAATGTTTTTTATCTCCTCTTTTAGCTGATCATCCCTAAGAAATATGTGCGCATCGTCCTGAGTGAATTCTCTTACTCTTAGAAGACCATGAAGGACTCCGGACTTTTCGAACCTGTTTACGGTCCCAAGTTCGAAGTACCGTAAGGGTAAGTCTCTGTAACTTCTTATAGTCGACTTGAAAACCATTATATGGGAAAGGCAGTTCATGGGCTTGATCCCGTACTCAATATCATCTATTTTTGTGAAGAACATGTTCTCCCTGTAATTTTCATAGTGTCCTGACTTTTTCCACATGTCGAGCTTCAGGATGTGGGGGCCGTAGACAAATTTATATCCCCTCTTTAGATGCTCCTTTCTCTCAAAATCCTCAAGGATGTATCGAATAAGCGCTCCATTCGGATGGTATATTACTAAGCCAGGCCCAACCTCATCGGAAATCGTAAAAAGGTCAAGTTCCTTGCCAAGCTTTCTGTGATCTCTCTTTTTTACCTCTTCCAGGTAGTTTAGATATTCTCTCAGTGACTCCTCGTCGAAAAAAGCTGTCCCGTATATCCGAGAAAGCATCTTATTTCTTTCGTCCCCTCTCCAGTATGCACCCGCTATGCTTAAAAGTTTGAACGCTTTTATCATTCCAGTCGAAGGAAGGTGAGGGCCTCTACAAAGATCAATAAAATCACCCTGCGAATAAAGCGAAACTTCCTCCTCCTCCAATTCGTTTAGTATTTCAACTTTGTACGGTTCTCCAAGATTCTCAAAAAGCCTTATAGCCTCATCCTTTCTCATCATCGTTCGAACGATCGGTAAATCCCTTTTTATTATCTCTTTCATTCTTTCCTCAATCTTCGAAAGGTCATCCTCTGTGAAGCCAGGCTCATAATCAAAATCATAATAGAACCCATTCTCAATTGCGGGACCTATTGCTATTTTTGCGGAGGGATATAGTTCTTTTACGGCCTGGGCCATTACATGTGCTGCGCTATGCCTTAGGATTTCCAGATCTTCCTGCAACTCTCTCCCCGACTACAGAAACACTGCTTTGGTCCATAATTGACTGTTATTCTTAACATTTTGATTTTTTCTTGTCAATCCAAAGTCTCCTTCAGGTTAGGACATAGTATTCAGGGTAAGAATAAACCATGGAACAAAAGATATGCAAAACTGTACTGCATCCCGTCTTTGTGGACACTTTTTAAGGTTTCAATTTGTATAGGTCTATGCAGCATTTTTTCCCCTTTTTATATTTTCTCTGGCTTCTTCAAGACTTTCAAACTCATTAAGCCATATTAGTTCTTCTTTAATTGTCCGTATTACCCTAAAGGCTTTCACATTGCCTTTCGGATTATCATAAGAGGTAAATATTTGTTTAATTCCAAGCAATGCCATTTCCCTCATGAAGGATGTTGAAGTTGGCTGACTGCCATTGTCACTTACAAGTTTTAATTTGTTGCCTCCATCAAGAAATTTATCCCTTAAGCGATAATAAAGAACCTGGCTAATTTTGTGCTCTCTGCAAACTTAAGCTACAGACTTAACTTCCTTTTAGTCCTTTTAAAAACTATTGCCATTTTTTCTTCTTTTGACCATTTCCTTTGTTTCATTTATCCAATCCCCCTTTATAGAGATTTTCTCCCTATATATGCAGAAAGTTTAACCCCTACAAATTGCCTGTGTCCCCTTGATCATGGGTTCAGTATACACCTTTTTAAAAGGTTTGCTCAAATAAGGGAGTTTAAAATGAGCCAGTTTTATTTTCCCTCACGGAATTGGAGATGCTTACCTTTTTAATTGAAAAGCGGTTATCGTTATAATAATATTCGGACTGGAAAGCATGATGAGAGAGAGAAACATTTTTATAAATGTGCCTTACGAGCTTGTGGAACCGAACCTAAAGAAGATAGTATCTATGGATGTGGGGATAGAAATATATCTTGAAAATAACCTCATTGAGGACCTTGGTGAGCATCAAGTTGGGGATCTTGCGAAAAAATTGAAAGATAACGGAATAGATTGTACCTGCCATGCTCCTTACATGGACTTAAGTCCAGGGGGGAAGGATCGTAAGGTGAGGCAAATAACAGTTGAGAAATTGAAGAGATCTTTGGAGCTGGCCCAGATACTTGAAGCAAAGAACCTTGTCTGTCATACAGGTTTTAGCAAGTGGTACTTTGATGGAAATGTTGATTTGTGGTTCAAAAACAGCGTACTCACATGGACGGAGGTTTTGAAAGAAAAAGAAGAGAGCTTGTCTTTGGTCATCGAGAACGTTTTTGAAGATGCCCCAGATCCTTTGATCGAACTAATCAAGTACTTTAAGGGGAAGCTCTTCTTTTGCTTCGACACAGGACATTTTAATATTTTCTCAAAAACTTCCTTAGATAAGTGGCTCAGTCCTCTGAGGGAACATATAAGGGAATTTCACCTTCACGACAATTACGGAACAGATGATGACCATTTGCCTATTGGAAGAGGTAATTTTTCTTTCCGGGAACTAAAAGAATTCATAAGGGGGCTTCCGAGTCCGCATTTATACTTTGTAGCAGAGGTGCATGAGGAGTCGCTTGCACTGGAAAGCATAAAGAATCTCAGAGAATTTCTCTCTTAAAGATGGTTACACGAATAGAGATCGCATATAAGGATTCAGTTAGAGACGCGCTCGGAGAAAAGATAAAGAGGAGGCTAATAAGAGACCTGAACCTAAGCGTAGATGATGTGAGAATTGTAGATGTGTACACAATAGATGCGGACTTGCCTGAAGAGACGATAGAACTCATAAAAAAGGAGGGCTTCTCAGATCCGGTCACACAGGTCGCTTACGTGGGCGAGCCCTGCCCTTTTGTTGGTGACTGGGCAATAGAAGTTGGGTTTAAGCCAGGAGTTACGGATAATGTGGGAAGAACTGCGAAAGAAGTTATAGAGGCGATATCTGGGTATAAGTTCAAGGAAAAGGAAGGTGTTTATACATCCCATCTATATATGATATGGGGGAATGTTGAAGAAAGAGACGTGATACGGATAGCTGAAGAAGTTTTGGCAAACACCCTAATCCAGAATTATAGATTTAAGGACAGAGATAGTTACATCAGAGAAAAGGGTATGGGGATCTATGTTCCAAGACCAGTTGGATGGTCCTCCATTAGGGTTGAGACTTTTGATACTGAGATGAGTCTCGAAGAATGGATGAGATTGAGCAAGGAAAGGACTTGGGCCCTATCGGAAGAGGAGATAAAGGCGATAATTTCCTACTACAGAAGTGAAAAGGTACGAGAGGAGAGAAAAAATGCAGGAATAAGCGAAAACCCAACGGATGTTGAAATCGAGGCCATCGCCCAGACATGGTCAGAACATTGCAAACACAAGATATTTAACGCCACGATCGAATATGAGGATGGAAAAAGGAAGGAGAGCATCAGGAGTATATTCAGGACTTTCATAGTGAGGGCCACAGAGGAGATAAGAAAGAAAAAGGGGAGAGGTGATTTCTGCCTTTCTGTTTTTGCGGACAATGCGGGGGTTATAAGCTTTGATAGAAGGTACAATATTGCATTTAAGGTAGAGACCCACAATACCCCATCTGCTTTGGACCCATATGGAGGAGCCCTAACTGGCATAGTCGGTGTAAACAGGGACCCCTTTGGAACTGGCAAGGGGTCAAGACTCATATTTAATACTGATGTATTCTGCTTTGCTCCCCCTGACTATGCTGGAGAAATTCCTCCCCGGTTATTCCATCCAAAGAGGGTTCTCGAGGGCGTAAGAGAGGGGGTGGAGCACGGCGGAAATAAAAGTGGGATACCAACTGTGAACGGATCGATAGTATTCCATGAAGGTTTTCTGGGAAAGCCACTCGTATTCTGCGGTACCTGCGGGATAATGCCAAAAAGGATAAAAGGTGAGCCTTCACATATAAAGGGAGCAAAAAAAGGGGATCTTATAGTTATGGTGGGAGGTAGAATTGGAAAGGATGGTATACATGGAGCTACATTTTCTTCTCAGGAATTGTCAGAGAGTTCCCCAACGAGCGCTGTACAGATAGGAGATCCCATAACACAGAAAAGAATGACCGACTTTCTTCTTATTGCGAGAGATGAAGGTCTATTTGACTCAATAACAGACTGTGGAGCAGGAGGACTTTCCTCATCGGTTGGAGAAATGGCGAAAGATACGAATGGTTGCATAATATACCTTGACAGACCCCCTCTAAAGTATGAAGGTCTTTCTCCGTGGGAGATTCTTCTATCGGAGGCTCAGGAAAGGATGACAGTTGCGGTTCCTAAAGAAAAGATCGAAGAATTTTTGAGACTCTCGGAAAAAATGGGGGTTGAGTCTACGGTTATAGGTGAATTTACAGAAAGCGGAAAGTTTCATTGTGTTTACGGGAATGAAGTAGTTGCTTATATCGATATGGATTTCCTCCACAACGGTCTTCCCGAGATAAAGCTTAAGGCAAAATGGGAAAGGAGAATCTTAATTGAGGATGTTCTTGCTCCCCCCTCGGACTATCATACTCTCCTTCTTGATCTCTTGAGAAGGTGGAATATCTGCAGCAAGGAGTATGTTGTAAGACAGTACGATCATGAGGTGCAGGCACAAACTTTGATAAAACCCCTTGTGGGAAAGGAAGACGATGGACCAAGCGATGCGTCTCTTATAAGACCTGACCCTAAGAGCAGAAGGGGAATAGTTGTAAGCCACGGAATATGTCCAAGGTTTAGTTTTTTTGACACATACCATATGGCGAGTTGTGCTATAACTGAAGCTATAGCAAATAACATCGCCGTGGGAGGAACACTCAAAAGAATGGCCCTTTTGGATAACTTCTGCTGGCCAGATCCAGTTGAATCTGAAAAAAATCCCGATGGTAAATATAAGCTTGCCCAACTTGTAAGGGCAGCAAGGGCGCTTTACGATTTTGCGTGTCTTTACGGAACCCCTTTCATCTCTGGAAAAGACAGCATGAAGAATGACTACATATACGGCGATATAAAGATCTCAATACCTCCCACAGTTCTCATTTCCGCAATATCAATCATCAATGACGTGAAAAAGACCGTAACTATGGATTTCAAAGAGCCAGATAGTCTCATATTAATCGTTGGGCTAACTCTTCCAGAGCTTGGGGGAAGCGAGTACTTCAGTCTTTTTGGAAAAAGAGGAAATATATGTCCTAAGGTCAGAGGGAATCTCGCTAAAAAGATCTTTCTTAAGATTGAAGAGGTTATAAGGAAGGGCCTTATCCTATCTTGCCACGACGTATCCGACGGTGGACTTGGTTGTTGTCTTGCTGAATGTGCCTTTTCAGGCGGTTTTGGGGCAGAAATAGATCTCTCACGTGTCCCAGCGTTCAATATCTATAGAGATGATTTCATCCTTTTTTCCGAGTCCACAAATAGGTTCATTATAAGCGTGAGAAGGGAAAATATGGAGATGGTGGAAAAGATCTTGCGCGGGGTTCCATACGGTATCATAGGGAGGGTGAGAAAGGATGAAAGGCTAATAATTAAGGGACAAGCGGGAAATTTGATCGTTGATCTTGAGCTTAAAGAGTTAAAAGAAGCCTGGAAATCTCCTTTTTTGAAACACTTTGGGTAAGTTAGCTAAATCTCGATCGTCTCTCCTTGCTCCAAGAAGATAAGGTTTTTTCGACCTGAGGAAATAACTTCCCTTTTTATTTCTTCTATAAAGAAGGGCTTTATGTGATAAATGTAGACCGGCACGCTACTAAGTCCGTATCTTTCGAGGCACTCGATGAGTGTGGAAACTGTCATATGTCCTGAGATCTTTGCTATTTCCTTTTGGCTTTCGGGAAAGGATACATCCGCTATAATGAATTCAATCCCTTTTTCCTTCTTTGCTATCTCCCAGAATCTTTCTGTTTTACCAGTATCTGAGGTGAACATGAAGCCCCTTCCGCCTTCTTTTACAATGAAACCTGTCGTATAGACTGTGTGATTCATAAGTATTGGGCGGAAGGTAACACCAGAGACCTCAACGTCTTTTTCCAGACCTATCTCTATCTGCTTAAGGATCGCATTCTCTACTGATGGGATTGTGGTAAAATCCGGCCATATGAGGTTATTGAAAAGGTTTTCACTTATGATTTCGTTTACAGGTTTTACTGCGAATATTTCTATGCCATTCTCTTTCAATGCCACCATCTCATCGATCACGGAAAAAAGCCCCTTTATGTGATCTATGTGAGTATGGGATATAAAGACTGACCGTAAATTCCTGACCCTTTCATCTCCAAGGACTTCTGTGACCGTACCTGCATCGAGTAGAATGGTGTCATTTATCAAAAAGGATGTGGCCCTGTAAGGGCCTATTACGTTGCCGTAACATCCGAGTATCTCTATTTTCACTCAGATGATAGTAAAAAATAGCGGAAGAAGTGTCAAGAAGTTTTTAATTAGGCCAAATTTGACTTGTTTGCGAAAGAAAAAATTGCTATAAGTTACTGGAATGTGCGGAATATTCGGTATATTCAACCACAAATACGCTTCAAACATGGTCTATTTAGGATTGCACGCGCTTCAGCACAGGGGGCAGGAAAGCTCAGGGATCGCTGCGACAAATGGTGATGGAATAGTTTATCATCGGGCCATGGGCCTTGTCTCGGACATCTACACGGGAGATATTATAAAGAGATTAAATGGGATATCAGCTATTGGCCATGTGAGGTATTCAACAGCAGGAACAACAAGTCTTTCGAATGCTCAGCCCATAGTCGTTGAGTCTTCATACGGTTCTCTTGCGATTGCTCATAACGGAAATCTCATTAATGCCTCTATCCTCAGACACAAGCTGGAAGCAAGGGGTTCCATATTTCAATCCACAGTAGACTCAGAGGTCGTCATCCATCTTATGGCGACTTCGAGAAAAAAAAGCACCGTGGAAAGGCTTATAGAAGCTTTAAAAAAAGTGAACGGCTCATACTCTCTTCTCATTCTTACTGACTCCGAACTCATAGCAGCGAGAGACCCTTACGGGATAAGGCCACTTGTGCTTGGAAGGATAAAAGATTCATACGTTTTATCGAGTGAGAGTTGCGCCTTTGATCTCATAGGTGCTCAGTATGAGAGGGAGATAAATCCAGGGGAGATCCTTTTGATCAGGAACGGATCCTTAGAGTCATTCTATCCCTTTGGCAAGGTGAAGCCAAGGAATTGCGTGTTTGAGTACATATACTTTGCGAGACCTGACAGCATTGTTTTTGGAAGATCCGTATATATCGTAAGGAAAGCTCTGGGCATAGAACTTGCAAGAGAAACACATGTGGATGCGGATATGGTGATCCCAATCCCTGACTCCGGGATAGGAGCAGCGATAGGTTATGCCCATGAGGTAAATTTACCCTTTGAGTTAGGTCTGATAAGGAACCACTACGTGGGGAGGACTTTTATAGAACCGGAAGAAAGGATAAGACATTTCGGTGTGAAATTGAAACTCAACCCTGTTTCACAGGCTGTGAAGGGAAAGAGGATAATCGTCATAGACGACTCCATTGTCCGAGCTACGACTGGTAGAAAAGTGATAAAAATGCTTAGAGAGTGCGGAGCTAAGGAGATACATTTTAGGGTTAGTTCGCCCCCTGTTACCCATCCTTGTTTTTACGGCATAGATACACCAACGAGAAAGGAACTTATCGCTTCCTCTCACGATTTGAAGGAGATAAGAAAGTACATGGGGACCGATACCTTAGAGTACCTGAGCGTGGATGGGATGAGAAGGGCCCTTATGAAAACAGGTGATTCAGAGGAGTATACATTCTGCGACGCATGTTTCACGGGAAAGTACCCCATAAGGTTTCCATGTCAGATGACTCTTGAAGAAGTTGAATCGATGGCGGGTAGAAAAAAAAATACAGTGGAAAAGCGGGTATATCTTTCCAGGATTAGATGAGGCGGACCTTTTTCTACCTGTTACTTTTTATCTTTATCACCTCAGGGTGCTCTGCAAAGCTCGTTGTCTTAGATAAAGAAGAAAATCGAAGTTCAATTGCCTCTCCCGAGGAGATTAATGGGGGCTTGATCGAGGATCATCCGACCTTGCCGAAAGCGGAGGACAAAAAAGGGGGAGGCTTTAAACTTCAGGAAAATGTGAAAGGGGAAGTTAAGATACCCTCCTCTTTTTCCTCTGAACTATTAAGTTCCGATGAGGAAGAGGATACTGGCATAAGGAGCATACTTGAAGAGGATCTCTCCCGGAAATTCGACATTCCCGTAGTTTTCAATGACGCCGTGAGATACTTCATAAACTATTTCACGACTGAGAAAAGAAAAGTATTTGCGAACTGGCTTAGGAGGGCAGAAAAGTACGTACCAATAATGAGGGAAATTTTAAAGGAAGAAGGTCTACCTGAGGATCTGGTCTATCTTGCAATGATAGAGAGCGGTTTTAATCCTAAAGCTTACTCTCCAGCCAAAGCCTCAGGTCCATGGCAGTTCGTTTATAGTACTGGTGAACGTTACGGGCTTAAAGTGGACTACTGGGTAGATGAGAGAAGGGATCCAGAGAAATCAACAGTTGCGGCTGCAAGATATTTGAAGGATCTCTTTAACCAGTTTGGATGTTGGTACTTGGCAGCTGCATCATACAATGTTGGTGAAAGAAAGGTGGAAAAGGTCGTAGAAAGGCACGGCAGCCGTGATATCTGGGAACTGATAAAATATAACACACTGCCAAAAGAGACGAGGGAATACATACCAAAACTCATAGCCGCGGCAATAATAGCAAAGAATCCAGAACAGTTTGGCTTTGAAAAGATAAGCTACGAAAACCCTTTAACTTTCTTGAAGCTGAAGGTACCTAAGGCAACCCCATTAAAGAAAATAGCAGAAGCCGCAGAGATAGACCTGGATACCGTAAGATCTTACAACCCAGAGATTCTTAGAGGAATAACGCCGCCAGACAGGGAATTTGTTATCAAGCTTCCCGCCTCAACTGATAAGGATGCTTTCTATGAGAAGCTCTCAGAAATTCTCTCCACTCAAAGAAAAGTTAAAAGTTATTTTCCGTATAGAGTAAAAAAGACTGATACAATTGGAAAGATTTCAGCGAGGTATGGAATTTCCAAAGAGATTCTATGTCTCTGGAACAGTGATAGTGAGGCTATCAGGATTAAGCCTGGACGCGTGATCTTTATACCCAGGTTTTGTGCTGACAAAGAGAAAAAAGGGGCAAAATTCGCCACCTATACTCAAAAGGTCAAAACAAAAAGTAAAGTAGAGAAAAGGGTGCTCTATCACAGGGTTAAAAGAGGCGACACCCTCTTTGGTATCTCTGAGAGGTATGGCGTGGATGTTAGCTCAATAAAGAGATTGAACAATCTAAAGGGAGAAAGAATATATCCAGGAATGACTTTAAGGATACCTCTTAAGAAAACGTAATAAGTTCGACAAGACTCGTACAATGCAAAAGACATATACTTCCTCCATAGTCTAAAGAGAACCATTTTTTGAGCATCCTCAAGAGATTTTCGATTTAAGTTTTCATTGGTGAGGCCGATAAATATGATTAGAAAAAGGAAGGAGGAAAAAGGATGAAGAGGAACGGCTTTAATCTCACATTAAGGACTAAGATGCAAATTCCCATAATCGTTTCCCTTGTCTTTATGATGCTCATAAGCGGCTACACCATATATGATAGCTTAAAGAGAAAGGAAATGGTTGAGGAACTGTCTGCAATTGGGGGAAAGATGGATACTGTGTCAGAGATGTTAAACGTGCTTGAGAAGATAAGCATCTATATTACAAGCCTCGGCAGTACCCGCGACTCAGAAACCTTTAAAAACACGTGTGAGAGCATCAAAAAAGAGTTAAACGATCTCAATGCAATGGCCCAGAAAGCCATAAACGAATCGAAGAACGAAGAGGACAAAAAGAGGCTCACATTGGTTTCAGATAAGGCCCAGAACCTTATTCCCGCATTGAGCATAGATGTAAAGGAAGACCAGATTGCGGCTCTTGTGGGAGCTATAGCCCCTAACCTTGAGTCTACCCTGAATAAAATAAGGAGCGAACTTGCTGGAATTCTGAAAGGTCACGCAGCCCATTTTTCCAAGTTTTCGCCTGTAATAGTAAAAAGGACAAGACAGGCACTAATTATCTACATTATTGTAATACCATTCGCCATTCTTTTGTCTATGGGCATAGGAACCATGTACGCAAGGAAGGTTTATAAAAGCATAAATACATCCCTCGACGCTATAGAGAGGATCTCATCTGGAGATATATCCCAGAAAATTGAGGTCGCATCGAATGACGAAATAGGCCAGATAGGCCATAAACTGAATGCCTTCGCGGAAAAAATGGAAAGTATAGTTGGGAACATAAAAAAGGGGAATAGGGAGATTACGAATGTAGCAAAGATGATGAAAGACATGGGAAGGGAAATGACAGAAACTGTCGAGAGAGCGACAAATAAAATAACTTCTGTTGCCGCAGCCTCCGAAGAACTTGCCCAGACAGCGAACGAGATCGCTCAGAACTGCCTGAAGGTTGTAAAAAGTGCTGAGCATTCAAAAGACGTTGCGAAAAGAGGATTTGAGGTTATGAATCGGATTTCAGAGGTGGTCGGGGAAACCCATAAAGTTGCTGATGAGACAGCTTCTGTTATGAAAAAACTATCAGAGAACTCGGTTTTTATAGAGAATATAGTTACCCTGATAGAAGACATCGCTGATCAGACAAATCTCCTTGCCCTGAATGCAGCCATAGAGGCAGCAAGAGCTGGAGAATACGGTAGGGGATTTGCGGTTGTTGCGGATGAGGTTAGATCTCTTGCTGAGAGAACCATAAAGGCGACTAAGGACATAACAGGTTCCATAAAGACCATAAAGAGAGAAATGGAGAATGCTTCAAACCTCATAAACAAGAACCTTGACGGAGTTAACCAGGCATTCAGTATTGTAAAAGAGGCTAAAACGACCCTTGAGGAGATACTCAAGGAATCGGAAAACGTTTTAACCCAGATTAATCACGTTGCGGTCGCATCTGAGGAGCAGTCCACAAGTATCCATGAGATAACCAGTTCGATAACGGATGTAGAGGGTGCGATAAAGAACGCATCTTCTTCATTTGAAAGGAGCGCTGAGCAGGTTGAAAAACTCGTTGGACTCGCCGATTCGCTTGAGAAGGAAATGGAGTTCTTTAAGATCGAAGAATAAAATGGAGGGAGGTAGGCTATGAAGGTGCTTGTTGTAGACGACTTTGCAACCATGAGGAAGATCATAAAGAACGTTTTGAAGCAGATAGACATTGAAACTGTCACAGAGGCTGAAAATGGAAAGCAGGCCCTGGAAATCTTGAAGAACGAGAAAGTGGATCTGATAATCAGCGATTGGATTATGCCGGAGATGACAGGAATCGAGTTTCTGAAAGCATGCAAGGAGGATGAGAACATAAGGAAAATCCCGTTCATAATGGTAACTGCAGAGGCCCAGAAATCGAGTGTTATCGAGGCGATAAAGTCTGGTGCAGATAACTATATCGTAAAACCTTTCACACCAGAGAAATTAAGAGAGGCTATTGAAAAAGCCAGAGCAAAAGTAGTACAAGGACTCGGAGGGTAGTTATGGACGTGAAATACATGAATCCTTTCATAATAGCGGCTCAGGTGGTTTTTAAGACCATGCTCGGGATAGAAGTTAAAATGGGAAAGCCAATTCTTAAGCAGTCAAAGCAAACAAGCGGAGACATCACTGGGATAATGGGACTCGCTGGAGATCAAAGGGGGACTCTATGTGTAAGTCTCAGAAAGGAAGGGGCACTTCACGTTTACAATACTCTTATGGGAGATCGATGTAATGAAATAAACGAGGATGTCATAGACGCAATAGGGGAGTTGACAAATATAATCTCCGGTCAGGCGAGGAAGGAATTCGAAAAGAGCAACATAAATTTGAAGGCCGCGATCCCCATGGTCGTTGTTGGAAAGGATGTGGAAACCAATTTCATAACTACCCTTCCAATTGTTTCCCTGCCTTTTTACTTCTCCGTAAATGGTGGTAATGAGGAGGTGATGTATCTCGATTTTTCTTTTGAGTATTAATTTTGGCACAGAGGGTGCATAAAAAAGCTTAAAAAGGGGAAGTTTTAATAGGAAGTGTCAAAATATTGACAAAGGGGTTTCACCTGTTATATAGAGCCCTTAAGGCTCAAAAGATGATTTCTAAAATTTTTCTTTTTCTCGTAGTATTTTTGTACGCTTTTCCCGCCCCCATCCACTCAGACGATCACCTGACCGTAGAGAGGCGTGATGACCGTGTAATCTACGAGATAAAGGGGGATGAGAAGAAAGGTAGCGAAAAAGAGCAAAAAGAATCATTAGAGGTCTTAAAAGGCTTAAACATATTAATTGACCGGAGGGATCGTCATGGAGAAGGGGAGGCTCATAATCGTTGACGACGAAAAAGATATTCTTGAGATGCTAAAAGATTTCTTAGTAGCGCACGGTTTTGAAGTCGATTGTTTCTGTGAAAGCAGTCTCGCCCTCTCCGCCCTGAAAGAAGGTAAATATGATATTCTGATCACAGATCTGGCTATGCCAAAAATAGACGGGCTTCAACTTATAAACTTCATCCAGAAGGAATTCATAGACACCCTTGGAGTTGTGATTACGGGTTATGGAAGCCTGGAAAGTGCTATAAGTGCTCTAAGGTGGGGCGCCTTTGATTACATAGTGAAGCCCTTTAAGTTTGATGAGATACTCAACACGATAAACCTCGGGATGTACTACGTACGTCTCATGAAGAATCACTACGTGAGCAAAGAACTGAAAGAAAAGGCAAATCTGCTAAGGAGATTCTCCCATAGCAAGCTTCTAAGAGAAAATCTCATTCTCCGGAGCCAGTTAAAGGAAAAATACAGATTTGAGAATCTGATAGGGATGAGCTTTTCAATGCAGAAAGTCTTTGAGATGATAGAAAAAGTCGCAGATACGAACGCCACTGTCCTCATTACAGGAGAAAGCGGGGTGGGGAAAGAGCTTGTTGCAAGGGCGATCCATTACAACTCTTCAAGGAAGGACAAACCGCTCGTTATCGTGAACTGCGGGGCGATTCCAGAGACCCTGCTTGAGAGTGAACTATTCGGATATGAGAAAGGGGCATTTACAGGAGCCATTTCCACAAGGGCAGGCCGTTTTGAAATAGCAAACGGAGGGACTGTTTTTCTCGATGAGATCGGAGATATGAGCATGAATCTTCAGGTGAAGCTCCTGAGGGTTATCCAGGAAAAAGAGTTTGAGAGGATAGGGGGAAATAGAGTAATAAAGGTTGATGTCCGGATTATTGCGGCAACCAATAGAAATTTAGATCAGCTCGTTAAGGAAGGGAAGTTCAGAGAAGATCTGTATTACAGGCTGAATGTGGTTCCTATCCACATCCCTCCGCTCAGGGAGAGAAAACAGGACATCCCCCTTCTCATAAACCATTTTTTAAAGCTTTCCAATGCGATTAACAACGGTTCCATAGAAGGGATCTCGGAAGAAGCTATGGCCTTTCTAATGGAATACGACTACCCTGGAAATGTGAGGGAGTTACAGAATATCATAGAAAGGATAGTGGTTATAAAGAAGAGAGGGATAATCGAGGTTCAGGATCTCCCGGAAAAACTCATAAAACCTAAAAAGCCATCTTTCGAATTCGATCTTACAAAAGGTTATGAAACCCTCGTGACTGAATTCGAAAAGAATCTTATAATGAAAGCGCTTTCCGAAGCAAACGGGGTAAAAAGTAAAGCAGCAAAAGTCCTTAACATAAACAGGACAACCCTCATTGAACGAATGAAGAGACTTGGAATATGAATGGATGTCAAAATCATGACAGTATTCTGATCCAGGCATCTCTCCTTTTTTAATCTCGATTCTTTTCCATCTGGTACGATTCTTGCAAAACAAGAATTGGCGGGAATGGACAAGGGTCTTTTAGAGGACGCATTCTTAGAATTTTCGCGCGCTTCAGAATCTGTGATCGCCTACTATTCGGTACTCGAAAGGAAAATAGAAGAACTAAAGAAGGAGATAGCTAAAAAAAACAGAGAACTTGAGCGGGCGAAAGAATATCTGCATAGGATTCTCGATTCTCTTCCTTTAGCTGTCCTTGTGATGGAAAAAAAACGGGTTCTCTTTTCAAACAAAAAAGCGAATGAGCTCAAGGTCCAGGAGATGATGGAGAGATTGAATTTCAACGGAAAAAAAGGGGGAGAATTTAAGATATCGGGATTTTCCTACAGGTGGAAAAGGGAAACCCTGAAAGAAAAAGACAGGATATCTGAGATACTTGTCATAGAAGACATAACCGAAGTCGAAAAAATGAAGGAAAGGCTTGAGACTGATGAGAGAATGAAAGCTATGGGAGAGATGGCTTTGCGAATTGCCCATGAGATAAAGAACCCACTTTCCAGCATGGAACTTTTTGCATCCATGCTACTAAAAGAAAGCATGGAGGGGAAACAAAGATGTTACTTAGAACACATATGTACCGGAATAAAAAGCATAGACAGAATCGTTAACAACATCCTTTCCTATACTAAACCTAAGACCCTCTCATTAAAGGAGGGGAGACTCTCTGATGCGGTAAAGGAGGTCCTTGATTTCGTTAGTCTCACAATGGAACAGAGTGGAATAAAGGTTTCCTTTATAGAGAATGAAAAGGGCACTCTTCGTTTTGATCCCCATCTTATAAAACTCGCTCTTATGAACCTTCTCATAAACGCTAAAGAAGCATTACGAGATGGAGGTAATATAGTAGTTGAAGTGAAAGAAGCGGAAAAATCGAGAGTTCTTCAAGTCTCAGATGATGGACCGGGAATGCCCGAAGATGTGAAAAGGAATATCTTCAATCCATTCTTTACCACAAAGGATCGGGGATTAGGGCTTGGGCTTTTTATAGTCTACAACATAGTTAAGGCCCACAACGGCTTAATTGAAGTTGATTCCAGAATCAATGAGGGTACAAGATTTTCCATATACCTTCCAGGGGAAAAGGATGGAAGAGAGAATCCTTGTGGTTGATGACGATTCAGAAATACGGATCGCTTTGAAAGAGGCGCTCGAGAGGGAAGGATATTTTGTAACTTTGGCTCAAGATGCAAAGAGTGCGAAGGAGGAGCTCTCCCAGGGATTTTTTGATCTTGTGATTTCAGATGTAAGGATGCCGAAGGAGGATGGGGTCTCACTTTTAAGCTACATAAAAGCCCATATGCCCCTCCTTCCCGTGATTCTAATCACCGCGTATGGCAGCATAAATGATGCGGTAAGGGCCATAAAGGAAGGCGCATTCGATTATATTCAAAAGCCATTCACTTTGGAAGCCTTATACGGAGTTGTAAGAAGGGCCCTATGCACAGGTAATGGAAAGATAGTTTATGAGTCCAAAAAGATGAAAGAGGTTCTCATGTCTGCAGAAAAGGTTGCAAAATCTGATGTAACGGTCTTCTTGCTCGGAGAAAGCGGTGTTGGGAAGGAACTCATATCGAGATATATACATGAAAAAAGCGAAAGGAGGGACAAACCCTTTGTCCCCGTAAACTGCGCCTCCATCCCTGAAAATCTCTTGGAAAGCGAACTTTTTGGATTTGAGAAAGGAGCCTTTACGGGAGCTACGTTCAGAAAGGCTGGAAAATTTGAGCTCGCGGACGGTGGGACAATTCTTCTTGACGAAATAACCGAGATGGACCTAAGACTCCAATCGAAGATCTTGAGGGTTTTACAGGAGAAGGAAATCGAGGTTTTAGGAGCAAAGTATCCAAAGAAGGTCGATGTGAGGGTCATAGCCACATCAAACAGAGACGTAAAAAAGCTCGTTGAGGAAGGAAAGTTCAGGGAGGACTTATACTACCGGCTGAATGTTTTCCCCATAGTTGTTCCTCCGCTTAGGGAAAGGAAGGAGGATATCCCTGCCCTCGCTTATTATATGATCAAAAAGTACTCAAAGGGCATGGATGTGAGGATAGAGGATGAGGCTATGGAATACCTCATGATGAGGGAGTGGAAAGGTAATGTAAGGGAGTTAGAGAATGCTATAGCAAGAGCTTGCATCCTATCCGACTACTCTGTTATAAAACTCGAGCATCTAAAAGAACTTGATATGGAAAGTGAGGAAGTCAAGGGATCTCTGGAGGAGATGGAGATGAAGATGATCATTGAGACACTCAAGGCCACAAGGGGCAATAGGAGTAAGGCAGCAAAGATACTCGGCATAACCCCAAGAACACTTAGGAACAAGATAAGGGAATATAGACAGATGGGAATCAAGATACCGGGGAGGGAATAACCGTGGGAGGTATTTCCTTAATAGAAAGGGCACTAAACCTCAGGGCTTTCTATCACAGAATAATCGCTGGAAACATCGCTAATGCGAACACCCCTAATTACAAAAGAAAGGAGATAGATTTTGCCTCTGAGATAAATAGGGAAATTAAAAGGTTGAAAGAAGTGAAAGTTATTGAGGAGAGTGAAGGCAGAGAAGGTATTATTCCACCAGATGGCAACACAGTTGATCTCGAAAAAGAGACTGTAAATCTGACGGAAAACACCTTGATGTATAATGCCCTGGTTCAGGTGCTCGTTAAGAGATTTTCTATGATGAGGTACATAATAAACGAAGGAAAGAGATAATAAAGAAAGGGGGAGGTAAAAATGCCTTCATTTGATGCCCTAAAAATAAGTGCATCCGCCTTGAGTGCACAGAAGTTGAGAATGGAGATTATCTCGTCTAACCTCGCGAATATACATACGACCAGAACAGAGGAGGGAAAACCTTACAAAAAGAAGGAGGTCGTTTTTTCTCCTTACACGTTTAAAGATGCACTAAATGAAAAGCTTGAGGGAGTGAAAGTGGAAGAGATAGTCGAAAGTGATAAACCCTTTCAAAAAGTGTATGACCCTTCCCATCCTGATGCGGATCGAGAGGGTTATGTGACTTATCCGAACATGAATCTCATCGAAGAAATGACAGATCTGATTGATGCTTCAAGATCTTACGAAGCTAATGTGAATGTTCTGAGTGCTACGAAAGAGATGATTATAAAGACCTTTGACATCATAAAATAGGGAGGTTAGATGATGAAGGTTGAAAGCTTAAAGATACCCGAGTTTTTTGAGCCTGTTGAAAAATTGAAAGAGAAAGAAAAAGGTTCCTTTAGCGAGATAATCAGGGAATCGATAAAAAAAGTCATGGATATAGAGAAGGAGGCGAGCGCAGAAGCTGAAAAGCTTATAAAAAATGAAACCCCCGATCTTCATAATGTGATGATCGCAATAGAGAAAGCGGACCTCACCTTCCAGCTCATGATGCAAGTGAGGAATAAGATTATCTCTGCTTACGAAGAGATAATGAGAATGCAGGTGTGATAGATGGCTAACTTAGACGTATACCTAAATGGAACGAAGAATTACATAAAGTCCCTTCCTAAATCGAAGCTTTACACCTATTTGCTTATCCTGGTCATGGTCATCGGTGGCTCGGTTATAGGATTGTCTTTTTTGCAGAAAGAGAACTACAGTCTTCTTTTTTCCGGATTGTCAGTTGAAGATGCCTCGATGATAGTGGCGAAACTAAAAGAACAGAAAGTCCCATACAGGCTTGAGGCAGGAGGAACTGCCATCTATGTTCCGAAGGAAAGAGTTTATGATGTGAGGCTCTCACTTGCTTCTCAGAATGCTCTACCGGGAAGTGGGGGGGTCGGCTTAGAACTTTTTGATAAAACAAGCTATGGAATGACCGAGTTCGTGCAGAACATAAATTACAGAAGAGCGATCCAAGGAGAATTACAGAGGACTATAAATCAGATGCCCGAAATAAAAGCGTCGAGAGTCCATATCGCACTCCCAGAAAAATCCCTTTTTACTGAAAGGGAGAAAGAGCCGACAGCTTCTGTATTCCTCAAGCTGAAGCCAGGCAGAATGCTCACGAAAGACCAGGTCCTGGGGATCGTACATCTCGTTGCAGGCAGCGTTGAAGGTTTAAAGCCAGAAAATGTGGTCGTTGTCGATTCCCAGGGGAAGATGCTCTATAAGGGTGGGGAAAGGGAAAGCCCTCATTTTCTTTCTGCCCAGCAATTCGAGATGCAGAAGAATGTGGAAAGAAAGATAGAAGAATCATTGCAATCTATGCTTGACAAGTTTTTGACGAGTGGGAAGTCCATCGTGAGGGCCTCTGTGGAACTAAACTTCAGAAAGGTGGAGAGAGTTGAGGAGGAATATCAGCCAAACAAGGTCGCTATTACAAATGAAAAAAAGACAAAGGAAAAATCCTCAAGCAGGACAGGAAGCACAGGCGGGGTTCCGGGGGTGAAATCGAACTTACAGAAGAAGGAAAGTGAAGGGAATAGGGAAAGTGAAAAGGTTCAACTTTCAGAAAGGGAGGAATCTGAAGCTACTTATGAGGTAAGTAAGACTGTAAGGAGAATCGTTGAGCCTTACGGAGATATAAAAAGGATTTCCGTAGCCGTTGTCGTAGATGGTAAATATGAGGTGATAAAGGGAAAGAAGGGAGATGAGATAAAGTACATACCAAGGACGGAAAAGGAGATTGAGGATATAAGAAGGCTTGTGGCAAGAGCAATAGGTTTTAATGAGGAAAGGGGTGACAAAATAGAAGTCATAAACATGCCTTTCGAGACTGAAAGCCTCGCAGAAGAAAAGGCCCAGCTGGAAAAGGAAGAGAAAAGGGAAATGATATTCAGTCTTTCTAAGTATGGATTTTATGCGCTCATCGCTTTCGCTATTCTCTTTTTCGTCGTAAGACCCATGCTTACGATGCTAAAATCGGCAAGAAGGGAAGTAGAAGGAGCTTTAGCAATAGGAAGGGATGGAAATATGGGAATTCTCGATAACAGGGGGGTAGGTCCAGATCAGTTTTCTCTTGCCGAGGGCAAGCCTAAGTTACTAACAGATGGAGCGACGGATAAGGAGACGCTAAAAGCGGTGATTAAAGAGTGGCTGAGAGAGAGCACATGAGTGAGAAAGCAGAACTGACAGGGGTAAAAAAGGCTGCGATTCTCCTTTTAACTATGGACGAGGGTCTCTCAAAGGAGATCTTAAAAAGCTTGGATGATCGTGAGATAGAGCTAATTGCTAAAGAGATTTCTGATCTTAAGACTATCCCGGAAGATCTTGTCCGTGAGGTTCAGGAAGAGTTCAAACGTATTGCAAATAGGGCGGCAAAAAAAATCGTAGACGGGGAAGACATTTTAAAGAGGCTCCTTAAGGAGACATTAGGTGAAGAGAAAGCAGAACAGTTTTTTGAACAGATCGATCTAAAAAAGGGCGTACCGGGAGAATTCATAAGGACTTGCGATCCAAAAGTCCTTGCCTACGTTCTAAAAGGTGAACATCCCCAGACCATAGCCCTTGTTCTTTCCACAATCGGAGTAAAAAGAGCCCTTGAGGCTTTAAGTAACCTTCCTGAGAAAATACAGGATGAGGTTCTTTTGCGCATGGCCAAACTTCAGAAAGTCGATAAGAAGATACTCGAAGAGATAGAAGGTGTTCTCAAGGAACAACTTGAGTCTATTGGGGTTGTTGAGGGTAGACAGCTTGGTGGCGTGGAGATGGTTGCAAGTATCCTAAACCAGATGGACAGACAAAGAGAGACGGAACTTTTGACAAAAATAGAAGAAAAGAACCCTGAACTTGCCGATAGGATAAGACAACTCATGTTCACCTTTGACGATCTTCTGAAAGTAGATGACAGGGGCATACAACTCTTACTCAAAGAGATCTCTTCCGAGGATCTGACTATGGCGCTAAAAGGTGCTTCTGAGGCCGTAAAAGAAAAGATATTCTCAAATATGTCTGAAAGGGCGAGGAACATGCTGAAGGAAGATATTGAGGCTTTGGGACCAGTAAGGGTATCTGATGTGGAGAAGGCCCAGCAAAGAATAGCAATGGTTGCAAAGAAATTAGAATCAGAAGGGAAAATAGTACTCAGTCGGGGAAATGAAAGGTTCATATAGTCCGGTTCCATTAAAATTGGGAAACTTAAAGGAGGATCCTAAAAAGAAATCTCAGAGACAGTTCCATCCCCTTTTCTCTCCTAAGGTGAGGGAAGAAGAAGCAGAAAGATCTCGAAAAGATGAGGCCTTAGAATGGGAGGAGAGAATAAGAAAGACTTTTGAAGAAGCTTATGCGCAAGGAGAAAAGGCTGGGTATGAGATGGGCATGAAAAAGGTTGAGCCCTTAATAAAGCGACTTAACAACTACATTGAGACCATAGAGTCTTTCAAGGAGGAGATGAGGAAAGAGACAGAGAGGCTCGCGCTCGAACTTTCCATAGTAATCAGCGAGGCCATAATATTAAGGGAGTGCTCTATAAATAAGGAGGTCCTTTCTGGGATGATAAAAAAAGCCCTCGATCTTTGTGAAAAAAAGAGAGAGGTAGTAATAAGGGTGAGAAGAGAAGATGCCCAGTATATAACGACCCGTTTTCCATCGATTAAGGTTATTCCCGATGAAACCTTAAATGATGTAGGCTTCGTAATAGAAAGCAGTTTTGGCGACATAGACGGGACCTTAAGAACCCAGCTTGAGGAGATAAGAGAGGAGATTTTACGCTACATGGACTAAAATGGAACTAAAAGAAATAAAGGAAAGGGTTTCACGTCTTTACCCCTACCTCATATACGGTAAGGTTGAACAGGTTGTAGGTCTCGTTATAGAAGGAAGGGGGCCAATATCTTCAATAGGCGATAGCGCAAGAATCTTCCCCTTTGACACTTCAGAGCCAATTGAAGCGGAGGTTGTTGGTTTTAGAGAAGGAAAAACACTCCTTATGCCCCTTGGGGACTTAAGGGGGATAGGGGTTGGCTCAAGGATTTTGACAAGGAAGCAATCCGTACTGTTCCACGCTGGAGAAAACCTATTAGGGAGAGTGATAAACGGCCTTGGACAACCAATTGATGGGAAAGGAGAGATAAGGTGTAAGGATCCTATTCCCATTTATGGTAAGACCACGAACCCAATGAGGAAAAAAAGAATCGCAGAACCCCTTGACCTCGGTGTCCGATCCATAAACGGGCTTTTGACCTGCGGAAAAGGCCAGAGAGTAGGGATATTTGCGGGTTCAGGAGTTGGAAAGAGTGTTCTATTAGGGATGATCGCAAGGCATACAAGCGCTGATGTAAACGTCATAGGGCTCATAGGAGAAAGGGGCAGGGAAGTGAGGGAGTTCATAGAAAGGGATCTCTCGGACGGTCTATCCCATTCTGTAGTCGTTGTGGCCACATCTGATGAACCTCCCCTGATAAGGGTAAGGGGGGCCTATCTCTCAGTAGCAATAGCGGAGTATTTCAGGGATAGGGGATATGATGTGCTCCTAATGATGGATTCCCTAACGAGGTTCGCAATGGCCCAGAGAGAAATTGGTCTTGCCATTGGTGAGCCGCCGACGACAAAGGGATACACACCGAGTGTCTTTTCTCAACTTTCCAAGCTTCTTGAAAGGACAGGAAACGGAGAAGGTGAGGGGTCTATGACTGCGATTTACACCGTTCTTGTGGAGGGTGATGATCTTGAGGACCCGATAGCTGATGCCTCGAGAGCGATACTCGATGGCCACATTGTACTTTCGAGAAAACTTGCGGATTCAAATCTTTACCCAGCGGTGGACGTCTTAAGGAGCGTAAGCAGATTAATGAAGGATATAGTTCCAAAGGAACAAATCGAATATGCTGGCCGCATAATTGAGATCCTCTCAGAATACGAAAGAGCTGAAGATCTTATAAACATTGGAGCTTATGTACCGGGAAGCAATCAGAAGATTGATTACGCTATATCGATGATTGATAAAGTAAGGCTATTCTTAAAACAGGACATAAGTGAAAGGGTGACAATGGAAGATACGATCAATGCGATGAAGATTCTCTTTTACGTTTAAGACCATGCTGATTAAGAGGCTTAAAAGGCTGATCGAAATAAAGGAAAAGAAAAAAGAGGAGAAAGAGAGATTGTTGAAGGAGGTCATGGAATCGATAAAAAGGACTGAAAAAGAGATAAAAAAAGCGCGGGAGGACTACGAAAATGCCCACAAAAGTCTCTCCCGAGGAATCATTGAGGGAGGCGATTTTTCGCAGCTTAAGGACTACCTTTTCTACCTTGAGGAAAAGGAAATAGAACTTGAAAAAGAAAAACTCGGCCTTTCAAAGAGGGCGAATGAGTTGAAAAAGGAGATACTTTTGATTTACAGGGAGATAAGAAAACTGGAGATACTGAGGGATAAAGAATTATCCGCAGAGAGGAAGGAAGAATTAAAGAAACTTCAAAAGAGATTAGATGAGTCCGCCCTGAGATCGAAAGAGAACCTCCTCTGAAGGAATTTTTTTCCCTTTGGAGAATTAATTTCCCCTTATAAATCTCGGAGAATCTCAGAAAACCTCTTACTTTAGGGATTTCCTTATGGCATGTTTTTTGTTTTAGGGATATATACGCATGGAACTTGGGCCCCTTAGCTTACACGGGCTTTTAACGAATATAGAAAAGATTTTTGTCACACCTTACGAGCCTTCAAAAGATGGTCAGATGGGCGTAAGCTTCCAAGAGCTCTTTCAGGAAATCATGAATATCATTCCTACAGGGAAAGAAAAGGAGAGCGCGGAACTAAGTTTAGGTGCCTTGGAAAAATTATCCCCCAGGGTATCAAGTAAAGAAATTCAGAAACCTTGCCATAGTTTGTTTAGACCCATTTTTGTGGGAATAAGCTTAGATAAGAGCCTGGAAAATATTGAAAAGAATGAAGAAGAAAAAGATCTTTCCTTTTTCAGTCCTGTGGAAGAGAAGGTTTCAGAGAAAGAATGTATTGAGGAATCTCAACTTCTTTCGAGTCCCTTTAGTCAAGTTTTTTTGCCTTTCCCTTTTTCCCTTCAACTCGCAAAGGGGCAATGGAAGCCAGAGGAAACGAACGGAAATATTCTCTTGGAACATAGTGTGATAGAAAGGGATAATCCGATTGTCGATCAGGACGCAAAGGGTAAGACGGCTCTTAAGACGTATCCGAATAGTCAGGAAATGATTCTCTCTCACAGGAAGATTGCTGAGGACTCGATTTTCAAGAGCTATGGCCATGCTCAAGAGGGGGATATAATCGAAAGTGTGGAAGAAGATGGAGAAAAGGTATTTATTCTCCAAAATATTTGTAGGGGAGCTGATAATCGGATTCTTCCAACAAAAGGGGGAAAGAATTTTATGGAAGATAATTCAGAGAAACCCTCTGAGGACGGACGGTTAGATCCCCATGTTTTTGAATTAGTACAAGAGAAGGGTATAAGTGAAAAAGGAAAAGTGGAAGACAGAATTTTCGCACCCGTAAGTGAGGGAGGGAAAGAAGAAAAAGCCACTCCAAATGAAAAAACCGATTTTTTTCCTGTCCGTGGGGAAAGAGATGGGGAGGGGAAGGCCCATTCTATCCCAAAGGGTATGACCCTGGACAAAAGACATGAGCCCCTAATAGAGTCTTCGGAAAAAAAAGAATTTAACCCAGGATCAGGTTCAGATCATCCTTATTCTCAGGGGGAGATCGGTTTTTCTTCCCTCCGTAGAGGGCCAATTTACGATCTGAGAGTAGATAAGGGTTCTTTCACGTATACTCTTTTTGAGAGAATAGAGAAGATAATCGAAGACCACTACACCACTTTTAACAAGAATCAAATTAACATGAGAGTAGACCTTGAAGGGGGGGAGTCTTTGAGGCTCACACTCAAAGATGTGGGACCGAGAATGTTGGTCGAAGTAAAGACGGGTAGCGAAAGACTTGCCGCATTCATAGACAGCGGAAGGTACGAGATTATGCGGGCTCTCGAAGAGAAAAGTCTACCGGTTACCATATTTGTGAATTATGAAGGAGGAAGAAGGGAAGATACCGAGGGGAGAGAGCGGCCGAAAAAGTACGGAAATTCAGAGGAGGTTGAAAATTTTGAAGAAAAAATAAGAAGTTTTATCTAACGGAGGAAAACATGAATGTACAAGATGTCAAAAGCAAATCTACTCAAGTAGTCTCTCAAAAATCATCACCCTATGTGGACAAGGAGCAGTTCCTAAAGATCCTTGTTGCCCAGATGAAGTACCAGAACCCATTTGAGCCAATGAAACCAGATCAATTTTTAACACAGCTTTCGCAGCTAACTGAGGTGGAGCAACTTAAGAACATTTACACTTCCCTTGACGGCTTAAAAGAGATTTTAAGTCAGTCAAGCATACTTGATTTTGCGTCCCTCTTAGGGAAAAAGGTTGCAACTCAGAGTAATTTCATGACAAAAGGAGACGAACTTTATATAAGGCCAGATGAGGACTACGAGAGAATAGTCCTTTTGCTCACCGATCTTTCAACGGGAGAAAAGAAAGAGGTAAGTATTGAAAAAGGGCAGCCTCTCGTATATAGGCACGATGGCGAAAATCCTGTTTTTGTAAGCGCTTATGCAACTAAAGGAAACAAGGTAATCTCCTGTCAGATTGATCTTTTTAGGCTGGTATCAAGGATTGAGGTGGAAGAGGGAGGAAAATTAAAGCTCGTTTTTGAGGACGGTCAATCGACGTACCTTGAAAGTGTAAAAAAAGTAAAACAATAAGGAGGTGAAGGGTATGCTGAGTTCTTTCTTCTCAGGTATAAGTGGTCTTGTTGCCAATAGCCAAGCCATAAACATAGCAGGTAACAACATAGCAAATGTGAACACAGTTGGCTATAAGGCAAGTAGGGCCACATTCCAAGATGTTTTCTATCAGTCGATTTATACTTCCTCGGGGTCTTCACAGGTTGGAAGGGGGACAGCTCTGAGCTCAGTAGACACACTTTTTGCCCAGGGCTCATTCGAAAGCACTTCAGAACCGACTGATCTTGCAATAGGTGGAGAGGGCTTTTTCATCGTCAGGTCACCAGACACAAATCAGGTTTATTACACAAGGGCAGGACAGTTCAGATTTGACAAGAACGGGTATCTTACGACCCCGGCAGGGTATATACTTCAGGGAAGGGTGATAGACAGAACTACGAACACCCCAGTCGGGGTAAGCACTGACATAATCATATCTCCAGAACCGAGCCAGCCGAGAGCCACATCGTACATTGGGATGGCAGTCAATCTCCAGTCCAATTGTGACTGGAAAGGTACAATCGGATCTCTTGAGGGGACTGGCCCCATTTCTAATGTTACGGTAAGTGCGGGAAAGTATCCTGTTGCGGGGAACTACACTTTTACTGTAACACAAAATCAAGGAGGGGGATACACACTTACGATAACTGCTCAGCGTATAGGTCCAGACGGAGAGCCGACAGGTGAACCGTTTGAGTACGAAGGTACGATAGAGGCAGGGAAAACATACACCGACTTTGCACATTCCGGTCTCGATATACAGGTAGCAGGAAGCCTTGCTCCAGGAACGCAGACGATGACCATGGAGGGTTTCGTATATTCTTATGAGAGTTCAACGAGAAATCCCATTTCAACTTCGAACTATTCATCCTCCATAACAGTATACGATTCCTTAGGACAGCCCCACGTTGTAAACGTTTACTTCCGTAAATCCCACGAGGATTTTAATACAGGGGAAAGCACCTGGGAATGGATGGCAGTCCTTAATGCAAGCGATTCTGCAAGAGGTGAAGACACACTTGTCGGCTGGGGGGATCTAAAGTTCAATAACAGAGGTGTGCTCATCGAGGGAGGGGAGCCTAAAGAACTTAAGTTTAATTTTTCTCAGGGGGCTCTACCAAATCAGGCGATAGAGCTCATATTTGGCTCAAAATCCGGAGGGGGCTCTTCAACCCAGTATCCGATTGCATCTACGACTAACTTCCAGACACAGGATGGCTACCCACCTGGAGTTCTCATGAACGTTACTGTAAGTTCAGAAGGTGTAATCTCTGGACATTATTCAAACGGCCAGATAATAGACCTTTATCAAATAACGCTTGCAAAGTTTAATAATCCCCAGGCCCTTTATAAAGAAGGTGCTAATCTGTACTCTGAGACAATAGCCTCAGGTCCTGCATATACGAATTCTCCAGGCTCTGGTGGCTTGGGAAGAATAAATCCCAATTCCCTTGAGCAGGCAAATGTGGATCTGGCAACTGAGTTTGTGAAGCTTATAGTGGCACAGAGAGGCTTTCAGGCAAATGCAAGAGTCATAACGACGACTGATGAAGTCCTGACAGAACTTATGAATATCAAAAGATAATGAAAATGGGTAGGGAGAAAAAAGGAGAACTCCCTACCCTGTCAATTATGTGACACCCTTTTTTTCAACTACTCCCGGCAATGCCAAGATTCAAAACTATCACTCTGGCACAGATATTGCTTTTTACCCCGCAGAATTTCTCTTTCGGGGTGAAAGCATGGGAGAAGAAGAAAGAGATGAAAAAGAAACTAAAGAAAAGGAGGCTCCAAAAAAGAAAAAGTCAAAAGCCCTCATCTTTCTTGTACTTATAGTTGTCTTTCTTGGCGGGGCCCTGGGAGCCGCTTACCATTTCTACGGTGAAAAGATACTTAAGAAGGAGAAGGCAGAAGTTGAGAAGGAAGAAAAGAAGGCAGAAAAGAAAGGGGAAGAAAAAGCAGGACCTATCCTTACGCTCGACCCCTTTCTACTTAATCTCTCCGGAAGTCTGCAAAGATATGCAAAAATCTCAGTAAGTTTAGAAGTTAAAGATGCAAAGACACTGGAACACGCAAAGAAGGTAGTGCCAGCTTTGAGGGACAGAATTATTTACGTTCTTAGTTCGAAAACGGCTGAAAACCTGCTTGATGTGACTGCGCGAGAGGCGATAAAGGCAGAAATAGGGGAGAAAATAAAGGGTCTTTTCGAAGACGAAAAAAGCGTAAAAGCTGTCTATATAACTGACATTGTTATCCAGTAGGGGAATATTATGGAGCAGATACTGACCCAGGAAGAGATTGACGCCCTGCTTAAAGGCCTTTCAGAAGGTCAGATTCCGACGACAGAGGAAGCGGGGGCTGAAAAAGAGGAAACCAAAGAAGGACGACCTAAAGCGAAACGCTTCGATTTCTTAAGGCACACCAAAGTTAGAAAAGAGCGTTTACCCGCACTACAGTTCATCTTCGACAGGTTCAGCAAATCATTTCAACAATCCTTATCAGTTTTCATAGAGGAAGATGTGGAGATAGAGGTTAGGCCTTTGGAGTACATGAGGTACGAGGAATTCGTAAAAAAACTTCCCCTTCCAACGAACATGAACGTACTTGTGACTGACAATTTAAAGGGTTTTCTAATAACTGTCTTCGATGCAAGAATGGTTTTTGCAATTCTTGAAGTTATGTTTGGAGCGGAAGAGGTATTAGCTCCGAAGGTGGAGGGAAGGGAATTCACCAAGATAGAACTGCGGGTTATAAGAAAGGTTTTGGAGGTTGTAGCTTCTGAGATGGAGAAGGCCTGGGAGCCGGTATACAGAATAACCTATAGATACTCAAGGTCTGAGATGAATCCTGCGTACTTAACCCTTATTTCTCCCGAAGAGACCGTCTGCGTCTGTGAACTTTCAGTGTCCATTGCAAATGTACCGGGATGGATGAAAATATGTATCCCTTATAACATCCTGGAAACGATAAAGGAATATCTTCTCGCCACGCCTTCCAGAGAGGATATGGAAATGAGAAAGAAGTGGTCTGACACTCTTTTTGAAAGGGTGAAAGACGTTCCCCTCGATGCGAGAGTAATTCTTGCTAAGAAAAAGATGGCATTGAAGGACTTTTTGGATCTGAAAGTAGGCTCTCTCTTCTTTGTTGATCGTTATGTTGATGATCCTGTTGATGTGGAAATCGGTAAAAAGACTAAGTTCAGAGGTAAGTTAGGGACGTATAGAGGCGTGAAGGCGGTCAAAATAGAGAAAATCGTAGGCCTTTAGGGAGGACAAAAATGGAAGAATTATTAATCGGTGGGGAGGAGAAGACAGAGAAGGTAAAAATCGACAATCTTTTGGACATCCCTATTGAGATCTCTGTTGAGATAGGAAAATCGAGAATGACGATCGGCGAGCTTCTGTCTCTGAACAGGGGTTCCATAGTTGAACTGGACAAACTCGCGGAGGATCCAGTCGATATTTATGTGAATGACAGACTTCTCGGAAAAGGAGAAATCGTGGTTTCCAACGAGAGGCTCGGCGTAAAGATCCTTGAGATCGCAACACCAAAGGAAAGGGTACAGAAATTAGGGTGATGGAAGAATTCTACGCAAGCATCCTAAAAGTTATTCTATTCCTCCTCGGAATAACAGGACTAATGGTGATTTTCAAGAAATACGGGTTTAAGTTTCCCTTAAATCAACAAAGAAAGGAGGAAAACTCGGGCCTTAGGAAAATAGATACGCTCCATCTCGGGTACAGAAAGTTCATCTCTGTTTTAGAGGTAAAAGACAGGGTCTTAATTATCGGTGTGAGCGACAAGGAGATATGTCTCTTAGATAAATGGCGAAAGGATGAGAAAGAATGAGAACTTTTATCATTCTTCTTATGAGCCTGTCAATCCTTTCTTACCCTCTTATTTTAGAAGGGAAGACAAAGCCTGCTGAGGGAGCGGACATATTTCCCTCTATTCGGGGAATAGAAACAAAAAGCCTCCTGAACATAGTCATAGTCCTTACTATTCTTGCTTTTCTTCCCGCAGTTCTTCTCCTTATGACTTCCTTCACAAGGATCGTCATTGTTCTTTCCCTTCTTCGGCAGGCAATCGGGATTCCCCAGCTTCCCCCAAACCAGGTGATCATTGGCCTCTCCCTTTTCTTGACTTTTTTTATCATGTCCCCAACGTATGAGAAAATTCAAACTGAAGCTTTAACCCCTTATATGAAGAACCAGATATCGAGTGAAGAGTTTTTTTTGAGATCTAAGGAACACTTAAGCGCTTTCATGCTCAGGTTTACAAAGGAGAAAGACCTTGCCCTTTTTCTCAATGTCACAAAAGTGGGAAGGCCGAAAAACGAGAAGGAGATCCCTTTCAGTGTCCTTGTTCCTGCATTTGCATTAAGCGAACTTAAAAGGGCTTTTCAGATGGGTTTCCTCATCTACATCCCTTTTTTGATAGTCGATATGGTTGTGGCAAGTGTCCTCGTCTCTGCAGGGATGATGATGCTTCCCCCAATATTCATATCCCTGCCTTTCAAACTGATGCTATTCGTTCTTGTTGATGGGTGGAATCTCCTTGTGACATCAATCCTAAAAAGCTTCTATTAGGAGGTATTATGGGCCAAGACCTCGTAATCACGATTTTTAGGGATTTTTTGAGGACAGCTTTTTTGATCTCAGCTCCCCTTCTTCTCGGAGCCTTAGTAACTGGGCTAATAGTAAGTATTTTTCAGGCCGCAACCCAGATACATGAGATGACACTCGTTTTCGTGCCAAAGATATTGATAATCGCTTTGTGCCTATTTCTGCTTTCTCCGTGGATGCTTAATCTCCTTATAAGCTATGCTACGAATCTCTTCTCGAATATGCCGCTTTATGTGAGGTAGGACCGGTTCATGGAAATAGGTTTTCTTAACACTAAGTTCGTCCTGATCTTCTTTAGGGTTCTTGCGATCTTGTGGCTTATACCCCTTCTTTCCTCACGTACGGTGTCCACAGTGTTTAAGGCTGGATTTGCCCTTATTTTAAGTCTTGCCATTTTTGAGCATGTCCCCACTGCGGCAAGGAATTACGATTCTTCCCCCCTTTTAGTAGCAGTCTTCAAGGAAGTATTCATAGGTATGAGTATAGGTTTTGTGGTCCGCATGGCCTTTTCCGCAATTTACGCTGCTGGCGATGTAATAGCACTCCAGACGGGTTTGAGTTTTGCGAGATTCATGGACCCATCGATGATGGCACAGGTATCGGTGATAGAGAGCTTTAAGAATCTTCTGGCTATCATCGTATTTTTCACTGTGGATGCGCATCATCTTTTGATAAGGGCGCTTAGTAAGTCATTCGATGAAATCCCATTAGGAGTTTTCTTTATAAAACCTCCTCTCTTTGGTTTTTTGGTTGAGATTGCGGGTAGGATATTCGCTTTGGGTCTGAAAATAGGAGCTCCGGTCATATTTGTCCTTATGCTCGTGGAAATCATCCTTGGACTACTTGCGAGGATGGTTCCGCAGATGAATATCTTCATAGAGGGGCTTCCACTTAAGATACTCGTTTCTTTTGTAATTCTCTCTTTTTCTCTCAGCTTTGCGGTTCCTTATATAGGAAGCATTTTTTTAGGAGTCGAAAGAGACGTCTTAAGACTTATGAGGTTACTTTCATAATGGCTGAAACGTACCAGGAAAAGACGGAAAAACCGACAGAAAAAAGGATCGAAGATGCGAGAAAAAAGGGCCAAGTTGCCCTCTCGAGGGAAATACCCGCGTCCCTTATCATAGTGGTACTTTCCCTTTTTCTCTATTTTTCGATCTCCTTTGGCTTTCATAACATATTCAAGTTTTACACGAACGTGGTTGCCTCATCAAATTTGGAAGTAGATGTCCAATCAATCAGAAAGATAGGGAACGACTCTTTGTTATTCTGGGCTAAAATGGTGATGCCCGCCTTTTGCATCCTTATTTTCATTTCTCTTTTCAGCTACGTCATCCAGACCGGCTTCATATTCACTTTCGAGAGACTGAAATTCAACCTCGATAACCTAAACCCCGTAGAGGGGATAAGAAGGCTCGTCTCCAAAAGGTCCCTAATTGAAGTAATTAAGTCCCTGACGAAAATATTTATTCTCAGTCTTTTCGCCTACTTTCTTCTTAAAAAAGAGATTCTCAAGATCCTTTCTCTCACAGGTATGGATCTGAATTACACTCTGCGTGTGTTGGGAGAGGAGACCTTTGGACTGACGCTGAAGGTGGGACTTGTTTTTCTCTTTATTGCAGGGATCGACTACATGTACCAGAGATGGGAGTACATAAAGGACCTTATGATGACCCGTCAGGAACTGAAGGAGGAGTATAAAGAGAGGGAAGGCAATCCCCTTGTAAAATCGAGGATAAGGTCAATGCAGAGGGCCCTTGCAAGAAGAAGGATGATTGAGGAAGTCAAAAAGGCGGATGTAGTCATCACAAACCCCATCCATTATGCAGTTGCCCTAAGGTATGAAATGGGGAAGATGCCCGCGCCGAAAGTTGTTGGTAAGGGCGCGGGATACATAGCTCTAAAGATAAAAGAGGTGGCGAGAAGCAACATGATCCCCATTATTGAAAACAGAATTGTGGCACAGGCTCTCTTCTTTTCCGTAGAGGTGGGAGATTACATTCCTGAAAAATTTTACATAGTCGTGGCTGAGATCTTAGCGCAGGTTTACAGGATGAAGGGGAGGATCCCTAACTAAATGTTAGGAAAACAGAAAAGTGACATAATAGTAGCTACGTCTATCGTCTTTGTCATCCTTATCATGATAATACCACTTACGCCTTTTTTTGTGGATGTCCTTATCACATTGAGTATCTGTATATCCCTTCTCGTCCTTTTCATTGCAATGTACATAAAGAAGCCTCTTGACTTTTCGGTTTTTCCTTCTTTACTTCTCCTTGTTACCCTTTTTAGACTCTCACTGAACATAGCAACAACAAGACTCATACTTCTTAAAGGTGATACGGGAGCTGATGCGGCAGGGAAGATAATCAAGGCATTTGGATCCTTCATCATCGGTGGAAATTACGTTGTGGGCGCGGTCGTCTTCTTTATCCTCGTTATCATAAACTTCGTGGTCATAACAAAGGGAGCTGGGAGGATAGCGGAGGTTGCGGCAAGGTTCACGCTCGATGCTATGCCAGGTAAACAGATGAGCATAGATGCGGACTTAAACGCAGGTCTAATAGATGACAAGGAGGCAAGGAGAAGAAGGGAAAGAATAGAAAGGGAGGCAGATTTCTACGGTGCGATGGACGGAGCGAGTAAATTTGTAAGAGGAGATGCCATAGCAGGCATAGTAATTATATTTATCAATATCCTGGGAGGCCTGATAATAGGAGTTATTCAGAAAGGTCTAAGCGTTGATAACGCTCTCTCAATATATACCATACTCACAATAGGAGATGGTCTTGTAAGCCAGATCCCAGCACTTATCACTTCAACTGCGGCGGGAATAATAGTTACGAGAGCTGCCTCAGAGTCCGACCTCGGAAAGGATGTTGTGACCCAGCTTTTTACGCAACCGAGGGCTATTCTTCTGGCCTCATTTGTTATTCTTTCACTCGGATTTGTTCCGGGTATCCCCTTTGTTCCTTTTATTATACTCTCCTCTTTGACCTTCGGAGCTGGATATATGATGAAAAAGGCCAGGGAAAAAGAAATCACCACTCTGCCTAAGATAAAGGAAGAGAAGGCAACGGAAAGACAGGAACTTGTCCAACCCCTCGAGCTATTAGAAATCGAGATAGGTTACGGGCTTATACCTATTGTGGACACAGAACAAAACGGTGAATTGCTCGAGAAGATAAGAGGGATAAGAAGGCAGATGGCATTCGAGCTTGGGATCGTTGTGCCTCCAATGAAGCTCAAGGATAATTTGCAGCTAAAAAGTGGTGAATACGTGATCCTCATAAAAGGGGTCGAAGTGGGAAGGGGCGAACTTTTGCCTGGACATTTGCTCGCCATGAGCCAGGATGAGAGAAAAAAAATCACCGATGGAATTCCAACACGGGAACCAGTTTTTAATCTCGAGGCCTACTGGATAAAGGAAAAGGACAGAGATAAGTACACCGCGCAGGGATTCACTGTTGTTGACCATTCGACCATAATAGCGACCCATCTGACGGAAATTATAAGGAATAACGCCCACGAGTTTCTAACGAGGCAGGAGACCCAGAAGCTTATAGATAGCATCTCCCAGATTCATCAAAAGGTCATAGAGGAACTTGCCCAGAGTAACGTAAATGTAGGGATCATCCAGAAGGTTCTGCAGAACCTTCTGAGAGAGCAAGTATCAATAAGGGATCTTGTGACGATCCTCGAGGCCATAGCGGATATATGTTCGAGTACTAAGGATCCTGATGCGATAACAGAGTATGTGAGGCAGAGAATGGCAAGAAGCATATTAAAACCCTATCTCGTTGATGGGGTGCTACATGTTCTCATCTTCGAAAGACCTCTTGAGGAAAGATTAATAAACAGCTTAAAGACAACTGAGCAAGGGTCATTTCTGGCCCTGGATATCTCTTTCAGTCAAAGGCTGATTGAAAAAATTGGAGAGGAGGCTAAAAAAGCCATTTTCCAGAATGTTCAACCTGTTATCCTCGTGCACCCCTCAATCAGGTCAAAGCTCAGAAGATTCTTGGAGCGATATATCCAGGGTATAGCTGTCATATCCCACAATGAGATACCTCCGCAGGTAAAAATCCAGTCTCTGGGGGTGATCAGATTAGATGAGAACTAAAACTTACGTCTTTGAAGACATAAAAAAGGGGATGGAGCTGATAAAAGAAAAATACGGACCAGATGCACTTATCGTTGACATAAGAAGCCTCGGAAATAACGGAAATAAAAGGTGTGAGATTTCAGTCCTTGTTCAGGATGATATGCTTGAAGTGGCAAGCTCCGGTGAGACTTATAGAAGACAGATAGAAGAGGTGTGGGAATCGGTACAGAGCGCAATAAGTGAAAGGATTTTTGAGGTAGAAAAATATCTTTACATCAAAAGAATCGAATCCTATCCTCTCTCCTTGAGAACTTTATTCGACAAAATGAGGAAAAATGGTGTCGATCTCAAACTTTCTTTCGACCTTGTATCCCAAGCTTTTGTAGAGGCTGGTGACCTGATCGACAGCATGACAAAGGCGTACTATTTCCTCAAGAACGTGATTAAGAAAAGGATGAAGTTCTATGAGATCAAAAAGGATACGAGCCCTATTATACTTTTTGGTCCGGAAGATACGGGAAAGTCTCTCACGTCAAGAAAGATAGTCCATCTTCTGAGAAATTCTGGGATTTCCTCATGGGTTATCCACTTCTCTCAAACCCCAAAAACGACATCTATAGATTTTTCCCGTTCAGTAATCGGTGAGACCTATGGCATTTTTATTACCCAGTGCGAGGAGGATTTAAGAAAAAAGATGTCCCTCGCAGGAGATAGAAAGGTCATCATCGACGTAAGTTTTCCCGAACATGACCAAATTGAGAATCTGGTTTCAAAACTCTTTAGTAATTCGGAGCGAATACTTATCCTGTCAGCTGGGATGAGGGATGAAAAGATAGTAAGTTACTGCGACAGGTACAGAAATTTGATTTCCGGGGTTGCTTTTACAAAGGTCGATGAGGAAATTTTTTGTGGCCATTTACTTACCCACCTCATCAAGCTTCAAGTACCTATTAGCTTTCTCGGGATAGGTAAGGAGATAGAAGACATTTTGACTCCAGAAGAGGAAAGATTTTTTAAGACTCTCATTGAGGGAAATACATGGATGGGAAGAGAAAGAAGACTATCTCTATAACGAGCGGAAAGGGTGGGGTCGGTAAATCTTCCATCGTTTCCAACATGGCCTATCTTCTTGACCGAATGAACGAGGTCACATACATTGTTGACGCGGACCTTGCCCTGGGGAACATAGATATAATGTTCGGTATAGTTCCAAGGTACAATATAAAAGATTTCATAGATGGTAAAAGGGATCTAAAAGAGATCGTAAGCAGGGGACCAAACGGGATAAAGATTATCCCAGCAACAAGTGGTGGATACGAGCTTTCCAACCTTTCTGATTCGGAGAAGAACGTTTTTCTTTCAGGTCTCAGGTCGATACCAGATTATGATTTCATCATAATAGACACTCAGGCCGGTCTTTCCTCGAATGTGATATATTTCAACTCCATATGCGAGGAGATGTTTCTGATTGTGACTCCAGATCCTGCGAGTCTTACTGATTCCTATGCTGTGATAAAGGTCTTGAATAAGAAGACGGGAAGAAAAAATTTTAACGTGATTGTAAATATGGTAAAAGATGAGGCAGAAGGGCTGGACGTTTACAAAAAGTTACTTTCAGTTACAGACAGGTTCCTCAGGGTTTATATCGAGTTTTACGGGTATATACCTCTGGACAGAAACGTCGCAGACGCCACAAAAAGACAGAAACTCTGGACCAAGGAATATCCCTTAACCGCTGCAACCCTTGCTTTGAGGGATATCTGCCTTAGACTTTTACGGAGTTAGATGATAAAAAAAGGGTATGAAGCTTACGTTAAAAACGAAAAAGAGAGGATAATAGAGGAGTTCGTTCCAGTAATCAAAGCCCTCGCACTGAAAGTTGCAAAAGGGATAAATGATGAAACCCTCATAGAGGATCTCATCTCAGCAGGTGTTCTTGGACTCCTTGAGGCAGTGAACAAATACGAACCGGAAAAGGGGATAAAGTTAAAGACCTATGCGTACCTGCGTATAAGGGGGGCGATGATAGATGAGCTCAGAGCAAGGGACTACTTCCCGAGAAGCGCAAGGGCGAAGGCAAGAAAAATAGAGAGGGTAATAAGGGAACTTGAGGGGCAACTGGGAAGGCTACCTGAGGAAGAAGAGGTGGCCGCTTACCTGGACATGGAAAAAGAAGAATATCTGGAGATGCTAAGAGAATTCGGGAATCTCTCTATAGTGAGTATTGATGAAATTGCCGAACTCACCGAGGAGGATAGAGAGAGGATATTGAGGTACATCATGGAGGAGGGAGAAAATCCGGAGACGATTCTGGAGATAAGAGAGATGGAGAGAATCATAGCGGAGGAATTTGAGAAATTACCGGAAAGGCAGAAGCTCGTTTTGTCCCTATATTATAAAGATGACCTTAACATGAAGGAGATAGCTCAAGTCGTAGGAGTGACGGAAGCGAGAATCTGCCAGATTCACACACAGGCGATTTTAAATCTCAGGGCTTTGCTGAGGAAGCGTTTAGGAAGTTAAGTTCCCCAAAGTTTTTCCGATAATAATAGCAAAGGATGGATCTTGAGTTTATTAAGGAGAGAGTGAAAAGTGTGAAAGTTTTGCCAACTTTTCCGTCGATTGTTACGGAAGTCTTGAACATTCTAAACGATCCCAAAAGTTCCGCAAAAGATCTTGCAGAAAAAATGGATGGCTCGATAACGGGAGAGATTCTGAGGGTAGCCAATTCAGCATATTATGGAACGAGGAGCTATAGAACTATAAAGAGCGTTGAGCATGCAATAGCCATAATAGGTTTCGAGACGCTCTCTTCTTTAGTTTTGCAAATGCCCTTTTTAGATCTCCTTCCCCGTGGAAGAAGGGATTTTGATGAGGAAGGATATCTTATTCATTCGATGTTCGTAGGAGTCCTTTCAAAGGAGATAGGAAGATCATTGAAAATGGGAGACCCCAATACCCTCTACGTATGCGGCATAATCCATGACATAGGAAAGATCATAATTTACACTCTCTTCAGTGAAAAATGGACTGAGATTTTGGGCCTCATGAATGAAAAGGGGCTCAAATCTTATGAAGCGGAACAGGAGATTTTAGGAATAGATCACGGGTTTGTCGGTGGGATTCTCTTAGATAACTGGAACATCCCGGATCTTATAGTCGATACTGTGAAATTCCACCATAGCCCTAAATCTGCAGAGATAGACGTAGGTAGTGCTATGTGCGTCCAAATTGGCGATTTTATTTCCCTTTTTTTGAAGGATCCATTAAGTGTGGAGAATGGTAAGAAATTAAAGGAAATGCTAAAAGGGGCGATTCTCTATAGTGATGAATGCGAAATCATAAGGGAAAAATTGAAAGAAGAGGATATGGATGAAATGGTTTCTACGTTGATTGAGGCAAAGTCTCTTATCGAGGGGTTAAAAAATGATAAAGGTGCTTGTTGTTGACGATTCTTCCTTTATGAGAAGAGTGATATCTAAAATGCTCGAAAGTGACGAATCCATAAAAGTCGTTGGGACTGCGAGAGATGGTCTTGAGGCCATAGAACTGGTTGAAAAGCTCAAACCCGATGTAGTCACAATGGACGTGGAGATGCCCAGGATGAATGGGATCGAGGCGCTAAAACACATAATGGAGAATAATCCCGTACCAGTTATAATGTTCAGTGCTTTAACAAAAGAGGGAGCTGAAATAACGATTTCAGCCTTAGAGATCGGGGCCGTAGATTTTATAACAAAGGACTTTTCAAATGTCTCCGTCTCTATATTTGGGAAAGAAAACGAACTCATATCAAAAGTGAAAAGTGTGGCGAAGGATAGAGTAAAGTTTCTCCTGAAGAAGCTTAAGGCGAGCTTAAAGCCAAGTGTGAGCCATGAGCCTATAGCAAAGGAGGTAAAAAGGGATGTTGTCTGTATCGGGTCCTCCACAGGTGGGCCCTCCGCCCTCCAGCTTATCTTATCCAGGATGCCAAAGACCTTACCCGTTCCTATTGTAATCGCCCAGCACATGCCAAGGCTTTTTACCCAATCTTTCGCTCAGAGACTCGATTCCATGTGTGAAATCAGCGTGAAAGAGATTGAAAACAGAGAACCTTTAAAAGAGGGAACTGCTTATATCGCGCCAGGGGACACGCACATCTCCCTTAAAAAAAATGGGAAAGAAATAGTGGCGGAATATACGGAAGATGGCCGTTATATGTATAAGCCTTCTGTAGATCTTCTTATGCTTACCGCTAGTCAAACTTACGGTTCCAGGACAGTTGGTGTTATCCTCACAGGCATGGGTAGTGATGGGGTAAACGGAATAAGGGAAATTTACAACCGGGGAGGTTACGTTATCGCTCAGAATGAGGAGACATGTGTAGTCTTTGGGATGCCAAAAGCGGTTATAAATGCAAAATGCTTTCACTCTGTATTACCCTTAGATGAAATTCCGGAGGAGATAATGAAGGTCATTTGAGGGGGATCTTATGGAGAAAGTAACAATTGAAATGGCAGTTTGCCATTTAAGGGGAGCTGACATACTGAAAAGAGAGAAGGCGATCGAGACCCTTTCGAATTTACCAACAAAAAGGGTTGTACGTTCTATTGTCCCTCTACTCTACGACAAGGATACAGGCGTCAGAATGGCCACACTTGAAGTATTGAAAAATGTGGGAAAGAGAAGAATAGATGAGGTCTTACGCCTCTTTATGGATGAAAGCGAGGATATACGTATATACGCGTGCGATATTGTGTCCCATATCAGGGACGAAATGGCTATCCCTTACCTTTTTTCTGCCCTGAAGGACGAAAGTGAAAATGTTCGTTCTGCCGCATGCACAGCTCTTGGAGAATTTAATAGGCCCGATGTAGTAGATTCTCTCATTTCAGCGCTTAATGACTCTGAATGGGTTGTTTTTTCTGCGATATCGAGTCTCGGAAAAATAAGGGACGCAAGAAGCGTGCCCCACCTCTTAGAGTTTCTTGAAAATGGAAGCGAGCTATTAGCAATGGCAGCCTGTGAGGCTCTCCTCAACTTTGATGACAGAGGGACTTTAGAAAAGGTAGCAAGAAAGGTTAAGGGTTTAGATAAAAAAAGAAGAACCACCTTTTTGAGGGTGATGGCGGAAAAGGTGGATTCTCGTTTAATCCCCGTGCTTTATGAGAACTTCAAAGAGGATCTCTTTCTACCCCTTAAGGAAGTGATATTGATAGAAAAGAAGAGATCGAGAGAGATACTCGCGTCCTTGAAATACTTCAAGAGCTCTGACTCCGTAGAGCTGATAATAGAGGTAATGAAAGAGATAGAAGAGGATCATGAGGACTACGAATTCCTTCTTGGGATCCTTTCTGAACTAAAAGATGTTTGGGCAGGGTGCGTGGAGGAACATATAAAGAAGGGGGAAGGATACGCAAAGCCGATCATCATGGCTTCAATAAATGAGGGGATAAAAGTGGATGAGGAAATCCTGTACGAGGTTTTTTCGCGAGGATCTCTCGAGCTTAAAAGAGCGATAGTAAAAAATTTGGATAAGTTGAGCTCTCATGGAAGAAAGATACTTTGCCATGCTTTAAAAGACAAAGACGGCCATATAAGGGCATACGCAGCTCAGATGGTTGGGAAGAAGATGTTTGTACAGATGGAAGGTGAAATTGAAAGACTCATAAGAAACGACTATCCAGACGTAAGGATAGAAGCGCTAAAATCTCTCATTCTAATTAACAAAAAAAAGGCAATCTCTGAGATAGAGAGATTCCTCTCGGAAGGTTCATTCATAGAGAAGAAAGTCTATGTAGCATGTTCCTCCATGCTTGATGGGGATGAAAACTATCCGTTCGTTAAAAAGCTTGTTGAAAATGGAAAAATTGATGAAAAAAAGCTGGCCGTTAAGGTTATCAACCACTTTTTCGATGACACAAGATATCTGGGGCTTTTGAGTGAGATCTTAAAAGGGGATGAGATCCCCAAAGAGGCACTGAAAGTTGTAAAGGAGAGAAGACTTACCCAGTTCAGAGATAGGGTTGTGGAGATATTCCGCGACAAAAGGAGGGATATATGGACAAGGTACTTAGCACTTATTGCGCTTTCAGCATTCGAGGACAGGAACCTCTTTTTTATCTTTCAAGAGTCGTTGAAAGATGAAAACCCCCTTATCCGGATAGCTGGCATAAAGGGATTTCTCTCTATAAAAGAGAGGGAAGCCCTTAAGTACATAAAACCCCTTACAAGGGACAAGGATGAGGATGTCCGAACGGAGGCAAAATATGCGGAAGAAAGACTTAAGGAGCTATAGAGATGCTGAAAGAGGAGGAGTTCAAAGAGTTGAGAGATTTTATCTATGAGAGGACTGGAATATACTTTTCGGAGAATAAGATGTACCTAATAGAGAATAGATTGATGAACAGACTTGCGGAACTTGGGCTTTCTTCGTTTGGTGACTATTACCTTTATCTCAAGTCCGGGAACGATAGAGTAAAAGACGAGTTACTTAACCTGTACGATGCTATTACTACAAACGAAACGAGTTTCTTTAGGCATCCTGAGCAATTTGATGCACTAAGGCGAATAGTGATAAACGAGTATTTAAAGGATGGAAAAGATCAATTTTGCGGGCTGAGAATATGGAGTGCAGGGTGCTCTACAGGAGATGAGCCATACACAATAGCCATCGTCCTTATGGAGATAAGGGAAACCTTGAAGAAAAACCTTATCTTTTCAATCTATGCGACCGATATAAGCCCAAAGGCACTCGAGTCAGCAAAAAGGGGACTTTACTCTGAGTACAATTTAAGGGGTGTGGATGAGAACATAAAAAAAAAGTATTTTTCCATGACTAAAGAGAAGAACTATAAGATAAAAGAGGAAGTGAAAAGACTCGTTAAGTTCGATCTTATGAATCTCCTGGATGAAGGTGCTTACAAACTTTACAAAAACATGGATATCATTTTTTGCAGGAACGTTCTTATATATTTCGATGAAAGGGCTAAGAAAGAGGTTCTTGGAAATTTTTACGAGTGTTTGAAGCCCGGAGGTTACTTGATCCTCGGTTATGCGGAAACAATTCATCAGAGAGGGTATGGATTTAGGCCCATCCTTTTTCCCGGGGCCGTAATATACAAGAAGGGTTAGTGTCATGAGAAGGATAATGGTAGTTGATGACTCAGAAACAATAAGAAGGCTTTTAAGCTTCATACTTAAGCAGAAGAATTACATGACAATAGAAGCGGAAGATGGAATGGATGCGATAGAAAAGCTACTTTCAAACCCCGTGGATCTCATAATAGTTGACCTGAATATGCCGAATATGGATGGAATTGAATTTGTGAGGACCCTGAGGGGCAATTATCACCAACCAGATGTCCCTGTGATCATGCTTACAACAACGAAAGACGAAGATCTGAAAAAAGAGGCACTACGTGCCGGCGTGAACCTCTTTCTCAACAAACCCATAAGTCCTGAAATGCTCATATATAAAGTAGAGGGCCTTCTTGGGAGGTCGTAAGCTATGAATGAAGAACTAAAAGAAATTGTAGGCGAATTCATTCTCGAATCAAAAGAGCTCTTAGAGATTGCAACAGCGGATATGCTTGCTTTTGAGAAGGAAGGATCAGATGAACTTATAAACAATGTGTTCAGAGGTATTCATACGATAAAAGGGACTTCCAGTTTCTTAAATTTTAACAACCTGTCCAGGCTTGCGCATGTCTCGGAAGATCTATTAGGCAAAATAAAAAAGAAGGAAATCGAGCCGAGAAAAGAGGTTATCGACTCACTTCTTAAGTCCTTCGATATGATGAAAATGATACTTGAGAATATAGAGACGATGGGTGATGACCAAGTGGATATAGAGGAGATTCTAAGGATGCTGGAGGATATATCGAAAGGAGGGTCTCCCGCAGGAGGGCAAATAGGAGAAATGGACGAAACTCAAAGCGTATCTGAGGAAGAAAAAGAAGAAGGAATCATAGCTCATAAGGATCAAGAGAAGTTTACTCAGAGAAAGAGAGCACAAAGGGAAGAGCAGACGATAAGGATAGGTGTAAAGAAGCTCGATGATTTGATGAACCTTGTGGGAGAGCTCGTCCTCGGGAAGAATAGGCTTATGGTTTTGAGCCAGAGTGCGAGGGTCTCAGGTCTTTCTGAACAGGTCATAGAGAATCTCTCAGATGTCACAAATTACATAGAGCTTGTTACAAATGAGCTACAGTTATCCGTAATGAAGGCCAGGCTCGTTCCAATAAGTAGGGTCTTTAGCAAAATACCACGCATGGTCAGGGAACTTTGCAATGAATTTAAAAAAGAGGTGGAGCTTGAGATAAAAGGGGAGGAAACAGAACTTGACAAGTCCCTGATTGAGGTCCTCCATGATCCTATGGTTCATATAGTTAGAAATTCGATTGATCATGGAATAGAAACGCCAGAGGAGAGGGTAGCCAAGGGGAAAATGAGAAAGGGTCTTTTATCTATAAGTGCGAGAAATGAGGGAAATCATATCATCATAGAGGTTTTTGATGATGGAAAAGGGATAGACACGAAGGCGATAAAGGAGAAAGTTAAAGAAAAGGGGCTTATAGGCGAGGAAGAGCTTAACTCAATGTCCGAAAAGGAGATCATGAACCTCGTCTTTTTACCGGGACTGAGTACGGCAAAGACAGTCACGAAGGTATCTGGAAGAGGCGTCGGGATGGATGTGGTAAAGACGAACATAGAGAGGCTGAATGGACAGGTATGTATCGATTCTGAGTTTGGGAGATGGACGAAACTCACGCTAAAACTGCCTCTCACCCTTGCAATTATGAAATCCCTTGTTATAGAGAAGGATGGTGAGCTTTACGCTGTGCCCCTAAATACGGTGGTAGAACTCGTGAAGGCTAAAGAGGAAGACATAAAGTTTGTGGACAAAAAAGAGGTCCTGGTCTTAAGAGATAGGGTTATACCAGTATTAGACCTCTCTTACGCATTCGGAAGAAACGGTTCAAAAAATGGGAGGGGATACCTTGTGATATGCAATGTTGATGACAAATCAGTGGCTGTAAAAGTAGATCACGTTGTAGGACAGGAAGAAGTGGTAATAAAGCCTCTGGGAGAGTTCTTAGGCAATGTGGGGGGAATAGGTGGTGCAACGATAAGGGGCGACGGAAGGGTGATCCTCATCCTTGATATCCCATCCCTCATAAGACTCACATCTTCGCACATAAGGGAAAAGAGAGTATAAGGGAGATGCTATTCTTTAAAGAATAGCGTTGATCCTATGATAGCCTCTTCTTCCCTTTCGAAAAGCCTATTAAGATCGAGATTTACACTTGTAAGAACCCCTTTTAGTTCTCCGAATGACTCTTTTTCAAGGCTCTCCGCTATCTGCAAAAGTGTCCCAAGAATCCCTTTCTTTTCAAGCAAGGCAAACCTTATGTCTTCTGAAAGCCTAAAATGATCAACTATCTCTTTAAGCGTCATGCCTATTGCGGAGGGAAGAATAGAAAAGAGTCCCGTAAGGAAAGCCATATCAACTTTTTTCCTATCACTCAAAATATCGCTGCATAAGAGCTCCATCAGTTTTGCCCTAAATACTGCCCTCTCCAAAAGGGGTCCTGTTTGGCCGTACAAAAATCACCCGAAAGTAAAGCGAGTACGCACCATTTCTGAATGTTTCTATATCCGAGTTTTTGAATCGCGTATCTCACAGAACTGATTTTTTCACCCGAGTAGAAAGCGGGTGAGTTTGCGAGCTTAAGAAGCTTATATGAGAGTTCTGCACTGTTTTCAAAGATGGGGTAGATTTTATGGATGTCGTCGTCCTTAGCGAGGCTTCTGTATAATTCAATGATCATAAGCTGCTCAGGAGATAGGGTTTTCTTCCTGTGAATCGAAGGTTTTGAGAAGAAATAACCTTGAAAATAATCGAAACCTAATTTCTCGCAGAGTTCAAATTCTTCCATTTCCTCAACTTTTTCCGCTACCAACTTTACAGGAAAACCCTTCAGGTTTCTAACAATCCCTTTAAGTTCTTCTTCCGACTTTACCTTCCTTATGTCGACTTTCACGTAATCCACATGGCTTATAGGGGATAAGTGGAGCTGCTCATACTCGAAATCATCGAGGGCGAGCTCGTATCCTTTTTCTTTTAGGCCAAGAATAAGACGTATAACATCCTCTGTGAATTCCATAGTTTCCAAAAGTTCTAAGACGGTCTTTTTAGGTGGTAATAAATAGACTAATTCGGTCCCTAAGAACTCAGCATCAACATTTATGAAGCAGATTCTTTCGCCGCACAGCTCTTCTAAGCTCATGTCAGTAAGAACCCGGGCTATGACAGAACATGTGGCGGCAACGCTATTTTTTAGGGAGGCACGATTTTCTTCTGTGTTTCTGAAGAGAAGTTCGTAGGCGAATATCCTTTCTTTCTTATCGAGGATCGGCTGTCTTCCCACGTAAACATCTTTGATCATCGTTTTACCTTATCATCGGAAGGAAAAAAAATTTCTTAAGCCCTTAAGTTTCTTCTCCTACAGGCGATAAATAAAATGGAGGATAAACCATTGAGGAGGTTGGCTATGGAGAACGGGAGAATATTGCAGCTTGTAACCTTCAAGGTTGATAACGAGGAATTTGGTGTGGACATCCTCAAGGTCCAGGAAATAAACAAGATGATGAACATCACAAGAATTCCAAACGCTCCTGATTACGTTGAAGGTGTAATAAATTTGAGGGGAAAGATAGTGCCAGTCGTCGATTTGAGAAAGAGGCTAAACTTCCCTCAGAAGCCCTATGACAAAAATACGAGAATAATAGTCGTTGAACTCGACGGCATGATACTCGGTTTCATCGTTGATTCAGTCTCTGAAGTACTGAGAATCCCCGAAAGCACCGTTGAACCTCCACCCTCCATGGTCTCAGGGATCGAGTCAGACTACATTGAAGGGATAGGAAGGCTCGATAACAGGTTGCTCATACTCCTCGAACTTAAGAAGATCTTCTTAGAAGGGGAGAAGGGAAAATTGCATGAGATTGCTGAAAACTGAAGCTTTTAAGGAACAATTGTTGCAAGATGTAAGGACATGAAGGAGACTTACGATATCCCGCTTATCTCCTCTATCTTTGAGCCGCTTGAAAAGCTAAGAATATCAGGTGGCTATGGTGGTCAAAAGAGTAAAACAAAAAAAAGAATAAAAGAGGAGAGAAGATATTCTGAGGTGGAAGAAGAAAAAGATAGGATTGAAGAAGAGCGAGAAAGCGAAAATCTCGTAGATATTACAATCTGAAAAAAATACCCTACCCGGAAATTTTTTCCCTCCCTTAGGTGCCCCTTTCCTTTCAGAAGAGAAGGATTACTAACCCTTGAGCCTGGCATAGACCTTGCAAATGATTCTTTTAGCCATGATGAATGTGAATATGGGTGCTCTTGTGGGAAGAAGGTACATGGAGATAAAAATGGACATTTTGGCAAATAATATTGCCAATGTGTATACACCTGGATACAAGAACTTAAGGGCATTTATAAACGAGAAGACGGAGGGGAGTACAAAGGAGCGTATTTTTCCAGGCCTTGAGGCGATTCAGTCGTACGTAGATTTTTCCTTAGGGCCTTTAATAGAGACAAAGAACCCCCTTGACCTTGCAATAGAGACCGAAGGCTTCTTCGTTATAATGACAGCTAATGGCAGAGCTTACACCAGGGCCGGGCAGTTCACCATAAATGCTGAAAAAAAGCTTGTAACTAAAGAGGGAATGGCTGTTTTGGGTGAGGGTGGTGAGATAAGATTAGATGGTTCAGATATAAGGATCGAATCTGATGGCTCCATATTTGTGGACGGTAACTTTGTCGATCGATTAAAAATAGTAGATTTCGAGAATAGGGGAGCTCTAATACCCGCTGGAAGATGCCTCTTTTTGAACAGTGATATCAGAAATCGAGAGAAGGCCCCTGAAAAAATAGAAGTGAAGCAGGGCTACCTTGAATCATCAAATGTGAATATTATGAGAGAACTTCTCGAAATGATAGCGACTATAAGAGCTTACGAAGCCTACACAAAAATGGAAGAGATAAGCGGGGAGGCAAAAACGAAGCTATTAGATTCAATGAGATTTTAGGAGGGTAACATGATAAGGGCCCTATGGACTGCTGGAACAGGTATGACCGCCCAGCAGATAAACCTTGATGTGATCGCAAATAACATAGCGAACGTTAACACAAACGGATTCAAAAGGAGCAGGGCCGATTTCCAGGACCTCATGTACCAGACCCTAAGACTCCAGGGAGTAAAAACAGAAGGAGGGAATCAGGTTCCTACTGGAGTCCAGATTGGACACGGAGCAACGCTGGCTGCAGTCCAGAAGATATTCATGCAGGGCGATCTTCAGCAGACCCAGAACGATCTCGATATAGCCATACAGGGAAAGGGATTCTTCCAGGTGATCTTACCTTCAGGGGAAAAGGCATACACAAGGGCTGGGACCTTCAAAAAGGACGCAGATGGAAGGATAGTAACATCTGACGGCTATCTTTTGGAACCAAACATAACTATTCCGCAGAATGCAATTGAGATTTCCATAGAAGCTGATGGGACCGTATCGGCAATAATCCAAGGCCAGAAAAGCCCCCAGCAACTCGGAACAATAGAACTGGCCATGTTTCCCAACCCGGCTGGTCTAAATTCCATTGGTAAATGTCTCTTTACGGAGACGGACGCGAGTGGAGCTCCCATAATAGGTAAGCCAGGAGAACAGGGTTTTGGTACGCTCCTTCAGGGATACGTGGAGATGTCGAACGTAAATGTTCTACAGGAAATGATAAACCTGATCATAGGTCAGAGGGCGTACGAGGTTAACTCCAAGGCAGTCCAGGCCGCGGATGAGATGCTCCAGATGACAAATAATGTGAGGAGGTAAAAGTGGTATTTATCTTTCTATTTATGTTTTTCCTTTTCGGATCAGGTATCGGGTTTTCTGAGACTAATTCGCTTTTAGAGAAGCATCTTATCGATCAGATAAAAAAGATATACGGGGAAGTCAACGACATGATTGTCCAGTTCCATAACCTTCCGAGGGACATAGAGGACGAAAAGAGCGTGAAAGGGGTAGTGATAACAAGATTGCCGGATCGGAAAGGTGATGGCCAGGCTGTTATAGAGATCGAGGAAAAACCTAAAAGAAAAAGAAACGTTTATGTCTCTTTCAGGGTTCTCACAATGAAGAGGTTCTACCTTGCGAAGAGGGATATGAAAAAGGGAGAGAGAATAAAAGGAGAAGATCTATATGAAAGGGTAGCCTTCTTAAGTGATTATGGCCTTTATCCATCCTCTATTGAGGATATAGAAGGTAAAAGGTTGAAAAGGGATATATTAGCTAACACCCCCATAACAAAAGAAATTCTTGAAGAGACCTACGCTGTAGGAAGGGGCGAAATAGTGACGGTAAAAATCGAAAATGAAAGGATAAAGATTTCCGCTAAGGCTATATCCCTTGAGAAGGGAAAGTTGGGGGACGTTGTGAGGCTCAAAAATACATCTTCAGGAAAGGAGATAACCGGGCTCGTCTCTGGGGAAAGGGAGGTAACTATAATCTTTTAGGGGGAAAGATGAGAAAATTAGCGATCCTTTCTTTTTTACTCCTTTTTGGATGTAGTGAGCTTGAGTTTCAGAGGGCAAAGGAGAAACCCTTTTTAGTAGACGAAGTCTATCTTTCTCCAAGACAGGGTAAGGAGGAGAGAGCCCCTGGTAGCCTTTGGAGGGAGGATAGCTACATGAATTTCTTTTTTACCGATCAGAGGGCGAAAATGAGGGGCGATATAATTACGGTCAGGATCGTCGAAGTCTCTCAGGCATCTGAAAAGGCAACCACAGACACTTCCAGATCTTCGAATCTGGAAGCTGGTATCCCTTACTTACTCGGTCTTGAGGTGAATCCAAGGGCTCATATCTTCTCGAATCCACAGAACCTTTTAGGCGCAAATACGAAGAATCAGTTTTCAGGAGAGGGCGAAACAACGAGAACTGGCTCGCTCAGTGCCACGATCACGGCGAAAGTTATCGATGTTCTGCCGAATGGAAACCTCGTGATCGAAGGAAAGAGGGAGATATTTATAAACAACGAGAAAAAGGAGATAATATTACAGGGCATCGTAAGGCCAAAAGACATAGCCCATGACAACTCTGTCCTCTCTACACAGATAGCGGATGCAAGGATAATCTACACCGGGGTAGGGGTCGTTTCAGAAAAACAGAGACCAGGATGGGCAGCAAGACTCTTCGACTTAATCTGGCCTTTCTGAAGGAGGGATTATGGAGAAAGGGATGAGGATAATCATATACGCGGTCTTTGTCCTTACGATTCTTATAATTCCTAATCGATCATTGTCGGTTCGTATAAAGGATCTTGCTTACATATGTGGGATGAGACCGAATCAGCTTATAGGCTACGGTCTTGTTGTTGGATTGAACGGAACAGGGGATAAATCGAGCACGATCTTTACAAACCAGTCCCTCTCTAACATGCTTGAAAGAATGGGAATAAAGGTAAACCCAAATGATACAAAGGTTAGTAATGTGGCCTCTGTAGTTGTAACAGCAACTCTCCCACCCTTTGCAAAGCCTGGAAATAGGATAGATGCTATAGTCTCCTCCATAGGCGATGCGAAAAGCCTGGAGGGTGGTATGCTTCTTGCAACTCCCCTTAGGGGGATGGACGGAGAGATATATGGGGTAGCACAGGGCCCTTTAATAGTTGGTGGATTTCAAGCACAAGGGGCTGGAGCAACTATCCAAAAGAACCATACAACTGTAGGAAGGATACCAAATGGCGTGATAATAGAAAAGGGGATAAATCAAAGTATCGTGGATAAGGGGTCCATTCTCATATCCCTTAAGAATCCGGACTTCACTAATGCAATAAAGATCGCCGATGAGATTAACAGGATTTTTAGGAACTCTGCGATTGCTCGAGATGGGGGGACCGTTAGCGTACTCGTTCCCGATGAAATAAAAGATGATCCTGTCAAATTTGTGTCACTCATTGAAAACTTAGAGATTCAACCTGATAGCTATGCGAAGGTTGTTGTGAATGAGAAGACGGGAACTGTCGTTATAGGGGAGAACGTCAGGATCTCAACAGTTGCCGTCTCCCACGGAAATATAAGCATTCAGATAAAGGAGAGATTCGATGTAAGCCAGCCCATGCCATTTTCGAGGGGAGAGACGGTCATAACACCGGATACCTCTATCAGGGTAGAAGAAGAGAAAGGAAGATTCTTCATACTTGAAGGGGGGGTCACGATAAAAGAACTCGTTTCCGCACTAAACGCACTCGGTGCGACAGCAAGGGACATTATAGTGATTCTCCAGACCATAAAGGCTTTGGGCGCACTCCATGCTGAGCTTGAGGTAATCTGAAAATGGATGAGAAGATCGTAAATAGAGATTTTCTTATCCTAAATGGCCAACTCTTGAGTGCCAATAGTGGCAAAAATAAAGATCCAAAGAAAGTGGCAAAGGAATTCGAGGCATTCTTCGTCTATCTCCTCCTTAAAGAGATGAGAAAGATAGCCACTTTCTCGAAAAGATCCTTGGCGGAAGATACGTACATGGATATTCTTTACCAAAAGGTTGCTGAGTACGTATCGGAGAGGGAAGAAGGGATGAGAGAGCTCATATTGAGATATATGAGGAACGGGGACGCTAAAGAATTGAAAAAAAGAGGCGATAAAATAACGAAAGGAGTAAGAATAGATGAAGGTTAGTGATTCAAAGACAGTAAGTCTCCTTGATGCGATCCTTAGATCACCTGATTCAAAAAGAAAAAAAGACGATTTTGAAAATACTTCGTACGAGGTGAAAGATCGGATAGAGATAGAAAAGGGGGAGATCTTTGAGGAATTAAAGGAGAGAGTTCGTAGCGAGCCGGATGTCAGGGCTGAGAAGACAACAGAGATAAAAACCGTTCTCGAGACAAAGACGTATAACATCAGGGGAGAAATAGTTGCGAAAGCCATAATAAAGAACCACATCCTGGATGCGATTTTATGATTCCCCGGAAGGAAGAGACCATATTTAAGATTTCTGAGAAGGAGATAGAGGTCCTCAAAGAACTTCTGAAAGTCCTGAAAGAGGAACGAGATTTTATAGTATCTTTTTCAGTTGAGGGAATCATAGAGTGCAACAACAAAAAGGAATCCCTCCTTAAGAAGCTCGAATTCATAGACTCGGAGAGGACAAGGCTCATGGAAGGTTTGACGGAATATGAAAAAGAAAGAGTTATAGAAAGACTAAAAGCCATGAAGGACACCTATCTTTCCCTTGTGGAGGAAGTAAAGACGCAGATGGAAAAAAACATGGGACTTTTATCCTTTTCAATGGATAACATAAAGGGTATCATCGAGACTATAGTAGGATACTTAAATAAGAACGTGGAGTACGCAAAGGGAAGGATGAAAAGGGATAGTCTTCCTTTACTTTTCTCAAGAGAGGTTTGAAAAGCTGTGAGTATTTCATCGATTTTAAATATCGCAAAGAACGCCCTTTTAGCAACCCAGTGCTCGATCCAGATAACTGCAAACAACATCTCAAACGTAAACACAGAAGGTTACTCAAGGCAGGCTCCTGTGGTCGAGCCACAGGGATCAGTTAAAATAGGCAATGCCATCTTAGGTAACGGTGTCTATATAAAGGGCGTTATGAGGTACACGGATAAATACCTGGAGCGGCAACTAACCGAAAAGAACACGGAACTCAAAGAAAATAGCGTATATAAGACTTACTACGACAGAATAGAGGCTATCATAAGTGAGGAAAATTCAAAGCTCTCTGAAACTATAACCCGGTTTTTTAATAGCTGGCATGAGCTATCCCTTGACCCCTATAGCCTATCCCAGCGCGAGGGTGTGAGGGCTTCAGCCTCTGACCTCTGCCTTGTCATAAGAAACATTTATAATAGTCTATTTAAGGTCCAGATGGAACTCGACGAAAAGTTAAAGACCGAGATCGAGGATGTAAATAGAATAAGCTCCGAGATAGCAGACTTGAACAAAAGGATTTTTGAGGGATCATCAGGCAGAGTAGGAGACAATGACTTGATGGACAAAAGACAATTACTCCTTAAGGAGCTTTCAGGAAGGATAAAGATAACCTATTTTGAAGATGATTTTGGCATGATAAAAGTCCTTACGCGTAGTGGCAATCTCCTCGTCGATGGAGGAACCTCTTACGAGCTAAGCTCAGCTATTACGGACGAAAATGGGTTTTCAAGTGTCGCATGGAAGGATGCCCTTGGAAACTTGATAGATATAAGTTCCACTCTCGAGGGAGGGGAACTAAAAGGAATAATAGAGATGAGGGACGGGGTAATAAATGAGCTTATGAACGAGGTTGACCTCCTTGCTCAGACATTGATCGATGAGGTAAATGGTTTGCACAAAAGCGGCTACAGCCTATCCGGGAAAGAAGGTATCCCATTCTTTAAGGAATTGTCCCAATACTTCGCTAAAGATATAGACATCTCGGAAGACATAAAATCAGACTTGAGGAACATCGTAGCCTCTGAAGAGTTAGATGGGGGAAAGCCTGTTGGAGGAGGCATAGCAACAGAGATAGCTGGACTTATCGATAAAAAAATCTTTTTTAATGGAACATCGAGTATCACGGAGTTCGTTTCCTCTATGAATAATAGGGTCGGACAGATCGCAAGGGGGGCCTCTGAGAGACTCGATTTCAGCGAGTCCACATATTCAATTATGGAAAAGCAGAGGGAGAGTGTATCTGGGGTCTCAATAGATGAGGAGATGGCGAATCTCATAAGGTATCAGTACGCATATCAGGCCGCTTCCAGACTCTTTAATATAGCGGATGAGCTATTCAAAAACCTTATTGATGCTGTAAGATGAGAATATCTGACAGGCTAAGATACGAAATCTTTGAAAAAAGCCTAATAGATCTGAAATCGGAACTGCAAAGAACCCAGGAAATGATATCCTCTGGCAAATCGATCTTGAGGCCTAAGGACGATCCTGTAAATTTTTCGATTTCCATCCAATTCGACTCAGAAATAGAAAAATATGAGCAGTATGTAAGAAATACGGAAAGGCTCATCATGCTCGGTGGCTATTATGATTCTTCAATAAATAAGATCCACGAGCTCTTAGGGAGGGCAAAAGAGATTGCGATAACTCAGGCATCTGACACGATGAATTCTGATACGAGACGAGCCTCAAGCGAAGAGATAAAGGGGATAATAGAACAACTCGTCTCGATTGGAAACACGGAAGTTCAAGGGCTTTACATATTCGGAGGGAAAAAGCTTGATACAAAGCCATTCGATCTTAATGACGATTATAGTGTCACATTTAACGGAACGGAAGATATGATCTCTGTTTATACTGATAGCGGAGTAAAGGAAGATTTAGGTATATCAGGATATAGAATCTTCCTTAAAGGAACAGATATTTTCTCTGTCCTAAAAGGACTTAAAGAAGCTCTCGAAGAAAACGATGTTGAAGGGATAAGAGATTCTTTAGATGGACTTAATCAAGCACTTTCTATGACCGAGACAAACCTTTCATATGTGGGAACTTACGTTGCAAAATTGGAGCGCACAAAAGAGATCCTTGAACTCAGAAAGTCAGAGATTCAGAAAATCCAGTCAGAATTCAGGGATGCGGACCTTGCAAAAATAGTAAGTGACTTTAATGCCCTAACACTCACTTACCAGACAATGCTATACGCTATGGCGAGGATTCAGGAACTGAACATACTAAACTATTTGAAATGAGAGGTCTATTTGCTCGTCATATCGAGGAAGAAGAATGAGGCACTAATAATTAAGGGAAGGGATGGAGATATAAAGATCGTGCTTATAGAAGGGGAAAGAGGCAAGGCAAGGCTGGGTATTGAGGCTCCAAAAGGGTATATTATCCTGAGAGAGGAACTCATAGCCGAAATAAGAGATTCTAACAGGATGTCCGCACTTCGGGATCTTGCTTCTCTAAAAAAAATAATCGGTGAAGGAAATGGGTGAGATTGTTCTAAAAGGGAAGATAATAGGGTTTGAAGAGATCACAGAATACGTTATGGATTCGCCATTCGGGTTAGATTCTCCAATGAGAGTCCTTTTTGCCTCATCTTCTCCTATAACCTTTGTCCTTGTTAATCCATACGAAATTTATGAGAACTACACATTCGAGATAGATGAGGAGTTACTAAAAGAAGAACTCGGAGAATCGTACGGGATCGATGATCTTGCTGTCATGTGCATAGTAAGGGTAGAAAAAGACCGCTTTTACGCAAATCTGAGATCTCCTTTACTCATAAACACGAAAAATGGGAGATTCACTCAGGTGATCTTACAGGAAGAAGGGTATCCCACTTCCTTCCCATTTGGTTTCAGAAAGGAATGAAAATCTCTCTCTGTAAAATTCCCAGATGGCACATGGGGACAGTCCCCTAACCACTATAAAGACGTGCCCCCTGAAGCTCGTAAGAGAAGTAGATTTTTATATCCCGCTCTTTGGCGTAATCCCTGACCTGGGGAGAGGCCTGAAAGGTCACTGTCAAGAGGATTTTTCTTTCAGGGATATACTTACTTATTTTTGTCACGCGGAGAAGGAAGTTGTCAATATCGCTTTTTTTCAACTGAGTTTTTGAGTCTCCTATTATCCAAACCTCTGTTCCATTTTTTCTTCCTTTGCCTATTATATTTACTTCCTCATACCTATTCTTTCCGATTTTGACGTAATCTCTCCTTAGTGGTTCGACTATTTCAACTCCAAAATCCCTTTTAAGAAGCTCTGGCAAAAAGATGTAAGCCCTGTCCTCGAGGACATACCCAACCGTATGTGAAAGGCCACCCAGCTGTTCTCTTGTTTTTCTGTGATCTTCTATGAGCCTATTGAGGCTAATTTCTGTCTTTCTTTGAGCCTCAGCAAGCTCCTCAACCCTCTGTTCTGTCCTCTTCTGAGCCAGAGCAAGCTCAGTTATCGCTCCCTCAAGCTTCCCAACCCTCTCCTCCATCCTTGTCTGAGCACGTACAAGCTCAGTTACTGCGTCTTCGAGCTTGGCAACCCTCTCTTCAGTCTTCGTCTGCGCTAGAGTTAGCTCTTTTATTGCACTTTCAATTTCACCAAGCCTTAGCTCCGCATTTCTATGGGACTGGGATAGTTCTCTTAGGATTTCTTTAAATTCAGTAAAATCCTCCCTTCGTATACTTTCGGAAACGCTTTTTTCAATCTCCTCAAGCACTGTCATAATAACTTTCCTTGTTTTTGCATCAAGGTGATCGAGCTCTCTGTAAATGTTAACGCTGAAAGGCATGATTTATTTTAAGACTATTGGTCTCTTTTTTCAACGGGGGCCGTTTTTTAATTTTTCGGATGAACTGGCGATAAGTCATTTAGAAGGATACTCGATGCTTACCATATGGCACGAAAATTGAAATGATAAAGGGTGCGGAAAACAGTAGATCAGGAGGAAGAAAATGGGACATCCGACTCTGTCCGTCTGCATGATTGTAAAAGACGAGGAGAAAAATCTTCCGAGGGTACTCTCTTCGACGAAAGGCTTAGCAGACGAAATAGTAGTTGTTGATACAGGCTCAAAGGATAAAACAGTAGATATAGCAAAGTCCTTTGGTGCAAAGGTCTATTATTTTGATTGGTGTGATGATTTTTCCGCAGCGAGGAATGAATCCCTAAGACATGCCACAAAGGATTATATTCTCTGGCTTGATGGAGATGACGAGCTAAAAAGGGAGGAGCATGGGAAGATAAAAAAGGACCTGGTCAAAAAAAGGGGCCATGCCTTCTATCTCAAAATAAAGAACTGTACGAATGGGGGTGAAACAGAGTGCATCCAGATGAGAATCTTTCCGAGAAGAAATGATTTAAGATTTGAAGGTAGCGTCCATGAGCAGATCTATCCATCGATAAAGAAAGCCGGGGTACCTATGGCTCTATGTGATGCCACAATCATTCATCACGGGTATGAAGAGAGTGAGGATAACGAAGGGAAGCTCTTAAGAAATTTGAGGATTCTTGAGAAAGACCTTAATAAGGATCCAGAAAACACTCTAACCTTATTTTTTCTTGGAAGGACACTCAGGGGTCTTGGAAGGAATGAAGAGGCTGCCATTTATTACGAGAGGCTAATCGAAAAAGGCATGACAGATGGCGAGCTTAGAGCTTCGGACCTGTATCAGCTTACCCTCGTTGAGAGAGCGAGCTTACTCTCCTTAAAGGGGCAGGTAAAAGATGCAATTGCCTTATTAGAGAGGTTCGGGAAGGTGAATACCAATAATCTAATAACCTTTACTCTTGCCGAACTTTATTACAAATCAAAAGCATACGAAAAGGCATACGAGCTTCTTTTGGGTATAAGGGATAAGACCTTTCAGAAAGAGCTACTTCCCTTAGACGTCGATCTTGTGAAGAGAAGCCTTTACAAGTACCTTGGCGTCTCCTCCATTTTTGTGAAAGATTATGAGACCGCAAGGAAATACCTCTCCCTTGCAATAGAAAGTGAGCCTGAGGATCCACAGAATTACCACTACCTTGCACTATCCGAGGAGAAAGCAGGCAACGTAGAGAAGGCGATAGAGGTTTGTTCGGAAGCGGTAAGAAAGTTCGATGGAGACATATCCTTCCTGAAAAAGAGATTTTTTTTAAAACTCGAACATGGGCTTTTCAAGGAAATGGATATGGACTTACTCCTTTTGAAGGACGAAGTACAGGATCTTGAGATACTTTGCGGCCTTTTTTTCTTAAGTTCAGTCAACCTGTCCTTTGAGAGTATAGAGAGGTATTACAGTGCAATCGAAGCGGCGCTCCATCTGCCTGTTAAGCCCTTCCCTGAGGGCTACCCGGAGGTGGTAAAGAGGCTTCAAAAACTCGGGGAAAAGAAATCCCTCTCCATCTTAAGGAGGGCTATCGACAGGCTTCTTACGCTTGAGACCAGAATAGCCCTCTAATATCATCTATTCCCTTATAGAGGAGCGAAAAAGGCCCTTAAGTTTTTTTGATAAGTTCCGATAATCTCATAGGAAGGCAGGAAAGGAGGTGAAGGAAGAAGATGCCGAAAAAGGGCATGATGCCCAAAAAATAAACAAGGAGGTTAGCTATGGCTTTTAGAATCGCAACAAATGTAGCATCATTAAACACACAGAGATGGCTTTCAGTGGCCAATGCTGGAATGGCGAAAGCCTTAGAGAGGCTATCGTCAGGCTACAAGATCAATAGGGCAGCTGACGATGCAGCAGGTATAGCTATTGCGACAAAATTGAATGTCAAGGCGGTAAGTGTGGCAAAAGCAATAGACAATGGTAACCAAGCGATAGCGATGCTCCAGACTGCAGAAAGCGGTATTGAGCAGATTGGAAACATCCTGACAAGACTAAAGGAGCTTGCAACACAGGCCGCATCTGACAATGTGACCGATACTGACAGAAGCGCGCTTGATGCAGAAAGGCAACAGCTTGTAGCAGAGATAGACAAGATTGCCCAGAATACGAAATACGGATCAACGAAGCTACTCGCCGGTGCAAACTCGGTGTCAGCATATGGTGCTTCCCTTACGCCTGGCTATGGTATATCCAACATTGATGTAACAAACGCAGCCATAACTGGAACTACCACGTTCACACTTACTGTCGACGCTGGCACGGACAGCGTCACACTGACACTTACTGACGGAACGACAACACAGACTCTCAATGTATCGAAACCATCAAATATGAGCACAGTCACGGCGAACTTTAGTAGCCTGGGTGTGAAAGTGACGATAAACTCATCCATAGTGGACATAAGTGCTGCAAACGGTTTTACCGTTACCGTGGGTGACTCGTCTTTCACGTATCAGCTTGGTGATGAAAACCAGAATTTTAACCAGATAGGCATAAGCCTCAAGAACTTTATGGCTACTTCAAGCGACGTCCTAAATATAAGTGGTGATATCACAACTAAATCGAGCGCCCAGACCTACCTCGGTACAATAGATAACGCTATAACAAACCTCAATACTCAGAGGGCGAACATAGGTGCCATTCAGAACCAGATAACTTATCACCTTGCTAACCTTGAGGCCATGTACGAAAACACGAGATCTGCGGTATCGACCATAAAGGATGCGGACTTTGCGAAGGAAATGGCTGAATTCACCAAGTACCAGATCATTACTCAGTCCGGTATAGCGATGCTCGCCCAGGCAAACCAGCTACCTCAGCTCATACTTTCACTCATGAGGTAAGATTTTCAGGGGACCGCTCAGTTTGCGGTCCCCTCATAAATTTTCACAGAGGGGTAGCAGGTGGAAATAAAATTAGAAAAGATCCTCAGACAACTACATAAGGTAAGCTTGAACCCCCTTTCCCCTACCCCTTTGAAAGTAAAAGAAGAGTCACCGATTCCAGTTCAAGCGGAAAGATCAGAAGAGAAAATAGAGGACATAAGAAGGAACATTGAAGAATTTTTAAGAAATTTAAATAGAAACACGACTCTCAGAATGCGATATGACAGGGACATAGATAGGGTTATTGTTACGATCCTCGAAGAAGGGACGGAGAAAGTTATAAGACAGATTCCTCCGGAAGAGTTTGTCTCTTTCCTGAAAAGGTTCAGAAACACCCTTTCTTTAATATTTGAAAGGAGCGTATAAATGTCAGGAAGAGTTACTTTGACCGGGCTTGTAAGCGATATGAACTGGACATCCCTCATAGAAGATCTCATAAATGCGAGAAAGGCTTATGCTATCACCCCTTACGAGAATAGTAAAACCAGATATCAGGAGAAGCTTTCCGCATTGCAGGAGTTTAATACAAAGCTATCGCAAATTACGAACTATATCTCAACATATAGCCTCGATAGCGAAGATGGCTATGAAGCTTATAGTTATACTTTGAGTTCTCAGGGATCATCAAAAAATCCAGGCGATATAATCGGCGTATCCCTTAGTTCTTTCGCACAAAAAGGAACGTATGAGATAAATATCCTTTCTCTTGCCCAGAAAGAAAAAATTGCAAGCGATGCCCAGACATCTAAGACAAGTCCCCTATCCCTTTCCGGTACATTTACGATAAATGGAGTAGATGTCACAATCGACGAAGGAGATACCCTCCTTGATATGGCATCAAAAATTAATAATGCAAATGCGGGTGTTATTGCAACGGTACTTAACGTATCAGATAATGACTTCAGGCTCATTCTCGAATCGGAGAAGGAAGGATTAGAAGGGATCTCCTTTTCTGACCCGAATAATATCCTTGAAACCATAGGAATTTTGAATTCCTTAAAGGAGAAAAAGAACGTACTTAGAGCCGGGGAGAACGCATCTTTTGAGATAGACGGTATCCCAATTGTGTCCTCATCCAATACGATCACCGACGTTATTCCTGGTGTTACTCTCACTTTAAAGGCCACCACGGAATCGGTGCCCATAAGGCTCAATATCGATGTCGATGAATCCTTAATCGAGGAAAAAGTGAAAAATCTAATAGAGAAGATAAATTCTGTCTTCTCTTTCATCAACAACCAGAATACTTACGTATCAGGATCATCTAAGCCCTTAACAGGCGATGTGAACCTGAACATGGTAAGGCAAAGCATAGTTTCCCTTGCCTATACTGAAGTAAGTGAAAATTCCACATATAAGACCCTTTCGTCCATAGGTATCACTTTTGGAAAAGATGGATCCTTAAGTATTGATACATCGAAATTTTCATCTGCGCTTACTTCCAACAGGCAAGAAGTGACAAATATTCTGAGAACATTCAGCGATAGTCTTTATGACAGGCTCAATGTTCTTATCGATCCATATACTGGCACTTTAACAAGTATAAAGACGGGTGTTGAAAAAGAGCTCAAAAGAATTGACGAAAAGATCGGGGAGCTTGAGGAGAGGTTCGAAAGGGAAAAGGAGATGCTCGAAAAAAAATACGCAGCCTTAGAGTTACTGATTTCTGAATCTAACCTTTTGAAGGACTGGATGACAAATCAGATAAAGGCCATGTTCAAGAAAGAATAAGGAGGATCGATGGTAAGACTATCTTTAAACGGATTTTTAGCGTACAAGAATGCGGAAGTTTGCATAGATACTGAGGATAAGCCAAGACTACTAATCAAGGTATATGAGGAACTCTTAAAAAAGCTCGATATTGCAGCTAAAGCTGCGGAAGAAAAGGACTTCAAAAAGAAAGTGGAAGAGCTATCGAAAGCAATTTCAGTATTGGAGATTCTCGATTCATCCCTTGATATGTCTTATGGGGAGATTCCAAGAAATCTTTCTATTCTTTACACTTACATATTGAAAAACCTTAGATTCGCCCAGAGGAGTCCGAAAAAGGATAAAATCGAGGAATGTAAAGGACTCCTCTCCTCCATACTTGAAGGATTCAGGAAGGCGTATGAGGTCAAAAAAGAAGGGGAAAATAGGGCCCCCGATCAAGTGGAATATAGGATCGTAAAATGAGAGATAAGGAAACCGAATTAGCCCGCTTTAGAGAGAAGAGAGAGAGATTTATGGCTCTGACAGAGAGAGCGATAAATGAGGAAAGTGACGAAAAATTCATCGAAATCCTCATGGAAAGATCGGCCATCTTAAGACCCCTCATTGAGCAAAATATAGACGAATCCTGGGTTAGAGAAGAAGATTTAAGAAAAGAAGAGAAAATCCTAAAAAGGCTTGAGAATATAAGAAAAAAGACCCTTTCGGAAATGGAGAACCTTTCAAAAAGGAAAAACTTGCTCAGATCCTATCACCCCATTTCTCCTTTCCCATCCATGCCGGCCTTCTTAGAAAAGGAAGGGTGATTTTTTCCTTAAGTTTTTCTTTGTCGTGCCGATAAAGGAAATAAGGAGATAGGGATGACTATATCGGATTACCAGGTAAGTTCAGTCATAAGGACCTATATGAAGCACATGAAGATGAAACTGAAACCCCGAGAAAACCCTTCATCTCGAAAAATCGGTGAGGATCAGGTTGTTATATCAGAGGAGGCGATGAAAAAGATTCTTCTCGAAAGGGTAAAAGAAAGGATGAATGAAGTGGTAAATACGAATGAACCCAAAGGTTAGCCCTTTCAGCATCCTTATCGTTGATGACAACTATGAGGTTGTCTCCCTTCTAAAAGAGTACTTGAAGGATGAATGCGAAATAATCGATGGAGCAAAAGATGGGGATGAGGCTTTAGAGAAGTACACTAAGTTCAGATACGACCTCGTAATAACGGATCTTAGCATGCCCGGACTTGCGGGTATAGAACTCATAAAAAGGATAAAAATTCTCGGAAATCTCACAGAATTCATCATAATTACGGGGTACGCATCCCTTGACACGGCGATAGATGCGGTCAAACTCGGTGCATTCGACTACATTCTTAAGCCTTTCAGACTCGACGAACTGAAAGTTGTCGTAAAGAACGCAAAGGACAAGATCAACCTAAAAAAACTGAATCTTGAGCTATTCTCGAAGCTCAAGAAGCTCTATGAAGAAATAGAGAAGTATAAAGGTGTGGAGAAAAAGGAAGGGCATGAGGAAAGGAGTTTTCCTTCAACCGACACTGAGCATCTGATAGATGAAATAAGGAAATTGGAGGAACTGAAAAGGGGGAGAGTCCCTGTAGATTAAATGAGAGGGCTTGATTATGGTTGAAGGGACAAAGATCCTTATCGTCGATGATGATGAAGATGTTGTTCAGGTTCTGAGTGATTTCTTGGAGCTTAGTGGCTGTGAAGTCCATAAGGCCTATGACGGGCAAGAGGCATTGAGGATTCTGAATAAAGAGAAGATAGACATCGTCATAACTGATATAAAGCTCCCTGGTACTAACGGAATCTCTTTGCTTGAAAGGATAAAGCTCATTGACCACACCATACCAGTAATAATGATGACAGGATACTTTGAACCAGGCCTTGTTGTGGATGCGATAAAAAAGGGGGCTTCCGACTTCCTTATGAAACCGATCGAGTTTGATAAGCTTTTACTCACTATAATGAGAACGAAGAGGGAAAAAGAAATTCTCATTGAAATGGCGAAGATTCAAGGTTCCCTTGAGGACAAAAAAAAGATAATGGTCTTAAACAGGGAGCTCCAAAGAAAGATAAAAGAAATGACAAATATGTACAGAATCTCTGCAAAATTTAACCGCCTCAAACTCCAGGAGAACATCTTCGAAAAAATACTCGATGTTGTTTGTGAGGTATTCGAAGGAAGATCAAGCGCCTATTACATAATTGATGGGGAAAAGAAGGAAATCGTCCCGATCACTGTGAGGGGGGAAGAGAGGTTCAAAAAGAGGATCGATCTTCCAGAAGGTCTTTTCGATGAACTCTCCTCCCAGAAAAGGCATTTGAAGATCGGAGGGACCATTTTCGTGCCTGTAGTAATACGGAATCAATGCGTGGGACTTATTGGACTTGAGGAAAAGAAAAATGGAATGGGCACGCAAGAAGAGGAGTTATTCCTCCTAAAGCTCATAGCGGAGAACTCCTCTTCCCAGATTGAAAATAGAATGCTTTATGAAAGCCTATTCAACGGGGTACTGCAAACATTAAAGTCGCTCATTACCTCAATCCACATGAGAGACGCATACACTGAGGGGCATTGCACAAGGGTGGCGAAACATGCGGTGAAACTTGCGGAATTTATGAATGTCCCGGAATACGATAGACATGCCCTCGAAATTGTAGCCCCCGTTCATGATGTGGGAAAAATAGGTATTCCTGATAGTATCCTCCTGAAACCTGAAAGACTCTCAGATAAGGAGTACGAGATCATAAAGAATCACACAATATACGGGGAAAAAATAATTAGCACCTTTGAGATTCTCTCTAATGAGGCAATACTCGTGAGGCACCACCATGAGAGGTACGATGGGAAGGGTTACCCGGATCATCTCGGTTCTAAAGACATCCCTCTATGTTCAAGGATCATCGCGGTTTGCGATGCATACGATGCTATGGTCACAGAGAGGCCATACAAAAAAGCATTAAGTAAGGAAGAGGCGCTATCTGAGATTAGAAGGTGTAGGGGGACCCAGTTCGACCCGGATGTAGCTCATGGTTTCTTGGAGATGATGCAAGACGAAGGGAAGTAGAAGAATGGAGAAAAGAGGATATTTCAGGCTCAAAGAAGACCTCTCAATAGAATTTAGAGAGATAGATCAATCTGATTTTGATAAAGTAAAAGAACGGATGGCTTTTGAGTCAGGTAAGCTCTTACTGGAAGAGAAGCTTTGGAAATCTGAAGGAAGAGAAAGTTCTCAAAAAGAAAGAGAATACGGCCTCCTTATTTCGTACATTCAGATTATTGAAAAGAAACTCGATAAGATCCTTGAGCGAATGGAGGAAAAAAATGGGGGACCTTCTTTTTCAAAGTCCCTTCGCACGATCGATATAAGCGGGTCAGGTGTAAGGTTCCTCTCACAGAAAAGACCGGATAGACCTTATCTGGAACTTGTGATTTCCATTCCCCGCATACACCCGCGAAAGATAAGAACAATAGCGGAGATCGTAAGGGTCGGAGAAAAGAAAACGGGAGAGCATACATCTTGGGAAATAGCAGCAAAATATTTGGAAATAGCGGAAGAGGACAGGGACGTTCTTATAAGTTACATCATAGATAGAGAGAGGGAGGCAATAAAAAAGAGTAAAGCGGATGAGTGATCATGGATGTAACGACAGTACTCGGTCTCATATTAGGAGTTGGGGCTGTTCTTGCGGCCTTCCTTCTGGAAGGGGGAAAGGTCTCCTCTCTCTTCCAGCTTCCCGCAGTTATACTTGTCCTATTTGGAACATTCGGTGCAGCAACAATCACAGCATCCTTTGGCCAGCTTTGCAACCTGCCTTCAATACTAAAAGTCGCTTTTTTCAGCAGGAAACTGAATCCAGAGGAGATCATAGAAAACATTTTCAATCTTGCCCAGAAGACGAGAAAAACAGGACTCTTAAGTCTTGAAGCAGATCTTGAAAAGATAAAGGATCCTTTTTTTAAAAAGGCTCTCCAGCTCGCTATAGACGGATTCGACACGAGCAAAATCAGGGAGATTCTCGACATAGAGATCTCTTACATAGAGGAGAGACATAGGGCTGGGGCCATATTCTTTCAAAAGCTGGGCGGTTTTTCCCCCACACTTGGAATTATGGGAACTGTTTTAGGGCTTATCCATGCCTTATCAAATACTGAGAATACTTCAAATATGGCATCCGCTATAGCCTCAGCATTTATCGCTACTCTTTGGGGAGTTGCAATGGCTAATCTCATATACTTGCCCATATCGGATAAGCTCAAGGCAAAACATCAGGAAGAGGCCCTCCATCTGGAGCTAATAAAGGAGGGGATAATATCTATAGCCTCAGGGGAGAACCCGAGGGTTATAAAGATGAAGCTACTCTCTTTTCTATTGCCCGGGAAAAGGAACGAGGAGTGATCTATGGTGAGGAAAAATAGGCAAGAAGACCATGAGAATGTGGAAAGATGGCTAATCACATATGCTGATCTGATCACACTTCTACTCGCTTTTTTCGTAATGATGTATGCGATCTCAAAGCAGGATGCGGAAAAATATAGGAGTGTCTCTAAGCACCTTAAAGCGATTTTCCTTTCTCATTCAAGTACTGTTGAGGGAGGGGGGGTGAGAGCTCAAGAAAGGATGGACGAAAATGAGATTTTAAGAGGAGAAATTGAAAAAGGGATAGAAGAACTAAAAGCATCAAAGGGACTGAACCAGATTTCCGTTTTTATTGACGAGAGGGGGATCGTTATAAGGATCCTTGACAGGGCGTTCTTCGATGAGGGAAGAGCTGAACTCAAAGAGAATGCGAAAAGGACAATAGATAAGATAGCCCCTATCATAAAAAGGGTACCGAATCACGTAAGGGTAGAGGGACACACTGACAATGTCCCAATTTGTAATGCGGAGTTCAAATCCAATTGGGAGCTTTCTGTGAGAAGGGCAACGGAAGTTGTGAGGTACTTTATAGAAAAGGCTCAAATCCCTCCTCAAAGACTTTCAGCCTCGGGTTACGCAGAGTTTAGACCAGTCGCACCTAATGATACACCCGAAGGAAGGGCATTAAACAGAAGGATAGAGATCATAATTTTAAAGTCTAACTGATCTTAAGAATCTCCAAAATCTTCCTTTCAAGTTCTTCTTTTGAGAATGGCTTCTGGATGAAATTGATCCCAGGATAGAGTATGCCGTACTGGGCGATCGCGTTTTCTGTGTACCCTGACATGAATAAGACCTTCGCATTAGGGTGGAACTTTTTCAATTTTGCAATTAGAACCGGTGCCTTTATTCCAGGAATCACAACGTCTGTGATAATAATATCGATCCTTTCACCCGTGTTTTTAGCCACCTCTACAGCTTGCTCTTCATTTTGAGCCTCTATAACCTTGAATCCCATACTTCTTACCATTTCGGAAGTGACCTTAAGGACACTTTCATCGTCCTCGATGATTAAGACCGTTTTTTCAGAGGGAACGAAGATCTTTTCTTCAATTTTTTCTTCCTTTTTCTCCTCTTCTATTTTTTCATCAGTGCGCGGGAAGTATATCTTAAATGTGGTTCCCCTTCCTTCCTCGCTATAGAGGTATATGTGACCTCCGAGCTGCTTCACAATCCCATAAACTGTTGAAAGGCCAAGACCTGTCCCTTGCCCCTTCTCCTTTGTCGTGAAGAAAGGCTCAAAAATATGGGGCATAATATCCTTTGGAATGCCAGTTCCTGTGTCAGTGAACGACATCATCACATAAGGTCCAGGTTCGACCCCGAAATGAGTTCGAGCGTAATCTTCTGTCAGTTGGACGTTGAATGTTTCGATTATCAGTTTACCCCCTTCGGGCATAGCATCTTTTGCGTTTGTGGCGAGATTCATGATTACCTGCTGGAGGTGGGTTGGGTCAGCCTTTATCTTTCCAAGATTCTTCTCAAGGTACATTTCTATTTCAATATCTTCTCCGAGAAGCCTCTTTAGCATCTCTTCCATTCCTTCAATCAGTTCATTCAGATCGATGACCCGAATCTGCATGAGCTGCTTTCTACTATATGCGAGAAGCTGTGCTGTAAGGGATGCGGCTTTTTCTGCAGAGTGCATGATGCTTTCTATGTTCTTCTTTAGCTTTTCCTCATTTTTCAGATTCATAAGCGCAATCTGGCACGTACCGAGTATAACTGTGAGAATGTTGTTAAAGTCGTGTGCCACTCCTCCTGCAAGGCGTCCTATTGCCTCCATCTTTTGAGCCTGCAAGAACTGCTCTCTCAAGGAGTTTAACTCCTCTTCCTTCTTTTTCCTCTCTGTCACATCCTCTGTTATGCCTTGAATGTAAAGAATTTTACCGGACTCATCACGTATAGGCCACGCAGTCGTGCTTATGTAGATGATATTTCCGTCCTTTCTTCTAAACTGTGTTTCAAAATTCATAACCTTTCCTTCTTTATGCAAGATCTCTAAAAACCTGTCTCTATCCTCAGGATTCACGTAGAGCTCATTCCTTATGTCCTTTACCGACTCTTTTAGCTCTTCAAATGAAGAATAGCCTAATATCCGAAGCATTGCAGGGTTCACCATAGTGTACTTACCGTCCAATGTACTTTGGAAAATCCCCTCGTGCGCATTTTCAAACAAGGATCTATATCTTTCTTCACTTTCCCTTAAAAGGGTCTCATTCCTTTCTCTCTCCGTTACATCTTCGAAGGTCATAACATAGAGACCCTCTGCAACATATGCCGTCTTTATTGTTACTTTTTTTTCTGCGCCATCTTTACACACAATCGGAAAAGTCCTATCTATTGATTCTCCGATTTTGAAGGATTCCACATCCTTTTTCCATTGTGATATGGCTTCGTGCCTCAATCGGGGATCGGGATAGACTTTTTTCACGAAGGTCTTTCCATCTGGAGCTTCCTCAAGGCTATAACCTGTGATCTCCTTAAACTTCGGGTTCGCATATAGGTATTTTCCCTTATCATCGCAGAGTACCACAGCCAATGGAAGGTTCTCTAAGAGAATGAAGAACTTCCTTTTTTCTTCCTCAAGCTCCATCAAGGCATTCTTCTTATCAGTTATATCAATCTCTGTTCCCTCGAGAAAAAGGACCTTTCCTTCTTCATCTTTTATCGCCCTTACGTTACTTGAGACCCAAATTAGTTGACCATCCTTTCTTTTCCTCTGGGATTCAAAGTTTTCGACAAAGCCTTCCTTTTTCACATTTTCAAAAAGTCTCTTTGCATCTTCCCGATTTACGAAGAGATCTCTCCCCATATCCTTTACGGATCTAATCATCTCCTCAGGTGAAGTGTATCCATAGATACGTGCAAAGGAAGGATTGGCGATTATGATCTTACCATCGACCGTTGTTCTTGCAAACCCTTCTATTAAATTTGAAAGTGCTGAACGGTACATCTCTTCGCTTAGCCTTAACGCGGTCTCTGCGTTTTTTCTCTCTGTGATATCTATCGCTAACTCGAATCTCACATCCCTCCCATCTATCCATTTTATGATCCTATCCGTTATGTCGTAATATCTTTTTAAAAGTGGATTGTAATATTCCCACCTGTAGGATTTTCCCTTTAGTTCCGTGATTATAGGGTTTGTACAGAAATCGCAAGGATGGTCGAAACCCTGAAATTCCTTGTAGCATATACCGCCTGTTGGATCCTTCCCAAACATTTCTTTCAAAAACCTGTTCGCATAGAGAACCTCGTAAGATACTGGGTCAGAAACGTATATTATTTCCTCTATGCTATCAAAGAGGGAGAAGAGCTGATCCCTCTCAAACTTTGCGCTTTTTTCTGCTTCTTTTCGCTTTGTTACATCGAATGCGCAGACAAGCACACTACTTATCTCCCCGGATTCATCAAAAACTGGATTCATATGAGCCTCGTAGCATCTCCCTTCTCTTTCATCTTCGAATATTAGAGGTTCTTTAGTCTCAAAAACCTTATCTATTGCCTCTTTCCTTTTCTTTGCCACATCTTCTCCGAAAACATCCCTCATATTCGAACCTATTATTTCTTCAAGGGGTTTTCCGACCCTTTGTGCGAGAGTCTTATTGGCTAATAAAATTTTCCCTTCCCGATCAACCATGATTATCGATTCGGGCGTCGAATTGAGGATAGCATTGAGAATATCACGGGTTTTTAATTTTCTTATCCTTTCTTTCTTCGCCACTTTTACCTCCCGTAACTTTATACCACACCTTCCTTATCCAAACAAAAACTTTCTCTTTTCATTTGAAAACCTTATTCTTTCTATGTAAAACTATGACTTATGGAAGAAAAAGAGATTTTAAGGAAAATCCCCTCCGATTTCCCCCTTGTCCTTAGGCCATACAGGACACTTGCGAAAAAAGTGGGAATAGGAGAGAAAAAACTGATAAATCTCCTAAAGCGAATGAAAGAGGAGGGGAAATTGAGAAGAATCGCAGCAATCCTTTTTCACAGAAGGGTTTCCTATCTTTATAACGGTATGGTCGTATGGAATGTCAAAGAGGAGGAAGTAGAAGAGAAAGGAAGGATAATGGCCTCCTATCCGGAAGTTAGCCACTGCTATGAGAGGGAAAGGGGTGGCCTTTGGAATTACAATCTTTATACTGTCATACACGCTAAGAACGAGAAGGATTTTTACGAGAAGGTAAGGGAGATTTCAGAAAGAACAGGGCTTAGGGACTATAAGATATTCCTGAGTAAAAGGGAGTTTAAAAAAATAGGGCTCTCATTAAAAAATGAATAGGGAGAATTCTCGAAGATTGTTTGATAAGGCAAAAAGACTGATCCCTGGAGGTGTGAATAGTCCCGTAAGGTCTTTTCTTTCTGTCCATGATGAACCATTTTACGTTGATAGGGCAAAGGGAGCTTATCTATACGATGTTGATGGAAATAGGTACATAGACTATGTTGCCTCCTTCGGCGCTATAATATTAGGTCATGGAGAAGAGGGGCTGATCGAGGAAATAAAAAAGGCACTTGAGGCAGGTACGAGCTACGGGGCCTGCCATCCCTATGAGATAGAACTGGCAGAATTGATAGTGGAGGCCTTTCCCTCAATAGAGCTTTTGAGGCTAACAAATTCTGGGACTGAGGCAACTATGAGCGCAATAAGGCTTGCAAGGGGATACACAGGAAAAAAAAGGATAATAAAGTTCAGGGGCGCATACCACGGCCATGCTGACTTCCTCTTGACAAGTGGTGGATCAGGGATGGCCACATTAAGTCAGCCAGAAAGTAAAGGTGTTCTCGAGGAGCACGTAAGAGAGACAATCGTTGCAGATTTCAATGATATAGACTCGGTCTTAAGAGTCATAAAAGATGATAGGGATGTTGCCTGCGTTATTTTGGAGCCAGTTATGGGAAATATGGGTGTTATTCTTCCAAAGTCTGGTTTTCTTAAGGACCTTGAGTCGCTTTGCAAGGAAAAGGGCATCCTTCTTATATTCGATGAGGTCATTACGGGATTTAGAGTCGCATTTGGAGGTGCCCAGACCATATATGGAATAGATCCAGATATTACCTGTCTTGGCAAGATCATAGGCGGGGGTTTTCCAGTTGGCGCATTCGGAGGAAAAAGGGAAATAATGGAGAATATTTCTCCTTTGGGTAATGTTTACCAGGCTGGTACACTCTCAGGTAACCCTATAGCGGTTCGGGCAGGTATTTACGTTCTTAAATACCTCAAAGAAAAAAAGGAGGTCTATAGGGATCTTGAAAGAAAGGTCAGGATCATAAGTGAGGAAGTGAAAAAGATCGCTCAAAAATATAAGATCCCTTATACTGTGAATGGATTATGCGGTATGTTCTCCGGTTTTTTCGTAGACGGTGAGGTAAATGATTACGAGAGTGCAAAAAAAAGCGATAGGTCGCTCTATGAGAAGTTCTTCAAACTTATGCTTAAGCAGGGTATATTTTTTGCTCCATCCCCCTTTGAGGCTTCATTTTTGACAGTATCTCATGGGGAAAAAGAGATAGATTCCACAATCGAAGCATATGAGAGGGTCTTCAAAGAACTCGCAGGCTAAGGTAAAGGAAAGGGTCTTTTTAGAGATCGATCTTGGCAGAATAGAAAAAAACTATAAGGCACTCAAAGAAAAGGCAAAAAAAGATGTGGAAGTCATGTGTATAGTTAAGGCGGATGCTTACGGTCATGGAATGAAGGAAGTCTCAAAGAGACTCTTTCATGGGGGATGTAATTTTTTTGGAGTTTCTTCCGTAGAAGAAGGTGTGGAGCTAAGAAAGTCGGGAATTGGAGGAAGGGTATTTGTGCTCGGTGGTATCTCAAATGAAGTAGAGGCTCACTCATTGGTAAAATACGATCTAACCCCGGTTGTTCACGAAATTGAGGGCTTAAGAATTCTCATTAGTTTTGTGAAAAAGAAAAGGAGGAGTTTAGGTATACATCTTAAGTTCGATACGGGCATGGGGAGACTCGGTTTCATGCCCAATGATGTGAAAGATCTATTTGAGATCCTGAAAAAAGAGAAGGAGATACACATTGAGGGCATAATGAGCCATTTTTCAGAATCTGAAAAAAGAAACGCCTATGGATTGAAACAGGTTGAGAATTTCAAAGGGATAATAGGTTTTTTCTCATCTAAAAAAATCAATCCTCCTTATATTCACATGGCAAATACCGGAGGGCTCATAAACTACCCTGAGGCCTATTTCAACATGGTAAGAATCGGTATCGGTCTTTATGGATCCTATCCATCAAAGGAGCTCCAAGGTAGTCTAAATATCGAAGAGGCGATGTGCCTAAAAAGCAGAATCACTCACGTAAAGGAATTTGAAAAGGGGTCTTTCTTGAGTTATGGGAGGACATTTAGAACTAAAAGGAGGACAAGGATAGGGTTTATACCCTGTGGCTACGCTTATGGATATAGGAGGGGGCTTTCTAACCGTGCATCGGTGATCGTAAGAGGAAAGAGGTGTAATGTTGTAGGAAGGATATGCATGGACTGGACATTGATAGACATAACGGATACTGAGGCAGAAAGGGGCGATGAGGTTATCCTTTTAGGGAAAAAAGGTAATGAGAGGATAACTTCCTGGGATCTCGCAGAAAAGTTGAATACCATACCCTATGAGATATTCTGTGGCATATCGATGGCTGTAAGAAGGTACTACCTATGATCTTATATTCGATGTCCGGTCTCCTTAGAAGATTTTTAGTTGAACTTGGACTTGCAGGTCTTATGCTCTTCGAATCTATAATACTCGCCTTCAGAAGGCCTTTTAAATTCGATTACATAGTAAAGCAGATGGAGTTTGTGGGAGTGAAATCCTTACCTGTCGTTTTTCTGACCGGGACGTTCACCGGAATGGTCCTTGCCCTTCAGACTTACTATGGTTTCAGAAAATTCGGTGCAGAGGGTCTCATCGGAGTGACTGTTGCATTGAGTATGACAAGAGAACTGGGTCCTGTACTCACTGGGCTTATGGTTGCGGGAAGAGCGGGTTCTGCTATGGCGGCAGAGATAGGGACAATGAGGGTTACTGAGCAAATAGATGCACTCGTTGTTATGGCTTTAAATCCGATAAAGTACCTTGTTGTTCCGAGGGTTGTGGCATCTTTCTTCATGCTTCCCATTCTCACGATCATTTCAGATTTCTTAGGTATATTAGGGGGGTATCTAATCGCCGTAAAATTACTCGATGTGAATGAAGGTGCTTTTCTTAACAGGATTTACAAGTATCTTGAATTCCAGGACATATACGTGGGACTTATCAAAGCAGCCTGCTTCGGTGTCATATTCGCCATCGTTTCATGCTACAAGGGATTCTATACGAGAGGTGGAGCTGAAGGGGTTGGAAGATCTACTACTCAAGCCGTTGTTGTCTCATGTGTGACAATACTTGTGGCAGACTATGTGCTAACCTCGCTTTTATTCTGATATGGGAGATATAGTCATACGCATAGTAGACCTTAAGAAGAGCTTTGAAAACCAGAAGGTTCTCGATGGGATCAATCTGGAGATAGAAAGGGGAAAGATCACCGTAATAATAGGGAAAAGCGGGAGCGGAAAGAGTGTATTACTTAAACACATAATAGGGCTCATGAAACCCGATAGTGGGGAGATATGGGTAGATGGTAAAGAGATTACGAGGCTTAAAGAAAGTGAGCTAAACGAAGTAAGAACGAGTTTTGGCATGCTCTTTCAGGAAGCTGCTCTTTTTGATTCTATGTCCATATGGGAAAACGTTGCCTTCCCTCTTTTAGAGCGGACAAAAATGAAAAAGGAAGAGATAAAGAGGATAGTGGATGAGAGATTAGAAGAGGTCGGTCTCCTCGAACATGGGGATAAACTCCCGAGTGAGGTATCGGGAGGGATGAAAAAAAGGGCAGGTCTTGCAAGGGCATTGGTTCTCGATCCACCTATAGTCCTTTTCGATGAGCCAACAAGTGCACTCGATCCTGTTATGGCTCTTACAATATCGGACCTCATAAGAGAGACTCAGAGAAAGCTAAAGAAGACCTATGTGGTCATAAGTCATGATATAATAGGCATGTTCAGGATCGCTGACAGGGTTGCTATGCTAAGTGGAGGAAAGATAATAGCATATGGGACACCGGAAGAGATAGCCTCAAGCAAGGATCCAGAGGTTTTGGAATTCCTTGAAGCCTCAAGAATAAAAGAGATAGGAGGTCAAGATGAAAAAGAATAAGATGAGTCCTGAAATAAAAGTGGGGATCCTCGTTCTTTTTGGCATACTCCTTCTTTTTTATATGTCTTTCAAGATAGAGAGGTTCGGATTTTTGAAAGAAAAGGGTTATGAGCTTACCGTATTTCTTGATAATGCATCCGGAATCGATCTCCGTACTCCGGTCCAAATCTCAGGAGTCACAGTTGGAAAGGTAAAAAGTGTAAAACTCGAGGGCTTTAAAGCAAAGGTAGTGATGCTCGTTAAAGAGGGGGTGAAGATCCCGAAGGATAGTGCTTGTGTAGTAAGGACACAGGGGGTTCTCGGAGATAGGTACATTGAGATACTGCCGGGTAAAGAAAAGGTCTACTTAAGTGAAAGAGGCATTATAGAGAATGTGGAGGTATACCCGTCCTTTGATGATATGTTCAAAAGGATAGACAGGGCTGCATCGAGTTTTGGAGATGTAATGGGTGAGCTAAAAGGTTTGATTGGTGAGAAGGAGAAGGTAAACCTGAAGGAGAGCCTAAAGAATATAAAGAGTGCAACTTCTGAGTTCAGTGAACTTATATCGAAAAATAAAGAGAGTATCGGGAGGGTCATATCTAATGCAGATGAGGCAGCAGAAGGGTTAAAAAAGATAGTGAAAGAGGTGGAGGAGGGTAAAGGGACACTCGGTCTTCTGGTGAAGGATGATTCTTTTTACAGAGATGCAAAGGATGCTATGGGAACAATAAAGAACATTGCGAAGGAGGTTGAGGAGGGAAAGGGTACACTTGGGAAACTTTTAAAAGACGATTCAATATACGTTGAGACAAAGGAGACCGTGAAGAATCTGAAAGAGATAGCAGAATCGGTAAATAAAGGTGAGGGAACCTTAGGAAAACTTACAAAGGACGAAGCCTTATACACTGAGACTAAAAAGGCCGTAAAGGACATCCAGAGGGCGTCAGAGGGAATCCAGGAGATGACGCCTGTTACGGTTCTCGGGACCCTTCTCGGGATTCTTTTTTAATGTTAAAAAGGGCAATACTCCTTCTTTTTTTGTTAGCCCCTTTCAAACTCTACCCATTTTGGCCTTTTTTTTACGAATTTGGGGAGGAAAAAAGAATCTTAGGCCCACTTATCTCTTTTAGTGAAGAAGACCGTAATGAGCTTATCATAAGACCCCTTTTATTTATACATGAGAAAAAGGACGGTGTCTTAAGATTCCCATATCCAATAGGCAGGTTCGGACCTCAAAAATCCTATTTCATTCCCATTTACATGTCTCATGAAAAAGATGAAGGAAGGAATTGCTCCTTTTTTCTTTTTTTCTGGGGAGAAGAAAATGGGGAGACCTACGGAGGTTTTTTCCCTTTTTATGGGAAGCTCAAAAATAGGTTTGGTAAGGATAGGATCGGTTTTTTTCTCTGGCCCCTCTATGGAGTAAGCGAAATTGGAGGGAGAAAAAAGGAGAATCTCCTTTGGCCCATCTTTTCCCTGTATAGTGGAGGAGAAAGGGGATACAAGGTCTTCCCACTTTACGGAGTAAGGGAGATCGAGGGAGTAAAAAGGTCTCAGTTTTTCCTTTGGCCATTTCTTTATATGGATGAGAAAGGTCTCGATACAGAAGATCCTATGAGATCCTTCTATCTTTTACCTTTTTATATTTCCGGGGAAAATAAATCGGGATCTTTATCTTCTTACTGTGTTCTTTTTCCGCTTTATTGCCGCTTCAAAAACCCGGAAAGGGTAAAAGTCTCGTATCTTTGGCCATTTATTACAAGATCAGAGGGAAAAGAAGAGGGGGTAAGTGTCTTTCCACTCTTTAAGAGGATGGAAAAAGAGGACTACATCGAGGAAGGATTGATCTGGCCTTTTCTTTACACTAAGAGGGAATCCTTGAAAGAGGAGAAAGAAGTGGATGTGAGGTTCCTCATGGTAAATAGATACGAAAAAAAAGAGGAGGAGCTTTATTTTAACATCTGGCCCCTTTTCGGATACGAGGCGAAAAATGGGGTAAGAAAATTGAGTCTTCCCTTTGTTTTCCCTTTCAGGTTTGAAGGCTTTCAGAAGATAATAAACCCTCTTTTTTCGATTTTCGAGTATAGAAGGGAGGGTGAGTGGGAAGGGTTGAACCTTCTTTACGGCCTATTCACCCATGAAAAAAGGGCCAAAAGCTCAAAGACTCGATTTGCCTTTCTCTTCGAATTAGAGAGAAAAGATGAAGAGACTGATTTCAGATTTTTTTCAGGGCTTATATCATTTCAGCAAAGGCCGAATAGATAGCCAAAACGTTCCCTGAACTTTTGAGGGCTCATATTAGCGGTGTTTGCGAGTTTTTCTATCCTTTCTCCCTCGAAGTCATCTTCTTCGAGTCTTATCATATACTCCCTTGCGACTCTATAAAGCTCGGAATCAACGTCGACTTTCCTTATCTTCACATTACCCTTTGAATCGAACATCTCAACGAATGGTACTGCCATTATCCTTCCTTCGTAGACAGTGATTATTGCGCCTGTTCCGCCTTTTATTAAATGATTTACAGCACCGTAACCCAAATCTCTCGTATATTCTATATCAAAGGGGATAGGATCTGCAGCTCTTAATTCGTATCCGATGTTCATTGAGACGATATTCGTGCTTATACCGCATTCCTTGAGATTTTCATTAACGAATGTTTTTAGAATACGGCCTAACTGAATGTCAGATAGTCTAATCTTTCCGGATATCTCATCTTTCTCGATGAATTCGATCTTTTGAAGTTCATCCATATCGAACTTCTCTGCGATCCCTTCTGCGAGTATTGCAACTCCATAAGATCTTCCCATAGAATATCTCTTTATTATTGACCCTGTAAGGATATCAGCCACCTTCCTTATTGAGAGTCTCTTTTCAGGGAACTCTTCAGGTATGAGTGTGACCGTTGCACCTGCTGCTTTTCCAATACCTAAGGCGAGATGCCCAGTGTGCCTCCCCATAGTTGTTATGAAATACCATCTGTCCATAGATCTTGCATCTTCCATTATATTTTTCACGAGTTCCACACCCACATGGCGCGCTGTCTGATAACCGAATGTGGAGAATCCTCCAGGAAGGGGGATGTCGTTATCTATGGTCTTTGGAGTGTGAACGATTGAGATCCTTCCCCTTGTTTCCCTTTCTATCCATGAAGCCATAAAAAGAGTTCCTTCCCCCCCTATGGTTATCAGATAGCTTATTCCGAATTCGTAAAGGGTTGAGATCAGGGTCTTAAACCTTTCCTGTACGTTTTCAGGTCTATCTCTTGATGTTTTTAGTATGGACCCACCTTGTGTGTGGATTCTTGAGACATCCTCGATTGTAAGGGGGATGAAGCTATCCTTCTTTCCCTCAAAAAGACTCTTGAATCCTCCAATAATCCCGTAGACCTCGAGGCCATGGTTTAGGGCCTCAATAGTTGCAGAACTTATTACCCCATTTATTCCCGGTGCGGGCCCTCCACCCACGACAAGTGCGAGCTTTTTTCCGCTCATCCTATTTCTTTTAATACATTTTCCCATCTTCCTCAAGCATTATTCTTTCTGGAACTGTACTTAAGACAGATCGATCTGTTATAGATATTGATGTGAAGCTCGGATTCCACTTGAGCATCTCGAAAGGTTTTGAGCACGCCTTTATGGAAGTAAAGAGGCTCGGTTGTGAATGTGTACAGATTTTTGTGAAGAATCCAAGATCATGGAACAAAAAAAGCTGGTCTGAAGAAGAGATTTATCTATTCAATGAAAGATTTTCTAAAATCCCGGTATTTTCACATCTTTCATACCTTCCTAACCTCGCAATGGGTAGAGAGAAGGACCTTTCTGGTTTTTTCGAGGAGATTGAACTATCCTTAACTTTAGGGATACAATCGATCGTTGTCCACTTAGGCTCTAATCCTGACAAAAAAGATGGATTAGAAAAGGCCTCCTCAGCGATAAATAGGGCCCTTGAGTTTTATCCGATAAACATCCTCCTCGAGAACTCTTCAGGTCAAGGAAATTCAATAGGAAGCAATATTGATGAAATTTCAAGGATCTTCGAGAGGCTAAAAGTTATAGACAGGGTAAAGATGTGCCTCGATGTGGCCCATCTTTTTCAGGCAGGGATTGACATAAGGGACAAAACGATCTGGGAAGATTTTTTATCTTCTACTTACGAGGCTTTAGGCAACGAAAAAATCGGCCTCATCCATCTCAATGACTCAAAAACAGACCTTGGCAGTAAGATAGACAGGCACTGGCACATAGGTCTTGGAAAGATGGGGCTTAATACGTTCTCCCACATAATTAACGAACCAACATTTAGGGATCTATGCGCCATTATGGAGACACCTGAGATGGGAAAGATGGACCACGTAAATATGATGACCGCAAGATCTTTACTTCTTCCTCTGATGCCTCATTCTTTTTCTTAGCTTACGGTACTTGTGTTTTCTCATCTTTTTCCTTCTCCACTTAAGGACACTACCCATTCTTCACCTCATCTTTTGATCATAAACTGATCTTTTATCTGCCCATTGAGATCAAAAACTGAAAAAATATATCTATCCTCAGCTTTTTTTGCAAGGGTATAATGGTGGAATCCACCATATTCCTCAAGGCCAACTAAGAGCTCTGAACCTCCACCCCCAGTTGTTACGTATGTTAAACCTTCCTTCGAAATTCTTGAGTATATATGCTCATGTCCTGAGAAGACGCACAGGACCCTATTTTCAACGAAAGTTCTATGGAGGGCATCCCTTTCCTTTGGGAATCTGTCGAGGCAGAATGACCTCCCAAAAATAGTCGGGAAAAGGCTTCTGTGGAGAAAAACGAACTTGAAGGGATGATCCTTTTTTAGCTCCTCCTTCAACCAGTGGAGTTGTTTCGGTCCTATGCGTCCTTCCTCACCTGGCATCTCTGTGCAGAGTAGGAGAAAGAGGGTATCCCCAGACTCTAAGGAGTAGTAAGGTGGCCTTTTTATCTTTTCTTTGTAGATCTTCAAAGATCTCGGTGAATTTATGTCATGGTTTCCAGGTGCTATGTGGAACTCGAACTGATCTTTTGTAAGTTCAAGAAACCTATCCCACTCTTTTTCAGAGCTGGGGTTATGAACCACATCACCCGTGTGGAAGAAGGTTTTCACGCGTAATTTCTTTAGATGGCCCAGGAATTTAAGAAAGACTGTCTCATCTTTTCCAATGGAGGTATCTCCTATTATGCCGAATGCAGAATAGTCCTCTGATCCGAGAACGAACGGAAAAAGAAGGCAGAAGGATAGGATGAAAAAAGCGAGGGACTTTCCGATTTTTGACATTACGTTAAAGGGATCTTATTTCCTGTCTTAAAAAGACAATGTAAGAGACTGCAAAGCAGCAACTTGTTATGGCTATGATCGAAATGATGTACGGGATCACGATCAATAAACTTTGAGATATGGGTAAAGGACCTGAAAAACGTTCTATGGAGAGCTTCTCAAAGGGACCCATAAGCACGTAGGCTCTCGTTGTCTTTTTTGTAGGATCTATGATCGTAGAGGAAGCTTCAGAATAAAGGGACACAGGGGAGACGAGGGAAACGGATCTCTGGATGGAGAGCTGTTTGAGGATGATCTCTGTCTTATCAGACTCAGTTTGGGGAATAAAGGATTTTGCCGCTATCCCCGCACCGAGGGGGACAAAAAAGGTAAAAAATATCCAGGCTGCAATAGATGCGAGGGCAGAGGTAGTCACACTCCTAAAAAGTATGGAAAAGAGGATGGCTATTCCAAGCCAGAAGGAAATGTAAACTATGCTTATGATGAGATATATTAGGATTCTCAGTATCTCATCAAGCCCTGGAACAACCCCTACCACCTTTAGTCCCAATCCTGTGATTACAAGAACTATTGAGGTCATCATTATGCTTATTGTTACGACTCCTGCAAGGAACTTCCCGTTTATAACCGCATCTCTGTATATTGGCTGTGAGAGCACCCTGCTTAAAGTTCCCTCATTCTTCTCCCTGTTTATCAAGTCAAATCCGAGAATAACCCCTATTAGGGGACCGAAGAAGGCGACAAACTGAATAAAGGAAAAAAAACCTCCTGAAGACATAAAAAGGAGGAGAAAAACGTATTTAGGCTTAGCCATCCCGGAAAGCTCTTCTCTCACACTTACACCAACCATGTATGTTATAAGTAAACTCACCATCCAGATAAGGGAAAATATTATGAGGAACCTATAGCTTGAAAAATGATCGGACAGCTCCTTCTTGAATATGACTTTTAATCCACCCATTTATGCCTCCAGGAAGTACCTCATGTAAATCTCCTCAAGGGTATACTCACTTTCTCCTATCCCGAATTTCTCCTTTGCAAGATCATCTATTTTCCCCTGTGCTACCATCTTACCCTTTATCATTATACCTACCCTGTCGCATAGCTTCTGAACCATCTCGAGATAGTGGGAACAGAGTATTATGGTTATGTTTCTCTGCTTTCTAAGCGTATCTATGAGCTCGATCATCTTAGATGTCGCATCAGGATCAAGTCCAAGTGTTGGTTCGTCGAGGAAAGCGAGCTTTGGTTCTTTTATCAAAAGCTCAGCGATTGCAAGTCTCTGCCTCATCCCCCTTGAGTAGGCTCCAATCTTCTTCTTCGCGTCCTCTAAGAGTCCAACTGTTTTAAGGGCCTCGCTTATTCTCTCTTCAAGCACAGCTCGAGGTATCCCGTTTAATTCCCCTATGAACCTTAAGCTCTGGATCGCATTCATGTCATTGTAGAACCCCACATTTTCTGGCATATAGCCGATCATACCTTTGACCTTTATGGAATCCCTTGTGGGATCGACCCCAAGTACCCTAACTTTTCCACTGGAAGGCTCTGTTAGCCCGAGTAACATGAGCAGGATAGTCGTCTTTCCCGCGCCATTCGGTCCGAGTAGACCGAATATCTCACCCTCATAAACGTTAAACGTCACATTATCTACAGCTTTTTGAGCTCCGTACTGTTTTGTCAGGTTCTGAGTCTCGATTACAATCTGAGGCATTCTACCTTCTCCCTAAGAATCTAAAAAGAACCATAAGTCCCACAATGACAAAAGCTATTATGCCCACGCCTAACCATCCCCAAACAGTCGCTGCCCTCACAGTTACGCGAAATTCTAAATTCTTAGATGTTCTTCCAGCATCTATATTCACTGTTACAGAATAATCTCCAACAAGTGCCTCCTCATATGGTGTAATCGAAACTTCGACCTGTTTTATCTGGTTTGGTTCAATTACAGCTATTCTTTCCGGGTTAAATTCGACTTTCCAGTTTTCCGGCTTGAAGGAAGTCAGGCTTACGTTGTTGAGTGTAGCGCTACCAGTATTCTTTATAAAGACTGTAACCACCGTTTTTTTACCCTGTCTGGCTTCAAGGCTCAAAAGTCCTGTTAGTGTTCCCGCATCTATGGCGTAAGTTCCTGTGAGAATAACGGTCAAAGGGATTTCGGCCTTCATCTCTCCATACGTGGCTCTTACGATCACCGGATAACTTCCAGGCTTAGCGTCCTTATATGGAGTGATTTCAACGGTTATACTCTGACTTTGCTTCGCTCTCAGTTTGAGACTCGATATGGTTTTATATTCGTAGGCTGGCTTGAAATTCACCTCCCAACCCTCTGGTACTTGGGCGGAAAGGTTGAATACCGCATCTCTGTCCAGTTTATTTTCTGCCTCTATTGAAAATTCGAATTTGGCGTCAGAGGGGCCTTTAAGAACAGGATATGAGGCACTTAACCTTATGCCCCTTGAAACCCCCTTTTCATATTCCCTAACTTTTACGACGATCCTCTGAGTAAGAACTATCTTTTCATCGAGGGTTTTTGCCTCGATCAAAAAGGGGTAATCTCCTGGTTTTACTGTTCTTTCTGGTTCTGCCTCGAATACCACAGTTTTTTCTTCCCCCCACGGAACAGAGACAGCAGTTACAGTAAAAGTCTCAGTTTTAAACCTCGTTCTCCAGTTTTCAGGTTTTGACGTAACTCTTAATGTCAAAGACTCTGTAGTTTTGCCTCTATTAAAAAAAGTGATATTCATGTTTACGGGCTCTCCCGGAGGAACCTCTATCCCGGGGAATTCAGCTGCCATAGAAAGTGCCCTCTCAGGCAATTTCTCATAATCCTCTGCCTTTTTCTTCGCCTCCGCAGAGAGGCAAAAAGAAGAAATGAAAAAGACGAGTAAAAAAACCGCAAAAATACTCATCAAAGCACGCTCCGCTTTTTTCACTTTTACCTCCTCCCTCTTTGTTTGATCTTTGATTTCCCCTTACGCTATATAATTAAATAATATCAATGTCAGGGTCATTTCAAGGCCTCTAAAGCCTTCCTATCAAAAAATGGATCCGCTCTGAGATCGAAGTAGCCAAAGTCTTGAGATCCTCCCCTAAGTTTTTCAGCTTCTCATCATCGAGAGAGTTCGCGAATCCCAGTGTGCAAACTGTGACAAAAGAACCTCCTGCATTCGGAACTAAAGTAGCACAGGCTCTTATGCCTTTTATGTACTCCTCAAGATCAACACTAAAACCCCTTTCTTTCGTTTTTAAGATCTCATCGATCAAGAGGTCAGAATCTACAATCGTATTTTCCGTGTATTTTGGTATCTTCATATCCTTGACCATACTTCTTATTTCCTCAACCTCGTACCTCGAAAGGTAGAGTTTAAGGAAGGCGGACGCTGTAATAGGAAAGAGGGTGTCAATCTTAGGTGAGACTTTCAGTTCTTTGTGTGCCTCTACAACATCTATCACCCTTATTTTTTCTCCCTCCTTAATCCCCAGGAATGTCGTCTCATCAACCTTCCTCACGAATTCTTCGATAATTGGTCTTGCGATCATCGTTAGCTCAAGCCACTTAAAGACCTTCTTGGAAAGTTCCATGAGGCCCTTTCCCACTACGTATCTTTTACTCCTTTTATCCTTTAGTACGAGTTGTTCCTCCTCAAGGGCCTTCAAAATGCCGTATGCTGTGCTTTTACTTATTGAGAGATATCTTGAAATCTCAGTGACATTCAGTGGACGATCCCTCTTCACTATGAGTTTTAAAATTCTTACAGCTTTTTTGATCGCGGGTGCACTATACATGTTGAAAAAGCTCTTATTTATACCATACACCCAGGCTTCGTGCAAAGGCAAAAAAGTGTTGACATAAAGAAAAGGAGAGGTATACGTTATTGATGTGAAAAAATTCTCATAAAAGGAGGGGCATGTGTTCAAAATACTCTCAAAAGAGACCCTCGCTCAGGGTACTGTTGTACACATGAGGGTTGAAGCACCCCTTGTGGCAAGGAAAGCAAGGCCAGGGCAGTTTATAATCCTTAGAGTTAACGAAGAAGGAGAACGTATCCCCCTTACGATGGCCCGTACTGATGCGGATCAGGGGACAATAGATATCATATTTCAGGTCGTAGGCAAAACAACGGCTCTTTTAAGCACAAAGAATGCGGGAGATTACATTCAGGACCTCGTGGGGCCCCTTGGAAGGCCGACTCATATCGAAAAAGTGGGAAGAGTTGCCTGTGTGGGAGGTGGAACGGGAATAGCAGTTCTATACCCTATAACGAAGGCTTACAAAGAAGCGGGAAATTACATACTATCTATTATTGGGGCAAGAACAAAGGATCTCCTCATTCTTGAAAAGGAGATGAAAGAGATTAGTGATGAACTTTATGTTACAACCGATGACGGAAGTTATGGAGAGAAAGGTTTTGTGACGGATGTTTTAAAAAGGATCTTAGAAAGCGAAAGTGGAGTGAAGCTCGTTATAGGCATAGGGCCTGTCCCTATGATGAAGTTCGTTTCAAAGCTCACGAAAGATTACAACGTTAAGACTATTGTGAGCCTGAACTCCATAATGGTCGACGGGACAGGCATGTGCGGAGCATGCCGGGTTACTGTGGGAGGAAAGACGAAATTTACATGTGTAGATGGACCAGAATTCGACGGCCACGAGGTCGACTTTGATGAACTTCAAAAAAGGCTTTCCGCATATCTTGAGGAAGAGAGGGTTTCAATGGAAAGATTTAAGTGTAGCTGTCAGAAATAAGGGAGGCCAAAATGGAGGAAAAGAAAAGAAAGGAAAAGATACCAAGACAGAAGATGCCCGAACAGGACCCGAAGGAAAGGATAAAAAACTTCAACGAGGTTCCCTTTGGTTATCCACCAGATGTTGCTCAGCTTGAAGCTGAAAGATGTCTTCAGTGCAAGAAGCCTTCCTGCGTTTTGGGCTGCCCTGTGGAAGTCGACATTCCCGGGTTTATCAGGCTTGTGAAGGAAGGGGACTTCGGAGGGGCAGCAAAAAAAATAAAAGAGAAGAATGCCCTTCCTGCTATATGCGGCAGGGTTTGTCCCCAGGAGGTCCAGTGTGAAAATAAATGCGTGCTGGGGAAGAAAGATGAGCCTGTTGCAATAGGGAGACTGGAGAGATTCGTTGCCGACTGGGAGAGAGAAAATGGAAAAATATCTATCCCGGAGATAAAGGAAAAAACAGGGAAGAAAGTTGCAGTTGTTGGGTCAGGGCCTGCAGGACTCACAGTTGCAGCAGACCTTATACTTCTTGGACACGATGTAACGATCTTCGAAGCGCTCCATAAGCCAGGTGGGGTCTTAGTATACGGCATTCCAGAATTTCGTTTACCTAAGAGGATAGTTGAGGCTGAAATAAACTACTTGAAGGCCTTAGGTGTTAAGATAGAGGTGAACTCCGTAATAGGAAGAATTAGAACAGTAGATGAGCTTCTCAAAGAGTACGATGCGGTATTTCTTGGACTTGGCGCAGGTCTTCCCCTTTTCCTCAACATACCTGGCGAGAATCTTTGCGGAATCTATTCCGCTAATGAATATCTTACCCGTTCCAATCTCATGAAGGCTTACCTTTTCCCTGAATATGACACTCCCATAAGCAAGGGGAAAAGGGTCGCTGTAATCGGTGCAGGCAATGTGGCGATGGATGCGGCAAGAACTGCCATAAGACTCGGTGCAGAAGAGGTCCACATAGTTTACAGAAGGGGTAGGGAGGAGATGCCTGCCAGAAAGGAGGAGATCCACCACGCGGAAGAGGAGGGGATCATATTTGATCTACTTACAAACCCGGTGAGGTTCATAGGAGATGAGAGGGGTTGGGTGAAAGAGATGGAGTGCATAAAAATGGAGCTCGGTGAGCCAGATGCCTCTGGTAGGAGAAGACCTCACCCGGTTAAGGGGTCAGAATTCAGGATGCCTTTCGATCTCGTTATAGTCGCTTTAGGTACCGCAGCTAACCCCCTTCTGACCCAGTCTACCCCGGGGCTTGCCCTAAACGAAAGGGGATATATTATTGCGGATCCGGAAACCGGGAAGACTAAGAAAGAGAGGGTGTGGGCAGGAGGTGACATTGTCACGGGGGCTGCAACCGTTATTCTTGCGATGGGTGCGGGAAGGAAAGCAGCGAGATCTATCGATGAATACTTAAGGACTGGAATATGGTAGTATAAAGCCAGAATTTGAAGGTCCTTCTTGTCCAGCCTCCCATTGAAGATTTTTACACGACAAGAGTAAGGAACTACCCCTTAGGATTACTTTACCTCGCAACAAAAGTAAAGGATCTCTGCGATGTAAAGGTCGTTGATCTGAGGAAAGGGCGCATACAAGAAGCCTCTGAAAACCCTTTTCCAGAACTTTCCGAGTATTTTAGAAAAGAATCTCACACCCCTTTTTCACTTTTCAAAACTTACAAAAGGTACGGTCTGAATATAAAGGAGATTGAGAGGATCATAATGGCTGAAAATCCTGATGTCTTATGTGTTTCATCCCTATTTTCCGCATATGTAAGGGAGGCGCAAGAAGTCGCAAGGTGTGCCAAAGAAGTAAAAGAAGGGATTGTAACCGTATTGGGTGGTCATCACGCGTCCGCCCTCCCTGATCATTTAATGAAAGACATTTGTGTGGACTATGTGATAAGAGGGGAGGGGGAGACGCCGTTTTTAGAACTTTTAACTTCACTTATAGGTAAAGGGTCAAAGAGGGTAAATGAAATCGTAGGATTGTGCATGAGGGAAAAGGGAAGAATACATGTTTCAGAGAGGATAAATTATGAAGTGGAAATAGATATGATACCTGAGCGTAGATTCATAGAAAAAGAGGATTACAGGATAGGAAAAAAGCATTACGCATTCATGATCACATCAAGGGGGTGCCCTAACTTTTGCGCATTTTGTTCCAGGATGCCCGTACCGTACAGGGAAAGATCCTTGAAATCCGTTGGAGAGGAGATAGAAAAATTAAAGTCCCAGGGCATAGAATGGATAGACTTTGAAGACGATATGCTTATAAACGAAAGAAAACGCTTCCTACAAATTCTCCGCATCCTTAAAGGGAAAGACTTTGCCCTTTCCGCCATGAATGGCTTATATATTGAGAGTCTTGATCGAGAAGTTCTTAAAGAGATGATAGATGCGGGATTCAGAAAGGTGAACCTGTCTATAGTCGATCTTTCCCCTTCTGTTCTCAAAATGCAGGGAAGGAAGATCCCGGCAAACTTTTTCGAGATTATCTCCTGGGTCGAGTCCTCCGATCTTAACATGGAGATCCACTTTATAGTGGGCCTGCCCAATCAGAAAAAGGAAGATGTTCTAAAAACCGTGTCCTACCTTTCTCAGCGAAGATGCCTCCTCGGCCCAAGCATTTATTATCTTTCGCCTAATAATCCCCTTGTGAATGACGTCCTCGGGGAGGACTGGGTTCAAAAGACCCGTTATATGAGATCGAGCATACTTCTTCCCGTGACAAAAGAATTTTCCCGCCAATCTCTTTTTACATTTATGAAACTTATAAGGTTAGTAAATTTTCTGAAAAGGATGGTGGATGAAAGAAGGTCTGATATTTCCCTACTGGATTTGGGTCTTTCTCGAAAAGAGGATGATGAGATATTTAAGACCCTCGTAAGGGAAAAGCGTTTTATAGCATACGATACAGAGAAAAAAGAATTCTTTGAGGAGAAAGTGGAAAGAGAGATAGTGGAAGATTTCTTTAACGAAATGGAAGGGAAAAAGATAAAAGGGTATAAGACGCCATTCGTCGTCGAATTTCGCACGAGATGATGGAAAAAAAGCGCAAAAAATCACCCATAAGTAATGGATGTCTTCTTAAAGGGAAGGAAGTTTTCAGTTTACAAAATGCGAGGTTATCTATTAATATTTTTAAAGCTGAAGAGGGGAGGATCTTATATGTTCTTTACAGCGAGTTTTGAGGACATAAAGAGGGGAAAGGTTACGGATCTCTACTTTGTGAATACCCTTGAGATACTGAAAAAGAAGAATCTGGATAGACACGTAAAAGCTGAGATAATAGCGAAGAGGCTTCCTTACGGGGCAAAATGGGCGGTCTTTTCCGGTTTGGAGGAGGTAGGTAGGCTCATAGAGGGGATGGATATTAGAGTGAGGGCTATGAGGGAAGGGACCATATTCAGGCCCAACGAGCCAGTAATGGAGATAGAAGGGATGTACACGGAATTCGGAATATATGAGACCGCAATCCTGGGGCTTTTATGTCAGTCCTCAGGGGTCGCAACAAAGGCAGCGAGGTGCAAGAAGGCAGCAGGTGAAAAACCAGTTATCAGCTTCGGTGCGAGGAGAATACATCCGGTTATAGCGCCAATGGTTGAAAGAAGCGCTTTCATCGGTGGTTGCGACGGGGTCTCAGTAGTTTATGATGCTGAGATGCTAAAAGAAGAACCGATGGGAACGATGCCCCATGCCCTCATTCTCCTTTTCGGAGATACGGTGGAAGCGACTCTGGCATTCGACGAAGTTATTGATAAAAAGATAAAGAGAATATCGCTGATTGACACCTTCATGGATGAGAAAACCGAAGCAATAAGAGTGGCAGAGGCTTTAGGAGATAGGCTCTTTGGCGTGAGGCTTGACACTCCTTCGTCGAGAAGGGGAGATTTTCTTAAAATCCTTGAAGAGGTAAGATGGGAGCTTGATATAAGGGGATTTAGGAATGTGAAAATCTATGTGAGCGGTGGTCTCGACGAATATAAGATCCTCGAGATGAATAGATTCGTTGATGCCTATGGGGTTGGCACTTCCATAACCAACGCAAAGGTCATAGATTTCGCGATGGATATAGTCGAGATAGAGGGAAAGCCAGTAGCGAAGAGGGGGAAGATGTCAGGATCGAAGAGGGTTCTTAGATGTCCTTCCTGTTTTGAGGACGTAATCTATCCACTATCGCAGGGGGGGGATCTCAAATGTAAATGTGGTAATGATATGAAAGATATCCTCGTCGATTGGTATGAGAAAAAGAGTTTCATTCATGGAGGCGAAAAACCCCAGAATATAAGGGCCTATGTTCTCGAGCAGCTATCCCATTTTGAGCTTTAACCTAAAGTACTGAAATCCGTACTTTTTCTTCTGACTTCTTCGCACCTATGTACCCAAGAAGGTATGCCTTCTCTCCCTTTAACCTCAGAGAATCGATTATGGATGCTCCTTCTTCCCTTTTTGAAATAAGGATAAAACCGATCCCCATATTGAATGTGGAAAACATCTCCCTGTAGGATAGCCCGCCAACATCCTTAAGTAACTTAAATATGTAAGGGATCGATCCCCTATGTATTTTTATATCAGCAAAAAGTCCTTCAGGAATAATCCTTTTAAGGTTCCCGTATATGCCTCCCCCTGTTATGTGGGCCATCCCTTTTATGCTGTGTTTTTTCAGAATGTGGAGAACAGAATCAACGTAAATCCTTGTTGGTTTTAAAAGTTCCTCCCCAAGGGTCACACCGAGTCCTGGGATCTTTTGGTTTAAGCGCATCTTTTTTACCTGACGAAGGAGTTTCCTCACCAATGAGAAACCGTTGCTGTGTAATCCACTCGATGATATCCCTATTATCGCATCACCCTCTTCGATAGCACTTCCATCTATGATCTTTTCCTTTTCAACAACCCCTATGACGAAGCCAGCAAGATCATATTCGTCATTTTTGTACATCGATGGCATCTCAGCTGTTTCCCCTCCCACGAGGGCACAGTTTGAGATTTTACAACCCTCGCATATTCCCCATATGACATCCCTGTATACATCTTCTTTGAGTCGGCCACAGGCGAAGTAGTCGAGAAAGAAAAGAGGTCTTGCACCGTAGGTGAGGATGTCATTTACACACATTGCGACAAGATCTATCCCCACCGTGGTATGCCTTTTCATCTTTTGTGCTATTTTCAGCTTCGTTCCAACCCCATCTGTGGAAGTAACGATAACCGGGTCTTTGTAATCTTTGGGAAGGCTAAGGAGTGAGGCAAAGCCGCCTACGGGGTTAAGTACGTAAGGACTAAATGTCTTTTTGATCTCCTCTTTTAGTTCCCCGATTAGTCTCTCAGCTTTTTCAACATCTACGCCCGCATCCTTATATGTGATCATAGCTCCTCTTTTCTATCGTCCATTTCAGTAATCTCTCATACATTTACCCTTTCTTAACGAGCGATAAGTGAGAAGAAAAGCACTTACAGATATCGCAACTCCGAATAGTTCCACAAAAAAATTCTAACAATTGAAAGGCAAGAGGTGCAACTATTTTAAAACCTTTTTCCCATAATGAAAATGGTACAGAATTTTGTTGCAAATTGACTCGCACAGGTATTATAAATAAGACCTCGCGCTAAAATTCAAAAAAGCGAGGAGGAAGATCATGGCAAAACCTATGGAGATGTATAAGTGGCAGGACCTAAATATTGGATGCGTAATAGACGAGCCCGGAAATTCGGTTGATTACAAAACTGGAGACTGGAGGACCCTGAAACCTGTGACAGACTATTCGAAATGCACAAAGTGTGGCCTTTGCTGGCTTTTTTGTCCCGACAACGCAATGAGACCTAAGGAAGAGGGATTTTTCGAAGCTGATCTGAATTACTGCAAGGGGTGCGGGATATGTGCTGAGGAGTGTAAATTTGGTGCAATTGAGATGGTGGAGGACAAAAAATGAAAAAAGTAACGGGAATTGAGGTATCACTTGCAATCGCCGAAGCTGCAAAGCTCGCAAGGGTAGAAGTTATATCTGCCTATCCAATCACTCCCCAGACCCATATTGTTGAACATTTAGCTGAACTCGTTGCGAATGGAGAACTTGAAGCGGTTTATATCAATGTGGAGTCAGAACATTCGGCCCTTTCAGCATGTGTTGGAGCAGAGGCCGCAGGGGCAAGGACATTTACTTCCACTTCTGCTCAGGGACTGGAACTGATGCACGAGATACTCTTTATAACCTCGAGCTTAAGGCTCCCAGTCGTAATGGTTCTGGTAAACAGGGCACTTTCCGCTCCTCTTTCGATCTGGTGCGACCATTCCGACGTGATGGCTGCGAGGGACTGTGGCTGGATCATGCTTTTCTGCGAGAATGGCCAGGAGGCAGTAGATTCGGTCATAATGGCTTATAAAATAGGGGAGGACAGGAGGGTTCTACTACCGGTCATGATAAACATAGACGGTTTCACCTTGAGCCATGTTATAGAGCCCATAGAGTTCCCGGATCAGGAACTTGTCGACAGTTTTCTCCCGCCTTATGAGCCCCTCTTCAGACTCGATCCAGAAAGACCTGTGACTATGGGTGCATATGGGATGCCAGAAATCTACACAGAGGCAAAGTATGCCCAGGAGGAGGCTATTATCAATTCAAAGGCGGTTATAAAGGAAGTTATGGAGGAATTCGGAAAGAGATTCAAAAGGAGTTACAGAGTAGTAGAGACCTACAACATGGAAGGGGCTAAAGCCGCATTTATCGCCTTAGGTTCCATATGCGAAAACATAAAAACAGCCATAGATCTATTGAAAAAAAAGGGTATAAATGTGGGGCTTATAAGCCTGAGACTTTTTAGACCCTTCCCTTCTGAAGAGCTTGAAGAGGCACTTACAAATGTGGAAAGGCTGATGGTCGTTGAAAGGGCCATGCCACAGGGTTCTATAAATGGTCCCTTATACAACGAGATCTCCTCATTCGCTTTTAGTAAAGGGATGAACATAAAAATCGAAGACTACATAGCTGGTCTCGGTGGAAGGGATGTAGAGCCTCATGAGTTCGTGAATATTGCTTTAAATCCTTTTAAAAGAGAGGGAAGAGAAAACTATAGGGTTATAGGGGTGAGAGGATGAAGATATTCAAAACGTTAGAAAAATACATGGAAAAACCGGAAGATGAATTTATCGCACCAGGACACAGGGCTTGTCAGGGATGTGCAGAGGTTCTCGCATTGAGGATGGCTTACAAAGTTCTTGGGAGAAATACTATAGTTGCGATGGCAACGGGCTGTATGGAAATAATTTCTACTCCCCTTCCAATTACCTGCTGGAGAACTCCCTGGATACATGTAGCCTTTGAAAATACGGCGGCTGTTGCATCAGGTATTGAGAGCGGAATAAGGATCCTCATGGAAAAGGGAAAAATAGAGAAGAAGGAGATAAATATTGTAGGGGTCGCTGGAGACGGGGGAACGAGTGATATTGGACTCCAGGCCTTATCGGGCGCGCTCGAACGGGGAAATAAGATGATGTATATTTGTCTTGATAACGAAGCCTACATGAATACAGGGATTCAGAGGTCTTCTTCGACTCCTTACGGAGCATTCACAACAACGAGCCCACCAGGGAAAAAGAGTATAGGGCAATCCACATGGAAAAAGGACATGCCAAAGATCGCTGCTGCCCATAATATTCCGTATGTGGCGACTGCGTGTCCCTCTTACCCTTATGACCTCTTTAACAAGATAAAGAAGGCTAAAATGGCAAAGGGGCCTTCATATATCCACATACTCTGTGTATGTCCCACCGGATGGAGGATACCCTCTGAGAAGGCTATAGAGTATGGAAGGCTTGCGGTCCGCTCAGGTGTTTTTCCCCTTTACGAGGTTGAAAACGGAACGTATAAAATAACTTTTAAGCCTGAAAGCCTTATCCCCGTTAGCGAATACTTAAAAGGCCAGGGAAGATTCAGGCACCTAACGGACAGGGAAATAGATGAGATTCAAAAAAGGGTGAATAAAGAGTGGGAAAAGCTCAAAAGGCTCTGCGAAATCACTAATTCTTGATAAGAGTTTGCCTAAGGTGTATCATATGTATTAATGGATTCTTTTGAGGCCTTAGGGGGGTTTTTAAGAAGCAAAAGAGAAGAGAAGAATCTTTCTGTAGAAGAAGCAGGCGAAAAACTTTGCCTAAGAACCCCCATAATAGAAGAAATAGAGTCCGGGAAAGCGCATAACACCATTCCACCTGTCTACCTTTTCGGGTATATAAGGCAGTATTCTCGACTTCTTGGATGTGAGGAAGAGATAAGCTCTTTCCTTTCCGAATTGAAAAAAAGGACATGGGAGGGCATAAAATCTGACACACCGAGGGCGGAAATTGAAAAGCGTTCAATAAGATTTTCCCCTTATCTTCTTCTTCCTATGATTATTGCGGGGATTGTGGTTTTCTTCTTTGCTGAGAAGAAGATGGGCGAAAAGAGAATCCCACCAAGGGAAGAGGCAAAAATAGAGACGACCTCGGTGTCGGAAGTACCTCCTCTCATAGAAAAGAAACTCCTTATCACATGTCACGAGAGGACGTGGATAAGTGTAATAGTTGATGGGAAGGAGAAAAAAGAGTTCATGCTCAATCCAAAGGATGTCCTCGTGCTTAATGCGAAAGAAGGGTTTGACCTTTTAATTGGCAACGCGGGGGGGATAAAACTCTTTCTCAACGGGAAGGATTTGGGATTTTCAGGAAAAAGTGGGGAGGTAAAGAGGCTTAAGATCGAATAAAACGTCCTACGCGATCATCTTGCTCTGGGTTATCCTTTCCATTTCTTCAGTTGAGATATCGAAATTCGCATAGACCTTTTGCACGTCGTCGGAATCTTCCAGAGCCTCCATGATCCTCAGCATGTTTTCCGCATCTTTTCCCTCAAGCTTCACAAAGGTCTGTGGGATCATACTTATCTCAGCCACAATGTAAGGGATCTTGTTGTCATCGAGTAGCTTCTTAAATCTTTCGAAACTCTGTACGTCAGTGTAAACCTCTATCTCATTTTCGTCGACCTTTACATCCTCTGCTCCACCCTCAAGGGCAAGCTCCACGATTTTGTCCTCATCTACCGCATTTTTATCGAATGAGAAGAACCCTTTTTTCTGGAAAAGCCATGAGACACAACCCGCTTCTCCGAGGCTCCCATTCAATCTTGAAAGTATGTGCCTGATCTCCGCTGTCGTTCTCTTCTTATTGTCCGTCAGTGTCTCTATGAGGATAGCAACGCCACCTGGACCATATCCCTCGTATATGCACTCCTCGTAGTTCTCTCCGCCTTCTGCTGCTCCCAGTCCCTTTTTTATAGCCCTTTCTATGTTTTCTTTAGGCATGTTTTCAGCCTTCGCATGCTGGATTGCAAGCCTCAACCTTGCATTTGTCTCAGGGTTCCCCCCTCCGATTCTTGCGGCTGTCATGATCTCCCTTATGAGTTTAGTAAATATCTTCCCCCTCTTTGCATCCATCAGGCCTTTTTTATGTTTTATAGAGCTCCATTTGCTATGCCCTGACATTTTTCCTCCCGAATTTAGTGAAAGATCGATGGTGGGCAGTACAGGATTCGAACCTGTGACCTCTGGTATGTGAGACCAGCGCTCTGACCACCTGAGCTAACCGCCCACAGAAATAAAATACAATATTCCTCAAACTAAATCAATCGGAAGGACATCCCTTCCACAGCTTAACTTCCCTTTTTGCCCCCATGCGGAAAAGATCTTCCTCATAAAGACCCTTAAGAGCAAGCCAAAAAGCTTTGGCTGGGAGAGGAAAATTTTGAAGGACATCTTACTCAGTTCATCTCTCGTTACCCTCTCAAAAAGAGAGAGGAGCCTTTTATTTATAATTTTGATCAGAAGATCATAGTCCGTTTCGTTGAACATGTCGAGTATCCCTCGCACGATCGTATGGATTAGAAGCTCTTTCTCAAGGGACCTTAAAAGATCACGTGAGTCTTTTCTCCTAAGGATGATGTAAGAAGCAGAGATTCCACCTTTTAGTCCTGTAACAAGACCTCCGACAGTTGTGGCTTTCACCTGCGCTGCCGAATCTCCAGCCAAGAGAATCCGCCCATCACCTAAGCCGACCCTACTCTTTTTTAAAGTAGGTAGCGGAACATCTTCGCTATTCTGCCACATTCTTGGTCGCATGCCGTTTTTATTCATGAACGTAATCAAAAGGCGTTCTGCCTCTTTTTTACTCTGGCCGATTACACCGAGTACGGCTGATTCGTTACTTTCAGGAATTAGCCAGTAAAAGAACCTCGTAGTCGAGGGATCGAACCAGACGTGTACAGTACTTTTGTCCGTATTTTTCGGAAGATCTACCCTTGCCTGTGAAATCCCGACTGTGGTGCAGGGACGGTGAGAATCGAGACCCTGAACCCCATTTGCCATGATTGCATAATCAGCGACGATCTCTTCTAAGTTGCCATCAACTTCACAGGTGACCTTCACAAAATTTTCATGACGATCGACTCTTCGTACTCTGCGACCAAGAAAGATCTTTACCCCTTCTTCCTGTGCTTTTGTATAAAGGAGCTTCAAAAAATTTCGCCTCTCTATAACAAGATCAGCCTTTGATAAGGGGATATCGACCCTTCTGTTCTTAGAGATTAATCGGAAATTTTTTATATCGTTGAGTATTGTTTCGGAAAAATCAAAATCTATTAAACTCTCAATCGCGCAAGTGACTATGAGAGTTCTTTCTAAGGGTTCGAAATCCTTTTGGGCCTCCAGTACTTCCACAGGAACACCATTTTTTGCGAGGTTGTAGGCAGCGATTAAACCTGCCGCAGATGCCCCAACAATTGCAACTTTCGGAGGACCCATCCCTTTTTTCTCCTTATACTTGCACTTTTTATTCTTATGTTTCGACCTTTTTTAGATCATGAATCGTGTATCATACTAACAGTCGTTTTGCAAGGAAAAAGTCGGTTCCATTCAAACTCCCGTAGAGAGAGAACGAGAGGACACTATATTTCCCTTGACAAACTAAGGATACTTTTTTAAAAATACGAGACGTTCAAGAACGGAAAAGTGGCTTTCTCTCTAATACTCAGATCTTTGTGAAAGGGTGGGGAGTTTGTAGAAAGTGTTACTCTCAGAGTCAGAAAAGCAAGAAAAGGTCCCATAGATGTGAGCCTATTCGGCGAGGAGAAGAGGGATCTCGATGAGCGGATACCCGGATGAAGAAATTAACCTATTAGACTACATAAGGGTCATAAAGAAACACAGGAATATACTTTTTTTGATTGTACTTGTGACCGTATTTACAACTGGAATCGTTTCCCTCCTTATGACCCCAATATATGAGTCAAAGGTCATCCTTGCACCTGTTACTCCAACTTCTCCCTCACCGTTTGCAAGCCTCGCCCAGCAGTTCGGTATGAGCCCCTCTTCCCCTCCTATAGTCACTGATATTGTTGCGCTTTTAAAGAGCAAGCTTTTAAGGGAAAAAGTCATAGAAAAATATGGACTCCTTACTTACTTTGTGAAAAATCCGAGTAAAAAAACTCCTGAGGAACTTATCTGGGATGCCTTAAGAGCACTTGATGATTCTCTGAACGTGAAGTATATCCAGAAGGACAATGTGATAGAGATCTCCTTCCAGCATAAGGACCGGGTATTTACCGCTCAATTTTTGAAGAATCTTATAAACGAACTGAACGAACATATGGTCTCAGAGGCAAAGAGGGTAGCTGAGACGAACAAGAACTACCTCGTTAAGGAGGTGGAGAAGACAGGAGATCCATTCATAAAATCTAACATATACTCCCTTATCGCCCAGCAGATCCAGGCATCCATGATGGCAGAGGCAAAGGAGAACTTTGCCTTCAAGGTCATAGACCCTCCCAAAGTCCCGGATAAGAAGGCAAAGCCAAAAAGGATTCTTATGGTTGGAGTCTCCTTTGTGGTCTCTATCTTTTTTGGCCTTATCGTCGTATTCTCTAAGGAATACTTTGAAAAGATGAGAGAAAGAACCGAAGAAAAAGGGGTGGAAGGATGAAAAAGGTCTCACTCTATTTTATGCTTTTACTTTTGCCGCTTGCCCTTTTCGCCCAGACCCAAGGCCTTCAGCCACAAGCTCAGCCACAGGCTCCCCAGGTTCAGGCTCCGGAGGCACCACAGGTTCAACCCCCGCAGCTTCCAGCCGAGGCTGGTGCGGCTCTTGAAAAGCTTACACCTGAGCAGAGGAAAGCGGTCGAAGAGGTGACAAAAGAAAAGGGGCTTACAAAAGAGGCAATAGAGATCTTGAAGACGAGGCCAGAGTTTAAGGGTCTCAGTCCGGAGGAGGTCCTGAAAGGAAAGGAGATGCTCGAAAAGAAAGAGGAGAAAAAGGAGATTTCTCTTCCGGAGAAAGTGACTATAGGTGCTGAAAGGGAGGTGGGCTCCCTTTTTGATAGATACAGGCTCACAGGGGAATATCAGAAGATAGAGACGAAGCTCAAACCTTTTGGGTACGAGTTTTTCAAAGAGGCGGCTGTAAAGGTCATAACAGAAAGGAAGGACCTTCCAGTACCGGCAAAGTACATAATCGGGCCAGGAGATGAGGTGAGGATTCTTTTCTGGGGAAGGGTAAATGCGCAGTACAACCTTACAGTGGACAGGGACGGAAAGATCACAATTCCTCAGGTCGGTCCTGTGACAGTAGCAGGTATGACATTCGAGGACATGTCTAAGAAGTTGATTGAGCTCTCAGAGCAGATGGTGGGAGCAAACATAGATGTGACCTTAGGTTCTCTCAAAACCATACCAATATTCGTGCTTGGTGATGTAAGGCGGCCAGGGGCATACATGATAGGTTCCTTTGCCACAATCACAGACGCCTTACTCCTTGCAGGCGGTCCCAACGAAATAGGATCGATGAGGAAAATAGAGTTGAGGAGGAAGGATAAGGTATTCACAACCCTCGATCTCTACGATCTGTTCCTTAAAGGGGACAAATCTAAGGATGTGATCCTTCAGGCTGGAGATATAGTCTTTGTGCCTCCCTGTGGCCCGCTCGTTGGGATTGCAGGGAATGTGAAGAGGCCTGCAGTATACGAGCTTAAGGACAGGTTCGACCTTTCCCATCTCATAGAGATGGCAGGAGGCCTCATCCCTACAGGTTACACCCAGCAGATACAGGTTGAAAGGGTCATAAAGCACGAAAAACAGATCGTACTCGACGTAGATGCGAGGGATCCGGGAAGGATCAAGTCATTTCTACTTCAGGACGGAGACCTTGTGAAGGTCTTCAATATTGTAGATCTAAGGACAAATGTGGTTTACCTATACGGAAATGTGAAAAGGCCGGGGCAGTACGAGTGGAAAGAGGGGATGAGGTTAAAAGATATTGTGGCCTCGATAGAGGATCTGCTCCCTGAAACCTATCTGGAGTACGGCTTGATAAAAAGGGTTTCCCTTCCAGAGATGAAGACTGAACTCGTTCCTTTCGTACCCAAGAAGCTCCTTCTCGAAGCCGAAGAGCGATCAAATCTTTATCTAAGACCTCTCGATAGCGTCTACCTATTTTCTAAGTGGATGTTCGAGGATAGGCCCGTATGTTACGTTGAAGGGGAGGTTAGGAGATACGTAGAACTGTTAAAGAAACAAAGGGAAGAGGCGGAAAATAGGCTCCGTTCGGAGATAGACTCTATTAGAAGGGCGAGGGAAGAGCTAAAAAAGGCCTACGTGAAGGAGAAAGAAAAAGCCCCACTTGAAGAAGAGATGAAGAGACTGCAAGGGAGAGAAAAAGAACTTCTTGAGGAAATGAATAAACCCGTAAAGTTTGAGAGGCCAAAACCTCTTGAGATCACAATCGAAGAGGGCGCAAAGTTATACGATATTCTGCTCCTTGCAGGAGGCCTAACAAAGGATGCCTACCTTGACGAAGCGGAGATCTTTAGGATTGACCCGGATACGAAAGACAGAAGACTCCTTAAAGTGAATCTGAAAAAGGTCCTCGAAAAAGACCCTGAGCACAATTTGCGTGTGCTCCATGGCGATATAGTAAGGATCCATTCATACATTGAGTACAAGCCCCAAAGGACGGTATTCATAGAAGGGGAAGTTTCTAACCCCGGGTCCTATATATGGACAGAGGGTATGACAATAAAGGACCTTATCTTCTCTGCGGGGAACATTCTTGACTCTGCCTTTCTTGAGGAGGCGGAGCTCAGTTCTCAGGTTTTGGTAGATGGGAAGCTTGCAAGGATCGAGCACAGGACGGTAAACCTCGAGAAGGCCCTAAAGGGGGATCCAGACGAGAACGTCCGCCTTAAGCCTTACGATAGGCTCTTTGTAAAAAGAATTCCAGACTTTGGGGTCGATCGGTACGTGACCATTCTTGGGGAGGTACCATTTCCGGGAAGGTATAAGATACGAAGAGGAGAGAGGCTTTCCTCCCTCATAGAGAGGGCAGGAGGATATAAAGAAACGGCCTATCTAAGGGGAGCGGTATTTACAAGGAAATCCGTGAAGGAACTTCAGAAAAAGGCCCTGGAAGAAATGATAGCAAGGCTCGAAAGGGAGATACTCCAGGAAGCGGGTATGAGGGTGGCAGCTTCCCTTTCGGCAGAGGAAGGTGAGGCA